>CDZP01004663.1_pt1 | contig 383854 bp, 375 predicted proteins | sample 554941 | NCBI WGS metagenome assembly CDZP01 (sample SAMEA3182064, study PRJEB8094) | gut metagenome | biome: human; feature: gut; material: Stool; isolation source: human stools | place: Canada | collected 2013-01-28
GTAATTGTAATAAGGGGAGCGGAGCCACCACCAAACCGCCGTATTCACGGCGGTATGATTATTGGCAACCTTACTGTTACCGGCCTTATAATAAGCATACTGCTGTTGGCTGTTCTGCTCATATTGGTTGGCGTAGTTTCTTACTCCAAACACTTCAAATTCGGCCAGATCAAACAGGTAATCCCTTGTGGCGGTAACATTGCCCGCACTATTGGAAGAATTGCCCGTGTTATCAGTATATTTGGTTACAGGTTGCATCACGGCCCGAAGGTCAGCCGGAAGCGCCGCCATCAAGCTATTGCTGATTGGGCTGGTGGGGGTGCCAGTGTTTCCATACAAGGTTTTCCGTTTGGAACAGCCATTCCAGCCACCAGCATTGGTGTTGGAATCATTCATGTGGAAATAGCCAGCCCCGCTTATACTATTACCATACTTTGCATCACACAGCGCCACAGGGGTTGTTCCCATCTTTCCAATCTGGAAGTGAATCAGATTGTTGCCTTCCTTGGCGGCATTGTGATTGAACCCGATGATGAAAACATTGATCTTCAAATTGCTAAAGGTGTGGTTGCCAACTTTACCATTGATGGTGATTTCTTTCATATCACCCACAGCCCAATAGTTGGCACCCAAACCGGCGCTACTCACTTCCCGAATGGTGGCCCAATCATTATCAGAAAGGTTTTTGGTGGGCATGGTCACTTCAACCGAACAGGTTTTATTTGCCGGGGCGTTGTGATTGGTGCCAGCGGCCACAGAAACCGTGATTGTAGCCTTTCCCTTGGCCTTGGCGGTAACTGTTACCGTGTTGCCCGAAACGCTCACAGAAGCCACGCCAGACGCATTAGAAGTGGCCGTAATAACACCGTCACCGGCTCTGGTAACTGTGATGGTGTCTGTTTTCTTGGCGGCGGTCAGCTTCATGGAAGTTTTATTCAAAGACAAACTTCCAGCGGCCTTCCCAATTCTCCAAACCACAGTTTTTGTACCGGTGCTTCCATCACTCCATTTGTAGTTTGCACTGGGGGTAAAGGTGGCGTTATAGCTTCCCGCATTGGTGCCTGTGGTAGTTCCTCCAAGGGTCATTTTCCCGGTGTCATACCCCGACCAAGAAGGGCTTTGCGGGGAACCATTGAAGGTAAGGCTTCCGCTTTGGGTAGGTGCCGCCATAGAAGCCCGGTCAATCTTCCATGTAACCTGTTTTGCGGTCTTGGTGCCATCACTCCATTGATATTTTTCCTTGGGGGTGAAGGTGGCCGTATAAGTCCCGGCATCGGTGCCGGTAGTCACTCCCCCAAGGGTCATGGCGTTAGGATCATAGCTGTTCCAAGAAGGGCTTTGGGCCTGTCCGTTATAGGTCAGAACACCGTTTTGAGTGGGAACCGCATTGATGGTGAAAGCGATCTTGGACACAGCTTCCAAGGCCGCATCTGCGGCATCTTGGGCATTCTGCGCCGCTGTCACACAGGTTTCAATCTGCCCCAACAAATAGGGGTGGGCTTTCTTGTTTCCATCGTGGGTGGTTACAACCTGTTCAGCGGTGCCCTTTGCTTCATAGTCCATAGTGGGAAGCTGTTCAGCGGGAACCTTCCCACCCACCAAATCAGCCTTGTTTTTCTGCCCATCCTGAAGGTCTTTGATACCATCGGCATTGGTTTTCATTTGGGCATCAATCTTGTCCATGTTGCCATTCTGAACTTCAACATCATAAAATTCAGAAGCAAGGGGTTTGGTCAGCCCATAGTTTGTGGTTTGATTGGGCATCAGTTAAGCACCTCGTTTCTTAATTGGTCATGGGTATGGGCGGCAAGCTGGGAGTGGGTAAAGCGTCCAAGTTCAGCGTGGGTGTTATAGAGCTGAAGAAGGGTTACAATCAGGTTTTGTGGAACCACTCTGTTCAGCAAGGATTCAACATCGGTGAAATTGTTTTTTGCCGCCAACCCAATTTTCACAATCAGGTGATAGGTTCCTTCTGCCACATCCGCTGAATAGTTCCCCGGCCCACAAAGGGTTTCAAGGATATTCCGAAGTTGCGGAAGGGTGTAAGGAAGTTCTTCATTGATTCTGGTCAAAATACGGAACCGGCGATCTTCAAGGCTGTCAGTCCCCTTGGGCGTGATCTCCAAAATCTTTTCCCATCGGGAAAGGCCCACATTTCCAGCGGTGGAAATGAACTGATTGTTCAAAAGATCATCAGCATTGTTCCACGCCTGATCAAATTCAGGCTGTTCACTCTCCATGATCCCTTCATATTCCTTGAAATCTCGCATCGCATAGGGTAGGTAATCAATCAGTTTTCGTTCCATCAGTCACCACCCCTTATGCCTTAATTTCAATAGTGGTTGGTGCAAGGGAACCCAACACCGGGATATGGTCAAGGGCCAATGTATGATTGGCGGCTTTTTCATTGATCGTGGTGTTGGCAATATCCAAAATACCGGTGATACCCAACAGGCGGCTTTCAATTTGGCTGATACGAACCACAAGGGCTTCATCCTGATCCGCCCAACTTTGGGCCAGTTCCAAGAAGTACCCGTTAATTGCTTCCGTGACATACCCGGAAACATCTTCCCAAGACCATCCCCGTTGATAATACAGGGCAAAGCCCAAATCAACGGTTTCTTCCTGAACACCTTCCACCCTGACCACATGGCCGATGGGGGCAATTCCAACGCCTTCCCCGGCATTCTGAAGGGGGTCAACGGCGGTTTGAACCTGTTCTACCAGTGTGGGGGAAGGAACCGTGAAGGTGCTGTTGATCACCACCAGCTTCACAGTTCCGCCCACAGTGAACATATTGTTCTTGGCGGCGGCATAAACGGTATCAAGCCAAAGTTTCACCGGTTCGGGAACCCCGGAAAGGCCCTCAATCCACGCTTCAGCTTCCTTGGGCGGGATCATGTTGGCCGGTTTCAAATCCCCATTCCAAGCCCGGTAAACCTTCACCCCACCAACGCCGGGAATGGCATTGACCTTTTCAATATAGTCAATCTGGTTTCCGCCGAAGGCTTGGGCATTCAAGCTGTTAAGGTATCTTTGTCTGAAAAGTTCGGTATCTTCTTCATCTTCACCGGGAACCAACACCGAAGTGATTTTACAGGTTTCAAGGCCATCCACATATTCAATGGGGATCACCGTTCCGGTGTAGTTATTGCCAGCTTCACCAGCCGTTTCACAGGTCAATTCATAGTTGCCGCTTCCCCGATCCGCCGAAACATAATAGTTCAATTCCCCAATGGAAAAGCGGGTGTTCAGCGGCAAGAACAAAGTAGTGGGTGTAATTGCCATTTGCAAAATGGCGGGGCTTGCCGGTTGCGGGGAAAGGCCCCGTTCCGCCGCTCTCAAAATCAAATAAGGGCGGGTGGCGGTATCGGCAAAGGTTTCATTCAGCACGGTATCAAGGGCAATATAAAGGTTCTGCAATTCCACAGCGGCGGGGGCATCCCCATACCACACCAACGAACCTTCACGGGTATCAAGGTTGCTGTTAATGGAAAGGGCCTTCTGAAGCATCCGTGCCAAGATAGATTCATAGGTTTGCGCTTCATACATCAGATTTCAACCCCCATTTCTGTGTTGATTTCACCAAAAATGCTGACCACCGTGAAGGTAGTCAGCACTTGTTTTTTGTTCACTGTGAATTCAAAGTTTTCAACGGCGGTGATCCTATCATCCTGAAGCAAGGCTTCCCGGATTCGCCGTTCAATTTCTGGAATACAATATTCCACATCTTTTCCGATCAGGTTATGAAGTTCAACCCCATAATCCCAAGAATGGATCAACCATTGATACCGTTCTGTATTCAAAATCAGATATACTGCCTGTTCCACCGCTTCAATTTCATCAATGGTTCCGATGATGGTCAAAGTGTTATGGTTCAGGCGGAAGGTTCTGCTGGGAAGGGTTTCAAATTCAAAATCCTGCCGCAAATCATCCCCGGTCTGTGGGATCATAGCCATTCCCCCTTCAGGGCCGGGTTCGCTTTGATACGATCCAGCACCACAAATTTTTTCCCCTTCTGCATCCGGGCCAGAACGACCCAATCCCCAACTACAAGGGCATTGTGAACCTTGAATTTCTTTCGGCCCTTGATGGGGTGGTTGTGGTCAACAGGGGTGGCCGAACCACCGCCGGTATAGGTGTCAACTACCGGGTGGCCGTGACTGATAACAACTGTCCGGTGGCTTACCGTCATATCAACTTCAAAATCCGTAACATTCCGGGTAAGCACCAACATTTTTTCAGTGTAAATGGCCTTTTGGTCAACCTGAATTTTCAAGGGGGAAGCTGAAATAACTTCACCAAACAACAGGTTCACAGGTTTTCCAGCTTCCACGGCTTCCACAGCCGCCTTTTTTACTACCTCCACAGCGTTAGGCAATAAATTCACCCCCGATCAGGTCAAGTTCCATCCGGTGTTCATTATCCCGGAAAGTGTGGGTTACACGGTTCACAACCATAAAGTTGTTGGTGATAATATCCCCAAGGTTCAGGGCAACCACAACCGCATTTCCGGCCCTTACCCGAACATCTCCTAAAGCATTTTGAATGGTCAGGTGGCGGGTTTTTTGGTCATACAGCTTCAACAGGGCGTTGGCCTTGGCGGAAGCACCGGTTTTGGTCTGAACTTCTTCAAAATATTGAAGAACACCCCATTGGTTCATTTTCTCCCCGTCTTGGGCTATAAACAGTTCCCGCTTACCGGTTTTTTCATTGTTGAAGGCCAACTTGATTTTGTTATAGGTCTGTTCATCAATGCTGGATTCATAGCTGAAGTTTTCCCCGGTTTCTTCATCAATCAGAAGGTTCAGCTTCATGGAATTGATGTTCTTCAGGGACAGCTTGCCCACATCATCATAGAGAACAAAAAGCTGTTTGGTGTTCATCAGGGTTTCATCAAGGGCATTCTGGATCATATCAAACAGCGTTTGGTTTTCCTCCACAATGGTTTCAATGGTGTATCCGGTATCTTCCACCGTCCCAAGGTTTAGGCGGAAGTCACCAGCCAGCCGCTTCAGCAAATCGGAAGCCTTCAGCCCTTCTTCTGTCAGGGTGTCTTTATTCTTCAGATACCGCAACTGATCATAGGCCACAACATCAATGGTTCCGCCCTTGTCCCGCTTTTTCTTGAAAACAAAGCCATAGAACATGGGGGTTCCGTCCACCGTCAGCTTCACCGGATCACCTTCTTGGAAGTTCAATCCGGGGGCTTTGACCACCGTAAATTCCAGCTTTCCGGGGGTGCCTTTTCTCTCCAAGGTCAGTTTTGCCCCTTCTTCAACAACCGGATATTGAATTGTGCTATTGTGTTGAATGAAAAGTTCAACTGCCATTCAGATCACCCCTTTCAGGAAGGCAAGGTAAGAACCTGATTGGGATAGATCAGATTGGGATTTTTGATCTTATCCTTGTTCAGATTATAAATTTCGTTGTATCTGGAACCGTCCCCAAGATATTTCTTGGCGATATTCCAAAGGCAATCCCCACTTTTTACAGTGTAGGTGCTTTTTTTCGGGGCGGAAGGTGCCGGACGGGGGGCCGGTTGTACTGTTGCTTTCGGCTTTTCAGCCGGTGTGGGGGCCGGTTTCAATTTGACGGTTTTTGTGCCGTAAGCCCTATATTGTTTCAGGCTCACTTTCACCTTCACATCAAATCCGGCTCCGGCATCATCAACCAGTTCATAATTTTCCATTCCAACCGTTAGGTTGGTATAGAAGAACATCCCACCCGCTGGGCGTTGCCGGTTCAAAATCCATTGAAACGGTTCTTTGCTGTTTTTCAACCGTTCAAACAGGGAAATGTAATAGCTTGCCGATTGTGCGCCCCCATTGGTAAAGGGGTAGGAAACTTGGGGAAGCAACAGTTCAAAAGAAACATCAGACAAAGCGGCGGCTTTCAGAATGTTGATTTCTTCCCCATTGATCAGCGTCATGGTTTTGTTCTGGTTATTGATCTTCACCGTTACCTTGGAAGGGGTGATGGGCATAAGCACACCATCCAAGTACATTTTGTATGCCATTACTCATGCACCCCTTCTTCAGACACATCCAGCTTTTCAGCAAAATCATTGGCCCACGCATCCATAATCCCGTCAAGGTCGGTATCTTTGGAAATGTGGTTTTCATTGTGCTGTTCAACCTTGATTTCAGCGGTGGTGAACCGGTTGATTGCTTCCCGCTCGGCAATATCCCGCATATAGGCCAAATCTTCTTCCGCAATGTCAAGGGCATCACTCATGGCGGCGGTGTTCCCCGCTGTGTCCCCGGTGTTGCCATAGATACCATCAAGGGTGTTCCCAAGGTTGAAGGCATCCAGCCCATCAGCGGCCCCCAAGCTGTCCATTGCGGAAAAGTCGAACAAGCCGCCCACGGTATCTTCCACGCCTTGGCCGAATTCATACCCCATATCAAAGGCGGCTCCATACTCGAAGCGGCCCAAATGAAGATCTTCCGCATTCAGCTTTTCCATGATTTCTTCACCCTTGCCAAAGGTGGAATCCACCCAACCGCCCAAGCTGTCACGCCAGCCTTGGACGGAACCGGCAAGGTTAGAACCGAAGATAGTATCAATGGCCGAAGCCAAAGCCTGAAGGACGGAAAGAACCGTGTCCGCCAAGTCGAAAAATAGACGGGCCACAGCCCCAACCGGATCATTGAATACATTTCCGATGAAGTTTGCAACCGTAGCCACAAGGTTGTAGATCATCACGAACACATCTACAACCAAGTTCCACAGGGCCACAAAGATATTCCCGATGAAGGCCAGCGCCGCCATAAATGCGCCACAAATCAGGCCGGTTGCGGAAACGCTTGTACCTGCAAAATGATTGACCGCCGCCACAGCCGCATAGAACAGGGCTACAAGGGCGATAATCAGAATGATAATCCATGTAAGGGGGCAAGCCATCAAAGCCGCATTCAGGCCGTATTGGGCCGCTGTTTGGGCAAAGGTGGCGGTGGTCTGTGCTCCGGTTGCAACGGTAGTCATAGCCAGTCTTGCGGCCTTTACGGTTTCCAGCGCATTCACAATGCCGGTCACTGTTTTATAGGCAAGCATGGCTCCATTCAAAACAAGAAAAGCCGTTGCAACACCGCCAACAATAGGGGCAAGCCATGACCAATTATCCACCACCAAAGCGGCACCGCCAATCAGAAGGTCAAGCACCACCGTTGCAACAGAAGCGATCCCGGCAAGGCCGTTGATAACTCCATTCGTTACTTGGGTGAACTTTTCGCTATTAGCAACTTGATTTACCTTGTTCAGAATAGGATTGAAGATAGACAGGGCCTTGTTCTTCATCCCGATCCAAATTTGCCCCCAAGTTTTGGGCATATTTGAAAACTTGGTTTCAATATCATCCGCCGCCGCAAACATGGCATTTTTCACTACATCGGCGGTCAGTTGACCTTCTGCGGCCATAGCCCGGATTTCACCAATGGAAACATCCAAGTAATCTGCTATACTCTGAATAATTCCGGGGGCCTGTTCAAATACGCTGTTTAGTTCTTCACCACGAAGCACACCGGAAGCCATTGCTTGGGTAAGCTGGATCATGGCGGCTTGCTGTTCCTGAACACTCGCACCGCCAATAATAAACTGTTTGTTAATCAGTTCTTGGAAGGCAATCACTTCATCCATACTTCCAAACGCATCACGGGCATTTAGGCCCAATTTTGCAATGGAAGAAGCGGCATCCATATAGGAAGTTCTGGATCGTTGCGCCGAAGCCATTACCTTTTTTTCAAGGTCAGTAAGGGAACCGCCATCATCAAAGTTGATCATGGCGTTATTCAACCGGGCATTTGTGCTGGTAAGCTGGTCAGAAACCCCAAGAATTTTCTTTACAGCCGCCAACCCACCCACGGTGGCCGCAATGCCTTTTAGCTTGCTCCAAAGGCCATCAGCGGCGGTGGTGCCGTCCCTGATCCGCCTGTTGAAGCGGTCTTGCTGGTTGCCAGCATTCCGAATATTTTCTTCAATGGAATCGAAGGCGGCCCCGGCTCTTGCCAGTTCTTCACGGGCTTCCCGAATGGCTGAAGTGTCCACAGAATTACCAGAAGCCCGTTGCATGGCTTCAAAGCTGTTCAGCACAATGTTCATAGCCTTGTGCATGGACTTCAGCGGGGCAGTAACACCGTCATATAGGGCGATTGCCGTTCTAATGGTTGCCAATAGGGGTTCACCTTCTTTCCATAGCAGAGGGCCGGGGCCAACAGTTACTTTCTGCGGCCCCGGCGCTGTTTCCGTTCAATTTCTTTCTGTTTCTTCTTTTCCCGCTCCACCCGAATATCAATGGCCGCAATAATGAAGGCCCGTTCTTTCCGGGGCAAGTCCAGAAAAGCAGATGGTGTCAAATGCAGTTCGTGAAGGCAATAGTAAGCGATATTTGCTTCACCATCACCTTCTTCAATTAGTTTTTTGCCTCGTCCACCTCATCCTGAAGGGTGGTTTCAAACCCGCAAACCTCCTGAACTTTGGTCAGGTAATCGGCATACTCGCCGGGGGTCAGCATGGTTTTCAGAAGGGCTTCAGCGCCCATCACCTTATAGCTGTCCTGAAGTTCCTTGTCATTCAGGTTGGGGAACACCGTACAGGCCACAGCCAGCTTGCCAAGGTACAGATCATAGTCGGTTTCCTTCTGATACTGGTTTTTCTTGCCGGGAACGGGAAACCGCTTGGCACAGGACTTCCGAAGGGCTTCATCCTCGGTGCCGGTAATGGCCTTGATCTCCCATTCCATAGGCTTCCGCTTGCCCTTATCGTCCAATTCATCAGACAAAAACCGCTTGGAAGCAACAAACTTCACATTCTCAACGGACAGGGCATTTTCAGCCAGAAAAGCAGACAAACTCATTGTTAAAATCCTCCTATTTTGAAATTGAAAAAAGAAAAACCCGCCCACATTATCAAAATGGGGCGGGTTTTGGCAATGTTACTCCATTCCCGCAAGCAGGGTAAAGGCTTCCGGCATCTCGAAATCCTCAAAAGTGAAGTCCATATCTTCATCCAAGTATTCCGCATCAGCGTCAAACTTGGTAAGAATGCCGCCATCAATGTTGCAATCCTTCAGGATCACGGTTTGACGGCCCACAGAAGAAGTGGGATCTTCATTGGTCACTTGAATGTCAAAATAGACATCCTCGCCGGTGTCCTTGTACTGCTTCATCATTTGGCGGAAAATGCTGGTGTTATAGTGGAAGGTTGCGGAACCCGTACCACTCCAACCGGTGGATTTGTTACCCTTGCCGGTCTTGCCCAAAATGGGGATTTCCGTCTTATTCTTCTCAAAGTTGGCTTCAAGGTTGATAGCCTGCATGAAATTGTAACGGTTATCCCCAATGGTTACAAAGCATTCGGCCAAAGAAGCGGAAACTGCGTCCTTGGCTTGCATTACAGTTGCCATATACTCTTACACCCCTTTCTTACTGGACATAGACAGTCATATAAAGCTGGGCCATAGCGTTGACCGGGGTAACATAGTCCGTCACCACAACGGCCTTCTTGGTATCGCCTTGGGCAACCGTCACATTATCGCTGGAGAAGTTCTCAATAGCCCGGATATTCTGAAGCTCCTGATGGTGCTTCACAATATCGTTCCACAGGCTGATCCGCCCGGAAGCGTCATTGGGAACTTTGCCAAGGTACTTCTTGCCGAACAGAACAGCAATATCATTGGCAATCTGATCCAGAACCCGGATTGTCTGATTGCTGGAAAAGTCCCCGGACTTTTCATCCGTCACGGAAATGAAGGTGTTAATATCCTCCAAAACCACAACCTTTTCATCCACCAGATGGAACATGAACGAACCTTCCAGAATACCGGCTTCCAATTCGCTTTGGGTATAATCAGTATCAATCTGATATTCCCCGTCATAGTCCATATTGGTTGCGGACTTATTCACGGCGGTTCCCGCAATCACGCCGGTTGCCCACGGGATCAGGGCGGGATCATCGGTTTCACCAACAATGGTGTTCTTCACACTCACGGTGCCTTCATAGTCGGCCAGCTTGCGGAAGCATACCACCTGAAACTTCTTGCCCACATCATCCCGCATCCGCTTACAGAAGGCAGAAAACAGTTCAGCAATGGTGGATTTGTTGGTGGGGCAACCCATAGCGTTGAAGGTATAGGCTTCCATCTTATCCAGATAGGTTTGATAAGCCGCATCCTCCACACTCCCATTGGTGCCGCTGGTAAGGGGGGTGGAAGCAGTCACAGCAAGGCTTCCTTCTGTTTTGAAGTCCACATAATCATTGGGCTTCAGGTCAGTCATTTTAGAAATGGCCTTCTGCTGATCCACTTGGACAGTGCCAAGGAAAGTGGAAACATCATACAGTTTGCTTTCCGGCTGACTGTTTTCATTTTCCTCAATGACAATACGAAGGTCATTCCCACGGGTGCCGGGGTATTTGGCCGTTGCATAAGTGCAAGCGGCCTTTGCGCCGCTGGAATTCAGGCGGAAGAAGTGAACCGTTTGGGCGTGTTTGAAAATCTCACGCATGGGCTTCAGTTCGTCCGCCGTGTACGCATAGCCGAAAATCTTTTGGGAATTCTTCTGGAACTCCCCAAGTTCAACGGTGATAACCTCACCTTCAGGCCCCCAATTCATTTCAAGGGGGATGGTCGCAATACCACGATCAGAGAGGGTGGCGCTTGCATTCGCAACCGAAATGAAGTTGATATATGCACCGGGCAGAATCTTGTTCTGCGTCAAAAAAGTGCCGCCGCCAAGGGCCATATCAATTCACCTTGCCTTTCTTGAAAAAGTTTTGAAGCAAGCTGTCCACCTGCTCCATCGTGTATTCCTTTCCATCTTCCAGCAAAACGGACAGAAGATCACGCCGCTTGGCGTATCGCTGGAAGGTCAGGATATTTCTTTTGGTGAAAACCGGGACATTGGAAACAGGCGGGGCCGCTTCCGCTGTCTTGGGCTTTCTGGTTTTGGTCGTAGGCATTTTTAATCCCCTCCAATGGTTCCAACCTCGGTTTCCAAGGTTTCCATATAGGTTTCTTCAGCGGGGCGGATCATGGGCAAGTTATAGTTCACAAAGAAATGAAGTACATTGTCCACAATCTCATAATTCACGCTGGTTCCATGAAGAAGATCACCGCTGGGAAGCGTGATGAAGTCCAAGGCTTCCATCATCGTTTCCGCAACGGTGAACATCTCCGCATTATTGCGGGGGTTGGTCGGAAAATACTGAATGTCAAATGGGTTCCTCTTGATAAAGCGCCGCCCAAGCATGGGCGTGATTTCCGGTTGTAAAACGGCAATCAAAAAACAGGGTTCTTTCAAACCCTGTTCCACATCATTCTGATAGATTTCATACCCATCCCCAAAGGCGGCGTTCAGTGCCATTGAAATTCCTTTGATAATCTCATTAAGCATCGAAACACCCCTTCAGGAACAAATACAACTTCTTTTCCAGAATTTTAGGCGCTTGCTGTTCCAGTTCTTGTGTGGAAATGGTCAGCATATAGCGCCCCTTTACCCAATTTTTCTTCAGCACCATCCCGCCTTCCGCATCGGGATCATAAACAAAGCGGTCACTTTCCCAATAACCGGGGATGAACCGCCCCGGCTGTTGCCGGTGGCCGTATTCAACATAGGACGCATACTGAAGGTTATTCAGCACAACAACTGTGTAATGGGTTCCCCTGTGGCCCACAGGCATTACCGCCCACGCATCCCGCAAGGTGCCATATACAACAGGTGTCCGCTTCACAACCTTATTCAGCAAGCGCCCCGCCAACTCTTGGGCGGCTTGGCGGCAAAACCTGTCCAAATCCGCCCCCATCAGCTTTTCCATGTTCTTATTCAGCCGTTCCAGTTGCTTGAAATCGCATTTGCCCCATTTAGCCATTAGGCATACCCCTTCCACGGCTCCAACTGGATTTCTTGATGGTTGGTGAAAACCCCGGCTTCACCGCTTTTAGAATAGGTGAACTTCCGTTCAAGATTGTTGAACCGTGTCACAACGATTTTACAGCCAGCGGGGATTTCCACATCAGGGGACAAGAACAGCTTCACAGTTTGGGCAACAGCGGCCACGGGATCACCGGAACTTGAAGTTAAGGTTTCAAAGGACAATTTACAGGGCTGATCCTGAAGAAGCGGCTTTTCTTCAAAGTCAGTCAGGTGTGTGGTTGGATCGGTGACTTTCTCTTTTACGAAAATAGAACACCGATCCTTCCACAACCGTTCAAGGGCTTTTCTGTGGGCGTTTACCATACAAACTTCCTGAATCGGTAAAGTTCACGGCTCCGCCCATTGGTCAGGTAGTCAATCAGACTGTTCAACCGCTGTTCAGGGGTCAAATTCCCATCCCCAATGGCAAAAACCGTGTTGGTATCGCCTTCCTGAATTTGCTTGATTGCCGCTTCAAGGTCAAACCCTTCCAACTGCCCGGAAACCTTCTTCATGTTCAGGTATTCGCCAACCGCCATATAGACGGCCACACTCACCAACCCTTCAGGCATATCCTTTCGGTTGGTTTTGTTTTGAACCCTGTATTGAACATTGCTGATCACAATATCCAACAGGGGATCTTCAGCGGCCCCCGTTACGCCAAGGGCCGTAAGCATTGCAATAACCTGTTCACGCAACGGGAATCACCGCCATTCCATCAGCCCAAAGACTGAATCCGGGCAATGGGAATGGCCTTGTGGTTGATATAGGTGCGCTGGGAAGCAGTGCTTTCCCCGCTGTGAACCAGCGTCCAGTTCTGCCCATTCTCCAAGTCCGTGTCCGTGGGGGACAGCTTGGTCTGACTTTTCTTCTCATAGCTGATACCATAGGGGCTGAACACCTTGCGCTGACGCATATACAGGGTATCAACACCGCCGTTGGTCTTGGGGTCACGGGCCATTTCATAAGGAACCTTGGCCCCAATATCTTCATAGGAGATAGCACCGTTGCCCATGATGAAGGTGGTGTACTGCGTAGCGGGAACCACATACATATCAGCGGCAAGGGTACGGGTGCCAAAGTAGGGGGTTGCCTTGGCAAGATCAATTTCAGAAGCACCGGAAGCACCGGAAGCCTTGATCACCAAAGCGCCGGGGGTGTCCGCTTCAGCATCGGCATAGCCGGTCACGGCGGGAAGATCATCGTCCACAACCACAGTGCGGCCATTCCAAGTGGCAAGGGTCAAATCCTTCTGAATGCCGTCCCCGTCCGTCTGTTTCATGAACTCCAACAGCTTCATGTTTTCAAGGTTGGTGGCAACATCACTGTGCATGAACACCAAAGAAAACTTCTGCTTATTGGCTCCACAAGCCTTGTTCACGGCGCTGTTCAGGGTGGTGGCGCTCATAGGGGCATAAATCGTGGTGCTGTGCTTCTCCACAAACTCCTTGTTCTTGGCATCGGTGGTGGGCATGGCAAAAACACCCTTCAGGATGGAAAGAAGGGTTTTCTGATCCAAGGTATCCTTGTACTCCGCAACCTGTGCGGACACATTGCCCATGAAGTCCACGCCGCCCGTAATGTCATAGCTGAAGTCCTTTTCAGTCCATGCCTTGGCACGGCCAACAACCACCATGCCCTGTTCAAAGGTCTTGGTGGAAGTGGCGGTAATGTCGGTTTCACCGTCATAGTTCACCGCATCCCCATCCAGAAGGCCACGCATGGCAAGACGGGCATAGCCGGTGCCATTCTGACTGGTGAACACCGCCCGAATATCAGGGTTCCCGGCCAGCGCACGGGACTTCTTCAGGGCGTTCAGGGTCAGGTTAGGCACACGGCCAACCATGTACTTAAACGCTTCAGGGTTGAAAGACTTTGCATCAAACTTGCTGTTAGCCATCGTTCAAACTTCCTTTCTGTGTAGTCAAATTGTGTGGGTTACTCCAAAACCGCATCCGGGTTTTCCTCCATGTACTTGCACAGTTCGTCATAGGACATTTTGGAAAGGTCATCCCCGGTGGGCTGATTGTGGGGATCACTCTTTTCAGCGGCTTTGGCTCCCTTAAACTTGGCCTTGCCGCTGGTGTCGAACAGAAAAGCCGTGTCCTCACCCTTGGTCAGCTTGCCAATTTCATCATCCAGCCCTTTCACCGTGCCATCATCGGCCAGTTCCGCCTTCTCCAAGAATGCGGCCAACAGCGCCTTTACAGCGGTGTTGTTTTTGGCCTTGGCATTGGTCAGGGCCACATCAACGGCATTGCTGATCTTCAGGGCCTTGATTTCATTGGCGTGATCCTTGTCCTTCTGCTTGTTCGCTTCCTGAAGGGCGGTGATCTGGTTCTGAAGTTCCGTGTTATCACCAGCGGATTTCTTCAGGGTTTCAATCTGCCCATCCCGTTCAGAAACTTGGGCTTTCAGGGTCTTGTTTTCCTCGTTCACCTCATTGAACCGGCTCTTGGTTACAAAGGAACCATTCAGCCCTTCCATAACCTTGTTGGCCTGTTCCTCGGTCAAGCCCCACTCCATCAGCTTTTCTTTCGTCATAGTGTGATACCTCCATCATAAAATCCTTTTTTACCGTGGGTCAGGAACCACGATTTCCCCCGGCTCTGTTTTCCGCCCACAACCGGGAAACGGCGAATAGGTATGAAAAAACCACCACCGGCCCGAAGGCCGGGGTGGTTCAATCAACAATATTGTGGATCAGTCCCAATGCTGATCCGGGCTGAAGTTTTCAAGAACAGAATAATAATTGGGGATTTGGTCAGGCGGTTTCCCATCCTTCAAAGCAGTAAGAACTTCAATTTTTTCATCAAGAAGTTCTTCACTGTCCGCATCAAAGAAGCGGTCAACCAGAACATCAGAAACTTCAGCCAACAGCGCATGAACCTTCATCAGCTTTTCTTCCCGTGTCATATTAACCACCCGCTTTCTTTAACATATCCTGAATAACTTCTTCCAAGGCTTCTACCAACTCCGGTTTATCCTTACGAAGCATTTCTATCAGGTCAGGACGGACAACCGACAAAGCGCCATAATTGGCAAGGGTTTCTTCCGCTCGTTTCCCAATATCCCGGTAATATTTGGAACCGTGACCATATCGCACAAGGCCAGCATCACGGGCCGAACCACCGGAAAGGGCATCGTAAATATCTTCAAGGGAACTGATACCGCCGCCCATAGCGTTTCGGCATTGATAATCAATTTGTTCACTTGCTTCACGCTTTAGCTTATTGAAGGCTTTTTTGTAGTCGGAATAAGAAATGGTTCTTGCATAGTATTGATCCGTCAAGGTGGAAGTGGCGGTTCTCAATTCAGCATTGATTTCCGCCGTAATACGCTTGCATTCCTTATCGAAGGCTTCAAAAAGGGAATCAATATCATCCGCAATATCAGTGTTGGTTTTCTGGAAAAAGGAACTTAACTTGGCATGGCTGGAACTGAACCAACCTGAATACTTTGCCGGGTCTGACCGGTTGAACATATCCATCAGGTGCATTTCCTCATGCAAGGTCGTAACCACTTGGCCGGTAAGATCATCCCCTGCCAGCTTGGGAATAATCAATTCAACATCCGCAAGCTGATCATTCTGGGTATAATAGCGATAATTAACCGCATAGCCTTTCCCGTGGGAAACCTTCATGGGAATACCGTTGGCCCTGATGTTTTCCATAGCCCCCATTTTGGAATAAAGGGCAACCACATCAGGATCAGCGTTTTCACACGCATTCACATAATCAATCAGGGCTTGGGTGTTCTTCCGTTCCTTCTTGTCAGTCAGGTATTCAGGGAACATTTCAGCCTTCAGCGGCTCCAATTCCCTTTTCGCCTTCATTATAGCGCCCACGGTGGCAACCGTCAAACCATCCTTCACACCATCCACAAAAGCCTTCTTCCAATCGGTATATTTCATGTTGGCCGGGACATAGTACACCTTTCCATCAGCGGTGCGGGCGGCTCTTTCGCCGTCCATATCGTCATAATGGGGGCAAGTGGTTCCCCGGCAATTTGGGTGGAAGGGCGGAACAGTCACCCCCGGCTCATATTGGGCCAGCGGGATCACCGTTCCATCAAGGGGCTGACATACCGCACAGGTGCGGGAATCCAGCGTTTCCACAATTTCAATCTGATCCACACCCAAATCTTTATACATCTGGATTTTGGAAACAGCGTTGAAATAGGTGGTTTCCGTATGCACCAGCCGCCTTGCCTTATAACGGGCTGTTCCGAACTTCTTTTGAATGGCGGTGATAGTCTTGGCCGGTGGATCACCCCGCAACATACCTTGAAGCAGTTCTTTGTTTACGGTGTCCACCAAATCAGCCTTGTTCACCCAACAGCGATCCCGAAAAGTCCGTCCGTCCGTTGTCCACGGTTTTGAAAGTAAGGTTTCAAGTTTCTTCTGGTTCAAAGCGGTGAAATCCCATCCAAGGCCAATGCCCTTTTGGATTTCAAAGGCCCCGTGGGTGTACCCATTGGAAACCAGCTTCTTCAGAAGATCATCCACCCCATCAACCTGATTGCCATACAGAAGTTCAATCTGCTGTTGAATTTGCAGTTGGATTGCTTCAAGGCGGCTGACATGGAAACGGGTTGAAGCGTTTTCCAACTTCTTAATCCATTCCGGGGAAAGGTTGGCTTGCTGTGCGGCTTTCACATACTGTTCCGCCGTCCACTTGAATTCTTCAAGCTGTCCGGTGGTCAGCATTTTCCGGGCTTCCGCCAAAGTCACATTGTTATTGGTTGCAAATCGCTGATACCAGCTTTCAATATCCCGCTGAACAGTGTGTTCAGTTTCCCGGTAAATATCTTCAAGTGTCTGAAGGTATTCATCCGCTTGTTTGTGGGCCGAATTTTCAAGAATGGCGAACCGGCCCCGCCAATAGTCAGCATTTTTCACGGGGTCACGCTCCCTTCTTGAATGATCAGGCACTATAACCACTCCGCAACTCATGCCCGTGCTAAAACCCATAACAACTATTTAGCGTTCCCAGATGGTGCCGGGTATGGGACTTGAACCCATACGCCAAAGGCGGCGGATTTTGAATCCGCTGTGTCTGCCATTCCACCAACCCGGCAAGTGGTAGCGTGTACGGGGGTCGAACCCGTGTTCCCGGCTTGAAGGGCCGGTGTCTTAACCGCTTGACTAACACGCCATAGAAAGTGCCGGGGAAAGGAATTGCACCTTTGACCGGGTAAGGAGGTGAACCCCGGCCCCGCCCCATTATTGCCCCGGCATATAGGGAAGGCGGGGATTATTCGTCCCCGCCTTCATCACCATCAGGATCTTCTTTCTGAACATTCCCAAAAGCGCCGGTGTAATCCTGCGCCTGTTCCATTGCTTCTTCCTTTTCCTTCCTGATCCGCTCCAACTCCAATTCCACATCCGTTGTCCACGGGTGCTGGGCCACAATGGTTTCATTGGACAGAATACCAACGGACTTCCCACAGTTTTCAATGGCTTCACTTTCATTCACCGGCATATCCCGGTTGAAAACAATGGTAGTTTCTTCTTCCTCGAAGTCACCCCGGCCAGTGTTGGCAAAATCCTGATTGATAAACCACAGAAGATCATCAAAGGCCGCTTGGAACTCGGTTTCCATCCCGTTTGCGTCAAGGTCAATGTCAGAATACATGGATTGAATGTTCATCTGATTGGGGTTGTTACCCATGCGATCATCCTTGGCATTATAGCCACGGGCGTTTTCAATCAGTTTATCCTTGAACAGTTTCAGAATGGAATTGAAGTTTTCAGCGTTAATTTCAACGGTCAGGGTTTCCACCCCGCCATCATCCCGAACTTTCACGGCTCCGAAGGTTGCAAGGTTGCGGCGGAACTCCCCAAGGTTTTCACCATCATAGTTCTTCAGGATCAGAATGGTGTTCCGTGCGTCCTCTTGCATATTGTTTTCAAAGTCGGAAATCATAGTGTTGATACCGTCCTGAAGGGTTTTCACACGGCGAATCAGGGGGATTTCCTGCTTATTGTACTTGAACGGGATCAGGGGAATCCGCTCCCAATTCAGTTCAACCGTTTCTTCCCCATCGTCAACACTGAAATAGTTTTCATGTTCCCCCAACTGTTCATCCGGGGTCAGGGTGGTTCCATCATACACATAGCGGTAAAGGCCATCTGATTTGAAGATTTCCACCCGCTCCACAATTTCCTTGGTGTAGCCGCTCCAAACCTCTTGCGGGTAAAGGCGGACAGCACAATCAAGGATGGTATGATCATCGTCAGCCCAAAACGGAAGAATTTCATGGGCCGGGAAGTGCTTGAAGGCAAGTTTGCCATCATCCCCATAGTAGGGGTACAACCAGCCGATCCCGCCTTTCAGGGCATCTTCACACACATACTTCAGAAGCCGCTTGAACCGCTTATCAAAAACCTTGTTCAGAAATTCGGAGTAGGTCTTGTTTCTACAAGTCAGGGAAAAGGGCTTGCCCACAAGATAGTTGGTTTTCTGATCCACCATCAAAGCAAACTGGTTATCCACCAGCCGATTGTTGGGAAGGTTGTCAACTTCCTGAAGTTTGCCATCCTCGCCAATGATTGTGCGCTTGCGGGTCAGAATGTCATGGAAACCTTCATAGTAGGCATCCCCGGTAATCTGTTCTTTCCGCTTGCGGCTCCGCTTCCATTCATCAATTTCAGCGGCGAAAAACTGAAGTTCAGTCATGCCGGTATTGCCGCCCATCAGGATCAGGCGATTGATCCGGGCCGTTTCAGTATCAGTAAACAAAGGCATATTCAATCACCATCCTTTCTCTCTTGGGGGGGGGCTGAAATCCAATGGGGCGCTGTCTGGTTTTCTCCAAGGTCAGCGTTTGGTTTGAAAGTTCCACTTCAATCTTCAAAGACTGGTAGGGAAGCCGATCCGCCCACTGTTCAATTTTCTTCAAAATGTGCTGTTGTTCAAACATGGGCGGTTCCTTTCTATTGGGCAATGAACACCGAACACCAGAAACCGTGTGTTTCCGAGGATGTTTGTTACTATCCTGTTATTAGTCGAAGCTGAAGGCGGGGCCAACCAGCATATCTTCCAGCGCATAACGCATAGCGTCCATCAGGTGGTTGAAATCATCAATGGGGGTATTGATCTTGGCCCCAAACTTATCTTCAGCCCAAGTGTAATTTGAAATTTCAGTAATGAAGTTCACACACCGGGGATGAATGATGATGGTGTAATCCTGAATGTACTGAATGCCATTGTTCACGCTGTCCTTGCCCTTCCGGGCGGCTCTGATACGCTGAAGGCCAGCTTCCCGCAATTCGTCAATGCTCTTGGGTTCTGCACAATCGGCCTTAATCCGTTCCTTGGCATAGCCCATCACTGTGACTTGTTCGCAAATGGCCCGGTTGGTCAGGGCCTTTTTATACAGTTCATCGAAAACCCAAATGGTTTTTTCTGCTGTACTCACCAGCCCACAGAAAAGCGCCGTGGGGTCATTGGTATAGCCAAAATCAAGGCCGAAGGCAGATTTCACGCCATCCTTGGCGCTGATTTCAGCCGGGTTGAACAGTTCTTCCCGCCAGTTCTCATAAATCAGGCCATCCACAATGCCCCAACCACCAAGGCCAGCCACTTTATAGCGCCGGGGGTTGGTTTCCTTCATGGTCTGAAAAACCTTCAGGTCAGCTTCATCCAGCCATTCATTACACAGGTAATTGGTGGTGGTGGCGTAAATCTGCCCATCCGGGGAAGTCCAGCTATCATGGAAACGGTATGTGGGGTTCCCTTGGGCATCCTTGCCGGTAATCTCTCCAAAGAACCGCTTTCTGATCCAGTGTTTTTCATTCCACGGGTTGAAGGTTAGGGTAATTTGCTTGAACAGGCCGGTTTCTTCCGGGATAGCGCCACGGATACTTTCATCAAGCATATTGAAATCATCTTCATTGGTGATTTCATAGGCTTCTTCAATCCAGCACCAGCACAAATACCCAATTTCAACCGTAATGGAAGTAACCTTCAGGGGATCATCAAGGCCCCGGAAGTAAATCTTCTGACCGGTGGGAACATAGGTCATTTCAAGGGGGCTTTCCTTGATTTCCCAATAAGCCTGAACCCCAAGCCGGTTGATTGCCCACTTCAATTCTGTGAAACAGCTATCCTTTAAGGTTCTGAATACTTTGCGAACCACAAGGGTATTAGCTTCCGGGTATTGCATCATCCGCTTGATGATGTTCAGGGCCGTGGTTTTGGATTTCTTGCTTGCACGGCTCCCCTTACAAACCCGGTAGCGGCCTTTGAAGTTCCAAAAGGTCTTGTACCCTTTGCCCACCACTTCAGGAAGGCGGATCACCTTGGCCTTGGGGTTAATCTTCAAGTTGATCATCCCCCATGATAACCACGGGAACATTCCCTTCCATTTTCAGTTTGTCGGTAAACATTCCAAGATGTTTGCCCAACAATTCAAGGGCCTTCAACTTGTCGTAGGTCTTAACCTCTCGTTCAGTGATATTCCCATCTTCACCGGGAATCACCTTCACTTTGACAGAAGCAATACAGGCGGTATCATCCCGGTTGGCTTCACCTTTGATGGTGGCTTCATCCATGTCAATTACATCAATGGGGTTCAGAAACGCCAATTTTGCGATTTCCTGAATCACCCGATCTTGATTGATACCGGTTCGGCGGCTCCGCTCTGCAATAGCCTTGTCAATAGCATTTTTAATCACAGGTTTTGACAGGTTTTCAGAACCCATCTGTTGTGCGGTATCAGGTGAATACCCGGCCCGAATTGCCGCTTGCGTTGCATTCAGGTCAATCAGATATTCTTCAACAAACCGCTTTTGCTTCTTGGTCAAGGTATTCACCCCCTTTGAAATCAAAAGAAAAGCGCCGAAGGTTCCCCCTCGGACGCTTTTTCACTTTATATGATAGCCGAAAAAACACTAAACTTTCAACAGGTGAAACTAAACTTTACTCGGTTCTTTCAAGAAATCGGCATTTTCCTTGGCAAAAGCAAGTAAAGCCTTCCCGTGAATTTCAAAAAGCCATTGGGTGGTGTACTCAAATTCAGCGGCTAAATCTTTCCACTTTTTCAGTTGGATATACCGGCCTACAAGAACATTTTGCTGGTCAAGGTCAGGAACTTTGCTGATCATGCTGAAGGCTTCCTTCTTCATGGTCACAAGTTCATCAATCCGGGTGTTAATATCATCTTCAAGGGACATGATTTTTGCAATGGTTTCCCCTAAAGTGTCTTTTGGCCCGGAAGTCTGAACCTTGTCAGGCTTCAGTTCATAGCTTTGACTGGTCAACCCGGATCGAAGGGTATTCACTGTATCTGTCAACCGCTGGATCAGTCGGTCAGTTTTTCGGATTTGGGCAAAATATTCTTTAGCCCGCTGGGAAAGTTCCTTATCAGTCACTATGTAGCACACATCCTTTCACACATCTGTTCTGTGAAAACTCCTGAAATATCAAGGCTTTTCAATGTGTAGAACAGATAGAACACATCTTTGGACAGTTCTCTTATATTACTTATCTTATATATTTTTTTTTACTTTTTAAGTTTAAGTAATATAACATCTGTTCTATCTGTTCTACTTTACCTAAACGCCAGCATTTACAATAGTTTTCACCGGAACAGATCAAGCCTTTACATCTGTCCCATATCTGTTCCAACCCCAACCCCTGAAGGATTTTGGTGGGGTCGTTTTCTTGAAAGTTAATTTTCAAAAGTGGAAAATCCGGTGTATTAGGTCTTTCAACCGGGCTTTGAAAATCCACCACGCCAACTTCCGCCGCAACCACCGGGGGCAATCCATTGTGATAGTGAAAGAAACATTGGCCAGAATCGGTGGAAGATCTGACGGCTCCACTTCCAGTGGAATTTTGATTTCCCCAACTTCCGCAAGGGGTTCCCCGTTAATATACAGGGTTCCTTTCCCTGTATCGCTATTCGGCCCCATTATTTGAACTCCCTCCCATTCCGCTTATCTTTCAGTTCAATCCGGTTCAACAGTTCAAACCCGGCCAAGCGGATAATGTACTTCAGAACGAAAATCAGATTGTTCAACCGCCGTTGCTGTTCTTCATCCTCTCGAATGACAGGCTTCAATCCCTCATAGGCGGTGGGATCGGAATAGCCTTCACTGTTTTGCCAAGGTTTAGTTCCCACGATCTTTCAACCTCCCATCTGAAACAATAGTGATCCCGGTTTCTTCTTTCAGGGTCAGGTGAATATCTTCAAGGGACACATAACCTTTTTCAAAGCTATCATACAGTTCAAGAACAGCATCCGTGAACCGTTCACACCGAACCGGGCCAAAGCCGAATTTGTCATGAAGCACCATCACCGGCAACCCCAGCATCAGAAGAAAAGCCTTGTCCGCCGCTTCTTTGGAAGCATCCTGTTTGATCTTCTGAACATCAGCGGCTTTGATATTCACCACGGGTTCCTTCTTTACCGGAATACCCGCTTTCTTGGCTCTCCGCCGTTCAGCCCTGTTCATGCGGTTCCTCCATTCTGGTTGGTATGTCCTGAAGTTCAGGGTGTTTGATTTCCATATACAGGGCGAATAAGCAATTCCAGCAAGCCGCTCGAAGGTGGGGTTCATCCTTCATGCCCATCATGTACTTGGCAAGGTGGCGGAAGGCCGAATCAATCAGGCTGTGAATGGGAATGCCCTTTTCACAGTTGCGTTCCCCGTACTTTAGCGCCCCTTCTTCACAATGCTTGGAAACCTCCACCAAGGCTTCCCAAGGCAATAAATCCATCCGGCCCTTGCCGGTGTGCATATCACGAACCGCCCCGGTATCAAACCGGGTGCGTTCTCCACTATCTTTAATCATGCCATTCACTCAACCTTTCCAATTCCTCAAGTATCGTCCACACCATTTCCCTTGCTTCATGGGTGGCTGTACTCTTGGCAATCGCTTCTTTCAGTCTATCTTCCAAATACCCCCGATCCAGCGGGTGGCAAACAGACAAAGAATTAGAAAATCCAGTTATTTCACCATGTAGGAAAGAACAACGCTTTTCCAACCGATGAAGAACTTCCCGAAGAACCGCTTTTTGATATTTGGCTATTTCTTGAACCTCATTCTTCAATTCCGGGATTTCCCCATATTCAATGGCTGAATTTACATCAAGCCCGTGGTCAGAACAGAAGGTTTCAGCATTGAATAGGCTTCCAAATACCCGCCGCCCAACTTTGGCATAGGGGATAGCTTTATTTTTGAATTTTGAATACTGATGGTTCATGTTCCACCACCCTTTCAGTTGAACCACTTAATCACCGGATCACCGGTAAATCCTTTTTCCCATACATACCACGCATAAGCAATGGCGCTTTCGGGCTTAACGCTCATATCTCCGTTCTTATAACAGGCCAAACGGGAACGGGATATGTAGACTATACGGGGGGGGGTATTCTTAAAGAAGGCCCCCCGCTTCTGTCCTTCCAAAAATTGAACCTTCAGAAACATTGCCACTTTCCCACCGGGGCGGACGCTTTCAAGCGCCCGTTGAACAAATTCAAGCCCCGTTGAATATGGCGGGTTGGTGATTATATCGCCTTCAAATCCATCCAAAGTTTCCTTCAGGAAGTCCAGCGGTTCAGGATCACCAAAGCCCCGGTAAACAAGATCGGTGGAAATGACTTGATAACCGTGTGCCTGAAGCACCTTGGAAATGTGGCCTTCACCACAGGCCGGTTCCCAAATCACCGGGGCAAACTGTTCCAGTTCCAACAGCATTTCCACAGCTTTGGGATCGGTGGCGTAGTAGTCAAAGGCTTCCCGTTCTTCAGGCACATGGTTTGAACTCCCAAGGGTGGCGAACACTTTTTTAGAACCGGCCATCATAAATCACCTTCTTCCACGAAAATTCTTGTTTTTCTTCCCTTGATATACTTTGCTCCACTGGTTAAGCCACAGCGTTTGCAGATTTGTCGGGAAAACTCAATTTTGGATAGGGCTTGGAAATTGTTTGAAATGCAATATTCTTTATATCTCCGATAAACTGTATCAGTGGCTTCATTGATGATCCCATCCAGTCCGATTTCCTGAATGAAGCCAATAATGGGGTTGTTGTTCTGTTCGTACTCGTCAAGTTGCCCCTGAACCCGGCTGGAAGTGGTAAAGGCGGCATTGGTCAGAACACGCTTCAGGGCATTCAAGCCCAACTGGATCAGATATTCCATTGAACTTTGTTCACACAACTCATCTTTAATAAATGGGCGGAAATCTGCATCATTGGGGGTAAACTTGGCATCAAAGGGAACAATCACCAAGCGCCTTTGAACGGCTCCGGTCTTATCCTTCATGCGGGGGATCACATTAGCACTAAACAGGAACTTGGAATAATTATTGAATTCAAAGGGATCTTGGCCCTTCCGCTCCACATTCACCCGTTCGCCTGTTACCAGTTTGCGGAATACAGACGCATTGGCAATAAATTCATCCCCAATATCATCACCAATGTTCGCCAGCTTTCCGAACAGTTCAGCGGTTTTGAACCTGTCCCCAAGTTCTTTCAGGTCAAGGGAAGCAATATTCTTATCCCCCAACATATTTTTGACCACATGAAGGAAGGTGGATTTGCCGTTGCTCTTATCGCCAATCAGAATGAAGGCTTTGCCAAGTTCATTGCGCCGGTACAGACAATAGCCCACCATTTCTTCCAACAAGGCCCGGACTTCAGGATCATTACAAGCCAGCCGGTTTAATGTATAGTCCAAAAGGTCATTGTGGGCAGCGGGGTTGTAGGGCCACGGAATTTTATTGGTAATCACAATTTCCGGGGTAAAGTCCATGAAAGAACCATCCCGGATATTGTAAAGGCCATTGCTGAAGGCAATGATATTAGGGTTGGTGGCTCTGGTTTCTCCCTCGGTCTGAAACATTACTTCCAGATAAGCTAAAACCTCTGACCGGTGCGCCCGTTTTAGGTTTGGGATATGCTTGATCATTTGCGCTTCAATTTCCATAGCGCCCGGAACATAAATGCCATCCCGGTAAATGTGAAGCTGGTTATTGATTTTCACAATATGGTTGTTATTCTTCAGGTAAACCGCAAACTTATCAAACAGAAATGTTTTATCCTTGAAGAAGATAGGCTTTTTGAAGGCATCATCCCGAAGGATTGTTTCAAGTTCCCGGTCAGAAAGGGGATCTTCCAGCACATACCGGTTGATCATGCGGATAGTTTCACGGGCTTCTTCCTTGGTGAAGTCCTCGCTTTGAAGGGTTAGAATGTAGTTGAACAGGGCTTGGTTCCGCCCGTCTCCGGCTCTCATATCCAAGAACTTCATGTTGGTTTTTACCGGGGTCAACCACTTGGGAAGGTCTTGAATTTCATCTTCCGGGCAATCCTGAATGATTTCCCGATCAACCCCATTGAAGCGCATAATGGCATAGCTGTTGTTCCGCCCAACCTTGGAATCTGTTTCAATACCAAGGGCCAAGGTCTGTTTTGTCCAGCTTTTTTCCACATACCCTTCAGGGTTTCGGAAATAGAAGTGTTTGCCCCGTGTGGTCGCATATACCCGGCATTTCAAGCCCAAGTCCTGAACAATATGGAATAGAAGTTCACTGGTTTCCGCATTATCCACATCAATCAGGATTGTTTCATCCCCAAGAATAGCGGCGTATTCGTCAAGGTCTTGAACTTCTTCAAGGGTGTTTAACCGTTTTCTTCCCTTGAACTTTTCAAGACACTGTTTGTCTTTTGTCGGGACATATCCTCTGAATAGTTGCATGGCTCAAATCCCCCCCCCTTCCCGGTCAACTCCATAGTCTTTTAGGCGCTTCCACGCCAAATCAATGTAATACTGTCTGTCCAGTTCATCGGGAACGGGAAGATTTGTCACATCATCATTGATAATGAAGCAATGTTCCGGGGTGTTCCCGAATTTTTCAGGGTTTTTCTTGCGGCCCTTTACCACTTTACCGGACACTTTGAACAATCCGCCCTTGCTCCGGTCAGTTGAAGCGAACACACGGAATGTTTTATCAGTTTGAACTTCACCGCCGCTGAACCTTTTCACATTTTTTGAACGGCCTTTTTCGTCCCTGATTTTCTCCATAGTGATAACAGGGGAGTAAAGCGCACATTCATATTTGCTGGAAACTTTTACAACCTTTTGGAAATCTCGCAAATCTCCACACCCCATAATGGTTTCCTCTGGTGTGGTTTTGTGGGAAAAGTATTCACTAATGGCCCGGTTGACAATAGGAAGGTCATAATCCAGATCAGACAGTTTTTTTACATAAGCGCCCTTGGCTTTAACCGCCCCGGTTTCCCGGTCAACCAAAAAATAGTTGTTTACATCTTTCTGATAAATGTCACCCATGAAAGTATCAAAGTCCATCTTCATTCCGGTTCTTTGCTCCCATTCCCAAACCACATCATCAATCTTTTCAAAATCCCGGTCATAATCCGCAAGCTGGACAATGATACCATCTGTGTTGTTCTGAACAAGTTTGCAATAGGGTTCAAGGTGTTCAACTAAATCCAGAAGCAGAAGTTGGCCGTTGATACAAATGGTGTTGTTGCTCATGGGGTCGTAAAGTGCCGATTGTGGTTGCTTCATCTGCCCTGAAATAGCATTGTCCATGATCTTGAATGGCTGACGGGCTTTTTTATCTCCCTTGCGCTTGAATTCAATATTGCTATCATGGATGAACTCAAAGTTTTCAGGATGATCCATTACCCGATACCCAATTTTGAATTGCTTTTGCAAGGATGGGTAATAGGCTGTAACATCAATCACCAAGAAGATCCCGTGGGCGTGATATTTGGGAATAGCGCCGTGCCCACCGCCCCAAGCAAAGGTATGTGGAACACCGGCAACGGTTATATTCTCCTGCGCCTTCCCATAATCATGATTAACGGGGTTTTTGTACCAGTCCGCCACAAAACGATATTTTTTCAACCGTAAGCAATCTAAAATTGGAAAGTCAAATTCATCATCAAAAGATTTTCCCTTCCCATTCCCGCCCAAAATCTCTGCGGCAAGCTGGGCTTTGGTTTTCCCAATAGAATTACTTCCAAGATGAAAGTGATTTACAAAGAACATTGTGGTGTTGAATTCCGCAATATTGCGAACCCATACTTCCACAGTTTCTTCCACATCATGGCGGCAATATTTGACCGTTTCCGCCAGCTCCGCTTCTGTCAAAGGCCGGTCAATATCGAAGGGAACTGTGGTTTCCTTGATAGAATGCCCCATGAAGGCTTCCAGCGCCTTCAGGCTGATAGGCGGATTGGGCATCACATCATAGTTAATCAGGGGGAAGTTCCTGAACAGGCTTGAAAACCGATAGCCGGGTTTATCATCAAGGATGATCCAGTCATTCACTTTCTTTGGGTTGAACCCGCACAAGATACCCTTCAAAATGAATTGGTCATAATGGCGGCTGTTGTACCCGGCCCAAATGGTTTCCTTGTGGCTCTCATAGAAGCCTTTTAATTTGTCAGGGTCATTGATGATCACGGTTTCCTGTTTGGCGTTCAAGTCAATCAGGACAACCAGCCAATCATAAGCGAAAACCTCAAAGTCATAGAAGATCATCGTGTCACCCACTTTCTGAAGGAATTTTCGGTGAATCAGTGAAAACAGCCCCGCCACGGGAAGGCTTCACCTTGGGGCCAACCGGGGCGCTTGCCCCGGCGTTTTTGAAAATTAAGGTTCAAAAAAGTCAATATGAGTACATATAGTGCTCAATTTGATTATAAAAAAGTGCACACCGGTTTTCAATCCTCAACTTCAAAGACTTCATCAATGCTGATGGAATTGAAGCGGGTATCATCGTAATCCACCGCATATTCCAGCTTCCCGTCAATGGCTTCCGCTACATCAAGGACAAGTTGGGCAAACTGCTTGTAACTGGTGAAGCTGATGGGAACCCCGGAATCCAACTTTTCCAAGAAGCCCATAGCGGAAGCGATCATGTTCTTGTCATTCTTGGTGCCGTACAGAACACGGTTCATGAAAAGGCGCTGGTTCTTGTACTCACCGGACAGAATCTTGAAGGACACAGCCAACATGGGGCGGTTGGGGTCTGCCTTGGTTCCTTTGATTTCCATGCTCTCCACACGGGCTTCATACTTGCCAGCGGGAATGGTGGGGAAGTCCCCGCCGCCATTCTTCTTGGCATCCTCCACATCGGCCTGAAGGCCCTTCAGATCAACGGTACGATCAATCTTGTCAAAGTCGATAGCCATAATAAATTTCCTCCTAAATGTAATTTTAGATGTTCTTCAGAATGTCGAACAGGCCGGAAAGTGCTTTAGCGGTTTTCTCTGCTTCCTCCATTTTGGCCCGTTCCTCGTCAGTAGGTGTGAACCCCTCAACCGGCTTGAACAGATCATCCGTAAGGATGGTGTCAAACAGGTTATCAAAGGCCGCTTCAGCCAAAAGGTCACTGAAATCATCATGCTTCTGTGCATACATGATCAGGGCTTCTTTTGCGGCCAGCTTGTGAATGGCAATCAGGGCTTCCGGGTTAAGGCCGGGCGGGGGGGGGATCAGGTTTGCGGCAACGGTAATTTTGCGGAACAGCCCCCGCTTTTCCATTTCCGCTTTGAACTTGTTCAGCGCATCATTCATGGTGTTTACCTCCTAAAGTTGATTGGAAATGATCTTTCCTATTTCCCTCACGGAATGGGCGATTTTTTGACGATCAGCCCGCTTCCCTTGAAGAACTTGGGTAATTGCGGCGGCTTCCGCTTGAATATCCTGAAAGGCTCTGCGGTTGCTCTCCAAATCGCTTTCATAAGCGGTCAGGTCAGTATCAACCTTGGCTTGGGTATAATCAGCGGCCTTTTCCGCCTGTTCTACATGGGTTCTTAACCATTTGGCGGCATCATAGCCCATGCAATCTTCCACCAATTCCAAGAAGTGGCGGAATTCAAACAGCGTGTGAACCGAGCCATCCTTCAGGCTGATTACACAGGGGCAAGGGTCAATCTTCATGGGGTTCACGCTTCTTCCGGGTGCGCCGGGGCGGGTTCACATCCATCTTGGGTGCAGGTTCGGTGTCCTTGGGACGATCCCACAGGGGGCAAGCATCAGGGCCGCCTTCCTTGTGGCAACAGTGGCCGGCATCAATGTTGGGGCAAAGGGGGATTTCACCCTTGCTGTCGTTGAACTGCTTGAAGATCCGTTCCCCATCAGGGCATTTGGGCAAGGCTTTCGGCTCCGTCTGCCCCATAGGGTCGGAATCATCTGCTTCACCGCCGCCCGGTGTCCATGTACCATCAGGATCGCCAGCCGCCGCCCGTTCAGCATCTTCCACATCTTCAGGATTAGGGGCCGGTGGCTCTTCCTCTTTGGGCTTTCTGCTCCGTCTGGTGGGCTTCTGTTCGCCGCTGTCACCCGTTTCCGGTGCGGGGGTAGCTGGGGTATTGCCGCCGTGCTTCATGGCTCCTGCGGCCTTCTGGTTGGCTTCCTCGTAGACTTCACAGAAGGCTTCATAATCCAGCGGGATTTCCTTGTTGTGGACAGTTAGCCGCCCACCGCCAAAGATCACTTCCGAAGCCTTGAAGGAAAGAACCCGGTCATTATCATCCGCCACGATACGGGCCACAAGGTCAACCATACCGGCAACCTTGTTGGCAACCTTTTCCCGAAGATTGGGGCGGATAGAACTGATTTTGTCACCGCTCTTGCGGGTAAGGTCACGGCTCCGATCCTCATGGCTGATCAGGATGATGTTTTCATAGTCCAGATTGACCAGCCGCTTGACGGTGTTCAGGAATTCGGAAGTTACCATATCCCAAGCCCGGAAAGAATCATCACTTTCATGTTTCCACCCCTGCCGGTCACAGATATACACCCGGCAAGCCTCATAAGTATCTTCCAGAAGGTCAACCACAATGGTTTTGAAATCGTTCTGTTTCTTCTCCAACTCTGTCACAGCATCGGAAAAGACTTCCCAAGCCAACTGCCGCTTGGTCAACCGACCTTCCACCGTTACCGTGTCCCGGATAGCGATATAGGGGGCATCCACAAACTTGATATTGCCATCCGTGTTCAGCATCAGGGGATCAGGGAACTGGTTTGCGAAGAAGGTCTTGCCGCTGAAGGGTGCGCCATATAGCCAGACAACCTTCTTCTTGGTGGCGTTCAGATTGCGCCGTTCATTTTTGGGAAGTAACATATAATCCCATCCTTTCTCACAGTATTCTTGATATTCACACCAACCGCAAAAGTGGTTAGGGTTCTTGGGAAAATCTGTGGCTTCAACCATGTGCTTTGTGCCGGTCAAGAAGTCCACAATTTTCATGGGGTCATACTGAACCGGCAATAAAGATGGTTCAGCGTCTTTCAAAGCATCCTGCAACCTGTCCCGGAATTGCTGAATGGTTTCCGTTTTCTTCTGCCTGATTTTCACCTTTGGGACAATCAGAAAATACATATTCCTGATCCGGTGGCCGGGGTGGGTCAGTTCATACCAATACTTGTATTCATGCAACTGACCGGAAACGGCGTAGCTTTTGGCATTGTTGGAATATTTGAAGTCGTACAGATCAAACACCTGAACATCTTCACCCCAATAGTTGGAAGGGTGCCTTGTGTTCATCCATCCAGCGGGCCACAGATAATCCATAAAGCCTATAAAATCAGCGTTTCCAATAGGAAGTTCAAAGGCTCCGCCCGGTGGCAATAGGGCCTTGGCCTTGGGGATCATGGCTTCCAGCTTCATCATTTCATTCACATGATCATCCGTCAGAATTGGGAAGCTGGACTGGTAGAAGTCAAGGGCCTTTTCAACCCCTTCTTCAATGCCCGTATGAAGGGCGGTGCCAAGGATTAAGGCGTTGTCGGGTTCCGTATCAGGGATAGTGTTCAGCCCTTCCACATATCGCAAGCGGTATCTGTATGGGCATCTATTAAAGAGATCAACCCGGCTGTGGGAAACTCGCATTGTTTCACCCCTTTCACAATTTTCTTGAAGGTTTCAAAGCCTTCCGGGTACAGGATGAAGCCGAAGCAACCGGAATTGTTGATTTGGGCAATGTTGCGCTTTTGCAGTTCTGAAGGGGTGCCGGTAGTGGCCTTCAGTTCCACTTCAAGGGCCAGCCCTTTCACCACGATCCGCATATCAGGAAGGCCGCTTTTTACATACCTCCCACCACCCCAACGCTTTTCCCAATACCCACAAGGCGGGGCGCTCATACGGTTAACCGGCTCCCCCAAAGGGTAAATCCCTTCATCCTCTAACCACTTCTTCAGGCGGTTTTCAAAATTCTTTTCACCGGCCATCAGAAATCATCACTCTGGACAGCGTTTCCATAGATTTCAAAGTAATCCACGCCAGTTTCGCCGGTGTCCTCGAATTTCTGCCCATCAGGAAGTTCATACTTTACCCGCCTTGCCATTTCAATAATGATTTCATAGGCTTCTTCTGTATCACTCCCAAAACGAACTTCCAGTTCATCAGGAACATCAACCAAAGCGGCCTTCAGTTCCTTCACAGTAAGTCTTTTTTGCATCCTTATCCCTCCAATATCTTGATCAGGCTGTGAATTCCACGGGTCTGAAGGCCCTGAATCTTGCCGGTGCCAGCGTAAAACTGGAATAGTTTATCATCAGACTTCCGCCAGCAATGGAAGTGGCCGGTCTGCCGGTTCTTCAACTGGTATTCAATCCCGTGGGCTTCAAATTGCTGGATAGCATAAGCGATCCGGTCAGAGTTCTTGGAAACCCGTTCTTGGTGGTTCCGGTGGGCGTATTCCTTTAGCGCATCCCAAAATTCATCCCTTGCCAACTGCTTCACCAATCCCTATCATCAAAATCATCTTCCGGTTCTTCTGTGGCGGCATCATAGGCATCCTTTGTGATAACCGTTACATCTTCAACCGGCACACTCAACAGCTTGGCTGTAATGCGGCGCTGGGCTTCTACAAAGGAATCATCCGCCTGTTCAGGGTGGGCAACCCCTTGAAATGAAGAAGCAGAATACCCAACTGAACCATTTCCGCCATACATTTCACTGTTTCTGATTTCAAAGTGAAGTGTGATGGTTACAAAACATAAAGGGTTCATCATTACTTTTCACCACCCTTCAGAGTGATCTTCACATAACCGGCCTTGGGATTAGGTTTGGAGCATTCCGCCGCAATAGCGGGATATTTTTTCTTCAGCTTGGCGGAATCAATAGTGGTGGAATTGCTTGGTGCAACCAAGGTCAGGTTCAGCACATCACTTTCAAACTTCTTCACCCCAAACTTCATCATGGCATCATACAGGGCCGCTTTCATGGTCTTTTCCTGTTCTTCAATGGCCTTTTTGTGAGAAGTCAGGGACGCAATAGCGTTCAGGGTGGCAAGCTGGGATTGCTGGAAGGCTTGAAGCCCTGCTTCTTCATCAAAGGTGGAAGAACCACAGGTGTTGGGATCTTCCTGACAGGAATCCGGGCAGGTGTGGAAATCCGGGCATTTATGGCAGCACCCATCAAACTTTCCACGGGGACAAGCGTTTTCACATTTGATCATTTCCGTTCAACTCCTTTATGTAGGTTTCTTGGTAGCCAATCACCCGCTGGGAATATTTGCTTTGGTAAATCCCTTGATCCCACAGCTTGGAAGCGCCGCTTTCCCCCATGTTGTAAGCCATCAGAACCTTGTGTGGATCATCGTACTTTTCAAACAGGGTGCCAAGGATATAAATACCGGCTTGAATATTCTGGTAAGGGTCAAGGAAATCCGTTACACCAACGGCATTGGACAACCATTCATGGTTTTTCTGGTTAATCTGCATCAGGCCATAATCATTGGTGGTGCTGATAACATCCGCTTGGAAGTTGCTTTCGTTGCGGATCAGGGCCATCAGGAAAGTGAAATCAACTTCATAGGCATCCGCCATCCAATAAACATATTCCTGAAGGCTTTCATCCATAGGGACATTCAAAGGGGTGAAGTCACCGGCCTGAACAATGGTTCCATCACTCTGAACTTTGACAGCTTGGCCGGTATAGGCCCCGTACAAAACCGCCGTGGTGGTAGGCTCCGGGGTAGAAAACCAGATTGGTACTTTGGCAAACAGGAACCCAATCAGTACCCCTATCAGCAAGGCAACGGAAAACATACGCCGAAACCACAGATTTTGTTTAGCCCTTTGGGTGGCCGTCCTCGTATTTTCTGAACAGTTCATCGTTATAGTCCTTTCTCATTTGCAAGGTGGAAAAAATGCTTTCTTCCACGGTGCCGGGGCAAATCATCCAGTAATAGAAGCATGGCCGTTCTTGTCCCATGCGGTGAATCCGCTTTTGGCTCTGCTCCCACAGTTCCCAACTTTCGGGAAGGCTGAAATAAATAATCTTGTTGGCCTTTTGGAAGTTGCCCCCTCTTGCCCCGGCCTGATACTGAATGAAGGTCACAGAATTGGATTTGAAATTGTAAGCGCCCAAATCCTTGACTTCACCAGACTGGATGGACACAGGGCGGTTCATGCCCTTTACAATTCCCTTCATGCGCTCCATTTCTTCAGTGAAGTTATAGAACACAATCAAGCGATCTTCCGTACTCTCCACCAGTTCCCGAAATGCCTTATACCGGTTCGGGTTATATAGGCCGCAAAGCTGACGGGCATACAGGCGGCGGGTCAAGCTGGTATCACCAATCAATTCCCGCTCATAGCTTTCATTGGAACCCCAAAAATCTGAATCAAGTTCAAATTCCTGAAGGGTGGCGGTGTTTATGCTGATCGCCCGTTCCCGCCAGAACTTCCAATATTCCTTTGCCGGGGGCGTTCTGACGGGAACAAAGTTCCGTTTAGGAAGGTCAATTCCGGCATCATCGGTGGTCATAAATACCGCCCCATGTTCAGCCAGCTTCTTCTTCAGCCGGTCAACATTTTTGTAACCGGTGATTTTCTGCCGCCAGAATCCATCTTCTTCAACCCATTCCGTTTCAATGTACTGCTTCCAAAACAGTTCCTTTGATATGTTCCATCCCAAAAGGCGGCATTGGCTCCACAGCTTTTCATACTTGCCGCCCGTGGGCGTACCAGACAGAAGGATCACATTATCAGGGTTCAGCCCAAGAATGAACTTTGACCGCTTGGCGTTCTCATTCTGGATCAAGGAACTTTCATCAAGCATCAGCGTAAACCCGGAAAGGGTTTTCAAAATCTTACGCCTGAAGGTCAGTTCATAGTTGATCACGCCGCAAATCCGGGTTGGGTTGTCGGTTTCAGCAACCGCCGCCATAAACCAATCAAATTCCTTCTTATTGGTCAGGTCATAAATCATCCAACAATGGTTCATGGCGTAGTTCTCAACCATGTGATCTATCCAATCAGAAACCTTGGAACATTGGCAGATCAACAGGTTTACCCGGCTATTTAGGGTCAGGGCTTTTTCTGAACCGACAAAAGTTTTCCCAAGTCCCATATCAAGGTAATAGGCGCATCGGTTGTGGCCTTCCGTCAGGTCAAGGGCCTGTTGCTGGTGTTGAAATAGCGTGATCATTTCACCTGAACCACTTCACCCAAAACCTTCTTGGCGTGGGTGGTAGAACCAAACAGCTTCTTCACCACAGCGGCACAGAACCCGGCGTAGTAGTCGTATGTATCACCAGCGCCACAGGAAACAATGGTTTTGGTGCCATCTGCCCACAGCACAATAGTTTTGGGGCCACTGAAGATCACCTTCTTCACAGGGGGAACGCCGGTATGGTGAAGGGGGAAACTGCACCGACAATTCATAGCATTCATTATTTTTGAAACGCTTCCCAAGAAATCATTGGCCGGTGCCAGCTTATCTTCCGAAAACCAAAACAGGCCCTTGGAACTTGCGTCATTCTGAACCTTTTCCAACTCCACACCGGCCTTTTTCTTGCTGGAATAGTAGTTCTTCACTACACCAACACACCCGGTATATTTGCCGCCGTACTCCGCATCAGGAAGCACCTTCACGGTCATTCCGATTTGCAACATCTTTATCATCCTTTCTTTCCAGTCAGGCGGACAATGTAAATGCAGTTGCCCACCCGGTAAGCGTCATACTTCTTGGGGTTCTTCTCATTCCACTTGCGCTTATGGGAAGAAACCGTGGAAAGTTTGGTTTTAGCTTCTTTCTCGGTGCCATACTCAAAGCACATATTCTTTGCGTTCCCGCTGGTCAGGAAATCTTCAATGGCTTTGACTTCCTCGCTCTTGGCTCCACCGTTGAAGGCTTTCTTGGGCGGGGCCTGAACATTATATTTAATTTCCATTACTTCACCTTCTTACAAAATTTCCGGGGCCGCTATCGTGTCGATATACAACAGATCTTCAGTTCCGGGGATAGGCTCATACAGGCTAACAGTTTGGGGTTCTTTGGCGCTCTTGCGCCGTGCATTCCCAATGGCTGACCGCATAGCATTACAGGCCACAGTGACAAACTTCACTTTTTGCAAATCAGGAAGGGCGAACCACCGCTTCACGCTGATCAGATACCGGAAGATCACCACATCAAACCATTCCGCCCGGTCAAGGCCCTGTTGGTCTAAATACCACCAAACAATATTGATGTTGTCCGTGGCAAATTGGGCTTCTTTCGGGGTAAGGGGGCGTTCATAGAACGATTTAGGCAACCGCACACCGCCGCCCACCTCGTTTTTCGCTGGTTTCACTCATTCCCCCCCCAATCTGTCAGGCAGTCAGGCCAAAGAAGGTGTTGAAGGCTTCAGCGCCCACATACTCCCTGAACTTGGCGGGGTTAATGTAGTAATTCCAGTTGTTCCCGGTGCCGGGAACGGCATTGCCGAAGGGCAGAAGCCCACGCTGAAGGCCGATCCGCACAAACTGATCAGATTTGCCCATACACCGGGCCGCTTCCTTCACGCTGATTTTCTTCACCGGGGGCGGGGCATCAGTAACCGGGGCGGCTCCATATCCCATCAGGAAATCAAAGGTCACGCCGGTAACATCGGCCAGCGCCTTGATCCGCTCTTGGTTGGGGGTGTTCTTCCCGGAAAGATACTGACTGATTGCGGCCTTGGAAATCCCGGCCTGTTCGGAAAGGGCCGATTGCTTCAAATCAGCCTGTTCCATTGCGTACTTCAAACGCTCTGCAAAGGTGTTCACACTTATAACCTCCTATTCATTTAGTTCGCAAGATGAAATATCCCATCGTATCTTGTCCAATTAGGTAACAAGAATCTGGATATGCTCTTTCCAACTTGGCTTTCTTTTTTGTGGCTTGCCGGTAAGATTTACACATTACCCGGACTTTTCCGCCCACAACAGGATTTAGGTTCAGATCAATCCTCATTGGTTTGACCTCCCCAATACTGATCCACCAGTCTATGGGCCATTTCCTTACCCATAGCCCAAACCCATTCTTTACGGGCTTGCTTGGCTTCAGCTTCCTTTTCGGCCTGTTCCGCCACATAATCCCGGTTCAGGGTGTCGGGGTAGTAATAGCGGATAATAGGGGTTCCGCCATCCACATTGCCAATGGTCAGCTTGATCCGGCCATTGTGGTTGAACCAGTCATTTTCACATCTGATTTCCAGCCCTTCAGGGCCGGTGGAAGCCTTGAAGATTGCCACATCAGACGGGGTGGCTTCCTGCTTGATGTTCAACCGGGGTTGAATCCGGCTGATCAGCTCCCATGCCTTTCGCTTGGTCAGTTTCACATTCATTGAGTATCCCTCCCATCACAGAACCTTAAAGGTAACTTCATGGCCGGGATTTTCAGCAATCAACTTGGCCTTCAGATCATCCACCATCATGTTGTTATCAAGGGCCGCTTGAACAACATCCACCAGTTTCTTCCCATCAAGGAAGGCCCACACGGTTTTCCTCTTTTTTCTCATTTAGATTTCCTCCTGAAATTCACAATCACAATCCGCACAGATTACATGAACTTCTTTGGTGGCTCGGATAATGGCCCCACAACAGGGACAAACATACTTCCGGGAACTTGATCCCCCCCCCTTGCTGGAACCCTTTAGGCCAATGGGCCGGGGCCGTACAAGGGTGAACCCCTGTTTTCCAAGGCTCTGAACAAATTCAAGGGCTTCCGGGGAAAGGGCTGTTTTGTGCCAGCCGTACTTCTCGCCTTTCTCCACGGTCAGGCCGTGGGCTTCAGCGGTTTCCTTAAACTTCTTGTTGTGGTAGGTGCCAGATCGTGAAGTGTCCTGAACACCGTCTTGAAGGTTTTGAAGATGAACCATTTCATGGATCAGGGTTCCACAGGTTTCTTCAAAGGGCCGGTTCAGGTATTCGGCGCACAGATTGATTTCATAGTGGCCTTCATCTTCCCCGGCCTTCCAAGCCTTCCAGCCAGTACACCAGCCATAGGCCCCACGGGTATGATCCGGGGAAACGGTGATCACGGGCTTTTCCAGCTTGTCAGCAAAGAACCGGGCGTTGAACTTTGAAAATAAGTTTTCAAGTTCTTCAATGACCGGCTTCAGGCTTACTTCATTCATTGATGTTCTTCCTTTCTTATGAGCACTTATAGTGCTCAATCGGGGTATAAAAAAGCTCCTGCACCGTCTTACCAAAAAAGTTGGCAATCCGAATTTTGACTTCATCACGGGGAACTCTTTCATCCCGTTCATACATGGCCCAAGAAGATTTCGTAATACCAAGAATGGCGGCAATTTCTTCTTGGGTTCGATCCCCACGCAGTTTGCGAAGAATCATTCCCGTGGTTTCCTTCTGGATCATGTTCTCACTCCCTTTCTTGTTTTCGTGCACCTTTTGTGCTCGTCTGCTATTATAGTACACCCAATGTGCTCAAATGTCAAGTTGAATCGAACACTAAAAGTGCATAAAATAAAAAGGCACAATTTGTGCACTATGCTGGATTGACCTTGTGCACAAATTGTGTATAATATAAATGAAAGGGGTGTTACTAATGGCAAAGTTCAATGAGCGTTTGAAACTTTTACGCCGGGAATCCGGTTTATCTCAACAGGATTTTGCAAAGCAACTCGGAACTTCTAAAAGTAGCGTCAATATGTATGAGCGTGGAGAAAGAGAACCCGGTATAGAAACCCTTGAAGCCATTGCTGATTACTTCAATGTTGATATGGATTATTTACTTGGTAAATCGGATCATAGAAGTAAATCGGCATGGTTAGAAGATATTGATAATTCCATTGATCTTGATATTCTACGATCCCAAGTAAAGTTTGAAAATTTGTTCCCGATTGAAAGAAAAAGATACCCTTTGATTGGAACAATCGCTTGTGGGAAACCCATCACCGCCAATGAAGAAAAAGAATTGTATGTAGAAGCCGGGGCGGAAATTGAAGCTGATTTTTGCTTACGGGCAAAAGGTGATAGCATGATCCGGGCCAGAATTTATGATGGTGATATTGTATTTATCCGAAAACAAAGCATGGTTGACAATGGTGAAATTGCCGCCGTGGTCATTGATGATGAAGCAACTCTGAAGCGGGTCAACTACTATCCAGAAAAAAACTTACTAATCTTGAAGGCTGAAAATCCTGATTATGAAGATCTGGTCTATACCGGGGAACAACTGGATCATATAATTATTCTGGGGAAGGCAGTTGCTTTCCAAAGTGATGTTAGATAAAGGAGATAAATATGAAAAAGAAAATTGGTTTAGTTGTGGCAATTATTTTTATAGGGGCTTTAGCTTTTGGTATTTCAAGGGTAGTTCAAAACCCTGAACAATATCAAAAAACTGATCCAAACATCGAAGCTATTATGAATTCCTGTGAAGTTACTGAAGCACAGGCCGAAACCATTTGGGGTATCCTTCAGGAATGTGGTGTTGGCAGTATTGAAATTATTTCCCGTGACACTATGCTTGATGGACTTTATAACACGGATGATATTGGATATAGGATTAGAACAGAAGATGGGAATAATCCTGTACTTTATCTAAATGGCGCTGGGGAAGTTTCACAAATACGATGGGCAAATCAAACACTTTATCCGAAGTCCTAAATTAGAACAGATAGAACACATCTTTTTCCCATTCTCTTTTAATGTTACTTTCTTATATTTTTTTTTTACTTTTTAAGTTTAAGTAATATAACATCTGTTCTATCTGTTCTATTAGATAAATACCAGATAGGATAAAGGTTTTTGATAGAACAGATCGTAACAGAAGGCAAAAAAAAAGACCGCCCCCGGTGGTGGCACACCGGAAGCGGTCAGGCGAAACAAAACCCGTTTGAAGTTAATGTTTCAATCCCCATTGGACATTATATCACATCGGGTTTGGCTTTGCCATACCCATTTTCCTGAAAGGACAGGTGATATAATGCGGAATCCCAATGGGTATGGGACTGTGGCGAAGCTGTCAGGCAATCGCCGCCGCCCATTCATTGTGAAAAAAGTGATTGGCTGGAATGACAAGGGCCATCCCATCTATGATATTGTGGGTTACACAGAAACCCGTGAAGCCGGGAATTTGCTATTGGCTGAATATAACCGTGATCCTTGGGATGTTGACCGGGCCAAGATCACCATGAAGGAACTGTTTGAACTTTGGAAAGAAAAGAAGGCTCCGAAGCTGGGAGAATCCAACCGTTCATCTTTGTGTTCAGCGTTCAAGCATTGTTCAGCGTTATGGGAAAAGCCCTATAAACAAATCCGGTCATACCAAATGCAAGAAACCATTGACGGTTGCGGGAAGGGGTACAGTACACAGGCGGCAATTAAGAACCTTTGGGGCCATCTTGACAGGTTTGCCCTTGAAATGGACATTATCACCCGTTGCTATTCTGACTTGCTGACTTCTGATCCTATCCCACCAACCACCCGCCTTCCCTTCAGCAAGGAAGAAATCAAGAAGGTTTGGGAACATCAGAAAGAACCTTGGGTTGACACGGTTCTGATCCTGCTTTATTCCGGGTGGCGGATCAGCGAACTTCTGAACTTGAAGCCGGAAGATATAAACCTTCAGGCCGGGACGATGAAGGGCGGAACCAAAACCAAGGCGGGGAAGGATCGGGTGGTTCCTATCCATTCCAAAATCAGGCCCTTGGTGGAATCCCGCCTTGCGGAAGGTGGCCCCCGCCTAATCAGCTACAATGGAAGGGTCTGTTCCCAAACCCAATACCGGGTATTTTGGGCGGACATTATGAAGGCTCTGAAGATGAACCACACCCCGCACGAATGCCGCCACACCTTTGAAACCCAACTGGACAGCGCCGGGGCAAACCGGAAGTGTATTGATCTTCTCATGGGCCATGTGTCCAAGGACACAGGAAACCGGGTCTATAATCACAAGACTTTGGATGAACTGAAAAGCACCGTTGAACTAATTCAGTAAGCCCTTGAATTTTGTCAAATCCTATGGTATTCTTTTGATGGTGCTACCGATAAACGGCAAGTGGTTAGTTCCCCTGACCAGATCAGGGGCGCTTCTTGCCCCCTGATCTTTATAGAAAGGGGGGCTGTCAAATGGTTACATATTCTGATCTGATTCAGACAGGTATTTTAATCGTTGGCATTATTGCCCTGTTCATGCAGGCCAATAAAAAGAAGTAACCGCCCGGCTCCCAACCTTGCGGTTACTTCTGTAATCCAGTAGGGGAACCAACCGTTTGCCGGTGGCACCCTCGTTCTATGTTCAGTATAATTCAAAGCCGCTGAAATGTCAATAGGGGCCGTTCAAAGCGGTGAACATTATAGGCCGATGAACACTGAACTATTAACACGATAGTAACAAGAAAGGCGGGAAACCCCGGAAAACCGGGACTTCCCGCCTAATCTGTTTTTATTATACCATAAATAGTATGGATATGACGAGTGGAAAAATACACAAAGAAGACGGAAATGGCGGGTGGCTTCCGTATGGTTTCGGCCTACTGGGAGAAGAATCCTGCACAAAAACTTTGCAAAAATTTTATGTAAACTGTATATTCCTGCCCTTGCAGACGGCTGCCCACCCTGCTATACTGAATTCTGTAATCCTCAGAGAGAAAGGAGGGAGCAGTATGATGAATTGGAATTGGCGGGATCTCGACGATGTGGACGACCTGATCTTTACGGACGCCAGCTGGAAGCACAGCGAGCGGTGAGAACGGAATCCGATGGAGAGCCACGCCGGAGGCGTGGATTTTTCTTTTTTCGGCCCGGCGCTTGACAGTTTCCGCGGATGTGGTTCGCTCCGCTGACGATATGCAGTTCCCCGGGGAGACCGATCTCCTCTGCCGCCTGGAATGTTCCGGGCGGCATTTTTGCGGCTTTTTCAAAAAACTGTCGAAAAAACGGAAAAAAGTAAAAAAATGAATGGCATTTTTCTGAAAACTGTGATACGCTGATACCAGAGAGGAGAGCCTTACGGCTGTGGGCCCCGCGGTGCCGGCGGCCCGTTTGGGAGAAGGAGAGAGGAAGCTATGAAGAGGTGGAGCGTGCTGTTTCTGGCACTGGCGCTGTGGGCGCTGGCCGGGTGCGGCGGGCCCGCCGCGGACGAGGGGGCGGCGGGAGAAGCGCCTTCCGTTTTTGCGGAGGCCTCTGCACCGGATGCGGAGGGCGGTCTGTCCGCCGTCAGGCTGGAGGGTCAGGCCCGTCCCCTGACGGACGAGGAGATCCAGGCGGCCTATTTCCGGGCGGAGGAGGCGTACGGCTGGTTCAGCCTGGAGACGCTGCCCTGCGGAGAGAAGACGCAGACCATAGACGGCTGGCTTTACTATCCGGTGGAGTACCCGGGCATGGAAAATCTGGCAGACCTGCGGGCCTATCTGCGGGGCCTGTTTTCAGAGGAGCTGGTGGATGCGCTGCTGGCCTCCGGCGGAGCCCATCCCCTGTATCAGGATGTGGACGGGGCCCTGTATGTTCTGCCTACCAGCCGGGAGCGGGACGAGTCCAAGGGTCAGGCGGACATCCAGATCAAGCCGTACGGCCAGGCGGGATACTCTGTCATAGTAGAGGTGGATCTGCTGGCAGACGGCGGCTCTACCGTGACAGGGGTGGAGTCCTATGCATTCCCCTATGAATTTCTGGAAGACCGCTGGGTCTTCACCGATTTCCACTTGATCTATTGAGCAGAGCTGGATGGGTTGCAGCTCAAAATCAGAACCATATTGCTGTATACGGCCCTCAGACTGCGGTTTGAGGGCATTTTTCACAAAAAAATCCGCTGGATTTCAGGTCAGGCGTCCTGTAAAGAGGCAATCTGCCCAAATGAATGAAAAGTGGGAGCCAAAAAACAGGAACTTTGTGGAAAACGCGAAAACGTAGCTGTCTGCACGCAAAATTACCTAATATTTTCTTGAAAAATTTCCGTGCTATGTTAAAATATACGTACCGTATACAAATACAACTGCAAAGGAGCGGAGAAACATGGAAGACCTTTTCTGGATCGGATTTGTCGGGGCGGCTATCGCACTGCTCTTCGCGTGGCTGCAGCGCAGCCGCGTGATGTCCTTCTCGGAGGGGAACGAGAAGATGCGGAAGATCGCCGCCTCCATCCGTGAGGGCGCAAACGCCTATCTGAAGCACCAGTACACCACAGTGTTCAAGGTGTTTCTGGTGGTGTTCATCCTCCTGCTGATTATTGCTTTCGGTTCCGGCGGGAAGATGCTCTCGCAGTTCACTCCCTTCGCGTTCCTCACCGGCGGCATCTGGTCCATGCTGGCGGGCTTCATCGGCATGAAGATCGCCACAAACTCCAATGCTCGGACGGCCCAGGCGGCCTCCGAGAGCCTGAACAAGGGCCTGCGGGTGGCGTTCTCCTCCGGTTCCGTCATGGGCTTCACCGTGGTGGGCCTGGGCATGCTGGACATCACGATCTGGTTTTTCCTGCTGCGCTATGCTTTCGGCATCAATGATCCGGTGTCCCTGGGCAATATCATGGTGATGAACGGCATGGGCGCCTCCTTCATGGCTCTGTTCGCCCGTGTGGGCGGCGGCATCTACACCAAGGCCGCCGACGTGGGTGCCGACCTGGTGGGCAAAGTTGAGGCCGGAATCCCCGAGGACGATCCCCGGAACCCCGCCACCATCGCCGACAATGTGGGCGACAACGTGGGCGATGTGGCCGGCATGGGCGCGGACCTGTATGAGAGCTATGTGGGCTCTATCCTGGCAACCTTCGCCTTGGGCGCTGTGGGCGGCTACGGCTGGGGCGGCCTGCTGCTGCCCGTGGCCCTGGCCGTGTGCGGCATCATCTGCTCCATCATCGGCTCCTTCCTGGTGAAGACTAAGGAGAACGCCACCCAGCAGTCCCTGTTGAAGAGCCTGCGGACCGGCACTTACACCGCCGCTGTTCTCTCCGCCATCCTGGCGGCGCCCCTGACCTATTTCATTCTGGATGGGCACATGGGCGTTTATGTGGCCATCCTCTGCGGTCTGATCGGCGGCTGCGCCATCGGCTACTTCACCGAGTATTACACCTCTGATACCTATAAGCCCACTCAGGAGCTGGCGGCCGCCTCCGAGACCGGCTCCGCCACCATCATCATCGGCGGCATCTCCCTGGGTCTGAAGTCCACTCTGACCTCCATCCTGATCGTGGCGGCTGCGGTGCTGGTCAGCTACTTCGCCGCCGGCGGCAGCATGGAGATCGTGGATGAGGCCGGCGCCTTTACTGCGGCCTTCAACCAGGGCCTGTACGGCATCGGCATCGCCGGCGTGGGTATGCTGTCCACCCTGGGCATCACCCTGGCTACGGACGCCTACGGCCCCGTGGCAGATAACGCCGGCGGCATTGCGGAGATGAGCGGCCTGCCGGAGAGCGTCCGGGAGCGGACCGACGCCCTGGACTCTCTGGGCAACACCACCGCCGCCACCGGCAAGGGCTTCGCCATCGGCTCCGCCTCCCTGACAGCCCTGGCCCTGCTGGTCAGCTACGTGAACATCGTCCAGGAGAACACGGAGGAGATGCTGAACTTCACCCTGACCAGCCCCACGGTGCTGGTGGGCATGTTCATCGGCGCCATGCTGACCTTCGTCTTCTCCGCCTTCACCATGAGCGCGGTGCAGAAGGCGGCCCAGTCCATCGTGGTGGAGGTCCGCCGCCAGTTCAAGGAGATCGCGGGCATCATGGAGTACAAGGCAGACCCGGACTATGCCTCCTGCGTGTCCCTGTGCACCAAGGGCGCCCTGCATGAGATGGTGGTGCCGGCCCTGCTGGCCATCATCGTGCCTCTGGCTACCGGCCTGGTGCTGGGCCCCACCGGCGTGGTGGGCCTGCTGGGCGGCGTGTCCGTCACCGGCTTTGCCATGGCGGTGTTCATGTCCAACGCCGGCGGTGCCTGGGACAACGCCAAGAAGTATATTGAGGGCGGCCACCACGGCGGCAAGGGCTCCGAGTGCCACAAGGCCGCCGTCGTGGGCGATACGGTGGGCGACCCCTTCAAGGACACCTCCGGCCCGTCCCTGAATATCCTCATCAAGCTGTGCTCCACGGTGTCCATCGTGTTCTCCGGCCTGATCCTGAGCTTCAACCTGATGAACCTCCTGTGAGTTTTCGATTCGGCGCCTCCCGCTTTTGCGGGAGGCGCTTTTTCGCGCCAGCTTTCACTCCGGACGAAAAAAATCACTGCCCACCATTGCGTGCAGCCGAAAGAGACATATAATAGAGAGCAGGACAAGCTGTGCAGACTGCGCCCGCAGGGCGCCAATTCATGCAGGGAGGAACCGATATGGAGAAGAACATCACGATCCGCCCGGAGCGGGTGAGCGATTACCAGCAGGTGGAGGACATCATCCGGCAGGCGTTTTACAACCTCTACACGCCAGGATGCACGGAGCACTACCTGGCCCACGCCATCCGGCCCCACCCGGATTTTCTGCCGGAGTTGGACCTGGTGCTGGAGCTGGACGGCCGTGTGGTCGGCAATATCATGTACACGAAGAGCACACTGGTGGACGAGGCAGGGAAGGAGAAGGGCATCCTGACCTTTGGACCAGTCTGTATCCGACCGGGACTGCAGCGCCGGGGCTATGGCAGGCTGCTGATGGAGGAGTCCTTCCGGCGGGCGTCCGCCATGGGGTACGAGGCTATTGTGATCTTCGGCGATCCCAACAACTACGTGGGCCGCGGCTTCCAAAGCTGCAAAAAGCACCGGGTCCATCTGGAGGACGGGACGTATCCCGCCGCGATGCTGGTGAAGGAACTGGAGCCCGGCACCCTGGCGGGAAAAAGCTGGATATACCGCCAGAGCCCGGCGTTTGTGTTTGACGAAGCGGAAGCCCGCCGGTTTGACGACAGCCTGCCGCCCATGGAGAAAAAGCGCCTGCCCTGTCAGGAGGCCTTTGAGATTCTCAGCAGCGCCGTCCTTCTGTGACAGGAGTGCGCACTTTTTTCACTGGAAATATCCGGTTTGCTTGACAGAGTAAACGATTACCGATATAATAGCACCGGAAATCCCTGGTGGGCCCTCCCTTGGGAGGAACGCGCCCGCATGATTCTGTCTTATAATTTTAATAAAGGAGTACGAGTTCTATGAAGCAGATCATTGAGATTGTCGACGTCCTGGGCCGGGAGATCCTAGACAGCCGGGGCAACCCCACTGTGGAAGTGGAGGTCTATTTGGAGGACGGCACTATGGGCCGCGCCGCCGTGCCCTCCGGCGCTTCCACCGGCATCTATGAGGCCTGCGAGCTGCGGGACGGCGACAAGGGCCGCTACAACGGCAAGGGCGTGGAAAAGGCTGTGGAGAACGTCAACACCGAGATCGCCGAGTGCCTGATCGGCATGAATGTCCTGGATCAGACCTCCATCGACAAGGCCCTGATCGACCTGGACGGCACCCCCAACAAGTCCCGCCTGGGTGCCAACGCCATCCTGGGCGCGTCCCTGGCCTGCGCCAAGGCGGCGGCCGAGAGCCTGGGCGCCAGCCTGTACAGCTATATCGGCGGCGTCAACGCCAAGCAGCTGCCCGTGCCTATGATGAACATCCTCAACGGCGGCGCCCACGCCACCAACAATGTGGAGATCCAGGAGTTCATGATTATGCCTGTCTCCGCCCCCTCCTTCCGGGAGGCCCTGCGCCGCTGTGCCGAAGTGTTTCACGCCCTGAAGGCTGTGCTGAAGGAGAACGGCACTCCCGCTGCCGGTGTGGGCGACGAGGGCGGCTACGCCCCCAATCTGAAGAAGGATGAGGACGCCCTGAAGGTCATTGTCCAGGCCATCGAGGCCGCGGGCTACAAGCCCGGCGAGGACTTCAAGATCGCCATCGACGCCGCCTCCTCCGAGTGGTGGGACGAGGAGCAGAAGTGCTATGTCCAGCCCAAGTCCGGCAAGAAGCTGACCCAGCAGCAGCTGGTGAACATGTGGAAGAAGTTTGCCGACAACTATCCCATCATCTCCCTGGAGGACGGCATGGCCGAGACCGACTGGGAGGGCTGGGCCATGCTGACCAAGGCCATCGGCGATCGGGTCCAGCTGGTGGGCGACGACCTGTTCGTCACCAACGTGGAGCGTCTGGCCACCGGCATTGAGAAGCAGGTGGGCAACGCCATCCTTATCAAGGTCAACCAGATCGGCACCCTGACCGAGACCCTGGACGCCATCCAGATGGCCAACCGGGCCGGCTACACCGCCATCGTGTCCCACCGCTCCGGCGAGACCGAGGACGCCACCATCGCCGACATCGCCGTGGCCGTCAACGCGGGCCAGATCAAGACCGGCGCCCCCAGCCGCACCGACCGGGTGGCTAAGTACAACCAGCTGCTCCGCATCGAGGAGGAGCTGGGCGACGTGGCGCAGTATCCTGGCATGAAGGCGTTCTTCAACCTGAAGTAAGCAGCGAAAGCAAAGCGCAAAGCCGCCCGACAGGGCGGCTTTGTTTTTAATTCAAAGGTATACGTTTTGAAATATTTTTAAGATATACTACGATTCGGACTAAGCTTTGCACCGATGTCGCCGAGAGATCAGCGTCCGTAAAGAATAGGCAGCGACCAGCAGGAGCATAGCCAGCCAATACAGCGTCAGAAATTTCCCACCTGCTGGAAGTGCGAAAAGGTAGAACAGGTCTAAATAGCCGAGAGGCTCTAAAGAAAGCCACCAAATATTTCGGTATTGATACAAGACCGCCACCAATAGGAACCAGCATATAGGTATGGATGGCGGATGACGAAGCGAGTAGACCGTCAGAACCCCCAATGGTACGATTACGGTAAGCGCCATAAAATTGTCGATACGTGTTCCTTCGAAAAGATAAAATAAGGATGCACCCACGGAGACAAAATGTGCCAGCCATGCGCCCCAAGCGCAGAGAAGGCCCAGAGGGCACCTGCACAGCAGACACAGAATCCCGCAGGTCACCAGAGGCCAGGCAAATAAAATTCCCCATGTGCCTTCGCTGCGAGCGCCCAGCAGCACAGATGCCAGCAGCAACAAAAGACCCAAAAGACGTTGCCGATGGAGCCGAAGTTCCTCTGCCGTCACGCCGGCCTTTACGGCGGGGGCCGCCGAATCCGGGACCTCTCCCTTCACCAGTTCATCCAGAGATACGCCGAACACTCCACTCAGTTTCACCAACTTCTCCAAATCCGGTACGCTGGCGTCGTTTTCCCACTTGCTGACAGACTGCCGGGATACTCCCAGCTGCTCCGCCAGGGTATCCTGACTGAGCCCTGCTTTTGCCCGCAGCTGAATCAGCCGTTCTCCCAAGGTCATGGTCTCGCCTCCCGCTTCAATTCTGCGACCATCATAGCAGAGGGCGGCGGGATTGTCCATCAAGGTCCCTTGGCGATTCCGCAACCGCCGGTTGCAATGAACAAAAAAACAGCGGCGGACCGCGAAAGCGTCCGCCGCTGTCTGCTGTATGGAAAATGGGATGTACGGCAATCAGTCCTCGCACAGGCCGGCAGTGATGATGGCCATGGAGTAGACCTCCTGGGCGTTGCAGCCCCGGGACAGATCGTTGATGGGGGCGTTCAGACCCTGCAGGATGGGGCCGTAAGCCTCAAAGGAACCCAGACGCTGGGCGATCTTGTAGCCGATATTGCCGGCGTTGATGTCCGGGAAGATGAAGGTGTTGGCATGGCCGGCCACCTTGGAGTCAGGGCACTTGGTGCGGGCCACGCGGGGAGAGACGGCGGCGTCGAACTGCAGCTCGCCGTCCACATCCAGATCGGGGGCCAGGGCCTTGAGTCTGCTGCAGGCATTGCGCATCTTGTCCACATCCTCGCCCTTGCCGGAACCCAGGGTGGAATAGCTGAGGTAAGCCACCTTGGGATCGATGCCGAAGACCTTGGCGGTGGTGGCGGTCTCCAGGCCGATCTCCACCAGCTCATCCTCGGTGGGCTTGATGTTGATGGCGCAGTCGCCCATGGCCAGAACCTCGCGGTCGCCGGTGGCAGAGGGACGGACCAGAATGAAGCAGGAGGACACGATCTTGTTGCCGGGCTTGGTCTTGATGATCTGCAGGGCGGGACGGACCGTGTCGGCGGTGGAATAGGTGGCGCCGCCCAGCAGAGCGTCGGCATAGCCCATCTTCACCAGCATGGTGCCGAAGTAGTTGGCCTGCTTGAGGAGCTTGCGGCACTCCTCCTCACTCATCTTGCCCTTGCGCAGCTCCACCAGGGTGGAGACCATCTTCTCCATGTCGGGGAAGGCCTCGGGATCAATGATCTCAGCGCCCCGGATGTTGAAGCCGGCTTCCTCGGCAGCGGCCTGGATCTCGTCGAGATTGCCCACCAGCACAGGGGTCAGGAAGGTACCGGACAGCAAGCGGGCGGACGCCTCCAGAATGCGGGGATCCGTGCCCTCAGTGAAGACAATCTTCCGGGGATGGGCCTTCAGCTTTTTGATCAAAAATTCAAACATCTCTGATTTCCTCCAAAAACGTACAGATTTGGGAACGTATTTAGACTATTCTCATTATACACAACTCGCCGTCGGGGTCAATTGGAAAATCAAAATATCATCACAAAAATTTGTGTCCGGCGGGAGGGCGCTTCTGGCAAAAGTGTGGGACCCTACCAGATGCTGTGGTGCGGAAATTGATGGAAACACAAGAAATTGAAGAACTTTTTTAACAATTTTAGACTTGACTGGAAGCGGGAAATGGCGTATGATTACAAACGGTAACAAATTGTAACTATTTCGCTGGATTTTACGGAGACGATATGAGCGAACATATTCAGAAAAGCGATCATGCCGCCCGGCAGTCCCGCCGCGGCGGCAAGCGTCTGGCTGCCGGACAGGCGGAGCGGGAGAGGAAGTGTCCGCCCACGCCCCCGGAGGTGCAGCCGGAGCCCGTATCCGCACCGACGGCGGTGAAGCCCTTGATCCCCGAGTGGGGAGAGGAGCCCGCTGGTCCGTCCCGACGGACAGAGCCCCGGCGCCGGAGGCTGCGGCAGGCTGTGCAGTCCTGGCAGGACACGGAGGGGGAGATCAGCCCTGTGGTGACCGGCTGCCAGGCGCTGGCGGAAAAGGCCAAGAATACCCGCCGCCACTGGCGGCGTCTGGTACGGGAGAAAAAGGCAAAGCGGTTCCCGGAGTCTGAGCGGCTTCCTGTGCAGTTGCTTCTGCTGGCCTGGGGAATGCTGCCCACTCTGGGGGGGCTGCTGGGCGAACGGATCCGCGCCAGCCGGAAGCAGCGGCGTGAGCGGGTCTCTGCCCTGCGGGCCAAGCTGGGGCACCGCTGGCGCCTGCATCCAGCGATGCTGCTGTGCGGCGGCTGCGTGGCTGCTGCCATCGGGTTGTTCTTCTCCGTCTACACCTTCGGGACGACGGTTTTGTACGACGGCGAGGTGATTGCCGCTGTGGGCTCCCAATCCGCAGCGGAGGAGGCCGCGTCGGACCTGGAGGCGGTCACCGCCCGGACGCTGGGGGAGAGCTACACCATCGACGACTCCCTGCTGCAGTATTCCTCCGGCCTGCTGCTGCGGCAGGACGTGGTAGACGAGACGACGCTGGAGGAGGACCTGTCCCAGCAGATCGGTCTGGTCACCCAGGCGTACAGTCTGTATGTGGACGGTGAGCTGGTGGGCGCGACCCCCTATGAGGGCGCACTGGAGGAGCTGCTGAGCCAGCTCCAGAGCAGCACCGCGGACGAGAACACCATCTCCTGCGAATTTGCGGAGGATGTGGAGATCAAGCAGGAGTACGTGCCCACGGAAAAGGTGATGAACCTGGGGTATCTGGCGGAGCTGCTGTACAGCACGAAGACCGCTGAGACCACGTACACCGTGAAGGCGGGTGACACCTGGTCCGAGATCGCGGAGGATCACGGAATGACCTCCAAGGAACTGCTGGCGCTGAACCCCGGCTACAACATCGACAAGATCCAGATCGGCGAGGTGCTGACGCTGTCGGAGGCCGTCCCCTATCTTACAGTGACAGTGAAGCAGCGGGAATACTACGTGGAAGACGTCATGTATGATGTGGAGTACACGGACTCTGCCTATCTGTACAAGGGCGACTATCAGGTGACTTCCCCCGGTGAGTACGGCGCCGCCGACGTGGTGGCCAACGTCACCTATGTCAACGGTGTGGAGACGGAGCGGACGATCCTCTCCTCTGTCACCCTGAAGGAGCCCGTGACGGAGCAGCGGCTCCAGGGCACGAAGGAGCGGCCCACCTGGCTGCCCACCGGCACGTTCCGGTGGCCCATCAGTGGCCGGATCACCTCCCGCTTCGGCGGACGGTCCTCTCCCGGCGGCATTGGCTCCACCAACCATCAGGGCATCGATATTGCCGGGCCGTACGGCACGCCGGTCTACGCGGCGGACGGCGGCACAGTCACCTACTCCGGCTGGATGGGCGGCTACGGCTACCTGGTGGAGATCAACCACGGTAACGGCTATGTGACCCGGTACGGTCACAACAGCAGCCTGACGGTCTCCGTGGGCGACCACGTCTACAAGGGCCAGCAGATCGCACGGGTGGGCTCCACCGGCAACTCCACCGGCAATCACTGCCACTTCGAGGTCCGTTACAACGGCGTGGCCCGCAACCCGCTGAACTATCTTCCCTGAGCAGTATAAGCGAGCCCCCGGCTGAAAAGCCGGGGGCTTGTTTTGTTCGGATGCCCGGGCCGCTAGACCGCAGTCCTCTGCTGCGGAGAGCAGCAGGTGTTGCGCTCTACCAGCCGGGGGGCGATCAGCTTGTGGGTGACCTCCCCCGGCCCGCCGGAGTCGATCAGCTCCAGCAGCAGCCGCACAGCGCTCTCTGCCAGGGCCCCGGTGGGCTGGGCCAGAGTGCTGAGGCGGATTTTCGGCAGGGAGGCGTATTCGATATCGTCATAGCCCAGCAGGGAGATCCGGCCGGGAATGTCCAGTCCCAGCTCGTCTGCCGCCTGGAGGACACCCAGGGCCATGGCGTCAGAGGGAGCGAAGACCGCCGTCTGCGGGAAGGGGCGGGCGAACACCTGCCTGGCCAGCCGGTAGCCGTTGGGGGCGGAGGAGACGGCGCCGGGGTTGAAGACGGTCTCCACCTCCATGCCCCGCTCCCTGGCGATGGTGAGAAAGCCCTGGTGCCGGAGCACATGGGTGACGCTGTCCCGCCGGGGGCCCAGATACAGCACCCGCCGGTGCCCCAGCCGGGAGAGGTATCCGGCCGCCATGGCGCCGCCTACATAGTTGTCGGTGCTGACAGCGTTGATCCGCTGGAGCGTAGCGGTCGGGGACACATCCCCCAGCAGCACGGAGGGCGTCCCCCGTGCGTGGCGCCGCAGCAGATCGGGCGCGGCGCTGCTGGCACTGACCAGCAGAATGCCGTCCACCCGGTGACTTACCAGAAAGTCGAACAGGGCGGCGGTTTCGCTGCCCCCTACCCGGCCGCAGCACAACATGATCTGGTAGTCCTGTTCCTGGGCGTAGCGCTCCAGGTGCAGCACGATGGAGGCGTGAAAAGGGCCGGAGAGCTCCGGCAGAATGACGCCCAGCACACGGGTCCGGCTGGAGACTAGGCTCCGAGCCAGCAGGTTGGAGCGGTAGCCCTGTTCCCGGCACACCTGGAGCACGCGCTCCCGGGTCTGGGAGTTGATCTCCGGCGCATTGTTCAGCGCCCGGGAAACGGTGGTGACGGAGACCCCGGCCAGCCGGGCAATGTCCCTGATGGTCATGCGGGCCATAAAAGTCCTCCTTCTGCTGTGCAGCTTTTTTCATAGAAGCATTATACCAGAATGCCGTTCCGGAAGATACTGGAGAAAATATATTAAAAACCCACAAAAACATGGTAAAACAGACGAAGAAACTTGACAGTTTCCCTGCCGGAATGGTATCTTAAAGGTGCTATTGGAAACGTTTGCACAAATAGGAGGGAGAACGGGATGCGGCGGACGACCATTAAGGACGTGGCAGCGCTGGCCGGGGTCAGCCCGGCCACTGTGTCCCGGACTCTGGACGACCGCCCGGAGATCAGCGCAGAGACCAAGGAACGGGTCCGGGCCGCCTGTGCCCAGCTGGGATACGTGCCCAACGCCGCCGCCAAGGGGCTCACGGGGCAGGCCACCCACACTCTGGGGGTAGTGGTGCCGGACGTGTCCAACCCCTACTTCACGGGCATCGCCACTGCCATTGAGGAGACGGCAGCGGAAAACGGGTACCGGGTGCTGTTGAGCAACTCCCTCCAGGAGGAGGGACGGGAGCTTCGAGCCATCGAGAACTTTCTGGCCCGGCAGATCGACGGCGTGCTGATCTCGCCCCTGTCCCGGGAGAGCCAGGCCAAGCACGCCGACCTGCTGGAGGGCACCCCCTGCGTGTACCTGGGCGTGAACCACGGGGAGAAGTGCAGCTATGTGATGGCGGACAATGAGGCGGGGGCGGCCATCGCCGTCCGGTATCTGCTGCAGCTGGGCCACCGGGACCTGGTGTTTTTGGGTGGGCGTGCGGACTCTCTCACCCGTGTGCAGCGGGTGCGGGGCTTTCGCCGGGCGCTGAGAGAGCACGGGCTCTCCGGCCGGGTGCTGCCCGCGCCGCCGGACACCCGGGAACTGCGCCAGTGGGCCTATGAACAGGCGTTGGCACTGTTCGGGGAGCGGACGCTGCCCCACGCCGTGCTGGCATTTTCAGACCTGACCGCCCTCAGAATTTTGGAGGCGGCGGAAGAGCGGGGGATCCGGGTGCCGGAGGACCTGTCCCTGGTGGGGTATGACAACGTCTCCTACGCCGCCATTCCCCGTATCCATCTGACCACTGTTTCGCAGCATAAATTTCAGCAGGGACGCATCGCCGTGGAGCGGCTGCTGTGCCAGATTCAGGGGGACCGGCGGCCGACAGCGGACCTGCTCCAGCCGGAGCTGGTGGTCCGCTCCACCTGCGCCCCCAGAACACAAGGAGGAAGGACACTATGAAGGGTATCCCCAATACGGAGCGCCAGCGCCTGGGTGCGCTGCTGGACCACGAGACGCAGGAGACGGTGATGGCCATGATCCCCCAGTTTTCGGAGACGGAGATCGGCGCACCGGTGCCGGCCCCGGCGGAGGTGCCGGAGGAGCTGGGCCTGCTGGTGTTCAATATGGAGCGGGGCGTCCACCTGGAGGAGCTGGGCGACTTTCTTCAGGACTGCCCGGGCGTCCGGCCCCTGGATGTGGTGCTGGCCAATGAGCTGGATGATGGCTGCGTCCGCTCTGGCGGCCGGAACACCGCGCGGGAGCTGGCGGAGCGGTTCGGCTGGAACTACGCCTACGGCCTGGAGTTCATCGAGCTGGTGAATGGGGAGGACCCCAAGGGCTTCCACGGAAATGCGGTGTTCTCCCGCTGGCCCATCCGGCGGGCGTGGACCGTGCGGCTGCCGGAGCAGTACAACTGGTACTTCGACCGCCAGCGCCGGATTGGCGGGCGATGCGCGGTGCTGGCGGAGCTGGATGTGGGCGGTCGGCCTCTGGGCGTGGCCTCCATCCACCTGGAGAACCGCACCCATGGCGAGGGACGGCGGCTCCAGCTGGAGGCGGTGCTCCGTGCGGCGGAGGAACTGCTTCCCGGCATTCCGGTAGTGCTGGGGGGAGATCTGAACACCAACACCTTTGACGGCCGGGACAAGGACGCCATCCGGGAGATCGCGGGGAGTCCGGCACTCCAGCGCCGCTGTCTGGAAGACGTGGCGCAGTATGAGGCTGCCCTGACGGCGGCGGAGGCCATGGGCTACCGGGCAGTGCCGGAGACGCCCATTTTAACCCGGCGCAAGCCCCTGCCGGGCGGCGGATGCCTGGGCCTGCGGCTGGACTGGCTGCTGCTGCGGGGGATGACACCCACCAAGAGCCGCACCCTTTCTACCCGGACGGCGGACTGTGGCTTTGCCCGGCCGGACTCCGCCCTGGCTCGCTTTGCGGGGGAGGAGCTCTCGGACCACAACGCGGTGTGGGCCGCCTGCCGGATGGGAGTGAAGGACGCGAAGTGAATCGGCTCTTGGAGAGCGGCTGCCGCAGGCAGCCGCTTTTTTGTCCCGCAGGCCGTGAAAAAGCCTGCGGCAGAAGGGGCATTCGCCCCGGCCCTACATGAATAGAGGGCCGGAGCGGGCCCGGAAATTTACAATAATTGTGTTTTGTCTGACCGAATATGGGTATCCTATTGGACAGCGTGAGTTGTTTATGATAAAAGGGCATAAAACTTCATGGGCAGTGGGGCGCCGCGAAAATCAGCTGCCCCGGCGGCGCATGAAGTTTTCGCGCATGTGGGCTGTCCCGGTCCGTGCGCTGAAATTTCAGGCCGCGCCGTGGTCGGCGGCACACGGCCCTTTTGCGATGCGTCTGCATCGCAAAACGAGAGAGAAAGAGAGAGGAATGCACCCATGCCCAGAAAGACGATCCAGAAGAATCTTGCATACGACACGGAGCGGCAGCTGTATTACGCGGTGTTCCGGCAGGACGGACGGCGCTATACCCGCACCTACCGCACCAGGGAGGAGGCCCAGGCCGCGCTGGAGGGGAACTCCTGTGCCGACCGGCGCCTGCCGGGGAAGGACTGCACACTGGGGGAGTGGCTGACCTTCTGGCTGGAGGAGGTGGTGGCCCGGGACCGGGCGGAGAGCACGCTGTACGCCTACCGCAACATGGCACGCTGTCATGTGCTGCCTGCCCTGGGAAGGATCCCTCTGGCGGAGCTGACGCCCCTGCGTATCCAGGGCTATCTCTATGAGAAGATGAACCAGGGCCTGTCCCCCAACACGGTCATCAAGCACTATGTGATGCTGACCACGGCCCTGGGCATGGCGGTGCGGCTGGAGATGCTGGAACGCAGCCCCATGGACCGGGTGACGCCGCCCAAGAAGAAGGAGGCCCGCTTCAGCTTTTACTCCCCGGAGCAGCTGCAGCTGCTGTTCTCCGCCGTGTCCGGCACGATGATGGAGCTGCCGGTGAAGCTGGCGGCCTATCTGGGCCTGCGGCGCAGCGAGATCTGCGGCCTGCGGTGGGAGAATGTGGACCTGGAGGCGGGGCTGCTCTCCATCCGGGAGGTGCGCACAGAGGTGGGCGGCAGCGTGGTGCTGAAGTCCCCCAAGACCCGCACCTCCGCCCGGCGGCTGGGCATCACCGGGCTCCAGGACCTGCAGCAGGTGCTGCGGCGGGCGTGGGAGAGGCGGCGCAGCGACGACCCGAAGGAGTGGGTGGTGCTGCGGCAGGACGGGGCGCCCCCCAAGCCGGACCAGCTGACCCGGGACCTGCTGACGGTGGTGCGGCGGCAGGGGCTGCCCAAGATCTCCCTCCACGGCCTGCGGCACAGCTTTGCCTCGGTGGCCAACAGCCAGGGCGTGCCCATGTTCGATATCTCCCGCACCCTGGGGCACAGCTCCATGACCGTCACCAGCAACATCTACACCCACCTTTTTGACGACACGGAGGCCCAGGCCCTGGCCGCTGTGGCCAGAGCCATCGAAAAAGCCTGAATTTTACCGGCATTTTACAGCACCGCGCTTTTGAATTTCATCTGCCTCTGTCAATCTGATAAACGTGAAACGCCGCATCCCAGTGGGGAGCGCGGGAAGAAGGAGCGTCATACCCATGAAATTCGCCATTGTGGACCTGGGGTCCAACACCATCCGACTGTCCGTCTACAACACCCTGCCGGAGGGCGGATTCGACCTGCTGTTTTCCGAAAAGGAGATGGCGGGACTGGTCAGCTACGTCCACGGAGGGGTGCTCTCTCCGGAGGGAATCCAGCGGGCCTGCGGGGCCATCCGGGACTTTCAGGCGCTGCTGCGGCAGTTTGATCTGGACGCCCCCCACGTATTTGCCACCGCCTCCCTGCGGAACATCCGCAACACGGAGGAGGCAGTGGAGCAGATTCGGGCGGCCACCGGCGTGGGGGTGGATGTGATCTCCGGCGAGCTGGAGGCCAGACTGGGCTATTACGGCGCCCGGACGGCCACGGACTTGCAGGACGGCGCCATGTTCGACATTGGCGGCGGCAGCGCAGAGGTCCTGGAGGTCCGGGCCGGGGAGGTCAAAAAGGCCCAGAGCCTGCCCATCGGATCCCTGGAGCTGTTCAATCGCTGCGTGGACGGCCTGTGGCCCAAGAAAAAGGAGCTGGAGCGGATCCGCAGCGCCGTGGCCGCGGCCCTGAAGGAGGCCCGGCTGCCGGCGCACCGGGCGGAACGGGTCTGCGGCGTGGGCGGCACGGCCCGGGCGGCGCTGAAAATCGCCAATGACTGGTATGAAAAGCCGGCGGGAAACCGCATCCTGACGCCTGCGGAGGTCCGCCGGCTGACAAAGCTGCTGTTGAAGCGGGACCACCAGACGCGGAAGCTGATCCTGCGGCACTGCCCGGACCGGGTGCACACGATTCTGCCGGGCATCGTGCTGATGGATGCACTGACAGAGGCGCTGTGCGAAGGAGAGCTGTATATCAGTCCCTACGGCGTCAGGGAGGGATATCTGTGTCACAAGCTGCTGAACGCTGGGACCTGAGTTACACCCAGAACCGGGAACTCAGTTGGCTGGCCTTTGACCAGCGGGTGCTGGAGGCGGCGGCGGACCCCTCTGTGCCGCTGATGGAGCGTCTGCGCTTTCTCTCCATCTTCACCAGCAACCTGGACGAGTTCTTCATGGTGCGGGTGGGAAGCCTGACGGACCTAGCCCTGGTGGCCCCGAACGCCCGGGAAAACAAGGGCGGGTTCTCCCCGGCGGAACAGCTGCGGCGGATCTATGCCGCCGTGGTGCCGCTGGTCCGGCAGCGGGACCAGGTATACCGGGAGCTGATGGAGGCCCTGGCGGAACATGGGGTGGCGGATATCCCCTACAAGGAGCTGAAAAACGGTGAGCGGGAGTATGTGCGGGCCTGGTACCGGGAGGCCATGCGCCCGTTGCTGATGCCCCAGATCATCGACCCCAGCCACCCCTTTCCCCACCTGAAGAACAAGACCCTGTATGCCGCCGCCCTGCTGCGGGAGGGAGACAAGCGGCGGCTGGGCATCGTGGGGGTGCCGGATGTGGTGCCGCCCATCCTGCCTCTGCCGGCCCGGCCCGGCGCCTTCGTGCGGACGGAGGACATTCTGGCCCACCACCTGCGGAAGATCTTCAAGATCTATCAGATCGAGGAGCAGGCGGTGGTGTCCGTCACCCGGAACGCAGACATCAGCTATGATGAGGCTATGGACCAGGAGGACCTGGACCTGCGCGCCCAGATGACCAAGCTGCTGCGCCAGCGGGAGCGGCTGGCCCCGGTGCGGCTGGAGATGCAGGGGGAGGCCCCGGCTCTGCAGGCCATGCTGCTCCGGCGGCTGAGGCTGACGGCGGAGCAGAGCTATGTGTGCACCTGCCCGCTGGTTCTGAAATACGCCTACCAGCTGGACAGTCTGGACAGCGCCCTCTTTTACCCGCCCCACGCGCCGGCATATCCCGCCTGGCTGGACCGGGAGGTGCCCATGTGGGAGCAGATCCGTCAGCGGGACGTGCTGCTGTTCTATCCCTACCACTCCATGCAGCCGTTTCTGGACCTACTGCGCCAGAGCGCCGCGGACCCGGCGGTGGTGTCCATTCAGATGACCATTTACCGGGTGGCAGGGAAGTCCGCCGTCATCAAGCACCTGTGCGCCGCGGCGGAGAACGGCAAGGCCGTGACGGTGCTGGTGGAGCTGCGGGCCCGCTTTGACGAGGGCAACAACATCACCTGGGCCCGGGAGCTGGAGGAGGCCGGGTGCCGGGTGATCTACGGACCCGCCGGCTATAAGTGCCACGGCAAGATCTGCCTCATCACCCGAAAGGAGAAGACGGGGCTCAGCTATGTGACTCAGATCGGCACGGGCAATTACAACGAAAAGACCGCGGCGCTGTACACAGACTTCTCCCTGTTGACGGCGGATCGGACCATTGCCGCCGACGGCGTGGCCTTTTTCCAGAATATGCTGATCGGCGATTTGCGGGGCAGCTACGGCAAGCTGCTGGTGGCGCCGGTGTCCCTGAAGCAGACGCTGTTACGGCTCATCGACGGGGAGATCGCCCGGGGCGACCGGGGGCGGATCATCCTGAAGACCAACGCCGTCACGGAGCGGGAGCTGATCGACAAGCTGGCGGAGGCATCCCAGGCAGGAGTGCGGGTGGACCTGATCGTCCGGGGCATCTGCTGCCTGGTGCCCGGCGTGCCAGGCAAGACGGACCATATCACCGTGACCAGCATCGTGGGGGAGTTTCTGGAGCACTCCCGCATCTACTGCTTCGGGGAGGGTGCCCTGCGGCAGATGTACTTATCCTCTGCGGACATCATGACCCGAAATCAGGAGCGGCGGGTGGAGATCGCCTGCCCGGTGGAGAGCCGGGAGGTGCAGGACTTCCTCTCGGACTATCTGGCCCGGCTTCTGGGAGACAATGTGAAGGCCCGGCGGATGCTGCCGGACGGGGGCTTTGTCCGGGCGGAGCAGGCCGGCGCGGTGCCGGTTTCCGTCCAGCAGTTCTATCTGGACCATCCTCCCCAGATGCGGGCCACGGAGCGGGGAAAGGGCCGCGGCTGGAGACTGCCGGAGCTGTTCCGGAAGCGGAAGTAAAAAACAGCAGGAGCGGGAGCCCTTATGGGGTCCCGCTCCTGACAGCTGGAAAACAGGTCGCGTCACGGCCGCCCGCCCATTAGGCGGGAGATGTTGGCGGCAGTGGCCTTCACGGCACGAGTCATCACGTCCAGCTCTTCTTTCATACGGAAGGTGGGACCGGCGATGCTGACCGCCGCCACCACCGTCTGGTCCAGACCGAAGATGGGGGCGCCCACGCAGATCAGGCCGGGTTCGATCTCCCCGTCGTCAATGGCGAAGCCGTTGATCCGGGCCTGGGCCAGCTGCTCCCGCAGCAGGTCCGGGGAGAAGACGGTGCGGTCCGTCAGCCGCTGCATCTGGGGCAGGTCCCGGCAGTAGGCGTCCACATAATCGGGATCGTGAAAGGCCAGCATGATCTTGCCGCCGCTGGTGGCGTGGGCCGGGGCTCGGGTGCCCACTTTCGTGTTGCACACCACGGAGCGGAAGGTCTCCACTTTGTCCAGATAAAAGATCTCCCGGTCCAGCATCACGCTGAGGTTGATGGTCTCCTTCACAGTGGCGGACAGCTTTTCCAGCTCCGGCCGGGCGGTACTGCGCAGATCGGAGTGGCTGAGGACGGTGCTGGAGAGCAGCAGGAGGCGTGGCCCCACCCGGTAGCTCTTGCGGACGGGATCCTGGACCAGATAACCCCGGTCCGTGAGGGTGGAGAGCTGGCGGTGGACAGTGGTGGTGGGCAGATCCAGCTGTGCCACCAGGCGCTTCAACGTCCACTCCGTCTCGTTATCCATGAAGCACTCCAAAATCTCCAGGGCGCGGAGGATGCTGGATACCTGTTCTTTTGCCATAAATCGGCCGCTCCTTTTTGGCGATATCATAGAAACATTCTGCCTTGACAAATGTTTGTCTATATAATATCATAAATCATAAGGAAAGAAAACAGGATCCGTAATTTTCCGTGGAAATGCTTCGTGTCGGGCCGCAGTTGCGGCTTTGGTTTTTGACACAATTTTGGAAAATGATCCCGTTCTACGGAAAAGCTGCCGCTTTTTTGGATACATGTCCAGAAAAGACCGGCAGCTTTGACAATTCTACCCAAAGGAATCCGCTTCCACCATACGGAATTATTGGAAATCAGGCAAGTTATGCGGCTGGCCGCATATCGAATATAGGAGGAAAGGAGGAGCCGGGGAAGCCGCGGGGAAAGACTTCCCGACAGATGATTCAGCCAATCGAAAATGGAGCGCATGAAGTTATTTGGGAGGTAGAATATGTTTATCATCGACATCATGATGGCGATTTCCAACTGGCTGTGGGGATGGCCGTTCTGATCCTGACATCCGCAGTCGCTGTGTACCTGTCCGTCCGCTTTAAGTTCTTCCAATTCACCAGGTTCGGACACGCCATGAAGAACACGTTCGGCAAGATCTTCGACAAGGGCGACGGCGAGGGCGATATTTCCCCGTTCCAGGCCTGCTGCACGGCGCTGGCCTCCACGCTTGGCGTGGGGAACATCGCCGGTGTATCGGTGGCCATCGCCACCGGCGGCCCTGGCGCCGTATTCTGGATGTGGGCCGTGGCCCTCATGGGCTTCATCGTGAAGTTTTCCGAGATCACCCTGGGCATGGCCTACCGGGAGCGGGATCCTGAGACCGGCAGATGGCACGGTGGCTTCTATTGGTATGTGCGCCGGGGGCTGGGCAAGAGCTGGAAGTGGCTGGGCATTTTCTGGGCTGTGATCCTGGGCTGCGCCATGGTGTTTGCGCCCGCCGTACAGGCCAACTCTGTGGTGGAGGCGATTCGGGTCTCCTTTGACGTTCCCGGCTGGATCGTGGGCGTGATCTTTGCCGTCATCATGGCCGTTGTGCTGGTGGGCGGCATCAAGAGTATCTCCTCCTTTGCGGAGAAGGTGGTCCCCCTGATGGCGCTGGCCTATGTGATCGGCAGCATCTTTATTCTGGTAAAGTTCGGCAGCAACATCCCGCACGTCTTTGCGATGATTTTTGAGTATGCCTTTACGCCTATGGCTGCCACCGGCGGCTTTGCCGGCTCCACCGTGATGCTGGCCATCCGTTGGGGCCTGGCCCGCGGCGTGTACTCCAATGAGGCCGGCACCGGCATGGCGCCGCTGGCCCACTCCTCCTCTTCCGCCAACCATCCGGTGAAGCAGGGCCTGTGGGGCATCAGCGAGGTGTTCGTGGACACCATCATCGTCTGCACCATGACCGCTCTGGTGGTCCTGTGCACCGGCGTGTGGACCGAGGGCGGCACCGGCGCGGCCCTGACCGCCACTGCTTTCGGCGCCGGTTTCGGCAACGCCATCGCTGGCACGGTGTTCGTGGTGGCCATCATCACCTTCTTCGCCTTCACCACCGCGCTGGTCAATGTGTACTACGGTGAGATCTGCATGACCGTCCTGGGCGGCAAGAAGTTCATTCTGCCCTACCGGCTCCTGGGCTGCGCCTTCGCCATCATCGGCTCTGTGGGCGCCCTCAGTGTGCTGTGGAATCTCTTCGACTTCTTCTTCGGTGTGTGCGCCGTGTGTAACCTGGTGGTCTGCTTCCTGATGCGCAAGCAGATCGGCGCACTGATCAACGATTACCTGACCCGGCTGAAGTCCGGCAAGTGGGAGCCCACCAGTGAGGCGGCGGCCAACGCCATCCCGGAGCTGTGGGTGAACGACAAGGCTGCGAAGTAAGGAACTGCCTGCTGCGCATTCGGCGTGCCCGCTTTCGGAACGGGTGCGCCGGGTGCGCGTGAGAAGATGATCAAAAGGAGATGTTACCAATGGAACAGGAACTGCGCATTTCCCAGCGGGCGAAGCAGTATCCAGCGTCCGGCATCCGAAAGATGTTTGATCTGGCGGCCCAGTACCCGGAGGCGATCAAGCTGACGGTGGGCGAACCCAACTTCGACACGCCCCAGTACATCAAGGACGCGGCGAAGAGAGCCCTGGACGAGGGGCAGACCCATTACGCGCCCAACGCCGGCACCACAGAGCTGCGGGAGGCGGTGGCCGCCAAGTACCGGAAGCAGTACTGGGAGGGCTATACCAAAGACCACGTCATCATCACCGTGGGGGCCATGGAGGGCTTGTTCCTGGCCATGATGACGCTGCTGGACCCGGGCGATGAAATCCTGGTGCCGGATCCCTGCTTCCCCAACTACTACGGGCAGGCCAGCAGCATCGGCGCCAGAGCGGTGCCCGTCCCCACGTATGAGGAATATGACTACCGGATCCAAGCGGCGGATATCGAAAAGGCCGTCACACCCCGGACCCGGGCGATCCTGCTGAACTCCCCCTGCAATCCCACCGGCGCGGTGCTGACGAAGGAGGACATCCTGGCCATCGCCAAGGTGGCGAAGACCCATGACCTGTGGGTGCTGACAGACGAGCCCTATGACGCCATCGTATACGACGGCATCCAGCCGTACAGCATGGCCCAGGTGCCCGAGATGCAGGACCGCGTGATGGTGCTGAACAGCTTCTCCAAGTCCTATGCCATGACCGGCTGGCGGATCGGCTATCTGGTAGCGCCGGAGCCGGGGTACATCAAGAAAATGGCGCAGCTGCAGGAGGGGGTGGCCTCCTGTGTGTCCACCTTCACCCAGGCGGCGGCGGTGGAGGCCCTGAAGAGCACGGCGTGCGTGGACCAGATGGTGGCGGACTACACCCGCCGCCGGGACATTCTGGTGGACGGACTCAACGCTATCCCCGGCATCACCTGCAAGAAGTCCGCGGGCAGCTTCTACGCCTTCCCCAACATCAAGGCATTCGGCAAGACCTCCCAAGCGTTTGCGGAGGAGCTGCTGGAGAACGCAGGAGTGGTGACGGTGCCCGGCTCCGCCTTCGGCGACATGGGCGAGGGCTATCTGCGGCTGGTATTCGCCAACTCCGACGAAAACCTGAAGGAGGCGGTGCGCAGGATCGCCGACTATGTGGCCCGGGCCTATCCCGGTATAAAGTAAGCTCCCTGGAGTGCCGTCCGCTGCCCCGGAGCGGGCAGCGGACGGTGTTGAGGCAATGAGAACAGACCAAGTGAGATCGAAAGGAAAACAGGAGACATGGCTAAGAAAAAACTAGTAGTAATGGATGGTAACACCGCCGCGGCGTACGCGTCCTACGCGTTCACAGAGGTGGCGGCCATCTTCCCCATCACGCCATCTTCCGTGATGGCGGAGAAGGTGGACGAGTGGTCCGCCAAGGGGAGGACCAACATCTTCGGAAAACCCGTGGAGGTCATTGAGATGCAGTCCGAGGCGGGGGCCGCAGGCACCTGCCACGGATCCCTGCAGGCGGGCGCGCTGACCACCACCTACACGGCCTCTCAGGGCCTGCTGCTGATGATCCCGCCTATGTACAAGATCGGCGGCGAGTTCCTGCCCGGCGTGTTCCACATCTCCTGCCGGACTGTCAGTGCCCACGCCCTGTCCATCTTCGGCGACCACTCCGACGTGATGACCTGCCGAATGACCGGCTTCGGCATGCTGATGTCCTCCTCCCCCCAGGAGGCCATGGACCTGGGCGCGGTGGCCCACCTGTCCGCCATCGGCGGCCGGTATGCCTTCATGCACTGCTTCGACGGCTTCCGCACCTCCCACGAGATGCAGCGGATCGAGGCGCTGGACTATGACGACCTGGCCAAGCTGGTGGACTATGACCAGCTGGCGGCGTTCCGCAAGAACGGCCTGAACCCGGAGCACCCCTCCACCCGGGGCACGACGGTGAATCCGGACGTGTTCTTCCAGTGCAAGGAGGGCGCCAACGAGAAGATCGCCACGATCCCCGGCGTGGTCCAGCACTACATGGATGAGATCAACAAGCTCACCGGCCGGGATTACAAGCTGTTCAACTACTACGGCGCGCCCGATGCGGAGGAAGTCATCGTCATCATGTGCTCCGGTGCGGAGACGGTGAAGGACACGGTGGACTATCTGAACAGGAAGGGCCGCAAGGTGGGCATGGTGCAGGTGCACCTGTACCGCCCCTTCTCCATCCGGCATTTTGTGGATGCGATCCCCGCCACCTGCAAGAAGATCGCCGTGCTGGACCGGACGAAGGAGTCCGGCTCCGTGGGTGAGCCGCTGTATCTGGATGTGCAGAGCGCCCTGCAGCAGGCGGGGCGGAAGGACATCGTGGTGGTGGGCGGTCGGTACGGCCTGGCCTCCAAGGACACCACGCCCGGCCAGATCGTGGCGGTGTACGACAACCTGGCCAAGGAGGAGCCCAAGAACAGCTTCACCATCGGCATCGAGGACGACGTGACCTTCACCTCCTTGCCTTATGAGGAGATCGCCCTGGACTATCCCGGACAGGTATCCTGCAAGATCTGGGGCCTGGGCGGCGACGGCACGGTGGGCGCCAACAAGAACGCCATCACCACCATCGGCCTGGCGGCAGACAAGTACGCCCAGGCGTATTTCTCCTACGATTCCATGAAGTCCGGCGGTCTGACCCAGAGCCACCTGCGGTTCGGCGACCAGCCCATTCACGCCACGTATCTGGTGTCCGCGGCGGACTTCGTGGGCGTCCACGCGCCCACCTATGTGGACAAATATGACACCACCGCGGACCTCAAGGACGGCGGCACATACCTGCTGAACTGTCCCTGGAGCGCGGAGGAGCTGGAGGAGCGGCTGCCCGCCAAGATGAAGCGGGACCTGGCCAACAAGCACGCCAACTTCTACATCATGGACGCCACGAAGCTGGCTCGGGACCTGGGCCTGGGCAACCGGATCAACACGATTCTCCAGGCGGCCTTCTTCCAGCTGACCAAGGTGATCCCCATCGACCTGGCGGTGGAGGAGATGAAGCAGGGCAACTACAACTCCTACTTCAAAAAGGGCGGCCAGGAGATCGTGGACCTGAACAACCGGGCTGTGGACGTGGGTCTGACCGGCATGACGAAGGTGGAGGTCCCCGCCGCCTGGGCGGACGCCAAGGACGGCGCGCCGGAGGAGCTGAAGGGCACGGACTTCGTCAAGGAGATCGTGGTGCCCATGGACCGCCAGCACGGCGACAAGCTGCCGGTGTCCCTGTTCAAGAGGCACAACTGCCTGGACGGCACCTGGGAGAATGGCACCACCGCATACTCCAAGCGGGGCGTGGCTGTCACGGTGCCCCAGTGGAATCCCGACGTGTGCATCCAGTGCAACCGCTGTGCCATGGCGTGTCCCCACGCGGCCATCCGGCCCGTGCTGCTGACGGAGGAGGAGAAGGCCGGTGCGCCGGAATCCTTCGTCACCGTGCCCGCCAAGGGCCTGGGCAAGGACGCCCCTGCCTATTCCTTCCGGATGCAGGTCTCTCCCTACGACTGCCTGGGCTGCGGCGTGTGCCTGACCGCCTGCCCGGCCAAGGGGGCGCTGGAGATGGTGCCCTTCGAGACCCAGAGGGAGCAGCAGCCCAACTTCGACAACTACGCGATGAACGAGAAGCTGCTGAAGAAGGACATTATCAGCGACAAGAGCGTGAAGACGGCCCAGTTCGCCAAGCCCTACTTCCAGTTCTCCGCCGCCTGCGCGGGCTGCGCGGAGACCACCTACATCAAGCTGGTGACCCAGCTGTTCGGCAGCCGCATGTACGTGGCCAACGCCTCCGGCTGCTCCTCCGCCTACGGCGGTGCCATGCCCATGACGCCCTACTCCTGCGACAGCCGGGGCTTTGGACCCTGCTGGGAGCAGTCCCTGTTCGAAGACAACGCGGAGTTCGCCTACGGCTTCCTGCGGGCCCACGGGTCCATCCATGGGGAGGTGGAGCTGCGGCTGAAAGCCCTGAAGGAAAAGGGTGTGGCCGTATCTGAGATTGGGGAGTATCTTGCCAAGTGGCAGGACCCGGCCGTGACCCGGGAGGTGTCCGACGCGCTGATCGCCGCCCTGGAGAAGGCGGAGCCCACGGAGGAGGGCGCCTTTGTCCTGCAGAACAAGGAGTATCTGACCAAGAAGAGCGTGTGGGCCTTCGGCGGCGACGGCTGGGCCTACGACATCGGCTTCGGCGGCATTGACCACGTGCTGGCCCAGAACCGGGACATCAACATGCTGGTGATGGATACGGAGGTGTACTCCAACACCGGCGGACAGTCCTCCAAGGCGACGCCCACTGCGGCGGTGGCCAAGTTCGCCGCCGGCGGCAAGGAGGTCAAGAAAAAGGACCTGGGCGCCATCGCCATGAGCTACGGCTACATCTACGTGGCCCAGGTGGCCATGGGCTACGACCAAGCCCAGACCCTGAAGGCCATCCGTGAGGCAGAGTCCTATCCCGGCCCGGCCATCGTCATCGCTTACTGCCCCTGCCTGGAGCACGGTATCAAGGCGGGCATGAGCTGCACGCAGGAGGAGATGAAGAAGGCGGTGGAGTGCGGCTACTGGCATCTGTACCGGTATGATCCCCGCCGGATCGCGGAGGGGAAGAACCCCTTCCAGCTGGATTCTCCCGCGCCCGACAGCGGCAAGATGATGGACTATCTGAAGGGCGAGAACCGCTATGCCTCCCTGCAGATCAACTTCCCGGACCGGGCCCAGCGCCTGTACGAGAAGACCGTCCAGGACGCCAAGGACCGCTACGCCAAGTATCGCAAAATGGCTGAGGACTGAGCATTCCCCCCGCTTACCTCTCTGAACCAAACAGGAAAAAGCGCCGTGCGCATGTGCGCACGGCGCTTTTTCCTGCTCAAGGGCCGCCCGCCGCAGGAGGAGAGACGCACAACAGGCGGCAGGTACAGAAGCACAAAAAGGCCCGGCGGAGAAGCCGGGCCTTTTTGGCCGCCTCCGGCAGGGTGGGGAAAGACCGGGACGGCGAAAAGGAGGTACGCGGATCCGCGGGAAAGCGGGGCTGCTCCCAATGTAGGAGAGGAGGAGCGGCCCCGCAGCGGGATCAATTACAGCGTATCCAAAACCGTCTTGAAATCGTCGATGATATCCTCGGGATCCTCCAGACCCACACTGATGCGGACCAAGCCCTCGGAGATGCCGGCGGCTGCCAGCTCTTCGGCAGAATAGGTGGAGTGGGTCATGGTGGCGGGATGCTCCACCAGAGTTTCCGCATCGCCCAGAGACACGGCGATGGTGCACAGCTGCAGCTTGTTCAGCGCGGCGGCAACAGCGGCGCGGTCGGCCTTCAGCTCGATGGAGATCATGCCGCCGGGCAGCTTCATCTGCTTGGCCGCGATCTCGTGACCGGGGAAGGTGTCCAGGCCGGGATAATAGACCTTGGCCACCGCGGGATGGCTGGTGAAGAACGCCGCCACCTTCTGGGCGTTGGCGCAGTGGCGCTCCATGCGGATGTCCAGGGTCTTCAGGCCCCGGGCCATCAAGAACGCATCAAAGGGACTCAGGACGGCGCCGGTCATATCCTTCAGGCCGAACATCCGGCACTGGGAGATGAAGTCCGCCTTGCCCACCACGATGCCTGCGATCACGTCGCCGTGGCCGTTGAGGTACTTGGTGGCGCTGTGAACCACCACGTCCGCGCCCAGCTCCAGAGGACGCTGCAGGTACGGTGTGCAGAAGGTGTTGTCCACGATCACCCGGATGTCGGGGTTGAAGGCATGGGCCGTCTTGGCGATCAGCTCGATGTCCAGCAGCTTCAGCGTGGGGTTGCAGGGGGTCTCGAAGTACACCACCCGGGTCTTGTCGGTGAGGTTCTTCTTCAGGTTCTCAATGTCGGACAGGTCCGTCAGGGTGACCTTCACGCCGAACTTGGTCATGCCATGGTTCAGCAGCGCGTATGTACAGCCGTACAGCGTCTCATCCGCCACGATCTCGTCCCCGGCCACCACAGAGGTCCACAGAGCGGAGGAGATGGCGCCCATGCCGGAGGCCGCGGCCATGGCGGCCTCGCCGCCCTCCAGGGAGGCCAGCTTCTCCTCAACAGCGCCCAGAGTGGGGTTGCCCAGACGGGTGTAGATATATCCGCCCTCCTCGCCGGCGAACCGGGCGCCGCCCTGCTGGACGGTGGAGAATGCGAAGGTGGAGGTCTGATAGATGGGGGCGCACAAGGAGCCCGCCGCGTTTTCCATGTGGCCGGCGTGGATCTGACGCGTGGCAAAACCGAACTTTTTCTCCGTGTTCATACAGTCGATCTTCCTTTCTTCACCGGCCCCTCCGGAGACGCTCCGCAGGGGCAAAATTGACTGGTATTCAAATTTTCGCTATCAGAGAGACTCTGACGCGGCTGCGGGGATAGAGAGAAGAGAGGGGGAAAATCTGTGCATCCATCGAAAAACGCAGGTGATATTAAACAGAAAACTTCTCAAATAACTGATATCTTTTGTTTGGTTCTACTTATAGAATAGCACAAAGGGCGCAAAGCTGTTAATATGCGTTTTGCGGGATGCGTTGACAGTTTTTTTGATAACGATTTGACAATCAGCTCAAAATGCCTATAATAGAAAAGTGAGATCGAAAGGGGAAGAGGAGGCTTTCTATGACGTTTCAGCAGCTTGAGTACATCGTGGAGATCTCCAAATGCGGCTCCATCAACAAGGCGGCCCAGAAGCTGTTCCTGTCCCAGTCGGGGATTTCCACGGCGGTGCGGGAGCTTGAGAACGAACTGGGCATTCGGGTGCTGGCCCGCAGCAACCGGGGCGTGGAGTTCACGCCGGAGGGCAAGGAGTTTCTCAGCTACGCCGTCTCCCTGCTGGAGCAGAAGCGCGGGATCGAGAGCCTGTATGGTGAGGCACGCAACGCCGCGGCTCCGGTGCGCTTTTCCGTTTCCTGCCAGCGGTATCCCTTTGCAGTGGACGCGTTTTTGAGGCTGCTCCGAATCGCCGGTGAAAACCGCTTCCGATTTGGCCTCCGGGAGACAGGGATGGACGGTGTGATTGACGACGTCTATGACCACCGGGCGGACGTGGGCGTCATCTGCCTGACGGATCTGACGGAGAAGATTATCTGCCGGCTGCTGGACGCCCGGGAGCTGGAATTCCACGAACTGGCCGCCGTCTGCCCCTGTATCTATGTTCGCGGGGGGCATCCGCTGGCTGGCCGCTCCAGCGTAACGGAGGAGGAACTGGACGGATATCCGTATGTGGCGTTTGAGCACGACCAAGGCGTGGCGTCGGACTTTTTCGAGGAGTACCCCATGGTCTCTCTGAAAAAGCCGGCAAAGTGCATCAGCGTGAACAACCGGGCCACGGCGATGTACGTGCTGGCGTCCACCGATGCGTTCACCTCCGGCAGCGGCCTGCTGTCGGAGGGGCTGGCGGACGGAAGCGTAGTCACGATCCCGCTGCTGGGGAAGACCTCGGTCCACCTGGGCTGGATCCACATCCGCAGCAGCCGGCCCTCTCCGCTGACGGAGCAGTTCGTCCGCCTGCTGGAGGAGGCGCTGGCGGATTCCATCGCCTTCACCAGGCGGCTTCAGGAGGGGACCTGACAGAGGAGAAAAAGACCGGGCGCCTCAGGGCGCCCGGTCTTATTTTAGCAAGAGACACGCAGGTCAGATGGGCGTCTGCGCGGACTCCTGCCGCTCCAGCTCCAGAGAAGCCTTCTTGGCAGCCACGCCGGACTCCGCCACATCGTACTCCCAGTTCCAGGGGTCCTTGCGGCAGATGCCGTCGGCGAAGGGAATGAAAATGGAGAGGATGCCCACGGCGGCCAGAATCCAGCAGTACCACATATAGGGCAGGATGTCTATGGGGTTCATGGTCACGCCGTATATCGTGGTGAGGCTGGCGGCAGTCAGCAGCTGGGCGCCCCAGGGGATCATGCCCTGAAGCACACAGGAGAACACGTCCAGCAGAGAGGCGGTGCGGCGGGGATCCACTTTGTGGATACGGCTCATGTTTTTGGCCATGGGGCCGCTGACAATGATGGCCACCGTATTGTTGGCAGTGGCACAGTCTGCCAGGGACACCAGAGCCGCGACACCCACCTGGGCGGACTTGTTGCCCTTCATCATGCGGCCCAGCTTTTCGATCAGCCAAGTGATGCCGCCGTTGTGGGCGATCATCTCAGACATGCCGCCGCAGAACAGGGACAGGAAGAAGACCTCGTTCATGCCGGTGAAACCGTTCCAGATGCTTTGGGCAAAGAGTGGGATATCCAGATCGCCAAGGGCCAGGCCGATGATGCCGGCGGCGAAGATGCCGATGGTCAGCACCAGGAACACATTCATGCCGATCAGCGCCAGTACCAGCACGGCGAGGTAGGGAATGACCTTGATGACGTTGAAAGACAGATTTCCCATTTCCGTCACGGTCTCAGGCCGGCCTACGACCAGCAGCACGATGATGGTGATGATAGCCGCCGGCAGGGCAATGAGGAAGTTCACCCGGAACTTGTCCCGGAGCTGGCAGCCCTGGGTGCGGGTGGCGGCAATGGTGGTGTCGGAGATCATAGAGAGGTTGTCGCCGAACATGGCGCCGCCCACGCAGGCGCCCAGAAACAGGGGAAGGCTCAACCCGCCCTTTTCCGCCACGCCCACAGCGATAGGAACAATGGCGCTGATGGTGCCCATGGAGGTGCCGGTGGCGGTGCCCATGAACGCGGAGATCACGAACACGCCGGCGGCCAGGAAGTGCACGGGAATGACGCTGAGACCCAGATTCACGGTGGCGTCCACGCCGCCCATGGCACTGGCCACGGTGGAGAAGGCGCCGGCCAGGATGTAGATCATCAGCATGGTCAGGACGTTCTCGTTGGCGGCGCCCTTGGCGAAGACTGTGAATTTCTGATCGATGGTGCCCTTGCCCTGGCAGAAGGCCAGCAGCAGGGCAATGAACATGGCTGTGACAGAGGGGAACTGGTAGAAGGCCATCTCTACACCCTGTGCCTGGAAGTACAGGCCAGCACCTAGATAGATGACAATAAATAGCAGGAACGGGAGCAACGCGGAACCTTTGCCTTTTTTCTCCAGAGTTTCCATATACGTACCTCCTTATGTGCTCTTTCCTCTTTTCATACACCTCTGTTCGTCTGAATGCACAGTTTTTAAGATATAAGCGCCTTCTTCTCTGTACAATATTATAGCATCTGCGGAGGAGAAACTGCTAGAACGGATCTTATGCAACCGGCTATCACATTTACAGATAACAAAGGACATGGACGCAGAGACCGCTATGCAGCAGGTGCCGCCGGTGTTTTACCTGTAAAAGGTTGGAAAATAAGGGGATTTGGAGAGAACTGTTGCTTTTACCCGGGGGAGCCGGTATAATCGAACATGAAACAGCAGGGTGTCTGGACACGGACAGCCCGGAAAACAGGAGGCAGCCATGACCATCAAAAGCGATATCGAGATCGCCCAGGAGGCGAAGCCCCTTCCCATCACGGATATTGCGGACGCCTGCGGGATGGATGGGGCGTATATAGAGCAATACGGCAGATACAAAGCCAAGATCGACAACCGCTTTCTGAAGGAGACAAATCGGCCGGACGGTAAGCTGGTTCTGGTGACCGCTATCACCCCCACCCCTGCCGGGGAAGGCAAGACCACCACTACGGTAGGGCTGGCGGACGGGCTGCGGCGGATCGGCAGAAATGCCGTGGTGGCCCTGCGGGAGCCCTCCCTGGGGCCGGTGTTCGGCATCAAGGGCGGCGCCGCCGGCGGCGGCTATGCCCAGGTGGTGCCTATGGAGGACATCAATCTCCACTTCACCGGGGACTTTCACGCCATCGGCGCGGCCAACAACCTGCTGGCGGCGATGTTGGACAACCACATCCAGCAGGGTAACGCCCTGGGGATCGACGTCAAGCGGATTACGTGGCGGCGGTGTGTGGATATGAACGACCGGCAGCTGCGCAGCATCGTGGATGGCCTGGGGGGCCGGATGCAGGGTGTGCCCCGGGAGGACGGATTTGATATCACCGTGGCCAGCGAGGTCATGGCCGTGCTGTGTCTGGCATCGGACATCCCGGATCTGAAAGCCCGTCTGGGGCGGATCGTGGTGGGCTACACCTATGATGACGCCCCGGTGACTGCTGCCGACCTGAAGGCGGCCGGCGCCATGGCGGCCCTGCTGAAGGACGCTCTGAAGCCCAATCTGGTTCAGACGCTGGAGCATACTCCGGCCCTGATCCACGGCGGACCCTTTGCCAACATCGCCCACGGCTGCAACTCCGTCACCGCCACCCGGATGGCTCTGAAGCTGGGGGACTATGCCATCACGGAAGCGGGCTTCGGCGCGGATCTGGGGGCGGAGAAGTTTCTGGACATCAAGTGCCGCATGGCGGGGCTGAAGCCCGACGCGGTGGTGGTCGTGGCCACGGTCCGGGCATTGAAGCACCACGGCGGCGCAGCCAGAGCGGAGCTGGGCAGAGAGGATCTAGCGGCCCTGGAGCGGGGACTGCCCAACCTGCTCCAGCATGTGGACAATATCAAAAACGTATTTGGCCTGCCCTGCGTGGTGGCCATCAATGCGTTCCCCACGGACACGGCGGCGGAGCTGAAGCTGGTAGAGGAGAAATGCCGGGAGCTGGGGGTGAGCGTGGCCCTCAGCGAGGTGTGGGCCAAGGGCGGCGCCGGCGGAACTGCTTTGGCAGAGGAGGTAGTCCGGCTGTGTGAGCAGCCATCCGACTTCCGGTACAGCTATGCGCTGGGGGGGTCCATCGAAGAGAAGCTGGAGACTATCTGCCGGCGGATTTACCATGCGGACGGCGTGGTACTGACGCCTGCCGCCCAGAAGCAGGCCCGGCGGCTGACAGAGCTGGGGTTCGGGGAACTGCCCATCTGCATGGCCAAGACCCAGTACAGCTTTTCCGACGACCCCTCCCTGCTGGGAGCGCCCCGGGGCTTCACTGTGACGGTCCGGAACCTGAAAGTGTCCGCTGGGGCAGGCTTTCTGGTGGCCCTGACGGGAGATATCATGACCATGCCGGGATTGCCGAAAGTACCGGCCGCGGAGCGGATCGATGTGGATGAGAACGGCCGGATCAGCGGGCTGTTCTGAGGCATGGTCATACCGCCGCGGGAGCGGCGTCCAAGCGTTTTGCCGGAGGCAAAACCTTGAGCTGGACGGGCTGGGCCTGCCCAACTGGATTAAATGCGGAGTCCCCGCGGGACCTGTCCCGTGAGGGGCCATACCGGGACTGCCGAAAGTACCGGCCGCGGAGCGGATCAATGGGGACGAGAACGGCCGGATCAGCGGGCTGTTCTGGACGCTGTGGGACGGGAAACAAAACCGGCGGCCCGGCATCTGCCGGACCGCCGGTCCCACTACAAAGGAAATTTATGGGACAAAGCGGCCGCCCGGAAGGGCGGCCGCTTTGTGTGTTTTGAAGAGGGGGAGAATCACAGTCCCTGGGCGATCATGGCCGTGGAGATCTTCTTGAAAGCGGCGATGTCATTACCGGCAATCAGGTCGTATCCCAGACCGTACTCCTCCGCCGCCGCGGCGGAGGCATCATAGATGCCGCCCATGATCTGCTTCAGGCGGCTGTCCACCTCCTGGCGGGTCCAGCTGTACCGCAGGCTGTTCTGGACCATCTCCAGGGCGGAAACCACCACGCCGCCGGATCCGGAGGCCTTGGAGCCTGCGGTGAGGATCTTGGGACTCAGCCGCAGGAGGCGCAGGGCCTCGGCGGTGGCGGGCATATTGGCCGCCTCCACATAGTAGCGGACGTTGTTGGCCACAATCATCACGGCATCCTCCACGTCCAGCTCATTCTGGGTGGCGCAGGGGATCACGATGTCCACCGGCACTTCCCAGGGCCTTTTGCCGGGGAAGAACTCCACGCCGAAGCGGTCGGCGTAAGGCTCCACCTTGTCGGCGCCGCCGGCGCGCATGGACAGCATGAAATCGAACTTCTCCTGGGTGCAGACGCCGTCGGGATCGTAGACATAGCCGTCCGGCCCGGAGAGGGTGACCACCTTGCCGCCCAGCTCCGCGCTCTTGCGGCACACGCCCCAGGACATGTTGCCGAAGCCGGAGACGGCCAGGCGCTTGCCCTCCAGGGTCTCGCCCTGGTGTTCCAGCATCCGGGCCAAGAAGTAAACAGTGCCGAAGCCGGCGGCCTCCTGGCGGATGACGCTGCCGCCGTAGGTCAGGCCCTTGCCAGTAAGAGCGCTGCTCTCCGCCTTTCCGGTGAGCCGCTTGTACTGGCCATAGAGATAGCCGATCTCCCGGGAGCCCACACCGATGTCACCGGCGGGGATGTCGGTGTCTGCGCCGATCAGACGGTACAGGGCTGTCATGAAGCTCTGGCAGAAGCGCATGATCTCCCGGCTGCTCTTGCCCCGGGGATCAAAATCCGCGCCGCCGGCGGCGCCGCCGATAGGCAGCCCCGTCAGGGCGTTTTTGTAGGTCTGCTCAAAGCCCAGGAACTTCACGATAGAGGGGTTGACGGAGGGATGGAACCGCAACCCACCCTTGTAGGGGCCGATGGCGCTGTTGAACTGCACCCGGTAGCCGTGGTTGGTGTGGGCCATGCCCTGATCGTCCATCCAGGGCACAGTGAAGGTCAGCATTCGATCCGGCTCCACCATTCGGGTCAGCAGGTCCACCCGCTCATAGATGGGATTGTCCTCCAGGGCCGGGGCAATCATCTCCAGCCAGGTGAGAACGGCCTGGAGATACTCCGGCTGGCCGGCGTACCGCTGCTGGAGGTCGGCGGACACGCGGGAAACATAGTCGCTCATGCAGATGCCCTCCTTAGACCAAACCGTAGGCCAGCATGGCGTCAGCCACTTTCAGGAAGCCGGCGATGTTGGCGCCGGCCACCAGGTCGCCGGGCTTGCCGTACTGGGCGGCGGCGCCCGCGGCGTTGTGATAAAGGTTGGTCATAATGTCCTTCAGATGGCTGTCCACCTCCTCGAAGGACCAGGACATGCGCATGGAATTCTGGCTCATCTCCAGGGCGGAGGTGGCCACGCCGCCGGCGTTGGCGGCCTTGGCGGGGGCAAAGAGGAGACCGGCAGCCTGCAGGGCTTCCACCGCGTCGGGAGTGCAGGGCATGTTGGCACCCTCGGCCACGGCGAAGCAGCCGTTCTGGATCAGGGCTTTGGCAGCGGACAGATCCAGCTCGTTCTGGGTGGCGCAAGGCAGGGCGATGTCACAGGGCACCTGCCACACGCCGGAGCAGCCCTCGTGGTACTCCGCTTCCGGGCGGACGGTCACATACTCCCGGATGCGCTTGCGCTCCACCTCCTTCAGCTGCTTCACCAGCGCCAGGTCGATGCCGTTGGGGTCGTGGACAAAGCCGTTGGAGTCGGACATGGTGACCACCTTGGCGCCCAGGGCCGTGGCCTTTTCGCAGGCGTAGATGGCCACATTGCCGGAGCCGGAGATGGCTACCTTGGCGCCCTCAAAGCTGCGGCCCGCGTCCTTGAGCATATTGTCGGCAAAGTAGCACAGACCATAGCCGGTGGCCTCGGTTCGGGCCAGAGAGCCGCCGTAGCTGAGGCCCTTGCCAGTGAGGACGCCGGTGAACTCGTTGCGCAGCCGCTTGTACTGGCCGAAGAGATAACCGATCTCCCGGGCACCCACGCCGATATCGCCGGCGGGCACGTCGGTGTCCGGCCCGATATACTTGAAGAGCTCGGTCATGAAGCTCTGGCAGAAGCGCATGACCTCCGCGTCGGACTTGCCCTTGGGGTCGAAGTCGCTGCCGCCCTTGCCGCCGCCGATGGGCAGGCCGGTCAGGCTGTTCTTGAAGATCTGCTCAAAGCCCAGAAACTTGATGATGCCCTCGTACACGGAGGGGTGGAACCGTAAGCCGCCTTTGTAGGGGCCGATGGCGCTGTTGAACTGCACCCGGAAGCCCCGGTTCACGTGGATGTTGCCCTGGTCATCCTCCCAGGGCACCCGGAACTTGATGATCCGCTCCGGCTCTACCAGGCAGTCCATGACGCCCTCTTTGATATACTCCGGCTTCGCCTCCACCACCGGGACCAGGGAGGTCAGAACCTCCTGGACCGCCTGGTGAAATTCCGGCTCTGCCGGATTCCGCCGGACCACGCGCTCCATCAGGCCGCTTAGATACTCGTTCTGAATGCTCATGGTGAATCCCTCCAAAAACCAGACTTGGCGGATGACCGCGCCGCGGCCTCCGTCCGTGTTTGTATCGACCACATTGTAATACTGGGCGCGTCTTTGCGTCAACGACTTTTGTCCGCGCAAGAACATGTTCGGCGGATTTCTCAAGTTTTAAACGCCTGTTATGAGACTTTCTGGCACTTCTCCTTTGAAATCAAAAATATTTAGAAAATATTTCCATTTAACAAAAAGAGGAACCCTAAGCGCAAAGATTTGGGCTGGTCTGGCCGGTCCCTGTACAGGCTTGGCGGAAAATCGTGGGGAAAATACATAAGGTTTCGCGTTTGAAAAGGGATGGAATTGGTCAAACCAATAAAACTTTGCGGGAGCGGGGAAGTTGAGCGCAAGTTTCTCTTGACAGGGGGCGGAACAGTGTGTTACCGTCTTTGCATACCTAAAATATGATGAAGGGAACAAGTAGCCCGCTTCGCTCCGCTTTCAGAGAATTGCCGGTTGGTGCAAGGCAACAAGCGTCGGATCTGGTGAAATCATCCTGGAGTAGCCTGCTGAAAGAGAACTCTCTGATAGGCAGTGCCGGGCGCACCCGTTACCGTGCAGGGCCTGTTGGGGCCTGCTGAGATGGCGGCGGAAGGATCTTCCACCGTTAACAAGAGTGGTACCGCGAAGGTGTTTCAAAAGCCTTTGCCTCTTGCTTGCAAGAGGCAAAGGCTTTTTTCTTTCACTTCGGCCGTTCTGTTCAGGGCCCATCGGCAAAACCATTCCCACCCACATCGTCAAGAAACAGAAAAGGAGAACACGAACATGGCAATCAAAAAGTATTACGACACTGACTGCAACCTGGGCCTGCTGGACGGCAAGACCGTGGCCGTGATCGGCTTCGGCTCTCAGGGCCATGCCCATTCTGAGAACCTGGCCGAGAGCGGTGTCAACGTGGTGGTGGGCCTGCGGAAGGGCTCCTCCCACTGGGCCAAGGCGGAGGAGTTCGCCGCCACCTGTCCCAATTTCCGCGTGATGGAAGTGGAGGAGGCCGCCAAGGCCGGCGACATCGTGATGATGCTGGTGCCTGACGAGCTGTGCGCCGACATCTACAACAAGCAGATCGCCCCGTACATGACCGAGGGCAAGACCCTGGCCTTCGCCCACGGATTCAATATCCACTTCAAGACCATCGTGCCCCCCGCCAACGTGGACGTGATCATGGTGGCTCCCAAGGGCCCCGGCCACACGGTCCGCAGCCAGTACCTGGAGGGCAAGGGCGTGCCCAGCCTGATCTGCGTGGAGCAGAACTTCACCGGCAAGGCCAAAGAAGTGGCTCTCGCCTATGCCTCCGGCATCGGCGCCGGCCGCGCCGGCATCCTGGAGACCACCTTCAAGGAGGAGACCGAGACCGACCTGTTCGGCGAGCAGGCCGTTCTATGCGGCGGCGTCTGCGGCTTGATCCAGGCCGGCTTCGAGACCCTGGTGGAGGCCGGCTACGAGCCGGAGATGGCCTACTTCGAGACCTGCCACGAGATGAAGCTCATCATCGACCTCATCAACGAGGGCGGCTTCGGCAAGATGAGCTACTCCATCTCCAACACCGCTGAGTACGGCGACTACCGCACCCGCAGCCGCCTGATTACCGAGGACACCCGCAAGGAGATGCGGCAGATCCTCAAGGAGATCCAGGACGGTACCTTCGCCTCCGAATTCCTGGCGGAGATGAACCCCAACGGAGGCCGCAAGACCCACTTCCTGGCCATGCGCCGCATGGCGGCCGAGCACCCCATCGAGAAGGTGGGCGCCCAGCTGCGCAGCATGATGAGCTGGCTGAAAAAGTAAGAGGACCCAAGGCACCGGCCCGGAGGCGGGAACACCTCCGGGCCGGGTAGAAAAAGGAGGAAAGCAAGACCTATGCGCAGTGATAATGTGACCAAGGGCGCCGAGCGGGCACCCAACCGGAGCCTTTTCTACGCCCTGGGCTACACGCCGGAGGACCTGGAGAAGCCCCTGATCGCTGTGGTCAGCGCCCACAGCGACATCGTTCCCGGACACATGAATTTGGACAAGCTGACCGACGCGGTAAAAAGCGGCATCGAGGCCGCCGGCGGTACCCCCTTCATGGTGCCCGCCATCGGCGTGTGCGACGGCATCGCCATGGGCCATGTGGGCATGAAGTACTCCCTGGCCAGCCGGGAGCTGATCTGCGACAGTGTGGAGACCATGTTCATGGCTCACCAGTTTGACGGCTGTGTGCTGGTGCCCAACTGTGACAAGATCGTCCCCGGCATGGTGATGGCGGCGGTGCGGATGAACGTGCCCGCCGTGGTGTGCAGCGGCGGCCCCATGCTGGCCGGCACCTACGACGGCCAGGAGGTCAGCCTCTCCAAGATGTTCGAGGCTGTGGGCTCCTACAAGGCAGGCATGATCTCCGCCGAGCAGCTGGAGGACTGCACCCAGAACTGCTGTCCCGGCTGCGGCAGCTGCTCCGGCATGTACACCGCCAACTCCATGAACTGCCTGTGCGAGGCCATCGGCATCGGCCTGCCGGGCAACGGCACCATCCCCGCGGTGTACAGCAAGCGGCTGCAGCTGGGCCGCCGGGCCGGCGCCGCCATCATGGAGATGGTCCGCCGGAACATCTGCGCACGGGACATCATCAACGCCCGCAGCATCCGCAACGCCCTGACCTGCGACATGGCCCTGGGCTGCTCCACCAACACGGTGCTGCACCTGCTGGCCATCGCCCAGGAGGCGGGCTGCCCGGTGGACCTGGCCCTGTTCAACGAGATCAGCGAGAAGACCCCCAACCTGTGCCACCTGGCCCCTGCGGGCCCCACCCACATGCCGGACCTGTACGCGGCCGGCGGCATCCCTGCTGTCCAGGCGGAGCTGGCCAAGCGCGGTCTTCTGGATCTGGACTGCCTGACCGTCACCGGCAAGACCGTGGGCGAGAACATTCAGGGGGTCCAGAACCTCAACCACAACGCCATTCGGCCCATCGAGGATCCCTACTCCCCCACCGGCGGACTGCAGATCCTCTGGGGCAATCTGGCCCCCCACGGCTGCGTGGTGAAGCGCAGCGCCGTGGCCCCGGAGATGCTGACCCACACCGGTCCCGCCCGGGTGTTTGACAGCGAGGAGGACGCCATCGCCGCCATCTACGCCGGTAAGATCGTCCCCGGCGACGTGGTGGTGATCCGGTACGAGGGCCCCAAGGGCGGCCCTGGTATGCGGGAGATGCTGAATCCCACCTCCGCTCTCGCGGGTATGGGTCTGGACAAAACCGTGGCCCTTATCACCGACGGCCGGTTCTCCGGCGCCAGCCGGGGCGCGTCCATCGGCCACGTCAGCCCGGAGGCCGCTTCCGGCGGTCCCATCGGCCTGGTGCAGGAGGGCGACGCCATCGCCATCGACATTCCCAATGCCTCCATCATGTTGCAGGTATCTGAGGAAGAGCTGGCCGCCCGGAAGGCCGCCTATGTCCAGCCTGCCCCCAACATCACCACCGGCTGGCTGGGCCGTTACGCCCGGATGGTCACCAGCGCCGACGAGGGCGCGGTCCTCCGCTGAAGGCCTGAGATCGGGAGGAATGCAACATGCACGTACAAGAGATGTACCGGCGGCTGACGGGCCTTGTGGTGTTCCGCCGGCTGCTGCAGGACCCGGTGGTGGCCGCCTGCGGCGAGATGCTCTCCGCCCGGGTGCGGGGGGACAGCGGCGATTTCTCCGCCGCCTGCGCCGGATTTGAAGCCGCCCTCTTCCAGTCCAGCGACAGCTGGTCCTGCTATCTGCGGGAGACGGTGCTGGAGAGCGAGAACGTCTGCATCCGGGGGCAGGCGGTGGGCAGGAGCTCCGTCCTTCAGGAAAGCCTGCGGCGGGAGCTGGCCTTCTTCGACCAGCTCTCCCAGCTGCAGCTGGAGGACCTGACGGCGGGTCTGCGGGAGCCTCCGGAATTTCTGGTGGGCTGGGTCGTGTCTCCCACCGATATCACCCGGGAATACCTCCGCCGGATGGAGGAGGTGGGGGTGAAGGGCTACGGCATCTTCGCCCGGTACCACGTGTTCACGGTGGAGGAGGGGCAACTGGCGCCGGTGAAGCACCCGGATCCCCAGAGGCTGGAGGAGCTGCCTGGCTATGAGCGGGAGCGGGAGAAGGTCATCGCCAACACCCGGGCCCTGCTGGAGGGAAAGCCCGCCAACAACGTGCTGCTGTATGGTGACGCGGGCACCGGCAAGTCCAGCGCCATCAAGGCCATCGCCAACGCCTTCGCGGACCAGGGGCTGCGGCTGGTGGAGGTCAAGAAGAACCAGCTCTATCAGATCCCGGACCTGATGGACGCCCTGGCGTCCAATCCGCTGAAGTTCATCCTCTTCATCGATGATCTGAGCTTCACCGCCAATGACGACAACTTCGCCGCCCTCAAGGCGATCCTGGAGGGCAGCGTGGGCGGCCGGGCCGGCAACATCGCCGTCTACGCCACCAGCAACCGCCGCCACCTGATTAAGGAGACCCTCACCGACCGGGAGGGCGACGACATCCACGAGAGCGACACCCGCCAGGAGCTGATGAGCCTGTCCGCCCGGTTTGGGCTGACCATCACCTTCGGCAGCCCCGACCGGGAGCGGTATCTCCACATTGTGGAGGAGCTGGCCAAGCAGTACGGGGTGGAGCTGGACCCCAGACAGCTGGCGGTCCGCAGTGAGGCATTCGCGGTCCGCTCCGGCGGACGCAGCGCCCGGGTGGCCAAGCAGTTCATCGAGCTGTGCAAGGCCGGCGTCTTCAGCTGACGCCGCGGCGGGACAGTATCTGATAAAGAGAAAGGGGCAGTTCCCATGACAGCAGTCTATTTACAACTGGCGGCGTATGCCTGTGCAACCACCTTTTCCCCGGGACCCAACAACATTCTGCTGTTCAGCAGCACCAGCCGGTACGGCATCCGGAAGTGCTGGCCGCTGATTTTTGGGATCTGGGCGGGATTGATCACCGTTATGCTGCTGTGCGGCTTCGGCTGTGCCTGGCTGGGAGAGCTGGTGCCGCAGATTGTCCCCGTGGCCAAGTATGTGGGCGCGGCTTATATCCTCTATCTGGCCTACCGCACGCTGATGCGCAGCCCCGGCGCCAAGAAGGAGGCCGGCCCCTCCGGCAAGCCGCTGTCCTATGTGAACGGCTTCCTCCTGCAATTCCTGAACGTCCACATCCTGATGCTGGGGATCGCCGCCTATTCCGGTTATATCCTGCCCCATGGGTATACGGTGCCAGCCGTGCTGTGCTTCTCTGTCATCATGGCTGCCTGCGCCGCCACCGGAAACCTGATCTGGGCCACGCTGGGCGCGCTGCTGTACCCGCTGTACAGCCGGTATTACAAATTTGTCAACGCCGTTATGGCGCTGCTCCTGCTCTGGTGCGCCTGGAAAATCATCTCCGTCTGAGAATACATGGTCCGAACGCCCTCCCAAGCCGGGAGGGCGTTTTTTGTGCGGAACAGGCATGTCCGCACCTCTTTATATTATATAATGTAGGACGGGCGCGCCTGCGGCGACACCCAGGGGAGCGGTTTTTGGGGGATAGAGAGGCTGTGCGGCAGATTTGCGAAAAATTTGCGCAAACTGGACGCCGCCGGGCGCCTGATAAAAAGCCGACGCTGTCAAGTAAATGATTAGCTGATAAATAATTTTCTGCATATTGTGCAAAAAAGTTCCGCAAAATTGTAATAATAGCTGTTTTTTACGTTAACACGTTGACTGTATAAGCACACCATGTTAAAATCTTCTTACTCCCGCAGTTCAGATCCATTTCTGCCTGAATGTGAGAGGAAACCAATTAAGAAGGAGAAAAGAAGTAAGATGAAAAAGTTTTTTGCACTTCTCCTCGCACTGGTGATGTCCCTGTCTCTGGTGGCCTGCGGCGGCGGAGATACCGCCAACGAAGACACCAGCACCGATGACACTGCTACCGAGGAGAACGGCGGCGATACCGCCACTGCCAGCGATGTGGAGATCGCTGTGGTCCTGAAGACCCTGGCCTCCGAGTACTGGGGCTATGTGAAGGCCGGCTGCGATGCCGCTGCCGCTGACCTGGGCGTTACCGTCAACGTGGTGGGCCCCGGCGCTGAGAGCGAGATCGAGCAGCAGGTTTCTATGATTGAGCAGCAGATCGGCGCAGGCTGCGATGCCATCATCGTCGCTCCCAATGACGCCGGCGCCGCTTCCGGTGCGCTTGCCAGCGCCATCGGCAGCATCCCCGTTCTGTCCGTCGATACCAATGTGGGCATCGAGGGTCAGACCAGCTTCGTGGGCACCTCCAACGTGGACGCCGCGAAGGAAGGCGGCCTGTGGGCCGCTGAACAGGCCGGTGAGGGCGCCAACGCCGTCATCATCTATGGCCAGGAGGGCGACAACACCTCCAATATGCGCCGCGAGGGCTATCAGGCCGCCTGCGACGAGGCCGGCGTCACCGTTCTGGACGCTCTGTCCGGCCAGAACACCACCGACGGCGCCACCAAGACCATGGAGGACCTGCTGAACGCTTATCCCGACCAGATCGACATCGTGCTCTGCCACAATGACGATACCGCTATCGGCGCCATGAACGCCTGCAAGTCCGCCGGCGTGGACGACATGATTATCGTCGGCTTCGACGGCAACGCCTCCGCCGTGGATCTGATCCTGGCCGGCGAGATGGTGAAGGCCACCGTTGCCCAGCAGCCCTATGAGATGGGCTACCAGGCCGTGGAGGCCGCGCTGAAGGCCATCAAGGGCGAGACCGTGGAAGAGGTCATCAACGCTCCCGTCACCGTGGTCACCGCTGAGAACGGCCAGGAGTACCTGGATAGCCTGGCTGCCATGCAGGGCTGATCAGCCTGTGCCCCTCAGATCTCACATCTGAATGAATGGAATATGGCGGCAGTGGTCCTGCCGCCATATTCCCGTTCCGCACCTCCCCGCGGGCGGCGGGGACCGCTGAAATCAGGAAACAGAAACGAGGTAATCCCATGAGCGAGTATGTTGTCGAGTTGAAGAACATTACCAAACGTTTTCCTGGTGTCGTCGCATTGAAAAATATGTCTATTGGCATCCGGCCGGGAGAGATCCACGGCCTGATCGGCGAAAATGGCGCCGGCAAGTCCACCTTGATTAAGGTGCTCACCGGCGTTCACACTCCTGAGGAGGGGGAGATCTACGTGGACGGCCAGAAGGTCGTCTTCCACAACCCCGTCCAGTCCCGCGAGGCGGGCATTGCCTGCGTGTACCAGGAGCTGAACATCGTCAAGCAGCTGTCTGTCACGGATAACGTTTTCATGGGACGCGCCGTCAAGAAAAACGGCCTTCTGGACTACCCCAGAATGTACGAGGAAGCCAAGCAGGCCCTGACCACGCTGGGCCATCCCGAAATTGATGTTAAAATGGAATGCGGCAAGCTGGGTACCGGCCAGCAGCAGATGGTGGAGATCGCCAAGGCTGTGTCGCTGGACGCCAAGCTGATTATCATGGACGAGCCGACTTCCTCCCTGGGCAAGGAGGAGATCAACCAGCTGATGGAGACGGTCCGGGGCCTGAAGGCCAAGGGCGTGGCCATCCTGTTCGTCTCTCATAAATTGGAAGAGCTGTTCGAGCTCTGCGACCGGGTCACCGTCATGCGGGACGGCGAACATATCGTCACCCAGGACATCGGTGACATGACGGAGGACTCCCTGATCAACGCCATGGTGGGCCGGACGCTGGACAACCTGTATCCCAAAGAGTTCGGCGTCAAGGGCGACGTGTGGCTGGAGGCCAGGAACCTCAACGAGGCCGGCGTCCTCCATGACGTGAGCTTCAAGGCCTACGGCGGCCAGATCACCGGCTTTGCTGGCCTGGTGGGCGCCGGGCGGACGGAGACCATGCGGGCCATCTTCGGCGCCGACAGGTTGGACAGCGGCGAGATCTACGTCAAGGGGGAGAAGGTACATATCCGGACGCCCAAGGACGCCATCAAGAAGAAGATTGCCTTCCTGACCGAGGACCGCAAGGGCCAGGGTCTGGTGCTGTCCCTGGACGTGCGGACCAACCTCATTCTGGCCAATATGAAGGGCTTCTCCAACGGACCCTTCCTGAACAAGGGGAAGATTGAGAAGTCCGGCCAGGACAATGTGGAGTCCCTGCGGATCAAGACTCCGTCCCTGGACGAGGTGACGGCCCAGCTCTCCGGCGGCAACCAGCAGAAGGTGGTTATCGGCAAGTGGGTCAACACCGACGCGGACATCTTCATTTTCGACGAGCCCACCCGCGGCATCGACGTGGGCGCCAAGATCGAGGTCTACCATGTCATGAATGACCTGGTCAAGGCCGGCAAGTGTGTGATCATGGTCTCCTCCGAGCTTCCGGAGATCCTGGCCATGAGTGACCACGTGGTGGTCATGCGGGGCGGCCGGGTCATGGCCAATATCGACCGTGATACCCCGCACTTCAACTCTGAGGATATCATGAAAGCGGCCTGGGGAGGAGAATTAGACTGATATGAAAAAGAAGAATTCCGGAAAAGAGCTTTTGCAAAAGCTCGGCACCCTGATGGCGCTGGCGCTGCTGGTTCTCATTTTCTGCGTGATGATGCCCGATAAATTCCCGCGGATCAGCAATATCATGAACATCTTCAAGCAGGCTTCCATCAACTGCCTGATCGCCTCCGGCATGCTGTGCGCCCTGATTACCGCCGGCATCGACCTGTCCGTGGGTTCCAACTGCGTGCTGTGCACCTGCACCATCGGCGTGCTGGTCCAGAACTTCGGCATCACCAGCATGCCGCTGCTGATCATCGCCGGCCTGGCGGTGAGCACGTTTGCCGGCTTTGTCAACGGCATTCTGCTGACCCGTTTGGACCTGCCCCATCCCTTCGTGTCCACCTTGGGCATGAAGAACGTGCTGTGGGGCCTGGCCCTGGTGATTACAGGGTCGAAATCCATTGCCTTTACCAACACCGGCGTGGACAACCTGATGTGGATCGGCGGCGGCTCCCTTTTCAAGACCGAGACCTTCCCCGGCATCCCCTTCAGCTTCATCCTGGTGCTGATCGTGTTCGGCATCTTCCACGTGTTCCTGACCCGGTCCGCCCTGGGCCGCCAGATCTACTGCGTGGGCGGCAACCCCGAGGCGGCGCGCCTCTCCGGTATCCCCTCCAAGAACGTGCTGACCTTCGTCTACTCCCTGTCCGGCTTCATGGCCGGCATGGCGGGCGTGGTGTCCGTGGGTCGTCTGGCTTCTGCCAACGGCAATGCCGGCTCCACCTATGATACTGATGCCATCGCGGCCTGCATCATCGGTGGCGCCTCCTTCACCGGCGGCAAGGGCACCATCTGGGGCACCCTGATCGGCGCCCTGCTGATGGCGGTCATCCGCAACGGCCTGAACCTGATGGGCGCCTCCAACGACATTCAGTACATCGTCATCGGCGCCGTCATCATTCTGGCGGTCACCATCGACGTGTTCCGGAACAAGGCTGAGGCCAGGGCCCGGAAGATGGCTGCCCAGTAAGCGGACATCCTTTGGAGCGCATTTGAAACGTGAAACGGCGGGGACTGCGGTTCCCGCCGTTTTTCCTGTCCGCCCCTTTCGGCGTGACAAGACGGCGGAGATGTGCTAAGATAGAGACCCGGCAGGACTGCGGTCCCGCTGGGATCAATTTGAACGAGCGAGGTGTCCCCCATGAACCAAAGAGAGCTGGGTGAGCTGCGCCGCCGGTTCCGGCCGGAGAAGAGCGCCATCAGCCGTGTTTACGGCTGCTATGTGAACAGCAGCCGCGAGATCATCGCCTATATCGACCAGTCCCTAGGCCTCATGCCCCAGGAGGAGGCGGAAAAATACCTGGGCCTGCTGAAAAAGGCCCTGTCCGGCACCCTGGGCCGGAACCTGATTGACATCGTGTTTTCCACCCAGCAGGTGGCGGACAGCGAGGAGCACCGCCTGCTCTCCGCCCTGCGGACGTCCGAGCTGAAGGACGCGGAGGCCCGGGATGCCTTTTACCAGCAGGTCACCGGCTCCCTGGACATGGGGGAGAACAACTATCTGATCCTGCTGGGGGCCGACGCCTATGATGTGCCCCACCGGGGCAAGGACGGCGAGGTGGACCGGGATGCCTGCGAAGAGGTGTTCCGCTACTTCGTCTGCTGCGTCTGCCCGGTGAAGGATGGGACGCCGGAGCTGGGATACTTCCATGGGGAGAACGAGTTCCACATCTCTATGGAGAAGCAGATCGTGGGCCAGCCGGAGCTTGGCTTTTTGTTCCCGGCCTTTGATGACCGGACGGCCAACCTTTACAACGCCCTGTTTTACAGCCGGAAGCCGGACGAGCTCCATCAGGAGTTCATTGACGCAGTGTTCCGCACAGAGCCGCCCATGTCCGCCGCCGAGCAGCGGGAGACCTTTCAGTCCGCCCTGTGCGGCACTCTGGAGGGGGCGTGCAGCATGGAGGTGGTGCAGTCTGTCCACGACTACCTGCGCCAGCGGATCCAGGAACACAAGGAGAGCCGGGACCCGGAGCCGCTGGCTGTCACCGCAGGCGAGGTGAGCGGCGTGCTGCGGAACTGCGGCGTGCCGGAGGAGCGGGTGGAGGCGTTCCAAACCGCCTGCGGCCAGTCCTTTGGCGAGGGGGCGCTGACCCCGGCCAACCTGATCGACGCCAAGCACTTCGCGGTCAAGACCGCCGACGCCACTATCCAGGTGGACCCGGAGCGGAGCTATCTGGTGGAGGCCCGGATCATCGACGGACGGCGCTACCTGCTGGTCCCGGCGGACGAGAGTGTGGAGGTCAACGGTCTGGGGGTCCGGATTGCCGCCGCCAAAGACGGCGGAGAGACTACATAAACAGGGAGGAAGGAATATGCTGAAGCAGATCCTGATCGACGCCGACACCGGCATTGATGATTCCATCGCCATTCTGTTTGCCCTGAAGCGGCCGGACGTCCGGGTGATGGGCGTCACCACCGGCTTCGGCAACACCACAGCCCGGCAGGCGGCGGAAAACAGTCTGCGGCTGATCCGACTGGCCGGTGTGCCTTATGAGGTGCCGGTGGCGGTTGGAGCCACGGAGCCGCTGGCGGGGAACTGGAAGGGGCCGGATCCCCACATCCACGGGCCCAACGGCATCGGCGGGGTGGAGCTGCCGCCTTCGCCCCAGCAGCCGCTGGAGGAACCGGCCTGGGCGTTCATCGCCCGAATGGCCCGGGAGCACCCCGGCGAGCTGACCTTGGTGACGCTGGCCCGAATGACGAATCTGGCAAAGGCTCTGGAGATAGAGCCGGATCTGCCCCGGCTGTTGAAACGGGTGGTGTTCATGGGCGGCACGTTCCACGCGCCGGGAAACGTGTCCCCGGTAGCGGAGGCCAACATCGCAGGGGACCCGGAGGCGGCGGACCGGGTGTTCCAGGCGGGCTTTGACCTGACTATGGTGGGGCTGGATGTGACCCAGAAGGTGCGGCTGACCACGGACCATGTGGCGATCCTGGACAAGTACGCCGCGCCGGAGAACCGGCCCATTGTGGACTATCTGAAGCAGGCACTGCCCTTCTACTTCCGGTTCAACCGACTGCAAAACAACTGTCTGGACCACTGCCCGGTCCACGACCCGCTGGCCATGCTGGCGGCGGTGGATCCCAGTGTGGTGACGGTGCGGACCATCCCCGCCCGGGTGGAGTGCGGCGGCAGCTTCTGCCGGGGCATGGTGGTGGCGGATCTGCGGGAGCATCCCATCGAGGCTCCCGGCGTCTCCATCTGCGTGGATGTGGACAGCCGCCGCGCCCTGGAAGAGCTGCTCACCACCTTTATGGCATGAGGGAGGAGAAGGATATGCGCGTTGTCAACTTCGGGTCCCTGAATATCGACTACGTCTACCGGGTGGACCACTTCGTCCAGCCCGGAGAGACCATGAGCGCCCAGTCCCTGCAGATCCAGTGCGGCGGCAAGGGGCTGAACCAGTCCGTGGCTCTGGCTCGGGCCGGGGTGGAGACCTGGCACGCGGGCCTCATCGGGCCGGAGGGGCATTTTCTGAAGGAGACGCTGGACCGGGCAGGCGTCCACACCCGGTTTGTGGAGGAGTCCGCAGGCAGTACCGGCCACGCCATCATCCAAGTGGACAGCACCGGCCAGAACAGCATCCTGCTCCACGACGGGGCCAACGGCCGCCTGACCCCGGACTTTGTGACGGCGGTGCTGGATCAGTTCTCAGCCGGGGACACGGTGCTGCTGCAGAATGAGACCAGCTGCGTGGAGGAAATCATCCACCAGGCGGCCCGCCGGGGGATGCGGACGGCCATGAATGCGGCTCCCGCCAATGAGAAGCTGGTGGGCCTGCCGCTGGAGGCGCTGTCCTGGCTGTTGGTGAACGAGGTGGAGGGCGCCTTTCTGGCGGGAACGGAGGCGCCGGAGGCGATTCTGGACACGCTGGCGGCGCGGTACCCGGAGACCACTGTGGTGCTGACCTTGGGAGAACAGGGCGCTGCTGCAGCGCGAGGGGGCTGGCGGGCCTGGGGCCCAGCCCGGAAAACGGCGGTGGTGGACACCACTGCGGCGGGAGACACCTTCACCGGCTACTTCCTGCGCCGGGCGCTGGAGGGCGGCACACTGGAAGAGGCACTGTCCCTGGCCGCGGCGGCCAGCGCCCTGGCTGTGTCCCGGCCCGGCGCGGCGGATGCGGTGCCGGGATATGAAGAGGTCCTTCGGATCCTGTAAATCGGAAAAACACGGAAGCCCCGGACGAAACTCCGTCCGGGGCTTCCGTTTCTATCCTGCGGGCCTCTGCGGGCCAGTAGGCCCTCAGTCCCGTTTTCGGGCGGCGGCGGAGCCCAGGCGGAGCTCCGTCCGATACTTGGCCACCGTGCGGCGGGCGATGCGGATGCCCTGCTCCGCCAGCAGCTCCGCCAGCTTCTGGTCACTGAGCGGGCGGCTGTGGTCTTCCTGCCGGATCAGCTCCAGCAGCCGCAGCTTCACCGTCTGCTGGGAGGGACCCTGCTCCCCCAGAGCGCGGCTGAAGAAATAGCGGAGGGGGTACGTCCCCTGCCGGCACTGGAGGTATTTCTCCCGAGTGGCCCGGGAGACGGTGGAGGGATGGAGGTGGAGTCGCTCCGCCAGTGTCACCATGGTCATGGGGACCAGCTCTGTGGTCTGGCCGGCAAAAAAGGCCCGCTGGGTCTCCAGGATCGCCTCCGCGCACTGGCGGAGGGTGCTGCCCCGGCGCTCCAGGCTGTTCAGCAGCCACTTGGCCTGCTGCATCTTTTGCTGGAGATAGGCCCGGGTCTCCGGCTCGTCGGATTCCTTCAGAAGCCGCACATAGTACTGGCTGATGGACACCCGGGGAAGGTAGTAATCGTTCAGGATCACCTGGAGCTTTCCGTCCAGTTCCGCGATGAACAGATCCGGCCGGACATAGAGTGTGGGCTCCGCCGGCTGGAAGGAGCGGCCGGGGCAGGGATCCAGGGCAGAGATCCGCTTTTCCGCCGCCCGGACCTCCTCTGGCGTGGTATGGAGTTCCCGGGCAATGAGGCTGTAATGCTTCTTGCCCAAGTCCGGCAGGAAGCGGCGGACGATCTCCATATCCAGGGGGGAGGGAGCATCCTGCCGGGCCAGTTGCAGCAGCAGGCACTCCGACAGGGACCGGGCGCCCACGCCGGCGGGGTCCAGGCTCTGGAGGGTCTCCAGCGCTTGCTGGGTCAGGGCCTGGGGGATCTTCAGATCTGCCACGCCGTCCAGGTCCTCCTGGCTGAGGCGGCCCTCCTCGTCCACCAGCTCTGCCAGATACCGGGTCAGGGCCAGCAGGGGCTTGGGCAGGCGCCGGCGCTCCAGCTGGTCGCAAAGGAAGGCGGAGAGGCTCTCCGTCTCCCGGTCCGCGGCGCCCCGGTCCGGCATGGCGCCGTGGCCGTCCTCCGGCAGGCCGCCATTGATCCAGTGGACCTTCTGCCGCAGGGCCTCATAGGCTTTGTGGAGGGAGGACAGATCAGTCTGCTCCACCAGAGGGTTTTCTTCGCTGACCTGGTTCAGATAGTCCAGCAGCTCCTGGGAGTTCATCTGCAGAAGCTCCATGGACTGCAGGAGCTGGGGGGTGAGCTTCAGCTCCTGCCGAAGCTCTGTGCTGAGATGGATCAAACTCATGGACCGGAACCTCCTCTCACGCCCGGGCGGTCACGTATTTGGCAATCTTGCGGGCTGCTGTGGCCTGGGAGATGCCCAGCTCCCGGGCCACGGCCACTGTGGTGCCGCACCGCTGGTAGGAATCCCGGATGATTTGGGCCTCGTAGGCGTCCATCCGCTCTGCCAGCGTGCCGCCGGGAAGCAGCTCCGCAGGGGCCGACGCGTCGGCGGTGTACTCCAGCGGCAGGGCAGGAATGTCCAGAATGGGGTCCTGGGCAGTGATTACCAGCCGCTCCATCAGGTTCTCCAGCTGGCGCACGTTGCCGGGCCAATCGTACTGCTCCAGAAAAGCCAGAAAGCGGGGGCTGCAGGTGAGGGACTTGTTGTACTCCCCGCAGAAGCGGGCCAGGAACTGGTGGGCCATGGGGACGATGTCCTCCTTCCGCTGCCGCAGGGGGGGGATGTGGATGCGGATGACGTTCAGCCGGTAGAAGAGATCGGACCGGAACAGACCGCGCTGCACCGCCTCCTCCAGATTGCGGTTGGTGGCAACGATCAGCCGGAAGTCCAGCTCGATCTTCTGGGTGCCGGAGAGGCGCTCAATGGTCTTCTCCTGAATCAGCTGCAGGAGCTTGGACTGGATATGGGCGGGCAGCTCGCCGATCTCATCCAGGAACAGCGTGCCGTGGTTGGCCAGCTCGATCTTGCCGATCTTGCCGGAGGAGGAGGCCCCGGTGAAGGCGCCCTTCTCATAGCCGAACAGCTCTGACTCAATGAGATTTTCATGGAGCACCGCGCAGTTTACCTCGATAAAGGGCCCGTTTGCACGGTTGCTCATCTTGTGAATGGCCTTGGCGATGGCGCTTTTACCCACGCCGGTCTCTCCGGTGATGAGAATGTTGGCCCGGGTGTTGGCAGTGTTCTGCATCAGCGTCCACAGCCGCTGCATGGGGGCGCTTTTGAACAGCAGATTGGTGGAGGTGGCCCGGGTCCGCAGCTCGGCAATCTCCTGGGAGTAGTGCTGCAGGGAGTCCTGCATCCGGCGGTAGTTCCGTTGGATGGAGTTGATCTGCTCCATGGACACGGTGTTGAAGCAGACGGCGTATTTCAGCTCCCCGTTGGCGTCAAACAGGGGAATGCCCACGGTCATCACGTTTTTGTGGGTGTGGTTGATGGTCTGTGTGGCGCTGATCTTCTTCCGTCGCCGGATGACCTCCGCCGTAATGCAGGGGGTGAAGGTGCCGTCCGCCTCCAGATCAAAGGCGGACTTGCCAACGATGGAGTCATGGGCAAAACCGAAGTTTTTCTCATAGGTCTCGCTGACCCGCAGAATGATGCCGTTGCCGTCCGAGACCATCATGTCGTCCGCCAGGACCAAGTTGTTTTCCGGGCTGAGGATCTCCAGAAGTCCCTCCAGATTGATCCCCTCGTCGTGGAAAGCAGAAAAAGACGGAATCGCCATAGGCGCAGACCTCCTGTGCCGGACTGAATGCCGGTTGCTCTATTCAAAAATGAGTATAGCATATTCAAAAATGAATAGGAAGAGGCGGGAAATATTTTTGGCTCGTGAAATTTCACGAAAATTCGACAGACAGACTGCTGTATTTTACAAACAAACTGCGGAAAATGCTGGAAGACACTGATAAATTTGTTATTCAAAAATGAATAATCCCGTATGGAAACGGCTGACGGCACCGGGAAAAGCAAGCGATTTACCACTTGGATTTTAGCAACCTACACAAAAAAACGAACCGAAAATGAGAGAATTACACCTGGAAAAATGGCATGATTTTTGCTATAACTAAATTGTTGGATGATTACTCTCCAACAGTTTGCTGAGCAAAATATGATTAAGGAGGACATTCCAATATGTATCAGACCATTCGCTATGAAAAGAACGGCAATATCGGGATCGCCACCATCAACCGCCCCGAGGCGCTGAATGCGCTGAACTCCACCGTGATCTCTGAGCTGGAACAGCTCATCAGCGAGGTGGAGAAGGATGCCGAGCTGGGCGCCTTCATCATCACCGGCGAGGGCCGCTCCTTCGTGGCCGGCGCCGACATCGGCGAGCAGAGCACCATGGACGTGGCCGCCGGCCGCAAGTGGGGCCAGCGGGGCAGCGCCCTGTTCCGCCGGATCGAGAAGCTGGAGATCCCCACCATCGCCGCAGTGAACGGCTTCGCTCTGGGCGGCGGCTGTGAGCTGGCCATGTCCTGCGACATCATTCTGGCCGCCGGCCCCAACGCTGAGGGCAAGGGCGGCGCCAAGTTCGGCCAGCCCGAGGTGGGCCTGGGCATCACCCCCGGCTTCTCCGGCACCCAGCGTCTGCCCCGCCGTGTGGGCGTGGCCAAGGCCAAGGAGTTGATCTTCTCCGGCAAGCAGATCGGTGCTGAGGAGGCCAAGCGCATCGGCCTGGTGAATGAGGTCTATGCCGCCGAGGAGCTGCTGAACAAGGCTGTGGAGATGGCCAAGTCCTTCACCGCCAACGCCCCCATCGCTGTGAAGTATTCCAAGGCCTGCATCGACCGCGGGATGCAGATGGACATCGACAACGGCATCGCCCTGGAGAACGAGCTGTTCGCCATGTGCTTTGCCACCGAGGACCAGAAGGAGGGCATGGGCGCCTTCCTGGAGAAGCGCAAGGAGAAGCACTTCCAGAACAAGTGAGCGCAGACCGGCAAGAGGCCGTCCATTTCATTACATATAAAGAGGGAAGTCAGGCATGAAAAAAGTTCGCGTGCTTACCGCCGAGGAGGCGGCGCTGCTGGTGAACGACGGCGATACCATCGCCACCGGCGGCTTTGTCAGCTGCGCCTGCCCTGAGGCGCTGTCCAAGGCATTGGAGAAGCGGTTCCTGGAGACGGGCCATCCCAGAGATCTGACGCTGTTCTTCGCGGCGGGCCAGGGCCACCGGGACGGCACCGGCGGCGACCACTACGGCCACGAGGGCATGGTCAAGCGGGTCATCGGCGGCCACTGGGACCGGGCCCCCAAGCTGGGCGATCTGGCCCTGAGCAACAAGATCGAGGCGTATAACCTGCCCCAGGGCGTCATCTCCCACATGTACCGGGACATCGCGGCCCACAACATCGGCACCATCACCCACGTGGGCCTGTACACCTTTGCCGACCCCCGCAACGGCGGCGGCAAACTCAACGATGTCACCAAGGAGGACCTGGTGAAGGTCGTCGAGATCGAGGGCCAGGAGCGGTTGCTCTACAAGGCGTTCCCCATCAATGTGGTGTTCCTGCGTGCCAGCTACGCCGACGAGTACGGCAACTGCACCGTTCACCGGGAGATCGGCCCCATCGACGTCACCGCCATGGCTCAGGCCTGCAAGAACTCCGGCGGCCGGGTCATCGTCCAGGTGGAAAAAATCGTCCAAGGCGGCAGCCTGGATCCGAAACTGGTGGCAATTCCCGGTATCTATGTGGATTCTATTGTGGTAGGATCCATTGAGGATAACGAGCAGTGCCTGGGAATGCCCTATGACGGCAGCCTGACCGGCGAGTTCCGCATTCCCGTGGACGCCATCCCACCCATCCCGCTGGACGCCAAGAAGATCATCGCCCGCCGGGCCGCCATGGAGCTGCCCCAGGATGCCATTGTGAACCTGGGCACCGGCGCGCCGGAAAAAATTGCCAACGTGGCGGCGGAGGAGGGCATCTCCGACAAGATGACCCTGACTGTGGAGGCCGGCTCCATCGCCGGCGTGCCCATGGGCGGCACCCAGTTCGGCGCCGCAGCCAACTCCATGGCCATCATCCCCCACAACGTCCAGTTTGACTTCTACCAGGGCGGCGGCCTGGATGTGGCCTTCCTGGGCCTGGCGGAGACGGCACCCAACGGCGACCTGAACGTGTCCAAGTTCGGCACCCGTCTGGCTGGCGCCGGCGGCTTCATCGACATTACGCAGAATGCCAAGAAGGTGGTCTATTGCGGCACCTTCACCGCCAAGGGCCTGAAGACTGCCTGCGAGGACGGCAAGCTGGTGATCGTCCAGGAGGGCGCCAAGAAGAAGTTCGTCAACCAGGTGGAGCACATCACCTTCTCCGGCAAGTATGCCGTGCAGGTGAAGCAGCCTGTTCTGTACATCACCGAGCGGGCTGTGTTCGAGCTGCGGCCCGAGGGCGTGACTCTGATCGAGATCGCGCCGGGCATCGACCTCCAGACCCAGGTGCTGGATCAGATGGAGTTCATGCCGAAGATCGCTGAGGACCTGAAGCTTATGGACGAGCGCATCTTCAAAGATGAGCTGATGGGACTGGCGGAAGCCTGAGAATTTCCACCGTCGCGGCAATGCGATTTCCAGCCCTGACCGGGCCGCAAATCGCGCCGCTGCCTCGAAGCCGGCGAAGCGCCGCCAGCGGCGGATCAAGCGAGCCGGGTTCCCCCTCTCCCTCACACGGCGAGGGAGCCGCGCCCAGTGGCGCGGGCCATGGAGTTCCGGGCAGGCGAAGCTCACCTGGAACACATTGAAATGTAAAAGACCCCCATTTTTTTGAGGAGGAAAAAAAGAAATGGCATTGATGACCGCACAGGAGTATGTAGAGAGCCTGCGCAAACTGAATACCCGGGTGTATATGTTCGGGGAGAAGATTGAGAACTGGGTGGACCACCCCATGATCCGGCCAAGCATCAACTGCGTGGCCATGACCTACGCTCTGGCCCAGGACCCCCAGTATGCCGATCTGATGACGGTGAAGTCCAGCCTGACGGGCCACACCATCAACCGCTTCACCCACCTGCACCAGTCCACGGAGGACCTCATTAACAAGGTGAAGATGCAGCGCCTGCTGGGCCAGAAGACCGCTTCCTGCTTCCAGCGGTGTGTGGGTATGGATGCGTTCAACGCCGTGTTCTCCACCACCTATGAGATCGACGAGAAGTACGGCACCCGCTATCACGAAAACTTCAAGAAGTTCCTGACCTTCGTCCAGGACAACGACCTGACGGTGGACGGCGCCATGACCGACCCCAAGGGCGACCGGTCCAAGGCCCCCAGCCAGCAGGCGGACCCGGACATGTACGTGCATGTGGTGGAGCGCCGCGCTGACGGCATCGTGGTCTGCGGCGCCAAGTGCCACCAGACCGGCTCCATCAACAGCCACTGGCACATCTTCATGCCCACCATCTCCATGGGCGAGGCGGACAAGGACTGGGCGGTGAGCTTCGCCTGCCCGACAGACGCCGAGGGCATGTACATGATCTACGGCCGTCAGAGCTGCGATACCCGGAAGCTGGAGGAGGACGCGTCCATCGACGTGGGCAACGCGAAGTTCGGCGGCCAGGAGGCCCTGGTGGTGCTGGACCACGTGTTCATCCCCAACGAGTACATCTTCCTCAACGGCGAGTATGAGTTCGCCGGCATGATGGTGGAGCGGTTCGCGGGCTACCACCGGCAGAGCTACGGCGGCTGCAAGGTGGGCGTGGGCGACACGCTGATCGGTGCTGCGGCGCTGGCAGCGGAGTACAACGGCGTGGAGAAGGCCAGCGCGGTGAAGGACAAGCTGATCGAGATGATCCACCTGAACGAGACGCTGTACTGCTGCGGCATCGCCTGCTCCTCTCAGGGCTTCCGGACGAAGGCGGGCAACTATCAGATCGACCTGCTGCTGGCCAACGTGTGCAAGCAGAATGTGACTCGGTTCCCCTATGAGATCGTCCGCCTGGCGGAGGACATCGCGGGCGGCCTGGTGGTGACGATGCCGTCCCAGAAGGACTTCCACTCCGACACGGTGGTGGGCCGGAACGGCGAGACTATCGGGGAGATCTGCAACAAGTTCTTCGCCACCCGGGAGGGTGTGAGCACAGAGGACCGTCAGCGGATCCTGCGGTTCATCGAGAACCTGTGCCTGGGCGCGGCCGCCGTTGGCTACCGGACAGAGTCCATGCACGGCGCGGGCTCTCCCCAGGCCCAGCGCATCATGATCGCCCGCCAGGGCAACCTCCAGGCCAAGAAGCAGATGGCCAAGGAGATCGCCGGCATCCAGAACTAAGGTCCCACTGTTGCGGCATTGCGATCCCCGGCCCCTGACGGGCCGCCAAGCGCGCCGCTGCCTCGAAACCGGCTCGCTTGCTCTGCCGCTGGCGGCGCATCGCCGGTTTCCCCCTCACGTTCGCACAGCGAACATGTCGATCCGGCGGGCAGAGGTGTTTTGCCCGAAGTGAATTCGTGCAAAACAGAATTTCATAAGCAAACCTGCCGGAATATTTCATACATCGTTGCGTTTTCCAAATTTGAATATAAGGAGAAGACATCATGGATTTCAATCTCAGCCGTGAGCACCAGCTGGTCCGGAAGATGATGGCGGAATTCACCGAGAATGAAGTGAAGCCCATCGCTGCCGAGACCGACAAGACCAGCCAGTATCCCCGGGAGAACATCGAGAAGCTGTTCAACCTGGGCGTGATGGGCATGTGCGTCCCCAAGGAGTATGGCGGCGCTGGCGCTGACCCCCTGGCCAGTGCCATCTGCATCGAGGAGCTGTCCAAGCAGTGCGCCTCCACCGGCGACATCGTGGCCACCCACAACGGCCTGTGCTGCGATCCCATCATCACCCACGGCACCGAGGCCCAGAAGGCCAAGTACCTGCCCATGCTGACCAAGGGCCACAAGGTCGGCGCCTTCTGCCTGACCGAATCCGACGCCGGTTCCGACGCCGCCAAGGGCCAGACCGAGGCCAAGCTGGACGGCGACCACTATGTCCTCAACGGCTCCAAGATCTTCATCACCAACGGCTACGTGGCCGACGTGTTCGTGGTCTTCGCCATGACCGACAAGTCCAAGGGCACCCGCGGCATCTCCGCCTTCATCGTGGAGAGCAGCTTCCCCGGCTTCTCCGTGGGCAAGCACGAAGAGAAGATGGGCCTGCACGGCTCCCCCACCGCCGAGATCGTGTTCACCGACTGCATCGTTCCCAAGGAGAACCTGCTGGGCCAGGAGGGCAAGGGCTTCAAGATCGCCATGCAGACCCTGGACGGCGGCCGCATCGGCATCGCGGCCCAGGCTCTGGGCATTGCCGAGGGCGCCATGGAAGAGGCCATGGCCTACACCAAGGGCCGTGTCCAGTTCGGCAAGCCCATCAGCAAGTTCCAGAACACCCAGTTCACCTTCGCCGACATGGCGATGCGCTCCGAGGCGGGCCGCCTGCTGACCTATCAGGCCGCCGTGCTGAAGGGCGAGGGCAAGCGCTTCACCAAGGAGGCGGCCATGGCCAAGCTGTTCTGCTCTGAGCACGCCATGCTGACCACCACCAAGGCGCTGCAGATGTTCGGCGGCTACGGCTACACCAAGGACTATCCCCTGGAGCGCATGATGCGCGACGCCAAGATCACCGAGATCTATGAGGGCACCAGCGAAATCCAGCGTGTGGTCATCTCCGGCAATATCGGCCTGTAAGAGGAGGAAGAACGAATTATGAAGATCATTGTTTGCGTCAAGCAGGTCCCCGATACCTCCGGCAAGGTGGCGGTGAACCCGGATGGCACCCTGAACCGTGCCTCCATGCAGACCATCACCAACCCCGATGACATGAACGCCGTGGAGGCTGCCCTGAAGCTGAAGGATGCCACCGGCTGCAAGGTCATGGTCGTCACCATGGGTCCGCCCCCGGCAGCCGGCATGCTGCGGGAGCTGATGGCCATGGGCGCTGACGAGGGTGTCCTGGTATCCGCCCGCGAGTTCGGCGGCTCCGATACATACGCCACCTCCCAGATCCTGGCCGCCGCCATCTCCACCATCGGTGTGGAGGAGGACGACATCGTCATGTGCGGCCGGCAGGCCATCGACGGCGACACCGCCCAGGTGGGCCCCCAGATCGCTGAGAAGCTGCACCTGCCCCAGGTGACCTACGCCGCCGACATCACCAAGGACGGCAACACCATCACCGTCAAGCGGATGCTGGAGGACGGCTACATGACCATCAAGGTCAAGACTCCCTGCCTGCTTACCTGCATCAAGGAGCTGAACGAGCCCCGCTATATGAGCATCGACGGCATCTATGCCACCTACAACAAGCCGCTGGAGACCTTTGACTATGAGAAGCTGAAGGATCATCCCCTGATCGACGCCACCACCATCGGCCTGAAGGGCTCTCCCACCAACATCTTCAAGAGCTTCACCCCGCCCCAGAAGGGCGCCGGCAAGATGCTGGAGGGTGCCGGCAAAGAGACCTGCGAGGAGCTGGCTTCCATTCTGGCCGCCAAGCACATCATCTGAGAAGGGAGTATTTGAACAATGTCCAATTTCAATAGCGCTGATATCGCTGCTTTCAAGGATGTGTGGGTCTTCTGCGAGCAGCGCGAGGGCAAACTGATGCCCACCGACTTTGAGCTGATCTCCAAGGGCCGCGACCTGGCCGACGAGCTGGGCGTGAACCTGTGCGGCCTGCTGCTGGGCGGCGAGGGCATCGAGTCCGCTGCCAAGGAGCTGGGCGGCTACGGCGCCGACAAGGTGCTGGTGTGCGAGAGCCCCCTGCTGGCCGTCTACAACACCGATGCCTATGCCAAGGTCATCTGCGACGTGATCGAGGATCTGAAGCCCGAGGCGTTCCTGATCGGCGCCACCAACATCGGCCGTGACCTGGGGCCCCGCTGCGCGGCCCGTCTGCATACCGGCCTGTGCGCCGACTGCACCCACCTGGACGTGGATGTGGCGAACTACATCCAGTTCCTGCGTGAGTCCAGCACCCTGGACGTGGACAGCCAGAAGTGGGATATGGAGGACCGGAACCTGAAGATGACCCGTCCGGCCTTCGGCGGCCACCTGATGGCCACCATCATCTGCCCGCGGTTCCGTCCCTGCATGGCGACGGTGCGCCCCGGCGTGATGAAGAAGAACGTCTTCGACCAGGCCAAGGCGGATGCGTGCGAGATCGTGAAGCCCAGCTTCCAGCTGAGCGAGAGCGACCTGAACACCGAGGTTGTGGAGGTCGTGAAGGCCGCCAAGAAGCTGGTGGACCTGATCGGCGCGGACTACATCGTGTCTGTGGGCCGCGGCATCAGCAAGGATGTCGAGGGCGGTATCAAGCTGGCTGAGGAGCTGGCGGACGTCCTGGGCGGCGTCGTGGGCGGCTCCCGTGCCACCATCGACTCCGGCTGGCTGTCTGCCGACCATCAGGTGGGCCAGACCGGCAAGACGGTGCATCCGAAGGTGTACATCGCCCTGGGCATCTCCGGCGCCATCCAGCACAAGGCCGGTATGCAGGACTCCGAGTGCATCATCGCGGTGAACAAGAACGACACTGCGCCCATCTTCGAGATTGCCGACTACGGCATCTGCGGCGACCTGTTCAAGGTCACCCCCATGCTGATCGAGGCCATCAAGGCCGCCAAGGCTGCGAAGTAAGCGAATAAAAGCCAAGAGCCGCACGGGCAAAGCCCGTGCGGCTCTGTTCTGTTTGAACACCTATGGGGGATACCGGCAGTTCAGGACTCTGCGCGCTCGGCGGCACAATCCGGATGCTCTGCGACAAACTCCGCCTCAGCCTCCGCCAGGATCTTTTTGTCTGCCTTGGTGGTGAGTTGGGATTTATCGAATTTGGCGAACAGGTCCGGCCGCCGTTCCATAGTGCGCTTGTAGCTCTGCTTTTTCCGCCAGGCAGCCACCTTACCGTGGTCACCGGAGAGCAGGATCTCCGGCACTGCTCGACCGTGCCATTCAGCCGGGCGGGAGTATTGGGGATATTCCAGCAGCCCGTTCCAGTGGGATTCCTCCTCAAAGCACTCCGCATCCGGCAGAACGCCGGGCACCATGCGGCACACCGCGTCCGCCACCGCCATGGCGGGGATCTCTCCACCGGTGAGGACGAAGTCCCCCATGCTGATCTCCTCGTCCACACACTCGTCCAGGAACCGCTGGTCCACACCCTCATAGTGGCCGCAGACCAGGATCAAGTGGTCATATCGCGCTTTCAGCTCCTTGGCAACTTCCTGGGTGAAGGTGCGGCCGCAGGGGGAGAGGAAGATCGTCCGTCCGGGGCCGTAGGTCTCCACGATGTGGCTCCAGCAGCGGTACAGGGGATCTGCCTGCATGACAGCGCCCCGGCCGCCGCCGTAGGGATAGTCGTCCACCTGCATCTGCCTGTTGGTGGTGTATTGGCGGATCTGGTGGCTCTGGATGGAGATATAGCCTCGCTGCTGGGCCCGGCCCAGGATGCTCACGTTCAGCATGGCGTCCACTGAGTCTGGGAACAGCGTCATGATGTCAATTCTCATCCGTGGCCATCCCTTCCCAAACCTGGACCTCCATCCGGTTGGCGTCCAGGTCCACCGATTTGATAAACACATCCGGCACGGCGGGGATCAGATACTCCCGCGCTCCCCTGACCGTGTAGACCTTGTGAGCGGGATAGGAGTCCACCCGGGTGATCTCGCCCAGCGTCTCGCCGGTGGCGGCGTCACAGACGGTCATGCCCAGCAGCTCCGCATCAAAGCAGGCGCCCTCCGGCAGCTTGGCGTCTGCCCGGCGGATATACAGGTTCTTACCCTTCAGGGCCAGGGCCGCGTTCATATCATCCACGCCGGGGAACTTCATCAGCACCAGGGACTTGTGGACGTGGTTGGCGGTGGGGGTGACGGGGGCCCCGTCCAAATAGAACGTCTGGAACTGGGTCAGGAAGGCAGGGTCCTGGCCGTCCGGCTGTACCCGCACCTCGCCCCGGATGCCGTGGGCGTTGACGATGCGGCCGATTTTGATGGTTTCCAATCTCATAGGAGCGCTCCTTTGGGAAGTGATGGCACGCCGGGCCGTCTCCGACCCGGACAGGAGGCAGGCGGGCCCCGTACCCTCCTGCCTGACAACGTTTATTGGCTTGTTTCTGTGTCCGCCCTTCCCAGGGCGGAGGCGGGGAACAGAGAGATGGTCCCGTTGTCGTTGAGATAGCGCAGCAGGGACAGCAGGATGGGCAGGCCGAACAGGCCCACGATGCCAAACAGGTGGTTGCCCACAAACATGCTCATCAGTGTCAGCACAGGATGCAGGCCGATCTGTGCCCCCACGATCCGGGGCTCGATGATGTTGCGGATGACGGTGATGATGACGTACAGAACCAGCAGTGCGAAGGCGTGGGGAAGATCTCCGCCCAGCGCGGAGAGAATGACCCAGGGGATCATGATACCTCCGGTGCCCAGAACGGGGAGAATGTCGAAAATAGCGATCAGCAGCGCCACCAGAATCGCACGGTTCACGCCGATGAGGGTCAGACCGACGGATAGTTCCACAAAGGTGATGGACATGATGAGGGCGTAGGAGCGGATGCAGACGAACAGCGTTCCCACCACATACGCCTTGACCTGGAGTACCAGATTCCGGGTGCTCCCCTGGAGGCAGCCCAGGCAAAACCGCACGATCTTCTGGTAGTCGACGGCGATGAAGAATGTGGAAATCACCATCAGCAGCAGCCGGATCAGGAAGCCGGGCAGGGAGGTGGCGAAAGAGGTGGCCATGGACACACCGCCCACCAATACGACGGAGAGACTGGAGACCAACTGCCACAGCATATTGAGCAGCTGGGACTGCAGCTCCTGCAACGCGGACATGAGGGAGGGGTCCAGCTTGGCCAGCAGCTCCTCCAGCCAGGCGAAAAAGTCAGTGAGCTCCGGGAGAATATAGGCGGAATAGAGCGAGGGAATCTGCTGCACCACAGATGTGATAGTGGCCGTGATCCGGATTCCCGCCAGCGCCAGCAGCAGGCCGATGGTGCCGTATGTGAGGACCACCAGCAGTACCGCCACCAACCCCTTGGGCGCGTGGAGCACCCGGGAGAGGAAGCGGATGGGGCGGCGCAGAACATAGGCGATCAGAAACGCCAAGACGAACGGCAGCAGTAGCGGCAGCGCATACTGCAGCAACAGATAACTCAGCACCAGAATCAGCGCTAGATAGGTCACATCAATGATGAATTTTTTCTTTTTTTCTGTGGACACCAAAAGCCTCCAATCCCACAGGCAGCGTCACCTGACGCTTGCGGTGTAGTACAAGTAAGCAGTGGAACGGGCTGGCCGAAGCGGCGGGGCCGCAGCCCGGACAGCGGCAGCGAAATGATCGAAAAAGGAGGAGGCCTGGCCTCCTCCTTTCGGATCTGGCGGAAGCGGCCCGCCGGATGATCGGTTCAATCTACAATATCTACGGAAACCTTCTGGCCGGTGCGCTGGGCATAGGACCGGATGACAGTCCGGATCTCCTTGGCGATGCGGCCCTGCCGGCCGATGACCTTTCCCATGTCGTCGGGGGCGACGCGCAGCTCCAGCGTCAGCTCCTGGGGACCCTCCACCTCAGTGACAGAGACGGCCTCCGGATCATCCACAAGGTTTCTGGCGATGTAGAGCAGCAACTCTTTCATGCCCGATCCTCCGGATCAGAGGACTTCTACTTTTTTCAGCAGAGCTCTGACGGTGTCGGTGGGCTGGGCGCCGGACTTGATCCAGGCCTGGGCGCGCTCCGTGTCGATCTTGATCTCAGCAGGGGAGACGCAGGGGTTGTAAGTGCCGATCTCCTCGATGAAGCGGCCGTCCCGGGGGAAACGGGAGTCCGCTACCACAACGCGGTAGAAAGGAGCCTTCTTGGCGCCAAGGCGGCGCAGTCTGATTTTCACCATAATTTGTTACCTCCAACAGTAAACTCGAAATTTTTTATCTATAAATGCATAGCACTTATATCCACTTTATTTCAGCCGCTTCTTGCGACCGAAGCCGTGCATCCGGCTGCCCAGGCCGCCGCCTCCCATTTTGGAAAGCCGTCCCCGGGTCATCTGCTTGGTCAGCTGCTGCATCATATCGAACTGCTTCAGCAGCCGGTTCACATCCACCACCTCCAGGCCGCAGCCGGCAGCGATGCGCTTTTTCCGGCTGGCGTTCAGGATCTGGGGATTCTCCCGCTCCAGCGGGGTCATGGAGAGGATGATGGCCTCCGTGTGGGCCAGGGCCTTGTCATCGATGGTGGCACCGGCCATCTGGCGGCCCAGAGCACCGGGCATCATGCTGGCGATCTGGCTCAGGTCACCCATATTCCGCAGCTGCTGGAGTTGTTCGTAGTAATCCTGCAGCGTCAGGCGGTTTTTCCGGAGCTTTTCCTCCAGCTTGGCGGCCTGATTTTCGTCGTAGGTCTGCTGGGCCTTTTCGATGAAGGACAGCATATCGCCCATACCCAAAATGCGGGATGCCATCCGGTCCGGATGGAAGGGCTCGATCATATCCAGCTTCTCGCCGGTACCCACGAACTTGATGGGCTTGCCGGTGGAGGCCCGAATAGAGAGAGCAGCGCCGCCACGGGCGTCGCCGTCCAGCTTGGTCAGCACCACGCCGTCGATGCCCAGCGCCTCGTCAAAGGCAGTGGCGGCGTTCACCGCATCCTGGCCGGTCATGGCATCCACCACCAGCAGGATCTCATTGGGATGGACGGCAGCCTTCATCCGCTTCAGCTCATCCATCAGGGACTCATCCACATGGAGCCGGCCGGCGGTGTCCAGGAAGACCATATCACTGCCGTGGTCCCGGGCATGGCGGATTGCATTCTCTGCAATCTGCACCGGGTCACCCTGACCCTGCTCGAATACCGGCAGGTCCAGCTGGCCACCCACCACCTTCAATTGCTCGATGGCGGCGGGACGGTACACGTCGCAGGCGGCCAGCAGGGGCCGCTTGCCAAGCTGGCGGCGCATCAGCCCCGCTAGCTTGGCGGTGGTGGTGGTCTTGCCGGCGCCCTGCAGGCCCACCATCATCACAACGGTGGGACCGCTGTTGGCCATGGAGAGCCGGGCGGTGCCGCCGCCCATGAGCTTTGTCAGCTCTTCGTTGACGATCTTGATGACCTGCTGGGCGGGCGTGAGGCTGTCCAACACGTCGGACCCCACAGCCCGCTCTGTCACGGTAGCCACGAAGTCCTTGACCACCTTATAGCCTACGTCGGCCTCCAGCAGGGCCAGACGGACTTCCCGCATGGCCTCCCGGACGTCGTTCTCTGTCAGGCGGCCCTTGCCCCGCAGCTTCTTGAATGTTGCGTTCAGTTTTTCGGTGAGCCCTTCAAATGCCATGCGATCATTCCTTCAAAGCGGTGGCTTCCGCGTGAATCAATTCCGCCAGCTCAGTCAGACGGGGGTCCTCATACTGGCGGTAGTTGATGGTCTTCAGCTCGGCGGCTGCATCCTCGATGGCCTGCAAATGGCCCCGCATCTGCTCGAAGCGCCGGATCAGGCCGGTCTTGTCCTCCACCTCCTGCATGACGCCCTCCGCCCGGACGATCACGTCCCGGACGCCCTGGCGGGAGATGCCGGCGTTTTCCGCGATCTCAGCCAGAGACAGGTCCTCATTGTAATAGAGGTCAAAGAATTCCTTCTGCCGCTCGGTGAGGAGTTCGCCGTAAAAATCGAAGAGCATGGTCATGCGGTATGTCTGATTTTTCATGAACTCCCTCATTTCTGTAAAGCTGTATTCCTTTACAACGAGAAATAGTTTACAGGATTTTGCCGGAAAAGTCAAGGGGAAAAACGAAAGAAATCCGGAAAAAATTCCCCTCCGGCAGACCGGAACGGCTTGCCAAATCCGCGTTTGCGGCATAGACTGAGAGGGACTGAACAGAACGGAGGGAGTTTATGGTATTCGACGCGCATTCGGATCTGCTGTACGATGTGACCCGGCGGCGCCTGCTGGGGGAGCGGCGGGTGCTGGAGCACCACCATCTGGACCGGCTGCGGCGGGGCGGCGTGGAGGGGCTGGTGCTGGCCGTCTGGGCCAGCGGTCCCCGAGAGACGTTCTGGAAGGACACCGCCTGGAAGGATCCTGCATCCAATTTGGGCCGCACCCATCAGATATTTGCCTGTGCCCGGGCAGACCTGGCGGAATGTCCGCAAATCCGCCCGGTCCACACCGCAGCGGAGGCAGAGGCTGCCCGGGCAGCGGGCCAAATCTACGCCTTCCTGGCGGTGGAGGGCATGGCGGCCATCGGCGGGAACCCCGCCGGCGTGGACTGGTACTACGGCCAGGGCGCCCGGCTGGGGATGCTCACCTGGAACGAGACCAATGCCCTGGCCGCCGGAGCCGGAGGCGATCCTCAGGCGGGGCTGACGGAGGCGGGACGCCGGGCGGTGCGCCGGATGGGAGAACTGGGGATGGTGGTGGACGTGTCCCATCTGAACGACGGCGGCTTCTGGGACGTGATGGACCTGGCCGCCGGGCCGGTGATCGCATCCCACTCCAACTGCCGTGCCCTGTGCGATGTGCGCCGGAACCTGTCCGACGACCAGCTGCGCCGCATCCGGGACACCGGCGGCGTGGTGGGGCTGAACGCCTTCCACGGCTTTGTCCACGCCGAGCCCCGGCAGCAGACCGCCAGGACCCTGGCCCTCCACGCCGTCCACATGGCGGAGGTCATGGGGGTGGAGCATGTGGGCTGCGGCTTCGACTTCTGCGAGTTTATGGGCCCTGGAAACGAGGGGGCAGAGGGCCTGGAAAGCGCCGCCCACATCCGGAACCTCTTCTACTGGCTGGAAAAGCTGGGGATGAACCGGCAGGAGCTGGAAATGGTCGCCCGGGGCAATTTTCTGCGGGTTCTGGCGGGGCCAGACCTGCCGCCGCAATGAGAAAGACAGCTGCTCCCCATCGGAGCAGCTGTCTGATTTTCTGCATCACGGCTGTGTGAAGCCTAGATAGCGGGTGCCCTGAAAGGTCAGGCGGCCCGTGTCCCCTTCCACCAGGAGACCATACTCCCGGCCACTGACGGAGAACTCCATCCGGTCACCGCTCTCCACCTGAAAGGTGACATAGTACCGGGTGGAGGTGGTCATGTGATGGGTCTCGCCTCCGTGGTGATGGTGGGAGACATCGATCCGCTTGGCCACCACAGTGGCCTCCACCGTCAACCGGGGGGAGTTGTTGTTCCGGTGCCACTGGCTGACACCCCGGACGATCATCACAATGAAGAGACAGAGCACCAGGGCGAAGATCAGAAAGAACAAAATTTCGAATCCGCCGCCGAACATAAAGGAGTCTAAAAGCCCCATGCCGCCAAAGCCGGGCGTGGTCATGAAGATCCCACCTTTTCCTCTTGTTGAGACTGATTTTACCAGATACCGCATAAGTCGGCAAGAAAGAATTTGAATTATGGGAAGAGATATACTATAATAATCCCATGTTGTATTCCACAGAAGAGGAGTTGAGACCTTGGAAAGAACCAGAATCCAACTGGCCGACGGGGTGTATCTCACCTATCTGCCGGCCAGAAAGTTCAAGACCAGCCTGCTCTCCGCCCAGTTCGTCACCCCGCTGCAGCAGGAGACTGCCTCCGCTTATGCGCTGCTGCCGGCCATCCTGCGCCGGGGCACGGTGCGCTATCCCGACCTGGGGGCGTTGTCCGCCCGGCTGGACCGGCTGTACGGTGCCTCTGTGGACTACACCGTCCGCAAGCAGGGCGAGAATCAGTGCGTAGGCTTCGTGGCCAGCTTTATCGACGACAGCTACATCCCCGGTGGGGAACAGCTGCTGGAGCCGGTGGCGGAGCTGTTGGGAGAGCTGCTGTGCGATCCCGTGACCGAGCGGGGCCGCTTTGTGACCGCTTATTTTGAGGGGGAGAAGACCAACCTGATTGACGCCATCCGCAGCCAGGTGAATGACAAGCGGGAGTATGCCTACGCCCGATTGCTGCGGGAGATGTGCGACGGGGAGCCCTACGGCATCAGCCGCCTGGGCGACGAGGCGGGTGCGGAGAAGCTGCAGATGCCAAAGCTCCACGCCCTGTACGGAGAGCTGCTTGCCACCGCCAGGCTGGAGCTGTTCTACTGCGGCAGCGCATCCCTGGAGCGGGTACGGGAGGCGTTGGCCGCAGCTTTCGCCACGCTGCCCAGGGATGGGATCCGGGACATCGCTCCGTCCACGCCCCATCCGGCCCGGACCGAGGTGAAGCGGGTGGAGGAGGCCATGGACGTGACTCAGGGCAAGCTGGGTATGGGCTTTGCCTGCGGCAGCGACGACTACGCCGCCGCGCTGATGGGCAATACCCTGTTTGGCGGCAGCAGCAACTCCAAGCTGTTTTTGAACGTGCGGGAGAAGCTGTCCCTGTGCTACTACGCCTCGTCCGCCTACCACCGGCAGAAGCGGCTCATCACCGTCTCCTCCGGCATTGAGTTCCAGAACTACCAGAAGGCCTATGACGAGATCATGGCCCAGCTGGCCGCCGTGCAGGCTGGCCGCCTGGAGGACTGGGAGCTGGAGGGCGCCCGCAGTACGCTGCTGAATGCCTACGCCTCCATGGGAGATTCCCAGGGGAAGCTGGAGAACTTCTACCTGGGCCAGGCGGCCACCGGACAGGAGGACACGCCGGAGCTGCTGGCGGAGCAGGTGCGGCACGTGACGGCGGAACGCATCTTTGACGCCATGCAGACCGCCTCTCTGGATACGGTGTACTTCCTGAAGGGAAAGGAGACTGCGGAATGAAGCAGACGTTTTACGAGCGGATCGGCGAGTCCGTCTACCGGGAGGTGCTGCCCAACGGATTGCAGGTCTGCGTGGTCCCCAAGCCGGAGCACGCCAAGAAGTACGCCTTCTTTGCCACCCGGTACGGCGGGATGGACACCCGCTTCTGTCTGGACGGTAAGTGGCTGGACACACCGGCGGGCATCGCCCACTATCTGGAGCACAAGATGTTCGACACCAAGGAGGGTAACGCCCTCCAGGAGCTGGCGAAAAACGGCGCGGAGCCCAATGCCTTCACCTCCAACGCCATGACCGGCTACTACTTCGACTCCACGGAGCACTTTGAGGAGAATCTGGAGATCCTGCTGTCCTTCGTCTCTATCCCCTATTTCACGGAGGAGAGCGTGGCCAAGGAGCAGGGCATCATCGGCCAGGAGATCCGCATGATCGAGGACAACCCCGACTGGCAGCTCTACACCCGGATGATGCAGGCCCTGTACCAGAAGAGCACTGCCCGCACCTCTATCGCCGGGACGGTGGAGAGTATCTCCCACATCACAGCGGAGACGCTGTACGACTGCCACAAGGCATTCTACACCCCCTCCAACATGATTTTGACAGTGGTGGGCAACGTGGATCCGGTCCATGTGGCGGACCTGGCCCGGCGGATCCTACCCCGGGAGGGCGGGCCTGCGATCCCCCGGGACTACGGCCAGGAACCCGCCCAGGTGGCGGCAAAGGAGACCCGCATGGCCATGGAGGTCTCTGCCCCTCAGTTCCTGACGGCCTACAAGTGCGCCCCGGCGGCGGACGGGGAGGACTACCTCCGTACCGCCGTTCTGGGAGACATGGCCTGCGACATCCTGCTGGGGGATTCCAGCCACCTGTACCAGCGGCTCTATGAGGAGGGGGTCATCAACACCAGCTTCGGCGGCGCCTTTGAGATGATGCCGGGCGTGGCATACCTCTATGCCGGCGGCGACAGCAAGGACGCCCGCCGGGCCGCCGCTGAGATCCAGAGGGAGGCGGAGCGCCTGGCAGCGGAGGGCATCGACGAGGACTATTACCAGCGGGTGCGCCGGGCGTCCTTCGGCTCCAACCTCCGGGGGCTGAACTCCTTTGAGAACATCGCCGTGACCCTGACGGAGGGGTATTTCCACGGCTATGATCCCTTCCGCTTCCCCCAGGTGTTCGACTCCATCACCAAAGAGGACGTGGCCGCCTTCCTGCGCCGCAATCTGACCGCGGAGCGGGCTGTGCTCAGCGAGATCGTGCCTAGGGAGAACTGAATCCAAGACAGAGAAAGAGGGGGAACCCCATTTGAGAGCATTACAGGATATGCCCATCAGCTTTCCCGGCCTGTTCGGGGACTGGTCCTTCAATCCCGACCCTATCGCCGTCCATATCGGCCATGGGATCTACTGGTACGGCATCATTTTGGCCATCGGCCTGCTGGCGGGCCTGGTGCTGTGCATGAAGCAGGCCAAGCGCTACGGCCTGACAGAGGACAATGTGCTGGATATGGTGCTGTGGGCGGTGCCCAGCTGCATCATCGGCGCCCGCCTTTACTATGTGATCTTCTATCTGGACCTCTACCGCAACGCCGATGGCAGCTTAAACTGGGGCGAGATGGTGGCGGTCTGGGACGGCGGCCTAGCCATCTACGGCGCGGTGATTGCCGGGGCCATCGTGGCATTTTTCTACACCCGGCACAAGAAGATCAAGATGGGCGCCATGACGGACCTGGCGGTGATGGGCCTGCTGCTGGGCCAGTGCATCGGCCGCTGGGCCAACTTCATCAATCGGGAGGCCTTCGGCGCCGAGACCACGCTGCCCTGGCGGATGCGCCTGTGGACCAGCGCCACGGAGTATATCGAGGTCCATCCCACGTTTTTCTATGAGAGCCTGTGGAATCTGATCGGGCTTCTGCTGATCCTGCTCGTGGTCTCCAAAGCCCGCCGGTTCGATGGGGAGAACACCTGGTTCTACTTCCTGTGGTACGGCCTGGGCCGGTTCTGGATCGAGGGGCTGCGGACGGACAGCCTGTATCTCTTTAACTGGACGTTCCTGGGGCAGCCCATCCGGGTGTCTCAGGCGCTGAGTCTGCTTCTGGCAGTCACCGCCGCGGTGATGCTGTTCTACAACATCAAGATCAAAAAGCACTCGCGGGATGAGTTGCTGGTGAATCAGGTGGCGGCGGAAGCCGCCGAGGGGACGGCAGAGGCGGATATTTCCACGGCGGAAGCGGGAGAGAGTGTCCCTGCCGGACAGGAGGAGCCGGAGCTCCCCCAGCCGCCGGAGACCCAAAACGGGGAAGGGGGAGAGACTGATGGCAACACGCATTGACGGCAAGGCGCTGGCGGCCAAGGTCAAGGCGCAGACGGCAGAGGCAGCGAAGTCCCTGTACCGGCGGCCGGGCCTTGCGGTGATCCTGGTGGGGAATGACCCCGCCTCCCGGGTCTATGTGACCGGGAAGGAAAAGGACTGCGCCGAGTGCGGTTTTTTGAGCTTTGAGCACGCCCTGCCGGAGGACACCACACAGGAGACGCTGCTGGACCTGATCCAGGAGCTCAACCGCGACCCGCAGGTGGACGGCATCCTGTGCCAGCTTCCTTTGCCCGGGCATCTGGACGAGGAGGCGGTGCTGAACGCCATCGCCCGGGACAAGGACGTGGATTGCTTCCACCCCTATAACGTGGGCCGCCTGATGATCGGTGATCCGGTGTTTCTGCCATGCACCCCTGCCGGCGTCATGGAGATGCTGCGGGAATACGGCATCCCCGTCCGGGGCAGGCGGTGCGTGGTGCTGGGCCGCAGCAATATCGTGGGCAAGCCCATGGCCATGCTGCTGCTCCAGCAGGACGGCACCGTGACGGTCTGCCACTCCAAGACGCCGGGACTGGCGGCCATCACCCGGGAGGCGGACATCCTGGTGTCCGCTGTGGGCCGGGTGGGTCTTGTCACGCCGGGTATGGTGAAGGAAGGGGCCGTGGTCATCGACGTGGCCATGAACCGGAACAGCGAGGGCAGGCTCTGCGGCGATGTAGACTTCGCCGCGGTAGAACCCAAGGCATCCTACATCACTCCGGTGCCCGGCGGCGTGGGGCCCATGACCCGGGCCATGCTGATGCGCAATATCCTCACCGCAGCCCGGAACCACCAGGCGGAGAAGTGAACAGACGAAAAGAGCGCCGCGGCTTTTGGCCGCGGCGCTCTTGATTTGTATGGGGAGAAGCTACCGTTCCTCCCGGAAATACGCCAGACCCAGGCTGGCGGGGGGCTGATTCTCCTTCTTGTTCCGCAGGGAGACAAAAATCAGCACCGCGATGGTCACGAGATACGGCAGCATGTTGAAGAGGTACGTGTCCCGCCGGCCCAGGCCGGGGATGATGAGGTACACCCAGAACAGCAGGCCGAACAGGTAGGAGCCCCAGATAGCGTTGACTGTCCGCCAGGTGGCGAAGATCACCAGCGCCACGGCCAGCCAGCCCAGGGACTCGATGGTGCCGTCGTTGGCCCAGGTGCCCTTGATGTAGTCCATGGTGTAGTACAGGCCGCCGAGACCGGAGATACCGGCGCCCACGCAGGTGGCCAGGTACTTGTTGCGGGAGACGTTGATACCCGCCGCATCGGCTGTGGCAGGATTCTCACCCACGGATCGCAGGTTCAGGCCCGGCCGGGTGCGGTTGAGGAACAGCTGCAGCACCACGGCCAGCACAATGGCCAGATATACCATGAAGCCATAGCTGAACAGCAGCCGCCCAGGAAGCCCCAGGTCCGACAGGCCGGGGATGGTGGCCCGGTACACGGCGCTGGTGGCGGCTACGGAGATCTGGCCCACGCCGCCGGCCATGGAGTTCAGGGTGCCGCCGAAGAAGTTGGCCACACCGCCGCCGAAGATGGTCAGCGTCAGACCGGTGACGTTCTGGTTGGCCCGGAGGGTGATGGTCAGGAAACTGTACAGCAGACCGCCCAGGGCGGAGGCGGCGAACGCCGCCAGCAGAGAGATCACCAGACACACGAAACCGGAGGGATCGGGATTGTTGAACTCATAGAAGAAGGAGGCCGCCAGTCCCGCAATACCGCCCAGATACATGATCCCGGGGACGCCCAGGTTCAGGTTGCCGGATTTCTCTGTCAGGATCTCGCCCATGGCGCCGAACAGAATGACGGTGCCGAACTGGATAGCAGACTGAATCAGCTGAACAATTTGGTCGACGCTCATTTGGCCCCCTCCTTTCCGCCCCGCAGGATGATGCGGTAGTTGATGAAAAATTCGCTGCCCAGAATGAAGAACAGGATGATGCCCGTAATGATATTGGAGGCGTAGTCATTCAGGTTGAACTGGGAGGCGATCTGAATGGCGCCCTTCTGCAGAAACACCAGCAGGAAGGAGATCAGGATCATCACAAAGGTGTTGAACTGAGCCAGCCAAGCCACGATGATGGCGGTGAAGCCACGTCCGCCGGCGGTGGAGGTGGAGATGGTGTGGCTGGCGCCGGCCACGGCGATGAAGCCTGCCAGACCGCAGATGGCGCCGGAGATAGCCATGGTGCGGATGGTGACCTTCTTCACGTTGATGCCGGCGTACCGGGCGGTGTTCTCACTGTCGCCCACCACGGAGATCTCATATCCCTGCTTGGAATATTTCAGGTACAGGAACATCCCCACCGTCAGCAGCAGCACCAGGACAACATTCAGGCCGTATTCCTGGCCGAACAGCTCCGGGAACCAGCCGTCCTTGGTCCGCTGGTTGATGACGCCCACGGTATTGGAGCCCACGGGATTTTCCCACAGGGCCACAAAGTAGCTGGTGAGCTGGATGGCCACGTAGTTCATCATCAGGGTGAACAGCGTTTCATTGGTGTTCCACACAGCCTTGAAGGTGGCGGGCACCATGCCCCACGCCGCACCAGCCAGCAGGCTGACCACCGCCATGATGACCAGCAGCAGGGGGGTGGAGATATCGCCGCCGAAGGCCCGCATAAACCCGGCGGTGACGATGCCGCCGATGAGGATCTGTCCCTCGGCGCCGATGTTCCAGAAGCGCATCTTGAAGGCGGGGGCCAGCCCCACGCCGATGCACAGCAGCATCATGGCGTCCCGGACAGTAACCCAGCTGCGCCGGGGGGTGCCGAAGGCGCCGTCAAAGATGCCCTCGTACACCTGGAAGGGGTTCAGCTTGGTGACGGCGAAGATGAAGATGCCGCTCACGACCAGGGACAGCAGCACCGCGATGATCCGGATGGCCCATGCCTTGGGGCGGGCGATGCCGTCCCGCTTGGCGATGCGGAGCAGAGGCTCCCTGTGGGTCTTACCCTGTGTCATGCCTCCTTCGCCTCCTTTACAAAGCGGGTCATCAGCAGGCCCACTTCCTCTTTGGTGGTGGTGCGGCCGTCCACAATACCGCTGACCTGGCCGCCGCAGAGCACCAGGATCCGGTCGCACAGCTCCAGCAGCACGTCCAGGTCCTCGCCCACATAGATGACGGCCACGCCTTTCAGCTTCTGCGCCGTCAGCAGGTTGTAGATGGTGTAGGAGGTGTTGATGTCCAGGCCCCGCACCGCGTAGGCGGTCATCAACACCGAGGGATTCTGGGCGATCTCACGTCCCACCAGCACCTTCTGCACGTTGCCGCCGGAGAGCCGGCGGACCGGCGTGTTGATGCTGGGGGTCAGCACATCCAGTTCCTCCTTCACCCGCTCCGCCAGCTGGCGGGGCGGCTTGCGGTCCAGCAGGGGTCCCCGGCCGGAACGGTAGGTCTTGAGCATCATGTTGTCCGCCATGCCCATGGAACCCACCAGTCCCATGCCTAGCCGGTCCTCCGGCACAAAGGCCATGGACACGCCGATGTCGTGGATCTGCCGGGGATTCTTGCCCAGCAGCTCCTCACCGCCCTTGTCCACCGGCACATGCTGACCGGCGATGGGTTCGTCGGGGGCGGGGGGATGATAGATGACGTGGGACCCGGGCTGGGTAACCCGCAGGCCGGCGATGGCCTCCAGCAGTTCCTTCTGGCCGCTGCCGGAGATGCCGGCAATGCCCAGAATCTCCCCGCCGTAGGCGTCGAAGGAGACATGGTCCAGAGCCTTGATGCTGTCGGGAGTCAGGACCGTCAGATCCTTCACCTCCAGCCGCAGGTTGCGGTCCTCCACCAGGGGACGGTCGATGTTCAGCGTTACCGCATGGCCCACCATCATGTCCGTCAGCTTCTGGGGAGAAGTGTCGCAGGTGGCCACGTCCCCGATATAGCGGCCCTTGCGGAGCACCGCCACCCGGTCGGACACGTCCATGACCTCGTGGAGCTTGTGGGTGATGATGACCAGGGCCTTGCCGTCTGCCTTCATATTCCGCATGACATCGAAGAGCCGGTCCGTCTCCTGGGGGGTCAGCACGGCGGTGGGCTCATCCAGGATCAGGATGTCTGCGCCCCGGTAGAGGACCTTGATGATCTCCACCGTCTGCTTCTCCGACACGGACATGTCGTAGATCTTCTTGTTGGGATCAATGGAAAAACCATATTTCTCACTGATCTCCAGGATTTTGGCGGAGGCGGCCTTCAGATCCAGCTTGCGCTCTCCGTCCAGCCCCAGGACGATGTTTTCCGCTGCGGAGAACACGTCCACCAGCTTGAAGTGCTGGTGGATCATGCCGATGCCGCAGGCAAAGGCGTCCTTGGGGGAGGCAATGGTGGTGGGCTCGCCGTTCACCAGGATCTTCCCTTCGTCCGGGAAGTAGATGCCGGCCAGCATATTCATCAGCGTGGTCTTGCCGCTGCCGTTCTCCCCCAGCAGGGAGAGGATTTCGCCCCGCCTGATCTCCAGGGAGATATCGTCGTTGGCAACCACCTTGCCGAACCGCTTTGTGATGTGCCGCAGTTCAATGGCAGTGGTATGTTCCAAACAGATCATCCTTTCTTTTAGTGTCGGTTCCGCGCCATGGCCGCAGGCACATGCCTGCGGCGCGGGCCTCCGGAGGGAAAAGAAAAGGGAAAAAAGACCCCGGCGGCCGATGCCGCGGAGGGGATGGAGCGATTTGAGAGAAAGGGGCTGCCAAAGGGCAGCCCCTTTCGTTGGATATTTAGTTGTTGTTCAGCTCAGTGATGCCGTCGATCCGCAGGGAGAAGTACGGAGCGGAGCGCAGCACGGACTCCTGGAAGGCGCCGTCCACGATGGCCTCGCCGGTGTCGTTGACAAAGTCGCCGTCGCTGTCCAGACCGAACGCAGATGTCACATGACCGTCGGCGTCCACCTGATAGGACCCGTCGGCAGCGGGCTGGCAGGTGAACTTGGAGGTGTCGAACACCTTCAGGCTGCCGTCCTTGATGCTGGACCAAGCGGCGTCCACGGCCTCCTGGGTGCCCTCGGCGCACTCAGGCCCCAGCTTGGAGATCATCACAGCGTCCTCACTGATGCCCACGGCATAGTCCACGGGCACTTCCTCGCCGGCGATGAACTTCTCCAGGGTGTCCCGGTACAGGACGGACCAGTTGTTCTGGGAAGAGGTCAGAGCGGCGGTGGGCGCCACTTCCAGCATATCAATGTTGTAGCCCACAGAGTAGACCACAGAGCCGGCATCCTTCTGCGCCTGGACGGCGGAGGGGGCACCGGTGGAGTCGGCGTGCTGGCCGATGATGACGCAGCCGCGGGCCATCAAGGCATTGGCGGCCTCGCCCTCAGCCACGGGATCATACCAGGAGTTGGTGTACTGGACCTCCATGTAGGCCTCGGGAACCTGGGTCTGGATGCCCAGCAGGAAAGCGGTGTAGCCACAAACCACCTCGGCATAGGGATAGGCACCCACATAGCCCACCTTGGGATCGGTGACGGTGCCGGCGTCCATCAGCTCTTTCAGCTTCATGCCGGCCACCACGCCGGAGACGTAGCGGGACTCATATGTATAGGGGAACAGGTTCTTGTAGTTGTCCAGACCGGAGGTGGCGGCCATGTCGCCGGTGCAGGAGACGAAGGTAACGTCGGGATAATCCTCGGCGGCATCCAGCATGTAGCTCTGGTGGCCATAGGAGTCAGAGAAGATGATATTGCAGCCCTCTTCCGCCAGATCCACGGCGGCGTCATAGCAGTTTTCATCCTCCGCGATGTTGTAGCGGAAAATAACCTGAGAATTGGCATCAATACCTAACTCTTCACAGGCGGCAGTCAGGCCCTCGATATGGGCCGCGTCATAACCGGAGTTGATGTCGTGGACGCAGATCAAACCGATCTTGACATCCGCGGCGCTGCCGCTGGATTCCTCATTGGCGGCGGGGTCTTCGGCGGGGCTGCCGGTGCTCTCCTCGTCGGAGCCGCCGCAGGCCGCCAGGCTGAGCGCCATGACCAGCGTCAGCAGCAGTGCAAGGAACTTCTTCATTCTACTTTCCTCCTTAAAATAAAATTGGGTGGATCACTGCAAGGGACAAAGCGGGGTGTTTCCCCTCTCTATTGCCATCATACAGGGTCAAACGGAAAAATTCAACCGGATTTTTACTTTTTTTAGGCGGATAGACCAAAAAAATACCGACCTAAATAGGTCGACCTTTGGCAGTGTGCACAATAATAAGACGAAAAAGACAAACAAGGAGAGCGTTTTTTTCGCTCTCCTTGTAGAAAATTGACAGATTGACCTTTTTTGGATCTTACATGGAGACGGCGGTGCCGGTTTTTCCGGCGATGCCGTCCTTGGCCTTCTCCAGCAGGGTGATGAGGGCTGTGCGGCCGGGCTTGGACGCGGCGAACTTCACGGCAGCCTGGACCTTGGGCAGCATGGAGCCGGGGGCGAACTGGCCTTCCGCCTCGTACTGCCGGGCCTCCTCCGGCGTCAGGTGATCCAGCCACTTCTGATCCGGCTTGCCGAAGTTGATGGCCACCTTCTCCACGGCGGTGAGGATGATGAGGGCGTCCGCGTCCAGGCTCTCCGCCAGCAGCTCGGAGGCGAAATCCTTGTCGATGACGGCGCCTGCGCCCTTCAGGTGGTTGCCCTCCGTCCGGTAGACGGGGATACCGCCTCCGCCGCAGCCAATGACTACCTGGCCCGCCTCCATCAGCGTACGGATGGTCTCGATCTCCACAATGGCTTTGGGTTTGGGAGAGGCCACGCAGCGGCGCCAGCCCCGGCCTGCGTCCTCCATGACGCAGTTGCCCCGGCGGCGCATCTCCTCCGCCTCCTCCTCAGTCATAAAGGTACCGATGGGCTTGGAGGGATTCTGGAAAGCCGGATCCGCCGGGTCTACCTCCACCTGGGTGAGGACGGTGGCCACGGGCTTTTGGATGCCGCGGTTCAGCAGTTCCTCCCGCAGGGAGTTCTGCAGGTCATAGCCGATATACCCCTGGCTCATGGCAGTGCAGACGGACATGGGGGCGATGGGATGGCTGTGATCCTCCCGGGAGAGGGTGGTCATGGCGATGTTGATCATGCCTACCTGGGGGCCGTTGCCGTGGGCCACCACCACCTGATGGCCCTCCTGAATCAGGTCCACGATGGCCTTGGCGGTGTGCTTCACAGCGACCATCTGCTCCGGCAGGTTGTTGCCCAGGGCGTTGCCGCCCAAGGCGATAACGATACGTTTGCCCATAGTTGGTGTATCCCTTCTTCACAAATGATAGTGGTCGAACCTATCAGATAGTTTTGGCGGGAACGCCCGCGCTATTCCCGCCAAAACTTGAAATTTTTAGAACGATCAGAACAGCTTCCGCTTGCTGCCCTGGTCCAGGGCCATCAGCGCGGAGACCGGGTCCTTCACTTTGCTCATCAGGATCATGGCCGCGATGATGTAGGGCTTGTAGCTGGCCTCCTTGTACAGGGGCACCAGGTACCGGTCGAACACGGAGTTGTCCACCTCGCCCTCCGGGCAGCTGAGGCCGGTGATATCGGCGGGCAGGCAGTGCAGGTACAGGGCCTTGCCGTTCTTCGTCCGCTTCATCATCTCTTCGGAGCAGGTCCAGTCCTTGTGCTGGGCGTTCTGGGCCAGCAGCTGCTTCTCCAGAGCGTCGATACCCGCCTGGTCACCGGCCTGATACAGCTTGGTCCGCTGCTCCATGGCGGCAAAGGGCGCCCAGCTCTTGGGATAGACGATGTCGGCGCCGTCGAAGGCCTCCTCCATGGTGGAGACCTTCTTGTAGGAGCCGCCGGTGGCCGCCGCGTTTTTCTTGGCGATCTCCTCCACCTCGGGCATCACATCATAGCCCTCGGGATGGGCCAGCACCACGTCCATGCCGAACCGGGTCATCAGGCCGATGACGCCCTGGGGCACGGACAGGGGCTTGCCGTAGCTGGGGGAGTAAGCCCAGGTCATGGCGATCTTCTTGCCCTTCAGGTTCTCCACACCGCCGAACTCATGGATGATGTGCAGCATGTCCGCCATGCACTGGGTGGGGTGGTCCACGTCGCACTGCAGGTTCACCAGGGTGGGCTGCTGTTCCAGAATGCCGTCCCGGTAGCCCTCCTTCACGGCATCCATGAAGGTCTTCTGGTACTTGTGGCCCTCGCCGATGAACATGTCGTCCCGGATACCGATGACGTCGGCCATGAAGGAGACCATGTTGGCGGTCTCGCGGACGGTCTCGCCGTGGGCGATCTGGCTCTTCTTCTCGTCCAGGTCCTGGACGGTCAGACCCAGCAGGTTGCAGGCGGAGGCGAAGGAGAACCGGGTGCGGGTGGAGTTGTCCCGGAAGATGGAGATGCCCAGGCCGGAGTCAAAGATCCGGGTGGACTTGTTCCGCTCCCGCAGGTCCCGCAGGGCGTCGGCCACGGTGAAGATGGCCTCCAGCTCCTCGTCGGTCTTGTCCCAGGTCCAGTAGAAGTCGGACTTGTACATGTTGTTGATGTGCAGCTTTTCCAGATGCTTGGCCAGCTCGATGGTCTTGGACATATTCAGCACTCCTTGTAATATGTGAAATTGTAGATGTATGGCGGCTCCGCCGCAGCGAAAGGAAAAACCAGGAAAAGGGTCTAGGGAAAAACCCAGGTTTTTCCCAGTTGATTTGCCTCCGGCAAATCAAGCAAATCGAATCATTTTCGCCGCGGCGTGTACGTGGCGAAAATGCCTTGACCCAGCCCCCCTTCGAAGCTCACCGGATATCGTTATCCGTGAGGCTCTGCCGGAACTCGGTGACGTCAGCAGTCTTGTTCTCGGGCTTGTACAGGCCGGGTACTGCGGCGTACAGGGCGGCACAGGTCACCAGATCCTGCTTCCAGGTGATCTCATTGGGGGCATGAGCCTGGGACTCGGCGCCGGGGCCAAAGCCCACGCAGGGGATGCCATATCGGCCCTGGATGGACACGCAGTTGGTGGAGAAGGTCCACTTGTCGGTGAGGGGACGGCCCTCCCGCAGGTGCATGGCGTCCCGCTTCTGGTCCGCGTCGGCATGGCCGATGCGCTTGTCGCCCCACAGGGCATGGTGGGCGTCCACCAGCGCCTGGACATGGGCGGCGCTCTCCTTGTTGATCCAGGTGGGGAAGAAGCACTCCGTCTCATAGACCTCGCCGGTCCAGGCGGGCCGGTCATACATGTACATGCTGACCTTCACATCGTCTCCGTACTTCTGGACGGCGGGCAGCTGCCGGATCTCCTCCAGGCAGGAGTCCCAGGTCTCGCCGGCGGTCATGCGCCGGTCGATGGAGATGGCGCAGCTGTCCGCCACAGCGCAGCGGGAGGGAGAGGTGTAGAAGATCTGGCTGACGGTGCAGGTGCCCCGGCCCAGGAACTGGGCGTCCTCGTAGTGCTCCGGATTGAATTCCGGATTCAGCATCTTCACCAGGCCCTTCACCCGGTTGGAGGGGCCGTCGCCGCTCTCGTTCAGGGCCCGGACATCCTGGAGGATGTCGGCCATCTTGTAGATGGCGTTGTCGCCCCGCTCCGGCGCGCTGCCGTGGCAGCTGACACCCTTGACGTCCACCCGGATCTCCATGCGGCCCCGGTGGCCCCGGTAGATGCCGCCGTCGGTGGGTTCGGTAGACACCACGAACTCGATCTTGCTGCGGGCGTCCTCCTGGCCCTGGAAGTCCTTGTTGACGATGTACTGCCAGCACATGCCGTCGCAGTCCTCTTCCTGGACGGAACCCACCACCATGATCTTGTAGCCGGCGGGGATCAGGCCCAGATCCTTCATGATCTTGGCGCCGTACACGGCGGAGGCCATGCCGCCCTCCTGATCGCTGCCGCCCCGGCCGAAGATGACGGCGTCGTCCTCATAGCCCTGATAGGGGTCGGCCTCCCAGTTGTTGATGTTGCCGATGCCCACGGTGTCGATGTGGGAGTCGAAGGCGATGATCTTGTCGCCGTCGCCCATCCAGCCGATGACGTTGCCCAGGCCGTCGATCTCCACCTTGTCATAGCCCAGCTTCTCCATCTCCGCCTTGATGCAGTGGACAACCTCCTTCTCCTCACAGCTCTCGCTGGGGTGAGAGATCATCTCTCGCAGGAACCGGGTCATGTCGGCCTGATAGCCTTGGGCCGCCGCTTTGATCGCTTCAAAATCCATATCGCTGACCTCCATATCAATGTTTGGAATCCCGTCATTTCCACATCACGGATTGGCTTACCTATCCCTATCATAGCATAAGAAAACAGGATGTCAAACAAAAAATGAGAAAACCTAAAAATTTTTTTGAATCTCCGGCGCGGAATGCGCCGTCCGGCCGAAATGATTGCAAAACCAAAGGGCTTGTGATATATAATGGTAGAGTAAAAAGAACAGCAGATTTGGGATGGGGAGAGCTTATGCCGATACCGGAAAACGTGGAAAACCTGCGGAGAGTTTCCGCAAAGAGCAGCATTTATCAAGTGGTATGCAGCTGGATCATCACGGGTGTGCTGAAGCCGGGAGAAAAGATCGTTGATTCCGAGCTTGCGAAGCGATTCAATGTCAGCCGGACCCCGGTGCGGGAGGCCATTCAGATCCTGGAGGGACAGAAGCTCGTCTATGTGGTGCCGGGCCGGGCTACGGTGGTGGCGGATATTGACCCTGCGGATATTGAAAAATGCTACCGGACGCTGGCGGAGCTGCAGGGACTGGCGGCGGAGCTGGCCTGCGGCAGCCTCACGGACCGGGAACTGGAGCAGCTGGAGCGGATTCACGCCGCCTTTGTGGATGCCTGCGGCCGTAATGACGGCACCGATGCGATCACGCAGGACAACCTCTTCCATGACGCGATTGTCCGCGGGGCACACAACGAGTATGTGGAGGAATTTTCCCACACGATGATCCTCCATATCCAGCGGATCAAATACCATTATTTCCACTGTGACCGGCTGCGAAAGATTTCCGTTTCCCAGCATGGGGAAATCCTTCAGACCATCCAGGCCCGGGACAGCGCCCGCGCGAAGGAGCTGATGCGAAGCCACTGGCTCTGCTCCATGGAAAATAGCCTGCGGGATGTTGCGGGCATGATCCATGGAGCCGGCGCAGAATCCGGACAGGATGTTCTGACAAAGTAAAGATGGGAAGAAAAAGCCAGAGAGAGGACGCGGAGAGAATCCGGGTCCTCTCAACGTTTTCTAGGCGAATTCCATAAAATTGTATCCGGCCTCTGGTACGTTCCGTAGAAATCCTTTGGAGAGGCCGGGCTTTCGTTGACTTCCACAAGAGTGCGGTTCATAATGAATATGCGATATATTACATATTGCATATAAAGTATGACAGAGGTTGAGAAAGGAGCAGAGACATGGACAGAGACCAGCGGCTGATTGCGTTTTGCCAACAGGCTGTTCGAATCCCCAGTCCCTCCGGGCAGGAACGGGAAGTGGCCCAGCTGATGAAGCGCAAGATGGAAGAGTATGGTTTCGACGAGGTGCTCATCGACAGGCACGGCAGCGTACTGGGCCGGATGCGGGGCTGCCGGCCGGGAAAGACCATCCTTCTGGATGGCCACATTGACAATGTGGATGTGATCGACGCCGACGAGTGGACCCACGACCCCTTTGGCGGCGAAATCGACCAGGGGCGGATTTACGGCCGGGGCACATCGGATATGAAGGGCAGCGTGACGGCCATGATCTCTGCGGTTGCCCACTTTGCCGAGGACAGCGGCCGCGACTTTGCCGGAGAGATTTGCGTGTCCTGCACCGTTCATGAGGAGTGTTTTGAGGGGGTCTCCTCCCGGGAGATTACCCGGCTGGCGAAGCCGGACTTTGTCATCATTGGCGAAGCGACGTCCACCACTGTCAAGATCGGCCAGAGAGGGCGCGCGGAGGTGGTTGTGGAAACAGAGGGGGTGAGCTGCCATTCCTCGAATCCGGACAAGGGCGTTAATGCGGTCTACCACATGATGGCGGTGATCGAGGAGATCCGCCGGATCATCCCCAACGAGCACCCCATTCTGGGAAAAGGAATTCTGGAGCTGACAGACATCATCTCGTCCCCATATCCGGGCGCCTCGGTGGTCCCGGCCCTCTGCCGGGCCACCTTCGACCGGCGGACCCTGACAGGGGAGAACGAGGCCGTGATTCTCGGCCAGGTGGAGGAGGCAATCGCCCGCGCCAGGGAAAAGATCCCCGGCTTGAAGGCGCGGACCTATCTGGCAGAGGGGAAGGAGGTCTGCTGGACCGGGGAGGCCATCGCCGCGAAGCGGTATTTCCCGGCGTGGCTCATTGATGAGGACAATGAATATGTGCAGAAGGCGCTGGCCGGTCTGAAGAAAGCGGGAATCGAGGCGCCGATCTCTCACTTCTCTTTCTGCACAAACGGCAGCCACTTCTGTGGCGAGGCCGGGATTCCCTGCATCGGCTACGGCCCCTCTTTGGAGAGCCTGGCCCATGTGCGGGATGAATACATTGAAATTGAGCAGCTGACGAAGGCGTGCAGAGGCTTTGCCAGCATCCTTCGGGAGTTGACGCGGTAGAGCGCGGACGAGAAATCACAAATAATCACGAATCTAGAAGGAATGGTTATAGCGTTGGAGCAAATCTGATTCTTATTGATAAGGAGAATGGACCGTATGGAACAGATCTTGAAATCAATCTCCAGCTTTCTGTGGGGTGCTCCAGTCCTGATCCTCCTGGCCGCCGTTGGGCTGCTGTTTGGATGTAAGACAAAATTTTTCCAGTTTCGCAAGTTCGGCTATATTTTAAAGAATACTGCCGGCGAGATGTTTAAAAAAGGCGGTGGCGCAAAAGGGAAGGAAGGAACGCTGACGCCGCTGCAGGCGGTGAGCTCCGCGCTGGCCGGCTGCGTAGGAACGGCGAACATCGCAGGCGTGGCCACCGCCATGGTGGTGGGCGGCCCCGGCGCCGTGTTCTGGATGTGGGTCGTCGCCCTGCTGGGAATGCTGACGAAATGCGTTGAGGTTACGCTGGGCCAGTACTACCGTGTCAAGGGAGAGGACGGCGTTTATTATGGCGGCCCCATGTACTACATTGAGCGGGGAATGGGCAGAAAGTGGAAACCCCTGGCCGTCATTTTCTCTGTCACTATCATTTTGGGCGGCCTGGGAACCGCTGCGTTCGCCCAGCCCTATACCATGTCCACCGCTGTGCAGAACAGCCTGGGAATTCCCGCATGGATTACCACCGTGGCGGCGGCCGTCATCTGCGGCGTGGTTCTGCTGGGCGGCGTCAAGTCCATCGGCGGCTTCTGCGAGAAGCTGACCCCCGCCATGTGCCTCATCTATGTGGTGGGAGTGCTGGGCGTGATCATCATAAATCTGGAACATGTGCCCGCCGCCTTTGCGGCGATTTTCCGCTATGCGTTTGCACCCATGCCCGCTGTGGGCGGTTTGGCGGGCTCCACAGTTGCGCTGGCGCTGCGGCAGGGCGCCGCCCGCGGGACCTTCTCCAACGAAGCGGGCTGCGGCTCATCGCCCATCACCCATGCGACCGCCATCACCGATCACCCCTTTAAGGAGGGGATGTACGGCTGCTTTGAGGTATTCGTGGATACGCTGGTGGTATGCACGATGACAGCCCTCGGAATTCTCTGCGCGGGCCCTGAAATCTGGCAGTCCGGCCTGGAGGCGGAGGCGCTGACCATGGCCGCCTTTTCCACAGCGTACGGCAGCACGGTCGGCAAGCTCCTGGTCACCATTCCTCTGGCGTTGTTCGCATTCTCCACTATGGTGGGGTGGGAGATCAATTATGAATCCGCGTTCTTCTATTTGTTTCCCAAGGGAAAGCAGTCCAAGGTGTTCAAGTACGCCATCCGCATCCTGTGGCTGGTTCCCGGTTTCCTGGCTCTGGGGAAGACGCCCCAGGTGATTTGGACCATTGTGGATATAGTCTCGGGCTTCTGGTGCATCCCCAACGCCATCGCACTGCTGGCCCTGTCCGGTGTGTTCATGAGGATTTACCGGGATTATGAGAGCAAATACATCAGCAAGACCAAGCCGGTCTCCCAGCCCCTTGAGTATGTCGGGAAGGATTGACTGTCAGGCGGCGCTTGGGCGTTGACAGGCCGCTTCCAAGCGCAGAAAGCTGTGGACAGAGCATCAGGCGGCATCCGCAAACGACGTGGATGCCGCCTGATTTTTGGGACCGGCGGAGATCAAACACTTTTTTCGCAGACCTAAAAAAATATTTGCTAAAACATTGCAATCTCGGCTGGATGCTGGTATGATGCAGATATGAATATCGCTCTGGAAAGTGAGAAGGTGATCCCCTTGGAGAGCAACCGGCTGGAGATGCTCAAGCAGATTGCAGATGCCTTGGCGGCCCAGTTCGGGCCAAACTGTGAGGTTGTGATTCACGATTTGTCCGCGCAGAATGCGGAACACCCCATTGTCTATATTGTCAACGGCCATGTCACAGGCCGCAAGGTGGGGGACGGGGCCTCCTATGTCGTGGTGGAGCAGCTGACCACCAATGACCCGGCGCCTCGGGACCATTTGGCCTACCTGACCCGGACGCCGGACGGCAAGATCCTCAAATCCTCCACAGTCTATATCCGTAACAGCAAGGGCAAGGTCTCCGCCATTCTGGCCATCAACTACGACATCTCCAAGCTGCTGATGGTGGAGAGCGCGGTCCACGATCTGATCTCCACCGGCGAACCCCAGCAGGAGGAACCGGAGAAAATCGTCAACGTCAATGATCTGCTGGAGGAGCTGATCCAGCAGTCGGTGTCCCTGGTGGGCAAGCCCGTGGCCCTGATGAACAAGGAGGACAAGGTGCGGGCCATCCGCTTCCTGAATCAGAACGGCGCGTTTTTGGTGACCAAGTCCGGCGACAAGATCGCCAAGTATTTCGGCATCTCCAAGTACACTTTGTATTCCTATATCGACACAAAACAACAGGAGGGCAAGTAAGTATGATTGATCTGACCATCAACAAGACGGGCCTGGAGCACAATCTCCGCAAGGCGAAGGAAAATCGCATCATCATCCCCACCATCGCCCAGATGCAGCACCCGGAGACCATCCCGGAGAAGATCCGGGAGCGGCTGAAGACCGTGGGCCTCTGGGATGTGGATCCCCTGAACCTGTTCCGCATCACCTGGAAGAATGAGGCCAAGGAGAGCGGCGGACTGTTCCAGGCGGTGCCCAACTACATCGAGCTGCCCCCGGCGCTCACCGGCGTCCCCTGCCGGATCGTGGCCATGGTGGGCAAGTGGTTCCCCACCGGCTGCCACAAGGTGGGCGCCTCCTTCGGCTGCCTGGCCCCCCGTCTGGTGACCGGCCAGTTCGACGTGAACAGGCACAAGGCCGTGTGGCCCTCCACCGGCAACTACTGCCGCGGCGGCGCCTTCAACTCCCGGCTGCTGGGCGCCCAGGGCGTGGCCATCCTGCCGGCGGAGATGAGCCAGGAGCGGTTTGACTGGCTCCATGAGATCGGCGCCGAGGTCATCGCCACCCCCGGCTGCGAGTCCAATGTGAAGGAGATCTTCGACAAGACCAACGAGCTGAAGCAGGATCCCCAGTACATGATCTTCAACCAGTTCGAGGAGATGGGCAACCCCCTGTGGCACTACAATGTCACCGGCAACGCCCTGGCGGATGTGTACGAGGCCATCAAGCGCCCCGGTGACCGGTTCGCCGGCGCGGCTTTCACCTCTGGCTCCGCCGGTACCATGAGCGCCGGTGATCTGCTGAAGGAAAAGTATCCCCATCTGAAGCTGGCGGTGGGCGAGGCCCTCCAGTGCCCTACCATTCTGGAAAACGGCTTCGGCGGCCACCGGATCGAGGGCATCGGCGATAAGCACATCCCCTGGATCCACAACGTGAAGAACACCGACATGGTCATCGACATCGACGATGAGGACAGCCAGCGGCTGCTGCGCCTGTTCAACACCCCTGAGGGCCAGGCGTATTTGAAGAACGAGCTGCACCTGGACGACGAGCTGATCGAGAAGCTCACCTGGCTGGGCATCTCCGGCATCGCCAACGTGCTGTGCTGCATCAAGATGGCGAAATACTATGAGTTCACCGAGCGGGATGTGGTGGGCACCGTCCTCACCGACTCCGCCGTCATGTACGGCAGCCGCATCCAGGAGCTGAACGACCGGTATGGCGCCTACAATCCCCATGAGGCGGCCATGGACCATGCACTCCACATGCTGGGGCTGAAGCTGGACAACATGCAGGAGCTGACCTATGCGGACCGCAAGCGGGTCCACAACCTGAAGTATTACACCTGGGTGGAGCAGCAGGGCAAGACCGTGGAGGAGCTGAACGCTCTGTGGTACGACACGGAGGGCACCTGGGACACCGTCCACGCGCAGGCCAAGGACCTGGACGACCTGATCAACGCTTTCAACGAGGCCACCGGGCTGCTGAAAGACCTGTAAAACGCCGCAGGGCGGGGCAACCGCCCCGCCCTGCTTATTTATGTCTCCTCCGCGCGGATATAGGCATCCTCAGCCTCCTGCTGAATGCGGACCAGAATATCCCAGGCCCGGCTGGTCTCCTGCTGGTCCAGGGCCTTCAGAGCGTCGGCGATGCCGTTGAACAAAATCGTATAATATTGGGGGAAATTTTCGCGTTCCATATCCGCCACCTCCATAATATGTATTATATTGCACTATAAATTGTAATGCAATATGCAATATTATAAACGTGCGCATAACGCAATACGATTCGTCATATAAAAATATGGCGAGGTGTGCTATGCGGAAATTCAAAATTCCTAAACCAGAATCAACAACGAACAAAACGATTCGTTTCCCCAACAGCGTTATTGACGCGGTAGAGGAGGCGATTCGTGGAACAGAATGTACGTTTTCCGCCTTTGTGATCGAAGCTACCCGGGTGGCTCTTGAGAATCTTCTGGAGGAGGAAACGTCAAAAGAGGAGTAACGCTATGAAACACGTTTTGTACGGCAAATGCGTCAAGTGCGGCAAGACCTACGACGCTGTGCCGGATCTGACCAACTGCGAATGCGGCGGCATTCTGGACATCGTCTACGATTATGACTACATCAGGACCCGGCTGACGAAGGAAAAGCTGGCGGCCCGACAGGACCATACCATGTGGCGCTACCGGGAGCTGCTGCCTGTGGAGGAGGACACGCCCAACACCCCCCTGCGGGTGGGCTGGAGTCCCCTGTACGAGGAGCCCCGCCTGGCGGAGCAGCTGGGCCTGAAGCGCCTGTGGGTAAAGGACGACGGCCAGAACCCCACCGCCAGTCTGAAGGACCGGGCCAGCGCCATGGCGGTGGCCAAGGCCCGGGAGGCGGGGGCGAAGGTGATCGCCTGCTCCTCCACCGGCAATGCCGCCAGCTCTCTCGCGGGCAACGCCGCAGCGGCAGGCCTCAAGACCTACATCTTCGTCCCCTCCCGGGCTCCCAAGGGCAAGGTGGCCCAGCTGATGACCTTTGGCGCCACGGTCATCTCCGTCCAGGGCAGCTATGAGGAGACCTTTGAACTGTCCAAGCAAGCCATTGACCGCTGGGGCTGGTACAACCGCAACGCCGCCATCAACCCCTACCTCTCCGAGGGCAAGAAGACCGTGGCCCTGGAGATCATGGAGCAGCTCTCCTGGCAGGTGCCGGACTATATCGCCATCAGCGTCGGCGACGGCTGCACCATCGCCGGCCTCTGGAAGGGCCTGAAAGACCTGTATGCCATTGGCTTCATTGACCGCCTGCCCCGGCTGATCTCCGCCCAGGCGGAGGGCTGCTGCCCCATCAACCGGGCCATTGCGGAGAACAAGCCCTGGGAGCCCATGGAGGAGAACACCCTGGCGGACTCCATCGCCGTGGGCGTGCCCCGGAATGCGGACAAGGCCCTGACGGCGATCCGGGAGTCGGACGGCATCGTGGTGAATGTCTCCGACCAGGAGATCATGGCCGCCCAGCAGCTGCTGGGCCGGACCTGCGGCGTGTTCGGAGAGCCCGCCGGCGTCACTGGCGCCGCCGGCGTGAAGAAGCTCTGCGAGCAGGGCGTCATCGGCAAGGATGACACGGTGGTCAGTGTGGTCACCGGCAACGGCCTCAAGGACGTGGCCAACGCCATTAAGGCCGCGGGAGAACCCATCTCCATCCCTTCCGACATGGACCGCCTGCTGGTGGCCTTTGCAGAAAAAGGCATCACTGTGGAATAAGCGGCAAGGGGCCGGCGGGAGACCGCCGGCCCTTTTTCTCGAAAAATTTTCTGATCCGCGCAACGATCCTCTCCCGTTTTCCGATGATATAGGTGAAAGCAGCTTTCATAAAGAGAGGGACTACCGTAGCGGATACGGAGAGGAAGCGGGGCGTTCCTCCGGGAAGGGCCTGCTGGGCCCGGTCAGCAGGCGGCACAGAGCCTTCTTGACTTTTCCCGCGCAGATTATATAATAATGTACGGTGCCTCCCGGGCACCATCCACCTGAGGGAATGAGAAAGAGGAGGCACCTGATATGACGTATCCCATGACCGTGGCGGGCCTGCGCCGGGACCTGCCCATCTGCAAAGTGACGGATGACCTGTACATCGGCGCGTTTATCGTGTTCGGCGATGCGGAGCTGACTGTGGCCTGCGCCCGGGAGCTTTTGAAGCTGGTCCCGGCGGAGGACTATGACTACATGCTGACGGCGGAGGCCAAGAGCATCCCCCTGATTCATGAGATGGCCCGCCAGTCCGGTGCGAAGAAGTATTTCATCGCACGAAAGGGTCCTAAGGCATATATGCCGGATCCTATCCACGTGGAAGACACCTCCATCACCACCGCGGGAACCCAGCGGCTGTATCTGGGCCGGGACGATGCGGAGCTGATCCGGGGCAAGCGGATCCTGCTGATGGACGATGTGATCTCCACCGGCGGTTCCCTTCACGCCATGGAACAGCTGGTGGCCCTGGCGGGCGGCACCGTCACCGGCCGGGTGGCCGTCCTGGCGGAGGGTGAGGCCGCAGAGCGCAGTGACATCAAATTTCTGGAAAAGCTGCCGGTGTTCCATGCAGACGGTACTGTAAAAGACTGAAGTGAAGAGAGACCGGGCGCGCCGCTGACTCGCGGCGCGCCTTTTTCCGCATACGCTTGCAAAATCCTGGAAGAATGGTAGAATAAAGGCACGATGAAAACGAAGCATGTGGTCTATTGACTTCCGCACGTCAACGCGCCGGCGGCAGTGCGCTGCACCGCCGCCGTCACCGGCCGGGTGCCCTCCAGGTGCCGCTGTGGTTTCTGTTCAGCCTGCCTATGCTGTACCACATCGTGGTGGAGGACCGGCAGAAAGTGGGCTGGCCTGTCCATGACTGGCTGCCGGAGGCCAGCGCCTTGTGCTGTATGGAGGTACTGCCGTACTGTTCGCTGGCTATGCGGCGCCGGTATCCGGCGGAGGGGGGAGTACGTCCGCCGCTTTGGGGACCGGGACGACGGCCACCTGCTTCGGAGCCTGTTCTGCATCTTCGCTGTGTCGCCCTATCTGATGAAGACCCGGAACATCGCCCAAAACTATATCCGGGACGCAGTGGAGATCGCCCGAGCAGAACAGGATATCACACAGAAGCGGGCGGCGGGGATGGAGCACTTCGGCCTGCTGCACGTGCGGCTGGCGGTCTATGTGCGAACGGACCTGTGCCCGGGACCGGGAGATCGAGGTGAACATGACCGTCAAAAAGGAGATGTCCCCGGACACGGTCATCAAGCTCCGGTTCGACCCATCGGACACGGCGGACGTGGTCTATCAGCGGTTCAATGCCAAAGTCCAGGAGGTGAAGAACGTCTTGGAGGACACCTCCTTCGGTGCGCTGGCCGGCGCGTTCCATCTGGCGCCGGGTCTGCTGCTGAAATTCTTGGTGTGGGCCCTGCAGGTCAGCGACTACTTCGGCTGCCTGCCCGGATCCATCACCCATCTCTCGCACTTCCACGGGTCGTTGTACATCACATTTATGGCATCGCTGGGGATTCCGCCCATTTTCCATCGCCTGTACGATTTCGGCAATGTGCCGGTATTCTGGTCTTTCGGCCGGAAGCGGCAGGCGTTTGAGTACCAGTGGGACGGCACGGTGGCCCGGCGGAGGTAGGTGGACGGCTGCTTCGTCACGGACGAGTGGATTGTGGACGGATTCTATTTCGCGGTCGCCATGCACAGTTTTCAGAATCTGATCCACGGTCCCTGGCAGCTGGACGAGCCGCCGGAGGAGGCCGTGCAGGATCAGCCCTGATATAGAGAGGAGGTCGTTTATGACGGACCACACCGTACCGCCCATCGGAATGCGGATGATCAAAACCGCGGCGGCAGTGCTGATCTGCCTGCTGGTGTCCATGGCCGTGGACCGGGAGGATATGCGCATCTATTCCTCCATCGCGGCGCTGCTGTGCGTTCAGCCCTATGCGGAAGATACGAAGCGCATGGCCATCCAGCGGATTGTGGGCACAGCCATCGGCTCTGTGTTCGGCATCGCCACGCTGCTGCTGGAGATGGCCCTGGATATCCAGGGGACTTTGGTGGGCTACATCGTCATCGCTGCGGTGACCGTGCCCAACCTGTGGATCGCCGTGGTGCTGAAGTCCTCCAATGCGGCGGCCCTCTCAGGCATCGTGTTCCTCAGCATCACCGTCACCCATGTGACGGATGCCAGCCCCTGGATCTTCGCCTGGTACCGGGCGTCGGAGACGCTGGTGGGCATCGCGGTGGGCATCGCCGTCAACGCCTTCCAGCTGCCCCGCCGGAAGCGGCGGGACGTGCTGTTCGTCTCCGGCCTGGACGGCTTGCTGCTGACGGAGCAGGGGACGCTGACACCGTACAGCCGGGTGAGCCTGAACCGGATGCTGGACGACGGGATGCAGTTCACCCTGTCCACCATGCGCACACCCGCCTCTGTGCGGGAGGCCACCCGGGACCTGCGGCTCCGCCTGCCCGTCATCGTCATGGACGGCGCGGCGCTGTACGACATGGAGAAGAAGCGGTATCTCCATGCCTGCGTCCTGCCCAGGGAGCTGGCCCTGCGGTGCGAGGCGGTGTTCCGGGCCCAGGGCATCCACTGCTTTCTCAACGGTGTACTGGATGATAACCTGATGATCTACTACGGGGAATTCCACCACGAGACGGAGCGGGCGATCTTTGAGAAGCTGCGGACATCCCCCTACCGGAATTATGTGAGCAGAAGCTACTACAAGGATTGCCCCATTGTGTACCTCATGGGCATTGATCTGACGGAGCGGATGCAGGCGCTGTATGACGCACTGGGGGAGGCGGGCCTGTTGGAACAGGTGAAGGTGCGGTTCTACCCTGCGGCGGAGTATCCCGGATACAGCTACCTGAAGATCTATGAGCGATCCGCCTCACGTGAGGCCATGCTGGAGCGGCTGAAGCAGGATCTGGGCATGGAGCGGAGCGTGGTGCTGACGACGCAGGAGGGCTGCGGAGACGTGGTGATCCGCGGCGGCGCCAACCAGGCGGTGAAGCGGCTGGGGCGGCTGTTTGAGCCCTATCTCTGGGAGCAGAAATAACACGGACGGAGCTGCGGCTCCGTCCGTGTTTTGCATTCGGAAAGAAAACCGGAGCAGGGACTTGACAAGTGTGGAAGCCTGTGTATAATATGAAGTATCCTTCATGTGAAAGACGCTTCACGAGAAGGGACCTTCACATTTATGGAAAGGGGAGAGAGACCATGAAAAACCGTGTACGGGAGCTCCGGACCGAGGCAGGCATGACCCAGCAGCAGCTGGCGGATCTGGTCCACGTGTCCTCCCGCACCATCATCTCCCTGGAGAAGGGGCAGTACAACCCGTCCCTGCTGCTGGCGTACCGACTGGCGCTGGTGTTCCGCACCACGGTGGAGGACCTGTACTGCCTGGCGGAGAACAAGGAACAGGAGGACCGGGAAAATGAGGAATGGACATAAGGGCCGTATGGCCTGCGGAATTCTGGAACTGATGCTGGGCGTGGGGCTGATCTTGTACATCTGTCTGGCGGACCGGCAGCGGATTGGTCTGGCTGCGGTGGCCGCGGTGGTGGTGACGGCGGGACTTGTGACCTTCTGTACCGGTGCAACGGCGGTTCCGGCGAAGCGTAAGGAGGAAACTGTGCAATGAGAATTTATTACAAAAAGAAATTTTGGGCCGGCGTGGGAGCTCTGCTGCTGGGCCTGGCCCTGCCGGGCACCTGTTTGTTCGTGGGCTGGGAGCGGTTCGACCTGAAGGACGCCGTGCTGACAACGTTCATGGTCCTCAGCGGAATCAGCGGCATTCTCCGGAGCCTGGACCGGGAGAAGGCCCGGCAGGACCGGGACGAGGACCGGGACGAGCGCACCCGGTACAACACGTACCGCAGCCGGGCCCTCACGTTCCGGGTGCTGTTTTGCCTGAACTTCGTCATACTGGCCGGGTGCTTCATCGGTTGGTGGCGGTCAGGTGAACAGGAAGTCTACATCCAGACGGCTGTTCCCTGCATGGTGCTGTTTATCGTGGGCTGGATCACCCGGATCGCCAGCGATTTCTACTATGAGTTCAAGGGGTGAAAATGAGATGCGCATTTATAATAAGCGGAATTTTGCTGCCGGGATCCTCAGTCTGGCTCTGGCGGTGGCTTGCGGCGTGGTCCTGGCGGTGACGGGATTCCAGACGAAATGGCTGATCGCCCTGGTGCTCCTGCTGGCCGCTGGCGGCTTCGATCTGTGGTGGTCTCTGTCCCGGGAGTCCAGGCTCCCGCGGGTGGATGAGCGGGACCAGGCCGTCAGCCGGAAAAGCGCCTGGCTGGCCTACCGGATTGTGGCTAACGGCTGCTGGATCGTGAGTCTTGCGGCCCTGGTGGTCTATGGAATCAGCCGGATCCCGGCAGCTCTGGCGGTGACCATCACGCTGGACGCTGTGACCATCGGGGCTTTTGCCGCCCTACAGGGGGCTGAAGTCTACTATGAAAAACGGATGTGAGGCCGCCGGCCCTCTGGAAAAGGAGAACGTATGGATCGAAGCGAAGATTTGAAACAGGTGCGGGACCTGCATCTGGTCCGGGATGAGCGGGACAGGGAGGTGGAGGCGGCCGCCGGACTCCGGGCGGGAAACGCGGTGGTGCTGGTGAGCCAGCTGCTCTCCGCCGTCTGCCTGCTCCAGGATGATCCGGCCTGGATGGCGCTGCTGTCCCTGACGCTCGTCTGGGGGGGCGTGAAGGGCTTCTGGCGATTCAGACAGGACCAGGAGAGGATCTATTTGGTGTGGGGCCTGCTGACCTGCGCCGGAGCGGCGGCGCTGCTGGGACTCTATTTCCACCGGGCCTGGTCTGCCGGGATGTCGTTCACCAGACTGCTGGGCTACGCAGTGCTGTGCCAGGTGCTGACGGTGGCCGCCGGACTGTTATTTGTGGCGCTGCTGCTGGGTATCTTCTGGCTGGCCCACAAGCTAGGGCATATAGAGGGAGAGCGTTGGGAGCAGTATTTCCAGTCCGTGTCCACCGCCGGACTTCTGCTGCGGGTGGGTGCTGTGATGGCGGTGGCCCTGGCAGCGGTGGCGGCCCTCAGCGTTCCCCTGTTCGCCCGGTTGGGCTTTCAGGAGCCGGGACTTCTGGCCGCGCTGTTTTTTGTGGCAAGGGGCGCGTACCTGCTTAACAAATTCAGCCGCCGGCGGGACGAACTGATCCAGAAGCTCCTGAAGCTGAAACGCTGAGCTGCTTCAGCCTGGTGAAGCGGCACGGGGGCAGACTTGTACAACCTGCCGGAATCTCTCGGTGTTTGCAGGGAGAATTTTCTCCAGAGGTGCCTATTATGCGGACTGCCGTGAGATGCTATCATAAAATGGAAATCCCATCGTGGAAAAACAAATACTGAGATAGAAATAAGTCCGCTGGGCGTAGTCTATGGAGCGATAGGCTGCGCCCTCTTTTTCTGCTCAGGACAAGGAGTGTTTCGATCATCATGCCAAAAACAACTGTACAGAAAGTGATCTTCGGTCTGCTGATGTCCTTTTTCATGGTGCTGGCCATGGAGATGTACAACACAGGCCTGCGGAACGGCGGTCTTACAAACGCCGGGATCCTGAACGCCCTGCGGGAGCTGCCGCTGATGTTTGCGCTGTGCTTCCTGACCAGCACAGTTGTCGGAGAACCCCTGGCCGCCCGCCTGGCGGCACGGCTGGCAGTGCCCCGGGAGTGGCCCTTTGCCGCCGTTCTGGCCCGGTCCGCCATGACGGTGTGCGTCATGTGTCCGGCCATGAGCCTATGGGCTACGGTGATCTTCCAGCAGCCGGGGATCGAGTTGGTGCCCTCCTGGCTCCAGACGGTGGTCTGCAATTTTCCCATGGCGTTTTTCTGGCAGATCTTTTTCTGCGGTCCGCTGGTGCGGCGGCTGTTCCGGCTGCTGGTGCCCTCCGCGGCGCTTGTACCCGCCTGTGCGGAAGAGGCGGCGGAATGAGGGACATGTGCAAGCGGTCCCGGACGCTGGTACGTCCGGGACCGCTTGCCATTATCCCTCCGGGTGCGTTTTTAAATAGGTGAGGTAGCCCTCTAGAATCAGCGATGCCGCCACAGCGTCCACCACCTTTTTCCGCTTCTTGGCGTTCTTGCCGCTGCTCATCAGGATCTGGTGAGCGTCGATGGTGGTGCGCCGCTCGTCCCACAGGACCACCGGCAGGCCGGTGGTCTCCTTCAGCAGCTGCCGCATGGCCTGGGCCTTTTCCGAGCGGGGCCCGCGGGTGCCATCCATGTTGATGGGATGCCCCAGCACCAGCCGTTCCACCCTGTGCTCCTTTGCCAGAAGTGCGATCTGTCCCGTCACCCGGTCCGGGCGGTAGGCGTTGATGACGGTGGTGAAGCCGGCCAGCAGGCCGGTGGGGTCGGAGATGGCGATGCCGGTGTGGGCGTCGCCGTAGTCGATGGCCATGATGCGCATGGTGGTCTCCTTTCCAGGGAAGAATAAACGCCGGTATGGCGCGTTTTGCCTGCCCACAGGATACCACATCGGGGCAGGCCGCGCAAGGCGGAAAAAACCTGACATTTTTTTCAAAAAGAGGTTGACCGGCGCCTTGACCTGTGTTACAATCATTCTTACCTGTGAAAAAGGGTTTTCTTTTCATGCGCTTTTTTCGCTTTTCAGCCATGGAGGTCTGCCCGCCAAGCTGCAGGGAGGCAATCGGGACTCTCCCGGTCCGCCGGAGAGAGAGCCCCAATAATAAGGAGGTGCCGTTAGATGCGCGTGAAGGTCACTTTGAGATGCAACGAGTGCAAGCAGAGAAACTACAACACCATGAAGAACAAGAAGAACACTCCGGACAAGCTGGAACTCAACAAGTACTGCCCCTTCTGCAAGAAGCACACGCTCCATACCGAGACTAAGTAAACGGTCACGAATGATGAGAAAGGGCGTGTAAACGTTATGGCAGAAGAAGTCAAGAAGAAAAGAAGCCGCGGTCAGTGGTTCCGCGAAATGAAAAGCGAACTGAAGAAGGTCGTCTGGCCTGACCGGAAGACCGTGATGAAAAACACCGGCACCGTGCTGCTGTGCTCCTTGGCCATCGGCGTGTGCATCTGGATCTTTGACTTTGTCATGGTCACCGCTGTCCAGATGATTCTCAGCCTGTTCGCCTGATTGAGGTAGAAACATGTCAGAGAGCGCGAAGTGGTATGTGGTGCATACCTATTCCGGCTACGAGAACGCCGTTAAGACCAGCATTGAAAAGTTCGTCACAGGCCGCGGAATGGAGGACATGATCCTGCGGATCGAGGTCCCCATGGAGACGGTGACAGAGGTCACGGACTCTGGCGCCACCAAAGAGGTGGAACGGAAGGTATTCCCCGGCTACGTGCTGATCAAGATGGTCATGACTGACGATACCTGGCATCTGGTGCGGAACGTCCGCGGCGTCACCGGCTTCGTGGGCTCCGCCAACAAAGCCATCCCCCTCACGGAGGAGGAGGTTCTGGCCATGGGCATGGAAAAGCATGAGATCGTGGTCAGATACAATGTGGGCGACCATGTGAAGATCGTGGATGGCCCACTGGCCAGCTTTACCGGCGTGGTGGAGGAGATCGAGCCCGAGAAGAATCGGGTCAGCGTGATGGTCTCCATGTTCGGCCGCGAGACTCCGGTGGAGCTGGAGCTGGACCAGGTCGAGGTCCAGGACTGATCGAATATCTGCCGGGCGCCCCAGGGCGCCGGCCCGCCGGACATTCCGGCGGAAAAGTGGGAGGGGCTGAACTGCCCCGCCAAAGACGGCCCCGTGCCGCCACCACATTCATAGATTTAGGAGGTGCTACTCCGTGGCACAGAAGATTACTGGTTATGTGAAACTGCAGATCCCCGCAGGCAAGGCAACTCCCGCGCCCCCCGTTGGTCCCGCTCTGGGCCAGCACGGCGTGAACATCGCCGCCTTCACCAAGGAGTTCAACGAGCGTACCAAGAACGACATGGGCATGATTATCCCCGTGGTCATCACTGTGTATGCTGACCGCTCCTTCTCCTTCATCACCAAGACGCCCCCCGCGGCCGTCCTGATCAAGAAGGAGTGCAACATCGAGTCCGGCTCCGGCGTGCCCAACAAGACCAAGGTGGCCACCATCTCCAAGGCCTCCATCCAGAAGATTGCTGAGATCAAGATGAAGGACCTGAATGCGGCCAGCCTGGAGTCCGCCATGAGCATGATCGCCGGCACCTGCCGGTCCATGGGCGTCGTCGTCGGCGACTGAGCCCGGCTTTCACAGACCGTTTCAAACAGCGAGCGGCCCGTGGGGCCGCACCATACAGTGGGAGGATTCATTTCCGAAGAACCACTATGAGGAGGAAGTAACATTGTTTAGAGGCAAGAAATATAAGGAAAGTGCCAAGCAGATCGACAAGACCATGCTGTACGACGCTGCTGACGGCATGGCGCTGATCTGCAAGACTGCCAGCGCCAAGTTTGACGAGACCGTTGAGCTCCATGTGAAGCTGGGCGTGGACTCCCGTCACGCTGACCAGCAGGTCCGCGGCGCCATCGTGCTGCCCCACGGCACCGGCAAGACCGTCCGGGTCCTGGTGTTCGCCAAGGGCGACAAGGCCGACGCTGCCCGGGAGGCCGGCGCGGATTACGTGGGCGAGATGGATATGGTGGAGAAGATCCAGAAGGAAAACTGGTTCGACTTCGACGTGGTTGTTGCCAGCCCCGACATGATGGGCCTGGTGGGCCGCCTCGGTAAGGTCCTGGGCCCCAAGGGCCTGATGCCCTCCCCCAAGGCCGGCACCGTCACCCCCGACGTGGCCAAGGCCGTGCAGGAGGTCAAGGCCGGTAAGATCGAGTACCGCCTGGACAAGACCAACATCATCCACTGCCCCATCGGCAAGGTGTCCTTCGGCCCCGAGAAGCTGACTGAGAACTATAACGCGCTGATGGGCGCCATCGTGAAGGCGAAGCCTGCCTCCGCCAAGGGCCAGTATATTCGCAGCTGTGTAGCCGCGTCCACCATGGGCCCCGGCGTGAAGATGAACACGGCGAAGATGATCTGAGGCTGTTCGGAGGGGAGCTGGCTCTCCTCCGAACACCCCATCGCCGCGTCAAAACAAACTGCGCTTCATCCGTTTCTGCCTGTGGTGAAACCGGATACTGCTCCGTTTGTTTTTCCTTTTCCGACAAAAGCTGGGCTTTTGTTGGGGCCCGACGTGGTCACTGGCGTGCGCACCCCGGTGCGCGGGACGATGAATTTTCGCCGCACACATGTTGCGGCAAAATGATTCGGTTTTCGTCTTCCGCTGCAGGCGGAAGAACCGGAAAAAACCGGAGGTTTTTCCGGGCATTTTTCCCGGTCCTGTGGGATCTGGGGAAATCTGTTATTTAGTTCTTGACAAATCGTCGAGAATTAAATATAATACCAGATGCGTTCCAAAGACAGCAGGTGGCATGAGCCATAAATCCTGCCGAGGGCGGCAAACTTGATTTGCTATCCGTCCCTGTGTCTTTGCGCACAGGGACGGTTCCTTTTTTTGAACGCACCGACAATTTTCCTGGAGGTGAACACTAGAATGCCTAACGCAAAGGTCTTATCTGAAAAGCAGGCCATCGTGGCCGAGCTGACTGAGAAGATCCAGAAAGCTTCCGCCGGCGTGCTCGTGGATTACAAGGGCATCACCGTTGAGGAGGACACCGCGCTGCGCAGAGAGTGCCGGGAGAACGGCGTCGATTACGCCGTTGTCAAGAACACCCTGCTCCGCTTTGCCTTCAACAACACCGGCCTGAACGAGCTGGACGATCTGCTCAACGGCACCACGTCTCTGGCTCTGTGTGAGGAGGATGTAGTCGCTCCCGCCCGCGTCATGAGCGACTATGCCAAGAAGCTGAACGACAAGTTCGAGATCAAGGGCGGCTTTATGGACGGCAAGCCCGTCTCTCTGGAGACCATCCAGTCTCTGGCTTCCATCCCCGCTCTGCCCGTTCTGCGCGCCCAGTTCCTGGGTACTATGCTGGCTCCCATTACCGGTCTGGCTGTGGTCCTGAAGCAGATCGCCGAAAAGGGCGGCGAGCCCGTGGCTGTCGCTGCCGAGGAAGCTGCCCCCGCCGCTGAGTAATTGAGGCGGCAAGTTCTTACTTTTAAATTTTACAATTAGGAGGCTATTACAATGTCTGAGAAAGTTACCGCTATGATCGAAGAGATCAAGGGCCTGACCGTTCTGGAGCTGAGCGAGCTGGTGCACGCTCTGGAGGAGGAGTTCGGCGTGTCCGCCGCCGCTATGGCTGCTCCCGCTGCCGGCGCTGCCGCTCCCGCCGCTGAGGAGAAGACCTCCTTCGACGTGGTCCTGACCGGCTTCGACGCCGCTGCCAAGATCAAGGTCATTAAGGTTGTCCGCGAGATCACCGGCCAGGGCCTGGCCGAGGCCAAGGCTACTGTCGAGGGCGCTCCCAAGACCCTGAAGGAGGGTGCTTCCAAGGAGGACGCCGAGGCTCTGAAGGCTCAGCTGGAAGAGGCTGGCGCCAAGGTCGAGCTGAAGTAATCGAACTTCCATACTTGGGCTTCTGCCTTTTATCCTAGGCAGATTCTCCCTGGAATATTGACCCGATGATGAAATTGGGCCTGAGGTAATTTACGTTACCTTGGGCCCTTTTTTGTGCCCTGAAACAGAAGATATGGGTACTCAAGCCGTTTTCCGAAACAAATCAAAATAAAATCTCTTCACACCATCCTGTCAAAATTTGAGGGAGAATGCGGCAAGAATTGAAGGGAGAGACACAATACTGGAGAGAAATTCCCTGTCCAATGGACGTGGAATTTAACCCAAAAGCTCCCCATGCCCTTGGAAGGCATGGGGAGCTTTTGGGTTAAATTCATGCAGAACTCTGCGATAATCCTATAACTTTTATATACATTTGTAGATTCCACATTGTCGGTTTTGCATTTTCCACTCCCCCTAGAGAGCATTGCCCACTAACATTTATGACTTTGAGGCTGTATTCATTTAATAATATCTGTTGAATGTCTTGAACAGAAATCTCGCCGTCCGCGATCTCTTCATTCATAGCCGCCCGTTGAAGCACAATTCGGAGTTCCTCCGAAGAAAGAATTCTTTTCCGAATCATTGGCTCTGCGATGGTTGCAAATGCCGCAGAGACAGCAATTGTGGTTATCGTGCGGATAAAATGCGTCAAATCTCCCTCGGTATGAATCACAGAGGAGGGTCACTGGAGCGATAAAGAGACACCAGTCAGCTCCCGGATCTTAACAAGCTCCTGCTCCCTGATTTTCTCCAGATCATAATTCTTAGGACTGATTGGAATCCGATTGGGGTTAATCTTCTTTCGCTTTATGGCAAACGCTCCGCTATTTCTTTGGAGTATTTTTGACTATTTCTGTGACGGCCTTAATTTAACAATATATAGAAATGGAAAGAATGCTTGACGCGGCAGCCGTCAAAGGTATACATACAGCATCTGACTGATTTAAAACGGCACTTATTTCAGGAAGCAGACAAATCTGTCCAATCGCATTTCGGCCAGCAGTTCCGTTATCATAGATATAGAGGCCTTGCTCTCCGGTAAAACATCCATGCAGACCTTTTCTGCTTGAGTCTCGTCCCTCTTGCACAGTTCCATCCAAATCACACCCTTCCTCAAAATTTTTTCATGATACCACATTTGAGGAATGAGCGCAAGGGCTCGCCCATCTCAGCGGGAAAAGACAGCATTCAGGAATAAAGTGCAACACATTAAAGCGTGCGGCGAACTGGTTTGCATAGCCGATGAAGAATGAGTCCTTTTGAAGAAGAAGCACAGGACTATATGGATACGGCAAAAGGGTTAGCAGAGAGTATAAAGGAATAATCTGCTGACTGCTATTTAACAACTATTTGTAAAAAGGCCCGGAGGCATTGCATCGCAATGCCTCCGAGTCTTGCCTGCAAATACTGCAAAAATTGTGCAATCCCACTGAAACACTTGTGTCCCAATAGGTTTTCCTTTTCTGGAGTTGGCTCCCGGAGAATGCAGCTAATGAGGCAGCGACATTTTGGCCTATCTCATCAAAAAATATAAACTTGGGAAAACTTCTAGGACGCAGAGGGTTACCTACCCTAAGATTTTCTTCCAAAGACTCCGTTATTTTGATGCAAATGAAGGCATCAATCCGATAATGGTAGACTTTATCTATAAAAATTTCATGATATCTTTACACAATTTGCATGTTCCCAAAATGAAGTTGCGAAGCAGAGTTTTTCGTGATATACTGAAAAATACAAAAATTGCTAATATAACAGACACCTTGATGATAAACACCAACCTCAACAGCATATTCTTGGGGAGCTTTATCGGTTCTAAACGAGTGTGTTCCGAGAGAGGAAGGAAAGAGAGGTGTTCTTAGTGAAGAAAACAGAAAGGATACCTTTCAAAATGAGCAAACCTCAGCAGTTGTCGGAGAAATATACGAAGGAGATTTTCCAAGAGATCAAGTCCGGCATATATTCTCGGGCAGACCGTCTTCCCTCGGAACCAGATATCGCAAAGCACTTTGGCATCAGCCGGACCATGGTGAGGGACTGCCTTTCTACACTGGAACGGGAGGGATTTATCAGCCGTAAGCATGGGATTGGTACTATTATCAATCAGCATGTGTTGGATGTGAAGGTGCGGTTGGATCTGGAAGAGGAATTTCTGGATATGATTCGCTCCGCTGGCTATATACCTGGTGTGGCATTTGTCCGTAATGCGATGGGGAAAGCAGATGTTCGTACAGCGCAGAAGCTTGGAATTAAAGCGGGGGAGGATGTAGTAATCAGTGTCCGCCTAATTACAGCTGATGGTGCGCCAGCAATCTATTGCGTAGACCACATTGCGCGTCGGAGTATCGTCGCAAAAGAATATGACCTTTCGCTTTTGGACAGTCCTGTATTTGAGTTTGTGGAACAATATTGCGGCACAGAGATTTATATGGACCTATCTGAAATTAGTGCTGTGGCTGCGGATGCAGAGCGGGCCGATGTGTTTCAGATCCCACAGGGCTCTCCGCTTTTGTACATCGATGAACTGGGATACAATTTTGTGGGTCAACCCATTTTGTATTCTCAGGAGTATTACGCAAACGGCATCTTCAAGCACACAATTCTGCGAAAAAAAATATAAATACCCCAGAGTTTTGTGAGAGTTCGAGAAAATCGGCTCTCTTTTTTTTCGCAAAAGTGCATTGATTTGGTGGTGCCGCTTTGATACTATAAATGTATATCTATTTGTATTACAAATAGATACTACAAAAATGGGGGTGCTAAAATGGCAAAAGAAACACAGCTTGTAAACAGCGGTTCTTTTCTGGAAAAGAGATTCCATCTCAAGGAAAACCACACCAATGTGAGAACTGAGATCATTGCTGGATTGACTACGTTCTTGACCTGTACCTATATTTTGGCGGTAAATCCGGCGATTCTGTCCTCAACAGGAATGGATTCCAAGGCGGTACTATGGGCGACGGCTATCTCGGCAGCTATCGCCTGCATCGCAATGGGCCTTTTGACTAATTTTCCTTTTGCCTTAGCGCCTGCCATGGGACTCAACGCATATTTTGCCTACACAGTCTGCGGTACGCTGGGGCTGTCATGGCAAAATGCCCTGGCCTGTGTGTTTGTGGAAGGTGTTACCTTCAGTATCCTCAGCGTTGCAGGTGTACAGGAGCGCATTGTTAACGGCATTCCAGAGTGCGTTAAGCAGGCTATTTCTGCGGCTATCGGCTTTTTCATTGCATTCTCGGGGCTGCATAATTCTGGTATCATAGCCTATGACCCTGATAATTTGCTGTGCCTGGGCAATTTGCAGGATCCCGGTGTCATTCTGGCTCTATTGGGGATTCTCCTGACAGCGGGACTGGTTATTATGAGGGTCAAAGGCGCCATCCTCATAGGGATATTGGCTATTACCTTTGCAGGTATGCTTTTTGAAAACCCGGCTACAGGTGCTACCTATACCCAATGGCAGGGTCTGGTCTCTTTGGAAAACCCCATTGAGGCGCTAGCACCTACCTTTGGACAACTGACATTTGATGGCCTGTTTGGGGGCGGTGTGGCGGCTATCATTGGTGTTCTCTTTGCCATTTTTAGTTTTTTGTTTGTGGATATGTTCGACAGTATCGGCGTGCTGGTAGGTGTGGGAATCAAGGCTGGTTTTGTCAACGAAAAGGGTGAACTGCCCGGCGCGGGCAAAGCTCTGTTTGTGTCTGCAGCAGGGGCTGCAGTAGGAGCTGTGTTCGGCACCCAGACCGTCACGGTGTTTGGTGCAGAGAGTACCACAGGTATTGCTGAGGGCGGAAGAACAGGTCTTACTGCCATTACCACAGGGGTGTTCTTTCTGCTGTCGCTGCTCTTCACCCCGCTGTTTTTGATGATCCCCAGTATTGCCACCGCCCCGGCACTGGTTATGGTGGGTATCTTTATGATTGAGCCGCTGATGCATGTGGACTTGAGTGATACCAAGACTGCTTTCCCGGTATTCATCTGCGTGGCTTTTATGGCGTTTACCTTCAATATCGCCTATGGTATCCTCTTCGGACTGCTGGCTTACACTGGCGGACAGGTCTTTGCTGGCAATGCTAGAAAGCTCCCGATTTCCACTTGGATACTGACAGGCGTGTTCCTACTGTATCTGCTTTTGGAAATCTTTTTTAACTGAGGCCCGGCAGGACGATTCATCGGGAGTACATTTCAATCAAGTTTCCGAAAAACGGGCAGGGGCTTCCAATCCGATTGTGGGAGGGAGTCCTTTGCCCTAGAATTGGAGAAAAGCACATGGGGATCAAAAATAGCATTCCGCGTCTAGACGCTGTGGATAAGGTGACCGGCGCGGCAAAGTATACAGAGGATCTTATTCCTATTAATGCACTGGTGGGAAAGACTCTTCACAGCACCATTGCAAATGGAACAGTACGCGCTATTGATGTGGACGAGGCGTGGAAGATCCCGGGCGTAGTGGATATTTTAACTTGTTTTGATGTGCCGGACTGGGAGTATGCGACCTGTGGACATCCGCTTTCCCTGGATCCCGCACATACCGATGTGGCCAACAAGCGAATACTGACCAAACGAGTGCGCTACTATGGAGATGAGATTGCCGCAGTGGTAGCAGAAAGCGATCTGGCGGCTCAGAAGGCACTGGAGGCTATCCGGGTAGAGTACGAAGAACTGCCGCCGCTGCTGACACCGGAGGCTGCTGTGATCAGTGGGATTCCTCTGCATGAAAAATCCCCGGATAATCAGGGGGGGCGCATGGATTTTATCATTGATGAGAGCCAAAATGTCCGGTTTTATCAGGGAACGTTCTCCATGGATCCATGTATCGGCGGCTATGTCGATTTACGAGGAACAAAATTTCATGTACCGGCCCAGCAACATTGCCATATTGAAAACATCTGTTGCTTTGCCTATATGAGCGGGCGGAAAATTGTAGTGGTGTCGCCCAATCAGGCACCCCACACCCTACGCAAACATATTTCCGATGCTCTGGGTATCCCCACAGGCCGGATTCGTGTGGTCAAGCCCTATGTGGGCGGAGCATTCGGCAATAAGCAGGATATGTTCTATGAGCCGCTGGCGGCTTTATTCACCTTACGGCTGGGAGGACGGTGCGTGGCCTTTGTGATGAGCCGGGAGGAGACATTTGTCAATAGCCGGACTCGTCATGCCATGGACATCTGGGCGGCGGCCTGTGTGGATGATACGGGACGAATCACGCAGAAGGGCATTCGCCTGAATGCATACAGCGGCGCGTACGGTTCTAACGGCCACGCTGTGGCCGCCTATGCGGTGACTAACTATTTCCAGCTTTATCCTGCTTTGGGCAAGCAGGTGGGAGAGTCCGCTACGGTCTATACCAATATGCCCTCGGCGGGAGCTATGCGGGGCTATGGGATTCCACAGGTGGCCTTTGCGATGGAGTGCCAGATGGATGATCTGGCACTGAGGTATCATTTGGATCCTGTGGAATTTCGAAAAAAGAATATGATGGGCCTGCATTTCTTGGATCCCTTTGACCGGTTTCTCTGTGCCAGCAACGGTCTGGAACGGTGCATCGACCGTGGGTGTGAGTTGGTGGACTGGCAAGCGAAGCGTCAGGCGTATGATGCGTTCAACCATACATCGTCCAATCTCAAGAAAGGATTGGGCATGGCAGTGTTTGCCTATAAGACTGGGGTCTATCCCATACAATTGGAGACAGCTTCCTGTCGGATGCTGCTCAATGATGACGGCAGCCTACAGATACAGGTCTGTGCTACGGAGCTGGGACAGGGCTCCGATACTGTATTTGCCCAAATCGCCTCGGAGATTACCACAATTCCGGAAGAGAACGTGTATGTAGTCTCCTGCCAGGATACGGATGTTTCTCCCCATGATGCGGGGGCATACGCTTCTCGCCAGACTTATGTCTCCGGCAGTGCGGTGAAGCAGACAGCAGAGATACTTCGGAAGAAAATCCTGAACAGGGCTGCCTGTTTGTACGAAGCAGATTCCAAAGATCTTGCCCTTGATGGCGGACGGATTACAGGCCGTGATGGCGCAGTCCTGGGGACGGTGAGGGATGTGGCAGTCCGAATGCAGTACACCAACAGCACAAAGATAAACAGCGAACATCTGACGGCGGAATCCACCTACACCATGCGTCATAACGCATTTGCCTTCGGTGCAAGCTTTGTTGATTTAGAGGTGGATGTTCCTATCGGCAAGATTAAAATCAACCGCGTGATAGCGATTCACGACAGCGGCCAGATTCTCAATCCGGCGCTTGCTAGAGCTCAGGTTCACGGTGGTGTGGCTATGGGGATTGGATATGCTTTGACGGAGCAGATGCTTTTTGACCCCGAGACTGGTAAGATGCGAAACGACAACCTGTTGGACTATAAAATCCCGACAGCCATGGACATCCCACAGATTGATGTGGAGTTTGTGGAGACCTATGAGCCCTCCGCCCCCTTTGGGAACAAAGCATTGGGAGAGCCGCCCATGATCCCACAGGCACCGGCTATCCGGAACGCTGTGCTCCATGCCACGGGCGTGGCCGTCTATGAGCTGCCCCTGACACCGGAGCGGCTGATCCACGCCTTTATACAAGCTGGACTGATACAACCACTGTCGTGCGAGCATATAGCGGAGACATAAGCGGGAGGTATACGCTATGTATGATATTCGACAAGTTTATCAGCCAAAGGACCTGGGAGAGGCACTCTCACTTCTGGCAGAACATCCGGATGCCATTGTTATCTCCGGCGGAACGGATGTTTTAATCAAGGTTCGGGAGCGGAAGTGGAAAGACTGCTCTCTGCTGAGTATTCACCGCCTGCCGCAGCTTCAGGGTGTGCGCCGGGAGAAGGAAGAACTGGTGGTAGGGCCGGGTACCTGCTTTGACCAACTCCATGAAACTGGAGTGATTCGGGAGCACGCCTTTTGCTTGTGGCAGGCGGCTGACCAGGTGGGGAGCCCCCAGATTCGCACTGTGGCTACGCTGGGAGGGAATATCTGTAATGGCGCAGTCAGTGCTGACAGTGCGCCGCCGCTGCTGGTACTCAATGCTAGGCTGGAACTCACCGATATCAGCCAAACCAAGCGGCAACTGGATATCGGTGCGTTTTATACTGGTCCCGGACGCACGGCCTTGGACCGAAAAAGGGAACTGCTGACGGCGGTGCGGATTCCTATAATCCGGCCGGGATGCGGCAGCTATTACATCAAGTATGGAAAGCGCAATGCCCTGGAGATTTCCACTTTGGGTTGCGCGGCGTATGTGGAGCTAGATGCGGGGAAAAAGACCTTTCGGGAAGTGCGGATCGCTTTTGGTGTGGCGGCGCCAGTTCCCATGCGCTGTCCGGCAGTGGAAGCTCTGGTGAAAGGACTGCCTGTGGACCGACATACACTGCGCCTGCTTGGAGATGCAGTAGGGCGGGAATTGTTCCCAAGAGATAGCTGGAGGGCATCTCGAGAGCTACGGATGCAGTTGATTCGGGAATTGAGCCAGAGAGCTGTGGAAGGGGCGGTCAAACAAGCAGGAGGAATTTTGAATGAAAGTGATCCACATGATAGTCAACGGAACACCAGTGGAGCTGGCTGTCCGTGAGGATGAGTGCCTGACGGACACATTACGCCAGCGCCTTGGACTCACCAGTGTCAAAAAAGGTTGTGGGGTTGGGGAGTGCGGCGCATGCACGGTTCTTCTGGACGGAAAGGCAACTAATAGCTGCATCTATTTGACCTTGTGGGCAGATGGACGAGAAATTATCACAGTAGAGGGGCTGCGGGCAAAAAACGGTTGCTTGCACCCTGTACAGCAGGCGTTCGTGGACGAAGCTGCAGTACAGTGTGGTTTTTGTACTCCGGGATTCATTCTTACCGCAGTGGAAATCGTCAATTCCGGAAAGAAGTATACCCGGGACGAATTGCGTAAGTTAATCTCCGGTCATCTGTGCCGCTGCACCGGTTATGAAAATATTCTTAACGCCGTTGAGCGGGTAGTCGGTGTCAATGCAAAGTAAAATGGTGGGAATAATTCCTAATTATATCTCTGTCTACCTGTGTAAAATAGTGAACAGGTTGTGGTAACTAGTGACACGCCATTGGGGAGACATCTTGGCAGAGTAAGAAAACATCGAAATCACAGAAACACTTTTTGCGGGCCATGCGGAGCGCATACTGGCAGCGCATGTGCCGCACCAGTGATTGGGATTCCTTCTGGACCTGTACACTGTATTCCACTGTAGCCTGAGCACCATGAGTATTATCTGCTGGGAAAACATTAGCATCACTATTTATGGGATCAAGGAGGCTCTGCTGTCACCCATAACTGGCCTTATCCCCAAGAATTCACTTCTTTCTTCCCTTGCTGAAAGACGCTAGGCAGATGCTATAAAATATCTAGGGACCAAGTCTCTTCCCGGAGTTATCACGAAAGATTATGATGAGCTATCGGGGAGGCTGGGGCTAACGCAATGGAAATCCAACGAAAGGAAAAAGCCATGCGCACTTTTGAAGAAATTAAAGATACCATTGAGACGGGGCTTGGGAAGCACCCTTGTGATTTGAAATTACAGAATGTTCGACTGGTGAATGTATATTCATCGGAGATTTATAACACAGATATCTATATCAAAAACGGCCGGATTATCTCCATTTCACCAGAAGCAAATCTGGAGGCCCAGGAAGTAGTGGAGTGTTGCGGACAGTTCGCGGTGCCGGGGCTCATCGATACTCACATGCATTTCGAGTCAACTATGCTTTCACCAGAAGCTCTGGCTTCAGTGGTGGTGCCTCAAGGGACTACTACACTGTGCGCGGATCTTATGGAGATTGCAAACGTTGCAGGAGCGGATGGATTGAAGGCTATGCTGGATTCTATTTCCCGCCTGCCATACCGGATGCTTATTGAAGTTTCCTCACGAGTACCTACAGCGCCGGGCCTAGAGACTAACGGAGCCTATATGGGGGCCGAAGAGGTACGCGCTATTATGGACTGGCAGGAATCCATCAGTCTGGGCGAGCTGGATCCCTCTAAAATCCTGCTGGTGAAAGACGAATACATCGAAAAGATTGCGGATACCTTGGCGCGGAGAAAAATCGTAAACGGTCATGCCATCGGTCGCCTGGGGCAGGAACTCAATGTATATGCTTCTGCTGGGATCTCTGATGACCACGAGTGCGTTACCGAGGAGGAACTTCTCCAACGCCTACGGGTGGGTATGAGTGTGTTGGTTCGGGAGGGCAGCACCGAACGCAATTTGGATGCCCTCATCGGCGGTGTACTGAGAGAGAAGCTGCCTCTGGACAATCTGATGTTCTGTACAGATGATAAGCATGCTGGAGAGATCCAACGGGAGGGCCACATTAACTATAATGTTGCCCGGGCCATGGAATTGGGTGTGGGAGAAATAGACGCAGTGAAGCTGGCTACGCTCAACGCCGCCCGGCATTTCCGGCTGGAAGATGAGATCGGATCTATTACGCCGGGCCGCCTAGCGGATATTCTTTTGGTGGAGGATCTGCGGGAAATGAAGCCTAGCCAGGTGTATTTTGAGGGGCGCCTGGTAGCGAAAGATTGCAAGCTGATCCAGACATGTGAAGTTGGGGAATATCCTGAATGGTTGAAAAATACAGTAAAGCTGAAACAGCTGATTACGGAAAAGAGCTTTCGGGTCCCCGCTCGAACGGATCGTCCCCAGACGCAAGTTACAGTTATAGATCTGATTGACCGGCAGATTATCAATAAACGGCTAATCGCAACGTTGCCCTGCGTTAATGGGGAAATACTGGCAGATCCGGTACATGATATTTTAAAGCTGGCCATTGTAGAGCGCTACGGAAAAACTGGCGGTGTGGGAGTGGGATTTGTACGGGGCTTTGGCCTCCGGGAGGGGGCTATGGCCTACTCCATGTCCCACGATCACCATAATATCGTGGTAGTAGGTGTCAATGAGCTGGATATGGCACAGAGTGTTAAGGTGATTCAGGAAATGCAGGGCGGACTCTGTGTGGTCCGTAACGGCGAGGTGATGGCAAAAATGCGCTTACCCATCGGCGGATTGATGAGTGAGCAGGATGCTGGCACGGTTATGAGGGAATTGGACGGGCTAAATGCTGCGGCCCGAAGTCTGGGATGCCGCGGGAGTGCCCCTTTCATGACTTTGAGCTTTATCTCGCTTCCCACAGTGCCGGAACTTGGATTGACGGATATGGGGTTGGTGGATGTACTGGAACATCGACTGATCCCGGTGGAAATACCAGAAAAATAATTGGGGATTTCTGGCGGCGAGTTGAAGCAACACATGGTTCCGGAGGGGCTCTCTTGGCTGCGGGCCCCTCCATCTGACATCTAAAATATTCCTTGATAACTCGGATCATAGGCTCCATATTTCCTGTGCTTTGAAGCCTAAAACAAAGAAGGAGAATGGCGTTACTATTCTCCTTCTTCTAATTTTTGTGTTGTATGGCGCGAACTCTTTTTTGGCGTAAAATTCTCTTACTTCCACAGTAAGGTCCAGACTTCTTGTGAGATACTCAGCATTGTCTGCTTTAAAATATACCGGATTACTTTCGATACTTTCTCAGGTATTTATTTTGATGGCTCTGGTAGCACGCTGGCCTGCAGGGACTGCAAAAGGATTTGTGACTATATGCTCAAAAACAGTTTAGGATTCCTTGTATTCAGCAATATCATCCAAATTGCAATGAAGAGCAGAACACAACTTATCCAAAGTTTTTGTTTCAATATTTTCATTTGCTCTAAGTCTGCGGATCGTTTTGCTGTCAATCCCGCATTTTTCTCTAAGCTGATACATAGAAATACCGCGGCTTTCCATAGTAGCCCACAGGCGATGAAAGATAATCATTTGCTTCACCTCTGTATTTATACAGTGTGGGGATTATAAACTTGCTTTTTAAGGGGATATAACCCTCATATTCTGCTTTAGAAATTAAGAAGTACGGCCCTATACACGAAATGAACGTAGTGGGAACTTTGATTGCCCGAGCTGTGAAATGGGGGGGCGGGAAGACCACATCCGAAAAATTCTGGGAATCAATATCACATGTAGGAAACCCTGTATGTTCGATCAGGATCTCATATAGCGGTCTTTTAATATTTTTACCAGAGGGACCTGTTCGGAAGGCGTAAAGATACGACTCACCACCCGCCCGATTGGATATTACCCCGCCTCCAGTGCGTATCGTGACTTGAAGGACTCATTCAGGTATCTGGCGGGGAGTATTTCATCAATGGTATCCTGGCGGATTTAGAAAAAGAACCAAGGGAAGCGGACGTGCAGGAGTGCAGAAGGAGCCAAAACCATGCCTTATCTCAAAACCGGTTCCGGGGAAAATTTGATAAGGAGTGAACCATAGGAAATGCGCTGTCAGAAATTATTTGAAAAGGGATGTATCGGTGGAGTAGAGATCCGCAACCGTGTCGCAATGACGGCTATGGGAAACGGATTGGCGTCCTGGGACGGCGAGGTATCGCTGGAACTGATCCGATTCTATGAGGATCGAGCAAGAGGCGGTTGCGGCCTGATTTTCACGGAATTTACTCGGATGGATGAAACCAGCGGCGCCTGCAATCCAAATCAGCTCTGTATCGCCACCCGTAAACATATACGTAGTACGGAGCGGGTCCGCTGTCACGGCGCTAGGATATTTGTTCAGCTCTACCACGGCGGCCGAGAGACCCTGTCTGTGCTGAATGACGGGAAACAGCCTATGGCTCCTAGCGCCATCCTCAACTCGGCATGGCGCAGTTGAGGGGCAATGATATCTGCGTCATCGACAGCGGCAGCGGCAGGGAGACGGGGCGGAAGGCGCGGCGGATCTTGGACGCCAACAGATGGCGCCTGTCCAACTACCGGAGGGCTTTGAGGTGATCGCCCTCTCAGTTTCCTTAAAGGTGCAAGATTCTATCCCAATTGACTATGGCAGTGGACTGACAGAGCGTTGAGGGCACATTGTAGTCACCAGGTCGCATCGAAAGACGCGGTCCGGTGACTTGTAGCATATACAGAAGGCTACCACTCCAATGTAATGCCTTTATTGGGGTCAAGCTTTGCAATTTTGAAACCTGCTAAAATGCAAATCAGCGTAAAGATAGGAGTCATCCAGTTCTGGAATGCATACGAATTTGTGATTATATCAACTACGAGGACGATCTTTGGGTATGTTGTTCTTCATTCTGTACTGAAGACTTTCGGTGTGGGAGTAGATATAAAATTATTTTATCAGAGTATTCTGGATAAGGACATAACTAGTACGCAGGAGACTTATTACGACGGGGCACAGGCATTGTATGACCTGCGGGTCCTTTTGATCTGCGCGGTCCACGGATATTGTCTGGGCGGCTTGTGCTATCCTGCCGGGGCAGATATTTCTATCGCAGTGAAAGGTGGAGAAGTTATCAATAGCTCTGCCAATAGAAGGCGCCGGATGATCAAAGGAGCTTAGGCCCGGCTGATTTCGGCGGCTTTCTTTTTCTCGGAGTTCCCGTCATTTTGCGGTGTCAACCTGGCTCAAGAATAAAGGTGCTTCGAGACGGAAACACGGACATATCCGCTCTGATTTCAAAGATAATGCGGAGTGGAGCAAAGGATTGAAGACTTGGGGCCGTCATAACAAGGTAGCGCCTACAGTTCAAGGCTGTCCGGATGGGAATGGATCATCTGCCATGAGGAGTGAGCACATGAATTGAGAGATCATGAAAAATCAAATGCTTATATTAAACAAAAATTCAAGGGGAAAATTGTTGATATTGCGATCTTCCTTGACGGCAAAAAAACACGTAAACTATTGGTGTTGGAGTTCCCAACAAAATTGAAAAGCCTGCATATGCTCTCCATCTCTCAGCTGTGCGGGTGCCAAAAAGGAGGAAATACATACCGGTACGGCTCACGGTGCGGCAGTGTGGAGACCTGTTGTAAAGCGCGGCGCCCATCGCGGTACCGCGTGAGAACGCATCCGCGGAGGCGGAGCGGTCAGAGCCGGGAAAGATGGCAGGACTGTCTTTGGTAAATGTGAAGAAGATCTATCCCGCAACGAACGATCACAAGAAGTCCAAAAAGAAGCACGAGAGCGGCGAGGAGAAAAAGGCCCAGCTCCAGGTGACCAATGAGGGGGTTGTGGCTGTTCAGGAATTTAACTTGGATGTGGCGGACAAGGAGTTCATCGTGTTGGTCGGCCCCTCTGGTTGCGGCAAGTCGACCACTCTGCGAATGGTGGCGGGGCTGGAGGAGATCTCCAGCGGAGAACTGTACATTGATGGGAAGTTGATGAACGATGTAGCCCCTAAAGACCGGGACATCGCTATGGTGTTCCAGAACTACGCGCTCTATCCCCATATGACAGTGTATGAAAATATGGCGTTCCCACTGAAGCTGCGCAAGCGCCCTAAGAGCGAGATTGACAAAGCTGTGCGTGAGGCGGCGGAGATCCTAGACATTACGCAGTACTTGGACCGCAAGCCAAAAGCTTTATCCGGTGGGCAGCGGCAGCGTGTGGCGATTGGCCGCGCTATCGTACGGGAACCCAAGATCCTGCTGATGGACGAGCCTCTCAGCAACTTGGACGCCAAGCTGCGTAATCAGATGCGCGCAGAGATTATCAAACTGCGCCAGAAGATCAATACTACCTTCCTCTATGTCACCCATGATCAAACAGAGGCTATGACTCTGGGGGACCGGATCGTTATCATGAAGGATGGCTTCATCCAACAGATCGGTACGCCTCAGGAGGTTTTCGACCATCCTGCCAATCTGTTCGTGGCTGGCTTCATCGGTACGCCGCAGATGAATTTCTTTGATGCGGAGTTGGTTGGAAGGGGCGGCCATTATGCTGTCGTTTTGGATGGCATGACTGTAGAGCTGTCCGAGAACAAGCAACAACGTTTGGCTGCTAAGGGCGTGGCGGGGCAGCATGTCACACTAGGCGTTCGTCCGCAGCATATCTCCCTGCAGTGTGAGTCCGGCTCTGTCAAGGCCCGGATGGATGTATTTGAGATGATGGGCAGTGAGATCCACCTGCACGCCAATGTGAACGGTCGAGATATGGTCATCATTGTCCCTACCACAGATATTAACGGCAACTATTCCGATGCTTTCACCATTGGTAAGGAGATTGACTTCTCATTCAGCGGCAGTACGTGTCACCTGTTCGGCAACGACGGCAAGAACTTGGAATTCTGAGTCTTTCTCAATCTAAAGAATCTGAAGCCGGGCTCTCACGAAAGGGAGAACCCGGCTTTCTCTTTTGGGAAGAGTTGTATTCCATACGCCTCTGGTCTCGCCGCCTCCAAAGCAGTGGCGGAAAAATGGAGACAGTACAGGCTGGAGTGGTGTGTCTGTGCCGTGAGAGTGTCCGGCCTTTCACTGGACCGGTGGTCAGATAGGTGTTGACCTGCTCTTGGAACACATAGCGAACACCTTGTGAGGATAGCGGTCATAATGGCTACAATGAGTCTGCTTGCAAAGAACATCGGGATTGGGGCAATCACTAGGGTTCGAAGATAACAAGCAGAGCTGAAGCTGGTGGACAGGGACAGACAATTTGGAGAAATACCTTGCTGCTTATCTGAAAAGAAACCCAGTGTGGATTTCTTTGCTCGGGGCTTTCTGCGCCCAAGCTTGCTGCGGGCATTTGGAGAGGGCGTCTTTGTCGGCAATGACCGTAACATCCTGATGGAGCTGGAGAATGGAAGCTGGTATTCCGGGAGTCACCGGTCCAAAACAGCTGGCGTAAATGGCGTCGGCCTTATCGGCACCGCTGGCGATCAGAAGGATCTTTCTGGCTTGGGTAATGGCTTGCATCCCCATGGAGATGGCTTGCCGGGGAACGTCCTCCTCCCGCTCGAAGAAGCGGGTGTTCGCGGCGATGGTGCTTTCCGTCAGGTCAACCTGGTGAGTGTATTTGGAGAAGTGATCGTCCGGTTCGTTGAAACCGATATGGGCATTACGGCCAATCCCCAGAAGCTGCAGGTCGATACCGCCCAAATCCGCAATCAGACGGTCGTACCGGCGGCACTCCGCATCCGGATCCGCAGCCATGCCATCGGGAATATGGATATGGTCGGGAGCAATATTGATGTAGTCGAAGAAGTTCTTATGCATGAAGTAGTGATAGCTCTGCGTATTGTTTGCCGACAGCCCCCGGTACTCGTCCAGATTCACCGAGGTTGCCTCCGCAAAGTCCAGATCTCCTTTTTCGTACCAGAGAATCAACTGGCGGTAGACCCCCAGCGGTGAGGAACCCGTAGCCAGGCCCAGCACACTCTCCGGCTTCAGAATAACTTGGGCGGAGATGATGTTGGCGGCCTTGCGACTCAAGTCACTGTAGTCTTTCGCACAAATAATCTTCAATGAAATCCCTCCTGTCGTATGTCACAGACTATTTCCGGCAGCTGCTATGTTGCCGATGCAGCTATGCCGATGTGCTCCTCCAATGCGAAGTATCCCCGATTCACTAGAATCAGCACCCTAGCACCGGATTGTACCTGAGATGAACTGGGATACGCCCGTTCTACACGGGATCGGAAATGCTTGAGAATGACAGCCTCCGCTCGAAACAGGCCGTCAGAATAAGACTCGATGTTGGATCTTCGTATACAGGGGGATTCTGTTATATTCTTCCTTCGGCAGTGTCCAAATAGTATCAGCCAGCAGTTCCGAAGTGACACTCTCCCTGGCCGCATAAAAGATACGTCATCTATTTCCTTGTGAAGATAGCGGCTGCCAAGGGTGCAACAGCGATTCTCTTCCTGCATGGTAAAGAGGTGGGAATGTCACCTTGCTCAAAAAACGAATGAATAGAAATAGGGGTGCGGCCTACGCCATTTTGGCATAGACTTGCGGGCTTCAGCGTTTTGGAGAAGGTCAACCGTCGGCCTTTATTGATCAATTGACCAGAGGCCCGAATAGCCGAACCGTAAGTCGGGCCCACAGGTAGCCCGCTGCTGCTGGCCACAAGAAAGACCACACGAAAATCAGCAGCCAGAACCACCGGGGAGAGAAGAACAGCACTACAGCAGGGATGACCAGCACTGCCAAAATTGCCAGAGACCGGGGCAGCCGCCCAATGCCTTGGACTAGGGCCGCCTTCCACAGCTGCAGGAAGCGAAGGGAGGGATTGGCGTTGATTACCGGCGGCAGGAAGGCCAAGGCCATCAGCAGGCAGAACACCAGAAACAGCACGCCTCCCCAGAAGAAGAGTTGGACAGAAGGGGGCAGACTGCCGATGGCCTGGAAGTCCAGATAGAACAGATACGCCAAAGCCAGGATGGCCACCCAACATTTCGTGGCGGGCTTGAAGAGCTGCCGGAAGTGGGAAAAGTACCCCCGGATATGCATCGGGGCACCGGCCACCATGTCTACCATGGAGCTATATAGCGCGCACCAGGAGGCCCCGGCGGTGACCACTGGCAGGGAGCAGAGCAGAGTGAGGATGCTGAGGACGAAGAAGTCCAGCAGGGTGGACAGGGCGGACATCACAGGGGAGTCCAGATCAAACAGGTGGCGCACAGGCGTTTTCTCCTTTCTGTAGGGCTTCCAGCTGGCGCTTGTAGATCAGCAGGAAAACGATGTGGATGACCAAGGTTAGCGTCCAGGAGACGGGATAGGACCAGTACAGGCTCTCGATGGTCCCCACAGCTTTGAAGATGGTATACAGCCAGATGACCCGCAGTCCACAGGCACCGATCAGTGTGGTGACGGTGGGGTTGATGGTTTTGCCCAAGCCGCGGATGGAGCCGCAGGCGGTTTCCATCATGCCGCCTATCCACTGGAACTGACTGATAGCCAGGACCCGGGTCACACCGGCGGCCATCACGGCCTCATAGGCGTCATCCGCGGGCTTGACGTAGATGCCCAGCAGCTGGGGCTGGAAGAGCCGCAGCAGCACGCACATCACCAGACCCAGGCCCACCGTCAGTCCCATGCAGATCCAAAAGACCTGGACCGCCTGCCGAGGCCGTTTGGCCCCCAGGCTCTGGCTGGTGAAGGTGATAGTAGCCTGATAGAAGGTGTTCTGGGCGGTGTGGATAAAGTTCTCCAGCCCGGAGGCGGCGGAGTTCCCTGCGATGACGGCGGAGCCGAAAGAGTTTACGGCAGACTGGATCATCACGTTGGCGATGGAGAAGATGATGCCCTGGATGCCGGCGGAGAGGCCGATCTTCAACATGAGCGCGGCTTTGTCGGGGTAGAGGCGGATCTTCCGCAGGTCCAGACGGCATATGGAATTGATCGTGCACAGCCGGATGATCACCAGAACGGCGGAGAGCAGCTGAGAGACGGAGGTGGCGATAGCCACACCTGCCACACCCAGATGAAAGACAATAACGAATAGCAGGTTCAGTCCCACGTTCATCGCACCGGAAACGATCATGAAGATTAGGGGATACAATGTGTCCCCCACTGCCCGCAGGATGGCACTGCCGAAGTTATAGGCTACCAGGGCGGGGATGCCAAGAAAGTAGATCTTCAAATAAAGAGAGGAGAGCGGCAGCACATCCATTGGAGCCCCGGCCAGCTCCAGCAGCGGTGTGGAGAAAAGAATCCCCACGACACCGGCCATCAGCCCCAGGATCACGCTGAGGACGGCGGAGCAGTGGACCGTCTGGGAGATGGCCTCCTGATCCCCGGCACCGTAGTACCGGGCGGTGAGATAGTTGGTGCCGATGGATACGCCGTTGAACAGCGTCACCAGCAAAAAGATAATAGAGGTAGTGGCCCCTACTGCTGCCAGAGAAGTGCTGCCGGCATAGCGGCCTACCACTACGGAATCCGCCGTGTTATAGGCCAGCTGCAAGAGGCCGGTGAGCATCAGGGGGATTGAAAAGCGTAAGATGGGGCGGAAAAGCGGTGACTGATCCGGCTGACTGTATGTGATTTGTTTCAAAATGTTTCCTCCCTTTGGGAGAAGTCCCCTCAGAATTGATTTATCATCTGCAAGTATTGCAGAAAGAAAAATAAATGTCAAGAGAGAGGCTGATCTTGAAAAAAAGCACGGAAAACTGCACAGATAAAATTTGCGTAAAATTTTCGATAACAGTGGACTGCTTTTTTGAGGAAATCGGTTGAACATGGAATAAACCAAAAATGTTTCAGAAATATATTTCGGAAACGGAGATAAAAAACTGGGAGATTCGTAATATTGACAGGCTTTTGAGGAAAAGTTATAATCTTTTTACAGGAAAAAAACAGATAAAAAACAAAACCAATCACAGGATAGTACTAGCAAAAAAATTTGTTTCAGAAATAAAATGTGAGGAAGGGCTCTATGAAGATCACCGTCCGGAAAATCGCGGAGGAAGCCGGTGTGTCACCGGCCTCCGTCTCTCGCTATATTAACGGATCTGAGGACGTCAGCTCTGAGATTGCCAGCAAGGTGGAGAGCGCCCTGTTCTCCTTGGGCGGAAGTCCGGTGGTCCGGCGGCCCCGCAAGCAGATCATCCTGATCCTGCTAACCCATCTGCGGTTTGACTTCTACGGGCGCACCTTGGCGGAGCTGCTGGAGCAGGAGCCGCAGAGCGAATACACCTTCATGCTGCTGCGCTATAACCCCCAGTCGCCGGAGACAGTGCGGAACTTCGTGAGCCGGATGCATCCCGTTGGCGTGATCTACTTTGAGGAGGAGATCGACAGCGGCATCCTGCAGTATCTCCAAAGCTGCGGCCTGCGGACGGTGATGTGCGGCGGCGTGGCCCTGGACCACCAGTCCGACCGAGTCCATGTAAATGACATCGCCGCCGCCTATGAGGGTACCAATTACCTGCTGGATCTGGGCCACCGGGAGATTCTCTTCCTCTCGGACGACGAGCAGAAGATCGGCGCTGGGTTCCAGCGGATCACCGGCAGCCGCAAGGCGATGGAGGAGCGGGGACTGGAATTCCCGGAGTCCCTGGTACTCCGGGGCGGCGTCACCTTCGAGGCCGGCTACCAAGCCATGGCCACAGCCCTGCGGGAGAAAAAGCAATTCACCGCGGCATTCGCCTTCAGCGATGAGCTGGCGGTGGGCGTCATGGCGGCCCTGTACGACGCGGGGCTGCGGGTGCCTGAGGATATATCGGTCCTGGGCTATGACGACCTGACCATCGCAACCCGGATCCGTCCGGCGCTGACCACCATCCATCAACCCATCGATGTGTTCATCGAGAAATCTCTAGAGTTGTTCCGCCAGCCGCCGAAGTCGATCCACTCGGAGATTCTGCTGCCTCACTCCATTGTGGAGCGGCAGAGCTGCCGCCGGCTCAGCGATCCGGTGCCAAAATCTGTTTGATCCCTCGGAATGGGGTGTTTAAGGAAACGAATCAACAAAAGGAGAATCGGTATGAAAAAGAAGATTACAGCATTGCTCCTGGCACTGACGCTGCTCCTTTCCGCAACAGCTCTCACCGGTTGCGGCGGCAGCGGCGAAAGCTCCGACGGTCCCGTCAGCCTGACCCTGTCCCTGTGGGATGAGGCCCAGCTGCCGGTGATCCAGGAAAATGTGGACGCTTTTAACGCTGCTCACGAGGGAGAGATCAAAGTCAACATCGAGCAGATCCCCTGGGACACCTACTGGACCAAGCTGGATGCCTCTCTGGAGACCAATGAGGCCCCGGATGTGTTCTGGATGAACACCTACGTCCAGAAATATGTGGACGCCGGGGTTCTGGAGCCTCTGGACAGCTACATTGAGGGCGAGAGCTTTGATATGAGCGTCTATGCCGAAGGGCGTGTGAACGCCTACAATGTGAACGGCCAGCAGTACGCCCTGCCCAAGGGGCTGGATGCTGTGGCGGTGGCCCTGAACACCGAGCTGTTTGACCGCTACGGTGTGGAGCTGCCCCAGGAGGGCTGGACCTGGGATGACATGCGGGACATCGCCACCCAGCTGCGGGACGCCATCGCGGCCGCCGGAGGCAGCGAGTACCCCATCGTCATGGAGCTGGACGCCCAGCCGTCCTGGATGAACTTCCTGTATCAGAACGGCGGCAACTACCTCAGCGATGACGGCAAGACATGCGGCATCGCCCTGCCGGAGTCCAAGGACGCCATCCAACAGGTAGTGGACCTGATGAACGATGAGCAGATGGCTCCCTACTCCGTGCTGACGGAGACCAAGGGCACCGACCTCTTCATCTCCGGCCAGGCGGCCATCGTCTTCATCGGCTCCTGGAAGTCCGGCGTGCTGGAGGACAGCTCTCTGGCGGCAGACGGCAATGTCCAGCTGATCCAGATGCCCTCCATGGCTGTGGACAACAAGACCAACATGGGCGGTCTGGGCTATGTTATGTCTGCCAACTGCGAGAACAAGGAAGCCGCCTGGGAGTTGATGAAGTACATCACCGGCGAAGAGGCCATGAGCCACGAGGCGGAAGAGGGCATCGACATCCCGGCGTACCTGTCCGCACAGGAGGGGTATGTGGCCAACTTTAAAAATATCAACGCGCAGGTATTTATGGACGCATCCGCCAACGGCTTTGCCTATCCCTCCAACGGCAATTTTGACTGGACCACCATCGTGGATGACGCCATGCAGGAGGCATTCGGTCAGGTGAAGACTGTGGACGAGGCTATGGATGAGGGGGTTGCGGAGGCACAGGCCATTCTGGACGAGGTCTTTGGCTGAGCCCGGCAGAGACAGAGACGACCCGGCGAAAACGTGACCTTCCGTCTTGCGGCGGCCCCCTCCGGGGCCGCCGCGGACAGGGGGAGTCCGTGGGCCCAAAAGCGCGCTCCGATTCAGAACGCGGTTTTGCGCCCAGGGCCTCCCGAGAGACGATACGGGGAAACAGGAGGAACGCCCATGAAAAATCAGGCACGGCATTTCGGCAGGCTCAGACGCGCGGAGATGTGCACTGCGTACATCTTCATCCTGCCCATGTTTGCGGGACTGCTGCTGTTCAGTATCATTCCCTTCATTCAGAATATCCTCTACAGCTTTCGGAAGATGGGGACCTTCGGGGAGGGGACCTTCATCGGCCTGAAGAACTATCAGGACCTGCTGAAGGACGACACCTTCTGGCTGGCGCTGCAGAACACGGTGTTCTATGCCGTGGTGGGCGTGCCGCTGGTCATCATCTTCTCCATCTTTCTGGCCCATCAGATCAACAAGAAGATCCGGGGCCGCACGATCTACCGGACTCTGCTGTTTATCCCGGCAATTACCATCCCGGCAGCGATCGGTATCTTGTGGCGGTGGATTCTCAACTATCAGTACGGCATCTTCAACTGGATCTTGGAGAAGCTGGGCTTTTCCCGGATCTCTTGGCTGGGTGATGTAAAATATGTTCGATGGGCAATCATCCTGGTGGTGGTCTGGTCCATGGTCAGCTACTATGTTATCATCATGCTGGCAGCTATGCAGGGCATTGACAGCTCCTATTATGAGGCTGCCCGTCTGGACGGCGCCAGCAGCCGTCAGGTGTTTTTTAAGATCACTCTGCCCATGCTGACCCCCATGATCTTTTTCTCCGTCATCATGGTGACGATCGGCATTCTGCAGATCTTCGATTTCATCTACCTGATGGTGGACCGGCAGACGCTGTCGTACACCTACAGCATGAGTCTGGTGACGTACTTCTACGAGTGCGCCTTCAATAAGAGCAGCATGCGGGGATACGGGGCGGCCATCTCCGTGGTGCTGGCTGCCATCATCATGGTGATCACCATGATCCAGATGGTCGGCAAGAAGTACTGGGTCAGATCTGGCGAGTGAGCGGGGGAGGCAGCCATATGAAACAGAAAAGAGACCGCCTGAACGACGAGAGCAGGCTTTCGCGCTTCACCACTCATGTGGTGCTGATCTTTGCGTCGTTCCTGGCCTTTGGCCCCTTCGTCTGGATGTTTCTCACATCCATCAAGACGTACGAGGAGACCATTCAGATCCCCATGAAGTTCCTGCCGGAGATTCCCCAATGGGTGAATTTCAGCATCGTCTCCGATAAGCTGAATTTTCCCCAGCTGTATCTGAACACCATTCTGGTGACGATCATGATGATCGTGGGCCAGATCCTGATCGTCACGATCTGCGCCTATGCCTTTGACCGGCTGAATTTCCCGGGCAAGAACGTCCTCTTTATGGGGATGCTGGCACTGATGATGGTGCCCGGTCAGATCTTCATCATCCCCCGCTTCAAGCTGATGGTGAATCTGGGCCTGACCAACACCCTGGTGGGCCTGGTGCTGCCGGGACTGTTCAATATCTTCGGCGTGTTCCTGATGCGGCAGTTTTTCTCCACTTTGCCGCGGGAGCTGGACGAGGCGGCCCGCATCGACGGGTGCAGCTACTTCCGGACCTACTGGAATGTGCTGCTGCCCCTGGTGAAGCCGGGGCTGACCACGCTGGCCATCCTGGGCATGCTGAACACCTGGAAGGACCTGATGTGGCCCCTGATCAACAACTCCCAGGCGGACAAGATGACGCTGGCAGCGGGCCTTGCCATGCTGATCGGCGAACATACGACGTATTATGAGCAGGTCATGGCCGGCGGCGTCATCGCTGTGCTGCCTCTGATCGTACTGTTTGTGATTTTCCAGCGGCAGTTTGTACAGGGCATTGCCCACAGCGGCATCAAAGGCTGAGACAAACTGCGAAAAAAGAAAGGGAAGTGAGCGTATGTTTTACCGGTACCCGATCAATGATGTCCACATCCACCTGTTCGACCCCAAGGACATCGACGAGTGCATCGCCATGGTGGATGAGTGCGGATATACCAACTGGACGTTCCTGGCCTGTACGGTCATCGACAGTCCCTTCGCTCTGGCCCAGAATCTGCTGTGCGCCCTGATGAAGCTGAAGGAGGGCGGCCGCTGCCAGGCGTTCGGTTCCTTCCACTACAATGGGGACGTGGTGCCGGACGCGGATGACCTGTTGCGGCAGATCCAGTGGTTCGACCAAGCGGGCTTCGACGGTATCAAGATGCTGGATGGCAAGCCCGGCGTGCGCCGTCGGCAAAATCTGCGGCTGGACGCCCCCAACTACGACAAAATGTTCGACTACGCCCAGCGGACCCAATTCCCTATCCTGTATCACATCAACGACCCCATCGAGTTCTGGTATCGGGATCGGCTGCCCCAGTGGGCGGTGGAGAAGAACTTCTTCTACGGCGACGGAACTTTCCCCCACAAGTTCGAGATCGATGAGGAGACTTTCGGCTTCCTGCGCAAGCATCCGAATCTGAACCTGTGCATCCCGCACTTCTTCTTCATCTCCGACCAGCCGGGCCTGTGCTGCGAGATGCTGGACCGCTATCCCAACCTGTTCTTTGACATCACTCCGGGATGGGAGATGTTTGAGAACTTTGCCAAGGACCGGGAGTACTGGCGCAGCTTCTTCTCGGAGTACTCCCACAAGATCCTCTTCGGCACGGACACCTTCTCCGACCACTGGAGGGAGACCGTCACCTGCCTGCGCCGGGTGATGGAGACTGACGAGCCCTTCGTTGCCTTTGAGGAGAACTGCGTGGGCCTGGACCTGCCGGAGAAGACCCTGCGGGACATCTATTTCAACAACTACCACAAGTTCATCCGCCGGATGGACAAGAAGATCAACGTGGACATGGTGCTGGAATATGCCGACACCCTGTATGACCGCATCCCCGCGGGAGAGAACCGCCAGATGATCTCCGACACCATCGACTATCTGAAGGCGGAGATCGGCAAATTCCGGTAACGGCAGAAGAGAGGACTATTCGTGAAACTGTGTGTGATCGGCGGGGCCGGTGCCCGCTCCGCGTTTTTGACCAAATCTCTCGTGAAGAGCACCCGGGACATCCGGGTGGACCACATTGTCCTGCTTGACAACGACCAGCAGAAGCTGAAGACTTACGGGGAGATCTCCCGGGAGCTGTCCCGTCGGCTGGACCCGGACCTGACCTTTGAGGTCACCTCCGACGCCCGGGCCGCCCTGACGGGAGTGGACTACATCATCACCACCATCCGGGCCGGCGGGGACGCCGGGCGGCTGTTTGATGAGCAGACCTGCCTGGCCCACGGCGTACTGGGACAGGAGACCACGGGTGCCGGAGGCTTCGCCATGGCCATCCGGTCCGTGCCCACCCTGGTGTACTACTGCACCCTGGCCCGGGAGGTGGCCAACCCCGGCCATCTGATTTTCAACTTTACCAATCCCAGCGGGATCATCACCCAAGCCCTGCGGTCCAAAGGGTTCGACAACGTGTACGGAATCTGCGACGCCCCCAGCGGCTTCATCAAGCAGCTGGAGGAGATTCTGGAGATCCCCTACGGCACGCTGGATATCGAGTGCTACGGCCTGAACCACCTGTCCTGGTTCCGCAATGCCAAAGTCAACGGCCGGGACGTGCAGCGGGAGCTGCTGGACAATCCCCGGACCTATGAGCATTCGGAGATGCGGCTCTTTACCCGGGAGATGGCCCGGATCAGCGGAGACTGCATGCTCAACGAGTATCTGTACTTCTACTACCGGCGGGTGAAGTCTCTGTCCATGATCCAGAAGGCGGATCATCCCCGGGGAGAGATGATCTACCTCATCAACCGCGAGCTGGAGGAACAGCTGGCCCGACTGGAGCTGCCCCGGGATTTCGAGCAGGCGTTCAGCCTGTATATGACCGCCTACGGCAAGCGGGAAAACGCCTATTTCTCTGTGGAGAGCGGAGCCTGCCGGGAAAAGGTGTGGAATCCGCCCACGGTGGAGGAGTTCCTCACCGCCCCGGATGAGGGCGGCTACGCAGCGGTGGCCTTGCGGTTCATCCGGGCCATCACCGATGGGGAGAACTGCCGGATGGTGCTGTCCGTTCCAAACAACGGGGCCATCGACGGTCTGCGGGACGACGATGTGGTGGAGATCACCTGCGATATCCGCTCCGACGGCGCCCATCCCGTCCGCATTGGTGCCATCGACGAGTTTCAGCTTCAGCAGATCAAGCGGCTGAAGTACTTTGAGCGGTGCACCATCCAGGCCATCTTGGAAGATGACCGGGATGCGGCCGTCAAAGGCCTGGCCCTGCATCCGCTGGTGAACGACTTCGAGCTGGCGGAGACGTTGACGGATATCTTCTTTGACAAATACGCGGAATTTATCCACATGAACGAGACGCCTTAAAGACGGATCGGAGAGAGTGTATGTACGATTTCAAGACCTTTGCACAAATGAATCTGGACTTGATCTTCCAAGGCTTTGACCGGATGCCCCAGCCCGGGGAGGAGGTCTTTGCAAAGCGATTCACCATGCAGTTGGGGGGAGGCCCCATCGTCTGCCCCATCGTGCTGGAGCAACTGGGCTTCCGGGTCCGGCTGGGGACGTTTCTGGGGCAGGACGATGTGAGCAACCTGTGCCGCCGCCTGCTGGACCAGCGGGGCTTCTCCAGCTACGACGAGTTCGCCCAGGACAACCCGGACCCGGTGGTAGTGACCAGCGTGTTCTCTTGGGAACACGACCGGGGATTTCTGGCCCACAATGAGGGCGTCTATGAGAGCATTTTGGATCCGGAGACCGTCTATGGCTTCCTGCGGGACGCCAAGGTGGTGTTTGCCCCGGTGGGGCAGCCGGAGGTGACCCGCCGCCTTCATGAGGAGGGAGTGAAGGTAGTCTACGACAGCGGCTGGAGCGATGACCTGTCCATTGACGGCATCAAGGCGTTCCTGCCCTATATCGATGTCTACACACCCAATGACAAGGAGGCACGGAAGCTGGCCGGCACAGATGACCTGGAGGAAGCTGTCCGCTTTCTGGCGGGCTACACGCCTCACCCGGTGGTGACGCTGGGCAAGGGTGGCTGCGCATACTGGCACGACGGTTCCATCCGCTATGTATCGGCCATCGATGAATTCCGGGCGGTGGATACTACCGGCGCCGGAGACAACTTCCTCACCGGCATCATTTACGGCTTGCTGACGGAGGAGCCCCTGGACCGCTGTGTGCGGCTGGGGAACATCTTCGCGGGTAAGTCCACCACGGCGGTGGGCTGCTTTGGCGCGGCGGTGACGCCGGCACTAATCCGAAAATATCTGTGAGGGCGGGGGAGGATACGGCTGTGCGCATTCAGCCGGACCGCCTGGAGGAGACCTTTGCGACCCAGGTGGACGACGACAGCCCCTCCTACGGGGAACGGCAGATGGCTGACCAGCCGCCTCTGCGCCCTGGGCCTGATGGTGGAAGAGGACGACGCGGCGGAGATTTTGGGCCGGGCCTCCTATGCGGGCTTTTCACCGGAGGCGGGCGCCAGCGCCATTGCAGCCACCAATATCGTCCTGGACCGGGGCCAGATCCGAGAGGAGATTCGCAGCGGCTCCCACCAGCGGTACTTCCGGGCCTGCCGGGCCAGGGGGTATGAGACCTGGACGGTCACCACCTTCGGCGGTAGCGATAACAGATTGCCGGTAGCCAATGGTATCACGGGCATCGTGATGCCCTCCGCCATGCACTGTCGCCGCTCCTGTCAGGGGATACACTTCTGTTCAGGAGATGGTCGCAGTGACAGAAATCACGGCGGATCTGGTATTGAACCGGGACTGAAGCAAACCGGCTTTCCGCAATTTTGAGAGGAGGGAGAGACATGGCACTGAAGCTGATTATCGTTTCTGATTTCGTCTGTCCCTACTGTTACTGGCTGGAGACACTTCTGGACCGGCTGGGGGAACAGCTGGAGATTATCCATGTGCCCTACCAATTGACAGAACCGCCAGCGCCCCGGATAGACGTATGGAACGATCCCGTCCGACGAGTACGATACGCTGAGACCCTGGGGCCCGTCTGTCAGGCTCAGGGGGTAGAGATGTGTCTGCCGCCCCGGGTGATTCCCCGGCCATACACGGACCTGGCTTTCCAGGGCTGGTGCTTTGCTGGGGAACGGGACAGAGGAGAGTCCTTCTATAAAGCGGTGTTTCAAGCCTATTTTGTAGATGAGCGGGATATTGGAGATTTGTCTGTGCTGACGGAACTGGCAGAGAACTGCGGTCTGTCAGGGCAGGACTTCCGCGCAGCCTTGGTGGCAGGGACTTATACAGAGACCGTCCGCCGGCAATCCCGCCTGTCCCGGGATTTGCTGGGTATTCACATGGTGCCTACCACTTTATCAGGAAAAAAACGACTGGAAGGCTTTGTTCCGAACTTGATAGAGCTGAAGGCATGGTTGGATGCGGTGCGTTGAGATGCCTGAACGTAAGCATCAAATACAAAAAACAGGTAGACAGGTATGAGAAAATAGTGGAGGAAAAGTCACAGGCGAAGGGGAGGGGGACAAGAAGGTAAAGTGAGGATCTATCTTCTGTGTTTCAATATCCACTGTAAATTATTAAAAGCGGCGTTCCATTCGATGGAACGCCGGCCCATCATTCTCTTCCTTAAACACCTGAATCAGTTATGAACAAACACCCGTATAAACTCGTTGAGCGTAGTCCGTTGTTCCTCTTCATACGGTTTAGTGCGGGATCCTGCAAATTGTCTTCATAACGATATACAGTTTCTTTGCTCACGTCGAGCCGTTTTGCCAAAGATGCACGCGACATCCCGCGATCTTTCCGAAGACGACGTAACCTTAATCCAAAATCAAAAACTCCATCTGCCGACATACGGTCACCCTGTATGCATTGTAATCCTCCAGCATAGTTGTTATATGATGTGAAGATATGTAAATATTAGTCAAATTAGGTTGACATTTACCGGATATTATAATACAATGCTAACAAAAATATATGAACGCCAGCACCTGTACAGGCTGCTCACTTAATCACTATGCGTATCTTCAAATGAAAATTCTTCCAGTTCTGGATAGTCAAAAAATTCAGATAACGTAAGACTGAATGCAGATGCGATCTTGTGAAGCGTCTTTATTTTTGGATTGAATGTCTTGTGATTTATGAGATTATCAAGTGTTGAGTAGCTGATACCACTCATGGCAGACAACTGATATATTGTGAAGTCACGTTGCCTACATAGCTCCAAAATCCGTTTGACAATAATTTGTGAATATTCGTCCTTCATCTCTCTACCTGCTATCAATGAGTAATACCTTAAATGGTGTTTTCTCTATGATAGCAATAAAAATAGCGCGCTATTCCCGTGCACGGGAATAGCGCGTGATGGAATGAACGGTATGAATTATGTTGCTTGAATAGAAAATAGAATGTGTTGCATCACTCAAGAGACCAAGGATTATAATAGATTTGAGATTGAAAAGAGTGGGGGAAACAGCTATGAAAGAAATTCGCATACTCATTGGCGGAATGGGAAATGCTGCCAGGCCGATGGTCGATCTTCTGACTAGCGAACGGGAGAGGATGGAGAATGTATACGGGCTCCATTTTCGAATTGTTGGCGCAGTGGACAGTAGAGGTGGAGTGATTGCACCGAATGGAATTTCCAGTGTGACGTTATCGGAAGCCAAAAACAGGGGAACTTTGGCAGATATCCCCGGCTTGGGTATTCAGGGCCTTACGGCATTGGAGATGATCGAGCAGTGCAGCGCGGATGTCTATTTAGATGGATTGCCGCCATATCTGCCCACTGGGGAGCCGGGGACTTCTAACATCCGAAGGGCTTTGGAACGGGGAATGCATGTGGTGACCGCAAATAAAGCGCCGCTTGCCCTTCATTGGAAAGAACTGTTTTCCTTGGCGGCACAACAGGGGCTCCAAATTCGCTATGGAACAGCGGCCAGCGCAGGACTGCCTACTCTGGAGATGGGTAAACTGTTGGGACGTTGTGGAGAGCTGCTGGAGTTCGGCGGGATTTTCAACGCGTCTTGTATGTACGTTTTTGATGCGATGGGGCAGGGACAGTCCTTTGATATGGCTGTGCAGGGGGCGAAGGCAGGCGGATTTTTGGAGCCAGATCCCTCCATGGATCTCGATGGATGGGATACGGCCATGAAAACAGTTATCCAGGCCAATACCTATTGGGACCAGGCATATACGCTTGCGGATGTGGCGATCCAAGGTATCTGCGGCCTGACACAGGCAGATATGATAGACGCGAAGTCCAGGGGCGAGGTTTGGTGCATGGTTGGCCGGGCTGTCCAGAATCCGGATGGCAGCCTGAAACTGACTGCCGGACCGGAACGGCTTCCGGCAGATCATCCGCTGGCCAGGGCACACTGGAGCGATAAGGTGCTTTGGATGCAGACCAGAACGCAGGGAGGGCAGGTGCACCACTGCATCGGTGCGTCGGCTTCCAGCACACCCGGAAATATGTATTTAGACTTGGTGACTATTGCCAGGGAACTTTAATGAATACCTTTTCAGAAATGCAGAAATAGGTGGGGGGGCTTTGTTCCTGTTTAGAATCGGCGCTGCCGTTCTTGAATTTTTTTGGGGAGGAAAAGAAGTATGAAGAGAGTCTTTGCGCTGGTCCTGACATTGGCTACAGCTTTAGGGTTGGCCGCCTGCAACAGTGGAGGAGGTGAATCCGGGGAAAATGTGGTGAGGATTGGAATTTTTGAGCCGGCCACTGGCGACAATGGCGCCGGCGGCAAGCAGGAGATGCTGGGCATGCAGTATGCCAATAAGGAGACCCCCACTGTGGATATCGGCGGCACCACCTATACCGTGGAGCTGGTTTATGCGGACAACGGCTCCGACCCCGCCAAGGCGCCCACTGCCGCTGCGGAGTTGGTGAGCAAGGATGTATCTGTGGTATTGGGTTCCTACGGCTCCACCGTGTCTCTGGCTGGCGGCCCCGTCTTTGGCGAGGCGGGTGTCCCCGCCATTGGCGTCGGATGCACCAATCCCCAGATTACGGCAGGGAACGGGTATTACTTCCGGATCTGCTTCCTGGATCCGTTCCAGGGAACGGTGTTGGCAAATTTCGCACAGGAGAAATTCTCTGCGAAAAAAGCTTACTGCCTGGGTGAGCTGGGCAACGAGTACGACCAGGGCCTGATTAATTATTTTGAGCAGGCATTTGACGGCACCGTGGAAAAGGATTCCTTCCCGACCAATACATCCGACTTCACCACATATCTTAATAAGGCCGTAAATGAGGACGCAGATGTGATTTTCTGCCCGGTTTCCATTACATATTCTACTCAGATCGTGAAGTTGGCTGCTTCTCTGGGAATTGAAATCCCCATCCTCGGTGGCGATACCCTGGACAGCAATATGGTGCTGGAAGCGGCCGCAGGCAGCGACGTGCAGCTGTACGTGTCCACCTTCTACCAGGAGGGTGGCTCTCCAGAGTTTGACGAGGGCTTTAAGGCCTGGCTGAGCGAGGATTCCACCGCCATGACCAACAACGGCGGCAACGATACCATCGCCGCTGTCACTGCCATGGGCTATGACGCCTACTATGTGGCGCTGGAGGCCCTGAAGGCCGCCGGCTCTACCGACAAGGCCGCCGTGAAGGCCGCGCTGCCTGACGTGACCTACACCGGCGTGTCCGGCTCCATCGCCTTTGACGAGCAGGGCGACGCCATCCGGGACACCGCCTATATCAAGACCGCAGACACCGCCAACAACGCCTGGACGCTGGAGACGGTCCAGACTGTGGAATAAGCCTGCCATCCGGCCAGCCTGGCGGGGTATCCCCCGCCAGGCGGCTTGTTCTTGCGCGAGATGGGACCGCCTCGAAAGGGGCCGCAGCCCGGCCCTTTTGGAGACGGTCCTTCCCGCTCGCCAACTCTGAAAGAAAAGGGGGTATCCCTGTGCAATACGGAATTTCCATCCTGCTCTCCGGCATCTCGCTGGGCGGGCAGTACGCCCTGATCGCCATCGGATACACCATGGTTTACGGCATCCTGCGCCTGATCAACTTCGCCCACGGCGACGTGTTCATGGCGGCGGGATTGATCATGGTCTATCTCAGCGCAAGCCTGCCCATCGGCGTGGCGCTGCCGCTGATGATCCTGCTGACGGTGCTGCTGGGCTTTGTCATCGAACGGGCAGCCTACAAGCCGCTGCGCAGCGCGCCCCGGATGAGCGTCATGATCTCCGCCATCGGCGTCAGCTATCTGCTGCAGAATCTGGCCACCTATATCACCGGCGGACTGCCGCAGATGTACCCCAGCCTGCCCGGCCTGTCCAGTCAGATCACCATTGCCGGCACCTCCACCAAAATGGTGACGGTGATTACGCCATTCCTGGTGGTGGCGCTGGTAGTGGTGCTGACCCAGCTCATCAACCACACCAAGATCGGCATGGCCATGCGGGCCGCCTCCCGGGATTTTGAGACCGCGCAGCTGATGGGCATCAAGATCAACAACATCATCAGCTTCACCTTTGTCATCGGTTCCTTCCTGGCGGCGGTGGGGTCTGCGCTGTACTTCACCAACTATCCCTCCATCGTGCCGCTGTCCGGCTCCCTGCCGGGCCTGCGGGCCTTCGTGGCGGCAGTGTTCGGCGGCATCGGCTCCATTCCCGGGGCCGTGGTGGGGGCATTCCTCATCGGTCTCAGCGAGACGGTGATCAAGAGCTCCAACTGGAGTGTGTTTTCCGACGCGTTCACCTTCGCGCTGCTCATCATCATCCTGGTGGTGAAGCCCACCGGCCTGTTCGGTGAGAAGTCCACCGACAAAGTGTAAAGGGGGCGTCACGATGCTGCAAGAAAAAAAGAGCAAACGGGGCGCGTGGATCGCCCTGGGCTGCGTGGCGGCCCTGCTGGTCCTGGTGATTGTGCTGGAGAACACCATGCAGCCCACCAGTATGCTGTTCACCGTGCTGAAGAAGGGGGCTGTGTACGCGCTGGTGGCGGCCTCCCTGAACCTGCTGAACGGCTTTACGGGCCTGTTCTCCCTGGGGCAGGCGGGCTTCATGCTGCTGGGCGCCTACACCTACGCCATTCTGACCATTCCCTCTGCCGACCGGGAGAGCGTCTACTACCTCTACGGCGGCTCGGCAGTGAATTTCTCCCTGCCGGAGCTGTTCGGCGGCGGCGCCCTGGGTCTGATCCTGGGTGTGCTGGCGGCGCTGATCCTGGCGGGCTGTGTGGCGGCGGTGATCGCCTGGCTTATCGGCCTGCCGGTGCTGCGGCTGAAGAGCGACTACCTGGCCATCGCCACCCTGGGCTTTGCGGAGATCATCCGGGCCATCTTCCAGTGGGACCGGCTGGGCCCTGTCACCAACGGCGCCAACGCGCTGAAGAGCTTTCCCACCTTCTCCAGCTTCAACATCGAGAACGCCAATGGGGAGGTGGTGCTGCGCCTTTCCACCTTTGTGCCCTTCCTGCTGGTGGCAGTGTGCATCGGGATCATGGTGTTGTTGATCAACTCCACCTATGGCCGGGCCTTCAAGGCCATCCGGGAGGATGAGGTGGCCGCCGAGGCCATGGGCATCAACCTGGCCAAGCACAAGCGGATGGCCTTCTGCATCAGCTCCTTCTTCGCCGGCGTGGGCGGCGGCCTGTTCGCCATGTTCGCCAACCAGGCCCAAGCCAAGACCTTCACCACCTCCATGACCTACGAGATCCTGCTGATCGTGGTGATCGGCGGCATCGGGTCCATCTCCGGCAGCTGCATCGCCTCGTTCCTGTACGTGGCGGCCAGCGAGTGGTGGCTGCGATTCCTGGACACAGAGACGTATATCGGCGCCTTCAAGGTGCCCTTCCTGCGGACCGGCTTCCGGATGGTGGTGTTCTCCATCATCATCATGATCGTGGTGCTGTTCTTCCGCCGTGGCCTCATGGGGGACCGGGAGCTCTCTGATGTGGCCCGGAGCCTGCGGGCCCGCCTCTCCGGAAAATCGAAAAAGAAGGAGGCGGCGAAATGAGTGAGAAGATCCTTCGTTTGGAGAATATCACCATGCAGTTCGGCGGCGTCATCGCCGTGAACAACATGAATCTGGAGGTAGGCGAGGGGGAGATCGTCTCCCTGATCGGCCCCAACGGCGCGGGCAAGACTACGGCCTTCAACGTCATCACCGGCGTGTACCAGCCCACCAACGGCGCGGTGTGGTACCGGGGGGAGAAGATCGTGGAAAACTACCCCCAGGGCAAGATGCGCAAGCTCTACAAGGGCGAGCACGCCGGGGAGTACACCCACGCCCTGGCCCCCACCCCGGACAAGATCACCCGGATGGGCATGGCCCGGACCTTCCAGAATATCCGTCTTTGGAAGGACCAGACGGTGTTCGACAACGTGCTGACGGCCATGCACTGCCGTGCGACGTGCAACCTCCTCACTGCGACCTTCCATCTGAACCGGCAGGAGGAGGCGCGGCAGCGCCAGCGGGTGGAAGAGCTGCTGGCGGAGGTGAACCTCAGCGACGTTTCCGGGGAGAAGGCGAACTCCCTGCCCTACGGCAAGCAGCGGCGGCTGGAGATCGCCCGGGCCCTGGCCACGGATCCGCAGCTGCTGCTGCTGGACGAACCGGCTGCGGGCATGAACCCCCAGGAGACCGACGAGCTGACGGCCTTCATCGGGGAGATCCGCACGAAGTTCGGCCTGACGGTGTTTCTGATCGAGCACCACATGGACCTGGTCATGGACATCTCCGACCGGATCTATGTGCTGGACTTCGGCAAGCTGATTGCCGACGGCACACCGGCGGAGATCCAGAACAATCAGCGCGTCATCGACGCGTACCTGGGGGTGGCGGAAGATGCTTAAAATCCAACAGCTGCGGGTGTCCTACGGCGGCATCCAGGCTCTCCGGGGCATCGACCTGGAGGTGCCGGACGGCAAGATCGTCACCCTGATCGGCGCCAACGGCGCGGGCAAGTCCACCACCCTGCGGACCATCTCCGGCCTGGTGAAGGCGGAGTCCGGCTCCATCCAGTGGAACGGGGAGGAGCTGCTGGGCAAGCCCATCGACAAGATCATCTCCGCGGGCATCGCCATGAGCCCGGAGGGGCGGCGGGTGTTTGCGGACCTGACGGTGCTGGAGAACCTGAAGCTGGGAGCCTACCTCCGCAAGGACAAAGCGGAGATCGAAAAGGACCTGAAATGGGTCTATGAGCTGTTCCCCCGGCTGGAGGAACGGAACTGGCAGTCCGCCGGCACCCTCTCCGGCGGCGAACAGCAGATGCTGGCGGTGGGCCGGGCCCTGATGTCACGGCCGAAGCTGATGATGCTGGATGAGCCGTCCCTGGGCCTGGCGCCGCTGGTGGTGCAGGACATCTTCTCCATCATCCGGGAGATCAACCGCCAGGGCGTGACGGTACTGCTGATCGAACAGAACGCCAACATGGCCTTGAAGATCGCGGACCTGGCCTATGTGCTGGAGACGGGGAACATCACCATGTCCGGCACCGGCGCGGAGCTGCTGGCCAATGAGAAGATCAAAGAGGCGTATCTCGGCAAGCACAGATAAGGGGATAGTTGTCAGATGGCAACGGGTGCTAGCGGATGTGATGTGTATGCAATTTTTCTGAATTGGACAAGTAAATCCGGACAGCAAAGAGCCGAGGCGGAGAGTTTTCTTCGCCTTGGCTCTTTACTGCAAGGTGTCATCAGTCCTGTGGCTATCTGTTAGTAAGACATACAAAAGGTTTTTGGGCTTGCAGGCTGCAAGCCCATCCGATTCAGGATGAGGGATTTGAAGCAGTGACGCTGCGAAAGATCGCCGACGTGACAGCATCCTTTTGTTTCCTATGTGGGTGGCCGTAAAGTATGGAGACTTACATTTCTATTTGATGTTACTAAGATTTAGAAAAGAAATATAATTGCCGGGTAAAGCACGCCAGCCAGGCGTGCTTTATTCGTTTTCAGGCCTATGTTGAAGGTATCTCTGGATCTTCAAGAATTTAGATGATATCAGCAGCACCGACTTTGCTTGCATCGCATTGAAAGCCACTCTTCCCGGTCTGGTGCGCGCCTCTGTATTTGCACAAGAAAGACAGTAAGCGTCACAGCAATGAGAACCCAGGGGACCATTGGCATATAGAGGGAACCATGCTCTGCCTGTTTCGCATACTGACTAAATATTTATAGAGTCAATATCGCAGGTTCTGCATTTTTCACTTATTTCAGAAAGCAGAAGAATCTGTCCGATTGCGTGAGCTAGAAGCCCACCCAATGCAGGCCAATATTATAGAACCGGCAAGAGATATGGATTTACGCCTGCGTACCATCAATAGTATACACAACAGGATTCCTATCAGGCGCTTCACACCCAGCTGGGGGCCCGCTCTTTCTAATGAATACACCGAACCGCTCTCCGGTCTTGCCTTGCTCCCGATACAGCAGAAGCGCTCGTTCTATCATCTCAAAGACCTGCTCCTTGGTGTAGATTTCATCAATCACGGTACCAAGGCGCTGACGCTTACCCCAAATACCACCGACCATAATTTTATATCCTGCTTTTGCTTCTGTCACACAATCAAAATTACAGGCATCCACACACTTACCGCAGTTGTTGCAGGTATCCCAATCGATTTGCATGATGCCATCCTCGTCCAGATGGGCATTTTTCATGGGGCAGACCTCTACGACGGAGCACTTCTTGCAGCCATTGCAGTCATCGGGATTATAGGCAGGTACCCGCTGGCCCATAATGCCGAAATCATTCAAACCTGGCTTAATACAGTTGTTTGGGCAGCCGCCGATGCCGATTTTGAACTTGTGGGGAAGTTTGACATCATACCAGCCCTTGTAGAATGTTTCGTGCAGTTCACGCGCTAGTTCTTGAGTGTCGATCAGGCCATGGATACACACAGTGCCTTTGCAGGCCACGATGGGACGGACGCGGGAACCCGTGCCGCCAGTATAAAGACCGGCTTGGGCGATGAATGTATTGAATGGTTCGATGTTGTCGTAGGTCAGACCTTGAACTTCCAGAGTCAGACGAGTCGTGAGGGCAATTTTCCCATTACCGAATTTTTGAGCAGCTTCCTTTTTCCGGTAGAACACACCAACAGAAGCTTCTCAATGCCCAGGGAGCTGTTAATGGATCAAATGCGTACAGCGGGACTCGGGGAACGGCTTCGTCTTTTGAATAGAATCTTTGCAACCAAGGAATATGAGGCTTTTGCCGCTGTGGCAGAAGCAATGGGTTGCCCTAGCCATTCGCATGAAGCGGCTTCATCTGCTGGACAGAGATGACTTGAAGGACCCGTATGCGCTCGTTCGTATCGATTGTGATGAAGAATGAATATTTGAGCAAGGAGGATATTGGAAGATGCCGCGATACAATATCCGGGAGGATAATCCCGTCAAATACACTCAGGTAAAGGCGGAGCAGGAAAGACTTCGGGCAGGCGTTTCCCGATGATAACCAGCTGCGTCATTGGCTGGTACGGGTGACAGTGAATGCCTGCAAGGATGCCCTGCGGTCGCCCTGGAGACGGCGGATGGTGCCTCTGGACGACTGCCGGGAGCCGGTGTTCAATACGCCGGAGCACCAGAATCTCTATGCAGAGGTCATGGCCCTACCGGCCAAGTACCGCTTGCCGCTGTATCTCTATTATTATGAAGGGTACACAGCGGCGGAGGTGGGGGAGCTGCTGGGCCTGGGGCCCTCCACCGTTCGGACCCGGCTTGCCCGGGCCAGAGAGAAACTGAAAGCACAGCTGAGGGAGGAGTGAGCCATGCAGAACATCTATCGGGAGACATTTGAGCAGATCCATGCCTCCGAGCAGCTGCGAAAGGAGGTAGCCAATGTGCCGAAACAGGAGAAGGCAGCGTTTAGACACCATATTTCCAAGGCAGGGCTGATTGCCGCAGCGTTGGCGCTGGCGCTGGCGGGCACGGTCCTGGCAGTGGCCAGTCCCACCCTCTGGTGGTGGTTTGAGCAGAAGTGGGAGGAGGAGACCGGCAGCTCGATGACGGAATCCCAATCCCTGGTGATCGACGGCCTGACCCGAAAAGTGGGGGAGAGCGTTACCAGCGGGGACGTGACCGTCACTGTGGACAGTATCACCGTGGGCAGCAGTCAGATCTGGGCATTGCTGGACGTGACGGGCTGGGACTTTGACCGAGATGCCCAGTATTCCTTTGACAGGATGCGTGCGGAGATCGTCCCTGACCCCAGTGGGGGCCAGCATGGTGGGGCTGGGTACGGCCTGGACAGTATCGGGATCACCCGGGAGGGCGCAGCCCGGATGCTGCTGGAGTTCTCCGCCACCATCTCCACTGGTAACCAGCTGAACAGAGGAGATTACGCGCTGGAGATCGATCTGAACGACCTGATCCGCCGCCGTACCGGCGGGGCAGAGGATGAGGTCTTGTGTGAAGGAGAGTGGTCTTTCTCGATTCCTTTGGCGGCAGAGAGCCTGTCTCCTACCATCACCATCGACAGAGTTCAAGTGCTGTCGAATCACATGGTCTGGGATCAGGCTACCGGCAAAGATGGCGGCGCCTTAGAGGGTACAGGGGGAAAATCTCACCCGGCTGTTGCAACGCTAACGAACCTCCAAATTACCGCAACAGGTGCCTCCTTCTACTGCGACGGACTGATGGACCGGCTCCACGCAACCGTGATCCTGGCCGACGGGACCGAAGTAGAGAACCGTGGCGGCGGTGGAAGCAGAATGGAGGACGGCGGATGGTATGTCAGCTTTGACTGGCCGGTGCCGCTGGATGTGACGGATATCGTTGCTATCCGCTTTGGCGATGCAGAAATTCCGTTGAATTAAGTGAGACTTGCAAAGAGCGCCCCGCCAAAAGCAGGCGGGGCGTTTTTGTCACTTTCACGTTTCTATCCAGTCCCTCTGCCGCCAGACGGCAAACTCCCGCCGGACCAGCAGCAAGCTCAGGAGGAAGGTCAGCACGTCGGAAATGGGGGCGGCCAGCAGGGCACCATCCAGGCCGAACCGGCCGGACAGCAGAATAGCCAGGGGAATCAGAAACACGCCCTGCCGGGCCAGGGGAATGGCAAGGGAGGGTACCGGCCGGCCGATCCCTTGAAAGAAAGAGGCGGTGGCCAGATGCAGGCCGTACAGGAAGAAGGCGGCCATATACAGCCGGAAGCAGTGCTGGGCACAGTCCAGGTAGAGGGGGCTGTCAGAGACGAACAGCATCCCGATCTGCCGGGGAAACAGCTGGAACACCAGGAACCACACCCCCGAAATTACCAGGGCGATGGCGGCGGCCGTGCGGAAGGTCTGCCGCACCCGAAGAAAATGCTTCGCCCCGAAGTTGTAACCGTTGATAGGCTGTACGGCGGAGGAGACGCCCACGAACATGGAGTGGGCAATCTGATAGACCTTCATCATCATTCCGTAGACAGAGAGGGCGATGTCGCTGCCGTACACGCTGGCCGCTCCGTGAACCCGCAGCAGGTTGTTCAGGGTGATCTGTACCAGGGCAGTGAGGATCTGGGTCAGCAGGCTGGGAACCCCCAGGGCCAGAATCCGCCCGGTGAGCCTAATGGTGGGGCGCAGCGCCTGGCGCCGGAGCCGGACTGTGTGCAGCCGGGGCAGGTAGGCCAGAAACAGCACCCCGGCCGCCACCTGGCCGATGACTGTGGCAATGCCGGCCCCCACCACGCCCATGCCCAGAGGGAAGATGAAGACGGGGTCTAGAATCAGGTTGAGGACGGCACCGGTAATCATGCAGCCCATGCTGTACCGGGGGTGGCCGTCCGCCCGAATGATGGCGGTGAAGGCCGGGCAGATCAGCTGGAAGGGCAGGCCCCAGGCAATGGTCCGGAGATAGGCTGCAGCCTCCGGCCAGGCAGTGTCCGTAGCGCCGAAGAGCCGGGCAATCTGGGGGGCGAAGCACCAGCTGACGATGGCCGCACAGAGACCGCTGGCGGCAATCAGGGTGGCGGCGTGACCGATGGTGTCATCCGCCTCTTGCTGCTGGCGGCGGCCGAGGCACAGGCTGATGTTGGCGGCGCTGCCGTCTCCCAGCAGCAGGGCCACGGCATTCACCAGAATGACCACCGGGAACGCCACGTTGATGGCCGCCATGGCGGTGATCCCCACGCCCTGGCCCACAAAGATCTGGTCCACGATGTTGTAGAGGCAGTTGACCATCAGCGTCAGGGCCGTGGGGATGGCGTAGCGGACGATCAGCTTTTGAACCGGCTCGGTTTCCAGCGGGCTGCGGGACTCCTGATCGGCCGTCATACGGATCCCTCCTCCGGCGGGCGCACCGCCCGCCGTGATAAAAAGTCCCAGCGGCAGAGCACCGCCCTGCCCACTGGGTAAGCATCAATTTTTCTCAGCATAACATGGGCGGCGGTAAAAGTCAACGCGCCGGACAGCGGTCTGTTCACAGAATGTTTTCAAAGAAGCCGCCGGATGCCGGCAACCTTTTGGCGGCCGGACCTATCTATATGGATGTACAGGCGGTGCGGACAGGCGTGCCTGTCCGCAGTGGCTCCGCTGTACAAAATCACAAGGAAAAGGATGGAACATACATGAGACGATTGCTCACAGGAATCCTGGCGGCGCTGATACTGCTGACGCTGGCGGCCTGCGGCTCTGAAAAGACGGACGCCGGCAACGACGGGAAGGAAGAGGACAGCGCAACGGTCAATGGTGTGGTGAACTGTATGGGGGATTTCCTGGTTCTGCTTACTGACGATGGGACTTATCAGGTTTTCGACTTTGGCGAGGATGTGGATCAGGGGCGTCTTGAAGAGGGGGACAGCGTCACAGTTACCTATACCGGAGAGCTTGGGAGCGAGGATCCGGTGCCTGTGGCGGTTTCTGTGGAGAAGACAGACGCGGTATAAGGAACGCTTTCCATAAAGCAGCGGCCCGCAAACTGCGGGCCGCTGCTTTTTAACAGGGCAGAGAGACCTGGGCAATCAGGTCCCGCACAACAGCGCTGCCTAGCAGCAGACCGGCTGTGGCGGGAACCCAGGGATTGCTGGCGGGCACACTGCGGCGGCCGGGGGGCGGCGCCTCCGGCTGGGCGGGAGAGACGGGCTTCTCCGGGCTGAACACCACCTTCAGATGGTGAATGCCTCTGGTCCGGAGTTCCTTGCGCATCACCCGGGCCAGGGGGCAGCCATAGGTCTTGGAGATGTCCGTTACCTGGAGGAGGGTGGGATCCAGCTTGTTGCCTGTGCCCAGGGCCGCGATCAGGGGGATGTTCAGCTTCAGGGCAGTCTCTGCCAGATCCAGCTTGCAGGACACCAGATCGATGGCGTCCACGATGTAATCGTACCGGCAGCCCTCCGGGAAGAAGCAGTCCCGATGAGCGGCGTCATAGAGACCGTGGACAGGATGGAGCTCTGCATCCGGATTGATGTCCCGCAGACGGGCGGCCACCGCCTCCGCCTTGGGCTGACCCAGGGTGGAGTGGAGGGCCTCCAGCTGGCGGTTCAGGTTGGTGAGGGCAATGGTGTCGCTGTCCACCAGGGTCAGCTCGCCGACTCCGGACCGGGCCAAGCATTCGGCGGCGTAGCTGCCCACGCCGCCCAGCCCCAGCAGCAGCACGTGGGCCCGAGCAAGCCGGGCCTGGGCCTCCGGGCCCCACAGCATCTCGTTGCGGAGAAAGGGATGTTCCATAACGGACCTCCTTGTTGCAAACAGGTGGAAAACGTCCGGCTTTGAAATTTCAAAGCCGGACGTCTTGTGTTGTGAATGGGAATCAACCCACAAAGCTCATGCCGAAGGAGGACTGCTCCGCAGTATAGCCCTCGGTCTTCTCCTCGTAGAACGTATCCACGGCGTCATTGACCAGATCTGCGGACACCTGGATCTCCCAGTAGGGCTGGTCATAGCCCACGAAGTACATGACGTGGTAGCCGGTGCTCTCGTTGTGAATGATGCCGGTGTCGCCGGTCTGGCGGGCGGGATCGAAGCACCAGTCGTTGAACTCCGTCACCATCTGGCCCTGATAGACCTGCTCATACAGGCCGCCGGTGGTGTTGGACCCGGGATCCTGGGAGTACTCATTGGCCAGCGCGGCAAAGGAGTCCTCGGTGGCGTCGCCGGCCTTCCACTCGTCCAGGATGTCCTGGGCCTTCTGCGCGGCCTCGGCGTCCTTGGCGGCCACATCGTCCTCATAGCCCTCGTCATCCTCGGAGAGCTCGGAGGCCTCCGGCTGGATCAGGATGTGGCGCACGTTCACCGTGTTGTATTCGTTGCGGGAGCGGCCGTTAAAGACCACCACATAGTAGTTGCTGCTGTCGCTGTCCTCCAGCACGGCGGAGTCGCCGGCCTGCCGGGCATCGTCATACAGCCATTCACCCAGAACAGAGGAGCTGTACGAGAAGCTGTCAGAAGAGGCATAGGTGGCGGTGGACTCATACTCTGCGGCTGCATCCTCCAGAGAGGTGCCCGCCTTGTAGGCGGCGTAGATGGCATCTGCGGTGGTCTTGGCAGCGGCCATGGCCTCCGCCTTCATCTCGTCGGTGACCTCGATGGAGTTGCCCTCTTCATCTGTATCAGCTGCGGCGCCGTTGACGCGGACATACGCACAGTCCACCAGATCGTAGGCGGTCCGGTCCTCCTGATAGGCGGCCTCCAGCTCGTCGGTGGAGTAGGTCAGACTGTCCTGATAGGACTGGAGATAGGCGGTGGCCAGCAGGCTGCGCCGGGTCTGCTCCTCATAGATGCTGCGGGTCATGGTGCTGCCGTAGATGAGACCCAGATACTGCTTTTCCGTATAGCCGTACGTGCTGGCAGCGGAGGCAAGGGACTCCATGGTGTCGTCCAGGTCGGCCTGCATCTCGTCGTTCCAGGTGAAGCCCTCGGCCTCTGCAGCGGCATTCATGGCCTGGACGCCGGCCAACTGCTCCAGGGCCTTGTCCGCGAAGTAGTCGTACCAAGTCTCGCCCTCGGTGGCGTCGGTGACGAACATGACGGCGCTGGAGGAGATGGTCTGGTCCTTCAAGGACGTGCCGGTGTCCAGCCCGATCATGCTCAGAATGCTGTAATTGCCGTTGACAAAGTTCTGATAGTAGTTCTCAAAATAGAAGTTGACCTCAGCGGCGGTGTACTTCTCACCGTTGACGGTGGCCGCCGTAGCCGTCTTGGGAATGATGTTGGACTTCCAGATGACGGCGGCAATGGCGATTACCAGGAATACCACTCCGATGGTGCCATACAGAAGGTTGGTGCTGTGCTCCTTCTGGCGTTGCTTGGCCTCCCGGGCGGTCTTGGGATCGTTCCAGCCGGAGCCGGACAGGTCCTGGCGGGTCTTTTTTTCTCTTGATGCGCTCATGTGTGTTTCAGTCCTCTCAAGTATTCAGGTGCAAGGTTTGCAAGAAACCGGAAATTACGCACTTTGATATTATACTGGATATGGCCGGATTCTGCAAGAGAAATTTGCGGAATCCCCGCCGCGATCCGGCAGGATCGGCAAAAACAGGGGATTTTTTGGCTGATCCGCAAAAAAAAGCGGAGCGGCCAGACCGCCCCTTCAGAAAACGTGCCCCGCGAGAGCCGTGTAGGCCCGTTATAACCTGCACCTTCACGGCCAGGTGGGTTGCCTCCAACGCGCTTTACCACTTCCAACTTCCAGCCGCAGACAGCAGCCGGGAGGCCTGCGAACCACGCGCTGATCCGGCATCCCGTATAACGAAATGTGGGTTAAAAAAAGACCTATCACAAACCCCGCAGGGCACATATTCACCGTATCACATCCCGGCCCGGGATGCAAGAGGAAACCAGCGGACCCGGAGAGAAATTTTTGTATGGAGTGTCAGGACTCTCCGTCCTCGTCGAACAGGGACTCCATGAACAGGTCATAGACCGCGTCCAGTTCCTCGTCGGAATCCAGCGTGGACAGCAGATCCTCCCCGTCCTCGTGGAGGACCTTCAGGATCACCAGTCCATTGTCCGGATCCTCATCCTCTCCCTCTGTCTCCGCAGGGAAGAAAGCCTGGTACTGCTGGCCGTTGTATTCCAGCGCGTCCACAAACTCCAGCACGATCTCGCGGCCGTCCTCGTCTGTGACTGTGATGAAAGTGGGGCCGTACTCATCCGCCATGGGGCGTCCTCCTTCTGTCTGTATTCTAGGGGTATTGTAACTGACTTTCCAGAAGATTGCAAGGGGGTGAACTTTTGGAAATGTGGGAAACTGGGGCGCTGGGGATGGATTTATCCTGCCCAAAAGCAGAAAAACCATGCGGATAAGAAACTTTTTTTCGGTAAAATACGACATTTTCGATATTGACATGGGATGGTACAATAGAACATATTATGGAGGACTCTGAGCCTCTGCGGCCGCAGACAGGCGGCGCGGCAGACTGCTTTTGCAGAAAATTCAAATTCAAAAGAAGGAGGTGCTCTGCATTGGAACGCAGAAGACGGGAGGGATCCCATGAGATGATCCCCCGCCGGGAACCCAGACAGCAGAAAAGCACCAAACGAACGGGACACAAGGTCGTCTTCATCCTGGGGACGGTCCTGCTGGTGGGCATCTGCACAGTGGCGATGCTTGCCGGGCTTTTTATGATGTACGTCCGGACCACACTGGCCCCTACGCTGGAGGTCAACGCCGACGACTACACCATGAATCTCAGCTCCATCATCTATTACCAGGACAGGGACACCGGAGATTGGGTGGAATACCAGACCGTCTACGGCACGGAAAACCGCATCTGGGTGGACTATGAACAGATCCCGGACGCGCTGTGGCAGGCGGCCGTAGCCATTGAGGACCACCGATTCTTTGAGCACAACGGCGTGGACTGGACCCGAACCGCCTCCGCCACGCTGAACTTCTTCACCGGCAGCCGGGCCACCTTCGGCGGCTCCACCCTGACGCAGCAGGTGCTGAAGAACATGACCGGCGACGACGGCAACACCATCAACCGCAAGGTGCGGGAGATTTTCCGGGCCCTGGAGTTCGAGAAGAACTACACCAAGCAGGAGATCCTGGAGATGTACCTGAACACCATCTATCTGGGACAGGGCTGCTACGGCGTCCAGACCGCGTCGGAGTTCTACTTCGGCAAGGATGTGTCGGAGCTGGATCCGGCGGAATGCGCCTGCCTCATCGCCATCACCAACAACCCCTCCCTGTATGGTCCCATGTCCACCATCACCATCACCCGGGAGGACGGCAGCACCGTCACGCCCCGGGAGCTGAACAAGGAGCGCCAGGAGATGATCCTGACCCGGATGGCCGGCGGCAATGACGATGTGGGCGTCACCGGGCTCACCTATCTGACAGAGGAGGAGGCCGAGGCCGCCAAGGCGGAGGAGCTGCATTTCACGGACGGCACCACTTCCGCTCAGGACATTGTCACGGAGGCTACCGGCGGCGCCAATGTCAACTCCTGGTTCGTGGACCAGGTGCTGCGGGATGTCTCCGCGGATCTGGCGGACCTGTACGGCATCACCGAAAAAGAGGCCCTGAACCGGATCTACAACAGCGGCTACAACATCTACACCACGCTGGACCCGAAGATTCAGGAGATTGCGGAGTCTGTCTACGAGGACCGGGGGAGTCTGAACAACCTCACCTCCGCCAGCGGACAGCTGATCCACTCCGGCATTACCATTATCGAGCCCTCCACCGGCAACATCGTGGCCATGGTGGGCGATATGGGACCCAAGTCCGGAAACCTGCTGTGGAACTATGCAACGGATATCCAGCAGCCGGGTTCCTCCATCAAGCCGCTGACGGCTTATGCCCCGGCGCTGGATGCGGGGGCAGTCTCCCCGGCAACCACCTTTGACAACTACCCGGTCCGCCTGCTGAATGGGAATCCATGGCCCAAGAACTCGCCCAACACCTACACGGGCTGGACATCCGTGCGCAACGGTGTCAAGGCATCCATCAACACCATCGCGGTGCAGACACTGGAAAAGGTTGGGGTCACGGCGGCCTACCAATTCGCCACCGAAAATCTGGGGCTGAGTCTGGCACCGGAGGATATGAACGTCAGCCCGCTGGGGCTGGGCGGCCTGACTTACGGCCTCAGCACGGTGGAGATGGCGGCGGCCTACGCTGCTTTCGCCAACAGCGGTGTGTACAATGAGCCCAAGACCTACGTAAAGGTTCTGGCCAACGACAACTCCACCGTGGTGCTGGAAAAGGAGACGGAGCAGCGGGTGGCCATGAAGGAGACCACCGCCTATCTGATGACGGACATGCTGCGCCGGGCGGTGAATGAGTCCGGCGGCACCGGCGGCGGCGCTCGATTCAGCGGGATGCACATTGCAGGAAAAACCGGCACCACCAACGACAACTATGACCGTTATTTCACAGGCTACACGCCGTATTACTGCGCGGCGGTCTGGGTGGGCTACAAGAACAACGAGCGGATCAGCTACTCCGTGAACCCGGCGGCCTCCCTGTGGCGGCAGGTGATGGAGAAGGTCCATGCGGATCTGCCGGACAAGTCCTTCAACCGTCCCAGCAGCGGCCTGACAACGGTCAGTGTCTGCGCGGACAGCGGTATGCTGGCGACGGATGCCTGCCGCGCCGATTCCAGAGGGGACCGGACGGTATCCTATGAGGTGGCTGTGGGCACGGAGCCCACGACGGAGTGCACGCTCCACAAGATGGTGGACATCTGCACCGAGGGTAACTGCTTGGCCGGTGAGTTCTGCCCGGCGGAGTCCATCGTGCAGAAGGGCTATCTGGACTATGTGCGGGAGGATTACGGCGAGAGCATCACTGCCTCCGACGACGCCTATCTCATCAGCACCCTGGAAAAGGCAGTGGCCCCCACGGAGACCAGCCCCGGCGGATGTCCCGTCCACACGTCGGCTGCAGTTACGGACCCCGATGACCCGAATGGGGGGCTGGATCCCAGCGATCCCAACTGGCAGCCGCCTGATCCCAACGACCCTGATGTGCCCATAGATCCGGATACGCCGACAGAGGACCCCTCCGGCGGCGATTCCGGCGGCGGAGACCAGCCTACGGAGCCGGATCCCAACGATCCCAGCGGCGGCTTTGGAGACGCCGGCGGCGATTGGTGGAGCGGTTTCTGGGGAGACAACACAGGAACATGAGAAAGCGGCCCGGCGATTGCCGGGCCGCTTCACTGTGTCCAGTGGGAAGTTACAGGTTCTTCTCGTAGGACTCGATCATCTTCTTGACCATCTGGCCGCCGACGGAGCCGGCCTCACGAGAGGACAGGTCACCGTTGTAGCCTTCCTTCAGGTTGACGCCCACCTCGGCGGCAGCCTCCATCTTGAACTTATCCATAGCCGCACGGGCCTCGGGAACGTTGATCTTATTGCTATTCTTGCTAGACATAATTGAATCTCCTTTTCATCATACATTTGTTGCGTGTGGGTTACTGGGTATCGCGAGCATAGTTTGACTCCGGGACGGGAGAATATGCGGTTTTTCTGGCGGAAAAATTTGTTGGCAGGGACGTCTTGGAGAAAAATGTCATAGATTTGTTACCCATCGGAAAGGCGGATTATGATATAATCTCAAAAAAACAAAGGGAGGCACTGGCGATGGAGGGCATCTGCGGGCGAATGTGCGACGCATGTACCTGGAAAGAGCAGCTGGACTGTCCCGGCTGTCAGGATGGGCCGGGGCGCCGGTTTTCCGGCGGCTGTCCCATTGCGGACTGCTGCCGGGAGAAGGGGCATACGGCATGTGTGACCTGCACCTTTTCTACCGGCTGTGCCCTGCGGCGAAGAGATATGCCCCAGAACCGGCTGTGGGCCGTGGAGGCAGAGCGGGAGCGCCGGGCGCGGCTGGACCGGAATGCCCCTGTGCTGGCCAAGTGGCTGTGGCTGCTGTTCTGGCTGGTGACTCCCAGTGTTTTCAGCAACATTCTGACCATGGATACTGTGGCGGGAGCGTTTCCAACTGCCGGAGTCGTTGGAAATGTGCTGGCATTTCTGATTTCCCTGGCCTATGGTGTCCTTTTGTGGCAGCTGCGGGAGGCGGCAGGCCGGTACCGCACGGCGGCCCTGTGCTATTTGGCTGGCGGCATCATCAGCGGTGTGCTGCTGCTTCCGGCAATTCCGGAGGGGAACTGGCTGTGGTGGCTGCTCTCCCTGCCGGTCATGGTGCTGGAGCTCTGTGCCGCATATCAGGAGTTTTATGCCCATGCAGAGGTTTTGGAGGAGCTTGACCCGGAGCTGGCGGGGAAGTGGCGGCTGCTTTGGAAATGGTGGATCGGCCTGCTGCTGGGGTTGTTTGGATGCATCTTCCTGGCATTGATTTCGGCAATTCTGGGTCTTCTGGCGATACTGGCGGACGCCATCGGCCTGTTGGTGGTGGGGATCGTGAAGCTGGTCTATCTCTACCGGACAGCAAAGCGGTTCCGGGAATATCAGCCGGCGGCACTGCAGAAGGAGGTTCTATGAGATTATTGTTCAGACAGCGGCTGTTCTCCTGGTTTGACAGCTATGACATCTACGACGAGGCGGGGAACACCGTCTACACTGTGGAGGGAAAGCTGGCCTGGGGACACTGCCTCCACATTTTGAATGCGGCGGGAGACCACATCGGCACTGTGCGGGAGCAGGTGCTGACCTTTCTGCCCAAATTTGAATTGTACGTCCAGGATCAGTATGTGGGCTGCATCCAAAAGGAATTCACATTTTTCACGCCGAAATTTGACATCGACTGCAACGGCTGGCGTGTGGAGGGCGACTTCCTGGAGTGGGATTACCGGGTGACGGAGGCCTGCGGGGCGCAGGTGGCGTCCATCCACAAGGAGCTGCTCCACTGGACGGACACTTACGTGATCGACGTGGCGGACCCGGGCAGCGCGCTGTGCGTACTGATGCTGGTGCTAGCCATCGACGCGGAGAAGTGCTCCCGGAACTGAGCGCCGCCCAAGAATGAATGTAAAGCACGCCGCCCTTTCGGGCGGCGTGCTTTACAGACTGCGGATTTGGTTTTGGATGAGGGAACCCACCGTGTCGGCGAACTGGTCCAGGGAACGGATGCGGGCGAAGTTCCGGCCATAGACGGTGTGGGCGGCGGGCAGGTCGTCGTCATTCCCGGTGAAAACGCACATGACGTTGATGCCCTTGTAGGTCAGGGACCGGATCTCCATGGCGGTGTTCTGGATGCCGTTGTCCGCGGCGTATTCCACAAAGCTTCCGCTGTGGTTCATCTGGATCACGTCGTTGGGTTTCACGTCGGAGAGGAGGATTACCAGCTTGTGTTCGCTGGGGGAGTCTTCCAGTCCCTTGGCCAAGGCCCGGATGGCCAGGCCGTCCCGGTTGCAGCCGGTGGTGAAGTAATTGAAGATGCGGTCGTTTTTGCCCGTCTCATAGTAGTCCCGATAGCGGGTCACCACGGTGTATCCGCTGAGGGAGCAGAAGGAGGATACTCGCACCGGAATGTGGCAGCGGGTAAGGCTTTCGGCAATCATATAGCCTTGGGCGGCCACCACCGCCTGCCGGTCGATCTGGGAGCTGGAGGCATCCAGAAGAATGTCCACCGACAGGTCGCCGGGATCCGACTGGAGAATACGGGTGAACACCTTGTCGTCGTCCAGGTACACGCCCCGCCAGATGCGGCCGGCATCCAGCGCGCCGGAGGCGGCACGGACAGGGGTGGGCTGGAGATAAGCCAGCATGGCGTTGCGGATGCGGGCGGTGAGGCGGCGGATGCTGGTGCGGTGGCGGGTGGCGTCGGCTTCGTAGGCGGCCCGGTTCAGCTCCATCTGTCGCAGGGCGTTGCGCCGCTGGGCGGCCACATAGCCCTTGAGCTTTTCATGAGTGTCGTCTCCGGTGGCGTAGTACAGGTGGCAGCCCTGGTGCTCGTCCACGCAGAGCTCCCGCTCCAGGCTCTCCAGCTGCGACTGGTCGTATAAGGGGGCGCCGAAGTAGCCCCGCATGTATTTTCGCAGGGCGGCCTCCGTCTGGGCCAGGTTGTAGTCCGTCAGGCGGCGCTGGACCGGCTCTGCGTTGGCTCCGCCGCCCTGGCCCTTCACCAGATGCTCCCCGAACCCGTGGCCAAAGGCCCGCACGGCGGGCAGCAGGTCCGCCTCGGACCGGCGGCGGAAGGCGAAGAGGGGGCGGCGCCGTTTCCGCTCCTCCGACTCCTGGGCCTGGGTCTCGCCGGGGGTGAAATGGAAATAGGTGTGGAGGAATGCCAGGGCCCGCTCCGCAATGGCAGGGCCGTCCAGGTCTCCGGGGAACTCCAGGGCATCCAGCATTTCCCGGTCCCTGGGCAGCAGGGGCGGTTCGCTCTGCCCCAGGGCCCTGCAGAAGTGGGCGTTTTCCAGCGTGGCCAGCAGGTCGCCGGGATCTGCCCGCTGGTCCAGAGCCACGGCCCGGCGGGCATAGCTCCGCCGCAGGGAGGGCAGCGCCGGCCGGCGGGGAGCCTCCCGCTGGTAGACGGCGTTTTCCAGCCCCAGCCACAGCAGCTGCTCAAAGAGCTGTTCCTTGGAGCAGCCGTGGAGGGATTCAAACAGCCCTTCTATGGTCTCTGCTCCGTAATTCTTCCGCACGGCGCCGATGATGCTGTTCCAATACAGGTCTGCACGGCCATCCTCGTCGTATGCCTTGAAGTCTGGCTCAAAGGAGTAATCCGCAGCGGCGTTCCAGATCAGGTTCCGGGCCCGCCGCTTCTCACTGTCCAGGATCTCCATCAGTCAAACACATCCTCACGGCGGAGCGTCTCCGGCAGGCGGGTGCGGATCACGTCCCGCACCAGCTGCCGCTCAAAGTCATCAAAGGACTTGTTGACAAGGCCCAGATCCAGCGCCCGGTTGCCCTCCAGCCCGGTGCGCATCAGTCGCACGGCGGCCAGCAGGCCCCGCAGGTCCAGAGGCTTGGTAGAAAGCTCTCCGCCGTCGCATTTCTTCTGGATGTCCTGGAACAATCCGGCGAACTGCTCGGCATACACGCCTTTCAGAGAGGGGAACTCCCGCTTCAGGAGCTTGATGAGCCCCTCGGTGGTGATGGCGGGCATGTCGATCACCACGAACCGGGAGGCCAGAGCCTCATTCAGCTCCCGGGTGCCGGCGTAGCCGTAGTTCATGGTGGCGATGAAGCGGGTGGCGTCGTGAAGGGGAATGCGTTCATAGCCAGGCATGTCGATGGAGCGGCGGAAGTCCAGCGTGGCGTGGAGCACCGCCAAAGACTCGTTCTTGGCCATGTTGATCTCATCCAACACGCCGAAGCCGCCGGTCTCCGCACACTGGTAGATGGGGCCCTTCCGCAGCTGTACGGCGCCGTTTTCAAAGGTGTCCGTGCCCAGCAGGGTGGCGGCGTCTGTGTTGATGTAGAAGGACACGTTCCAGCTGGGGCGGCCGAACACGGTGGCCAGGTTTTCCGCCAGCACATTCTTGCCAGTGGCCTTGGGGCCTACCAGCAACAGGTTCTCTCCGCAGAGGATGGCGGTGATGGCCTCCTCCCAGATGTCCTTTCCATAATAGAGATACCGGGGATCGGGGACCCGGCGCCGCAGGGTCTCGTCCTCCTCCGGATAGGCGTCCCGAAATTTTTCGATCTCCGCAGTGATGTCGGCGCTGACGCCTTCATCCCGCAGAAATTCCAGCATATCCAACATAGTGTGAACCTCCCGTGTTTTCTGACTCTATCATAGCATGATTCCTGAAAATGGCAAGAGAAAAAGGCGCGCCCGACATTCACCGGGCGCGCTGAAAGGATCAATCTGTATTCTCCAGGGGAAAAGTCACTTGCCAGAGGCCCTCCGTCAGGGTGGCGGCGGTATAGAAGTTGCCGTGGAGGGTGCATCCTGCCAGCTCCTCCGGCGGGACGGCAAAGAGAAAGTCCATATAATCCGTCCGGCCGCCAGCCGTCTCACCTGTAAAATAAGAGATACCGGTACAATGGAATTCCCTGCCGTCGGCATCTTCCATCCACAAAAACGCGTGGTTGTCCGTCCTGGAGGCGTCTCCCCGGCACAGCTGGATGTGGAAGAGGCCGTCTGCGTAACCGGCGGCTGTGATGGGCAGGCCCTCCGCGGGCTCCGCCAGGACTTCACCGGGTTGCAGCATTACGGAAGCCAGATCGCCGCTTCCACCGGTGGCAGAGTAATAGGTCACCTCCGGCTCCCTCACCCCTGCGGCAGGGGGATCAGCCCCCCAGGTGAGGGCGGTCTCCGCCTCTTGGGCATAGTTCGTCAGCTTCAGGTCCACCGTCACGCCCTCCATCGCCTTCTTGCCTGTCAGCAGCTGCCGGACGGAGAAGGTCATCTTGCCGCCGGTGGGAATGGGGGAGCCGTCCATGGTTTTCACAGTGCAGAGAAAAGTGACTGTCCCGGTGGCCTCGTCCCAGGCCACCCGCTCACAGCGGCCGGTCTGGTCAAAGGGCAGGTGGAAGGACCAACTGTCAAACAGGTCTGTGGTGGCGTCCACAGGACCGCCGGAGAGGACGATGTACGCCTGGGCAGTGTCTCCCTCCACCCGGACGGCCGCTACCTCCATGGTGATGCCGCTGTCCGTGCAGGCTTCCTGTATCGGCTGGAAGAACTGGGCTACGGCGGGGGCAATCCGGTATAAAACCGCATATCCCGTCTCCGACCGGACCGCCAGGGCTGGGGTAGCCAGCAGCACTGCCGCCACGGCAGCGGCCGCCGCCAGCCGGCGCAGGGGGAGGCGGTGTCGGTCAGGGTGGGAGAGAGTCTTGCGGATCAGGTCCGGCGACGGGCCGACAGGCTCGTTCATCCGGCGGTAGGTTTTGGAAAAGTTCATATATCCTCCTTCAGCAATGTCCGCAGCTTCTGCCGGGCCCGGGTCAGCTGTGCCCGGACGGTGGAGGGAGACCGGCCCAGAATCCGGGCGATCTCCTCCGTCTGATAGCCCTCATAGTAGAACAGGTGGATGACGGCCCGGTATTTGCCGGGGAGATGGGCCAGAGCCTCGTCCACAGCGGATTCCACGGAGTCTTGGTAGGAATAGACATCCTCCAGCGGGAGGGTCCGCATCCGCCAGGGGGAGGCCAGCAGGCTCCTTGCGCAGTTGGCCGTCACCCGTAGGAGCCACGCACGTCGGTGTTCCTCATTCGCAAAATCCGGAGCGGACCGGTGGAGCCGGAGAAAAACCTCCTGAAACACGTCGTCGGCGTCGCTGCGGGAGCGGGTCATGGCGTAGGCCAGCCGGTAGACTGCGGAGCCGTATTGCGCCACGGCTTCGGCGGTATCGGGCATGTGATCACATCCTTCTGTAAGGAATACCCGGCAGAGGGCGGAATTGCTGCAAAGAGAAAAAACATTACATTTGTTTTGGCGGGAATGTTGCGTTTGGTTGCGGCGGTGTCAGGTGGCTGTGGTGGACTTTCCCGGCGGCGCTTGGTATGATGGGACCAGCGAAAGAGACTGGAGGAGGAAGACTCATGACCTTTGGAGAGAAGCTGACCGGGCTGCGGAAGCGGGAGGGGCTGAGCCAGGAGGCCCTGGCGGAACAGCTGGGCGTCTCCCGTCAGGCGGTGAGCCGCTGGGAACAGGGGGCGGCCCTGCCGGACGCGGCGAAACTGCTGCCCTGCGCCCGGCTGTTCAGCGTGGACGTGGAATGGCTGCTGGATGAGGAACAGGATGGGGAGGATCGGCTTTCGGCGGCGGAGTTCCTGCAGGGAACGGAAAGGCCCTCTGTTCACAGAGACTGGCCCTGGTATATCGCCGGCGGCATCGTCACCGGCGCGGGTTCTTTGGGTATGGTGACCATGGGGATTCTGAGCGCCGTCTTTCCTGTCGTGGTTTCCGAGGCTCCGGCGGGGGTGGAGTGGGTCCGCATCTACACCGGCCTGGCTGGTTTTCTGAAAGCTCACGGCGTAGAGTGGCTCTTTGCCCTTTGGGCGGCGGTGGCCCTGGCGGGGCTCTGGCTGCTGGCCCAGCCGCCTATCCGGCGACGGGAACAGACGGCCTCCCAGTTTTCCTCCTGGTACGCCGCGGGCGTGGCGGTAGGGCTGTACGGCGTCGGTCAGACCGCCTGGTATGTCCAGCTGGGCAAGCTGAGAGACCTGCCTGTGCTGGCCCTTTTCCTGGCGGCGGCGGTCTGGTGCACGGTGCGGCAGTTTTGGCGGCTGGGCGGGGAGCCGGACGAGACCCGCAGGCGGCAGGAACGGATCATTGCCCTGCTATACACCGTCGCACAGGGAGTCCTTCTCCTGCTGACGGCGGAGGCGGGCTTTGGCCTGGTGGCGCTGGTGCTCCATATTGGGGTGTATTTCATCTGCGCTGCAGCCATAACCTGGAGGCGGTCCGGCAGGGGAAAGCACTAAACACAAAAACAGGAGGCCGGTCTCCCGGCCTCCTGCCTTTGTGTCTGTTCGGTTATCCCATCAGATAGGCGTACTTGGTCAGCACCGTCCAGATGAACACCTCGATGTCGGCGGGCAGGTCGTTCTTGGCGTCCAGATCTGCCTCGAACACCTTGCTGTCCAGGCGCACCAGCACCTTCTTCCCGCCCAGAGGCAGGAAGCCCTGATTGTTTACACTCTCGTCAAAGCCCTCCCGGGTCAGGAACAGGGTGAACTTCTCCCGGTAGGGGGCGGAGTCGTAGGGGCAGAACACGGCGCAGTTGCCGCACTCGTTGCACATCCGGTCCACATGGAGGATCTGCTGGCGGCCGTCCGGCAGCTCGATGACCACATTGGCCCGGTTGGGGCACACGTCGGCGCAGACCTGGCACACCACGTTGCAGGTCAGGCACCGGTTGCCCTCGCACTTGGCGCTCTCGCAGAGGACGCCCTTCTTGGCGACGGCCTCCTCCCGGGTGGCTACGGCCTTGGCGGGGATGGCAAACTTGTGGGCCTCGCCGATGACGGCATTGGCGAAATACTGGGCGTCGGCAATGCCCTCCACCACGGTGGCGGGCCCGCGCATGGCGTCGCCGCCGGCGTAGACGCCCTCGAGATTGGTCTTGAAGGCGGGGATGCCCTTCTCGTCCACGGTGATGCCGTTCCGGGTGAAAACCTCGCTCTCAACCTTCTCGCCCACGGCGGAGACCACGGTGTCGCAGGGGATCTCCACCATTTCGCCGGTGGGGACGGGCTTGCGGCGGCCCTTGTCGTCCGGGTCGCCCAGCTTCATCTTCTCACAAATCAGCTTGCCGTCCTTCTGCTCCACAGGGGCTACCAGCTCCAGGAACTCCACGCCGTCGGCAATGGCCATCTCCAGCTCCTCCGCATCGGCGGGCATATACTTCTTCGTCCGGCGGTACACCAGGGTAGAGGATTTGGCCCCGGCCCGCAGAGCGGCCCGGGCGGCGTCCATGGCGGTGTTGCCGCCGCCCACCACGGCCACATGGCCCAGGGAGACGTCCTTACCCGCCTTCATGTCGCGCAGCCAGCCGATGACCGGCACCACGTTGCCGGGGATGTCCAGCCGTCCGGCCTTCCAGGCGCCTACGGCGAAGAAGATGTGGGTATAGCCCTGTGCCTTCAGCTCTGCCACAGAGGGGGCCTCGGTGTTCAGCTTTACCTCCACGCCCATCTTCTCCATCAGAGCCACGTCCTTGTCGATAGCCTCGTCGCTGATGCGGAAGGCGGGGATCACCTGCCGGACGATGCCGCCCAGGCGGTCCGCTTTTTCAAACAGCGTCACGGGGATGCCCGCCCGGCCCACGAAGTACGCCGCGGACATGCCGGTGGGACCGCCGCCGATGACGGCCACCTTCCGGCCGTCCGTCACCGGCGCGGGAGGCGTGATCTTGGACATGTAGGCGTCATAGCCCTTTTCGGCCGCCACCAGCTTGGTGGCGCGGATGTTCACGGGCTCGTCGTAATAATTCCGCATACACTTGGTCATGCAGTTGTGGGCGCAGATGGTGCCCGTGATGAAAGGCAGGGGGTTCTTCTCGGTGATGAGCCGCAGGGCGGAGGCGTACGCGCCCTTCCGGCACAGCTCGATATACTCCGGAATGTCCTGGTGGATGGGGCAGCCGCCCTTGCAGGGAGCGGTGAAGCAGTCCAGCAGGGGCACCTTGTCATACAGCTTGCGGCGGGGCAGGGGCTTGATGGCTTTCACATGGTACTTGTCGGACCGGGCCGCCAGAGAGAGGGCCTCGATGCCGACCACGTCCACGCCGGTGAAGGGCTTGAAGTCCAGAGCGTCCAGCTTGTCTCCGATCTGGGTGAACCGCTGGTAGCCGCCGGGCTTCAGCTCGGTGGTGGCCATGGTGATGGGCCAGATACCGCAGGCGAACAGCTTGTCGATGTTGAAGGCGTCGGCACCGCCGGCATAAGAGAGGCGCAGCTTCCCGCCAAACTCCTTGGCCATCATGGCGGCCATGGTGGTGGTCAGGGGGAAGAGGGACTTGCCCGCCATGTACATCTCCTCGCTGGGCAGTTCCCCGGCCTTCACGTCCACAGGGAAGGTGTTGGAGAGCTTCAGGCCGAATTCCAGCCCCTCCTTGTCTGCCAGGGCCTGGAGGCGGTGGAACATGGGCACCGCGTCGGCGTACTGCAGGTCCTCCTTGAAGTGGTGATCGTCGAAGGCGATATAGTCATAGCCCATGGAGTCCAGAATGGACCGGGCGGTCTCGTACCCCAGGATGGTGGGATTGCACTTGACGAAGGTGTGCAGGTGCTTCTTCTCCAGCAGGTAGCTGGCGATCCGCTCGATCTCGTCCGGCGGGCAGCCGTGGAGGGTGGACACCGTCACGGATCCGGACACATGGGGAGTGATCGTGTCGATATAATCGCTTTCTCCCGGGAAGAACTCCTTCAAAACAGCGATGCACTCCTGGAAGATGGGCGTCTTGGAGGCGTCCACCATGCCGTTCAGGAAGGTGTCGATCTTCTCACCCTGGATGCCTGCCAGGTCATAGCCCACGGACATGTTGAACACGAATCCGTTGGGATCGCCCAGACCATAGACCTTTGCCATGATCTTCAGGGCGCACCAGGCCTTCACATACTCCTCAAAGGCCTGCTGGACATACAGCTCCGTGGACCACTCGCAGTTGTAGCACTCATCCTCCGCCAGGATGCAGGGGCGGTTGATGCAGGCGGCCAGATCCGCGCCGTCCATCTTCTGGACGGTCTTCAGCTCGAAGAACCGGGCGCCGGCGAAATAGCCGGCAATGATGTTCTGGGCCAGCTGGGTGTTGGGGCCGGCGGCGGGGCCGAACGGAGTCTCGATGGTCTCCCCGAAGATGGGGAGCTTCTTCATGCCGGCCTTGTAGGGCTTGTGGACGCCGAACACGGCGCCGTCCCGGCGGTATTCGGTGGTGATCCAGGTCATCAATTCCCGAAAGGGAATGGGGGTCATTAACTCAGACATAGTTTTTCCTCCTCAGAATAACTCCTGAAATACGAATGCGCACTGCTTCCGCAGGGGCACATCGGCCGGTCATCAATACTCCTTGTGGTTCAGCCGGCCCCACAGACGCTTGCTGCTCTCCAGAATGTGGGCATTCACGGCCTCCTCGTCGATCTCCGTCAGGACCCGGTCCTTCATCAGGATTCTGCCGTTAATCATGGTGGTCTGGCACTGCCGCCCCGTCATGCCGAAGAGCATGTGTCCGTCGATGTTGGCATCAGAGAACGGTGTGAAGGGCTTGTAGTCCATGACGATCACGTCCGCCGCCGCGCCGGGCTTCAGCACGCCCAGAGTGGGGAAGCCGGTGCGCTCCGCCATCTTGGCGTTGTTGCGGAACAGCATGTCCGTCACCTCGCACCAGCCCACGTTGGGCATACAGGCGTTGTGCCGCTGGGAGCACAGGGCCACCTTGATGGACTCCAGCATGTCGTTGGTGTAGGCGTCGGTACCCAGACCGATCAGAATGCCCTTCTTGTAGAGCTGCAGCACCGGAGAGATACCCACGGCGTTGCCCATGTTGCTCTCCGGGTTGTTGACGCACATGGTGTCCGTGGCCTTGATGATATCCATTTCCGCCGTGTTCACATGGATGCAGTGGCCCAGGATGGTCTTGGGTCCCAGGATGCCGTGGTCCTGGAGCCGCTGGACGGGCCGGCGGCCGTAGTTCTGGAGGGAGTCGTACACGTCGTTCATGCCCTCGGACACGTGGATGTGATAGCCCACCCGGCCGCTGTTGGCCGCCGCCATCCGGTCAAAGGTCTTGTCGGAGATGGTGAACAGGGCATGTCCGCCGAACATGGCCTTCAGCATATCGGAGGGGTTCTGCTCGCAGTAGTCGATGAAGTCCTTGTTCTCCTGCACGGACTGAAGGGATTTCTCCTCCCCGTCCCGGTCGCTGACCTCATAGCACAGGCACGCCCGCATCCCGAATTCCCTCGTCACCTCGGCGATCCGCATCAGGGAGCCGGGGACCTCACAGAAGCTGGCGTGATGGTCGAAAATGGTGGTGACGCCCTGCTTGATGGAGTCGATCACCAGGGCCTGGGCGCTGGCCTTGGTGGCCTCCAGGTCCAGATTCCGGTCAATGTACCACCACTGGCCGTCCAGCACCTCATAGAAGCTGGTGGGGTTGTACCCATCGATGGAGAGGCCCCGGGCCAGGGCGGAGTAGATGTGGGTGTGGGCATTGATAAGGCCCGGCATGATGACGCCGCCACGAGCGTCCACAAATTCCGCCTGGGGGTACTTGGCCTTCAGATCCGCGGTGGTGCCGACCTCCACGATCTTGCCGCCATCGGTGACCACGCCGCCGTCCGGCAGGTAGCCGATGCCCTCCGGATCCCGGGTGATGACCTTGCCGTTTGCCAGTAAAATCATAAAAATGACCTCCTTTTGTCCGTCTTTTGCATATCTGATAAAAAGAAAAGGCGCTTCAAACCGCTGTCGGTTTGAAACACCTACCAAAAGACCGGAATGATAGGTGTCAGCCCGTGCGCGCAGCACTTCGTTGCAGCTATCATTCTTCCCTTGTACTTGTATTTTACCGGACAGCAGCCTAAAATGCAAGCAGGGAAGCTCAAAAATTTTCAGATGGATTTTGTGTAGTTTGCCGGAAAGCGGCGGAACTTATTCCCAACCGGGTCCGTCTACATGAAATGAAATAAAGAAAGCGATGGAATCAGAGAAAGAGGAGGCGTCAGAATGAAACGGCTTTGGATTTGCCTGCTGGCTTTTGCGCTGCTGACGGGATGCGGCGATTCCGGCGACATTGCGGTGACAACGGTATACGAAACAGATGACCCGCCCCGGACCGCCCTGACCACGGAGTGGGAGACTTACGACCCGTCGGTGGAGACGGTGTGGTGCATCCTGTCCTATGAGGGGGAAGGGGAATCTCTGGAGTATGGGGCGCCCTATTGGCTGGATGTGCGGGAGGCGGACGGCAGCTGGACCCAGGTGCCCCTGGCTGAGAACGCCGGATGGGATGCCATGCTGTATACCCTGCCGTCCGGTGAAAAGCAGGCGTTTCCGTGCATCCTGTCCCTGTTTGACTACGACTTCTCCGGCGGCAGTACGTTCCGCGTCATCAAAGAGATCGGAGAATATACGGCCGCGGCGGAGTTCACCCTGACAAAGGGGGCGGTCATCTCCGCAGAGACGCCTTACGGCTTCGGCCCCATGGAGGAGGTGCCGGAGTACGGCGACCCGGCGGAGCTCTCCGCCGGCGGTGCCGTGGTGTTTACCGAGGCGGGAACGGAGAATGCGGATGCGGCGGAGATATTTTTGGAGAAGGTCTCCCTGGGCATCCCCTGCCAGCTGCGGACCCTTCAGAACTACTATGAGAGCTGGCCCATGCTGATCGACGTCATCTATGACGGCCGCGGCTTTCTCTGGCGGATGCGGACCGGCGGAGAGATCACGGAGAAACGATTTTCCTACATCGTGACGGACGGCACGGACGTATACCTCTCCAACGGCGCAGACTGGGAGAGCACAGAACAGTACGACAGTGAGAAGGCGTTTCTGCTGCCCTCCGGCTCCGGATCCTTCCTGGTACCCGCGGCGGAGGCGATGACAGATGACCGGCTGGCGGAAAATACCGCCCGCTATCGGATCTGGTCAGGCGACGGGATGCGGGCTGCTTCCCTGACGGAGGACCCTGCAGAATTCAGCGTCATACGCTGTGACCCGGAGAGCGGAACATGGAGCAGGTCCTGGACCATCCGGGAGCTGGATGACCGGGCCACGGCAGTGAGGGACCTTTCCTGGCTGGAATCCGGAGCACTCCTGCACATCACTTATGAAACGGAGAAGGACGGCACGCTGACGGTTGACTTTGTGCCGGACGCTGAACTGACTGATCCCGGCGATCTCTGCGGCTATCCGGCGGAATAGAGACTGCGGGGCCGGCGGTTTGCCGGTTTTTCCGTAGAATACTGCAAAATCTTGGGATTTTCCATTGACAAGGGCACAAAAGCTCTGATATTCTATTCGGGCTGATTGAAACGATTTCCCGACCATTCCCCAACATTAAAAAGGAGAGAGATGCACACATGCTGGGAGAGATCATTGCGGATTTGAGCAACTGGATGTATACCTACCTGCTGGTGATTCTGCTGGTGGCCGCCGGACTGTTTTTCACCATTCGGAACCGGTTCCCGCAGCTGCGGCTGCTGCGGGAGGCCATCCGCGTGGTGGTGGAGCGGCCGGAGAAGGAGGGAAGCGTGTCCTCCTTCCAGGCGCTGATGGTGTCCACCGCCTCCCGGGTAGGTACGGGCAACATTATCGGCGTGTCCGTGGCCATCTGCATGGGCGGCTACGGCGCCGTGTTCTGGATGTGGCTCATCGCCCTGCTGGGCGGCGCCACGGCCTTTACCGAATCCACGCTGGCGCAGATTTACAAGCGCCGGAACCCGGAGACCGGCGAGAGTTACGGCGGCCCTGCCTATTATATTGAGGCGGCCCTCCACAGCCGTCCCCTGGCGGTGCTGTTTGCCCTGAGCCTCATCGCCACCTACGCCGGCGGCTTCAACATGCTCTGCTCCTACAACCTCCAGTCCACCTTCTCCGGATACAGCTTTTATTCCCCGGAGTGGACGCCCTGGATCATCGGCGGCATCGTGGCGCTGCTGACCGGGTACTGCGTCATGGGCGGCGGCAAGCGGATCATCGCCTTCGCCTCCACTCTGGTGCCCATCATGGGCGGACTGTACGTGCTGGTGGCCCTGGTGGTCATCGTCATGAACGTGGGGCTGATTCCCCAGGTGTTCGGACGGATCTTCTCCGAGGCGTTCGATTTCCAAGCCATCTTCGCCGGCTTCACCGGCTCTGCCGTGATGCAGGGCGTGAAGCGGGGCCTCTTTTCCAACGAGGCCGGCGTGGGCTCCGCCCCCAACGCTGCCGCCTCTGCCAATGTCAGCCATCCGGTGAAGCAGGGGCTGGTCCAGATGCTGTCTGTCTTCCTGGACACGCTGGTGATCTGCTCCGCCACCGCCTTCATGCTGCTGTGCTCCGGTGTGGAGCCCGCAGTGGAGCTGCAGGGCGCCCCCTATGTGCAGTCGGCCCTGGCCGCCTCCTTCGGCACCCTGGGTCCCGTTTTCATCACCGTGGCCATGGTGCTCTTTGCCTTCACAACTCTGATCGGAAACCTCTACTATGTGGACAATGCCCTGGCGTATCTGCTGGGGCACGTGCCCTCCAAGCGGTTCATGGTGGTGTTCCGCCTGATTGCCATGGGACTGATTTTCCTGGGCGCCGGCCTCACGCTGGATCTGGTGTGGAACCTGTCTGACGTGCTGATGGGCGTCATGGTGCTCATCAACATTCCGGTGATCGCGGTCCTCTCCCGTCCGGCGGCGGCAGCCCTGCGGAACTATACCGAGCAGCGCAGGGCCGACAAGAACCCCGTGTTCCGGGCCGCGGACATCGACCTGAAGGAAAAGACCGAATACTGGAACTGAAATAAAAACGGCAGGGCTTTGAAAGCGGACGCTTCGGCGTCCGCTTTTTTTGCATAGAATGGAATAGAAACAGAAAATTTACAAAAACTACTTGAAATAAAAAACGAAATCGCTTAATATAATATCGAAAACTATATTATATGATGCGGACGGCATGATGCCGGATTTCAAGAAGGAGAGACCATTCCATGCGCAAACTGTTTGCAAAGGCCCAGGACCCCATCAGCTGTGAAACCCATGCGCTCGGCGCGGTGGCCGCCCTGGGGGGCGGTCTGCTGTATCTGCTTCGGGGCGTCTGGACGGATGCGGCCATACCGGCGGTGGCGGCGGCCCTGTGCTTCTGTCTGTCTATGGCGGCACTGTATGCCGCCAGCGCCATCTATCACTACTATCCCGGCACTGCCGCCAGCGGCGGAGTGAAGCGGGTGCTGCGGAAAATGGACCACAGTATGATCTATGTGCTGATTGCCGGCAGCTACACGCCCTTCTGCGTGGTGCTGCTGCCCCAGCCCAGGGGAACACAATTCTGCCTGATCCTCTGGGGCGTGGCCCTGGCGGGGGTGCTGGCGAAGATGCTGTGGATCAACGCACCACGGATGCTGTCCACGGCAGTATATCTCATCATGGGATGGTCTGTGGTGTTTGTGGCAAAGGACTTCACCGCTCTGGGCCAGCCCTGCCTGACGCTGGTGGCTCTGGGCGGGATCTGCTACTCGGTGGGAGCGGTGTTCTACGCCGTCAAGAAGCCAAACATCTCTGCAGAGTGGACCTTCCACGAACTGTTCCACCTGTTGATTCTGGCGGGGTCTTTCTTCCACTATCTGGCGGTATATCTGTATGTGCTGTGACGCAGTGGCGAAAAATCTGACTGAAAACGAAAGCAGCCCGGCGGAATATCCGCCGGGCTGCTTTTGGAATCTGTGCAATTGGAACACTGGCGCTGTTTATTGCGGGCTTTCATCCGGTATCGGAAGGCCGTGCGACTCCATCAAGCCGTACGACTCCAGCAGAGCTTTTGCCTCGTCCAGAGATGCTGCCGGAGCGACATAGACGGAGGAGCCGGCTACGTAGGTTGACGTTCCGTCGTCCTCGCCGGGGACCCGCTCAAAGGGGAACAGGAAGAACTGCGTATATTCCCGGTCTGTGTACAGTTCCCCGAAAAACGTGTGGGCGGGGAACTTTCCGTATTCGAGCAGGCCCCGGTTGAGGCCGCCGCCCTCATGGGCCATGGTCAGCCAGACCTTGCTGGCTTCCTCAGAGGTGAAGGGCTGTTCCTCCAGTTCCAGATAGCCGCTGAAGCTGTCATCCTGCCCCCACTGCTTCACCATCTCCCCGTGGAAATGCAGAGTGGTGTTCACGGCCGTGGCCTCGCCATCCTCCCACAGGACCGCCGGGAGTGTCACGTCCACCTGTGACCGGAATTTCACCATGCGGGCAATGACCAGTGCGGCAGCGAGAATCAGTACCAGACAGATCACCGTCGTGGCCCGGTTGGGGCCGTGCCGTTTGGCGTTCGTCTGCTCTGGGGCCATGGTATGCTCCTTTCCGCCGGACGGGACCGGCCTGCCGTGCATCACACACGTAAAGGGAGAGCGCCTTATTTTGTCCCGAAGATCCGGTCACCGGCATCGCCCAGACCGGGGACAATATAGCCGTGCTCGTTCAGATGGTCATCCACGGCGCCGCAGTAGATGTCCACGTCCGGGTGGGCCTTCTGGATGCGCTCCACACCCTCCGGCGCGGCCAGCAGAACCATCAGCTTGATGTTTTTGCAGCCCCGCTTCTTCATCTCGGTGATGGCGGCCTCGGCGCTGCCGCCGGTGGCCAGCATGGGATCCACGATCATGATGTCCCGCTCCGCAATGTCCTTGGGCATCTTGCAGAAGTAGACATGGGGCTCCAGCGTCTCCTCATCCCGGAACATGCCGATGTGGCCCACACGGGCGGAGGGCACCATCCGCAGCACACCGTCCACCAGCCCCAGGCCCGCCCGGAGGATGGGCACCACAGCGAACTTCTTGCCTTTCAGGGTGGGGGCGATGGTCCTGCAGATGGGGGTCTCCACCTCCTTGGTGGTCAGGGGCAGATCCCGGGTGGCCTCATAGGTGATCAGCATCCCGATCTCGGAGACGATCTCCCGGAAATCCTTGACGCTGGTGTCCTTGTCCCGTAGGATGGTCAGCTTGTGGGCCACCAGGGGGTGGTCCATCACATGCACTTTGCCGCTCATACTTATAAACTCCTTTTCTCTGATATCCTTGATGTAAACCGTTCCCTACGATCTAAACCGTTCCCTCAGATCTGGGGCGGCTGCCGCAGACGCTGGGCCTGGGGAGGGCGGAGATAGACCGGAAGCAATTCCTGGGCGGAGACCAGCTTTCCCGCCCGGGCCAGGTCCTCGGCGCACAGGGCCACGGACATGGCGTTCTGCATCACCAGTTGGGGCGGTGCCAGGCGGCAGGGCAGTCCCGACTCTGTCAGCGCCTTCTCACAGAGGACGGCGCCGTCCCCCACGATCACCAGGGGCAGTGGCTCGCTCCGCAGCTCCTCCGCCAGCTCCGCAAGGCCGATGGCGCGATCCGGCGTCCGGCGGGTCAGGCGGCCATGTTCGGAGGTGAAGAGGGCGTTGTAGATCTGGCTACGCCGGGCGTCCATGGCGCAGACCACCAGGGCGTCCATGTGGGCCACGTTCCGGGCCATGGCCTCCAGGGTGGAGACGGCCGCGCAGGGCTTGTCCGCGGCAAAGGCCAGTCCCTTGGCAGCCGAGACGCCGATGCGGATGCCGGTGAAGGACCCCGGGCCTGCCGCCACAGCGACGGCGTCGCAGTCCTGAACGGTCAGGCCGGTGTTTTTCAGCATGGCCTCCACAATGGGCATCAGGGTGCGGCTGTGGGTGAGGCCGGTGTCCTGATAGCCGGAGCAGAGGACTTTCCCATCCTCCGTCACGGCGGCGGAGACCGCCTTGGCGGAGGTTTCCAGTGCCAAGATCCTCATTGTGCAGCACCTCCTTCCACGGTGATGCTCCGCCAGCCGTCGTGCTCCGGATGGCGGGTGAGGGTCACATAGACCGTGCCCTCCGGCAGGGCGTCCGCCACCTGCTCGCTCCACTCCACGGCGCAGACGCCGCCCCGGGAGAGATAGTCCTCCCAGCCGATGTCGAACAGGTCCTCAGACCCGTTCAGCCGGTACATATCGAAGTGGAACAGAGGGGTAGGGCCCTCATATTCGTTGACGATAGTGAAGGTGGGGCTGGTGACCCGACCTCGGCATCCCAGGCCACGGGCAAGGCCACGGGTAAAGGCGGTCTTGCCCATGCCCAGACCGCCCCGGTAGGCCACCACGGCGCCGGGAGAGAGAGCGGCGGCCAACCGTTCACCAAAGGCCTCCGTCTCCGCCTCGCTGTGGGAAATATACTCCACGAAGCAGCGCTCCTTTCCAGTGATATTTCCAAATCCGATTCAGTATACCATATTTTGAACAGTCTGTAAAAACAAATTTGCGGCGTTTACACATCTTTTCATTTGTGGTATACTGCATTCGTCAAATTCTGCGCCGGAGGAAATGGAAACGCCCATGTGGAACCGACTGAAAGCCATTCTGGCAGACTTCATCCAGCAGGCCGACCTGGTGCTGCTGGGGCTCTGCTGCGCCGCCACCCTGTACGGCATGGCGCTGATCGCCAGCGCCACCCGGTATCTGAACATCGGCGGCATCGTGCGATATGTGGGCGTCCAGGGGGCGGCCATGGTGCTGGGCATCTGCGCCTATATCTTCATGTCCATGTTGGACCTGGAGCGGCTGATGCGACGGTGGAAGTGGCTTGTGGCCTTCAACGTCGTGTTCATCGCCCTGCTGCTGACACCTTTTGGCGTCTCGGACAACACGGGCAACACCGCATGGCTGAAATTTCCCTTTCTCCCCTTCAGCATCGGCCCGGCGGAGGTGGTGAAGATCACCTTCACCCTGCTGCTGGCCAAGCAGTTGGAGTGGCTGCGGGAGGTGAAGCGGGATCTGAAATCCTTCCCCTCCGCCCTGATGGTGGCGGGGCACACCATCGCCCTGATGGGGTGGTACGTGGGGATTTCCGGGGATATGGGCAACGGCCTGACATTTTTCTTCATCTTTCTGTGCATGGCCTTTGTGGCAGGCTTCGCTCTGCGGTGGTTCGTCCTGCTGTTCGCCGGCAGCGGGGCAGCCATTGCCGCCTCGGTGGCTCTGGGCCTGATGCCGGACTATATGATCAACCGTTTCCGGGTCCTGTTTGACCACTCCTATGATACCCTGGGAGCAGGCTGGCAGCAGACCCGGGGCCTGCTGGCCCTGGGCTCCGGCGGCCTCTTCGGCCAGGGATACATGCAGGGCACCCAGACTCAGGCGGGGGAGGGGTCCCTGCCGGCCCGGCACACGGACTTCATCTTCTGTGTCTGCGGGGAGGAGCTGGGGATGATCGGCTGTCTTGTTGTGATCGCCCTGCTGGCGGCCATCATCATCCGGGTGCTGCTGGTAGCCCGCCGGGCTGAGACGCCCTTCCACTGCTATGTCTGTGTGGGTGTGGCGGCCATGCTGATCTTCCAGACTGTGGTGAACATCGGTATGTGCCTGTTTGTGATGCCCGTGATCGGTCTGACCCTGCCGTTCTTCAGCTACGGCGGGTCCTCGCTGTTGACGCTGTATGCCGCCATGGGCGTGGTGTCCGGCATCAAAAAGCGATCCCCTGTGGTCCGCCGTCCGGGCAGGCCCCTGGGGTGAGCGGAAGGAGCTCCCAAACACGGCCGGAGTGCGCTCCGGCCGTGTTTTTCTGCATATTTCCGGCGGGCGGGAAGAAACTAGCGGTGCACCCAATTCAATACAGGAGGTATGATCGCCTTGAAGACCCAACTGATGAAACGCGCCGCCGCCCTGTGCCTGGCGGTAGTCCTGACCCTGTCCGTCAACGCCGCCGCCCTGTTCGGCGGCAAGGAGAAGGCCCAGCCGGCAGAGGGGAGCCCCACGGCCCAGGCGCTGGAGATCCGCACCTACCGGGGCATTCCCTATCACGCCCAGTTTCTGGCCGCGGGCGGCGAGGGAGAGGACCTGACCTTCACCGTGGAGAAAGAGCCCAAAAAGGGCACCGTCCAGATTGACGGCGCCAGCTTCACCTATACCCCAGAGGGGGATTCCACCGGAAGCGACAGCTTCACCTATACCGCCACCGACAGCGCCGGACGCGTGTCTCAACCCGCTACGGTGAGCGTCACCATTGAGAAGGCCAAGTCTGGCGTCACCTATGCGGACACGGCGGACAGCACCGCCGCGGTGGCCGCGCAGGACCTGGCGGAGGCGGGGATTTTCACCGGTGCCAAGATCGGAGACCAGTACTACTTTGAGCCGGATAAGCCCGTCTCCCGCAGCGAGTTTCTGGCCCTGGTAATGGAGACCGCCGGGGACGAACCCACCGCCGTTACCATGACCGGCTTCTGTGATGACGCGGCCATCCCCACCTGGGCCAAGGCCTACGCCGCGGCCGGCGTCGCGGACGGCATCATTCAGGGCGTCTCCACAGCGGAGGGCGTGGCCTTCCAGGGAGATGAGCCCATCACCTTCAATGAGGCGGCTACCGTGCTCAACCGCGTCCTGGCGGTGGAGGATGTGGATCTGGCCAGCTGGTACGCAGACCGGGAGGCAGTGCCCTCCTGGGCAGCCCAGGCCGTGGGGAACATGGAGGCGGTCAGCGTCCTCGCCGCGGGCAGCTTCGGCAGCGCCGCCATGGGAGAGACCGTCACCCGGGCGGACGCGGCCCAGATGCTCTCCGCCGCCGGCACCCTGCTGGAGGGAGAACCGGCCGGCCTCTTCGACTGGCTCCTCTGAGCCGGAAATTTCCAGCAGAACAAACAGCCCTCCGAAAAAGCGCCCGTGCTTTTTCGGAGGGCCTGCGGCGTTTTAACAGTTGTATTTGGGGGCGGTTTGTGCTAAACTATGGAACATTAAAATAGGATGATTATGACTACCCATCGGAGAGCAGTCAAGATAGAAGGGACTGGAAACGAGCATGAAGATCGTTGTATTGGCGGGGGGAATCTCCACAGAGCGGGCGGTCTCCCTGGTGACGGGCACCGGCGTGTGCCGCGCCCTGCGGGAAAACGGCCATCGGGCCATCCTGGTGGATCTGTTCCTGGGGCTGGAGGAGGTCCCGGCGGACCTGGAGACCCTGTTTGACGCGCCCGACGGCCTGTGCCCCGACGCGAAGATCGAGGTGGAGGCGCCGGACCTGGAGACGGTGAAGCGCGGCCGGAAGGATCAGGGCCCCAGCCACATCGGCCCCCACGTGCTGGACATCTGCCAGAAGGCGGACCTGGTGTTCCTGGGCCTCCACGGTATGGACGGGGAGGACGGCCGCATCCAGGCCGCCCTGGATTTACTGGGCGTGCCCTACACCGGCGCGGGTCATCTGGCCTCCGCTGTCGCCATGGACAAGGCGGTTTCCAAGCAGATTCTGGACGCGTGCGGCATCCCCACCCCCAAGTGGCGGCTGCTGTCCTATGGACTGGATGAGGCGGAGCCCCTGGCCCAGACGCTGCCTATGCCCTGCGTCATCAAGACCATCGGGGGCGGTTCGTCCCTGGGGGTGTACTTACCGGAGGACCGGACGGAGCTGAAGCGGGCCCTGGAGGAGGTGCTGCGCTACGGCGCCAAGGTCCTGGCGGAGGAGCGGATCTACGGCCGGGAGCTGACAGTGGCGGTCCTGGGGGACCGCTGGCTGCCGGCGGTGGAGACCGTGCCCGCCGGAAAGGAATTTGACTACGTGGCCAAGTACCAGGCCGGCGCGGCGGTGGAGACCTGTCCGGCCGATGTGCCGCCCGCGGTGATGCAGGCCGCCGGTGAGCTGGCCCTGCGGACCCACCGGGCGTTGGGATTGGAGGTCTACTCCCGCACGGACATGATTCTGGACAAAGACGGAAATCTGTGGGTGCTGGAGGCCAACTCCCTGCCGGGCATGACCCCCAACAGCTTTGTCCCCAAGGAGGCCGCCGCCGTGGGCATGAGCTACAACCAGCTCTGCGAGGAGATCGTGCGGCTCTCCTGCGACGTGAAGAGAAGAGGGTGAACTGCATGCAGCCAATGACCATTCCTGAGATCATATCCGCTGTGGACGGCACCTGGCTGAATCCCCGGAAGGGGGCGGCCCCCGTCACCGCTGTGTGCACCGACAGCCGGAAGATTGCCCCCGGCTGCCTGTTCCTGCCCTGGGTGGGGGAGCGGTTCGACGGCCATGACTTCATCGACAGGGCCCTGGACGCGGGAGCCGCCGGGTGCTTGTGCGCCCGGAGGCCGGAGCTGCTGCGGCCAGACAAGTTCTATATCCAGGTGGCGGACACCCGGCTGGCCCTGCGGGCCCTGGCGTCCGCCTACCGGGACCGGTTCGCCATCCCCTTTGTCCAGGTCACCGGCAGCGTGGGCAAGACCACCACAAAGGAGATGCTGGCGGCGGTGCTGGGGGCGAAGCTCCGGGTGCTGAAGACACCGGAGAACTTCAACAACGACATCGGCACGCCCCTGACCCTGCTGGGCCTGGGGCCGGAGCATCAGGCGGCGGTGATCGAGACCGGGATGAACCACTTCGGGGAGATCCGCTATTTGGGGGAGATGGTGCGGCCGGACATCGCCGTCATCTCCAACATCGGTGACGCCCATATCGAGCATCTGGGCAGCCGGGAGGGGATCCTCAAGGCCAAGAGCGAGATTTTTGAGAACCTGAAGCCGGAGGGACTGGCGGTCCTTAACGGGGATGACGCCCTGCTGAACACCCTGGACCTGCCCTTCCGGACCGTCCGCTGCGGACGGTCGGAGCACTGCGCCGTCCGGGTGATGGACATGGCCGACCACGGCGTGGCGGGAATTACCTGCACCGTCGTGTCCCCCCGGGACACCTATCACCTGACCATCCCTGCGCCGGGAGAGCACATGGCCTACTCTGCCGCCATCGCCGTGGCGGTGGGAGAGGAGCTGGGCCTTTCCACGGAGGAGATCACCCGGGGCGCGGCTTCGTATGAACCCGCCGGATCCCGGATGCGGGTGCTTCGTCTGCGGGACGGGCGGCTGGTGCTGGATGACTGCTACAACGCCAATCCCCAGTCCGTCACTGCGGCCCTGGAGATCCTGGCCAAGACTGAGTGCGGCCGGAAGGTGGCCGTGCTGGGGGACATGGGGGAACTGGGGGACCTGACGGACCAGGCCCACTACAACATGGGCGCCCTGGCCGCCATGCTGGGCATCGACGAGGTGGTGGCCATCGGCGCCAAGGCGGAGAAGATCGCCGACGGCGCCGCCCAGAGCGGCGGCTCCGTCACCCATTTTGCCACCAAGGAGGAGGCCGTCCACGAATTGACTGACCAGCTGGGCACCGACACCGCCATGCTGGTGAAGGCGTCCCACGCCATGCACTTTGGCTGGATCGTGGAGCAGTTGAAACAAGCGTATGATTGAGATTCAAGTGAACAACCTGGTGAAGTCCTTTGAGGTGGGGAAGAACGTCCTGGACGGCCTCACCTTTCAGGTGGACCAGGGGGAGCGGGTGGGGCTGCTGGGCCGCAACGGCGCGGGCAAGACCACCCTGTTCAAGATACTGACCGGCGAGCTGGACTACGACGAGGGCACCGTCGTGGTGGGCCAGGGCCGGCGGGTGGGCCTGATCTCCCAGATCCCCGTCTACCCCGCCGGCTGCACAGTAGAGGATGTGCTGCGCTCCGCCTTCGCCCGGCTGGAGAGCCTGGCGGAGGAGATGCGGGCCCTGGAGGCCCGGATGGCCGCCGGGGAGAGCGACCCTGCCATTTTGAAGCGGTACGGCACATTAAGCGAGCGGTTTGAGGCATTTGGCGGCTATGACACAGATGTGGCGGTGAATAAGATCGCCAACGGCCTGTCCATTCCGGACAGCCAGCGGTCCCAGCTGTTCGACAGCCTCTCCGGCGGGGAAAAGACCCGGGTGAACCTGGGCCGCCTCATCCTGGAGGACACGGACATCCTGCTGCTGGACGAGCCCACCAACCACCTGGACCTCCACGCTACCGAGTGGCTGGAGGAGTACATTCGCTCTTTCCACGGCACGGTGGTCACCATCTCCCACGACCGGTATTTCCTGGACCGCACCGTCACCCGGGTCATCGAGATCCAGGACGGGAAAGCGGAGTTTTACAGCGGGAATTACAGCTTCTACGCCGTGGAGAAGGAACGCCGCTACCAGGAGCGGATGAAGCAGTACGAAAAAGAGCAGGCCAAGATCGCACAGTTGGAGAAGGCGGCGGAGCAATTGCGGGTCTGGGCTTTCATGGGCATGGACAAGACCTACCGCCGGGCCATCTCCATGGAAAAGCGCATCGAGCGGATGCGGACCACCTCCAAACCCACCAAGGCGCGGAAGATGGACGCCCGGTTCTCCTCCGCAGAGTTCCACGGGGACGAGGTGCTGGGCATCCGGAACGTGTCCAAGTCCTACGGGGACAAGCACCTCTTTGAGGGCATCAGCCTGAAGGTGGAGGGGGGCGAGCGCATCGCCCTCATCGGCGACAACGGCACCGGAAAGTCCACCCTTATCAAGATGATCGTGGGGGAGCTGTATCCGGACGACGGCCGCATCAAAACCGGCCCCCAGGTGAAGGAGGCATACCTGCCCCAGATCGTCCGCTTCGACCACCCAGACTGGAACCTGGTGGAGAATATGATGGCGGCGAAAAAGGGCCTCTCGGCCCAGTCGGCCCGAAACCGGCTGGCGGCATACGACTTCCGGGGCGAGGACGTGTTCAAGCCGGTGTCGGTGCTCTCCGGCGGGGAGCAGAGCCGCCTGCGGCTGTGCATGCTGATGGATGACGAGATCAACTTCCTGATCCTGGACGAGCCCACCAACCATCTGGACATCGACTCCCGGGAGTGGATCGAGGAGGCGGTGGAGGCCTACGACGGCACGCTGCTGTTTGTCAGCCATGACCGGTACTTCATCAACCGCTTCGCCACCCGGATCTGGGAGCTGACGGATGGCACCATCACGGATTATCCCTGCGGCTTTGCCCAATACCGGCAGATGAAGGCTCAGGAGGAGGCGGAGAAGGCCGCCGCTCCCAAGCCGGAGAAGGAGCGGGAAAAGCCCGCTGCGGAGCGGCCCCAGCGGGGCAACAAGGCTCAGCAGGCGGCCCGACGGCAGCTGACCATCTGTGAGCGGGACATCGCCAAGGCGGAGGAGCGCATCGCCGCTCTGGAGGCAGATATGGAGGCCGCGGCCTGCGACTATGAGAAGCTGAACGAGCTGGTGGGGCAGAAGGACGCCGCCCAGGCGGAGCTGGACGCCCTGTACGAAAGGTGGGAGCAGCTCAGTGAAGAGGCAGAGGGCTAAACAGCGGCCCCTGTACCGGTACGATGTCTACCGGGGCCGCAGAAGAGGACAGGCCCGGCTGATCGGGGCGGCGGGCTGCGCCGTTTTCGGCCTGCTTCTGGTGCTGATCCGGAGCCTGGGCATCCGGTTTTCCGGCTTTCTGCTGCTGGGGCTGGCGGCGCTCCTGGTGCTTTCCTGGCTGCTGGATCGCCTGGCCGCCGGAAATCACCGCTGGCGGCTGATCCACCGGGGCTTTTATGGCTGCCTTACGGTGGGACTGGCTGCGCTGCTGGGGCTGGAGGTCTTTATCATTAACCGGGGGCGCAGCGACATGACGCCCCTGCCGGCAGACGCGGTCATCGTCCTGGGGGCGGGGGTCAACGGCACTGAGCCGTCCCTGTCCCTGCGGACCCGGCTGGACAAGGCCGTGGACTATCTGGAGCGGTGGCCGGACATCCCGGCAGTGCTCACCGGCGGCACCGGCTACGGCGAGGAGATCAGCGAGGCCCAGTGTATGTATGACTATCTCACGGAGTACGGTGTGGAGGCAGACCGCCTGATCCTGGAGGACCGGGCATCCAACACGGCGGAGAACTTCGCCTTTTCCTGGGAACTGCTGACAGAGGCGGGGGTCGACCCAGCGGAGGGACGGGTGGCTGTTGTCACCAACGACTTTCACATCGCCCGGTCGGAGCTGATCGCCGCCCGGGAGGGCTACGGAGACGTGGCCGGGATCCCAGCGCCGCTGCCCTGGGTTCATTTGGAGATCAATTACACCCTGCGGGAGGCCTTTGCCATGGTAAAGACCTTTCTGTTTGACTGAGCGGATACGGAGGAACCAAATGAGCGATATCTTATGTATCTATTACTCCCGGACGGGGAACACCAAGAAGGCCATGGAGGAGATTGCCGCCGCCCTGGACGCGGAGCTGGCGGAGCTGCGGGACAACGCGGACCGGAGCGGCTGGCGGGGCTGGCTGCGCTGTGGGCTGGACGCCATGCGCAAAGACACCCGCCCCGTGGCCCCGTTGGAGACAGCCCGTCCCCTGGGGGACTACCGCTTGGTGATTCTGGGCACACCGGTGTGGGCCGGGCGATCCAGCGCCGTCATGCGGTCGTTTCTGAAAGACCGGGGCGGGGAGATCCGCAACGCGGCCTATGTGCTGACCCGCAGCAGCGGCTCCCAGTACCAGGAGGTTTATCGCCAGATGGATCTCTGTGTGCCCGCCGGTCATCTGGCGGCGGTGTCCCTGCGAAGCGGGGACGTGGGCTGGGCATTCTGGCAGGAGGAGTTTCTCCGCCAGGTCCGGGCCTTTCTGGAGGGGCAGTAGCGGCAGACCCTTTTCTGAAATCAACGGGAGAGGAGATGCCCCATGCAGGAAAAACTGAAGGAGCTGGCCCTGCGGTATGAGGACCTGCAAGCCCAGCTGGCAGACCCGTCTGTCTATGGCGACGCGGAGCGGCTGAAGACTGTGAATCGGGAGCTGAAGGACCTGACTCCGGTGGCAGAGGCGTACCAGGCATACCGGCAGGCGGAGGCGGACCGAGCCGCGGCGGAGGAGCTGCTCTCCGACCCGGAGATGCGGGAGTTGGCCCAGGAGGAGCTGACCGCCGCACGGGAAGAGATGGAGCGGCTACGGCAGGAGCTGAAGCTCCTGCTGCTGCCCAAGGATCCCAATGACCGGAAGAACGTGATCCTGGAGATCCGGGCGGGTACCGGCGGCGAGGAGGCGGCGCTGTTCGCCGCGTCGCTGCTGCGGATGTACACCATGTACGCTGCCGCCCGGGGCTGGAGGACTGACACCGTGGAGCTGAACGAGACGGAGCTGGGGGGCGTGAAGGAGTGCAGCGTCCTTATCGAGGGCGAGGGCGCCTGGTCCCGGCTGAAATTCGAGAGCGGCGTCCACCGGGTCCAGCGGGTGCCGGTGACGGAGTCCAATGGCCGCATCCAGACCTCCGCCGCCACGGTGGCCGTGCTGCCGGAGGCGGAAGGGGTGGACGTGAAGCTGGACCCTGCGGACATCGAGATGCAGGTCTACCGGGCCAGCGGCGCGGGTGGCCAGCATGTGAACAAGACGTCCTCCGCCGTGCGGCTGATCCACCGGCCCACCGGCCTGGTAGTGGAATGCCAGCAGGAGCGCAGCCAGTTCCAGAACCGGGACAAGGCCATGCGCCTTCTGGCGTCAAGATTGTATGAGATCGAGCGGGAAAAGCAGGATGCCGACATCGCCAGAGAGCGGAAGAGTCAGGTGGGCAGCGGCGACCGCAGCGAGAAGATCCGCACCTACAACTTCCCCCAGGGCCGGGTGACGGATCACCGGATCGGCCTGACGCTGTACCGGATCGACGCAGTTCTGGACGGGGAACTGGATGAGCTCATCGACGCCCTGGTGACCGCCGACCAGGCGGAGAAGCTGAAGAACGGCGGCGGGGAACCATAAAACAGAGCTGTACGGCGGCCCGGATAGAGCGGCGCCGTGGAGGGGCTGCACTTCCGGCAGCCTGCCGGGACGCCGCGGAGCCCTTTGGAGACGCAGAAAGAGTAAGCAATAAGGCCGGGGAGATCTCCGGCGAAGAGAGATAGAGGCGAAGAGATATGCAGACACGATATTTTGACCTGCGGGACACCAAGGGTCAGCAGAAGGAGATTGAGGACAAGATCGGCGCAGCGGCCAAGATCCTGCGGGACGGCGGCCTGGTGGGCATCCCCACGGAGACGGTGTACGGCCTGGGGGCCAACGCTCTGGACGGCACCGCGGTGAAGCGGATCTTTGAGGCCAAGGGCCGGCCCCAGGACAATCCCCTCATCATCCATGTGACCGGCGCCCAGTGGCTGCCCCGCTACTGCGCCGACGTGCCGCCCCTGGCCTATGTGCTGGCCCGGAAATTCTGGCCCGGCCCCCTGACTATGATCCTGAAGCGGCGGCCCATCATCCCGGACGAGACCACCGCCGGGCTGGACACGGTGGCGGTGCGCTGCCCCAACCACCCGGTGACGCTGGCGATCATCCGGGAGGCGGGCATCCCCATCGCGGCCCCCAGCGCCAACCTCTCCGGCCGGCCCAGCTGCACGACTGCCCAGGACGTGCTGGAGGATATGGACGGCCGGATCAGCGGCGTGGTGGACGGCGGTCCCTGTGCGGTGGGTGTGGAGTCCACGATTCTGGACCTGACCTGCGACCCGCCCAGGCTGCTGCGTCCCGGCGGACTGCCCCTGGAGGACCTGGAGCGGCTCATCGGCAAGATCGACGTGGATAAGGCCGTCAACGGCGCCCTGGCGGAGGGCGAGAAGCCCAAAGCCCCCGGCATGAAGTACCGCCACTACGCCCCCAAGGCGCCGGTCACCGTCATCACCGGCGCGCCGGAGAAGTCCGCCCAGGAGATCCTGCGGCGGGTGGGGCCCACTTCCGGCGTCATCTGCTTCGAGGAGTTTGCGGATCTGTTCCGGGAGCAGGAGGTCCACACCCTGGGGCCTGTAGGCGACAAGCTGGTCCAGGCCCAGCGGGTGTTCGACGCCCTGCGGACCTTTGACACCAGCGATGTGACGGAGATCTTCGCCCAGTGCCCGGACAACCGGGGATTGGGTCTGGCCATCGGCAACCGGCTGAAAAAGGCCGCCGGCTTCCATGTGGTGGAGGCGGACAGTGAGCGGGTGGTGCTGGGCCTCACCGGCGGCACCGGCGCGGGCAAGTCCAGCGCCCTGCGGGCCATCCGCTCCCTGGGGGGCGAGGTCATCGACTGCGACGCCCTGTACCATGAGATGTTGGAGACCTGCGCTCCCCTGCGGGATGAGATCGGTGTCTCCTTCCCCGGCGCGTTTGACGCAGCCGGCCAACTGGACCGGCGCAAGCTGGGACAGGAGGTCTTCTCCCACAAGGACCGGCTGGAGCAGCTCAACGGCATTGTGGCCCGCCATCTGGTGCCGGAGGTGCGGCGGCGCTTGGCAGCGTCGGAGAGCAAGATCTTCGCCATCGATGCCATCAACCTGCTGGAGGGCGGGCTGGACCAGCTGTGCGACCGGACGATAGCCGTCACCGCGCCCCTGGAGCTGCGGGTCCGGCGGATCATGGCCCGGGACAACATCACAGAGCAGTACGCCCGCCTGCGGATCTCCGCCCAGCAGCCGGACGAGTACTACCGGGGCAAGTGCGACTGTGAGCTGAATAACGCCGCCGATACCGCCGCGGCCTTTGAAATGGAGGCCCGGGAGTTTTTCCAGCGGCTGATCGACACCATCAAGGAGGAAAAAGCACATGGAAAGCAAGGAATTTAAGGCGCTGAAGGAGCAGCTGCTCTCCTGCCGCCGCAACGGCTTCGACCGGATGGACGCGGCGGAGCGGAGCGCCATGGAATCGTACTGCACGGACTACAAGGCATTTCTGGACACTAGCAAGACCGAGCGGCTCTGCGCAGGAGAGGTCGTCCGCCTGGCAGAGCAGGCCGGCTACCGGCCCTATGTCCGGGGCGCGGCGGTGAAGCCGGGAGACAAGGTCTATCTCTGCAACCGGGGCAAGAGCGTGCTGCTGGCCCACATCGGGGAGAAGCCGCTGACAGAGGGTGTTCAGATCGCTGCCGCCCACATAGACTCCCCCCGGCTGGACCTGAAGCCCAACCCCCTGTATGAGGACGGGGAACTGGCCTATTTCAAGACCCACTACTACGGCGGCATCCGCAAGTACCAGTGGGTTACCATTCCCCTGGAGCTCCACGGCGTGGTGGCCCTGCGGGACGGCGCCAGCGTACAGGTGAACATCGGCGGGGGCGCGGACGATCCCCGGCTGGTGATCACGGACCTGCTGCCCCACCTGGGCGCGGAGCAGAACAAGAAGCCGCTGGCGGAGGCCATCCCCGCTGAGACCCTGAACCTGCTGCTGGGCAGCGAGCCGATCGGGGACGCGGAGGAGTCCGGCCGTGTGAAGCTGGCGGTGATGAAGCTGCTGAACGAAAAGTACGGCATCACAGAGGATGACTTCACCTCCGCGGAGCTGGAGGCGGTGCCGGCGGTAAAGGCAACGGACATCGGCCTGGATCGCAGCATGATCGGCGCCTACGGCCATGATGACCGGGTGTGTGCCTACGCCGCCCTGCGGGCCCTGCTGGATCTGGAGGGGACCCCTGCCAAGACGGCGGTGTGCGTTCTGGCGGATAAGGAGGAGATCGGCTCCGACGGTGTGACGGGCATGCAGTCCGCCGCTTTCGACACATTTATGGAGGACCTGTGCGAGAGCCAGGGCGCGGCTGTGCGGGTGTGTTTCGAGAAGTCCTTCTGCCTCAGCGCCGACGTGACGGCGGCCTACGACCCTAACTTCTCCGACGTGTATGAGAAGCGCAACGCCGCCTATCTGAACTACGGCATCGGCCTGTGCAAGTACACCGGCGCCCGGGGCAAGTCTGGTGCCTCCGACGCGGACGCGGAGACGGTGGCCTATATCCGCAACCTCTTTGACGAGGCGGGGGTCATCTGGCAGATCGCAGAGCTGGGCAAGGTGGACGCCGGCGGCGGCGGCACTGTGGCCATGTATATGGCCAACCGGAACATCACCACGCTGGACGCGGGCGTGCCGGTCCTGTCCATGCACGCGCCCTTTGAGACGGTGTCCAAGCTGGACTGCTACGAGACCTATAAGGGCATGAAGGCCGTATTCCAGGCGGAGAAGTGAATCGGCTGAGATCAGGAAACAGGCGCCCCGGTGAAAACCGGGGCGCCTGTTTCTATCCGGCATTCTGCTCAGGTGAGGGGGAGAAAACCGGGGGAACTTTTCCTGTTTTCGTCAAAAGAATTTCGGCGAATTTGGTTGCATTGCCTACGGAAATATGGTAAGATGCTTTGCGTGTAAAGACAAATGGCCATAGGAGGCGGACGAGATGGCGAGAGAGATCAAGTATTACATTGTGGCCGCGAACGCCCTGCCGGAGATCTTCGTGAAGGTGGCGGAGGCCAAGCGGATGATGCAGACCGGCGAGGCGGACACCGTGGGCGCTGCCACGAAGCAGGTGGGGATCAGCCGCAGCGCGTTCTACAAGTACAAGGATGCGGTGCAGCCGTTCAACGATATGAAGGCGGAGCACATCATCACCTTTTACTGTATGCTCAAGGACAACACCGGCGTGCTCTCCAGCGTGCTGTCCGTGTTTGCCACTTCTGGGGCCAACATCCTCACCATCAACCAGAGCATTCCCACCAACGGCTGCGCGGCGGTGACGATTTCCGCAGAGACCAGCGGACTGGCGGAGACCCTGGAGAAGCTGATGGCAGACGTGGCCGCCGTGGACGGCGTGGTACGGGTGGAAGTCCTGGCAGGATAAAGAGAGAGGAAACGGACGCATGATACAGATTGCGATTATGGGCCTTGGTACGGTGGGCACCGGCGTGGCCAAGGTAGTGGCGGAAAACGCCCGGCAGATCGAGCGAAAGCTGGGCGAGCCCCTGCAGGTGAAGACCATTCTGGTGCGGCATTTCAAGGACGGGCCCTACCGTCAGCTGATGACGGATGACTTCACGAAGATCGAGGAGGACCATGCTATCCGGGTGGTGGTGGAGACCATCGGCGGCGTGGAGGCGGCCTACGAGTACACGAAGCGGGCCCTGAACGCCGGCAAGCACGTGGTCACCGCCAACAAGCAGCTGGTGGCGGAGAAGGGCGCAGAGCTGCTGGCCCTGGCCAAAAAGCGGGGCGTGAACTATTTGTTCGAGGCCAGCGTGGGCGGCGGTATCCCAGTGCTGCATCCCCTGACCCAGTGCATGGCTGCCAACCGGATCGACGAGGTGTACGGCATCCTAAACGGCACCACCAATTATATCCTTACCCGGATGGTCCGGGCCGGCACCACCTTTGCAGACGCCCTGAAAGAGGCGCAGGAGAAGGGCTATGCGGAGGCAGACCCCACCGCAGACGTGGAGGGCGTCGACGCCGGGCGGAAGATCTGTATCCTGGCGGATCTGGCCTTCGGCTGTCAGGTGGACCCGGCGGATGTGCCCATGGAGGGGATCAGCCGGCTGTCTCTCCGGGACGTGAAGATCGCCCAGCGGGCGGGCTACCGCGTCAAGCTGCTGGGCCGGGCGGTGCGCCTGCCCGGCGGCCGTACCGCCTATGTGGCACCCCATCTGATCCCGGAGGAGCAGCCCCTGGCCAGCGTGGACGATGTGTTCAACGCGGTGGTGGTCCGGGGAAACGCCACCGGGGAAGTGATGTTCTACGGCCAGGGGGCCGGGGAGCTGCCCACGGCCTCCGCCTGCGTGGCGGACGTGATGGAGGCGCTTCAGTCCAGCCCCCGCCGGGAGGAGATCGGCTGGGAGGCGGACCCGGCGGGCTTTGAGGACCCGCAGGCCCTTCGGAGCCGGTACTACTTCCGCATCGGCGGCAGCCTCAGCGCCGCTGCCGCGGCCTTCGGCCAGGTGGAGATCCTCAGCGAGGACGGCGGTGAGACCGCCTTCCTCACCGACTGCATCAGCGGAGCCGAGGCAGGGAAGCAGGCCGAAGGCCTGCGCGTCCTGGCCTGTCTGCGGGTGCTGGGATAAGCCCCAAACCGCCGGAAGATGTGTATACTGGAACAGGCGGGAACCGGGATTTGAGACTTGATTCTGATTTAAAGAAGGAAATGCCATGAGCTTGATCGTACAGAAATTCGGCGGCACCAGCGTGAGAGATGCCAAGCGCATCCGCAACGTAGCCGGCATCATCGCAGAGACCTATCTGGCGGGGAACGACGTGATTGTGGTCCTCTCCGCCCAGGGAGACACTACAGACGATCTCATTGCCAAGGCGGAGGAGATCAACCCCCACGCCTCCAAGCGGGAGATGGATATGCTGCTCTCCACGGGAGAGCAAATCTCTGTGGCCCTGTGCGCCATGGCCCTGGAGGCCATGGGCCTGCCCTGCATATCCCTGGCTGCTTGGCAGGTGGGGATACAGTCTACCTCCGTCCACTCCGACGCCCGGATCAAGAAGATCGACACCGAGCGTATCCAGTCCGAGCTGGACCAGCACCGGATCGTGATCGTCACCGGCTTCCAGGGCGTGGACCGCAACGGGGACGTGACCACCCTGGGCCGGGGCGGGTCCGACACCAGCGCCGTGGCGCTGGCGGCGGCCTTCCGTGCAGATCTGTGCCAGATCTACACGGATGTGGACGGTGTGTATACCACGGACCCCCGCATCGTCCCCAGTGCCCGCAAACTGGATGAGATCACCTACGACGAGATGCTGGAACTGGCGTCGCAGGGGGCCCAGGTGCTCCACAACCGCAGCGTGGAGCTGGCCAAGAAGTTCAGAGTGAATTTGGAAGTCGTGTCCAGCCTGGAGCGCAAGCCCGGCACGAAAGTCAAGGAGGTCACCAAAGTGGAGAAAACCAATATCGCCGGTGTCGCCAAGGACACCAGCATCGCCCGCGTCGCCCTGATCGGTCTGCAGCACAACCCAGGCGTCGCATTCCAGGTCTTTGACCTGCTGAGCAAGCACAACATCAACGTGGATGTCATCCTGCAGTCCATTGGCCGGGAGGACACCAAGGACATCACCTTCACGGTCCACAAGAAGGACCTGGAGGAATCCAAGCAGATTCTGGAGGAACATAAAGAGACCCTGAGGTTCGACCACATTGAGACGGATGAGAGCATCGGCAAGGTCTCCATTGTGGGCGCGGGCCTCATGAGCAACTGCGGCGTGGCCGCCCGGATGTTCGAGGCCCTCTATGAGGCGGGCATCAACATCCAGATGATCAATACTTCTGAGATCCGAGTCTCCGTTCTGCTGGATGAGGAGGACGTGAACCGGGCGGTCCGGGCCATCCACGACAAGTTCTTCGGCGAGATCTGATTCCGCCTGGAGCATCAGCCCAGCAGGGCGCGCCCACCGGCGCGCCCTGTGCTGTTTTCCGGTCTGCTCCGCCGCCGCGCTGCATACAGTGGAGCGAGGTGAGGCGAACCATGAGAGATCCCTTCAATCGTTTTGCCCTGCGGTATCTGGCGGCTGTGGTGTGCGGCCTGGCACTGCTGCTGCTCCACAGCACGGCACAAAGCGGACTGCCTGCCGCGTTCGTGCCCCAGTGTCCCAGCCCCTGGGAGTTGAGCAAGCTGGCCTTCTGGCCGCTGCTTGCCGCCTGGGTGCTGACCGGCCGGCTGGGCAGGGAGCGCCGCACGCTGCTGCAGGATCTGCCGGCAGCGGTGCTGACGCCCCTGGCTATGACAGCGGCGTGCTGGGGCTTGGCGGCCGCCGGGGGAAACGGCGCGGCGAGCCTGGCGGTCTGGGCGGTGCTGCTGGCGGCGGGCACGGCCTTCTGCCCGGACGGAAGAAAGCACCCGGGGCTGTGGGCAGCCCTGGCTCTGCTTCTGGCGGGGCTGTACATGCTGCTGACCTTCACGCCTCCGGGCTGGGGACCATTCGTCAATCCGCTGGGATGAGAGAGGATTTACTTTCCCGCCCATCTGTGGTACAATACGGACGCTGTATACAAGAGAATGCCGCCTCGCCGGGCTTGCCGGCGGGCGGCCATGAGGAGGAACTTCGCTATGAACGCCATCGTCACCGTCGTGGGGCAGGATAAGGTAGGCATCATCGCCGCCGTCTGCGCCCTGCTGGCTGAGCACAATGTCAATATCCTGGACATCTCCCAGACGATCCTCCAGGGCTCCTTCACCATGGTCATGGCCGTGGACGTGGGAGCGGCCAAGGTCTCCGTGGGCGAGCTGCGGGACCTGCTGGAGCAGTTGGGGCAGAAGATGGAGATCTCTATCCGCATCCAGCGGGAGGAGATATTTGATGCCATGCATCGCATCTGACTTCAAGAGGGAGCTGCGCCCACCCTTTAGATTCCCCCTCCCCAGTGAGACGTTGGTCACTGGGGACGCCGTCCCCGGCGGCTGGGTCAAGAAATTTTCGGCAGGTACACGCCCTGCCGAAAATGATTTAATATTCTTCTTTTGCCGGAGGTAAAAGAACTGAGGAAAACCGGAGGTTTTCCCCTAGCCTCTTTTACCCGTTTCCGGAGTCCTTTTGAGAGAGAATTTGTACGTTGGGAGATACGTTATGCTGAACCAGAAGGAAATTTTATCTACCATTGAGATGATCGACCAGCAGCACCTGGACATCCGCACCATCACCATGGGCATCTCCCTGCTGAGCTGCTGTGATCCGGACCCGAAGCGGGCCTGTGAGAAGATCTACGACAAGATCACCCGGTATGCGGAGAAGCTGGTCAAGACCGGCGAGGACATCGAGCGGGAGTTCGGCATCCCCATCGTGAACAAGCGCATTTCCGTCACTCCCATGGCCCTGGTGGCCGGGGCCAGCGAGACGGAGGACTGCGTGCCCTTTGCCCTGGCCCTGGACCGGGCGGCCCAGACCTGCGGCGTCAACTTTATCGGCGGCTACTCCGCCCTGGTGCAGAAGGGCATGACAGAGGCGGACGAGAAGCTGATCCGCTCCATTCCGGAGGCTCTGGCCCGGACAGAACTGGTCTGTTCCTCCGTCAACGTGGGGTCCACCCGGGCGGGCATCAATATGGACGCGGTGGCCCTGATGGGCCGCATCGTCAAGGATACCGCTGCCGCCACGGCGGACCGGGATGGCCTGGGCTGCGCCAAGCTGGTGGTGTTCTGCAATGCCGTGGAGGACAACCCCTTTATGGCCGGCGCCTTCCACGGCGTGGGAGAGGCGGAGAAGGTCATCAACGTGGGCGTCTCCGGCCCCGGCGTAGTGTGTACTGCTTTGAAAGCGGTGAAGGGCCAGCCCTTTGACGTGGTGGCGGAGACAGTGAAGAAGACCGCTTTCCGGGTGACCCGCATGGGCCAGTTGGTGGCCCAGGAGGCCAGCCGTCGGCTGGACACGCCCTTCGGCATCGTGGATCTCTCCCTGGCGCCTACCCCGGCCATCGGAGACAGCGTGGCCCGCATTCTGGAGGAGATGGGCCTGGAGGTCTGCGGCACCCACGGCACTACGGCGGCGCTGGCCCTGTTGAACGACGCGGTGAAGAAGGGCGGCGTCATGGCGTCCTCCTCTGTGGGCGGCCTCTCCGGCGCCTTCATCCCCGTCAGCGAGGACGAGGGCATGATCGCCGCCGCAGAGGCAGGGACCCTCTGCCTGGACAAGCTGGAGGCCATGACCTGCGTCTGCTCCGTGGGCCTGGACATGATCGCCGTCCCCGGCGACACCCCGGCAGAGACCATCTCCGCCATCATTGCAGACGAGGCGGCCATCGGCATGGTGAACAACAAGACCACCGCCGTCCGGCTGCTGCCCGCCCCCGGCAAGACCGTGGGGGACCGGATCGAGATGGGCGGCCTCCTGGGCAGCGCCCCGGTGATGCCGGTGCACCCGGAGTCCAGCGCGGACTTTATCGCCCGGGGCGGCCGCATCCCGGCGCCCCTCCACAGCCTGAAGAACTGAGCCAGCGGGCCGTCCGGAAGGGCGGCCTGTTTTGCCATACAGATGGGGAAAGGCGTTCAGATATGCCGCAGCTTCATGTGCAGCAGGGCTCACGCCTTTTCGCGGCATACTGTCCTATACTTGGAGTTTCACGCCGGGGTATGGGACGCGCCCTGCCGCGGTAAACTGGGAGAAAAGGAGGAATCGCATGGACATTCTCTTTGAAAACGGCACCATCCGCACTCTGGAGCGGAACAGCCCTGATGCCCAGGCCCTGTTGGTGCGCAACGGCCGGATCGCCGCCGTGGGGGGCAGGACGGCGGTGGAGGACCAGACGGGAATCGACGTCCGCCGGGTGGATCTGGCAGGCAGGACGCTGCTGCCGGCGTTTCTGGACGCCCACAGCCACTTTACGGCGGTGGCCAACCAGTTTCTGCAGGTGTCTTTGGAGGGCTGCACCTCCTGGGCGGACATGCAGGACCGGATCCGGGACTACATCCGGCGGGAGCGCATCCCTGCCGGGCAGTGGGTAACGGCACAGGGGTACGACCACAACCTGCTCTCGGAGCGGCGCCACCCGGATCGGCTCTGCCTGGATGCGGCGGCGCCGGACAACCCGGTGGTGATCTGCCACCAGTCCGGCCACATGGGCGTGTTCAACACCGCGGCGCTGGAGCGGCTGGGTGTCACTGCGCAGACGCCTGCCCCCGCCGGAGGCGTCATCGGACGGGAGAACGGCACCCTCACCGGCTACATGGAGGAAAACGCCTTTCTGGAGTTCCAAAAGCGGGTGCCCATGAGGCCGCTGGAGTCGTTTCTGGCGGCCTACCGGAAGGCCCAGGACCTGTACGCCTCCTACGGAATCACCACCGTGCAGGAAGGGCTGCTGCGCCGGGAGCTGGTACCCCTGTATCAGGCCCTGCTGGCGGACGGGTCCCTGAAGCTGGATGTGGTTGCCTACGGAGATCCGGAGGGAGCGGAGGCGGCCCGGCAGGCATTTCCCGAGAGTGTCCGGCAATATCACCGGCGCTTCAAGCTGGGCGGGTACAAGATGTTTCTGGACGGATCTCCCCAGGGACGTACCGCTTGGCTGCGGCGGCCCTATCAGGGGGAGCAGGAATACCGGGGCTACGGCACCCTGACGGACGCAGAGGTGCTGGACATGGTCCGCCGAGCCGGGACAGATGGAATGCAGCTGCTGGCCCACTGCAACGGGGATGCCGCCTGCGCCCAGTATCTGGCGGCGCTGGATGCGGCGGCGCGGGAAGGCGTGGATCTGGCGGCACTGCGGCCGGTGATGATCCACGCCCAGCTGCTGGGCAGGGACCAACTGCCGGAGGTGAGGCGGCTGGGGGTGATCCCCTCTTTCTTCGTGGCCCACGTGTACCACTGGGGGGATGTCCATCTGGAAAATCTGGGACCCGGCCGGGCGGAGGCCATCAGTCCCGCAGGCTCGGCGGCGGAGCAGGGGATCCCCTTCACATTCCATCAGGATGCGCCGGTGATCCGGCCCGATATGCTGGAGACGGTGTGGTGTGCCGTGAACCGGGTGACCCGGCAGGGCCGCGTCCTGGGCCGGGAAGAGCGGGTGGACGTCCGGACGGCCCTGGAGGCGGTGACGGTCCACGCTGCATACCAGTATTTTGAGGAGACGGACAAGGGCACCCTGGCGCCGGGGAAGCAGGCGGATCTGGTGATTCTGGACCGGGACCCCCTGGCGGTGCCGCAGGAGGAGCTCCGGGATATTCGGGTACTGGAGACCTGGAAGGATGGCGTTCCCATCTTCTGCCGGGAGGCATGAGTCTGCCGCCGGGTGGAAAAGAACGCTTGCAATTTTTCGCACGAGAGGTAAAATAAGGAGGAACGACGTGCCCAACGCGTTGGAACATGGGAGGTGAGCAATATGGAGAAAAAGAGCAAGCTGGTGCTGGCCGTTTTACAGGGAAGTGATTCCGACAACACCATCCGCAACCTGAATGAGCGCGGCTTCATGGTGACGGTGCTGAGCTCCACCGGCGGCTTTTTGAAGAAAAAGAGCACCACGGTGATGATCGGCGTGGAGGAGGATCGGCTGGAAGAGGCCCTGGACGTCCTGCAGAAGTATGCGGGACACCGGAAGGAGACCGTGTACCAGAGCGTGACCATGCCCCACGGGGAGATGTCCGCGGTGCCGCCGGTACCCATGGAGGTCATGGCCGGCGGTGCGGCGGTGTTCATCGTGTCGCTGGACGATATTCGCAAATTCTGAATCCCTGCGTCTCAAATGGCAAAAAAGACCTGCGCGGCAGCTGCCGTGCAGGTCTTTTTTGCGCATCGAAGGGAAGCTCGTCAGCCCTGTCGGGCCGCCTCCTCCGCGTCAAATTTTGCCCGGTCCCGGTCGATCTGCTTCTGATAGCGGTCCGCCTCGGAAAAGACGCAGCCGCAGTACTTCTGCATATAGAACCCCAGCTCCCGGGCCCGCTGGTTGCCGGCCCGGAAGTTTGACCGGAAGTCCCGGTAGAGAAATTCCACCCCGTACTGCCGGGCATACATCTCCGCTGCGGCGGCGATGGCCTCGTGATTCTGATAGGTGCTGGCCAGCAGGGTGGAGGTGAAGGCGGCAAAGCCGTGCTCTGCCGCATACTTCGCCGTGCCCTCCAGCCGGTGTTCGTAGCAGTAGGCGCAGCGGTGGTCGATGTCTCCCGCCACATGGCGGACAAAGTCCTTCAGACCGTAGTCCTCCTGTACCCGGACCTCCATACCGATGGTGGGGGCATACGCCAGCAGGCAGTCCCGCCGGGCCTGATACTCCTTCCAGGGGTGGATGTTGGGGTTGTACCAAAACGCCACCGGCTCGATGCCCTCGCTCCGCAGAGGTTCGATGCAGCTGAGGGAACAAGGGGCGCAGCAGGTGTGCAGCAAAACGCGTTCCATGTCGAAAATGCCTCTCTTTGGTTCTGAGATGGAACCAGTATAGCATAGAAGAGAGAAAAGGCCAAGCCCCTTTCCCAGCCAAGTTTCTTAACGAAAAATTAACAGTCTTTCAGAATATTGCCGATTGAACATCCCATGGAAAAAGTGTATGATGTCAACTAATGTGGTATCATGCGGTTAGCTGTTGAAAACTCTGACGCAACCGTTTTCCCAGAAGGAGGAAGCAGAGTTGAAAGTTGGACTTGACGTAGGATCCACCACCATCAAATGCGTGGTGCTGGACGATGCGGATAATCTGGTATACAGTACATACGAGCGGCATTACAGCCATATTCTGGAAAAGTCGGAGGAGCTGCTGCGCCGGGTGGCGGATCAGCACGGCGCAAAAGCGGATCTGGCCATCTCCGGCTCTGCCGGCATGGGCATGGCGGAGAGCGTGCAGGTCCCATTCGTGCAGGAGGTGTTTGCCACCCGCGTGGCGGCCAACAAGCTGGCCCCGGGGACGGACTGCATCATCGAGCTGGGCGGTGAGGACGCCAAAATCCTGTTCCTCACCGGCGGCATGGAGGTGCGGATGAACGGCTCCTGCGCCGGCGGCACCGGCGCCTTCATCGACCAGATGGCGACGCTGCTGAAAATGAGCGCCGACGAGATGGACGCCGCCGCTCAGCGGGCGGAGAAGACGTACACCATCGCCTCCCGCTGCGGTGTGTTCGCCAAGAGCGATGTGCAGCCCCTCATCAACCAGGGCGCCAAGGCGGAGGATATTTCCGCCAGCATCTATCAGGCGGTGGTGAACCAGACCATTGCTGGGCTGGCCCAGGGCCGGCCCATCAAGGGCAACGTCCTGTACCTGGGCGGGCCCCTGACCTTCTCCCGAGTCCTGCGGGAGAGCTTTGACCACACCCTGGGGGTCCAGGGCACCTGTCCGGAGAACAGCCTGCTGTACGTGGCCCTGGGCGCAGCCTTCTATTCCGACCAGGAATTCGACCTGAACCAGGTGGCGGACGACCTGCAGAAGCACGGCGCGGCGGAGACCTACCGCTCCCTGCCGCCCCTGTTCAGCAGCCGTGAGGAGTATGAGGCGTTCCGGGCCCGGCACGCCAAGGCCACGGTGCCCCAGGTGCCCTTCGGCGCGGACTACGCCGCCCCGGTGCACATCGGCGTCGACTCCGGCTCCACTACCGTGAAGCTGGTGGTCATCGACCAGGACGCCCGCATCCTCTTCTCCGACTACCGGCCCAACCTGGGCAACCCGGTGCCCCTCATCCGGCAGGTGCTGCAGGAGCTCTATGACGAGCATCCGGCCCTCCATGTGGCGTCCGTCACCACCACCGGCTACGGAGAGGATCTGGCGAAAAACGCCTTCCACGCGGACTACGGCGTGGTGGAGACGGTGGCCCACTTCACCGCCGCCCGCCACTTCCTGCCCAATGTGGACTTCATCATTGACATCGGCGGCCAGGACATGAAATGCTTCAAGATCGAGGACGGCGCCATCAGCAACATCTTCCTGAACGAGGCATGCTCCTCCGGCTGCGGCAGCTTCCTGCAGACCTTCGCCCAGGCGCTGGGGTACGACGTGAAAGAGTTTGCCCAGCTGGGCCTGTTTGCCGAGCGGCCTGTGGACCTGGGCAGCCGCTGCACTGTGTTCATGAACTCCAGCGTGAAGCAGGCCCAGAAGGACGGCGCCACCATTGAGAACATCTCTGCCGGCCTCTCCATGTCCGTGGTGCGCAACGCCATCTACAAGGTCATCCGGGCCTCATCTCCCGAGGAGCTGGGCCGGAACATCGTGGTCCAGGGCGGCACCTTCTACAACGAGGCGGTGCTGCGGGCTTTTGAGAAGGAGATGGGCGTAGAGGTTATCCGGCCCAATATCGCTGGCCTCATGGGCGCCTACGGCGCCGCCCTGTTCGGCCGGGGAAAGGCCCGGGCGGATCAGACCAGTACGCTTTTGAACCGTCAGGAGCTGGCGGACTTCCGCCAGGAGACGGAGAGCCGGGTGTGCGGCCTGTGCGGCAACAACTGCCAGCTGACCATCAACACCTTCGCCGACGGGGCCACCTTCATCAGCGGCAACCGCTGCGACCGGCCCGTCACCGGCAAGGCGGACACCGGGGAGCGGAACCTCTACGAATACAAGCGCAAGCTGATCCTGGGCTACAAGCCCGTCCCCGGCAGGCGGGGCAAGATCGGGCTGCCCCTGTGCCTGAATATGTGGGAGCTGCTGCCCTTCTGGCACACCTTCTTCACCAAGCTGGGCTTCGCGGTGTACCACAGCCCCTTCTCCAGCCGGGACCTGTATCTGAAGGGGCAGGGCACCATCCCCAGCGACACCGCCTGCTTCCCCGCCAAGTTGGCCCACGGTCATATTCAGTTCCTCGCAAAGCTTGGCCTGGACGCGATCTTCTACCCCTGCATGACCTACAATCTGGATGAGGGGCTGGGGGACAACCACTACAACTGCCCTGTGGTGGCCTACTATCCGGAGGTCATTGCCGGCAACTGCCCAGAGGTCCAGCAGACCAAGTTCATCTATGACTATGTGGGCCTCCACCGGCCCAAGGACTTCACCAAAAAGATCTTCACCATCCTGCGCAGCTACTTCCCGGACATCACCAAGGGCGAGGTGAAGGAGGCAACCGACGCCGCCTACGCCGAGTACGCCCACCACATGTCCCTCATCCGCAAGGAGGGGGAACGGATCATCGACCAGGCCCGGGCAGAGGGCCGCCGGATCATCGTGCTGGCAGGCCGGCCCTATCACGTGGACCCGGAGGTCAACCACGGCATCGACACTCTGATTACCCGCGCCGGCGCCGCGGTCATCACGGAGGACTCCATCTCCAACCGGGTGGAGAAATTCCCCACCACGGTGCTGAACCAGTGGACCTACCACGCCCGTCTCTACGCGGCAGCCCGCTACTGCTGCACCCAGCGGGATATGGACCTGGTGCAGTTGGTCTCCTTCGGCTGCGGCGTGGACGCCATCACCTCCGACGAGACACGGGAGATCCTGCAGGCGGGCGGCAAGCTGTACACCCAGCTGAAGATCGACGAGATCACCAACCTGGGCGCTGTCCGCATCCGGCTGCGGAGCCTGTTCGCTGCCCTGGATGAGCAGGACGAGGCCCGGGAAACTGCCAGAAAGGAGGCGTGAGACATGGAGCTGGAATTCCAGAATTACCCCAAGTTCACCCCTGAAATGAAAAAGACCCATAAGATCCTGATTCCCAACATGGCCCCGGTGCAGTTCCGCATCCTGGCGGCCGTCATGCGGCAGGCCGGCTACACCTGCGAGCTGCTGGAGAACTGCGGCAGCCAGGTCAGCGAGCTGGGATTGAAATACGTCCACAACGACACCTGCTATCCCGCCCTGCTGGTCATCGGCCAGTTCCTGGACGCCCTGGGCTCCGGGAAGTACGATCTAGACCACACCGCCCTGATTATCACCCAGACTGGCGGCGGCTGCCGGGCCTCCAACTACATCCACCTGCTGCGCAAGGCCCTGGTGAAGGCAGGCTACGGCCAGGTTCCGGTGGTGAGCCTGAACTTCTCCGGATTGGAGAAGGACTCCGGCTTCCCCATGACCCTGCCCCTGATGCGCAAGCTCCTGGCCTGCATCTACTACGGCGACCTGCTGGTGGCCCTGAAGGCCCAGACGGAGCCCTATGAGACCCACAAGGGGGACGCGGCCGCTTTGCAGGAGAAGTGGCTGGACACCATCTGCGGCTGGGTCATGGAGGACAAGGGCTGGTCCGGCCGGGAGATCAAGGCCGCCATGCCCAAGATCGCCGCAGAGTTCGCCGCCATTCCCGTTCACCGGGTACCCAAGGTGAAGGTGGGCGTGGTAGGGGAGATCTACGTGAAATACTCCCCCCTGGGCAACAATGACCTGGAGAAGTTCCTGGCCTCCCAGGACTGCGAGGTGAACCTGCCGGGCCTGATGGGCTTTGTGCAGTACTGCGCCTACAACCCCTCCGAAACCGCCCGGCTGTATGGCGGCACCTTCCTGGAAAAGCATGTGTCAAGCGTAATCCTGGACTACATCGAGGGCATGGAGAAGGTGATGATCCGGGTCCTGAAGGACAACGGCTTCCACGCGCCCCTGCCCTTCCAGGAGCTGGTGAAACTGACGGACGGCGTCATCTCCACCGGCAACAAAATGGGTGAGGGCTGGCTCCTCACCGCCGAGATGATCGAGCTGGTGCGGGCCGGGTACGAGAACATCGTCTGCGCCCAGCCATTCGGCTGCCTGCCCAACCACATCTGCGGCAAGGGGATGATCAACAAGATCCGGGAGCTGTACCCCCAGGCCAATATCACCCCCATCGACTACGATCCCAGCGCCACCCGGGTGAATCAGGAGAACCGCATCAAGCTGATGCTGGCAGTGGCCCGGGAGCGGCTGGCGGAGAAGACTGCCGACCAGAGTGCCCGGGAGACTCCGGCGCCCGCAGAGACCCCACAGAGCGCGGCGGAGCCTCAGACAGTCTCCGTATAAACAAAGCCATAACTGGAAGTGCCGGCGCGGCAGACCCGAGAGGGTCTGCCGCGCTGCTGTTTTCTGGCCGTGCTCCCAGCATTTGTGCCTTGAGGCCCGCAGCCCGTTCCGGTAAAATAGGGCGTGACGACACACGCATTTTGGTGACGATCATCTGAAAAAGGAGCGTTTTCCCTTGCGAAATTTCATCAGACGAACCGCCGCCGCGCTGGCCGTCCTGTGTATGGCGGCCCTGCTGCTGGGCACCCCCACGGAGGCGGAAGAGCGTACATATTCCGCCGGAGGAGAGGCGGTGGGCTACTACGCCGGATGGGCGGCCTACCAGGGCTTCACCCCTGACCAAATCCCGGCGGAGCATCTGACTCAGATCAACTACGCCTTTGCCCAGATCGACCCAGATACCCTCACCATTGCTCTGGAGAATCCCGCCCATGACCAAAAGAACCTGGCCGCCCTGCGGAAGCTGCGCCAGCAGAACCAGCATCTCAAGCTGCTGATCTCCGTGGGCGGGTGGTCGGACTCCCAGTACTTCTCCGACGCGGCCGCCACGGCGGCCCGGCGGGAGAGCTTCGCTGCCAGCTGTGTGGACTTTGTGGTGGAGCAGGGCCTGGACGGGGTGGACCTGGACTGGGAGTACCCGGTATCCGGCGGCGCGGCGGGGACCATCCACCGCCCGGCGGACAAGCAGAACTTCACTCTGCTGCTTCAGGAGCTGCGGGAGCAGCTGGATCGGCAGGGCCGCCGGGACGGGAAGGACTATGCCCTCACTATCGCCGGCGCCGCCGGGAGCTGGTACTTAAACCAGATCGAGGCCGTGAAGGTGGCCGCCATTGTGGACCACATCTTCGTGATGGGCTATGACCTCCACGGCACCTGGGATACCTACGCGGACTTCAACGCACCCCTGTATGCGCCCTCCGGCACCTCGCCCCAGAGCAGAAGCAGCATCTCCGATTGCGTACAGGCCTATCTGAAAAAGGGTATCCCGGCGGAAAAGATCGTCCTGGGGATGCCTTTGTACGGCTATGCCTACCAGGGGGTCAAGGCCCAGAACAACGGCCTGTACAGCACTTACACATCAGCCAAATCCGTCAGCTACAAGATGCTGAAGAAGAGCTATCTGGACAACACGGACTACCGCCAGTTCCGCCATGAAGAGGCGCAGGTGCCCTGGCTCTACGGGAACCGCACCTTCGTCTCCTACGACGATGCCATGTCCCTCGCTGCCAAGGCACAGCTGGCCCGGTCTCTGGGTCTGGGCGGCGTGGGGTTCTGGGAGATCTCCCAGGACGATGGGGGAGAGCTGATCGCTGCCGCCAGCGGGGCTTTCCGCAGCACCTGGGATAATCCCTTCCGGGACGTACCCCCCGGCGCGTGGTATGAAGAGGCGGTCCAATATGTGTATGAGGCGGGGCTGATGCAGGGGACCACCGGCAGCACCTTTTCCCCTGACCGGGCATCCAACCGGGGCATGATCGCCGCCATCCTCTACCGACTGGAGGGCAGACCCAGGGCGGGGACGCCTCCCTTCACCGATGTGGCGGCGGACAGCTACTGCGCCGATGCGGTGGCCTGGGCGGAACAGCAGGGAATCGTCCGGGGCTTTGACGACGGCACCTTCCGCCCGGAGGGGCGGATCACCCGCCAGCAGCTGGCGGCCATCCTGTTCCGGTACACGGAATACAGGGGAGCGGATACCGCGGGCCGGACGGACCTGAGCCGCTTCTCCGACAGCGCCGCTGTGGCGGACTATGCCCGGGAGGCCCTGGCCTGGGCGGTGTCTGCCGGACTGCTCCAGGGCCGGTCCGACGGCACGCTGAATCCGTCCGGCTCCGCCACCCGGGCCCAGACGGCAGTGATCCTCCAGCGGCTGGAAACACTGCTGGAAAAGAACTGAACAGAGTGCCGCAGGGCCGGGACACACTGTCCCGGCCCTGCATGCGTCCTCTCCTTGACGGACCGTCCCGTTCCAGGTATGATGGAACCAACAAGATTGACCGGCAGAGAAGAGGGAGCGATTCGATGAAGGTGTGCATTCTGATGGGCAGTCCCAGAAAACAGGGCAATACCAACGCCCTGCTGGGCCCCTTCCGGCAGGAGCTGGAAGGGCTGGGGGCGGAGACGGAAACTGTATGGCTCCATGCTCTGGAGATCAGGCCCTGCACGGCCTGCCGGGCCTGCCAGCGGGACTGGACGGCATTCGGTTGCGCTCAGCGGGACGACGTGCCCACGATCTTTGACAAGGTGCTGGCGTGCGACCTGATCGTGCTGGCCACGCCCATCTATTCCTGGTACTGCACGCCGCCCATGAAGGCATTGCTGGACCGGCTGGTGTATGGCATGGACAAGTATTACGGGGCGGAAAAAGGTCCCGCCCTGTGGGCGGGGAAAGCCCTGGCTCTGCTGCTGACCTGCGGCTACCGCCCGGAGCGGGGCTGCGACCTGTTCGAGGAGGGGATGCGCCGGTACTGCAAGCACGCCCAGCTCCGTTTTCTGGGCAGCCACGCGGAGCGGCACCTGGGGTATGACGTCCCCTTCATGGACGCGGAGAAAGAGGCCCGCACCCGGGCCTTTGCCCGGGAGCTGTGGGATGCCGTGCATTGAAGCACAGCCCCTGTGAGACCGCCGCCCGGCGGTCTCTTTTTCTGCGCATGGGCGGGATAAAACCGCCCCAAACGGTTGACGGACACGGTCCCAAGGCGGTATAATAACATGATTTACAATGGATAAGAGTTTGTCTGGAGGAATTTTGGTATGTGGATCGCGGAGCAATGGCAGGACTATGAGCTGCTGGACTGCGGCGGGGGAGAGAAGCTGGAGCGCTGGGGAGAGCAGTACCTGGTGCGGCCGGACCCCCAGGCCATCTGGGACAGCCCCCGGAAGAACCCCGCCTGGAAGCGGGCCAACGCCCGGTATCTCCGCAGCCAGTCCGGCGGCGGCCACTGGGAGAAGAAGACCCTGCCGGAGAGCTGGAAGATCCGCTACCGGGACCTGACCTTCCAGGTGAAGCCCATGAACTTCAAGCACACGGGCCTGTTTCCGGAACAGGCGGTGAACTGGGATTTCGCCATGGAGAAGATCCGGAACGCCGGGCGGCCCATCCGGGTGCTGAACCTGTTCGCCTACACCGGCGGGGCCACGGTGGCCTGCGCCAAGGCGGGGGCCAGCGTCTGCCACGTGGACGCGGCCAAGGGCATGGTGGCGTGGGCCAGGGAAAACGCCAGACTCTCCGGCCTGGAAGACGCCCCCATCCGCTGGATCGTGGACGACTGCGGCAAGTTTGTGGAGCGGGAGATCCGCCGGGGCAAGACCTACGACGCCATCATCATGGACCCGCCCAGCTACGGCCGGGGCCCCGGCGGCGAGGTGTGGAAGCTGGAGGACAACCTCTACGACTTCGTGAAGCTCTGCGCCGGCGTGCTGTCGGAGCGGCCCCTGTTCGTGCTCATCAACTCCTACACCACGGGCCTGGCCCCGTCGGTGCTGGGGTATCTGCTGCATCTGTTGGTGGGGGCCAAATACGGCGGCAAGTGCACCTGGGACGAGCTGGGCCTGCCGGTGACGGAGACGGGCCTGGCTCTGCCCTGCGGTGCCACAGGCCGCTGGTGCAGCGAGTGAGGCCGTGGGACGGACTGCGGCATACCTGCTGACGCTGGCAGCGGGGGCGGTGCCTGCCCTGGCGCTCTTTGGGTGCCTGAGCCCCCGGCGCCGGCGGCACCTCGCCGCCGCGGGCCTTGCCAGTCCGGCGGTCCGGGAGGCGGGGATGGCCCTCTTCTGGATGTTCTGCGGCGGCATGGCCCTGGTGACCCTGACGCCCCGATGGGTCGTCCAGGCCCTGGCGGGCCTGCTTCAGGGCTGCGGCTGGAACGGGGAGGGGAATCCCTTCTTCGCTCCGGGGACTGTCAATCTGGTTCCCTTCCGGACCCTGGGCGACGGTTACATCCTGGCGGGGAATCTGATCATGTTCCTGCCCTTTGGCTTTTTCCCCGCCCTGCTGTGGCGGGGGTGCACGTGGAAACGCGCGCTCGCCGCGGGCCTGTGTGTCACGGGGTTCATTGAGTGCTGGCAGCTGCTGGTGGGCCGGGCCTTTGACATCGACGACCTGTGGCTCAACACCCTGGGGGCCTTTTGCGGCTTCTGGATCTGGTGCCTGCTGGACCGGGCAGCCCCCGGCTGGACCCGGCGGTTCAGGGTCCGGCAAATACAAGACTGACGAAATGAGGACAGCTATGGCGGAGATCATCCGAACGGAGAATTTACAGTACGCCTACCCGGCGGACGAGGGAGCGGAGCCGGTTCTGGCCCTGAAGGGCGTGGACCTGACCATTGAGCAGGGCTCCTTCGTGGTGGTGCTGGGCCACAACGGATCCGGCAAGTCCACCCTGGCCAAGACGCTCAACGGTGTTCTGCTGCCCTGCGGGGGCCATGTGTATGTGGAGGGAATGGACACCCTGGACGAACATCTGCTGCTGGCCATCCGCCGGACGGTGGGCATGGTGTTCCAGAACCCGGACAACCAGATCGTGGCCAACGTGGTGGAGGAGGACGTGGCCTTCGCCCCGGAGAACCTGGGGGTTTCCAGCAGGGAGATCCGGCAGCGGGTGGACGACGCCCTGGCGGCGGTGGGCATGGGCGAGTTCGCCCGCCACGCGCCCCATCTGCTCTCCGGCGGCCAGAAGCAGCGGATCGCCATTGCCGGCGTGCTGGCTATGGAGCCGGAATGCATCGTGCTGGATGAGGCCACCGCCATGCTGGACCCGGTGGGCCGGCGGGAGGTGCTCTCCGCCGTTCACAGGCTGAACCGGGAGAAGGGCATCACCGTGGTGCTCATCACCCACCACATGAACGAGGCGGAGGACGCCGACCGGGTTGTGGTCATGGACGACGGAAAAGTCATTATGGACGGCGCGCCCCGGCAGGTCTTCACACAGGTGGAGCGGCTGCGGTCCATGGGACTGACGGTGCCGGACACGGTGGACCTGCTGGACCGGCTGCGCAAAGACGGGCTGGACGTGCCCCTCACCGCCCTGACGGTGGAGGAGTGCGCGGACGCCATCCTGGCCGCCGTTTCCAAGTAATCGGAAGGGAAGAGAACATTGGAACCGATACTGCAAGTACAACATCTGACCCACACGTACAGCGTGGGCACGCCCTTCCAGCGCAGCGCGGTGGAGGACATGAGCTTTGACGTGTACGATGGGGAGTTCTTAGGGATCATCGGCCACACCGGCTCCGGCAAATCCACCCTGATTCAGCATCTGAACGGCCTGTTGCGGCCTACGTCGGGGCAGATCCTGCTCCATGGGAAGGACATCTGGGCGGAGCCGAAGAAGATCCGGGACGTCCGCTTCCAGGTGGGGTTGGTGTTCCAGTACCCGGAGTACCAGCTGTTTGAGGAGACGGTGTACAAGGACATCGCCTTCGGCCCCATCAACCAGGGCAAGACCGGGGAGGAGCTGGACCGCTGTGTCCGGGAGGCCGCCCGCCTGGTGGGCATCCGGGACGATCAGCTGGACAAGTCCCCCTTTGAGCTCTCCGGCGGCCAGAAGCGCCGGGTGGCCCTGGCGGGGGTCATGGCTATGGACCCCCAGGTGCTGGTGCTGGACGAGCCCACCGCCGGACTGGATCCGGCGGGCCGGGAGAACCTGATGGCCAACATCCGGGACTACCACCGCAATAAAAAGCGCACCATCATCCTGGTGAGCCACAGCATGGACGAGATCGCCCGGAATGTAGACCGAATCCTGGTGCTGAAGTCCGCTCACGTGCTGATGAGCGGGACTCCGGCGGAGGTGTTCGCCCGGGCGGAGGAGCTGCTCTCTGCCGGGCTGGACGTGCCACAGGTGACCCGTATTGCCATGCGCCTGCGGGAGCAGGGCCTCGCCATCGACCCTGCGGTCTACACCGTGGAGGCCCTGGAGCGGGAGCTGCTGGCGCTGAGAAGGGGGGAGACGGGATGCTGAAGGACATCACCCTGGGCCAGTTTTTCCCCGGCGACACCGTGGCCCACCGCCTGGACCCCCGGACGAAGATCCTGCTGGTGGTCCTTTACATCGTGGCGCTGTTCTGCGCCAAGAGCCTGCTGGCCTACGGCATTCTGGCGGCGGTGCTGGCAGTGTGTGTCCGCATCTCCCGAGTAGGGATCAAATCCCTGGTGCGGGGGCTGAAGCCGGTGGTGTTCATCATCGTGTTCACCGGCATTTTGAACCTGTTCTTCACGCCGGGAGAGCACATCCTGGCAGAGCTGGGCTTCCTGCGGATCTCCGCGGAGGGTCTGCAGAACGCCGTGTTCATGGTGCTGCGGATCATGCTGTTGATCATGGGCACGTTCCTGATGACCTACACCACCAGCCCCATCAGCCTCACCGACGGGCTGGAGCGCCTGCTGGGCGGATTGAAAAAAATCCATGTGCCGGTCCATGAGCTGGCCATGATTATGTCCATCGCCCTGCGGTTCATCCCAACCCTGATTGAGGAGACAGACAAGATCATGTCCGCTCAGAAGGCCCGGGGCGCGGACTTTGAGAGCGGGAATATCATCCAGAAGGCCAAGGCCCTGATCCCCATTCTGGTGCCGCTGTTCATCAGCGCCTTCCGCCGGGCGGACGAGCTGGCGGTGGCCATGGAGTGCCGCTGCTACCACGGCGGCGAGGGACGCACCAAGCTCCATGTGCTGCAGTACGAGGGGCGGGACTATCTGGCCCTGGCGCTGGGGCTGGCCGTCACCGCGGGGATCATCGTCCTGCGGCAATTTACGTAACGATTTGCCGGTCCACGGACTGGCTGCCCAGGGTGAGGCCCAGTCGCAGGCCGATGGCAAAGGCAGCCGTGCCCCAGCGGAGATAGCGGCTGGAGAGGAGATCACAGACCTGGATCTGCATGTCCTGCGGCATGGACATCCGGTCCAGCGCCGCCTGGATTTCCGCCTCATCATAGGGCGCCTGCTCCTGCATCAGATGGTCGCCGTAGGTATCGAACAGAAGCTCAAAAACGGATGGCATAGGAGACACTCCTTTGCGAATACAGCTTTTTATGGTATCATTTCGGAATGATGAAACCAGTATAATACAGAAATTTCTGTAAGTCAACAGAACGATCAGAAAAAACTGTATTTTAAGAAAGGGAATGGTCCTTTGGATGTTTTGACTACCTCAGCCAGAATTAAGGCCCGCTGCAAAGCGCAGAAAATTTCAGTCAAAAATTTGCTGGAGCAGACACAGATCAACCGGAATTTTATCTATGACCTGGAAAAAGGCGGACAGATTCCGTCAGCGGAAAAGCTGGAACGCATCGCTGACTATCTGGACTGCTCTGTGGACTATCTGCTGGGGCGGACAGACAACCCGGCGGTCAACCGCTGACCGGCCTCACCGGAAGAGGATTTTCTCCGGGGGGAATGTAGGGGAGACAGTCTGCCGTCCGGCTGCCCCGCATTTTCAATCGCCCGGAGCTGGTAATCATCGAGATCCGTCCGGACGCATGACTGGAAATCATGGATAGTGGACATGGCCTGATTCGGAGCGGCTGTGTTTTGGCAGAGAGGGGAGAGTCCTATGAAGAAGCAGAACATCTGGCTTTGGGCCCTGACTGCGGCTGTGGTTTTGCTGGCAGCAGCCCTGGCGGAGACGCAAGGACAGCTGGGGGAACTTCAGACGGCGTATTCCGCGCTCCAACAGGAGGTGGGAGAACTCCGCCTGGACTTGAAAAGCACACAAAACCGCCTCCAGGAGCAGGAGGAGGCGCTGGAACGAGCGGCCGCCCAAACCGCCCCGCAGCCGGAGGAGTCGCTGCTGGAGCGCTATGAGCTGACGCCCCTTCGGCTGGACGCCGCGGCCCATCAGGTGGAGCTTGGGGTGTCCCTGACCCTGACTACGCCGGACCAGTCGGCGGAAGCCACCCTGAATGTCTATCAGGGCGGCGCGGAGCGCAAGCGTCTGGCCCAGGTGGAGCTGACCCGGTCCGGGGATGGAATCTTCTCCGGTCAGGCGGCGGTGCCTGCGGACAGCACCTCACTCCAGATTCTGGTGACGGTCCGGACCGGCGGCGATACGGCCACAGAGCGGCTCTATGAGGGCCGTGCCACCGGATTGTTGCCGATGGCGCTGTCCAGCCGCAGCGGAGAGGCGGCCCTGCAGGAAGGAGAAGCCCGGATTACCGCCGCCGTCCGGCTGCGTGAAAAGGCGGCCGCAGCCTCCGAGCAGACATTCCGCCTGTACCGGAACGGTCAGTTGGAGGAGACCATCCCGGCCGCCTCCGGCCAGGAATCCGGCACCTGGGAGGGCACCGGGACGGTATCCTGCGCCGCCGGGGACCAGCTGGAGGTGCGGTTCTTCTGCGTGGACGGCCTGGGCCTGGGATATGAGTTCCCTGTCCGGACCTGGACGGTAAAGGAGGACCGGCTGGCGCCGGGCTGGCCCGTCACCAACACCCCGGTGCTGGTCTGGCCGTAAACGGGACGGGGCGCTGGCGGAAGAGGCGCAGGACGGCAGGAGATTCCGGCCGCCCCGGAAGGCTTATCCCCGGATACATGAACTGCGGCGCCGCACAGGGGAGTCCGTCAGATCCGTAGACGGCGACCGGAGCAATCCTGCATCAGCGAGAGGCCCAGCCCCAGGCCGATGGCGAAGGCAGCTGTGCCCCAGCGGAGATAGCAGCTGGAGAGGAGATCACAGACCTGGATCTGCATGTCCTGCGGCATGGACATCCGGTCCAGCGCCGCCAGGATTTCCGCCTCATCATAGGGCGCATACTCTTGCATCAGGCTGTCGCCGTAGGTGTCGAACAGAGTTTCCGAAATGCTTGTCATGGGGATTCCTCCTTAATATGTGTTGTTCCGATATCCTTTTTGTGGTATGGTATTTCTTATTTATACGCTAAACGGATTTTATCATGTAATAGCGTGATTATCAAGATGCTTTTCACGTTTTTTCGTGATTTTAGAGCTTTACAAAAGGCGGGGCAAATTTTATGTATGTTACACAAGACATTGCAGACCGCATTAAATGGCGCCTCAAAGAAAAAGGCATCCGCACAAAAGATATGCTGTCTGATTTGAACATGGGAATTAACGCGATATCAGAATTTGCAAAAGGCAAGCAAATGTCCTGTATTGCCCTTGCTCGCATCGCCGACTATCTGGACTGCTCTGTGGATTATCTGCTGGAGCGGACAGACAACCCGGCGGTCAACCGCTGAGTTGCCCTGCCGGATAAAAAGAGCGTTCCCGCCGGGAACCCCGGGCGGCGGAACTGCCAAAGGAGAGCTTATGCGCAACATTGCCCTGAAACTCATGTACAACGGCACCGCCTACCACGGGTGGCAGGTGCAGAAGAACGCGGTCACCGTCTGCGGGACCCTGGAGAAGGCCATTGCTGACATCTGCGGCGGCCCGGTACACCTCACCGGCTGCGGACGCACCGACGCCGGTGTCCACGCGGAGCACTACATCGCCAACTTCCGCACGGAGAGCCGCATTCCCGTGGACCGGCTCCCCTTCGCCGTCAACACCCACACGCCGGAGGACATCGCGGTGAAGGAGGCCTTCGAGGTGGCGGAGGACTTCAACGCCATCGGCTCCTGCATCAAGAAGGAGTACACCTACCGCATCTACAACTCCCGGTTCAAGAACCCATTTTACGTCAACCGGGCCTACTTCTATCCCAAGCACCTGGACGAGGAATTCCTGAACCGGGCAGCGGGGATGTTCGTGGGCACCCACGACTTCGCGGCGGTGCGTTCCGTGGGCACGGAGACGAAGTCCACTGTCCGCACCATCTATTACTGTGACGTGACCCGGAACGGAGATCTGCTGGAATTGAAGGTCTGCGCCAACGGCTTTTTGTATAACATGGTACGGGCCATCACCGGCACCGTGCTGTACGCGGCGGAGGGCAAGTTCACCCCGGAGGACATCCCCGGCATTCTGGAGCGGGGGGACCGCACCGCCGCCGGTCCCACGGTGCCGCCGGGGGGACTGTACCTGACAAGACTTTGGTATGAGGATGAACGGCTCAATGGCTGATACGACGAACGACATCTGGAACGACAACGACGGGGAAGAGGACGAGGCTCCCCGGAAGGGCGGACGGCTGCGCCGCTTTGGGATCTTCTTTCTGGTGCTGGCGGCGGTGCTGGGCGTGGTGCTCGTGGCCGCGTACCGGGACGGCACCGGCTTTGACGCCCTGCGGCGGCTGTGTTCCTACGGCAGCGGAGAGGAGAGCACTGCTGAGGCCCAGTACGACTACGACGCCTCCGACAGCAACCGCTTTGCCGTCCTGGGGGATTCCCTGGTGGTGCTCTCCGACACAAAGCTGCAGGTCCTGGCGCGGGGCGGAGAGGAGATCTGGTCCACATCCGTGCGGATGAGCGCCCCTGCCCTGGAGACGGGCGGCGGCCGGGCTGTGGCTTACGACGTGGGGGGCACAGAGCTGTATGTGGTGGACGAGGGGGGCGAGATCCTCACGCTCACCGCACCGGAGGACGCCCCCTATTTCTCCGCCCGGCTGAATGAAGACGGTTGGCTGGCTGTGACCACAGAACTGCCGGGCTACAAGGGCGGCGTCACCGCTTATAACAGCCAGGGGACGGAGGTGTTTTCACTCACCGCGTCGGACCGGTTTGTCATCGACGCCCGGGTGACAGATGACGATAACACTCTGGCGGTGGTGACCTTAGGCCAGGAGAACAGCGTGTTCGTCAGCAACATGGTACTTTACAGCCTGGAGACGGCAGGAAATGTAGACCCGGCGGCCGACTACGATGTGACCGACGGTCTGGTGGCTGCCGTCGGAGAGCAGGACGGCCAGCTGGTGACGGTGTCCGACACCTGCCTGACCTACGCGTCCCCGGCCGGGGAGGTGCGCGCTACCTACTCCTATGCCGGCAGCTATCTGCGGGAATACGACTTGCACGGGGACGGCTTCACCGCCCTGCTGCTGAACCGGTACAAGTCCGGCGGTGTGGGCCGGTTGGTGACGGTGGACACGGACGGGCAGGAGATCGCCGCCCTGGACGTGAACGAGGAGATCCTCAGCATCTCCGCTGCCGGACGGTATCTGGCGGTGCTGTATATGGACAGCGTGGTGATCTACACAGAGGAGCTGGAGATCTATGCTCAGCTGGAGGGCACGGACTACGCCCGGTCGGTTCTGATGCGCCAGGATGGCTCTGCCCTGCTGCTGGCGGCAGAGAGCGCCCACCTGTTCCTGCCTTGAGTGGGAAACATTGATCTTGGAATTCACAAAACGTTTACGAGCAAAAAGGTAGGCAAGCATGACAACACCTGTTATAATAGACGTGATTATGGCTGTGGTTTTGATCGCTGCGGTCATCTACGGTGCCCACAGGGGCCTTTTCCGGGCCCTGGCGGGATTGGCGGTGGTGATCGTGGCCCTGGTGGGGGCGGCCATCATCGCAAATACCCTGGCCGCCCCGGCGGCCCGTCTGGTGACGCCCCTGATCCGGGAGCAAATCGAGACGAAGGTGGACGAGGCTATGGCCCGGCAGTCCCAGGAGGTCCAGATGCCGGAGGAGGACGTGGACGAGGGCTTCGCCATCGAGGACCTGCTGGCCCTGATGGGACTGGACGAGGACGTGCGGAACTCCCTGGCCAGCCAGACGCAGGAGAAGATCCAGGACACCGGCGTCTCCTTGGTCATGGCCGTGGTGGAGAGTCTGGCCCAGTCCATTCTCTATGCGGCGCTGTTCCTGGTCTCCTTCGTGGGACTGACGATCCTGCTGAAGCTGCTGATCCGGGCTATGGACTTGGTGCTGCAGCTGCCGGGGCTGCACCTGGTCAACGCCCTGGGCGGCGCCGTGATCGGCCTGATCGAGGGGGCCTTGGTGCTGTTTCTGGCCATCTGGGTTCTGCGGCGCTTCGGCGTCTCCTTTGAGACAGACACCGTCTCAGCCACCCATATTTTACGATTTTTTGCGACACACACGCCCCTGAGCGCGCTGTCGCTTCTGCAATGACGAACGGGGCCGTTGCCCCGCCGGCGTCACGATTTCTGGAGGGATTTACACGATGCAGCCGACACTTTGTTCAAGATGCAAGAAGAACGTGGCCGTTGTCTTCATCTCCAAAATGGAGGGGGACAAGACCACCAACGAGGGCCTGTGCCTGAAATGCGCCAAGGAGCTGGGCCTGCCCCAGGTGGACGATATGATGAAGCGCATGGGCATTTCCGACGAGGATCTGGACACGCTCAACAGTGAGATGCTCCAGGCCATGAGCGGCGTGGAGAATATCGAGGACCTGCCCGGCGGCGAGGACGCCGGGGAAGAGGAGGAAGAGGGCAAGACCGCCACCTTCCCCTTCCTGAACCGCCTGTTCTCCGGCGAGGCCGCCAAGGGCGGCGAGAGCGGCGGCCAGGAGGAAAGCGGTGCCCGAAGCCGGGAAAAGGAGCGCAAGGACCCTAAGAACGGCAAGCGCAAATATCTGGAGAACTACTGCATCTCCCTGACGCAGCGGGCCCAGGAGGGAAAGCTGGACCCGGTGATCGGCCGGGAGCAGGAGATCGAGCGGGTGGTGCAGATCCTGAACCGCCGCCAGAAGAACAACCCCTGCCTGATCGGTGAGCCCGGTGTGGGTAAGACCGCCATCGCGGAGGGGCTGGCCCAGCGGATCTCCAAGGGCGACGTGCCCTTCAAGCTGCGGAACAAGGAGGTCTACCTGCTGGATCTGACAGCTCTGGTGGCCGGCACCCAGTTCCGGGGCCAGTTCGAGAGCCGGATGAAGGGCCTTATCGACGAGGTGAAGCGCCTGGGGAACATTATTTTGATGATCGACGAGGTTCACAACATTGTGGGCGCCGGCGACGCCGAGGGCAGCATGAACGCCGCCAACATCCTGAAACCCGCCCTCTCCCGGGGCGAGATCCAGGTGATTGGCGCCACCACCTTCAACGAGTACCGCAAGTCCATCGAGAAGGACACCGCTCTGGAGCGGCGGTTCCAGCCGGTGACGGTGAACGAGCCCTCCATTGAGGACTCTGTGCAGATTCTCCAGGGCCTGGCCCCCAAGTATGAGCAGTACCACGGGGTGAAGATCTCTGAGGGGATCCTGCGTCAGGCGGTGCTGCTCAGTGAGCGGTACATCACCGACCGGTTCCTGCCGGACAAGGCCATCGACCTGATCGACGAGGCCTGTTCCGACCTGAATCTGAAAGACCCGGATATCTCCCGCCGCATGGAGATTCAGCGGGAGCTGGACGACTATGAGAAAGAGCGCACCATGCTGGAGGAGCAGGAGGAGAAGGCCGAGGGCGACTACGCCCGCATGGCGGAGCTGAAGAGCAAGGAACTCCAGCTGAACACAGAGCTGAACAGTCTGCTGGAAAAGGGCGATCCACAGCTCTCCATGGAGAATCTGGCCCATGTTATCGAGCTGTGGACCAAAATCCCGGCGGCCAAGATCCGGGAGCAGGAGTTCCAGCGCCTGAGCCAGCTGGAAGTGCGGCTCAAGAGCCATATCATCGGCCAGGACGAGGCCGTGTCCGCCGTAGCCGCCGCGGTGCGGCGGAACCGGGTGGGCATCTCCCCCAAGCACAAGCCTGTCAGCTTCATCTTTGTGGGGCCCACCGGCGTGGGCAAGACAGAGCTGGTGAAGCAGCTGGCAACAGACCTCTTCAACACGCCGGATGCCTTGATCCGGCTGGATATGTCGGAGTTCATGGAGAAGCACTCCGTCTCCCGTCTGGTGGGCTCCCCTCCGGGCTACGTGGGGTATGACGAGGCGGGCCAGCTGACAGAGAAGATCCGCCGCAAGCCCTACGCCGTGGTCCTCTTCGACGAGATTGAGAAGGCCCATCCCGATGTGCTGAACATCCTTCTCCAGATCCTGGATGACGGCGAGATCACCGACGCCCACGGCCGCAAGGTGAACTTTGAGAATACCATCATCGTCATGACCTCCAACGCCGGCAGCGCCACCAAGGAGGGCACCGTGGGCTTCGGCCGCTCCGTGAACGAGCAGGACGCCGACCGGGCCATGAAGGCGCTCCAGCAGTTCCTGCGGCCGGAGTTCATCAACCGGGTGGACGCAGTCATCACCTTCAACCGCCTCAGCGAGGAGAACTTCCACGGCATCGCACGTATCATGCTGAACGAACTGGTGGGTTCCCTGAAGGAGAAAGGCATCACCTTCACCTACGACGACGCACTGGTGGAGCTTTTGACGAAGAAGTCCTACTCCCTGACCTACGGCGCCCGGAACCTGCGGCGCACCATCCAGAAGGAGCTGGAGGACCCCATGGCCACAAAGATCATCGACAGCTACGAGCATCCCATCACCCAGGTGAAGGCCACGGTGGAGGACGGTGCCATTCGGCTGTACACCCTGTGACCGGAGGAAGAGGAGAGGGAGGACCATGCTGTTTCGGAAGGATATGGATCCCCGCTGTGCCTACTGCCAGCGGGGCCAGCAGATCAACGAGCGGGAGGTGGCCTGCGTCAAGCGGGGCATCGTGGCGGTGGAGCACCACTGCCGGGCATTCAAATACGACCCCTTGAAGCGGGTGCCGCCCCGGCCGGCAGCGCTGGAGACTGAACGGCTGAAAGAGGAAGATTTTTCGCTGTAAGCAGCGTTCAGCACCCGCCTGGAGAAAATCCCCGGGCGGGCGCTGTCACAAATGGGAAGGAGAGGAGACATCATGGAAGTCAAGCGGATCTGCGCGGCGTACTGGAGCGCCACAGGCAACACAGACAAGACGGTGAACACCATCGCGGAGACCCTGGCGGAGAAGCTGGGCGTCCCTCTGGAGCGGAGGAACTTCACACGCCCGTCAGACCGGGCGGAGGATCTGTCTTTTACGGGGAGAGACCTGGTGGTGTTCGGTATGCCCACCTATGCGGGAAAGCTGCCCAACAAGATGCTGCCCTATGTCCAGCAGCAGATCCACGGGAACGGCGCCCTGGCGGTGGGGGTGGTCACCTTCGGCAACCGGTCCTACGACAACTCCCTGGCGGAGCTGTGTGCCGCGCTGGAGGCGGACGGCTTCCACACCGTGGCCGGGGGCGCCTTTGCGTGCCGCCACGCCTTTACGGACGCGCTGGCGGACGGCCGCCCGGACTGGGATGACAAGCGGCAGATGGGGGAGTTCGCGGCCCGCATTGCGGACAAGGTAAAAGACCTGACGGACATCCCTGCTCCGGTGGCCGTGCCGGGCGATGCGGCGGCGCCCTACTACGTGCCCAAGGGCACGGACGGCCAGCCCGTCAAGTTCCTGAAGGCCAAGCCCCAGACGGATTTGGGCAAGTGTACCGACTGCGGCGCCTGCGCCCGCCTGTGTCCCATGGGGGCCATCAATCCCTCCAACGTGGCGGAGGTGCCCGGCACCTGCATCAAGTGCCAGCGGTGTGTCCGCAAGTGCACGAAGCACGCCAAGTACTTTGACGACCCGGCCTTTTTGTCCCACGTGGCCATGCTGGAGCAGAACTTCACAGAGCCCAAGGAGAATGAGGTGTATCTGTGAGGCGGTGGGTTCTTGCCTTTCTGATGGCGGTCACAGCCAACTGGGTTTCTCTGATCTATGCGTTTGGCCCGGTGAGCTGGCTCTTGACGACGATACTGCTTCTGGGGGAGTTCCTCTATTTTAATCTGCGGCCCATTGAGAAGAGCGGTGCGCCTACAAAGCGGATCTGGTATTTGAAAAGCGGCTGCGAATTGCTGCGCCTGTTTTTGATTACAGCTACGGTCACAGTCTTTGTGCAGATGGTATGGCTGTGGTGCCAGATTTCCATGATAACGCCGGAGAACAGCCTTGCCGCTGGAACAGCTGTTGCAGGTGCGGCTTTTGGCGTTCTCTGGGCTGTCTTGCTGGAGGCCATCGTCTTCTGGAACGGCATGATCCGGGTGTATCTCACCTCCGTCCAGCTGGGGCTGAAGCACCGGGTGCTGGCGGCCCTGTGCGGGTGGATCCCAATTCTCAACATCTGGTATCTGCGGAAGATTATCCGCATCACCGCCGACGAGGCGGAGTTCGAGACGGAGAAGTGGGAGCTGGACACCGCCCGGGCGGAGAGCGAGATCTGTAAGACGAAATACCCGATCCTTCTGGTCCACGGGGTGTTCTTCCGGGACTTCCGCTATGTCAACTACTGGGGCCGCATTCCCAAGGAGCTCCAGCGCAACGGCGCAACAGTGTACTACGGACAGCAGCAGTCCGCCGCCGCGGTGGAGGACAGCGGGCGGGAGCTGGCGGACCGTATCCGGCAGATCCTGGCGGAGACCGGCTGTGAGAAGGTGAACATCATTGCCCACTCCAAGGGGGGACTGGACAGCCGGGCCGCCATCGCCCACGCTGGATGTGCCCCCTGTGTGGCCAGCCTCACCACCATCAACACGCCCCACCGGGGCTGCATCTTTGCCGAATATCTGCTGAAGAAGATCCCTGCAGCGGCTCGGCAGAAGATCGCAGATACCTACAACGCCGCCCTGAAGCGGCTGGGGGATGAGGCCCCGGACTTCCTGGCGGCGGTGACAGATCTGACCGCCTCTGCCTGCGAGGCCAGGAACGCGGCTACCCCGGACGCCCCCGGCGTCTTTTACCAGAGCGTCATGTCCTATTGCAGAAAGGCCCAGCACGGCAAGTTCCCTCTGAACATGACCTATCCCATCGTCAAGCACTTTGATGGATTGAACGACGGGCTGGTGGCGGTGGACTCCGCCAAATGGGGCGATCAGTTCACCCTGCTGGAGCCAAGGGGGCACCGGGGCATCTCACACGGGGATGTGGTGGATCTGAATCGGGAGAACATTCCCGGCTTCGACGTCCGGGAGTTCTATGTCTCCCTGGTAGCGGATCTGAAAAACAGAGGCTTTTGAGCGGAAAAAAGCGGAGCGTCACAGGGACGCTCCGCTTTCGTGTTCCGTGGTGTCTTTTATGGTGGGGGCCACCGGTTCCACAAGGGGATCCGCCGCCCCGCCATCCTCTGTGGTGTCATCTGCGGGGGAACAATAGGTTTTGTACAGCGCCACATGGTCATAGATGGCCCGCCAGGAGCTGTAAGCGTCTGCCGTCACACAGATATAGCGTCTGCCGTCCGCTGTTTCGCCGCAGCTGGCGGCGCAGTTGCCGGACTCCACCACATAGCCGGTCTTGGCGCCGGTGACCTCAATGCCGCCGGTATCCTTGTCCTCGATCCGCCGCAGGAACCAATTGGAGAGGATCTGCCCCTCCGGGTGGTCCGCAGTGGGGAGAGTCTCATAGGTCCGGGCACCCAGCACCTCCCGGCACAGGTCGTTGTCCATGGCCGCCTCCAGGATCACCGCCATGTCGGAGACCGTGCACTTGTGGGCCTCGTCATACAGTCCCACGCAGTTGGTGAAGTGGGCGGTGTCCGCGATGCCAAGCTCCTCCAGCTTTTCGTTCATCAGCGCCACGAACGCCTCCTGGGAGCCCGCCACATAAGTGGCCAGCCCCAGTGCCGCGTCCGCACCGGAGGAGAGGATGGTGCCGTAGAACAACTCACGCACCGGGACCGTTTCGTCAACCATCAGCCCCACCACGCTGCACCCGTTGACATAGCAGTAGTCGGTGATGTCGATGGTCATGGTGAAGGTGTCGTCCAGCTCCGCTTCTGTGATGTGCTCAGCGGCCACCAGAACCGTCAGGACCTTCGTCATGGAGGCGGGAGAGATCACAGTATCCGCGTTTTTCTCCGCCAGGACCGTCCGGGTGTCCAGGTCAACCAGGACCGCGCAGCGGCTGGGAAAGTCCTCTCCCAGCTGGATCGTGTCCGGGCCGGACACGGCCCTGGCATAGGGCTCCGGCGCAGGGGCGCTGGCGACGGATGTCACCTGAAAGGGCCGTTCGGCCTTAACCATCTCCGGCGCAGGCTTTTCAATCAGCTGGGCTCCCACGGTCACCAGGCCTACACACAGAACGGCCAGCAGCCCGCAGGGCACCAGACGGCGAAGCAGCCGCCGCCGCTTTTCCCGCTGCTTCTTTCGGCGGGCCTCCGCCCGCTGGGCCCGCCGGGTGGCCCGCTCCTCGTCCGTGATAATGGGCTTGTACTCCTCGTCCATATCGGCGCTCCTATCTGAAAGGCGGGCCTGTCCGGCACCGCCGCAGTCTCGTACTCTTCATTATAACAGATGATGGAAGAAAATGCATCTCCTATTTTCCGGTTTGGCAGAGGGAATTTTATCCATCCGGCTTTTGACCCGTGAAAAACCGCTGTCAGGCCAAGTTGTTTTTGCATAGCCTGAGTGTAAGAACAACACTTGGAGGGGAGCGTATGGCTCAAGTTACCCATTTTTTCGCAGGCGCTAACAGCGGTGACGGCTTCCAGAACCTGTTTTCGGAGATCGTGGACCTGGAAGACACCTATGACCTGATGGTTTTGAAAGGCGGCCCCGGCGTGGGCAAGGCCACCTTCATGCGGGAGATCGGCCGAAGCATGGAGGAGGCCGGCACACCGGTGGAGTACTTATGGTGTTCCGGCGACCCGGATTCCCTGGACGGCGTGGTGCTGCCGGAGCTCCGCTGCGCCGTGGTGGATGGTACGTCGCCTCATGTGGTGGAGCCCCGGTACCCTGCGGCGGTGGACCGGTATGTGGACCTGGGGCGGTTTTACGACCTCACCGCCGCCAAGGCCGCGGCAGAGGAGGTGAAGGCTCATACCCGGGCCTACAAGGCCGCATATATCCGGGCCTATCACCATCTGAAGGCTGCCCGGCAGGTGGAGCTGGATGCAGTGGCGGCGGTGCGGAAGACCTTCGACCGGGAGAAGGCGGACCGCCGGACGGCGGGCATTCTCTCACGGGAGCTGCGCCGCCGGGGCGGTGAGGCGGGGAAGACCACCCGCCGCTTCCTGGGCAGTATTACCCACAAGGGGTACATCTGGCGGTTTGACAGTGTGGACGCCCTGTGCCCCAAGGTCTATGAGCTGGCGGACAGCTGGGAGCTGGCAGGGGAGATGCTTGCCCGGCTGCATCGGGCGGCGGCGGATAACGGCTGGGACACCATCGTCTGCTGCGCGCCGGAGGAGCCGGGGCGGATCGAGCACCTGCTGATCCCCGGACTGGGGCTGGCCTTCGTCACCTCCCGGCCCGGCATGGAGTACGGGCAGAAGCCCTTCCGCCGGGTGCGGCTGGACGCCATGACGGAACCTCAGGGCAAGGCCCGGCTGCGGTTCCAGACCCGGATGGCGGCACTCCTGCGGGAGGAAGGGGCCGCGGCGCTGAAAGACGCCAAAGCCAACCACGATAAGCTGGAGGCAGTCTACAACCCCTATGTGGATTTCGACGGTGTCCGAACCCTGGCGGCGCTGGAGGCGGGGCGGCTTCTCAGCTGGCTGGGTTGAATCAGATCAGGATGCGGGCCCCGGCGGTATACCGCCGGGGCCTTGCCTTATGCGAACAGATGTGCTACAATGCTGGAAGCGAAAACAGGGGCAAGACAGCCCCAGAGGGAACGGGACTATGACCAAGGAAGAAGCACTGAAAACCTATTACGGCTACGACGTCTTCCGGGGCGGCCAGGAGGCGGTCATCGACGCGCTGCTCTCTGGGCGGGATGCGCTGGCCATCATGCCTACCGGGGCGGGGAAGTCCGTCTGCTACCAAATCCCGGCCTTGCTGCTGTCGGGGATCACCCTGGTGGTCTCGCCTCTGGTGTCCCTGATGCGGGACCAGGTGACGCAGCTGGTGCAGATGGGCATCCCGGCGGCGTTTCTCAACAGCTCCCTAACCTTCCGCCAGTATCTGCTGGCCCTGGACCGGGCCAGGGCGGGGCGGTACAAGATCATCTACGTGGCCCCGGAGCGGCTGGAGACCGAGGGCTTCCAGGCCTTTGTGCGGGAGGCAGACATCTCCCTGGTGGCGGTGGACGAGGCCCACTGCATCTCCCAGTGGGGCCAGGATTTCCGGCCCTCCTACCTGAACATCCCCGCCTTTGTGGAGAGCCTGCCCCACCGGCCCCCGGTGGGAGCCTTCACCGCCACCGCCACGCCGGACGTGAAGGCGGACATCCACCGCCTGCTGGACCTGCAGGACCCGCTGGAGCTGACCACCGGCTTTGACCGGGAGAACCTGTATTTTGAGGTCCAGCAGCCTGCGGACAAGCGGGCGGCGCTGCTGGAGCTGGTGAAGGGCCGCCCCGGCAAGTGCGGCATCGTCTACTGTGCCACCCGGAAGAATGTGGAGGAGGTGTGCGACTTCCTCCGCCAGCGGGGGGTAGCCGCCGCCCGGTATCACGCTGGCCTGGCCCCAGAGGAGCGGCAGAGGAACCAGGAGGACTTCCTCTACGACCGGGTGCAGGTGATGGTGGCCACCAACGCCTTCGGCATGGGCATCGACAAGTCCGATGTCCGGTATGTCATCCACTACAATATGCCCAAGGACATGGAGAGCTACTACCAGGAGGCGGGCCGGGCGGGCCGGGACGGGGCGCCCTCCAGCTGCATCCTGTTGTACAGTGGCCAGGATGTGCGGACTAATGAGTTTCTCATCACCCACAGCGAGCCCCGGGAGGACTTGGATCCCCGGACGGCCGAGCAGCTGCGGGAGCGGGACCTGCAGCGGCTGCGGCAGATGACCGGCTACTGCCGGACACGCCGGTGTTTGCGGCAGTATATCCTGCACTACTTCGGCGAGCACGCGCCGGACACTTGCAGCGCCTGCTACAACTGCCTCCATAACTTCGAAGAGGTGGATGTCAGCCGGGACGCCAAGGCCATCGTGGCCTGCATTGCCAAAACCGGACAGCACTTCGGCGTGGGTGTCATCGCGGAGACCCTCTGCGGTGCGGACACGGAGCGGGTGCGGAAGTACCACATGGACCGGGAGGATACCTACGGCGCTTTGGGTCAGCTGACCCAGAAGGAGGTCCAGGAGCGCATCCGCTTCCTGCTGGACCAGGGCGTGCTGGAGCTGAGTCCGGGGCAGTATCCGGTGCTGCGGCTGACGGAGCGGGCGGAGGACGTGATGTACGGCGAATCGACGCTCCAGATGAAGACGCTGCGGGAGGACCGGTCCGCCCCGGCCCGCCGGGCGGCGGCCGGGGAGCTGGAGGGGGATGCGGCGGAGCTGTTCGGCCGCCTCCGGGCCCTGCGGGCCCAGTTGGCCCGGCGGCAGGGAGTCCCCGCCTACGTGGTGTTCTCGGACAAGACCCTGCGGGAGATGGCGATTTCCCGCCCCCGGACCACGACGGAGCTGCGTGCGGTCAGCGGCGTGGGCTCCGCCAAGGCGGAGCGGTACGGCCGGGACTTTCTGACGGTGATCCAGGACTTTCCGTCGTGACGGAGATCAGAAGAGACAACAGGCGCTGCCCCATGCGGGACAGCGCCTGTCTGTGTTTTTTCAGTTCAGAAAATCCTTCAGCTTTTTGCTGCGGCTGGGGTGGCGCAGTTTCCGCAGGGCCTTGGCCTCGATCTGGCGGATGCGCTCCCGGGTAACGTTGAATTCCTTGCCCACTTCCTCCAGGGTGCGGGTGCGGCCGTCCTCGATGCCGAAGCGGAGCTTTAGAACCTTTTCCTCCCGGGGAGTGAGAGTGGAGAGAACATCCATCAGCTGCTCCTTCAGCAGGGTGAAGCTGGCGGCTTCGCTGGGCTCACTGGCCCCCTCGTCGGGGATGAAGTCGCCCAGGTGGGAGTCCTCCTCCTCACCGATGGGGGTCTCCAGGGAGACGGGCTCCTGGGCAATTTTCAGGATCTCCCGGACCTTCTCCACCGGCATTCCCATCTCCGCGCTGATCTCATTGGGAGAGGGATCATGGCCCAGCTCCTGCAGGAGCTGGCGGCTGACCCGAATCACTTTGTTGATGGTCTCCACCATGTGGACAGGGATGCGGATGGTGCGAGCCTGGTCGGCGATGGCCCGGGTGATGGCCTGCCGGATCCACCAGGTAGCGTAGGTGGAGAACTTGTAGCCCTTGGTGTAGTCGAACTTCTCCACCGCCTTGATCAGGCCCAGATTGCCCTCCTGGATCAGATCCAGGAACAGCATGCCCCTGCCCACGTACCGCTTGGCGATGGACACCACCAGGCGGAGGTTGGCCTCCGCCAGCTTCTGCTTGGCGGTCTCACCCTTGGCGTGGGCGGACTTCCAGGCGGCGATCTCCTCCTGGGAGTAAGGGATCTCCTGCCCCTCCTTCCGGAGCCGGTCAATCTCCGCCAGCTTCCGGTCGGCCTCGTTGCCCGCGCCCATGGCCTGGGCCAGGTCGATCTCCTCATCCGGGGACAACAGGGGCACCTTGCCGATCTCTTTCAGATACATACGGACAGGATCGTCGATGGAGAAGCTGTTCACCAGAGTGTTGGGATCCACCAGCTCCTCTTCCTCCACATCGGCGATCTCCTCTGCGGCGGGCTCGTCATCCGGCAGGTCCGCCAACAGGGCATCGTCGGCGCTGATGTCGATGTTCAGCGCCTCCAGGGAGTCGTAGAGCTGATCCATCTGATCGCTCTCCAGATTCAGGTCATCCACCGCGTCCATCAGATCTGCGGAGTCCAGCTTGCCCTTCTTCTTACCGCGGGCCAGCAGTTCCCGCAGTTTTTCGTTGTTCATCAGCCAGGAGGCTGCGGGCAGCGCAGCCACCTGCTTGTCGTCCAGCCGGAGGATGCCGGCCTTCCGGGCCTCCTCGTCCGTCATGACGGCGGGGGCCTCCTGGGCCGTCTCCTCCCCCTTTTTCCGGGTGGACTTTTTGGCAGACCTTGCAGCCGGCTCCCTCTCCGCGGCCTTCTCCGCCGCATCTGCGGCCGCCAGGAGCGCGTCTGCCTGTCTCTTCAGCTCCTTGGGGCTCAACTCAAACTCATTTGCCATGCTGCTTTCCTCCAGTACCCTTTTTGTCTTTGTATTTTTCTGTGGCCGCCAGCAGCGGGTCGGCAGTCCCGCCCCCCAGCCGCTTCTCGGCCTCCGTCTGTACGATGCGTATGTAGTCCGCCAGCGCCTGTTGTCCGTTTCGCAGAGACTCCGGCTGCTGGCAGACGCCGGTGAGATGGTTCATCTCCTCCTGGGAGAAGAACTCCGCCTGGGCCGCCAGGGAGGGGACGCGTCCTGCCGCCTTGGCCTGCCACAGCGTGGTAAAGGCACGGCCCAGCAGTGGGGAGGAGAACTGCTCCTCCCGCAGGGGCGGCTCCTCCGGGAACAGGCTCTCGTCCCGGATCAGCAGCCGCAGGATGCCCTCCTCCGCCCGGGCGGAGCGGATGTTGTCGTATCGCAGCTCCCGCTCCTTGGGCTGGAGCTGGACCGCCGGGTTCAGGTCCCGCCGCAGCTCCTGCCGCTTCTCCCGGGAGAGGCGGCGTTTGAAGGCCCGCTGGACCTCCAGCCTCATGGCCTCCGGCGTGATCTTGGCGGTCTCTGCGGCCCGGGTGGTGTAGATCTCCCGCTCTACCGGATTGGCAAGGGCGGCTAGCAGGGCGCTGACCTCCTCACAGTAGGCCACACGGGCCTCGTCACTGGAGAGGTCGTACTTACCCGCCGCCTGGGCCATGCGGAACTCGATGCCGTTCTCACTGCCGGTCAGCAGCGCCTCGAAGGCGTCTTTTCCCTGGAGCTTGATGAAGTCGTCGGCGTCCTGCTTTACCAGTTTGCCATCCTCCGTCCGCCGCCGGGGCAGCTGAAGGACCTTGACCGAAAACTCCGAGTTGTTCAGGATCTCCAGCGCCCGCTCCGTGGCGATCTTGCCGGCGTTGTCATTGTCGTAGCACAGCACCAGCTCCTTCGTGAACCGGCTGAGGAGCCGTGTCTGCTCCACTGTCAAAGCCGTCCCCATGGAGGCCACTGCGTTGTCGAATCCCGCTTGGTGGAGCGTTACCACGTCGATGTTGCCCTCGCAGAGGATGATGTTGGACCGCTTGGATTTCTTGGCCAGATTCAGTCCGTACAGAACCCGCCGTTTGGAGTACACCGGTGTCTCCTGGGAGTTCATGTACTTAGGCTCAGACTTGTCCAGGACCCGGCCGCCGAAGGCCACCACGTCTCCCCGCACATCGATGACAGGAAAGATGAGCCGGTTGCGGAACTTGTCGTACAGGCCGCCGTTCCGGTTCTGCACCGCCAAGCCTGCCTCCAGCAGCTCCGACTTCGTATAGCCCTTCTTCGTCATGGCCAGGATCAGCGCGTCCCAGGCATCCAGAGAGGCTCCCAGACCGAAGTTCACTGCCGTGGCCCTGCGAATTTTCCGCCGGTCCAGATATTCCTGCACCGCCCGCCCCTCCGGCTGTTGGAGCATCTGATAGTAGAACCGGGCCGCGTCCCGGTTCAGGTCCAGCAGACGCTGGCGCCTGCGGCCCGCCTCCCGGTCGCCGTCCTCCTCCGGTACCTCCATCCCCGCCCGTTTGGCCAGAAAGCGCACCGCATCCGGGAAGGAGAGATTCTCCTCCTCCATGATGAAGTTGATAACGCCGCCGCCCCGCTTGCAGCCGAAGCAGTAGTAGATCTGTTTGTCCGGAGAGACGGAGAAGGAGCCGGTCTTCTCACTGTGGAAGGGGCACAGACCAAAGAGATTCGCGCCCTTTCGGGTCAGCTGCACATAGCTGCCCACCACGTCCACGATGTCACTCCGGGCCATCAGCTCGTCCAGAAAGCTCTGGGGAAAGGGCATGTCAAGGTCTCCTCCTTTCGGTGAGTGTTGCCAGATTTCCCGAGGGTCATACCCGAAAGCGAGGGCGTACCCAAAACGAGACATTTTAGATATACCCCGTTCTTTTGGGATTTCCTCTTTTTTTGCTGGTTTTTTTCAAAAAGTTTTTGCCCAGTGGGTTTACAGACTGCCGCGGCCTGCGTAAAATGGTAGAAAAGCGTCGAAGCGGCGGAGAGGAGGCGTGAGATGTCCATCGAGCTTTGGGCGGCCCGGTTGGAGCGCCCGCTGACGGAGCGGGAGACGGAGGCCATGCTGCCCCTGCTGCCCCCGGAGCGGCAGGAGCGGCTGCTGCGGATCAAGCAGTCGGAAAAGCGGCGGGAGCCCCTGTGCGCCTATCTCATTCTACGCCATGCCTTGTGGGATCAGTACCGCTGGCGGGAGCTTCCGCCTATCCGGCTCACCTCTCTGGGCAAGCCCTACTTCCCGGATTTCCCGGAGGTCCACTTCAATCTGAGCCACACCACCGGCGCGGTGCTGGTGGCCCTGTCCGGGGAGCCGGTGGGGGTGGATATCGAGCACATCCGGCCGGTGAGCGAGCGGGCCATGCGGCGTCTGGCGGATGTGACCACGGAACGGGCCTTCTTCCAGAGCTGGGTCCGGCGGGAGGCCCGGGCCAAGCGCAGCGGCGCCGGCGTGGGGACCATGCTGGCGTCGGAGACCCCGCTCCAGCCTGGGGAGCGATTCTATTTTCTGGACACCTTTCCGGGCTATGTGGCGGGAGTGGCCACCCGGGACGGGGGCCCGCCAGGCCAGGTGCGCAAATACTCCCTGGATGAGATGATGGGATAAAAGCGGGGGAGAAAAAAGGCGGCGGGGCACTGCCCCGCCGTCTCCCGGTCGGTTTATACGATCTTCCGCAAAGGCAGCGGCTCCGCCGCATCCTTCTGCTCCGCAAAGTAGCGGATGATGTCTTTTCGGGTGACGATCCCGGTGAAGTTCCCCAGGTCGTCCACCACAGGGATGAAGTTCTGGTTCATGGCGCTGTGGAGGAGCTCTTCCATGGTGACGGTGATCCGGACGGGAGGATAGCTGTTGCCCCGCAGAATGTCCCGGACCTGCAGCCGCTCCATGTCCTTCATGGAGTAGGCAGTCAAGGTCTCGCAGTCCTTGGACAGGAGCTGCCAGAGGAAATCCCCCTCACTGACTGTACCGACATATTTCCCATCCCGGCTGATGACGGGGATGGCGGTATAGCCGTGGTGCCGCATCTTTTCCAGTCCCTGACGGAAGGTGCAGTCATCGTACAGATAGGCGACGCTGTGCTTCGGGAGCAGAAAATAAGCTATGTTCACTTTGCTGCCTCATTTCTAAGGGCGGGGGCCCGCCCGTATTCGGCCTTTCCGGCCTTCTGAAAAAAGTATACAGGAAATGCCTGGGGAATTGGTGAATAATCTATGAAATCTGCCGGAGAACGGTCTTTACTTTTTCGACAGAGGCTGTTATTATAAAATGTGATATATGCAACAGAAGGGAGCGGCCGCGATGTTGACCCCACAGGAACTGAAAAAGAGCCCCTTGTTTCAGGACATCGGGTACGAGAATTACCAGCAGATGCTGGACTGCTTTCAGGCGGTGCAGCGGAGCTATCGGGTGGACGAGGTGATCTACGACTTCTCCGGCCCGGCTGGCAACGCCGTAGGCGTGGTGGAGCGGGGGGAGGCATCCCTGATCCGCATCGACGAGGAGGGAGTCGCCACTGTGCTGGAGGAGCTGGGCCCCGGCGGTGTGTTCGGCAAGAGCCTGGCGTTTTCCACCTCCGGCCGGGACAGCTTGGAAGTGGTCTGCCGCACGGCCTGCGACGTGGTGTTCATCGACTATCCCCATATTCTGAAGCGGTGTGAGCGGGCCTGCACCCATCATAGCCTGCTGGTGCAGAATATGCTGCGGCTGATCTCAGACAAGGCCCAGGCCCTGTCCGAGCGGGTGGACGTTCTCTCCCGCCGGTCCATCCGGGAAAAGCTCCTGTGCTACTTCAACCAGCTGGCGGAGAAGGAGGGGAGCCGGACCTTCCAGCTGCCCTTCTCCCTGAGTATGCTGGCGGATTACATCGCCACGGACCGCAGCGCCATGATGCGGGAGCTGAAGCGATTGAAGGAGGAGGGCGTCCTCCGGTCCGAGGGGCGGCGCATCACCCTTTGTACAGGATGATTGACCGGCCAGAAGGGGCGCTGGAAAGTTTGTTATTTTTTTCGCAGAATCCCCGCAAAAACGGATTGACTGCTTTCGGGGGTTGTGTTAAAGTATAGACAATGTGTCGTGCCGAAGGATACATCGCCGCAAATACCAAAATTCGATCATTCGGGAAAGAAGGAACACTATGTATCGTATCGTGAGAAAAGAGGCCCTCCGTCCCACCGTCACCCTGTATGAGATCGAGGCACCCCTGGTCGCCAAGAAGGCCCAGCCGGGCCAGTTCATCATCCTGCGCGTGGATGAGAACGGCGAGCGAATCCCCATAACGATCAACGACTATAACCCGGAGAAGGGCACCGTCACCATCATCGTCCAAACCGTGGGCGCCACCACGGAAAAGCTGAGCCGCATGAAAGAGGGCGACAGCCTCCAGGACTTTGTGGGCCCCCTGGGCAAGGCCACCGAGACCGAGGGCAAGAAGAAGGTCTGCGTGGTGGGCGGTGGTGTCGGCTGCGCCATCGCGTATCCCGTGCTGAAGAAGTTCCACGACTGCGGGGCCGAGGTCCACGCCGTCATCGGCTTCAAGAACAAGGATCTGGTGATCCTGGAGGATGAGTTCCGGGCCGCAAGCAGCGTACTGAAGGTCTGCACCGACGACGGCTCCTATGGCCAGAAGGGCGTTGTAACCGAGGCGCTGAAGGAGCTGATTGACGCTGGCAACCAGTATGATGAGGTGTTCGCCATCGGTCCCATGGTGATGATGAAATTTGTTTCCAAGACCACGGAGCCCTACGGCATCCCCACCACCGTGTCCATGAGCCCCATCATGATTGACGGCACCGGCATGTGCGGCGGCTGCCGCCTGAGCGTGGGCGGCGAGATGAAGTTCGCCTGCGTGGACGGCCCGGATTTCGACGGCCACAAGGTGGACTGGGATCTGGCGGTCAAGCGGAACCAGATGTATCGGGACTTTGAGGCCCACAAATATGAGGAGACCTGCAACCTGTTCAAGAAGGAGGCCGAATAATCATGGCCAATATGTCTTTGAAGAAGAATCCCATGCCCTCTCAGGAGCCCGATGTCCGCAACAAGAACTTCGACGAGGTGGCCCTGGGCTATACTGAGGAAATGGCCATCGACGAGGCCAAGCGCTGCCTGAACTGCAAGAACCCCAAGTGCGTGAACGGCTGCCCCGTGAACGTACATATTCCCGAGTTCATCGCCAAGGTGGCGGAAGGCAAGTTTGACGAGGCCTTCGGCGTCATCACCTCCACCAACAGCCTGCCCGCCATCTGCGGCCGTGTCTGCCCCCAGGAGAACCAGTGCGAGGGCCAGTGCATCCGGGGCATCAAGGGTGAGCCCGTGGGCATCGGCCGTCTGGAGCGGTTTGTGGCGGACTATCACAATGCCCACGGCCATCAGGGCGGCGCTCCCGCCGTGCCGGAGAGCAACGGCCACAAGGTAGCTGTGGTAGGCTCCGGCCCTGCGGGTCTGACCTGTGCCGGCGATCTGGCCCGGAAGGGGTATGACGTCACCGTGTTCGAGGCGCTGCACCAGGTTGGCGGCGTGCTGGTGTACGGCATCCCGGAGTTCCGTCTGCCCAAGGCCATTGTGGCCAAGGAGGTGGCCCGGCTGGAACACTTCGGCGTGAAGATCATGACCGACACCGTGGTGGGCCGCACCATCACCGTGGACGAGCTGATGGATGAGATGGGTTTTGAGGCCGTGTTCATCGGCTCCGGTGCCGGCTTGCCTATGTTCATGAACATCCCCGGCGTCAACTACAAGGGCGTGCTGTCCGCCAACGAGTTCCTGACCCGCATCAACCTGATGAAGGCATACCTGCCCGATTCCGACACGCCCCTCATCCATCCCAAGAAGGTGGCCGTCGTGGGCGGCGGCAACGTGGCCATGGACGCCGCCCGGTGCGCCAAGCGCCTGGGTGCAGAGGTCTATGTTGTGTACCGCCGCGGCATGGAGGAACTGCCCGCCCGCCGTGAAGAGGTGGAGCACGCCGAGGAGGAAGGCATCATCTTCAAGACTCTCTGCAACCCGGTGGAGGTGCTGGCGGACGAGAACGACGATGTGAAGGGAATCCGCTGCATCCGGATGGAACTGGGCGAGCCCGATGCCTCCGGCCGCCGCCGTCCCATCGAGGTCCCCGGCAGTGAGTTCGACGTGGACGTGGACTGCGTTATTATGGCCCTGGGCACCAGCCCCAACCCCCTGATCAAGTCCACCACCAAGGGCCTGGAAATCAACAAGAAGGGCGGCATCGTGGTGAACGAGGACGGTCTCACCTCCCGCGAGAATGTCTATGCCGGCGGCGACGCCGTCACCGGTGCTGCCACCGTCATCCTGGCCATGGGCGCCGGCAAGACCGCGGCTAAGGCCATCGACGAGGCGTTGAGCAAGAAGTAAGATCTCCCGGACTTTTTACAAGGCGGGCAGCGAAAGCTGCCTGCCTTGTCCCTTTTGGTTGGAATCTGTCGGATTAGCCTTGACAGCAGGTGCGGGGACCGATACAATCAAGGTGCTTGGTTCCCTCAGGTGGAGGGCGCCACGCGGCTTTGGGACAGCGCGGAGGCGAACGCAGCAAACTGTGTCTTGGAGGGAAAAACGATGGCTTATTGCAGAAAATGTGGTGCATTGATCGATGACTATGCGGCGGTCTGCCCGAAATGCGGCACACCTCAGAACGGAGGACCGAATAATCCTCCACCGGCAGCGGACAACGGCGGCTTCCTGTGGGGGCTTCTGGGCTGCTGTATTCCCATTGCAGGATTGATCTTGTTCCTGGTATGGAAGGATACCAAGCCCCGGACTGCCAAGGCGGCGGGCATCGGCGCCCTGGTGTGCGTGATCGCCTATGTACTGATGTACGTTGCGGCGGCGGTTCTGGGCATCAGCGCAGCGGTGTATGCCTATTAAGCTACGGCGCTGGCTTTGGCGGTGGCTTCCGATTCTCTTCGGATGCCACTGCCGGCCGGATCGCTCTTTCCATTTTCGGGACGGAACGCCCTTTCCCATCTGCGCCCGGTGCACCGGGGAGCTGGCGGGCATCCTGGCGGGGCTGGCAACCTGGTGGGCGGTCCATCCCCCGGCGGGAGTGGCGGCTGTGCTGCTGGTTCCGTTGATTGCGGACGGACTTCTCCAGCTCTGTACGCCCTATGAGAGCGGTAATCTCCGGCGGCTGGCGACGGGGCTCCTCTTCGGCTACGGGCTGACGGTGCTTCTGCTCACGTCCTTGGGCTGGGCCTATCAATGGGGCTTTGGCTTTGGGAAAACATTGCTGGATCCCTGAGAAGATCAGCAGCCGTGACATCCAGGAGGCAAGACCATGCTGGAACTGTGTTTTGATATGTCAACCCGCGGTGCCCTGCGGGTGGCCCAGCGCTGCGGCGGGAGCGGACGGAGAGGCCTCGGATTCGTTCTCAGCCGCACAGAGGACGGCGGAAATGTGACATCTACTACGGTCATCGGCTTCGATGACGGAAAAGCGCCCGCGGGAGAAGAGATCCACCAGATCCAGCGGGCCCAGCGGCGGCAGGCGGCCCTGGAACGGGAGGCCATCCCCCTGGGCGGCAGTCCGAGTGATGTACTGGTCTTGTCCCTGGGACTGGATATGGGGGATATCCGAGAACCGCTGGGGGCGGACCGGTGGGACCTGCTGCGCCGGTGGTGTGATGGTGATGATGAGACCACGGACCGGGACTGGCAGCGGAATTTGGAGGCAGCGGAGCGATTGAGGTCCTGCGGCTCTAGGGACGCCGTCCGTATTTGGGTGGACCATACGCCATACGGCGCCTGCGGTCTGCTCCACGCTGCCAGCCTGCTGAAAGACACAAAGGCCGACGTCCGCGTGGTGTTCCTGCCGCCCTGGCGGGAGCGGCCGGACGGCGTCGTGGAGACCTACCTGGGTTGGGGCGAGGTGGAGCCGGAGCTGTTCGGACGCTTCCTGTCCCGGGAGGAGCCGCTGCCGCCGGTGATGCTGGGCGCTATGGCCCATCGGTGGGAGGTGCTCCGGCAGGAGAACGCCCCGCTCCGGGCGGTGGTGAACGGCCGGGTCCGCAGCGTGGGGGAGGACTTCTACGACGAAATGATCCGACGCCATCTGCCCGAGGGCCAGACGAAGATCGCCAACATCATTGGAGAGGTTCTGGGCCGGGAGAAGCCGGGCATCGGCGACGTCTGGCTGGCGGAGCGCATCCGGCAGATGCTCTCCACCGGGGAGCTGCGGATGCTCCGGGAGGACCGGGAGCGGTTTTACCGCTCTGTGGGTCCCATAGTAAATTAAATGCAGAAAAAAGTTTAACGCTTTTTTCTGCATTATTTTTTTATCTATTTCAGGGCTTGAAATGGGAGAAACGAGGTGACGAATGGTGAAGAAGCTGACGCTTGAGGACCGCAGAAAGATTGAACAGATGTGGAAGGACAACGCCTCCCCCTTAAAGATCGCCGCCGAGCTGGGTATCAGCCAGTGCACCGTGTACACGGAATTGAAGCGCGGGCAGGAGACCGACGAGCGGACCGGCGAGATGGTCCTGGACCATAACTTCCGCCCGGAGTACAAGGCCGAGCGGGGCGAGAAGACCTATCAAAGCAATCTGCGCAAGCGTGGCCGCCGTCCGAAGGCCGCGCCGAGCATGAAAGGAACCTAAAGAAATGACCAACTTTGAAAAGATCACGCAGTCCCCGGAAGCGCTGGGCGAGTTTCTTTCTTCGCTCCCTATGCTGGAAGGACCGTGGGACGAGGAGTTCCAGAGAAATTATTGCGCTGGATGCGGGCGCGTGAATTGCGATGCCGGAAGGGGCTGCCCCTACAAGAAACAGCGGAACAGCCCGGCATGGTGGCTGAGATTGGAGGCGAAGACGGATGCGGGCCAGTAAAGCGGACAAGTTCTATATGGGTATGCTGCTGGCGATCATCTGCTTCTGCTTCGGCCTGCTCCGCATCATGGACGAGGCAGACGCCCGCCGGGCGGCGGAGCGGGAGACGCTGATCATCGTCGAGCCGCCGACCATTGTGGTCCCAGCCTCCCAGCCGGTTCAGACGGTTTACTTCGAGCCGGACCCGGAGCCGGAAGAACCGGCGGCGGAGGTGTTCACGTTCAGAGAGGACGTGCCCCTGAGTGCGGAACTGCAGGAAGTCTTGTGGGACGCCTGCCAGGAACACAAGGTCAAGTACGCGCTGGCCTTGGGCCTCATTGAAACGGAGAGCAGCTTCAACCCGGAGGCGGTGAGCTATGTCGGCTGCTACGGCCTGATGCAACTCAATCCCGACTACTTCCCCACCGACTTGTCACCGGCGGAAAACATTCAGTATGGCGTGGCCTTCATCGCTGAGAAGCTGGACCAGTACGCCGGGAACGTCGGCGCGGCCCTGACGGCCTACAACGCCGGGCACGACACGGGGAACCGTGAGTACGCCGAGAAAGTCATGGCGGCGGCGGAAAGGTGGCGCAAGGAATGAACGGGAGTAAGCGATGAAGCGCACCGTGAAGGCGGACTACTCCCGCACGTGCGAGGGCTGCCGTTTCCTCATAACGGAGCCGTGGCTGAAAGATGTTCAATCCTTCCGCTGCGGAGCAGATGGAAGATGCAAGGGGTACATCGTCGGTATCGAGCGGCTTTTGCCGTACATTCCGGCCTGGTGCCCGCAGATGGACCAGAATTGAAAAGGAGGCGCACATGAAAAAGGCCGTGCTTATCAGCATCCGCCCGGAGTGGTGTCAAAAGATCGCATCCGGCGAAAAGACCATCGAGGTCAGAAAGAACCGGCCCAAGCTGGCCCCGCCCTTCAAGTGCTATATCTACTGCACACGAGATAAGCACCTCGCATTTATGCAGAACCAGATGGGCGCAAACCTGATAGCCTGCATGGACGCGGAGACGGCAATCCCGGTCGGCGGCTTCATAGGGAACGGAAAAATCATCGGCGAGTTTATGTGCAAGGGCTTTATCCCATTCAGCAACGGTCGCCCGTGCTTTGTGGCGGGGACGCCGGAGGAGATCGAGCGGATGGCCTGTCTGACGCGCAAGGAAATATGGGAGTACGCGCCGCAGGGAAATCCCATCGGCTGGCGTATCACCGATCTGGTGATCTACGACGCGCCGCGTGAGCTGAGTGAGTTTACTGGACTTCGGACAGAAGAAAACGGCTTTGAGCTGCGGACGCTTGAGCGCCCGCCGCAAAGCTGGTGCTATGTGGAGGAACACCATGACTTATGAAAGAGCTGCTGAGATTTTGGACCCGGAGCACCGGGAGAGATACGAGAGCATCGAGATCGTGAACGAGGCTTGCCGGATGGGCCGGGAGGCTTTGCTCCGACAAATGCCAGGATCACCGCACCCGGATGGGGACGAAAGCATCCTGGCCTGCCCGACCTGCGAGAGCGGAGAATACCTCTACAACGAGGACGGGAACCGCTGCGCCTTCTGCGGCCAGTGCGGCCAGGCCATCGACTGGAACGCGGAGCTGTTCAAGACGGCGGACCAGATGAAGCCTGTGCTGAAATATCCGGGGAGCAAGTGGCGGCTGGCGGACTGGATTGTATCCCTCATGCCGCCGCACAAGAGCTACCTGGAACCGTTCTTCGGGAGCGGGGCCGTGTTTTTCAAAAAGCCGCCGAGCCGTATCGAGACCATCAACGACCTGGACGGTGAGATCATCAACCTGTTTCGCTGCATCCGGGAACGACCGGAGGAGCTGATGCGGGCCGTGGCCTGTACGCCGTACAGCCGGGGCGAGTATGAACAGGCATGGGAGCATTTCAAGGCAGGCGGTCAGAACCGGCCGGACGGCATCGAAGCGGCCCGGCTGACGCTGGTGCGGTACTGGCAGGCCCATGGGAGCACCGTCGTCTACAAGGGCGGTTGGAAAAACGACCGCGCCGGGCGGGAGTACGCCTACGATGTGCGCTACTGGCGGCAGCTCCCGGAGCGTATCGCCACCGTGGCGGAGCGCCTGAAAGACGCACAGATCGAGCAGGCCCCGGCGGTCGATGTGATTAGGCGCTTCCGGCACCCGGACGTGCTGATCTACGCGGACCCGCCCTATATGCTTAACACGCGCAAGGGTAAGCAGTACATCGTGGAGATGGCGGAGGAGGCCCAGCACGTCGAGCTTCTGGACGCTTTGAAGGAGCATCCGGGGCCGGTCATTCTGTCCGGCTATGACAATGACCTGTACAACGAACACCTGCAGGGGTGGAAAAAGCTGCATCGGCGAGCGCAGGCGGAAGGCGGCGCGGCCAGAATGGAAACGGTTTGGCTGAATTACGTACCGGAAACGGGAGGAAAAGTGTATGAAACTGTGTGATAGGTGCCGGGTATCCGGCTGCCTGCTGACCTACGGCGGGAAAGCCTGTCGGGAGGCCAGAAAGCAGGAGTGCCCGGACGCGGTGTTCACCAACGCGGACAAGCTCAGAGAGATGGACGACGAGGAGCTGGCAAAGGAGCTATACGGGATGCAAAAGAAAATATTCCTGCTCCTTGTTGAAGGACTTGGCCTTGATACGGATTTTGACTTTTCCGGTAATTATCAAGACCTCTTGGAGTGGCTCAAGAAACCGGCGGAGGTGCTGTGATGGCGGTCGGCAAAAAGACGCGCGAGGCCGTGTACCAGAAGTACGGCGGGCGCTGCGCGTACTGCGGTAGAGAGATCGCCTACAAGGATATGCAGGTCGATCACTTCCTCCCGCTGAGAGCGTGGGGCGTTGAAGATGCGGGAACGGACGATATTTCAAATCTTATGCCCGCCTGCCGGATGTGCAACCACTACAAGAGGGCGAATACGCTGGAAACATTCCGCCGTTACATCGCAGAAATCCCTCGGAAGCTGCGCGGAGACTACATCTACAAAATCGGCGTAGCCTACGGAAATATCATCGAGAACGAAAAGCCGATAGTGTTTTTCTTTGAGACTGAGGAGGCAAAAGGCCATGGATGAAAAAGTGATCTATTCATGCGTGGACCAAGAGCACAACACCTGGAACTGCCGGGGATGCGGGTATATCGAGACCTTCGAGGCGGACGGGCCGGTGGAAAACGGCTGGAACTTCTGCCCCGGCTGCGGCCATGAGATCGAGGTGGAGGCGGTCAGCCCGTGTCCCTTCGACAACGGGAACTGTATGTGCCAGTTTTGCGAGGCTCAGTGCAACAACGGTCTGAACTGCTCGGACTGCCGCTACGAGGGAAAACCTGTGCACGACATCCACCTCTGCACGGGCTTCGTCGGAGACATCACACAGTACATTCGGAACTGGATGCGCCATCACGGCGGGAAGGCTGAAACCTGAGCGCGTGAGCGGCACATACCTATATAAACTAAAGGAGGACAAGCACATGAGCGAATTGACGCTGCGATTTGGGGAGGCCCGGCTGCACGTGGAGGGCGACGCCGATCTGGTGGCGCGCGAGCGGGCGGCGTTCCTGGAACACCTGGGCCGACTGGACCGCCAGAGCGAGAAGGCCGGTGAACTGCTGGCCGTGCTGCTCCGGGCCGGGCGCGCCCCCGAAAAGGCCGAGGAGCCTGTGAGCAAGAAGGCAGAGCCGGAGGAACCAGCGGAGGAAAAGAGTGTGACGCAGGACGACTTATGCAGGCTGCGGAGCATCCACGTCGGCTTCATCAGCCCGTCCCAGTTGAAGCGGGCGAAGGCCGAGGGCAAACTGGACCACCTGCTCGCCCAGCGCGACGAGATCGAGGTGCCGCTGGATACCGGCGGGACCGTCACCGTGGTCTGCTGCTACGTGACGCCAACTTCGGCACGCTTCGTCTTCAAAGACTGCTGGGACGAGGGCGTGATGAACGACGAGGCGACCAACAAGACCGGGTATTTCAAGAGCAAGGGCCGCAAGCACGTTTTGGAGGACATCTACCCGCACATCGCGGCGGAATGGCGGGAGATCATCGTGCCCAGGACCTTCGTGGAGACCATCGAGGGCGAGCGGGTAGAGTATTCGGACCCGCTGTGGCTGCCTTCGGCGACGGACGTGTTCGGTACGCCGGACGGGGCCTGGTGGAACGACGGAGACGACGACTTCCAGCTCCCGGTCTTCGCCCGTGAGCGAGACCGCGTGAAGGAGTGCGGCGACAAAGGAACGTATTTCTGGTGGCTCCGCTCCGTGGGTGCGAGCTCCGCGAGCAGCTTCTGCTCTGTGAGCGCGGACGGGTCTGCGTACCTCAACTACGCCTACTATTCGCTTGGCTTCGCGCCGGGCTTTGACATCTGATCGGAAATCGAAAAAATCTCCGGTGCGTAAGCGCCGGAGAGCAAAGGAGACAGCCGTGGTCACATTCGATATTTGCAAAGGCAATCCGGGCGCGCTGACGTTCGTGATGCTGGCCTATGAGTACAATCCGTATCGCGCCGAAGCAGCGTTCCGGCGTATGCAGAACAACGGAATCACCGGGGACAAGCTGTATATGCTCTGGAATGACTGCTGCGACCGTGATGTGGAGCAGGCATTGGTCAACATGGAGTGCATGAGCATGGAGGAGATCGTGTCCCACATCAACTACGAAGGCGGACGGGGCATCCCCATTCCGAAGAAAGAAAATCTGTGGTGGCTCCGCTCGCCGTATCCGAGCCAGATGGGCGGTGAGCAGATCGACGAGATCGTCCGCATCACAAGAAATCCATATCTGTTCTAAAAAAACATTCTCCCCCGGCGCTCGCTGTGGGAAGCGAAAACCGGGGGAGAAATCTTCAAGATTTTGCTGTGCGTGGGGTCATTTCCTACTACATATTGTACCACAATGCACGGATAAAGTCAAGATAGCGGCCTCAACGCAGGATGCAGAGAGGCGCGCCGCAACGCCGCCGGGAGGCGGCGGACGGGCTTGTAATGGGTATTATCCTTCTTGCGAAAAGCATCGAGGAAGGACCAGGAGACGATGCAAAGGGGTACACGGATGATAAACAGGTCTTTCATACGGGAAAAGGTCGTTCACTGTGGTAAGAACTTCCTTTCACCGGAAATCTATCCGTACAGCGGACAACAGCAGCAGGCGGTCGGACGGAAGCGTGGGAAGAAAGTCAACGTCTCTGCGCCGAAGCAGAAGAACCTCAATGACCGGAGAGCCAAGCGCTATTTCATTCAGCTCGCCAACAGCAATTTCGGCGTGGGTGATCTGGTGGTCCATCTGACCTACGCCCCGGAGTTTCTGCCGGAGAGTGAGGAGGAGGCCGCGAAGATCGTCGCCAAGTATCTGCGCCGGGTAGCATACCTGCGGAAAAAGCTGGGCCTGCCCCCTCTCAAGTATCTGCTTGTGACGCAAATCGGACGGAAGAAGGATGGGACCCACCGCATCCACCATCACATTCTGATGAACGGCGGTCTGGACCGCGACGAGGTGGAAAACCTGTGGTGGGAGACCAAGGGCACAAAGGACCGGGAGCCGGTCATGTACGGATGGGCAAACGCTGACCGCCTGAGACCGAACGCGAAGGGTATCGCCAGCATGGCCGGGTACATGGTCCAGGACGGCGCCGGGAAAAAGCACTGGACGCAATCGCAAAATCTGGAAAAGCCGTGGCACCGGGCACCGAATGACCGGAAGTACACGCGCCGCCAGTTGGACAAGATCGCCAAGCTGCCGGAGGACAGCGAGGAGTTCGTGCGTTTTTGGGAAAAGCAGTATCGCGGCTGGGAGCTGGTGGAGTGCGAGAAGTCATTCAACGAGCAAACAGGATGGTATTTCTACCTGACCATGCGGCGAGCGCATAGAAAACAGAACGGAGGGCTGAAATGACAGGAGAAGAACAGTTCAAAGAGCTTTACCGGCGGTATATCCACCGGGAGGGCGCGGAGGAGCTTTTGGAATGGATGGAGCGGGAGACGGATTTTTTCACCGCGCCAGCCAGCACAAAGCATCACCTGGCCTACCCCGGCGGACTGGTGGAGCACAGCGTCAACGTGTTCCGGGAGCTGCGGAAGGTCGTGATCGACAACGAGCCGACGATGGAGGCCGTCGCCATCTGTGCGCTGCTCCATGACCTGTGCAAGGCGAATACATACGTGCGGGAGCATCACGCGGGACCGGGTGAGGTCTATTCCTACGTGAAAAAGGACCGCTTACCCATGGGACACGGGGAAAAGTCTGTCTACCTGATCGCGCGGTTTATGAAGCTGGAAGACGAGGAGGCCCTGGCTATCCGCTGGCACATGGGCGCGTGGGACGACGCCGTGCGCGGCGGGAGCCGTGGCCTGAACGAGGTAATGAAGCTGCACCGCATCGTGTACGAACTGCACGCGGCGGATATGCGGGCCACGCATATCGTGGAGGCTGATATGGCATGAAGGGACGACGCGGAGCGCTGGGCCAGTATCACGCCAGCATGAGCAACAACCGGGGCCATGACTTCGAGGAGGCCATCCGTCAGGCGTGCCTTCTGTACGCGAACCAGGGCCGGGCGAAGGTGGAGAAGACGCCGGAACCGTTCCGGGTGCTGGAAAAGCGGGAAGGCGGTATTTTCGTGGGCCGCTTCACCGCACACGCCCAGCCGGACTTTCAAGGCACGTTGGACGGCGGGCGCAGTATCATTTTCGAGGCGAAGTATACCACCACGGACGCCATGAAACGGGACGTGCTGACGGAGACACAGATGGAGACCTTGGAACGGCACCACCGCTGCGGCGCGCTGGCGGCGGTGTGCGTGGGTATCCAGGACCGCTTTTTCTTCGTGCCGTGGCCGGTGTGGCGGGACATGAAGGAAGCCTTTGGGCACATGAGCGTTTCGGCGGCGGAGCTGGAAGACTTCCGCGTGCGCTTCACCGGGGCGGTCCTGTTCCTGGACTATGCACACAAGATCGGGGGCCGGTGGATAACCGGGGCCGACTGTGAAATCGAACGATGGAGAAGGAGTAAATAACATGAGCATTTTTGAGATTATCTTTGCGAACTTCTGGACCTGGGCGGGTACGGTCGTCCTGGTGGCGACGCTGCTGGACGGCTTGGCGAACGTGATCGCGGCCATGCGGAAGCCAGAGCGCTCCGTGCGCCGGACCAGCTATTCCGACGGCACCAGCATCGTGCAGATCGACAACGCCACGGCGGCGGATGTGGACCGGGCCGTGCGCGCCATCAACGGAGCGGAGAGCGGGAGGACTGGCCGATGAAGCTGAAAAAGGTCGCGGCGCTGTGCGGCAGCGCAAATGCGTTCTGCCTGTTCGACCGTGTGGACGGCGACGGGGTTGTGACACAGTGGCTTGGGGACGGGTGCTGCGCCTTTCCCCTCCACGGTCTGCCGGTGCTGTCGGAACCGGAGCTTTACCGGATGTTCGACGTGTCAGAGAAGAAGCAGGGCAAGATATATTTCAATCACAGCGCGCTGCCGGAGGGCCTGAACGTGGAAGACTGGTGCCGCTCTGAGGTCCGCGCGGAGGATATGGACGAGACGATCTCCTCCGGCGGGAAGGTGCTGATGCCGCTGCGCTTCCCCGGCGGGCTGCTGTTCATCCAGAGCAAATACCTTGGGCCGCTGGAAGACCAGATGGATTTTCTGGAACTCTACGTGCGCCGGTCGGACAGTGGCGGGCGCTATGTAGTGGCAAAGACGGGTATGCTGGTCGCGGGCGTGATCTTCCCGGTGCAGGCCGTGAACGAGGGCTTTTGCGACAAGCTGGAAGAACTGGCGTCGCTGACGAGGCGGGAGCTGGACAGGCATTTGTCCGCGCCGCCGGTGACTGAGGAGGAAGACGAGGGCCAGGAAAACGTCTTCGGAGGCGGCGATGGGGAAACGTAAGCGGCCCATGCCGTCATTCTACGGGAAGAACATCGCCCAGCACGCCCAGCGGCGATTTTTGGCCCGATGGGAGGCGGAGCACCGGAAGAAAAGCGACCGTATCCTGATCGCGGATGAACTGGATAAAGCGCCGGACCGCACACAGGAGACCCGGCGGGAGGAATAAGCAACAGAAACGAGGCTGACAGATGCGCGAGAAAAATGTGAAAGAGATCGTCCGATATTACTACGAGATACCGGAGATGGTGCGCCTGCTCAAGACGGAGCAGCGGGAGCAGGAGAGCTTGTACGACACGTTGAAGGGCACCGGCGGCGACGGGATGCCCGGAGGCGGAGGCCCTGGGAAGCCGGTGGAGACCGCCGTGATACGGCTGGACGAGCGAGGCGTGTATGAGCGCCTGCAGGAGATACACGTGCGGCTACTGGTTTTGGAGGGCGACGCCGCTGCCGTGCGGGGATGTTTGGATGGTCTTTCCGGTAAGTACAAAAGCATCCTTCAACTGCGGCACAAATGTCACCATAACTGGGCGAATATCTCGGTACGCATGGGAGCGCCGGACAGCACCGTGCGGAGCTGGCACGACAAAGCTGTTTTGTGCCTGGGCGAAGCGCTGGACGAGGTGCCCATGGCGGAGGAGCTTTTGGAGCGTGCTTCACGCGCGCGTACATATTAAGCGCCGAAAAAATCGAGGGCTGGCGGGAGCTGCTTTTTCACCTGACTTTTGGTGAGGGCGGCGGCCCGGCGGCTGTGGGACGAGCTGTTTCAATTTCCTGTGTTTTTCTGTCAGTGAAATCGCGTGCGCAAAGACTGTTTCCGGCGGGAACGAATGGCCCGTGGGAAAACAATTTGCGAATGGCATAAAAAGCACCCCGGCGGGCTGTTGGTCGCAGCCTGTCGGGGTGGCGTTCGTTTTATGGCGGTTTTTGTGATCAAGACCGCCGATTTTGTGATCATGGGCGGCTTATTTGTTATCAGCGGGAGGGTCAAGCGTGAGCGGCTGGCCCTCGCGGGTCATGCGCTCAGTGCAGGCTTGGAGCACATACGCCTGGATGCTCTGCCCGGTGGCCTTGGCGGCGGCGCGGATGGCATAGCCGACGGCCTTTTGTGGGCGAAGGCTGATGTAGTCGCATTTGGCGTTGTAGGCGTCATTGTTGCGGCGCTTGCTTTCACGTATGGGCACGGTCATTCCTCCTTTTCGTGGTAGTCCGTCAGGTCGATCATGTTGATCGTCGGCGGCGGGGGCGTGAGCTTGTAGAAATGGCCGTTTTCGTAGTGCTGGTCGGTCACGCCGTCGTACCAGCAAATATCCCCGTGGAGCGCCTGCGCGGCCTCCATGCGGGTTTGTGCCTGCTGATCGGTCAGGCCGTCGAAGGTGAGGCGCTGGCCGTCGGCGAACTGGGCCACGAGACGGTAAGCGGGGAAAATGTCGGCGTTTTGGTCCATGGGAGCCTCCTTTGGATTTGGGTGCATTATAACACGCTTGCGTGTATAAGTCTATGGGTTATTTTGCGTTGGAGCGGGCTTTGATGGCATCGCGGGCCGCGATCAGCAAGGCCAACTCCTGCCGGTTTTCTGTGCGCTGATGGTTTTGGACATAGCGCTCGGCGGTTTTACACAGGCAAGCAAGGTTCATGCCGGGGCGGCCCGCTGCTTCCTGCAAACAGGCTGTCAGATGAAGAATGTGTTTACGCTCGATCTCCTGCGCGGGTTCGCTTTGATCGCCCGCGATATATGCGCGGGCCTGAGCATCGTTCAGTTTGGATTTCATAAGGCCCCTTTCTCCCCGTATGCCCGATAGGACAGGCGTTTTGTTATCCGGCGTAGGCAAGCTGTTCTTTCAGGTGCTCGATCTCGTGCTGCCAGGCCGGGGCCATGGGGCTGTCGGGGAAACGGTCAAGCGCTTCGTAAAGCTCGTCGAGGCGGGTGATGATGGTGTTCTCGCTGGGGATGTTCCATTCCATTTTGTGCTCCTTCTGCCCTCGTGACCTCCGGGGCGGGTCATCTATTTATCTTTCGGGGTATAATTCCAAGACTTTTTCGCAAGTGTTAAGATTCTCAATAGTGATATGCATTGCTTTTTCGTTGTTGTTTGCGATGTCATAAGCATAATTCAAAGCGTCATTTTTGCTATCAAAGTCTTTATGTTTTGCAGTCCTAAGATAGTAAATATACACTCGATATGTTTCCATGGTCTTTCCTTTCTGCCCTCGTGACCTCCGGGGCGGGATTTGGTTTGTTATTCGGTAAGGCCCAGGGCGCGGCGGGCGGCGGCTTCGGCGTTGGGGGTAAGCTGGCGCTGCCATGCGCTGTACCGGGGGGACCAGCGGAAGCCGTTTTGTTTCAGCGCGGCGCGGGTGTCCTCGTCGGGCTTTCCGTCAAAGAGGATTTGGAGCCGGTCCGCTTCCAGGTTGCGGACGATCTCACCGCCGGGGAACTTTGTGCCGTCGGCGGGCTGCTCGGCCTGCTCCGCGCGCTTGTCCAGCTCGTCGAGGCGGGCCTGGACCCGCTTGATCTTGCCGCGAAGGCTGGTCAATTCGTAGTCGGGGACGGGAGACTTGACCCAGGGGCAGCGTTCCTTCGTGTCGGCAAAGCTGGCGGTGAGCTTGGCGGCGGCCTCGGCGGTCAGGCCGGGGAAGCCGTCGAAGGATTTGTGCTTGCGGTAGTAGGCGTTCAGGGCCTTGCTTTCGTCGAGTTTGTTTTGGAGCTTTTGGAGCTGGTCGGCGAGCATTTCGCGGGCGTGAGGGTCGGCCAGATCGACCGTGCCGGAGCCGACGGCCTCGATCTTGTTCAAGATGGCCTTGATCTCGTCGTACTCGTTCCAGAGGGTGCCTTCACGGGACATCTGCTTTTCGTGCTTGCGCATATTGTAGCCGCTCGCGCCGGAAATGAACTGGCTGGGATAGCTGGCCTGGTTGCGGTTGTAGTCGTTGGTCCACTCGGCAAGGCGGCGGGCGTAGCGGTCCAGCAGCGCGTCGAGCTTGTCGTGGTAGAAGGGGCTGACGCGGGCCTTTTTTGCCTCCACCAGGGCGGCGGCCTTGTCCACGGCGCGCCGGTATTCCGCCGTGGCGCTGCCGGGCTTGTAGTCGCTCATGTGGACGCAGTAGTGAGCGTTGCGGGCCGTCTCCTCGTTGATCTCGTAGTAGCGGGCGGCGGGCGCGGGCGCTTCGGCGGTCTGCGGGCCGATCATGCTTGTTTGTTCGTACATTTTGTGTACCTCCGTTTTGTGTTTTGGGGTTTCGCTTATGGGGTCGGGTCGCTTTGTTGCCCGGTGCGGCCCGCGAAGGTGTCCGGCGGCGGGGTCAGATCGTGCCCCATGGGGCGGCGTTGTAGTCGGCGGTGTTGGAAACGAGAAAATGTGTGTAGACGCGGGAGAAGTCGATCAGGGCCAGGAGCAGCGGGTCTTTTCTGGTGGCGTCCTCGCTGGCTTGGTATATCTCGCAGTCGATCAGCTTGGCGAGCTTGTAGTGCCAGGGCAACAGCTTTTCGTGCTGGTCCTCGCGCTCCCGCTCCTGTACCAGCGGCGGAACGCTGGGCATCTCCGGCGGCGTGGTGTCGGCATCGGTTTTGTAGCGCCCGGCATAGGCGCGGCTGTTCAGGTCGTACAGGCGGCGGAAGATCAGGCCGGAGCAGTAGAAGCCGTAGCGGTCGCGGCAGTCGCTCAGGGCTTTGTAAAGGCTGTCGGGAGCGTCGAAGCCGAAGCGATTGAAGCCGCTGTTGAGGATGTATTCCAGAGTGTTCGCGGTGGCGGCGTGGGCCTGGTCGGACATGATGAAGCAAGACATTTTGTGTACCTCCGTTTTGTGGTTTTGGGTTTTGGGTCACAGCTTGAGAAGGCGGCAGGCCGCGTCCTCGTCGATGAAGTTTGTCCAGCCGCTTTCGTGCAGCTCCTCGGCTGCCTCGTGAAGCGTGATCTTGCCGGATAAAACATCATCGCGCAGGCTGTCAAGAATGTTCTTGATGGGAAGCATGGTATCGGCTCCTTTCGGTTTTGGTTTTGGTGTTACCCATGAGCGCCCGCCCCGGTGGGGGCGGCTGGACTTGCACCAGCGGCGCGTTATGCGTCGGCCTTGCGGGTCTTGGTTCAGGGCTTGAATACGACGCGCACACCGCGACTTTGCAGCATGGCGATATACAGGAAAAATTCTGTGCTGATCTCTGCGGTGTTGGTGCAGCCGATTGTTTCCGGCTCCCGGATAAGTGCCGGGTAAAACTTGTCAAGATCGCCGTCCGGGGACATGATCGCGTAGCCATCGAAACCGTGCATTTTTGTGCGGAAAACTTCGCGGGTGATCTGCTCTTTCTTCATTGGGTGTTCCTCCTCGTTTTGTGTTTGGGCCTGCCATCATCAGCGCCGAGCGGCCATTCTCGGCGGACGGCCCCGGCGGGCCGTTTCGGCTTGGGTTTTGTATCAGGCGACGCGGAAATAATAGGCGTTCTTCTTGCCACTCCACTTGCCGCCTGCGGCCTCGATCTCTTTTTCGTGGGGCTTTGTGTCTCCGGCGAGCCAGACCACCGGCGCGGCGGTCGTTGCGCCTTTGATGGTGGCGGTCAGGCCGTCCACCTCGGCCCAGCGGGCCGCGATGATCTCGGCGGCGGTTTTGGGTTCGGGCTTCTGTTCGGCGGGCTGTTCCGTCTTGGTTTCGTGCAGCTCGGCCAGCTTGTTTTTCAGCTCGTCGATCTCGTTGGCGGCGCGGTACAGATCGCCACGAAGCGCGGCGGCTTCTTCCTGGGCCTGGACCAGCTCGGCGCGGAGCTTGTCGGCCTCGTCGGTTTTGGTGTTGTCCTCGGCGGCCTCGGTGAAAAATGCCCGGATGGCGCGGGCGGCGTTCGGCTCGGCCCTGATGGGCATGACCACGGCGAACGGCTCGTCGTTGATGTAGGCCAGGGCGGCGGAGATCGCGGACGTGGTGCGGAGCTGGGTGGCGGGGTGAAGCGCGTCAATGAACTTTGTGTCATAGATCGCGGCGAAATCGGCGTCGGCGTTGTAGTAGCAGGCGGCGGGGGCCTTCTTCGCCTGGACCGTGAACGGGGCGCGGGCCAGCGGCGCGGCGTCGGCGGTGTCGCGGACGGTATCGGCGAACAGCTTGACCAGATCGAGCTTGTGCGCCTCGTCCTCGTGCTTGCCGTCCTTGTCGAACGTCCACGCGCCCGGCTCGCAGCAGGTCAACGGCTGGACCGTGGCGGCGTACTCCGGCGCGTTCATGGTGCAGAGAAGAAAACCGTTGCAAATGTAGATCGTGCCGTCCTCGGAGACCTGGCACAAGATACGCTCGGAGCCTTTCAGGGCCTTCGCGGTGTTGGTGGTGTAACGTCCGGTAAACTTTTTCATGGGGTGTTCCTCCTGTTGTGTTGTTTTGGGGTTTGCTGTATGGGGCTGGGTTGCTTTGTGCGGTGCAGCCCTGCTAAAGTGTCCGCTTGTGCTGGGTCAACGCTTGGACTTCTCGACCTGCAAGGCGTGGAAAAGATGGGCCTTCGTCATGTAGAAATGCGGGTCAGTTTCGGGGGCGTCCTTGCCGTCAGCCTCGGCGGCCTCGCGGGCGGCCTTGCCGGGCTTGTCGGTGTACTTCCAAAGCTGGCAGGTCAGCGCGGCGTGCTGGCCCTTCTTCACACTGTACCCCATGCGCTTCCACTCGGCGAAGGTGTGGAACGTGTCAGCGGCCAGCATGGCGGAGAAGATGTTCTCGGCGCTCTCGTCGCTGCCCTCGTCAACGGTGATCGTGACGGCGGCGCGGCGGGCGGCGATCTGCTCGGCGGTGTAGGTGGACTGTACCAGCTCGGCGAGCTGGGCGGGGGTGAAGGTGTTGCGGACGGTCTCGAAGATGATCTCGTTGTTAGTCATGGCGTTTTCCTTTCCGGCCTGTTCGGCCTGTACACTGTTGCGTGTCGTTTTCTGCTGCAAGCATACACTGTTGCGTGTCGCTTTGCCAAGCACTTTTTTTCGGCGGCTGGGTGTTCCCCCTATGGGGGAAAATTTTTTCAGCGGCCCCGGCGGCGTTGCTTTTTCCGTGCGGGTGTGCTATGCTTTACCCGTGGCCGGGCGGCGGCGAACTCGCCGCCCGTGCCGGATTGTCAAGCGTCGGGGGATGTCGTGCGAGGACTGGCCCCCGGCGCTTTACTTGTTCAGCCGCTCGCGGAGCTTTTCGCGGAACTCCTCGATGGTCTTGCACTCGTCAGCGAGTATCAAGAGCCGGAGCCGTTCGGCCTCCTGGGCCTGCTGTACAAGCAATTCGCCTGTGTTCGGCGTGGTCATGTTCACCTCCCCTTTCTGGTCGCCGTTGTCGGCGGTTCGCTGGGCGGTGGCCGCTGGGCCGTCCGCTTGCCCCGGATGATAGCGGCGATTTTTTGCGCCGTCAATAGGCCGAAATCCCTTCCCACGGCCCCCCTTTAGGGGGCCTGGGAATTATTTTTGCACAAAAATCTGTGGCGATTTTCTGTGCAGATTGCACAGGCTGGGGGACTATAGGGGGCATATTAGCATAGCTTACCAGGAGACGAGACCGGGCGCGGTAAATACCCTCGGCGGCGGGCCGTGGCTATTTTCGGCGGGCCGTCCGGCGATGGCGGAACCGGGGCGCGGCGGCACGATGGGCAGGCCCTCGCCGGAGCCGGGGCCAGCCGTGGCGGCGTGGGCCGTGTGCGCCTGCTGGGGTAGCTGACCGGCGGCGGAGTATACCGGCCCGGCGCAGGCCAGAGCCGCCAGCCGATGAACAGCACCAGCACCAACGCCAGCGAGCCGAACAAACGCGCCCGCCCATGCGCAAGGCAGGCAGCAGGCCGCCAGCACCGCCAGCCAGGCAGAGACCAGGCACCACCAGCCAGCGCCGCCAGCACCAGCAGAGCGCCAGCCAAGCAAACGCGCCCACCCGCGAAGATACCAAACGCGCGCGACTTCTCCTCACCGCCATTGATAGCAATACACCCCCTCCTATACCCTCCCCCAGCCCGGCGGCGGGTCCTCCCGGCGCAGACGAGGACCTTTGCGGGTTCGAGAGCGCAAAAATTGATTAGGTGCGATGCATTTTTTTCATTTCCGGCGGGTCCGGGCGAAAAAATGGAGGGGGGTCAAAAAATATGGAACGCGCACGCGGGCGGGGGCGCGCGAGGGAAAAGGAACGCGGGCGGGCGTGAGATTGGGACGGGTATCATTTTCGCGGCGTCACGAAAATGGTGGAAGGAGCTGACGCGGCGGAAGCTGCTGGGGCGCACGGATGGACCGCACGCGGGCGGGGGCGTTACGCCGGGGTGGTGATCTGGTACGCGGCGGGGCGTTTTGTTCCGGCGGGTTGGGCTTTTGGTACGCCTGGGAAAAATATTTTTCGGAGTTAGCAACTTTCGCAGGTTTTCCGTGTTACATTGATATTGTGCAGTAATGGCTCATGGAGAAATCCATGGGCCTTTTTCATTGGCGGGGGCCGCTGTGGTCGTGGAAAACCAGGCGGGTTTCGCATCCTTTACCGCTGAAAGGGTCAGGGTTCAAGTCCCCTCTGGCCGCAGGCGGCACCGAATGGAAAACGTCCTGCTGCCGCCGAAGGTCTGCGCTCATGCGCGGAAGTATCCGCTGCGCGGCGGAGGTAGGCGGAGCGGGACACGCTGCATACCGGGACGGGAGGAGCTGCGAGGCAGCCCGCCCCGGTCCCGGAACTATTACAGGGACGCGGAGGCGAAAGGATACCGGATAGACAGGGGTGAGAGCAAATGCCGAAGCGGAGTGAGAAACGGGACGCCGCAAAGGCTGAATACCTCGCCCGGAAAGGCCGGGGCGAACTGGTAGACCTCCGGGAGCTTGCGGAGGGCCTGGGCGTCAACTATCAGACCTTGCGCAACTGGAAGTCGGCGGATGAATGGGAAAAGGCGGAGCCGAAGAAGAAACGCGGCGGCCAGCCTGGGAACCGGAACAGCGCCGGACATAAAAACGCCGCCGGGAGCCACAAGGGCGCACCGGCGGGCAATCACAACGCAGAGAAGGATGGGGCTTACAGCACCATCTTTTTTGATACGCTGAGCGAAGCCGAGCGGGAACTGGTGATGAATACGCCGGTGGGGAGCCGGGCGGCGCTGGAACACGAGATGCAGATACTCAAGTTCCGAGAGCACCGGATACTCACCAAGATCATCGAATATGAGCAGGCCCCGGAGGACGAGCTGTATTTGAACAGCGTGCTGGATATGCGCCAGCCTGCGGGCCGGGGCGACAAGAAGATAGACGGTGCCAGACAGCAGATGGGAATGTACAGCAAGGACAGCGCCTTTGCACGGGTGCTGAAATTGCAGGATGCCCTCTACAAGGTGCAGGGCCGCATTGCAAAGATCGCGGACAGCCTGCGGGCTTTGGAGGAGAACGAGAAGCGCCTGGAACTGGAAAAGAAGCGGCTGGAAATCCTGCGTATGCGGGCGACGGGCGTGGTGGAGACACCGGACCCGGAGACCGGCGAGGACGCGGCGGAGCTTTGGCCGGAGGGAACGGAGGATGCAGATGGACCCGAAACGGTTTGAAAACACATACACCTATCACGCGCCGAAGGGAGACCAGACGGCGCGCTATGAAAAGCTGAGGGCCAAGGCGCGGGAGCTGGCGGAGCTGATCGAGGTGTGCTGCCCGGACAGCCGGGAAAAGAGCCTGGCGCACACGAAGGTGGAGGAAGCGACTATGTGGGCCAACGCCGCCATCGCAAGGAACGAGTGACGCCATGCGCCTGTACACGAGTAAGGTGATCGCCGACTGGCTGGGCCTGACGGAGCGGCGGGTGCGCCAGCTCCGGGACGAGGGCATCATCGAGGAGCAGGCACCGGGCCTCTATGACCTGCGCGCCACTACGCGGCGGTACATCTCCTACCTGCGGAGCGGGAGCCTTGCCGACGAGCGGGCGGGCTTGACCCGCGCAAAGCGGGAGGCGGCGGAGATGGAAAACGCGCTGCGGCGCGGTGAGCTGCACCGGACGGAGGAGATCGAGAGCGGCATCAAGACGATGCTTTTGAATATTCGCGGGCGGTTCCTCTCCCTGCCTGCGAAGCTGTCCCCGGCGCTGGCGGCCATGGGCGGAGACCAGGCCAGCATCTTCGACGAGCTGAAACACGCCATTGACGAGACGCTTGAGGAGCTGCGGGACTTCAACGTGGCCTTTGCACAAGAGGAGGACGGGGATGGAGAAAAAGAAGAATAAGGACCCATGCGCGGGCTGCGTGTGGAAGCTGTGGACAGGCACGAGCGAGAAGGTGCTGTGCTCCCTCCCTGTATGCAAGCGCGCCGAGTATGAGCGGATGATGCGGGGCGAGAAGGAGCCGGACCATGAAGAAAAAGCGCCGGACGATTGAGATTGCCCCGCAGACGGCGGAGATGTTCGCCCGCTGTGTGGCGGTGCTGAAACCGCCGCCTGAGCTGACGCTATCCCAGTGGGCGGACACCTACCGGATGCTGAGTGCGGAGAACAGCGCCACGCCGGGCCGGTGGCATACGGACAACGCGCCGTATCAGCGGGAGATCATGGACGCCATCGGCGACCAGCACGTGCGCAAGGTCGTGGTCATGTCCGCCGCGCAGATCGGCAAGACGGCCATGCTGATGAATATGCTCGGCTACTATATGCACTACTATCCCGCGCCGGTGCTGGTGATGCAGCCGACCCTCGAAATGGGCCAGACGTTCAGCAAGGACTTCCTGGCTCCCATGATACGGGATACGCCGGTGCTGCGGGTGCTGGTAGACACCAAGAGCCGCTATTCCGGCAACACGATCTTGAAGAAGAACTTTCCGGGCGGACACGTGACGATCATCGGCGCGAACAGCCCGGCGAGCCTTGCCAGCCGACCGATCAAGGTGCTGCTGTGCGACGAGGTGGACCGCTACCCGGCCAGCGCCGGAACAGAGGGCGACCCGCTGCTCCTGGCGCAGAAGCGCCAAACGACCTTTTGGGACAAGAAGACCGTTATCGTATCGACACCGACCATCAAGGGAAGCAGCCGCATCGAGACGGAGTTCCAGGAGACGACGCGGGAGGAATGGAACGTACCGTGCCCGAAGTGCGGGCATTATCAGCCCCTTCGTTGGGCCAACATCGTATTCGACCGGCACGACCTGAAAAAGGGCGTGCGCCACAAGTGCGAGCGCTGCGGGCGCGAAAGCAGTGAATACGCCTGGAAGGCCCAGGAGATCAAGGGGCATTTCGTGGCGGCAAATCCGGGCGCGGCGGCGCGGGGCTTCCACCTGAACACGCTGGCCTCCACCTTCTGCGGGTGGCAGGAGGTCGTGGAGAAGTTCCTGCTTGCCAAGGAGATGCTGGACCAGGGCGACCCGGAGAAGATGAAAACGTGGGTGAACACAGAGCTGGGCGAGACCTGGGAGGAGCCGGGCGAGCGGCTGGAAGACACCGAACTGGTGAACCGCCGCGAGGTATACGACGCCCAGGTGCCGGAGGATGTGCTGGTGCTGACGGCAGGCGTGGACGTTCAGGACGACCGCTTCGAGGTGGAAGTCGTAGGCTGGGGCGTCGGCAAGGAGAGCTGGGGCATCCGCTACCAGAAGATATACGGCGATATGCTCAAGGAACAGGTGTGGCGCGATCTGGACGCCTTCCTGACAGCGACGTTCAGTAAGAAGGACGGGACGCAGCTTCCCATCCTGTGCACCTGCATCGACAGCGGAGGCCACCACACCGATCAGGTCTACCGCTTCACCAAGGAGCGCTACGAGCGGCGCATCTTTGCCATCAAGGGCAAGGGCGGCCAGGAGGTGCCGTACATCCGCAACCCGTCCACGAACAACCGCGTGAAGACACCGCTGTTCGTTTTGGGCGTAGACGCGGGCAAGGCGCTGGTGTATCAGCGCCTCAAGCACGAGCCGCCGGAGCGGAAGGGGCCGAACTACTGCCACTTCCCGCTGAACGAGGAGGCCGGATACGACGAGCAATACTTCCGGGGCCTGACCAGCGAGAAGGCCGTGGTGCGGTTCCGCAAGGGGCGGAGCGTGACGGTGTGGGAGATCAAGGACGCGAGCTACAAGCGAAACGAGCCGCTTGACCTGCGCAACTACGCCACCGCTGCCTTAGAGATCGCAAACCCGGTGCTGAAAGGACCGGAGGAGACGGAGACAGAGCGGCGGCAGAGGGCAACCGGAAGACGCCGCCTGAGTGGAGGTATTTAACATGGCAGTTTTCAGCAAGGAGCTGTGCTCCAAGAAACTGAATACATGGCTGGCGGCGGAGGAAGCCGTGGCGACCGGCCAGAGCTATCAGATCGGGACCCGTATGCTGACGAGAGCCGACCTGAAACAAATCCGGGCGCAAATGGAATACTGGGCGGCGAAGCTGGCAGAGGCCGAAGCCGCTGAGACGACCGGCGGCAGAAACCGCCTGTACCATTTCGTACCCCGTGATGTGTGAGGAGGGCGGCCATGGCAAGGAACTTTATTGACCGCTGCTTCGAGGCCGTGGCCCCGGTCCATGCGGTGCGCAGGAGCGCCGCGCGGACGGCGCTGCAATTTCTGAACAGCGGATACGGCAACTACGGCGCGAACCTGACAAAAAAGAGTATGCGCGGATGGGAATACCACGGCGGCAGCTCCAAGGAGGACATCGAGGACAACATCGACGTGCTGCGCCAGAGGAGCCGCGACGCCTACATGGGCGTGCCGGTGGCGGCCTCGGCCCTGAAAACGCTGCGCACGAACGTGGTGGCGGGCGGCCTGATGCCTGCGCCGCAGATCGACGGCGCGTTTTTGGGCCTGTCGGCAGAGCAGACGGAGGAGCTGCAGGAGAAGATCATCCGGGAGTTCTCCTTGTGGGCGGACACGCCGGAGTGCGACATGGACGGGCTGGGCAATTTCTACAAGCTGCAACAGCTTGCCTACCTGGGCTACCTGATGAATGGCGACGCATTCGCGGCGTTGCCTATGTGCGAGCAGGTCGGCCAGCCCTACGGCCTGCGTGTGCGCGTGATGGAGGCGGACCGTATTTGCAGCCCGGACGGCTACGACCGGCTGGCTCCGTGCACGGTGCGAGGCTATGAGGTCCACAACATCGTACAGGGCGTGGAGACCAATGCGGAGGGCCGCGTGGTGGCCTACTGGGTGTGCAACCGGCATCCCCTTTCCGACACATCCATGCTGGGCAGCGGCCTGGAATGGACGCGCGTGGAGGCGCGCGGCGAGCTGACCGGACGGCGGAACATCGTCCATGTGATCACACGGGAGCGAGCGGGCCAGCTACGCGGCGTGCCTGTTCTGGCACCGGTGCTGGAAGCACTCAAGCAGTTGGGACGGTACACGGAGGCGGAGATCAACGCGGCGGTCATTTCCGCCATGTTCACGGTGTTCGTGCAGCCCGCCACGGCGACGGATGATCGCCCGTTCGGCGAGATGCTGCCGGAGAATATGCTGATCGACGCAGAGGACCAGGGCAGTGTGGAGCTGGGCAACGGCGCTATCGTGGGATTGAACCCCGGCGAAACCGTATCCTTCGCGGACCCGAAGCACCCAAACGCCGGATACGACAAGTTCACGGAGGCCATGATCAAGCAGATCGGCGCGGCGCTGGAAATCCCGCCGGAGGTCATTTCCAAGCAGTTCTCCACCAGCTACAGCGCGGCACGCGGTGCACTGAATGAGTTCTGGCGCTCCTGCGATGTGCAGCGCGACGACTTTGTGGACAGTTTTTGTCAGCCAATCTATGAGGAGTGGCTGGCGGAGGCCGTGGCGCGGAACCGCATCAAGGCTCCGGGCTTCTTCCAGGACCCGGCCATCCGCAAGGCTTATAGCGGGTGCGCGTGGCCCGGCCCGGCCAGAACGAGCCTGAACCCTGTGCAGGAGATCAGCGCGGCGACGAAGCGCGTGGAGGCCGGTTTCTCCACCGCGCAGGAGGAGACCGCGCAAATGACCGGCGGAAATTATAACCGCAACATCCGCCAGAGAGTGGCGGAGGCCAAGAGAAAGCGGGAGGTGGACGAGATCGTGGACCCGTCCAGCGCCGCGAGCGAAGGAGGAAATGGAAATGCCTAAACCGTTTTGGAAGTTTCAGAATGTGGCCGGAGGCAGAGCGGAGCTGCTGCTGTATGGTGACATTTCAGACAGTACGTGGTGGGGCGACGAGGTAACGCCCAAGCAGTTCGCGGAGGACCTGGACAAGCTGGGAGCCGTGAGCGAGATCACGGTGCGCATCAACAGCGGCGGCGGAGACGTTTTTGCCGCGCAGACCATCGGCAATCTGCTCGAACAGCACCCTGCGAACGTGGTGGCCCGCATCGACGGGCTGTGCGCCAGTTCCGCGACCATCGTGGCCTGCCACTGTGACCGCGTTGTGGCGGCCAACGACAGCACCTACATGGTCCACCCGGTCCGGCTGGGCCTGCTGGGCTACTACGACGCCGCGACCATGCAGCAGTATTTGAACGCGCTGGACACCATCAAGGAGAACATCATCAGCCTGTACGCGAAGAAGACGGGCCGGGACAAGGAAGAAGTGACCGGCTGGATGGACGCGACGAGCTGGTGGACAGGCCAGGAGGCCAAGGACAACGGCTTTGTGGACGAGCTTGTGGAGGATGTGGAAACGCCGGTGGTGGAAAACCGCGACGGCGTTTTGTTCGTGAACAGCGTGAATATGCACCTGCCTTTCGACAAGGCACCCACCTTCATGCAGAACAGTTTGGCAGCACCCACCGCCGCCGGACGTTTTGTAAATAAACCCGGAGCCATGAAACCGGGAGTACAACACGAGGAGGTACAGAACATGGAAATCAAGACTGCGGACGACCTGCGCCAGGCTTATCCTGCGCTGGTTGACCAAATCGAGCAGGCGGCGGCTGATCGTGCGACCAACGAGGAGCGCGAGCGCATCCGCGACATCGAGGAGATGGCCCTGCCGGGCAGCGAGGAGATCACCGCCGAGGCGAAGTTCACCAAGCCCGTCAGCGCCAGCGACTACGCCAAGGCCGCCATGAAGCGCGCCAAGGAGCAGGGCAACGAGTATCTGAACAACGCGAAGACCGACGCCAAGAACAGCGGAGCGGGCACTGTGGAGAACACGCCCCCTGCCGGTAAGACGGACGAGTTCCTGGACGCCATCAAGAGCGTGGGCCAGAACGCGCAGAAGAAGTAAGGGAGGGCAAAAGCATGAGCATGGATTTGGCAAGAAAGACTTTTTCCTGCGAGCCTGAGTATTTCATCGCAGGCACCAACATCCGCATCGCCACGGCGGTGAAGGAAGCGGGCGCTGACCTGAGCGCCCATACCCCCGTCCTTCTGGCGGAGGGCAAGGTCACTCCCGTGGCTGAGGCTGCGAAGCTGACCGGCCTGTACGGCGTGACCGCCGAAGCCGCCAAGAGCGGCGAGGACGCCATCATCTACCTTTCCGGCGAGTTCTTCGCTGATGCGCTGGTCCTGCCTGCGGGCATGACTGCCGCTGATGTGGAGGTCCCGCTGCGCAACCTCGGCATCTACTTGAAGTAAGGAGGAAACAGAGATATGCCTAACGAAGTGAATATCTATACCCCCCGCTATCTGGCGGAGGTCGTGAGACAGGCACCGCCTATCCACACTTATTTCCGCGACACCTTTTTCACCAACATCAAGACCTTCTCCACCGAGCGCGTGGACATTGACCTGGTGAAGGGCGACCGCCGCATGGCCGCCTTCGTACATCCCCGCGTCGGCGGGCAGGTGCTCAAGGCCAACGGCTTTAGCACCGAGAGCTACAAGCCGCCCCTGATCAACCCCTACGACGTGACCACGGCAGACCAGCACATGACCCGCCTGCCCGGCGAGGACCTGTACAGCGGCATGACCCCGGCCCAGCGCGCGGCCCGCAAGCTGATGGACGAGTACAACCGCCTGAACGACGCCACCACGCGCCGCGAGGAGTGGATGTGCGTGCAGGCCATCGTCACCGGCCAAATCCCCATCGTCGGCCCCGGCGTGAACGAGGTGATCGACTTCGGCTTCACCAACAAGATCAAGCTGGACGGCACGAAGCAGTGGGGCAAGACTGCTGCCAAGCCCATCGAGGACCTGGAAGACTGGACCGAGAAGGTGCTGACCGGCGGCTTCACCAACGTGGACCGCGTGATCATGGGCAAGGCTGCTCTGCGCGCCTTCGTCAACGACGAGAAGGTGCAGAAGCTCCTTGACAACCGCCGCATCAACATCGGCGGCTACGACCCCCGCGACCTGCCTAACGGCGTGAAGTATTACGGCCATCTGACCAGCCCGAACATCGACCTGTATACCTACGGCGAGGTGTATCTGGACGACTGGACCGACCCTGAGACCCCGGCTGTGAAGCCTCTGGTCCCGGAGAACGTGGTCATTCTGATCTCCGGCCAGTCGAACTTCATGCTGGCCTACGGTGCGTGCACCTACATTGAGGACGGCACGCAGCAGTGGGTGACGGCGGAGACCAGCCGCCTGCTCCGCAGCTACGTGGAGCACCACCCCGACCGCCGCATGGTGGAGCTGCAGGCCCATCCGCTGCCTATCCCCGACAAGGTGGATAGCTGGCTGGTGGCCGAAGTGTGCTGAGATGGCACTGTTCGAGCTAAAACAGGACTATGGGAATGAGGCGGAGGGGCTGCCCCCTCCGCCTACGTTCAAGGACTGCGCGGCGGCGGACATCGACACCGTGTTCTTCAACGGCAACGAGCACGCCGACCGGCACATCATCGACGGCAAGGACGTTCTTGTGGTGATCGTGGAAGGCGGCACGCGGGAGCATAATTCACACTGGGAGGCGGGAGCCAAGCAGAACTTCGATACCGGACTGTACAAGGCGCACACCATCCTGTACATCCGCACGGAGGACTACGGGCCGAAGCCGAAGGTGGGAAAGCCGCTGGTGATGGACGCCGGGACGGACCATAAGCGCACCTTCGACATTATGAAGTGCGAGGAGGAGTGCGGGGTCTTCCGCATGACGTTACAGAGGACGAGACAATGAGCAACGTGCGATATAACGCGGGGACCATGACCATCGAGGTCGATGGTCTGGACGATGTGAGCGCGGTGCTGGGCGACCTGCGGAAGAAGACCCCGGCGGTGGCGAAGGTCGCCATCAACGCCACGGCCCGGCAGGCCCGCAAGCTGATGATCGCGGAGGCGAAGGCCCGGTACGCGGTGAACAGCGCGGGCAAGCGGCACCTGAGCGACTTGGTGCAGCGCAAGAAGGCCAGCAACAGCAGCCTGAGCGCGGAGCTGCGCATCGCAAGCTACCGCAACGACCTGGGCTATTTCCAGACCAGGCCGAACCGCCCCTTCGTGGGGCACGACGTGGCGCAGGCACCGGAGTATTTCACGGCCCGCGTGCTGAAAACCTCCCCCATGAAGGCGCTGACCGGCAAGGACCGGTTAAGCAAGGGCTTCCTGGTGGAGTTCAAGAGCGGGCACGTGGGCATGGTGCAGCGCATCGTGGGCACGGGGCGCTTCCACTACACCGTGCGCAGCGGCGCACCGAGCACCAGCGACGAGATGCAGACCATGGGCAGCCCCAGTGCGGCGGCGATGCACTCGACCATCTGGCCGGAAGTGGAGCCGGAGGTGAAGCTGTTCCTGGCGGCAAAGCTGACCGAGCGGGCCGAGCAGGTCTTAGCACGGGCAAAGAGAAAGGCGTGAGGGTATGAAAGAAACGATGAAAGTGGGCATCGGCCAAACGCCGCAGCTCTGCCAGGATGCATTGATCGAGATGCTGCGCGAGCTGTTCGCCGGAAAGAAGTACAACGGCCAGGAGGGGCGGAAGCCGCTTGCGATCTTCAAGCAGGACCTTCCCATCCCGGAGGAGAACGACGTGGACGCCGACACCGACGTGGCGCACGCGCCCTACATCGTGGTACGCATGACCGGCGGAGAGATCGCGGACGATAAAAGCCCGCAGACGGTGGAGTTCAGCCTGATCATCTGCGCCTATGACACCGGCATCGAGCGGGCGGGCTTTCAGGATGTTGCCAACATCAAGGAAGACATCGTGCAGAGAGCGTGCACCGCGCCGTACTTCGGCGGAGCCTTCACCATCCTAAAGCCTATCGCCTGGGCCTTGCAACAGGACGACACAGCCCCGTATTACTACGGAGCTGTGACCATGAACTGTACAGCTCCGGCCATGACCCAAGACACCGAATTGGAGGGACTGCTATGAGCAAGAAAACAGAACCCCGCGCGGCGGATATGGCCGCGCCTATGAGCGAAGCCGCTGCGGCGGCGGAGGTAAAGACTGCCGTTACTATGGAGCGGGAAGCAAAGACCGGCCCCGTCGTCTACTGCGGCCCCAGCGTGCGCGGCGTCGCCAGACAGTACACCGTGTACGCGGGCACCATTCCTGCCGCGCTGGCAGACTTCATTCAGGCCCACCCGGCGGCCAAGGGGCTGCTGGTGAGCGTGGGCCGTTTCGCTCAGGTGAGAAGCAACCTGGGCCGGAGCGGGACGGCGGAGGCTATCCTGTTCCAGAAAATCAAATCCGAATTGTAAGAAGGAGGAAAGAACGTATGTATCGACATGGCATTTACGTCAGCGAGCAGGAAACCAGCATGATCGCTCCGCTGAACGGAACAGCCGGTTTGCAGGTCGTGATCGGGACTGCCCCGGTGCACCTGCTGGCGGACCCGGCTGCGGCCATCAATAAGCCTCTGCTGGTATACAGCAAGGCGGAAGCCATCGCTGCCGTTGGGTACAGCGACGACTTTGCGAGTTTCACCCTCTGCGAAGCGATCTCCGCTTCGTTCGCGGTGGTGAACGTGGCCCCCCTGGTGCTGATCAATGTGCTGGACCCGGCCAAGCACTCCGCCGAGATGGAGGAGAAGACCGTGCAGATCAACAGCGGCATGGCCGTTGTGGAGGAGACGGGCGTGCTCCTGAGCACTCTGGTGGTGAAAAACGGCGAGGAGACGCTGACCGCCGAGGAGGATTACACCGCCGTTTATAACGCCGACGGCACCGTGAGCATCGTCCTGATCGAGGGCGGCAAGGCCAACGGCGCGACCAACCTGACCGTTTCTGGCAAGAAGGTGGACGCCAGCAAAGTGACCGCTGCCGACATCGTGGGCGGCGTGGACGCGGCCACCGGCGCGGAGACCGGCCTGGAAGTCGTGCGCCAGGTCTACCCAAAGCTGGGCATGACCCCCGGCATCCTGACGGCTCCCCGTTTCAGCACCAACGCCACCGTGAGCGCGGCCCTGCAGGCGAAGACGAAGGAGATCAACGGCGTATTCAAGTGCGTGTGCATCGCGGACGTGGACAGCGGCGCGGACGGCGCGCGCAAGTACGCGGACGTGAAGGAGCAGAAGGAGCGCCAGGCTTTGACCGACCCGAACGCTTACGGCGTGTGGGGCTACGGCAAGGTGGGCGACGTGATGTACAGCGGCTCCGCACTGGCCTCTGCCCTGACCGCCTACACCGACGCGGCCAGCGACGACATCCCCAGAAACCCCAGCAATAAGACCATCGCCATCAGCGCTATGTGCCTTGCCGACGGCACCGAGGTCCTGCTGGACCAGGACCAGGCCAACGTAGTCAACAGCTACGGCGTGGCGACCTGGCTGAACATGAACGGCTTCCGCCTGTGGGGCAACCGCACCTGCGCCTACCCCGGCAACACGGACCCGAAGGACAGCTTTTTCTCCTGCCGCCGCTACATGAGCTGGCGCGCCAACAGCTTCATTCTGACGTATTTCCAGAAGGTGGACAGCCCTCTGAACAAGCGCCTGATCGAAGCCATCGTAGACAGCGAGAACGTGCGCGGCAACGGGTATGTCGCCATGGGCGTCGCCGCAAGGGACGAGATCGTGTACAACGAGGACGAGAACCCCGTCACCGATCTGATGAACGGCAAGATCACCTTCCACCAGTACATGACCCCGTACACCCCGGCGGAGGACATCGAGGACATCATCGAGTTCGACCCCGACGCGCTGGTAAGCGCACTGAGCTGATAAGGGAGGTACGAAAACATGAGCATCAGCAACAACTACATCCCTGAGAAGATCAACGACTTCAACACCTATCTGGACGGAAACAAGATGATCGGCGTAGCTGCGTCTGTTACGCTGCCGGAGGTGAAGATGAAGACCAGCACTGTCTCCGGCGCTGGCATCAACGGCGAGATCGACAGCCCCACCATCGGCCAGTTCGAGAGCATGGAGCAGGAGATCGACTTCAATGTGCTGTACAGCAGCGCCATGGATATGCTTTCTCCCCTGTCCGTGGTGAACCTGACGCTGCGCGCCGCCCAGCAGGTCTACGACAAGACCGGCGGATACGCCTTCAAGGGCCTGCGCGTGGTGGAGATGGGCCGCGTGAAGACCTTCAACCCCGGCAAGGTGGAGAAGGGTGAAGGCATGGAGGCCAAGGTGACGCTTGAGCTGACCTATCTGCTGGTGGAGAACGACGGTTCCCCGCTGCTGGAAGTGGACAAGCTGAACGGCGTCTACAAGGTCAACGGCGTGGATATGCTGGCAGGCATCTCCGAGCTGACCTGATAAGGCCGGAAAGTCAAAAGCGAAACGAGCAGGCTCTACTCTCTGCACAGGCGGAGGGTAGGGCCTGCGCCATATTCAAAAATCGAAAGGAGCAGCACTATGAGCGAAGAAAAGAACATGATGGCGGAGGCCAATGAGGAAACCGCGCAGATCACGCAGAACGAGCGCGTGATCGACCTGGGCAAGCCCTACAAGTTCGAGGGCACGGAATACACTTCCATCGACCTGAGCGGACTGGATAAGCTGACGGTGAAGGACGCCATCGACGCCCAGCGCCAGCTTTTCAACGAGCGGGAGGTGGCCGCCGCTATGCTGTGCGAGACCACGACCGCGTTTGCAAGGGCCATCGCCGCGAAGGCGGCGGAGCTGCCCATCGAGTTTTTCAAGCTGATGCCGCGCGGGGCCAGCCGCAAGGTGGCCGGTGTCGTGCGCAACTACATGAACGTGGATGCCGCGACGGAGAACCACGTGATGCAGCTTGAGGAGCCGTATCACTTCAAGGGCCAGACCTACACGGAGGTGGACCTGAACGGCATCGCGGACCTGAACAGCATGAACGAGAGCGAGGCAGAGAACCGGCTGGCACGCGCTGGCTTTATGGTGACGGAGACCTCCTTCAACTACCTGTTCGCCTGCATCCTTGCGAGCATGGCGACGGGCCTGCCGGAGGAGTTCTTCACGGGCCTGCCGCTGCGCGAGGTGCTGAAACTGAAAAACGCGGTGAACGACAGCGGTTTTTTCGAGTAAAGGGCGGGGCGAAAGCCTTACGCCAAGCGGCCATCCGCCTGTCAGCGGTCACGAGAACGGGCGTGGACTTCTACCTGAAACTGCCCGTCGAGGAGTTTATCGCGCTGAATAACGAGGTGGCGGAGGAATGGCACAGAACAAAACATTAGAGTTAAGCATCAAGATCGCCGGTAAGGTAGACAAAAGCCTGACGACGGCGATCAACCAGACCAATACCCTGATGGGGAGCCTGACCACCACCATGAGCAAGGTGGGCACGGCGGGGCTTGCGGCCATGGGGGCGCTGGCAACGGCGACCGTAGCCGGACTTGCCAAGTGCACCTCCGAGGCCGCGAAGCTGGAAAACAATATGTCTGCGATGGTGCGCTACGTGGACGGGCTGACGGAAAGCGCCACCACCAGCACCGAGCAGGCACAAAGCAACCTGAAAGCCATGAGGACCTATATCCAGGACCTCAGCACGCAGATACCACGGACCACCGAACAAATCTCCAAGATGTCGGCGGCCCTGGGCCAGTCCGGCATCGGTGCGGACCGGCAAATGAGCACGGGCATCCTGCGTGATACCGCCGTCGCCGCGACCGCTATGGACCTTGAAGACGACACGGCGGGCAACTACATGGCGAAGTGGGAGGCCGCCTTCAACTTCAACCATGACCAGGTAATGACGCTGATGGACCAGATCAACTACCTGGGCGCGAACAATGCCACGACGGCGGCGGAGATCGCGCAGAGCGTGAACCAGGCCGCGTCTATGGGCCAGATCGCGGGCGTGGACCCGTCGGCTACGGCGGCCATCGCCACGGCCATGCAGGCGACCGGCGTTGCGACGGACCGCGTGGGAACCAGCATTTCACGTATCTACACGAACATCAGCAAGGGGTCCAACGCCACAAAGGCACAGAAAGCCATGTGGGAGGAGCTGGGCTTCACCGCTGAGGGCATCGCAAGGTCCATGCAGAGCGACGGCATCGGGACGCTGAAATCGGTGTTCCAGGCCATCAACAATATGCCGGACGAGCGCAAGGTGGCTGCCCTGAACACTCTGTTTGGTCAGTGGGCCATCGAAGGCGGCGCGAAGATCACGCAGAACCTCGCGCTGCTTGAGAAGACGCTGGGCGAGGTCAACGACCCCGGCATCTATACGGGCAGTATGGAGCGGGAGTTCCTGATCGAGGCGAGCACGCCGGAAGCGGTCGATCTAATGCTGTCGAACGCGAAGGCGGCGCTGATGCAGGACATCGGCCAAGCGTTCCTTCCGGCAAAGAAGGAGTTCAGCCTGTCGATGATCGACTTCCTGAACCAGATCAGGAAGAATATGCCGGAGCTGACGACGCTGGCGAACTCACTGGGAAAGATCGCAAGCGACGGCGTGGAGCGCCTGGGCGACGCTATGGAGCGGGCGCTGCCCTACATCCAGAAGGGGCTTGACTACCTGGCGAACAACGGGCCGCAGGTGGCCTCGACGCTGGGCAAGCTGGCGGCGGTGTTCGTGGGCATGAAGTTCGCGCCGGGCATCGAAAGCCTTTTGAGCGGCGCGGGGAACCTGCTGCTGGGCGGCTCTGTCGGCGGCAGCGGAAAACGCACCGGCGGTCTGCTGGGCGGCATCAAGAGCCTGTTCCGGGGCGGACAGAAGGCGGCGGGCACGGCTGGCGGCTTCCTCTCCACCTTCGGCGGCGCGGCCAGCGGAAACGGCTTTTTCCAAACGCTGGGGAGCGTGGCATCCAGCCTGATCTCCGGCAACGGCATCAAGGGCACGGCGGGGCTGCTGGAAGCGGCAGCGGGAACGCCGGGCCTCTTATCCGGTTACCAGGGCGCGGGAAGCGCACTGAAAAACAGAATTGCAGGAAGCGGCATCGGGCAGTATTTCGGCAGCGTGTTCTCCTCCCTGGGGAGCTTCGGGAGCACGCTGGGGAACACGAAGACCGGCGGCTTCCTTTCGGGTCTGCTGGGCAAGGCGGGCGGCGCGCTGGGCAACCTGACCATGCCGCTGCGCCAGGGCATCGCAGGCATCGGTGCTGCGGCGACCATTCAAGGCAGCATCATCCAACAGAACCTATCCGGCCTGCTGGGTAAGGCGGGCGGCTTTGTGAGCGGCATCGCCAACTCCGGCGCGGGAAAAGCCATCGGCGGCGTGCTGGGGAGCCTGGGCACCGTGGCGAAGTCGGGAGCCGGTGTGCTGGGGACCGTGTGGGGTCCCATCGCCTCCGGCTTCGGAAGCATCTTCGCGGGAGCCGCGCCGGTGATCGGCGTGATCTCCTCCATCATCGCCGTGGTGAGCATCCTGGGCGACCACCTGGAAGACATCCGGGGCATCATCCAGAACGTATTCGGCGATACCGGCGTGGCCGTGTTCGACAAGTTCATGGGCGTGCTGCAAAACGTGGGCAGCTTCATCACGGGACTGTTTGCGGACGGCGGCGTGGCAAATGCGCTGGCCCCGCTGCGGGAGACCATCACGAACCTGTTCGGAGAGGATGCGGGCGCGGCCTTCGACGGGCTGACGACCATCCTGCAATCGGTGATGGGTGTGGTCGGGCAGATCGTGAGCTTTGCACAGACGACCGTGAAGCCGATCATCCAGGACATTTTCAGTTTCCTGACGGGAACCGTGGTGCCCATCATCCTGCAAACCTTCACAGCGGCGGCTCCGTCTATCGCTGGCATCATCAGCGGCCTCGGCTCCGCCATTATGACGGCTATGCAGATCATCGGCTCGGCCATCCAGGCAGTCATGCCTATCGTGCAGAGCATCATCACCGTTATTATGAGCATCGCTTCCGTCGTGGTGCCCGCTGTGCTGGCGGGTATCTCGGCACTGGCGCAGGGCATCGGCCCCATCCTGGAAGGTATCAAGACCGTATTTGACGGGCTGATCGCTTTCATCACGGGCGTATTCACCGGGAACTGGTCCCAGGCATGGGAAGGCGTAAAGCAGATATTCGGCGGCGCGTTCGACGCGCTGGTGGGCCTGCTGAAAACGCCGGTGAACGCGGTGATCGCGCTGATCAACAAGGCCATCTCCGGCATCAATGGACTGGGCCTGGACATCCCGGACTGGGTGCCCATCATCGGCGGCAAGAGCTTCCACATCAGCATCCCGGAGATACCGATGCTGGCAAAGGGCGGCTTCACCGACGGCGTGAGCATCGCGGGCGAAGCCGGGCGCGAGGCTGTGATCAGCTTCCAGCGCGGCGTGCGGGCACAGAACATCGCCACCTGGGCACAGGCGGGCCGGATGCTGGGCGTGAGCGCCGAGCAGGCGTTGAGCGCGGCGGACGGTGCAGAGCTGAAAGCCATCGACCCCGGCGAGGGCGGCGGAGGCGGAGGCAACTTCACCTTCGCGCCGAACATCGTCATTCAGGGCAACGCCGACGCAGACGTGCTTGAGGAAGCGCTGCGGCGGGCCAAGGAGGAGTTCGAGGCATGGTACGAGCAGATGATGCGCAAGCGTGCCCGGACGGCCTATTGATGGGAGGAAGCTATGTACACGACAAAGAGCGGCGACACCTGGGACGTGATCGCCAAGGAGGTCTATGGCAGCGAATACCACGCGGACGCGCTGATGGCGGCCAACCCGGAGCACATCGACACCTTCCGCTTTTCCGCCGGGGTCGTTTTGAAAACGCCGACGGTGGAGGACGCGCGAGCGGGCACGCTGCCGCCATGGAAATACGAGGCGCAGTATGAATAAGGCAAGAAGTATCGACCTTGCGGTGCAGTACCGCAGTACCCCGTATTCCGCGCAGGTGCAGGCAAGCGCCCAGGTGGACGCGGCGGAGGGCGGCGGGAGCGCCGCTTCCTCCGCCAGCTCCGGCTCCGGCGCGGCGGCGGGACAGGCGGTAACGCTGAACAACACGCCCCTCTACGTGAGCAGCGTGGCGAAGAACCCAGCGACCCACAAGACGGGCGTGTATTACTTCTACGACGGTATCTTGATACGCGGGCGCTACCGCATCACCAACACCCCGTCGAGAGTGGGCAAGACCCCGGTGGGCCAGAACGTGACCGGCTGGGCGGACGCGGCGGACTGCGGCGCGGTGAGCACCGCCAAGGCCACGCCTAAGAAGGAGACCTCCGGCCAGGAGGACGCGACGCTGGGTGCGGGCACGGGAACGGACATCGGCCTTTCCATCGAGAGCCTGACCTATGTGGACAACGCGGCGGACGACAGCGACAGCATCGACCTGACGCTGGACGCCCAGGACAGCAAGTGGCTGTGGGGCTGGATGCCGCAGAAGGGCGCGACGCTCTACCCCCGCCTGCTGGGCCACGACTGGGAACGGCCCGGCGACGAGCGGGCCATAGACTGCGGCCTTTTCGTAGTGGACGACGTGAACTACACGGACACGCCGACCACCTTGCAGCTCGGCGGCGTGAGCAAACCGAGCGACAGCAATTTCAGCGAGACAGATCGGAAGGTGACGTGGAAGAACACCTCCATCAAGCGCATCGGCCAGACCATCGCGGCGCGCTACGGCCTGGGCTTCACCTATGACGCTGAGGACTACGACATCGAGTGCGACGAACAGGACGGAGCGGACAGCAGCTACTACAATACGCTGTGCCAGAACTACGGCCTGGTGCTCAAGGTGTACGCCCGGCGGCTGTGGGTCTACGACCGGGAGGCATACAAGGCAAAGCGGGCGGTGCGGACCTTCGACCGCACGGACATCATCCGTGGGAGCCTGAGCTGGACCACTACCCTTTCCGGGACCTACACCGGCGGGACCTTCGACTACACCGACGCGGACAAGGACTGCGACATCTCCTGCAAGGTGGGCGGCGGAACGCACATCAAGAGCGTGAACCGCAGGGCCATCAGCGTGCAGGATGCGGCGGTCCAGCTCTGCGCGGAGCTGAACCGGGCCAACCATGGCACGATCAAGCTGCGCTTCACCGTTCCGGGAGACTGGACCGTGAGTGCGGGCAACACAATCAACATTACCGGCTACGGCGGCGGCCCCTCCGGCGGAGAGGGCGGCATCAACGGCAAGTATTTCGTGGACAAGGTGACGCACAAATACACCAAGAGCGGCGGATTTACCACGGCCTTCGAGTGCAGCGGCGTCCGGGAGGGCTTCCATCCCTACGAGGTGGGCGGCTCCATCCAGTACAACACGGAGGGGTCCGACACCAGCGACACGAATTACAGCAGCTCCTACGAGACGAGCACGGCGGCCAGCGCCGCCAGCGCGGCGGCGGGAGCTGAGGCCGGGGCGGCGGTGACGCTGACCAACGCCCCCTTCTACTACACCAGCGTGGCCTCAAATCCGAGCTGCTATAAAAGCGGCGTGTTCTATTTCTACGACGGCATCCTGGTCAACGGGCGCTACCGCATCACCAACGCGGCCTCCCGCTGCGGGAAGCTGCCGGTGGGACAGAACGTGACGGGCTGGGTGCCCGCGAGCTACTGCGGCGTGGACACGCGCACCGGCGGCGGAGGCGGCACGAAGGCTACCATGGAGGTGAAGTAGCGATGGCAGGGACGAACCGGGTCGGACGGGTCAGCTCCATCGACTATGAGAGCGGGACCTATGAGGTGACGTATGCGGACCAGGGCCGGAGGGTCACGGCCCGCATCAACGCCATGAGCAACGGCGAATACAAAATGCCGAGAGTGGGCCAGATCGTGAGCGTGACGCACACGAGCAATGGCACGGCGGCGGCCACCACCAGCGGCACCGTATGGAACCGGAGCAACCGCCCAGCGGAGGGCTTCGCCGGGCTTTACCGCAAGGAATACGGTGAGAAGGCCGGGCAGGCTTTTGAGCGCTACGACGCCAACACCGGCATCTACACCCAGTACACCGACGTGCGGACCGGGCGCAACTGCAACGGCGACATCTTCGACGAGGCCAAGGGCACCATCAGCCTGATCGCGGAGAAGCTGGTGCAGATCACGAGCAAGATCAAAAGCGTGAGCATCCACGGCAAGGAAGGCGTGGGCATCGGCGCGGAGAAAAGCGTGACCATCGACGCCGGGGAGAACATCAATCTGGAAGCCGAGGGCGACCTGGACGAGGGTGCAGGCGGCGACCGGGCATTGACCGTGGGCGGAAAGAACACCGAGCTATACAAGGGCGAGGTGGAGCGGGAGTTTCAGGGAGGCATCCGCGACACCGTGACCGGCGAGGTGACGCTGACGATCAACGGTGTGACCATCACCATCAGCGAGGGCGGCGATGTCTCCATCCAGACCGCCGGGAAAATCAGCATGAAGGCACAGCAAATCGACCTGCAGGGCGGGTCCTCCCTGGTGCTGTAAAAAACGAACAGCGAGGAGGAACGGAAAATGGTGGGCAGCTATATGGGCCGGGTGTTCACGGTGAGCAGCCAGAGGATATTGACGCCGAGCAATCTGAAAGGCAGCGCCGGAAGCGACTGGGCAAACCATGAGATCATCGGCAAGAAGGCGCGGAGCCAGTGGGTAGGCCCGAAGCTCAAGAGCTACACCATGGACATCCTTCTGCGCTCGCAGGACGGTGTAAGCCCCCGGTCCACGCTGGACTACTTCCAGTGGGCGGCGGAAAGCCAGATGGTCGATTGGTTCATCATCGGCGGGCGACCGATCTCTGACAACCCCTTCAAGCTGGTGAGCGTCAGCGACGAGTGGGACACGGTACTCAACGGCGGCGCGCTGATCGAGTGCCGGGTGAGCCTGAACATCGAGGAATACACATAAGGGAGGGCAAGCCGTGATCTACATTGAGGATACCATCGTCGAGATCGAGGCCGGGAGCGTGGACGACCAGACGGCACAGGAAGTCTACCGAAATCTACAGGTGCTCTACGGCACGGAGACGGGGGAACAGGCCCTCGACCGCGAGTTCGGCATCGACATCAACATTCTGGACAACCCGCAGGAGGCGGCGAAGGCGCTGCTGACGGCGGAGTTCGTGCGGAAAACAAAACAGTATGAGCCACGGGTCCGGGTCATGCGTGTGGAATGGACCCAAAATCATGCCAGGGACGGCGGCATCGTCCCGAAGGTGGTGGTGAGCTTTGTCTAATATCAAAGAGCTGGCAAACGTGCCGGAGATCAGCTTCATCGAAAACATGAGCCTGCAGGAGACTGAGGAGCTTGTGCGGGCAAACTACACGCGCATCTTCAAGGAGCTTACCGGACAGGACGCGGAGCTGGGCGAGGCGGACGCGAAGAACCTGATCATCAAGTCGTTCAGCCTTGTGCTCTACCAGGTGATGCAGTATGTGGAGGCCAAGGGCCGGGCGGAGCTTTTGAAGACATCGACCGGCGACGCGCTGGACGCACTGGCGGCCCTGTTCGGCATTACGCGGCAGGAGGCCAGGAGGGCCACGTGCATCGTGCGCTTCACGCTGTCCGGCCAGCGGAGCGAGCCGACGGCCATTCCGGCGGGCACACGGGTGAAGACCCAGGACGGGAAATACTTCAACACCGTGGACTACGCGGAAGTCACGGCGGGCGAGCTGACCGTGGACGTGGACGTGCAGGCGGAGGAGGCCGGAGCAGAGAGCAGCGGCATCGCCGCCGGAGAGATCGACACGCTGGTGGACCCCATCCCCTACGTTGCGAGCGTGGAGAGCATCGAGGCGAGCACGGGCGGACTGGACATCGAGGACGACGACGGTCTGACGGAACGGGTGTGGCTGGCCCCCAGCAAATACTCCTGCGCCGGACCGCGAGACGCCTATGCCTACTATGTGAAGGAATGGCGGACGGACGTGGACGACGTGCAGATCGTCAGCCCGGAGCCGTGCGTGGTGCACGTTTATGTGGTGCTGGACGGCGGCGTGCTGCCCACGGAGACGGAGCGGGAGGAACTGGCCGCCTACCTCAACGGCGACACCATCCGCCCGCTGACGGACATCGTGAGCTGCCCGGCGGCGGAGGAGGTCCCCTACGACATCAGCCTGACCTACTGGATCGCCAGCAACGACCAAAAGAGCGCGGGCACCATTCAGGCCCAGGTGGAGGCGGCGGTGGACGCCTACGAGAGCTGGCAGCGCAAGATGGGACGGGACATCAACCCGACCGAGCTTGTGTACCGGGTCCGCGCAGCGGGAGCCAAGCGCGTGAAGCTGACGGCACCGGCGGACATCGTGATCGAAAAAACGCAGCTCCCGAAGCGGAACACGCGCACCGTGACCTACGGAGGGCTTGAGGATGATTAAAAGTCTGCGTCAAGCCCGCATTACAGACGGCCTTCCGAGGGTGTTGGCGAGACAGGAATGGGTGATCGCCCTGTCCGAGGCCCTGGGGCTGGCCCTGGGGAAGACGCTGGACTACACCGACGAGAGCCAAATCTACACACGGCTGGACACTGCGCCGGAGACGGTGCTGGATGTACTGGCCGTGGACTGGAAGATCGACTGGTACGACACCGAACTGACGGTGGAGCAGAAGCGCCGCATCGTGAAGACGGCGCTGACGGTCCGGCGGCTGATGGGCACAGCGGCGGCGGTGAAGCTGCAGGTGCACGCCATCTACCCGGAGGCCACCGTGACGGAGTGGTTCCAGTACGACGGGAGGCCGGGCTGCTTCCGGGTGAGCCTGCCGCTGCCGAAGGAAGGCATCACGGCGGCGGAATACAGGCGGCTCAAGACCGGCATCCTGACCACGAAGAACGAGCGCAGCCACCTGGACATGATCGACATTCAGCATGAGTGCGAAGCCGTGGTGATCACGGGCGGGTGCTGCTCCATGAGCCAGATCATCGAGGTATGGCCGGAGCTTGTGAGCGAGCTGGAAGTGACCGGCGAGCGCTTGACTGGCGGCGCGGCCAGCATGAGCCAAACGGCGGAGGTCTGGCCGGAGCTGACGGAGGCGCTGGAAATCCTGACATACCGGCACACCGGCGGAGCCGCGAGCACCGCGCAGGCCGTGGAGGTATGGCCGGAGCTGGCGGCGGTGGTGGAGATCACCGTGACGCGGAACACCGGCGGCGCGGCGCACACGGACCAGGCGCTTGAGGTCTGGCCGGAGCTGACCGAGCAAATCGAAGCAACGACAGAGCTGGACCGGGGCGGCGGGACCGCTGCGAGCCAGGTCGTTGAAATATACCCGGAAGGGGGAGGATGAAATGGACACTGAAAACGTAGTTGTCACCAAACAGGACCGAAAGTACAAGACCCTCGTGACCGACATCGGCAAAGAGAAAATGACCAACGCTATTCTGAACGGCAAGAAGGTCAACGTCGTCATGGCGGCGGTGGGCGACGGCGGCGGAAGCTACTACCTGCCCACGGCGGATATGACCGCACTGGTGCATGAGGTGTGGCGCGGGGCCATCGCCAGCAAAGAGATCAACAGCAAATCCTCTAACATGGTAGACGTGAAGTTCGTGCTGCCGGGGACCGTGGGAGGCTTCACCGCGCGTGAAGCTGCCCTGATCGACGACGAGGGCGACATGATCGCCGTGTGCAACCTGCCGGACACGGAGAAGGCAGCCATCGAGGACGGCATCGCCGCTGCGCTGACCATTCTCATGCACATCGTTATGACCAACAGCGACGCACTGACCTTTACGCTGGACCCGACCACCGACACGGCGAGCGCCGTGTGCGTGGCCTTTACCATCCCGCATGAAGCATGGCAGAGCGCGGGCGGCGCGGAGGACGACGAGGGCGGCGGCACCTACCCGTGCCGGGCTGATGTGGCGTGCGACGAGGCGACCGCCATGCACACGCCCATCGCAACGCTGGACAAGGCGTGCCTGGCGGCGGCCAAGGCGTGCGAGCTGTGCCCCACGGTGGAGACCGCGAGCGGCGTGCTGCGCTTTTGGGCGATGAAGGTGCCGGACGGCGAGCTGACCGGAAGCGTGTTGCTGGTCGGCCAGGGCGGCGGAGGCAAGAGCGGCGACGGGAGCTACACCCTGCCGACGGCAACCCCCTTCCGCCTGGGCGGCGTGAAGGTGGGCGACGGCCTGACCGTGGACAACGAGGGCAAGCTGTCGGTCGATGCGGCCAACACTGAGGAGACCACCGGCGCGCTGAACGAAGTGTTCGGCGCAGAGGACGGCAAATAAGCCGCCCCACAATCCCATAGCACCGTCGCTTGAAGCGGCGGTATTTTTATCGACAATTCCGGGGGCATCCCCGAAATTGAATATTTTTTAAGGAGGACAAAAATATGTCCAAATTCGTAAATCTCGAACAGATCAAGGTGCTTGCCAACAAGATCAAGTCCGAAGACGCCGCCCTGGGTACTAAGCTGGAAACGGTCACCACCAAGGTCGATAACCTGGTCGCCGCCGGCGGCGAGGCTAACATCCTCGAAGGCGTCAAGGTCAACGGCGCTGCCCTGGCTATCTCCGACAAGATGGTTGACATCCTGATCGCCTCCGGCGAGGAGAACGGCACCATCTCCGTCAACGGCGCTGCTGTTGCCATCAAGGGCCTGGCCGCTCTGGCCTACAAGTCCGAGATCACCGAGGACGAGCTGGGCGAGGCTCTGAAAGCCTCTATCGCCGCGAAGGCCACCAAGGCCGATCTGGACGCCCTGACCGTCCGCGTGGGCGACATCGAGAAGGCCGGTTATCAGACCGCCGAGCAGGTCCAGGCCGCTATCGCTGCCTCCGGCCACGCTCATTTCGAGGTCGCTGAGACCGACCCCACCGCTGAGGGCTTCGAGGCTCAGGCCAACGTCATGTACCTGTACATGAACAGCAAGACCAAGCACTATGACATCTACGCCAAGGTCGGCGAGAGCGTCGTCCTGCTGGATGATACCACCGTCGATATGAGCGAGTATGCCAAGACCGCCGACGTGACCTCTGCCATCAGCACCGCTATCGCTGCGCTGAACATCGACCAGTACGCTACCGACGACGACCTGACCGCCGCTGTTGAGCGCGTGACCGCCCTTGAGACCGCCATCGCCAACGTCTACACCAAGAAGGAAGTGGACGACAAACTGGCGACCAAGATGGATAAGGCCAGCATGGACGCCTACGCCACCGACGAGGAGGCCCAGCAGGCCGCCGCCAACGCCGTTGCCGGTGCTCAGGCCAGCGACACCGAGTTCAACGCCGCCATGAATGAGGTCTGGACCCCCACCGAGGGCTAAGGCACCTCCTCGCGTCAGAAACGAATACCAGGGCCGGGGCGAAATGCCCCGGCTCGCTTATCAGGAGGTGAAACCCAGTTGGCTGACGAGAAGAACGTAACTCTGGAACAGTTCAAAGGCTTTATGACCAAGGCCGACGAGCGGCTGGACAAGTTGGAAGTCGGCAAGGAAAACAAGGTTTCGCCCGTCAGTATCACTATTCCGACGGAGGGGTGGGCCTCCGAGGAGATCGGGGAGACCGACGAGGAAGGAACCGAGGCATCCTATCCCTTCTACTACGACATCGCGGCGGCGGACGTGACCGCAAAGCACCGGGCGGACGTGACGATCAGCCGCGAAAGCCTGGATGCGGCGACGGTGTGCGGCCTGTGCCCGACCAGCGAGACGACAGAGGGGAAGATCAGGCTGCGCGCTATGAAGGCACCGACGGAGGCCATTACGGCGGAATACTGGCTGCGCAGCGGGAAGGAGTAATACATGGCATTAGGACAAGTGAATGCTCCCGGCGCTGCCGGGATGGACGCCGTAGAGGCGAAGCAGGCCGCTCAGGCGGCCAAGGAAGCGGCTGAGGCCGCCCAGCGCACCGCAGAGAGCGCCGGGAAAACGGCGGACGCCGCCATGCAGAAGGCTGCTGACGCCGAGACGGCGGCGGGCAACGCGGACAGCAAGGCGGACGCAGCCCTGGATGCGGCCAACACCGCCGCCGGTGCCGCGACGGCTGCCGCCAGCGCCGCCAGTGCCGCCGAGGAGAGCGCGAACAGCGCCAACACGGCGGCCAACGAGGCCAAGACTGCGGCGAGCAACGCGCAGAAGGCGGCGAACGACGCGCTGAAAGCCGTGACCAAGCTGACCAGCGTGATCAACAGCGTACCCACCCAGGCGGGCATCTTGACGTACACGGGCGCGGCACAGTCCCCCTCGTGGAACGGGTACGACACGGAGAAGCTGACCATCGGCGGAACGACCAGCGGCACCAACGCAGGCAGCTACGTTGCGACCTTCACGCCCAAGGAGGGCTACGAGTGGGCCGACGGCACCAAGACCGCCAAGAGCGTGACCTGGACGATCAGCAAGGCCAGCCTGTCCGTACCCGCGCAGAGCGGGACGCTGACCTACACGGGAAGCGCACAGTCTCCCCAGTGGAGCAACTACGACAGCAATAAGCTGACCATCGGCGGGACGAGCACCGCCACCAACGCGGGAAGCTATGCCGCGACCTTCACGCCGAAGGCCAACTACCAGTGGTCCGACGGCAGCACCAGCGCCAAGAGCGTGACCTGGGCCATCGGCAAGGCGGCGGGCAGTTTGACGCTGGCGAAGAGCAGCGTGACGCTGAACATCTCCTCGCTGACGGAGAGCGTGGCCGTGACCCGCGCGGGCGACGGCGTGATCAGCGCCACGTCCAGCAACACCGCCACGGCAAGGGTGGAGGTGAGCGGCACCAGCGTGAAGATCACCGGCCTCAAGGCGGGCACCGCTAAGATCACTGTGAAGGTGGCGGCGGGCACCAACCACACCGCGCCCAGCGACAAGACCATCAACGTGACGGTCAGCCTGCCCGACACGAGCCTGGCAAACAACACGCCGGACATCATCGCGGCGGCGGCCAAGTCCGGCCAGGCGGCGAACTATTGGAGCGTGGGCGACAAGGTGGGTATCGCGGTCAATGGCTCTTTCGGAGGACTGAGCTATAACAACACCGTGTACGCCTTCATCCTGGGCTTCAACCACAACAGCAGCGTGGAGGGCGGAAACAGCATCCACTTCCAGTTCGGCAAGACGGCGGCTGGTGTGGACATCGCGTTCGTGAACAGCTACGGCTCGACCAGCACGGGCTTCTGCATGAACACCAGCAACACCAACTCCGGCGGATGGAACAACAGCTATATGCGCAAGACCATCTGCCCGGCGTTCCTGGCGGCCCTGCCGACGGCCTGGCAGAATATCATCGCGGCCTGCACGAAGTACAGCGACAACACGGGCGGCGGCTCCAACACCGCGAGCTACGTGACCGCGACCTCGGACAAAATCTGGCTGCTGAGTGAGATGGAGGTCCAGGGTACGAGAAGCTACGCCAACAGCGCCGAGGCGAACTACCAGAAGCAGTACGACTATTACAGGAACGGTAATAGCAAGGTCAAGTACCAGCACACGGCAACGACGAGCGCCTGCTACTGGTGGCTCCGCTCCGTGAATGCGAGCTACGCGGGCATCTTCTGCTTTGTGTACACGGACGGGTCTGCGAACATCAACTACGCCTACCTTTCGAATGGCTTCGCGCCGGGCTTTAAGGTGGCCTAATCCCAAATCAGGCATCGAAAGTGGAGCGGTGGGGGCGCAAGCCCCTACCAGCGAAACGCCAAGCACCGAGTACCCAAATCAGCACAGGCCCCATCCGGCGGGAGCGGCGACGCTCCTGCCGGTGAGGGTCAGCAAACCGGAAGGGAGAACAGCGAAATGGCAGTATACAAATCGCGGCGCAAGGACGCGGCGGCGCAATTTGTGGCAGACGCGCGAGAGCTGCGGAAGGCCACGGTGCGCATCGCGCGGAAGTTTCCGGCCAGCTACAAGTACGTGACCACGGGGCCGCTGCTGCAACTGGCGAGCGAGGTCTACATGAACGCGCTCAAGGGAAACAGCATCTACGTCCACAAGGACATGAGCGAGCGGGACTACGAGCTACGGCACCGCTATCTGGCGGCGGCCACGGCCAGCGCCGACGCGCTGCTGGGCGAGATCACCTTCTGCTATGAGCTGGTGGACGACGGCAACAACTTCTTCCACAACAAGGAGGAGTACGAGCGGACGTTCCAGACCTGGACGACATTGGCGAACAATGCGCTGTCGCGCCTGCGGGGTGTGATGGACAGCGACAAACGCCGGTGGAATGGGTACATGAGAGACCGGAAAGCAAAAACACTATAAATCCCCGTAGGGCAAGTTCTGACGGCCACGCCTGCAACTGGTGGCTCCGCTCCGTGAATGCGAGCAACACGAACAACTTCTGCAATGTGAACACGGACGGGTCTGCGAACAACAACAACGCCTACAATTCGAATGGCTTCGCGCCGGGATTTAAGAACAACCTGGGGCCTGAACAAGTAGCGAACTGCGAAGCTGTGCCCCAAATCTTAAAGGAGAACTTGACCCTTGGAGACTGGCCCGCCATGCGCGGGCTTCATTCCTTAAATCACCACTCGATACGGAGGCCCGGACGCTTCTTGCATGGCCGGGGATTTACGGCGGCGTTGCCCCGGCTCCATGAGCAACCGTTATGCAGCTACTTCAAACCGCTGCGGCAGACGACGCAGGTGCGGGAGGTCATGCGACCCGCAAACCGCGCGCCAGACCGAACGCTGTACGGGTGGGATACTGCATTGGAGGCAACATGATTGAATAGCCAAGAGAGGCACGAGGCCAGATACCAGCGGCGAAAGGCCCGGCGCGAGCAGAGGGCGCGGGAGGCCGGTGGAGCGAGCTTCGAGGAGGTCATGTCATTCGGGAACATCTGCAAGGCCGGAAAGAGCTGCTGTGACGGAGCGCGGTGGAAGACCTCCACCATCAACTTCGAGACGAACCTGCTGGGCGAAGCACAGGCGACCTATGACACGCTGCACTACGGAAAGCGCGTGTTCAAGGGCTTCCACAGCTTTGCGACGGTGGAGCACGGGAAGGTGCGGAACATCGACGCGCTGCCCATCCAGGAGCGGGCCATCCAAAAATGCCTGTGCAAGAACCTCCTGACGGAGGTTTATTCCAGGAGCTTCATCTACGACAACAGCGCGAGCCTGAAAGACCGGGGCATGGACTTCCAGCTCCGGCGGCTCAGGAAGCACCTGCAGGACCATTACCGGCGGTATGGGACTGAGGGCGGTATCTACCAGTTCGACTTCAAGAATTATTTCGGGAGCCTGCCGCACGAGGAGATCAAGCGGCGGGCGCGGAAGAAGATCATGGACGACCGGTTATACACATTGTTCTGCGACTTTGTGGATGATTTCCGGCTGATGAAGACCGCCGACAAGGAAGCACACCGGGGCGTGGGCCTGGGCAGCGAGGTATCGCAGATCATCGCCCTTGACTACGCCAGCCCCATCGACCATTACGTGAAGGACGTGCGCGGCATCCACGGGTACGGGCGGTATATGGACGACGGGTATGTGATCAGCAATTCCTTGGAGGAACTGGAAGACATCAAGCGCAACCTGTACCGCCTGGCTGAGGCGCTGGGCATCGCCATGAGCGACAAGAAGAACATCATCACGCCGTTCCGGCACCACAGCTTCACCTTCCTGAAAATGCGGGTGACGCTGACGGAGACGGGCAAGGTGGTGATGAAGCTCAGTCGCAAGAGCATCCGTGCCATGCGGCGGAAGATGGATATTTTCCGGCGGTGGATGGACGAGGGCCGAATGGGACCGGAGGACGTGTTCCAGTCCTATCAATCGTGGAGAGCGCACGCGAAGCGGTGCAACAGCTACGACACGCTGCGCGCCATGGACGAGCGCTTCACGCGGATGTTCGCTGAGGAACTGGCCGGGCGGCGGAAGCCGTTCCCGTGCACGATGAAAGCCACACGGACCGGGTGCGGCTGGATATACCGGCGGCACGGAGCCGTCATTGAGGAGGAAATGTGCGCATGAAGTACATCACACACAACAGGTTCAAGAAGCTGGCCGCCTGCGGCGAGGCCGTGAACATCCCGTATGGCACGGAGATGGAGACGGCGGGCGACTTCATCATCACCACGGAGGGAAAGCCGATCTGCTACGCGACCAGCGAGGCCGCGAAGATGCACTTCGCCCGCAACGACGACGGGCAAGGGCTGGAACGCGGGAAGCTGACCTGGGCCATCGCGTACTCCCAGCGGGTGCGGACCGGCCCGAACGGACGGCAGCAGCGCTTCACCGAGGAGGAGATCGAGCTGCTGGAACGGAAGTGGGCACATTTCCTGCGGCAGGATGTGGAGGTCATTCTGTTCAACGAAGACTTTTTCGCGGCGGCGGTGCCGGAGCTGAAAGAGCTTGCGGACGCGCTGCACATCAAAGTGAGGAGGTAAGACCCATGTATGCAATTATCAGCAAAGGCGAGCTGCTGGCCCTGTGTGAGCGTCCCCGCTATGTGAAGCGGAACGAGGAGACCGGGGCCTATGTGGAGGCGGCGGAGGCTGAGGCCATCGGCATCGCCGTGGGCGGCGAGGTGTACAACCTGCCCGGCGGCACCGCCATCCCCGACGCGCCGGAGGCGCTGGTACAGGAGGGCGAGGCTGAGGAGTATGTGTTCCGCAACCACGCCCGCATCATCGAGAACGAGGAAGCGACCAACGCCGCCTTCGTCGCCATGGAGGAAGCCATGTGCGATATGGACAGCTCCTCGGAGGAGCGGCTGACGGCGGTGGAAGAAGCTCTTTGCGAGCTGGACAGCGCTGCAAACGGAGGAGGTGAAAACTGATGAACGCTATTTGGGCTAATCGACTGGTGGCCGGTACGCGCAAGTGGGCCGAGGTGCCTGCTTCCCGCAAGGCTGGCGTCAAGGCGGAGCTGGCGAGCCGCGTGGAGAACGGCAAAATCAGCGCCGAGCAGTACGAGGAGATCACCGGCGAGGTCTATGCCGGTGAGTAATCTCCAAATCATCGAGGAGCTGTGCGGCATCTGTACCGACCTTGCGAAGATCGTCACGGAGCAGCAGAAGCTCCTCGCGCAGCACGACGCCATTGCGCTGGCGGAGGACATCGACCGGGTGAAGGTGCGGTATACCGCGCTGATCGGAAGCGGAGAATGGCCGGACGAGGCGCTGGGCGAAGAACTATGATCGGCGGGGGCCGGGTGGGATAGCTGCCCGGCCCTCCCCCCCGTATCGTCAACAACCAGGAAAGGAGGGTGCCGTTATGGACGACCCCTATATCTCACGGGCAGAGCACGAGGAGTTCAGCCGCCGTCTGGCGGAGGAGAACAAGAGGCAGGACAAGCGTATCGAAATGCTTGAGGAGAACGTGCGCGAAATGCGGGCGCTGACGAGCTCAGTGGAGCGGTTGGCGACCAGCGTGGAGGACATGGTCAAGGAGCAGGAGAAGCAGGGCAAGCGCCTGGAAGTGCTGGAAGGACGGGACGGTGAAATGTGGCGCAAGGTCGTGGGCTACATCATCACCGCCGTTATCGGCATCGTGATCGGCTTCGTGTTCCATCAAGTCGGTATGTGAGGAGGGCGGGCCATGAAGTACGTGTGGGTAGTCATGGCCGCCTTTTTCTTTGGCCTGGGAGCGGGCCTTCTCCTCTGCAACAGCACGATCAGCCATCTGCGCCGCAGGCTGCGCGCCCTCCGGCTGAATGGCGATCAGGGGAAGAAGACCGAGACCATGAAAAAGGTGGTCTGGATATGCCTGGGAAACGGGTTTGCGTGGATATGGTGCAGCTATGTCCTCGCCTACCTGGGACGGGAGCAGATCGCGGAAACGCTGTCGTCGGTGGCCGTGAAGGAGATCATCGGCGTGGTGCTGGCATACGCCATCAAATCCGTCCTGGAAAACCTGAGCAAGAACAATCACTGGCCGGATAAGCCGGACCCCATCGCCCCGGCGGCGGAGGAGGAAACGGCGGACCAGCCAAGCAACGACCTGTAAGGAGGGCAAAAACGGAATGACTGAAAACCAGTTACGCCAGAAGGTCGTCAAGATCGCGGTGAGCTATCTCGGCTGCAAGGAAGCGGACGGGAGCCACCGAAAGATCATCGACCTGTACAACAGCCACAAGCCCCTTGCCAGAGGCTACGCCGTGAAGTATACGGACGCATGGTGCAGTACCTTTGCTTCCGCCGTCGCCATCGCCGCCGGGCTGACCGACATCATCCCGACGGAGTGCGGGTGCGAGAAGCACATCGCCCTGTTCAAGAAGCTGGGCGCGTGGGTGGAGAACGACGCCTATGTGCCGAAGCCGGGCGACTACATCTTCTACGACTGGCAGGACGGTGTGAACTATGCCACGACGGACGACACCGGGGCGGCGGACCATGTGGGCATCGTGACCGAGGTGAACGGCAGCACCATCACCGTGATCGAGGGCAACATGAGCGACGCCGTAGGGTATCGCCATATCGCCGTCAATGGCCGGTATATCCGGGGCTATGGCGTGCCGAAGTACGCCAGCAAGGCCACGGGGACCGACGCCGGGACGACCGGCGGCGAGACCGGCGGGACCGGAAACACCGGCGCGGGCACCTGCAAGGTGGGCGACATCGTGAGCTTCACCGGCGGGAAGCACTACACCAACGCAAACGCGGCAACCGGCACGGCCTGTAAGCCGGGCAAGGCCAAGGTCACGCAGGTGTACCAGCCAGGCAAGGCGAAGCATCCGTATCACCTCGTCGCCGTAAGCGGCGGCGGAAGCACCGTGTACGGCTGGGTGGACGCGGCGGACATCGGCGGCTCTGCCTCCGGCGGGACGCGCACGCACACCGTCGTTCGCGGGGATACGCTGTGGGCGCTGGCAAGTACCTATCTTGGAAGCGGGAGCCGCTACAAGGAGATCATGCGCCTGAACGGCCTGACTTCCGAGATCATCCATGTTGGGCAGGTGTTGAAGATGCCTGCCAAATAAGAGAGGAAGACGTTTATGGAACTGACGCTCAATATTTCGGCCATCGTCGCCATCATCGGCGCGCTGACCGTACTGACCAACATCATCGTGGAGGTCCTGAAACGGGCCACGTGGGAGAAGATGCCCACGAACCTGCTGGCGATCATCGTCGCCATGGCGCTGACGCTGGTGGCCTTCTTCGGGTATATGGCCTTCATGGGCTACGCCGTCATGTGGTATTACGTTGCCGCCGCCGTTGTGGTGGGCTTCGCGGTGGCCTACGCTGCCATGTTCGGCTTCGACAAGCTGAAAGAAGCGCTCGGTCAGATCAAGAAAAATAACGAATAAGTGAGAAATCCCCCGGCGGAGGTCCAGAGAACGGACATCTGCCGGGGGATTTTTGTTTAGGCGCGCCTGCTCAGGTACAGCACGTGCGAGATATAATATTCCAGAGTGAAATCGCTGTCCGCTGCGACGTTCTGCTCCATGGCTTCACGCATCGCGGCGGCGGTGCTGCCGTCGAAGTCGTCCATGGTGAACAGGTCCACAATGCCGGGGCACACGATCTGCTCCTGGCACACCTCCTTGAAGCGGGAGGCAAGCTCCGTGCGCTCCTGCTCCCCTCGCATCAGCCCAGCAATCAGGCAGGCCCGGAGGGTACGGCGGAAGTTTTCGGAGTTGCACAGCTCACGCATGGGGTAGCCCGCGAGAAAGTCAAGGCGGTGGAATGGAACATCATAGCTTGCGAAGATGGTGTGGGTCTTGCCGGAGGGGTGAACATAGCCCCACCGGCTGTCATAGTCACGGTATGCGGCGACGGCTCCGGGGTAGTCCGGCTCCTTCAAAGCCAGCGTGGCCCGGCGGATAGCCTCGGACAGGTTGACGCCGTGGGCCGCGATCAGCGCGGAACCGGAGGCGGTCAACTCCAACAGTCTGCGGCTGGGGCTGATACGGAAGCCGTCGGCCAGAAGCCGGGCGGCCTGCTGCTCCTTGGTGCCGCCGACCGAAAGGCCGCGCTTGCGCAGAAGCTCCTTCATGGCGTCCTTCGTGTAGAGCACGGAAAGCGTCTGACCTGCGTCCGCGTTCTGCACGAAGCCACGTCGGACCAGAACGCGCCGGACCTCTGCCTTACTGCCGAAGTCTGAGGCGTCCAGCACATCCGGCGTGAATGGGCGTGAGCGCTGTGGGTCCATGAAGCGGATGGTGTAGAAAACCGCCCTGGGGTCGCGGTGCTCGCCTGCCGCGATCTCTGAAAAGGCCGGAAGCACGGCGGGATACAGCAGATCGGCGGTGTGTGGGACGCTGCCGGAGCTGTTGACACGCGCCGGGGGCTTACGAAATGAGAATAGGCCCATGTTCTCCCCTCCACATTTTTTATATTTTTGCGCATTTATGGGATATTACCATAAGAATATCAGAGAATATGGTAAAGTCAAATAAAATATGGGAATATCACATAGCGAGGAGAGGCGAACACTTGAAGATCATCAATCTGGACGGACGGCGAAATGTATCTGGCGAGCGGGTCCGGCAAATGAGAACGAAGAAGCGTATGACACAGGCGGACTTGGCGGCGAAGGTGCAGACCACGGGCGTTATCCTGGAACAGGACGCCATAAGCCGCATCGAAAGTGGGAGCCGCATGGTGCAGGACTACGAGCTGCGCGCCCTGGCGGAGGTACTGGGCGTCACCTCGGACTGGTTGATGGACGAGGAAGAAAAATAATTATGCCGTAGGCTTAAAGCCTACGGCATTTCTTTTTGCGGCGCTCTGAGCGCTTGACATTCTGCGCTTTTATGGGTTATTATCCCCGAAAAAAGAAGGGAGTGCCCACAATGAGCAGCGAAAAAGGACGGAGATTTTCCCATCTGCGGTGGAAGGACCGGCTGAAAATTGAAAGAATGTTGAAGGAAGGCCACAAGGTAAAGGAGATCGCGGCGGCGCTGCACGTGGACAGCACCACCATCTACCGGGAGATCAAGCGCGGAAAGACGGTCCAGCGCACGACGGAGCTGATCGACCGTGAAATCTACTGCCCGGACGTGGCGGAGAACAAGTACCGGGCCAACCTCGCGGCCAAGGGTCCGGCGCTGAAACTGGGCAACGACTACAAACTGGCGGCATACATCGAGCAGAAGATCGTGGAGGAACGGTATTCGCCGGAGGCGGTCCTGTTGAAGATCAAGGAGGAGCGGCTGACCTTCTCCGTGACGCTCTCCAAGTGGACGCTGTATTCCTACATCACCAAGGGCGTGTTCCTGGGCGTGACGAACAAGAACCTGCCGCGCAAGGGGAAGAAGAAAAACAAGGGGTATCGGAAGGTCCGGGCCGCGCACCTTCCACAGGGCGACAGCATCGAAGACCGCCCGGAGGAGATCGCGGAACGAGCGATGCCCGGAGACTGGGAGATGGACACGGTGGTATCCTGCAAGAAGGACGCGGCCCGGCTCCTGGTGCTGACGGAGCGGATGTTCCGACAGGAGATCATCATAAAAATGCCGGACGGCACTACTCAGAGCGTCGTCCGGTCGCTGGACAGGCTGGAAAGGAAGCTGGGGTCGCGGCTGTTCCGTCGGATATTCCGCACGATCACCGTGGACAATGGCAGCGAGTTCGCAGACTGCGAGGGCATGGAGCGGTCATGCCTGACAAAGCGGGCGCGGACGCACATATACTATTGCCATCCGTACAGCGCCTTCGAGCGCGGCAGCAACGAGAACGCGAACATCCTTATTCGGCGGTGGCTCCCGAAAGGGACGAAGCTCTCCGAGGTATCGCAGGCGGAGATCAAGCAAATCCAAATCTGGATGAACAACTACCCGCGAATGGTTTTAGGCGGGCGCTGTGCGAACACGGCGCTGGCCGAGTGGATGGCGGCGGAGGGCGTGCTGCTCCCGCTCGTTCATATTTAAGAGAAAAACGCACGCATAACACACGAAAATAGCACGGAAATAACACGATAAAGCATAGGCTACCGGCGAGACTTTGGCGGGTGGCCTTTTCGTGCTGCCCAAAATGCACAAAATAACGCAGAATAGTTTGTTGAAAAAGCACGGCATTTTTTGCTTGACTTTTTCTTTTACCGCTCTGTGGTAGAAAGGACTTGACATTTCCCGGGAAATCTGTAAAATAAAACATCAATATAGGTCCGCCGCCGGGCGGACAAAGGCGTTTGCCCCTGCATCCGTAGGCCATTGGAGATGCGGGGCGCGGGCGCCTTTTATTTTTTGCTGTCAGAGGAGGAGTGATTTGCATGGCATGGGTATTTCTGGCATGCGCGGGACTTCTGGAGGTGTTCTGGTCCTCGTTCCTGAAACTGTCCGATGGCTTCACGAAGCTGGGCTGGTCCGTGATGACCATTGCGGGGATGCTGGCCAGCTTCTATTTGCTGAGCCAGGCCATGAAGACGCTTCCCCTGGGCACTGCCTACGCCGTCTGGACCGGCATCGGGGCCGTAGGCTCCGTGGCGGTGGGCATCCTGATCTTCAAGGAGCCGGTGACCGCCGCCCGGATGTTTTTCACCGTGTTGCTGCTGACGGGCATTGTCGGCATCAAGCTGACCTCTTCCCACTGAGGGAAAACAGAAAACGAGGACCGGTCCGGTCCTCGTTTTTCCATAGATGCCGTTACAGGTCCACCACCGTCACATCGTGGCCCGTGTGGGGGAGAAAGACATGCAGCAGGTCCTCCGTCCGCAGGCGGAGGCTGGCGTCGTTCTTGCAGGGGTGGCAGCCGAACCAGGCCGCGTCATGGACTGCCCGGTCCATCACCAGCCGGACCCGGCGCTCCGTGTCATAGGCCAGGCCCAGCACGCTGGCAGAGCCGGGGGTGCAGCGGAGCATGGACTCCATCAGCTCCGGCGGGGCGAAGGAGAGGCGGGTGGTGCCCAGTTGGGCGCTGAGGACCTTGGTCTGGAAGGGCTTGCCGCCGGGCATGGTCAGCAGGTAGAACGCCGTCTTCTGCCGGTTGCAGAGAAACAGGTTCTTGCAGATGGAGATGCCCAGCACCTCGCTGACCACATCGCAGTCGGCGATGGTGTCGGCGGTCTCGTGGGCCACCCAAGCATAGGGGATGTGCAGCCGGTCCAGCAGGGCAAAGGTCTCCAGCTCCACGGCGGCGCGGCCCTCTGCCGGGGCGGCGGTGCGGATCTCTGAGATCTCCACGGCTCACACCCCCGCCAGCAGCTTTTCCCCGGCCCGGTAGATGTCACCGGCGCCTACGGTGAGGATCAAGTCGCCGGGCCGGGCCGCCTGCCGCAGAGCCGCCGCCGCCTTGTCCAGGGTGGAGCAGTACACAGCGCCGGGGATATTGCGGCACAGGTCCGCCGAGGAGATGCCCAAGGTGTTCTGCTCCCGGGCGGCGAAGATCTCCGCCAGGATGGCCACGTCCGGGATTTTCAGCTCTTCCACGAACCGCTCGAACAGCTTGGCGGTGCGAGAGTAGGTGTGGGGCTGGAAGGCCACCACCAGCCGTTCATACCCCATTTCCTTGGCGGTGGTGAACAGGGCGTGGAGCTCGTCGGGGTGATGGGCGTAGTCATCGTAGACCTCCGCCCCATGATAGGTACCCTTGTGCTCGAATCGGCGGCCGGCGCCGGTGAAGGAGGCCAGGCCCGTCTCCACCGCATGGCCCGGCAGGCCCAGTGCCCAGGCCGCAGAGGCTGCCGCCAGGGCGTTGAGAACATTGTGGTGGCCGTAGACGTGGAGCTCTACGCGGGCGTATTTCTCGCCGCGGATCATCACGTCGAATACCGGCCTGCCGTCCACCTCCGTCAGATTGGCGGCGGTGCAGTCGGCGGCATGGTCCAGGCCGAAGGTGAAGATGGGATGCTCCAGCCCGGCCACCGCCTCCATGGCGCTGGCGTTGTCCGCGTTGACGATGACGGACCCCGCCGGGGGCACCAGCTCCGCAAACCGGCGGAAGGAGTGCTGGATGTCGGCCAGATCCTTGAAGAAGTCCAGGTGGTCCTCCTCCACGTTCAAAATCACTGCCACGGTGGGGAAGAAGCTGAGGAAGCTGTTGCAGTACTCACAGGACTCCAGGATGATGGTGTCCCCCTGGCCCACCCGGTAGCCGGCGTGGAGCAGGGGCAGGGTGCCGCCGATCATCACCGTGGGATCCGCCTCCGCCGCCATGAAGATATGGGTGCACATGGAGGTGGTGGTGGTTTTGCCGTGGGTACCGGCCACGCACAGCGCGTTGGGATACCGCTGCATGATGGCACCCCAGGCCTGGGCCCGCTCGTACACGGGGATACCCCGGGCCACGGCACCGGCGATCTCCGGGTTGCTGTCGTGGACGGCAGCGGTGCGGACCACCAGATCGCAGTCCCCCAGGTTTTCGGCGTTGTGGCCGATGGCCACGGGGATGCCCAAGGACCGGAGGTGGCGGACCGTGTCGCTCTCCGTCATGTCGGAGCCCTGGACATGGAGGCCCATGCCCCGCAGCACCTCCGCCAGGGGGCACATGGACACGCCGCCGATGCCCACCAGATGGGCCCGCTTGCCGGGGACGATATAGTCGCGGATGGGATGGAGATTGTTCATCATGAAAAGACTCCTTATCTGAAGCGCACTGCCAGCGCGCCGCTGATGATTCTGTGGGAATACCATGAGGTTGCCCAAAAACCTGCAATTCCTTACCAAATATTTCATTATAGTATGAGAAGACGGAAAATGCAACCAGAGAAATCCAGGGCCCCGTTTCAAGATCAGCGGTGGCGGCCCCAATTCCGTCGGCTTCACCAAACTGAGCGCAGCCGTAAGAGGAAGGTAATTTGCCGCATACCTGTGGCAGCTTTGCGTAATTTGCCGGTTTGGATACGTGCCGCAGGAATCAACAAATCTTGCCTGCCGCAAAAGAAAGAAGCCAAAAGCCGCCTGCACAGTCTGAACGCAAATGTTAATATACGTTGCTTGCGAAAACAGGCTGTTTCTCGTACAATGGCGTTAATCAGAAAGGAGTTCATTCCCTATGTTATGTGAAAACATCAAAGCCATCAGAAAATCAAAAGGGCTATCGCAGGAGGAACTTGCGATCAAGCTGAATGTGGTGCGGCAGACCATCTCCAAATGGGAGCAGGGATTGTCTGTTCCGGATGCTGATATGCTGATCTCCCTGTCAGGGGCGTTTGAAACACCTGTGAGCACGCTGCTCGGAGAACCTGTCACAGCGGCGAAGGCTGATGACCTGAAAGCGGTTTCCGAAAAGCTGGAGATCATAAATTTGCAGCTGGCACAGGGGAAGGAGCTGCGGCGAAAAACAGCTCGCTGCCTGCTTATTGGATTGTGTACGGCCATCGTAATTATTTCCGCAGTTTTCATTTACTGCGGGAGTCCTTATCTGGGGTGGAATTATCACGATCCGGAAACCGCCGTTGTTGGAGTCGCTTTTCACGCATTTGAATGGCTGTTTGTCAGGTTTGCGCCGATGCTCTTGATAGGAGCAATCCTTGGGATTTTCCTGACACGGAAGAAGGCATAGAGCGGGCCTGTTTTGGGGTGCAATTCAGTTCCCGAAATTCCAGCCTGAGGGGCGGAAGGCATTGCTTCCACGCCTGGACAACATGGGCAGCTGTGTTCCGCGGGGAAAACAGCTGCCCACGTCTTTTGCCCACGGGTGGAAACATGACCGGCTGTGAAGGAGCGGAGATCCAGGCATAGTTTCACCCAAATGACAGAAGATTTCCTTGTTCCGTGAAATCACGATCATACTTCAAAAGGCAGAATCCGGTGGACCCTGCCTTGCGGCGGGTCGCTTGGTGTGGTATCATCAGAGCAGCGCGAGGTACAGGAGGAATGGAGGAGGCCCATGATCCGAAGAATGGGGAAGGGCGACCTGGATGCTGTGGCGGCCATCTGGTTGGACGCCAACCGGGAAGCCCACGATTTCATCCCAGCAGCCTATTGGCTGGGACATTTTGCAGAGGTCAGGACTGCGCTGGCCCGGGCGGAGGTCTGGGTCTTTGAGACGGAGGCGCGGGCCGAAATTTCAGGCTTCATCGGACTTCTGGGAGACTACATCGCCGGCATCTTCGTCCGGAGGGGGGCCCGGTCCGGCGGCGTGGGCCGGCAGCTGTTGGACCACGTGAAGACCAGCCGCGGGCAGCTGCGCCTGCAGGTCTATCGGAAAAACCTCCGGGCGGCAGCCTTCTACCGGCGGGAGGGGTTCCGTGTCCTGGAGGAGGGCGTGGATCCCGAGACTGGGGAAGCGGAACTTCTTATGGAGTGGCGATGGGACGGCCCGCAGAGCTGATCCGCGATACGCAAGGAGAATGGACATAAGGGAGGTGGACACATGACAACGGTAACGATCCCCGCTCCGGTAGGGGAGATCCTGAAAACACTGGAGGCGGCGGGGTATGGTGCATGGTGCGTGGGCGGCTGCGTCCGGGATGCCCTGCTGGACCGGATGCCGGGGGACTGGGATGTGACCACTTCCGCCCGGCCGGAGGAGACTATGGCCCTGTTTGCCGGCCGGGCTGTCCCAACTGGTCTGCGCCACGGCACCGTCACCGTAAAGACGGAGCAGGGTGGCGTGGAGATCACTACACTCCGGCGGGACGGTGCCTATCGGGACCACCGGAGGCCGGAGACCGTGACGTTCACCGACTCTCTGGAGGAGGATCTGCGGCGCCGGGACTTCACCATCAACGCGATGGCAGCGGACCTGCAGGGGACCCTGTACGACCCTCTGGGCGGCCGGGCAGACCTGACGGCGAAGGTCCTGCGGTGTGTGGGAGAGCCGGACCGCCGGTTCGGCGAGGATGCCCTCCGCATCCTGCGGGGACTGCGGTTCGCGGCGGAGCTGGGGGTCACTGTCCATCCGGATACAGCGGTGGCCATCCACCGGAACCGGGAATTGCTGAGAGCCATTGCTCCGGAGCGGATCTGGGCGGAGCTGAAAAAGCTGGTGTCCGGAAAATGGGCCGCAGAGGTCCTGCGGGCCTATCCGGATGTGGCTGGCGTCTTCTGGCCGGAGATTCTGCCCATGGTGGGGTTTGACCAGCGGAACGGCCACCATTGTTACGATGTGTGGGAGCACACTCTCCATGCCATGGAGAAAGTAAAACCGGAGCCGGAGCTGCGGCTGACCATGCTGCTTCACGATATTGGAAAGCCAAATTGCTTTACAGTGGATGGGCTGGGCTGCGGACACTTTTACGGCCATCCGGCGGAGAGCGCCCGCATGGCGGAGGCCATGCTGGGTCGCCTCCGGGCCGAGACGGTTCTCCGGGAGACGGTGGTGCAGCTGGTGGCTTGGCATGACCGCAACATCCCACGCACCCGCCCGGGCGTGGCTCGGGCACTGGGGGCACTGGGGGAGCGGGACCTGCGGCGTCTGCTGGATGTGAAGCGAGCGGACAATCTGGCTCAGGCCCCGGCGTACCGCTTCCTGCAGGGGGAGATCGACAGGGCGGAATGCATCCTGGACCAGCTGCTGGTGGAGGGCGCCTGCGTATCCCTGCGGCAGCTGGCGGTGAACGGGCGGGACCTGCTGGCCATGGGACTCTCCGGCCCCGCGGTGGGACAGACTTTGCGGGAACTGCTGAACGCTGTGCTGGATGACTCCCTGCCCAACGAGCGTCACGCGCTGTTGGCCGCTGTCAGGGATCGGGCACACCGAAGCTGAAGGCAACGGAAAAGAGAGAAGCCCCGGACACACACGTGTGCCCGGGGCTTTTGGTATGAACTGGGAGAAGGGGAAGCGCTCAGAACAGGCGCAGCTGTTCCGCCACCCGGCGGCGGCCGGTGGTCTCCCGGACCACCGGCTCCGGCAGTTCCCGCAGGAAGGGAGAGAACTCCGGCGCGGCGGTGAGGATCAGTTCCTCCCGGGCCCGGGTGAGGCCCACAAAGAAGAGCCGCCGCTCCTCTTCCGCATCCGCCGGGCGGCCGGGGGACTCCAGGGGCATCGCTCCGGCGGAGAGACCCGCCAGGAACACCGCAGGGAATTCCAAACCCTTGGCACCGTGGAGCGTCATCAGGCGCACTGCGCCGGAGGCCCAGTGTTTGCCGGATGCCCGCCGGAGGTCTGCCTCCTGGCCCAGGACCAGAGCATCCCAGAGGCTGTCGAAGTCCTCGTGGAATACCGCCGTGTTCCGCAGGCGTTCCAGGGCCGGAGAGGTGCCGTACTGTTCCTCCCACTGTTCCACCAGCTTCCGGGGTGTTTCCGTCTGGACCAGAGGGAGCCAGACCTCTGTCCGGTCCAGCCAGTTTTCCAGAATGCCGTGGCCCCGGACCGCCTCCTGCAGGGCCGCCGAGTCCAGCGTGCCCATCTTTTGGCAGAGCGTCTGGGCCTTCTGGATGAGATCTGCCGGGCAGTTCCACAGCAGCCGGAGGGCGGACTCCAGCGCCGCGTTGTCTGCTGGCACCACCAGGGAACGGAGGAAGCCCAGCGCCCCCCGAACCGCCGGGTCATCCAGGAAGTCCTCCCGCCCGGTGACAAGACAGGGAATATCGTCGTGGCGGAGGCATTTCTCCACCAGCTCCAGCTGCCGGTGGGTGCGGCAGAGCACCGCAATATCGGAAAAGGCCCGCACCGTCCGCTCGTGGCCCAGGGCCTGGGCCTCCAGCATGTCCACGCCGCCGGTCATACGGCCGATCTCCTTGGCGATGAATACGGCCTCGGAGAAGCTGTCCGCTGCCTGGACCAGTCGCACGGCAGGACCGGCGGGGCAGTGGGGAGTCAGTATTCGGCCCCCGCCGGGATTATGACCGATCACTGCCAAGGCCGTATCCAGAATGGCCGGAGCAGAGCGGTAATTATCTGTTAGGTGAATTTCCTTTACACCAGGATGCTCCTCTTGAAGCCGCTGGAAGCACCGGCAGTCGGCGCCCCGGAAGCCGTAGATGGACTGGTCCGGGTCGCCGATGACGAACAGCTCCCCGCTCCGGCTCCAGGACCGGACCAGCTGGTACTGGATATCGTTGATATCCTGAAACTCGTCCACCAGCACATGGCGGAAGCACCGCAGACCGGTGACATCCCGCTTCAGTCCTTCGGTCAGCAGGTCGTCGAAGTCCAGGGCGCCCAGGTCTCGCAGCCGGGCCTGATAGGCGTCGTACAGCTCCGCGTCCAGACCGGTATCCTCCGGGGACACGCCGTTTTTCACCCGGGAGACAGACTGGAGCAGCGTTTTTCCGCCGCCCTTTCGGCCGGACTCCCGCAGCACCTGCTCCGCGATGGTCAGGGCCTCGCCGGGACTGATGAGCCGCACGTCGCCAAGCAGTTTCAGACAGATGGCGTGGAAGGTGCCGATGGTCATGGCCGCCACCGCCCGCTTGCCGCCCAGACGCTGTTCCAGCCGGGCGCGCATCTCTGCCGCCGCTTGATTGGTGAAAGTGACGGCGGTAATCTCTCCGGGGCGGACGCCCCGTTCCTCCACCAGCCAGGCGATCCGGGCCACCAGGGTGCGGGTCTTGCCGGTGCCGGGGCCCGCCGTCACAGCGGTTACCGGCGCGGTGGAGGTGACGGCCTCCAGCTGCGGGGGATTCAGCGCCTCCGGCTGGGGAGCAGCCGGGGCCGCTTCTGGCGCCAAAACGTGCTGCAGCTCCCGGCGGGGCTTGGATTTGCGCACAGGCAGGTCCAGGCCAAACAGAGAGATCTGCCCGCTGAACCGGGCGATCTCACCGGGGGTCAGCAGGGAGATGACGCCGTACTCCCCGTCAAAGCCCGCCCGGCGCTCCACCTGCCCGGCCCGCAGGCGGCGGATGCCCTCCGCCACGCAGGGGCCGGCCGTGTGGGCGATATCCTCCACAGGCACCTCCCGCAGGATGGAGAACTCCGGCCCCAGGGCATGGAGCATCTGCTCGTACAGCGCCTGGGTATTCTTCCCAGCGGCGGAGACTCCGGTGGAGGCGGCGATCACCTCCGGCAGGGGCGCCAAACTCTCAAAGGGTTTGGCACCCTCGGGACGAAACCCTGCAGGACGGTCCGCCAGGGCCTCCACCCGGTGCTCCACGCCGATGGTCAGTTTCTTCCCGCAAACGGGGCAGACGCCGCCCAGCGCCGCTGTCTCCGCCGGGGTCAGGCAGACGCCGCAGTTCCGGTGGCCATCCAGGTGGTACTTGCCCTCCTCGGGGAAGAACTCCACCGTGCCCTGGAATCCCTCTCCGGTGCGGATGGCCCGGACCAGCTCCGGGTAGGTGAGGCCGGTGTCCAGAAGATCCGCCTCCCGGCCCAGCTTGGAGGGGGAATGGGCGTCGGAGTGGGAGACCAGGGTGAGTCCGTCCAGGGCAGAGACCCGCCAGTTCATGGGCGGATCAGAGGAGAGGCCCGTCTCCACCGCGTGGATGTGGCCGGTCAGATCCCCGAAGCACTCCTCCATGGTATCGAAGCCGGAGAAGGCGCCAAACAGAGCGAAGTGGGGCGTCCAGATGTGAGCGGGGATGAATTCCGCGTCCGGGCAGGTGTCCAGGGTCAGCTCCAGCAGGTCCCGACTGTCCAGCCCCAGAATGGGCCGTCCGTCGGAGTGGATGTTGCCGATGGCCTCCAGCCGGGCGGAGAGCTCGTCCGCCGCCTCCAGAGAGGGCAGCAGGATCAGGTTGTGGACTTTCCGGGTTCTGCCGTGGCGCTTGTAGATGCAGCTGATCTCCCCGGTGATAACGAACCGGGGCGCCTCGCCCGGGGCGACATCCGGCAGGCGCAAATCCTGGCGCAGGGTATAGACGCCCTCTCCGGCGGGCACCAGCTGCTCCCGCAGCTCGGCGCGCCAAGCGGGGTGGGTGAAGTCCCCGGTGCCCACCATTCGGATGCCCTTTCGCCGGGCCCACCAGTCCAGGTGGGGGAGATCTCCGTCCTTACTGGTGGCCCGGGAAAAGCGGGAGTGGATGTGGAGGTCGGCAATGTACATGGAAGTCCTCCTCTGTCGAATCAAGTCGATTCCATTATAATCTCTTCCATCCGACAGCGCAAGGCGGAGAAAAGCAGCCCGGCGTGTTCCGCCGGGCTGCTGAAAAAATCATTTATGGGTTTTGCCTGCCGGAGGGCATGCGCTTCGGGACGCGAGCCAGGCGCGGGAACACTGCCCGGAACAGGGAGGAGGCCAGGATGACCCCAACCGCCAGGGCGGCCGCCATGCCCAGAGTGCCCAGCAGGGCGCTGAGGAATTGCTCTGTGTCGCCCTCCAGACAGTAGCCCATGGCGTAGTAGATGCCGCCGCCGGGCACCAGGGGCAGCAGGGCCACCAGCTGATAGCCGGTGACGGGGCAGCGGCGGATACGTGCCATGACTTCTGAGAACAGACTGATGGCCATGGCGGCGAAAAAGCCTGCCAGGATGGTCTTGCCGGCCAGCAGATACACCAGCCATCCCAGAGCGCCGCCACAGCAGGCAATCAGCTTGCCGGGGCCATGGATATTGAACACCAGAGTGAATCCGATACAGCCGGCGAAAGCACACAGGCAGGGCAGAACATATTGAGACCAGATATCCATAAAAGTAGATCCCCTTTACAGAATATACCCGATGCCCAGGCCCACAGCGGCCCCCAGAGCGATACCCGTGGCGATCAGAATAGCCTCCGCCGTCCGGCTGAGTCCGGAGTAGGTGTCGCCGGCCACGATCTCCCGCATGGCGTTGGTCAGGGCCACGCCGGGCACCAGCAGCATCAGGACGCCGATGGTCACCAGGTCCACATTATTCCCCAGGCCCGCCCGCACCAGCAGAAGAGACAGCAGGGAGGCGATGCCGCTGCATACCAGCGTCCGCAGAAAGCTGTTGCTGCCCAGCCATCTGCCGCCAAAGAGCAGGCAGGTGCCCACCACCAGACCGCAGAAGAAGGCGCTCAAGCTGTCCCAAAACCCGCCGCCGAACAGGGGACAGAAGAAAGCGGGGGCGATACCGTAGCCCAGCAGCACCGTGGCGGGGCGGTGGCGGCGGCAGGAGGCAGGGAGGCGGTCCACCATGGCCCGGGCCTCGTCCAGGGGCGGTACGGTACGGCAGAGCTGGCGGCATAAAGCGTTGCAGCTCTCCAGTAGCTCCAGATCCGTGCCGTGGGCACTGATCCGGCGCATCCGGGTCACCGGACGGCCATCCTCCGCCATCAAACTGACAATCAAACAGCTGGGGATGGCAAACACCTGGGCGTCCTTGCCTTGGTAGGCCTGCAGCAGCCGGTAGACGGACTCCTCCACACGGGAGATTTCCGCGCCGCTCTCTGCCAGCAGGCAGCCCAGCGATGTGGCTAGATTCAACAGCTTGTCCGAATCCATAAAACGCCTCCTCTCGCCTTTTTAAGATATGCGATTTTTGGAAAAAACACAAGGGATATTTTGACGAAACGCGCCGCGCAGGGGAGCCCTTGACAAAAAGGAGCGGTTTCTGTATAATCGAATAGTCCGAAATCGGACAAAATAAGACGGGAGGGATTCGATGGGACAGGAAGTTCTGGATGCTTTCTGGAAATCCAATGACCGAATCTACAATGAGAATACCCTGCTGTACCACCGTCTGGCCCGGGCCTGCGGCCTGCCGGACTGCGCCTTCTGGCTGCTGTACACCCTGCGGTCGGAGGAGGCGCCCCTGACCCAGACCCAGTTGAGCGAGCAGCTGTCCCTACCCAAGCAGACGGTGAATTCCGCCCTGAAAAAGCTGGTGGAGGAGGGAGTCCTCCGCTTGGAGGCGGCGGACGGCAATCTGAAAAACAAGCGGGTCTGTCTGACAGAGGCGGGCGAGGCATTCCTCCGCCGCACTGTGGACCGCGTGTTCGGCGTAGAGAGCGCCGCGGCCGCCCGCCTGACCGAGGAGGAGCGGTCGGCGCTTGTGGCATTGAGCCAGAAGCTGCTGGATGCCTTTCGGGCGGAGACGGAAGCTTTTTTACAGACCGCTGCGATAGGAGACTGATGTATGCAGATCAAACTTTCTGACCATTTCACCTACGGACGGCTGCTGCGTTACACACTGCCGACCATCGTTATGATTATCTTCACCTCTCTGTACAGCGTGGTAGACGGACTGTTCGTATCCAACTTGGTGGGGGACCTGGCCCTGTCGGCGGTGAATATCGCCTTCCCCATCACTATGATCATCGGCGCCTTCGGCTTCATGCTGGGCACCGGCGGCAGCGCCATCGTGGCCCGCACGCTGGGGGAGGGGAAGCCGGAGCTGGCCTCCCGATATTTCACGCTCTTCATCTGGTGCGTGGCGGGGCTGGGCGTGGTGCTCTCCATTGTGACCATCGCCTTCATCGAACCCATCATGCGTTTTGCCGGGGCTAGCGACCTGCTGCTGGAAGACTGCATCGCCTACGGCCGGATCCTGCTGGCCGGCAGTGCCGTGTTCATGCTCCAGAGCGCCTTTCAGAGTTTCTTTTCCGTGGCGGAGAAACCCAAGCTGGGGTTACTGCTCTCCCTGGCTGCCGGAGCCACCAACATCACCTTTGACTACGTGTTCATCGCCCTGCTGGGCATGGGTGTCACCGGTGCCGCATGGGCCACAGTGCTGGGCTACTGCGTGGGCGGTGTCATCCCGGTGGTGTACTTCCTGCTTCCCAGAAGAGAGGGCCTGCGGCTGGTGCGGACGAACTTTTACGGCCGGGAACTGCTTCACGCCTGTATCAACGGCTCCTCGGAGCTGATGAGCAACATCTCCGCCTCCGTGGTGGGCATCCTCTACAACATCCGGCTGATGGACCTTCTGGGAGAGCCGGGCGTGGCGGCCCACTCGGTGATGATGTACGTGGATTTCGTGTTTGTGGCTGCCTTTCTGGGGTTCTCCATGGGCAGCGCCCCCATCGTCAGCTATCACTACGGGGCGGAGAACTATGATGAGCTGAAGAACATCTTCCGCCGCAGTGGCGTCATCATCGCCGCTACCTCCGTGGCGATGGTGGCGGCGTCGGAGCTCTTAAGCCGGCCCCTGTCTGCTGCCTTCGTGGGGTACTCTCCGGACTTGCTGGAGCTGACCACCCACGGCTTCCGGATCTTTGCCCTGTGCTACCTCTTCTGCGGGCTGAATATCTACGCATCCGCCTTCTTCACGGCCCTGTGCAACGGCGCCCTGTCGGCCCTGATCGCCTTCACCCGCACGCTGCTGCTGCGGGGTGGACTGGTGCTGGTGATGCCGGTGTTCTTCGGCGTGGATGGCGTCTGGTGGTCCGTGGCAGCGGCGGAACTGCTGGGGGTGGTGCTCTCGGTGGTGCTGCTGGTGCTGATGCGGCGGCGTTACCATTACGCCTGACGGGGGAAAACGCGGATATGTTACAAGACGGCGGCTCCGCTCAGGTGGTATGCTGGCTGGTGCCGACAGGAGGGAAGAACCATGAGACAAGCGGCGCGGACCGCCCGATATGACCAGGCTCTGGGGCTGGAGGCGTACAGCCTCCGGGCGGTGGACAGGCCCTTTCCCAGCCACTTTCACGACCATTATGTGATCGGCGTGGTGGAGCGGGGGACCCGGACCCTCACCTGCGGCCGCCAACGGCAGGTCATCGGCCCGGGAGACGTGCTGCTGTTCAACCCGGGAGACAGCCATGCCTGCATCCAGGCGGACGGGGCTCTGGACTACCGGGGACTGAATATCCCACGCAGCACCATGCTGGCCCTGGCGGAGGAGATCATGGGCAGCCGGGCAATGCCCGGCTTTTCCGTGGCCGTGGTTCGGGACGGAGAACTGGCAGGCCGCCTCCGGGCCCTGCACCGGGCGGTGCTGGGGGAGGAGCCGGAGCTCCGGAGGGAGGAGGCGCTGCTGCTGGCCTGGGGCCTCCTGCTGCCGGGGTACGCCGGGATGGTGGAAACGGTTTCTGCCTGCCGGGTGGAGGTGGAGCGGACCTGTGCGTTCATCCGGAGCCACTATGCCCGGCATATCACGCTGGAGGAGCTCAGCCTTCAGGCGGGACTGAGCAAATCCGCCCTGGTCCGGGCCTTTGCCAAGGCCAAGGGCGTCACGCCCTACCGCTATCTGATGGCGGTGCGGATCAGCGAGGCACGGCGCCTGCTGGAACGGGGTGTCTCCTCTGCAGAGGCCGCCGTGGAGACAGGCTTTTCCGATCAGAGCCATTTCACCAACTATTTCACTGCCTTCACCGGCCTGACGCCGGGGGCCTGCCGGGAGCTGTTCCGGCAGGAATGGGAGAGAGGATGACACAGCCGTGGAGACGAATCCTGCACGGGGCCACCTGGCGGCCCTGCTGACCATTGTGATCTGGGGGACCACCTTCATCTCCACCAAGGTGCTGCTGGTGGATTTCCAGCCGGTGGAGATCTTGTTTATCCGGTTCATGATGGGCTTTCTGGCGCTGCTGGCAGTCTGTCCTCGCCGCCTGCAGGGCGTCACACGGCGGCAGGAGGGATTGTTTGCCCTGGCGGGGCTGTGCGGCGTGTGCCTGTACTACCTGCTGGAGAACATCGCCCTGACGTACACCATGGCCTCCAACGTGGGGGTCATCATCTCCGTGTCTCCCTGCTTCACCGCCCTGCTGACCCATTTTCTGATGCGGGGCGAGGAGCGGCTGCGGCCCACATTTTTCGCAGGCTTTGCGGTGGCCATGGCGGGGATCTGCCTTATCAGCTTCAACGGCTCTGCCCTGGAGCTGGACCTCCGGGGGGATTTGCTGGCGCTGCTGGCCGCCTTCGTGTGGGCCTGTTACGCCCTCTTGTCCCGGAAGATCAGCGCCCTGGGCCATCCCACTGTCCTGACCACGCGGCGAACCTTTTTCTACGGGCTGGCATTCATGCTGCCGGCGCTGATGGTCTCTGGCGTCCGGCTGGAGCTCACGCGACTCACAGCCCCGGTGAACCTGGGGAATCTGCTGTTTCTGGGGCTGGGGGCCTCGGCCCTGTGCTTCGTCACCTGGAACTTCGCGGTGAAGGCACTGGGGGCGGTGAAAACCAGCGTGTACATCTATCTGGTGCCGGTGATCACAGTGGCGGCCTCCGTGCTGATCCTGCGGGAACCCTTCACCTGGATGACCGGAGCCGGTACGGTGCTGACCCTGATCGGGCTGCTTCTCTCTGAAGGCAAACTCCATTGGAAAGAGGGAACACACCATGAAACAGGAACTGGACAAATGCGTCCTGGTGATTGATGAGGCCATGCCCCGGGGCCTCGCTGCCAACACAGCGGCCATCCTGGGCATCACATGGGGCCGGCTGCGGCCGGAACTGGTAGGGGAGGACGTGACCGACGCTGCCGGAGCCATTCACCCCGGGATCATCCGCACGCCGGTGCCGGTGCTCTCCGGCAGGCCGGAGACTTTTCAGACCCTGCGGCGGCAGCTGGCCGAGCTGGAATTTGCAGATGTGGCGGCTGTGGACTTCACAGATCTGGCCCAGAGCTGCCGTACCTACGGCGAGTTCATCGAAAAAATGGCCCGCACCGGGCCGGGGGAGCTGCGATACCTGGGCATGGCCCTTTTGGGCCCCCGGCATCAGGTGGACCGGCTGACCGGAAGCCTGCCGCTGCTGCGGTAGGGAAAAAACGCAAGAATGGGGCCGCGCCCGGTTGCGGCCCTATTCTCGTATCATTTCCCGGAGGACTTATGGCCCCTGCTGGATCAACAGATCCACCTCAGCATCACCGCCATTGGTGTACAAATAGCTGCAGGCAAAGCCGTTCACTTCCCAGATGGCATACGACATACTATCGTATTGGTAGTATGCGACGCTGACGCCCGCAATCTCTCTGCTCTCCTCCAGTGTGCCGCCGTAGATTCCGCTGATGTCTCCACTCCCATACTGGATACGAAACTGGGAGCCGTCCGCATAGTCCACCTGTCCCATGGTGGGGTACCCATCTGAGATGAACACGGAGTACGCCTCCACCTCTTTCTCCAGCACAGGGACCTTGAAGTCCAGATATGCTTCCATCTCTGCGGCGGACGCGACTGTGAGGATGGGATTCGGGATTTGAACCTGCTGAGGATCCGGGGCAGCGCGCCCTCTGCCCTGAATCAGCAGTGCCCCGCCGGCGGCCAGCAGGCACAGGCAGGCCGCCGCGGCGCCCCACCGGACCCAAAAGGACTGCCCGTGCTTTCGCCTGTACCGGGCGGCCTCTTCCACATACCTGCCGTCGAGCGCACTCAGAGCATCAGAAAACTTCTTTGCATTCATAAAAACGCCTCTCTTTCTGCCAGATATTGTTTCAGCTTCCTTCGGATCCGGGTCAGCCGGACGGAGATATTTTTTTCGCTCAGCCCGACAAGCCCGGCGATGTCCCGGCAGCTGTCAGAAAACCAGTAGCGCCGCATGAAGATTACGCGGTTCTCTGCGGACAGCGTATCCAAAAAGCACGCAATGACGCGGGCGAGCTCCCTTGCCTCCACCTCTTCCTCGGCGCTCTTTCGGTCTGGAAGACACTCCTCGACTTCCTGCAAAGCAAGGGTGTAAGGACTGTTTCGCTTGGCAGCGCCCTTTTTCCAATAGCACTTCAGGGAAATGTTGCGGACGATCCGCGCCATATAGGGCAGCAGAGAGTCCGGTTTTGCCGGGGGAATGGCATTCCATGCCCCCAGGTACGCATCATTGACGCACTCATCTGCGTCCTGCCTGTCATTCACGATGTGATAGGAGAGACTGTGGAATAGTTTTCCATATTTCGCGTCCAATGCCTCGATAGCCTGTTCGGAACGTGCAAAGAACAGTGTGATGATCTGTTCCTCATCCATGGTTGCTCCACCTCCTTTCCGGTTTCACTTTGTACACTACGTTTTTTTCGGCAAATCCTACAACAGATTCCAGTATTTTTTCAATATACGATCATGCGGCCATACGGCCGGAAGAGAAGCGGAGAAGGCCGCAGTTCCAGCTGCGTCTGCGGAAAAGACAACATTGCATCCCAGGTGACAAACCGGGGGAAGTGTGGTAAAATATTCCGGTATGAAAATTTCTGTTCCCCAAGGAGTCCTTTATGGAAAACTATTTTGAACCGAATCTCACCGACGACCAACTGCGCGCTATCAGTTCCATCGGCCTGGCCCACATGGGGGACGCCGTGTTCGAGGTGCTGGTGCGCACCTGGCTCTGTGCCCATGGCAAGGCCACGGGAAGGGGGCTGCACCAGGCCACCATTGCCCTGGTGCGGGCGGAGAGCCAGGCGGAGAAGGCGGAGCGGATCCTGCCCCTTTTGACGGAGGAGGAGGCCGCTGTGTTCCGCCGCGGGCGGAACGCTCACGTGAAGTCGGTACCCGGCCATGCCACCCGGGCCCAGTACGGCGAGGCCACGGCCCTGGAGGCCCTGTTGGGCTGGCTGTATCTGAAGGGCCGGCGGGACCGGATCAATGCGCTTTTCCGCGCGATGATGGAGGAGTAAGACCATGCCATTGGATGGAATCTGTATGCAGGCGGTGGCGGAGGAGCTGCGACCGGAGCTGCTGGGCCTGCGGATCGATAAGGTCCAGCAGCCCGCCCGGGACCAGGTGATCCTGCTGCTGCGGGGGAATAAGCGGCTGCTGCTGAACGCCGGGGCCAACACTCCCCGCATCCAGCTGACCGCCCTGACAAGGGACAACCCGGCGGAGCCCCCCATGTTCTGTATGCTGCTGCGCAAGCATCTGGTTGGGGGACGGGTGGCTGCGGTCACCCAGCCGCCCCTGGAGCGGCTGGTACGGCTGGAGCTGGACGTTACTGACGACTTCGGTCAGCCGGGGCGGCGGACCCTGGTGCTGGAGGCCATGGGCCGCCGGTCCAACCTGATCCTACTGGATGGGGAGGGCCGGATCATCGACTGCCTCCGTCGGGTGGACGCGGACATGTCTGCTGCCCGGCAGGTGCTGCCGGGGCTGTATTATGAGCCGCCTGCCTCCGTAGGCCGCCTGCCGGTGACGGAGGAGACGGAGAACGGCTTCCGAGAGAAGATCTCCGCCGCAAACCCGGAGCGGAGTGTGGACGCCTTTCTGCTGGACCACTACTTCGGCATCTCCCCCCTGATCGCCCGGGAACTGGCCTTCCGCTCCGCAGGGGAGACGGATGCCCATCTCTTTGACCTGGGAGCGGTGGGAGAGGACCGCCTCTGGAAGGAATTGTCCGGGCTCATCAGAGCTATACAGGAAAATCACTTTACACCAATCTGCCTGAAAAAAGATGGGAAGATGGCAGATTTCACCTACTGCCCCATCGCCCAGTACGGCCCTGCTATGGAGACCGTCCGGTATGACACGTTCTCTACCCTGATGGATGACTTCTACGCCCTGCGGGAGCAGCAGGAGCGGGTGCGTCAGCGGGGGGCGGACCTGCTGCGGACTGCCACCACGGCACGGGACCGCATCCGGCGGAAACTGGCCATGCAGGAGAAGGACTACGCCGCCACACAGAACCGGGACCAGCTGCGGATCTACGGCGACCTGATCACCGCCAACCTCTACCGCATGGAGCGGGGGGCGGCCAGATTGGAGACGGAGAATTTCTATGACCCGGAGTGCCGCCCTGTCGCCATTCCCCTGGACCCGCTGCTGACGCCCCAGCAAAACGCCGCCAAATACTACAAGCGCTACACCAAGGCCAAGACGGCGGAGAAGTATCTGGCGGAGCAGATGGCCCTTGCCCGCCGGGACCTGGACTATCTGGAGAGTGTGCTGGAGGAGTTGAGCCGGGCAGAGACGGAACAGGACTTTTTGGACATCCGCGGCGAGCTGCGGGACGCGGGCTTCCTCCGCCGACAGGGAAAAAAGGAACAGAACCGGCCTGCAAAGCCTCTGGAGTTCCGCACCACCTCCGGCTTCCGGGTGCTGGTGGGGCGGAACAACCGCCAGAACGACAAGCTGACCCGCAGCGCGGACCACCGGGACATCTGGCTCCATACCCAGAAGATCCACGGTTCCCACGTGATCCTCTGCACAGGCGGCCGTGAGGTGGACGATGACACCATCGTGGAGGCGGCCAAGCTGGCGGCCTGGTTCTCCCAGGCCCGGGAGGGTGCCAACGTCCCCGTGGACTACACACCGGTGAAGAACGTGAAGAAGCCCGCCGGTGCCCGGCCCGGCATGGTGATCTACTCCACCTGCCGTACCGTGAACGTGGCGCCGGAGGAGGGGCTTGTGAAGAAACTTCAATTGTCATAAAAAAGTTGTTAAAAAGAAGCTGCTTGTTGGTCAAGCAGCTTCTTTTTCTTTCAAAATATCCAAAAACAGGAATCTTTTTTGTGCAGAATGGCTCTTGCAAAACGGGAGCAAAGGTTTACAATAAAGCTCTCCTGAAAACGGGAGGCAATCAGTATTCAGACCTCAGAAAGCGAGTGAGAGGCAATGACGTATCATTATCTCATGGACCTGGCGCTGATCCTGTTGAGCACCAAGGTGCTGGGCATCCTGACGAAACGCATCCAGATGCCACAGGTGGTTGGCGCGCTGGTGGCCGGACTGATTCTGGGCCCGGCTATGCTGAACGTACTATCAGAAACGGAGTTCCTCACCCAGCTCAGCGAGTTGGGCGTGATCGTACTGATGTTCTCCGCCGGCATGGGCACCGATATCCAGGAGCTGAAGCACAGCGGCAAGGCGGGCTTCCTGGTGGCCCTGCTGGGCGTGATCGTCCCACTGGTGCTGGGCACAGGTCTGGCGATGCTCGCAGACCGGACCGGCATGATTGAGACCAGCGGATTTTTGGAGGATGTGTTCATCGGCACCATCCTTACTGCAACTTCCGTCAGCATCACAGTGGAGACACTGAAGGAGATCGGCAAGCTGGATACCAAGGTGGGCAACACCATTCTGGCGGCGGCTCTGATCGACGACGTGCTGGGCCTGATTGCCCTGACCATCGTCAGTAGCCTGTCCGGCGGACAGGACAGCATCGCCCTGGTGCTGCTGAAGATCGTGCTGTTCTTCGTGTTCTCCGCTGTGGTCTCCTTCCTCGCCCACAAGTTCTTCTGCTGGCTGATGGCCCTGTGGCCCGGCCGGGAGCGGCGCCGCTATCCGGTGCTGGCCTTTGTGCTGTGCCTTCTGATGGCTTACTGCGCGGAGGAGTTCTTCGGCGTGGCGGACATCACCGGCGCCTATGTGGCGGGCCTGGTGATCTCCTGCACCCCCAAGTCCTCCTATATCCAATCCAAGTTCGAGCCGTTGAGCTTCCTGCTGCTGACGCCGGTGTTCTTCGCCAGCGTGGGCATCAAGGCGAAGGTGGACGGCATGACCGGCAGCCTGGTGCTGTTCTCCATTCTCCTGCTGCTGATTTCTGTGGCCACCAAGATCGTCGGCTGCGGCCTGGGCGCAAAGCTCTGTCATTTCACTGGCAAGGAGAGCCTGCAGGTGGGCGTGGGCATGGTCTGCCGCGGCGAGGTGGCGCTGATCGTAGCCAACCGGGGCCTGGAGCTGGGAGTGCTGTCCGGGACCCTGATGGCACCGGTCATCATCACCGTGGTGGGCGGCACGATCCTCACACCCATCCTGCTGAAGCTGGTATTCCGGCACGACGGACAGCCGGCCAGCGCGGCGGACAGCAATCTGGCAGACCACTATGAGAAGATGGAGCAGCTGGATATCGTCTCCGCAGAGCTTCTGGCCAGGGACCAGAAATACCTGAAAGAAGGGGAGCACGGCGGAGACAAGGACCGCGGCTGATCTGCTCCGGTGACTGAGAACCGCAAATACGGGGAGCCGGCCTTTTGGTCGGCTCCCCGTATTTTGAAAAGCGCGCTGTATCCGCCGTCAGGCGGTGTGGCGGGCGTGGCCCGTCTCCTCGTCGGAGGAGCGGAACAACAGCGTGATGCACCACAGGCCCGCCAGGCCCACCAGGGCGTAGATGATGCGGGAGAGAATGGCCATCTGGCCGCCGCAGAGGAAAGCCACCGTATCAAAGCCGAACAGGCCGATCCCGCCCCAGTTCAGGGCGCCGATGATAGCCAGTGCCAATGCGATCTTATCAATCACCATGCGAAAAACCTCCTTTATGCCTTCCAGCAGGGATTTGGCGTTAGTGTATCCAACGGGGCGGGAACTATGCGGATGGGGAAAATTTCCAGCCTGGACAAAATTTGCAAATCGCATTGCAAAGGAAAGATAGGGATTGTATAATCGAAACAGCGGGATCCGATCTCGCCCGCGGCGAAGCCGCGCAGACCGATTGATAAGGGGAGACAGTATGAATATTGTATGCTTGGATATGGAGGGCGTCCTGGTGCCGGAGATCTGGATCGCATTTTCAGAGGCCAGCGGCATTCCGGAGCTGCGGCGCACCACCCGGGATGAGCCGGATTACGACAAGCTGATGACCTGGCGGCTGGGCATCTTGAAGGAGCACGGCCTGGGGCTCAAGGAGATCCAGGACACCATCGCCAAGATTGATCCGCTGCCCGGCGCCAAGGCGTTTTTGGACGAGCTGCGGGCCACCACCCAGGTGATTATTCTGAGCGATACCTTTGAGGAATTCGCCAAGCCTCTGATGGAAAAGCTGGGCTGGCCCACCATCTTCTGCAACTCCCTGGAGGTGGCGGAGAACGGCGAGATCACCGGCTACAAGATGCGCTGTGAGAAGTCCAAGCTCACCACGGTGAAGGCCCTGCAGTCCATCGGCTATGACACCATCGCCAGCGGCGACAGCTTCAACGATTTGGGGATGATCCAGGCCAGCAAGGCAGGCTTCCTCTTCAAGAGCACGGAGCAGATCAAAGCCGACCACCCGGAGATTCCGGCCTTTGAGGAGTTTGACGACCTGCTGGCGGCCATCAAGGCGGCGCTGTAAGAGTTTTCCGGAAAGAAAGGGGACGCGACATGAACGAGAAATTCCAGAAGCTGGGCTTTTACCCGGCGGATATCCTGCTGCCCAAGGATGCGGACATGACCAAGTGGGCCGTGGTGGCCTGCGACCAGTTCACCTCCCAGCCGGAGTATTGGCAGGCGGTGGAGGAGACTGTGGGGGACGCGCCTTCCACCCTCTGGCTGATCCTGCCGGAGGCCAAGCTGAACGACCCGGATGTGGACGCCCATATCGCGGACATCAACGGCGCTATGAACCGCTATCTGGCGGAGGGCGTCTTTCAGACCCTGCCGGGGTCCCTGTTCTATATTGAGCGCACGCAGTCCGACGGCAAGGTGCGCCACGGCCTCATCGGCATGGTGGATTTGGACCAGTATGACTTCACCCCCGGCTCCGGCGCCCTGATCCGGGCCACGGAGGGGACGGTGCTCTCCCGCATCCCACCCCGGGTACGGGTACGGCAGGACGCCCCCGTTGAGCTGCCCCACGTGATGCTGCTGATCGACGACCCGGACCGCACGGTTATTGAGCCCCTGACCGCCGCCAGCGGGGAGATGGAGCAGCTGTATGACTTTGACCTGCAGCAGGGCGGCGGGCACCTGAAGGGCTGGAAGCTGACGGACGCCCAGATGGACGCCGTGGCGGACGCCCTGGCGGCTATGTGCACGCCGGAGGCCATGGAGAAAAAGTACGGCCTGAAGGACGCGGCACCTCTGCTGTTCGCGGTGGGCGACGGCAACCACTCTCTGGCAACAGCCAAGCAGTGCTATGAGAACCTGAAGAAGGTCACGCCGGAGGACCAGTGGGCCGATTTGCCCGCCCGCTATGCTCTGGTGGAAGTGGTGAATAATCACGACGACGCCCTCCAGTTCGAGCCGATCCACCGTGTCCTCTTCGGCGTGGAGCCCGAACAGGTGCTGGAGGCGATGAAGGCCGCCTATCCCGGCGCCCACGAAGGGGAGGGCGAGGGCCACACCATCGCCTACACCTATGCAGGGCATACCGGTACCATCACGGTGCCCAATCCCAGGATGCAGCTGGCGGTGGGCACGCTCCAGACCTTCCTGGACGCCTATCTCAAGGAGCACGGCGGCGAAGTGGACTACATCCATGGCGACGAAGTGACGGACGAGTTGGGCAGCAAGTCCGGCAACATCGGCTTCAAGCTCCCGGCTATGGGCAAGGAGCAGCTGTTCAAGACCGTCATGGCCGACGGCGTCCTGCCCCGCAAGACCTTCTCCATAGGCCACGCCCAGGATAAGCGGTACTATGTGGAGGCCCGGAAGATCAAGTAAGAAGTCGTTTCCACAGATACAGACAGCGCCGCAGGCTTTTGCCTGCGGCGCTGTTTCTTCTGAAACCTGGCAAAAGCCGCGGGACCGCCGCGGCTTTTGGGGAGAGCGTCTTTTTAGAACAGGCTCCTCCGCCTCCGGAACTTCTGGGTAGCTTCATACGCGAAACAGGGCAGGGCGAGGGACAGAATTGTGATGGCCGACAGGAGCAGGACTGCGTACAGCAATGAGCTTCTGCTCAAAAACAGGATGTCCAGCATACGATGCTCCTTTCTGGTGCTGTTGGGGGGATTGCCCAAACAATTCATTCCACCCCCTCTGTGCTGCGTATAAATGCACCGCATTGTGTTAAAAAAGAAAGAAGATTTGTGAAATTTTACATGACGCCGGGCATTCGTTCAAAAGGCAGAATCCCGGTCGATCACGTTCCACTGAGAGACGGAGATTGTTTGACCATCCCCGCACTCCAGCTGCACTTCCAAATGAGAATAAAGGCTGGCGGGGATCTGCCAGCGGAACAGGGCGAAGGTCCGGCCGTCCCGGATCCGCCGGACGCCGATCTGCTGCCGCTCCTCGGCCACTCCGGTGCCGGTGGGATACAGAAACAAAACCACCTGATCCACCGTGTGCTCCCGGCCGTCCTGAAAGGTGACCGCCACGTTCACGGTGCTGTCTGGCGGAAACAGATACCAGCCGAAGTCGCTTTTGGCGATCTCCTGCCCGGCCGCATCATAGAAATAGACGCCTGTAATCTGCGGATCCTCCGGCGGCGGCCAGCCGTCCTGATGCGCGCTGTAAAGGATCCAGCCCAGCGCCGCCAGCAGCGCCAGGCAGAGGAGCCCTGCCGCCAGCGTCAGCCGCTTCCACCGCCGCAGAGGGACGGGCGGCGCTGTTTCTCTTTCCACTTGAAGGTCTGTCCCCAAAATCTCCGAGAGCGCCCGCCGATTTTCCGGAGAGGGAACAGAGGTTCCCATCTCCCACTTGGATACCGCCTGCCGGCTCACGCCCAGCCGCTCCGCCAGAGCCTCCTGGCTCATGCCCAAGCGATCCCGGCCTTCCCGAATCGCCTTGCTCATGTCCATGACGCACCGCCTCCCGCTCCGCTGCTCTCAGCATAGCAGGTTTTTCCGGTTGCGTCCACCAACTTTCCGCAACCGTCCGGTTGCGGGCGATTCGTTGTTTCTACTTGGGGAGGGATGTGCTATACTGGACCCAGACAGCGGGCGGAGGCCCGCGGGAGGTGGTGCGATGAAGACTTTGACGCTGGAGGCCCCGGCCAAGATCAACCTGACTCTGGATATTCTGGGGCGGCGTACAGACGGCTATCACGACATGCGGATGGTGATGCAGGCCGTGTCCCTGGGGGACACCGTGACGGTGGCAGAGGCGGCGGGCGGCTTTTCCCTGCTGACAGAGGGCATCTCCCTTCCGGCGGGGAAGGTCACTTTGGAGCAGCGGGCGGCGGATGCCTTTTTCCACAGGCTGGGCCGCCCGGTGCCGGGGCTGGAGGTACGCCTTGCCAAGCGGGTCCCGGCTTATGCGGGGCTTGGGGGCGGCAGTGCGGATGTGGCGGCGGTGCTGCGGTGCCTGCGGACCCTGTACGCCCCGGATCTGCCGCGGCAGGCGCTGGAGGAGATCGGGCTGGCAGTGGGCAGCGATGTGCCCTTCTGCGTCCGGGGCGGCACATGTCTTGCAGAGGGACGGGGTGAGATCTTGACGGACCTGCCGCCTCTGCCGGACTGTGCCATCGTACTGTGCAAGCCGGACTTCGGCCTGCCCACACCGGAGCTGTTTGCCCGGCTGGACGGGGCGGACCTGGGCCCCCGGCCGGATACGGCGGCCATGGCAGCGGCGTTGGCCCGGGGCGATCTGGCCGCCGCGGCCGCCTGCCTTGGAAATGTTTTTGAGCGGGTGCTGACGGAGGAGGAAGGGGAGGAGATCCGCTCCATCAAGGAAGCCCTGCTGCGACACAGTGCTCTGGGCGCGGCCATGAGCGGTTCCGGCCCCACGGTGTTCGGCCTGTTTGATGACCGGCAGAAGGCGGTCCGGGCAAAGGAGGCACTGGAGGGACGTTACCGGCAGACGTATCTGGCCGCGCCGGTAAAAATATTGGAAAAGATGGAATAAAATCCGGAATTTCCGTCCATGATGGGGGAAACGGGCCCCATGGGGCTACATAGCAAAGGACGGAAAACGGATATGAAAACAGCTGCAAAGCGTGAGCGAAAGACTCTGCGGATCGTGGAACTGGCCCTGCTGCTGGGTGCGGCGGCGTTTCTGATGACCGGCGTCTGGGCGCTGAACACCCAGCGGGACCTGGCGGACAAGGTGGTGCGGCTCCATGTGCTGGCCAACTCTGATACGGAGGAGGACCAGGCACTGAAGCTCCTGGTCCGGGATGCGGTGCTGGAGCGAGCCACGGAGATTCTGGAGCAGTCGGCGGACCGGGCGGAGGCAGAGATTCGCCTGCGGGAGAGCCTGCCGGAACTGGAGGCCATCGCCGAGGAGACGGTACGGGCCAACGGCTATGACTACGCCGTGACGGCGGAGCTGGAGGACACGGCCTTTCCCACCAAGGAATATGACGGCTTCTCTCTTCCAGCCGGGGAGTATCTGGCCCTGCGGATTCTGATTGGGGAGGGCGTCGGACAGAACTGGTGGTGTGTGGTGTTTCCGCCCCTGTGCACCGCTGCCTCCGCGGGCGTGCCGGAGACGGCCCTGGCCGCTGGCCTGACGGAAGACCAGGTCAGCCTGATGACGGAGGAGGATGGCGGCTACCAGCTGAAATTCAAGGCCGTGGAGCTGTGGGAGCGCCTGAAGGCGGCGCTGGAGTGAGCGGGAGCCGCCCTTGACACGGCCCGCTGGGAACGGTATCATAAGGGCCGGGACCGGACTTTCCTGCGGCCCCACGGCGGGGAGCGGCGGATGGCCGGATGCTCCGCACTTTCCAGCGGGGAGGAGACGGCGGCATGAGAGAGGCGGAACTGAATCGGCAGCGGGTGGTGTTCACACCGCAGGAGGCGGCGCGCCTGCCTCAGGACCGGCCCTATGCGGCGTACATCTGCCACTATGACTGGGCGGAGGGAGAGCACGCCACACTGATGCACTGCCACGAGCGCCTGGCGGAGGTGCTGCTGATCCTGAAGGGCAGCGGCCGGTACACCGTCGATCTCCGCCGGTACGAGGTGGCAGCCGGAGATGTGGTGCTGTGCAGCGGCGGCGCCCTCCACGACGAATTCCCCCAGGCAGACCAGCCGTATCAGACCCTGTGCGTGGCCATCGGGAACTTGGCGCTGGCGGACCTGCCGCCATACAGCCTGCTTTCCCCGGACCGCTGCCCCCTGTTTCACCAGCCGGAGCAGTTTGCGGACCTGAAGGAGCTCTTCTGCCTGATGGACCGGTATGCAGCGGAGCGGGAGCCGGGCTTCCAGGAGCTGTGCCAGCACCTGATGCTGGCGTCGCTGGAGCTGGTCCGGCGGATGGCGGCGGGGCGGAAGGAGGATCTCGTCACCCGGGAGGACTCCACCTTCGGCCGTGTGGCCAGATACATCGACCGCCATTATGCGGAGGACCTCTCCATCGAGCAGCTGGCCCGCCAGTTTTATCTGAGTCCCTATCATCTGTCCCATATCTTCCGGCAGAAGACGGGATATAGCCTCAAGCAGTATGTCCTGCGCCGCCGGATCGGGGAGGCTCAGATGCGGCTGGTGAACGCACAGGACAGCGTCCAGACCATCTCCGAGGCGGTGGGATTCGCGGACGCCAGCTACTTCTCACGCATCTTTTCAAAATACGTCGGCCTCACGCCCACGGAGTACCGGAAATTCCGGATCGGGCCGTGAGACCGCAGAAAAGTCCGGAAAAAAGACCTGCGGAGGGAACCATGCCGTTCCCCCCGCAGGTTTGTCTATTTCATTCCGTCAGGTATATTTGTATACTTTGTCCAGCATCCTAAGCAGAAGACGGATGAATAGGGAGGAGATCCAGATGAAACGGACATGGAGGAAGAAGATCGGCGCAGTTGTGGCCCTGCTGGCCGCCGTGGCAGTGCTGGGTACCGGCTGCGGCGCGGACGCCGCCGGGGCTGTGGAGTCCCGGACCAGGGAGACGAGGGCTCTGGGCCTGCTGCTGTCTAGGGAGGATACGTTTTTGTTGGAGCTGAAGGCGGACATCGAAGCGGAGGCCGCCGCCCAGGGCTACGCGGTGCGGTATTACAACGCGGGCAACGACCCGGAGACCCAGCTGCGCCAGGTCCACGAGGCCCTGGCAGAAGGCGTGGAGACCCTGCTGGTGAACCTTGCAGACGGGGAGGACTCCGAAAAGGTGGCAGACATCGTGGGCGACGCAGGGGTCGTGCTGCTGAACCGGGCGCCGGGGACGGCGATCCTGAACGAGCGGATGGTGTTTGTGGGCATGGACGAGGCCGGGAGCGGCGCCCTCCAGGGGCACGCCCTGGCGGAGTATTTCTGGGAGACGGACCACGGGACGGATATCCGCTATCTGCTGTTCCAGGGGATGCCCGGCCAGGAGAATACAGATGCCCGCTCCGGCACCGCCGTGCAGAGCCTGCTGGACGACGGCTTCTGCCCCATCGCCGCGGCAGATTACCAGGTCTGCGGCTTCAGCCGGGAGCGGGCCCGCCAAGCCATGGCGGCCCTGCTGGAGCAGGGCGTGGACTTTGACTGCGTCATCTGCGACAACGATGAAATGGCCCTGGGAGTCATCGAGGCGCTGGAGGCCGCCGGCTGGGATCCGGGCGCGGCGCCCATCGTCAGCGTGGACCACACGGCGGAGGGGGCCGCCGCCCTGGAGAGCGGCAAGCTCTATATGACGGTGGACCAGAATCCGGAGGACCAGGCCCGGGCGGCGGTGGCGGCAGCCGTCAATCTGGCCCGGGGTCGGGCCTATGACGACGGGCTCCGGGAGCTGCTGGGGAACGACTGCACGGACCCGGAGCAGCCCTTTGTACTCCGGGTTCCTGTGGAGGCGGTGACCGCTTGACGTACTGCCTTGCTTTGCCGGAGTGCAGAAAAGCCTGTGTTCAGAAGGAACACAGGCTTTTTCAGCCCAGAAGGTACTGCGGGACGGGCGCCCCGGCATGGGATCAGACAGGGAACGGATGCGGAACGCGGGCTGCACAGCATGGATTCCGCACTTGAACGGGCATATCCCGAATCGGCATGCGCGATGAAAGGCGGGTGCGCAAAACCAGCTGCAAACTCCCACTCTGCTCCGCGTGCGGATACCATCCGAAAAAATTTCAGATTTTTTCACGCTTGCTCTTGACTTTGAGTGTACTCCAGGTGCTATCCTATAAACGTGTCGGATGACCGATGCGCAATACCACGGCTGCCGGGGGGCTGAAGAGATGCATGAGGAATTTCAAACGGTCCTGCGGGAGCACCTGGCCCGCTATCCGCTGATGGAGCCCCAGGACTGCGCCAAGCTGGCCTATCAGAGTACGTTCGGTCCAGCCCATGCAGCGGGGGAACGGGGAGATGTCCTCCGGCAGCTGCTGGGGGAGTGCAGCGCCCTTCCCGCAGACCGGGAGGCCCGGCCGCCGGAGCGGATCGGGAACGGTTTGTGCCGCGTTCATTTGGCGGGGACGGGGGATTGGACGCTGGCTGCGCCGCTCCTGGCGGATCTGCTGCTTCTGACGGCGGCGGAGCACCACGGGACGGCGGCGGACCTGGAGGAATGCCTGACCGCGGCGGAGGCGCTGCCCCTGCCCGGTATGGCGGACTGGCTGGCGGTGTACCGCCGTCAGGGCTGTCCGCCCGTCCACCACTCGCCGGTCTACCGGGAGGCGTATGACCCCCACTACCGGGTCCTGCGGACAGCATACGGCGGGTACTTCCCGGCACTGCTGGCGGCGGCCCGGCTGGCGCGGAGCGGCAGACCAGCCGTCGTGGCCATTGACGGCCGCTGCGGCAGCGGCAAGAGCGGCCTGGGAGACCTGATGGGGCGGCTCCTTCCCTGCAACGTGGTCCACATGGACGACTATTATCTCCCACCGGACCGCCGGGCAGAGAACTGGGAGCAGATCCCGGCTGGAAATATGGACCTGGCCCGCTTCCTGCAGGAGGTTCTGGAACCGGCAGGGGCCGGAGCGCAGATCCGCTGCCGCCCGTATGACTGCCGGAGCGGCACGCTGAGGGAGGGGACAACGCTTCCGGCCCGGCCCCTCACTGTGGTGGAGGGAAGCTACTCCCAGCACCCGCTGCTGTCGGCCCGCTATGATCTGCGGATGTTTCTCACCTGTGCGCCGGAGGAGCAGCGCCGCCACCTGGAGCGGCGGGAGGGCGCCCACTTCGCCGCCTATGAGAGCCGGTGGATGCCCCTGGAGGAGCGGTATATACGCCAATGCGGCCCGGAGAAGGGCTGCCAGCTGGTGATCGACACCACCGAATTTTTCCCCTGATGAGGGGAAAGCCCTGAAAAGCGCCCGGCCAGAAGGCCGGTATTCACAAACCCTGCAGACTCCGTAAAAAAAGCCAGAAGGCTGGTGCGGCGCCAGAAGGCGGCGCGAAAAGACTTTTTGAGAAGGAGTTTAACCCCATGAAACACAGCAATTTCAAAACAAATGTCCATAACCTGGTCCTGGCGGCCATGTTCCTGGCCCTGGCGCTGGTACTGCCCTTCCTCACCGGACAGATCCCCCAGATCGGCGGGATGCTGCTGCCCATGCACCTGCCCGTGTTCCTCTGCGGCCTGATCTGCGGCTGGCAGTATGGCGCGGTGGTGGGATTCGTGGCCCCGCTGATGCGGATGGCGCTCTTCGGAATGCCGCCGCTGGTGGCCGCTGTGGCCATGGCCTTTGAGCTGGCGGCTTACGGTGGCATCGCGGGCTTTTTGTACAATCGGTCCCGCTGGCAGTGTGTGGTGGCCCTGTACCGTGCTCTGCTGGCTGCTATGGTGGGCGGCCGGATCGTCTGGGCTGCGGTGCGGGTGGTGATGACCGGCGTGGCCAGCGTGCCTTTCACCTGGCAGATCTTCCTGACCGAGGCGCTGGTGAACGCCATTCCCGGCATCATCCTCCAGCTGGTGTTCATTCCCGTCCTGATGGTGGCTCTGGACCGCACCGGCATGGTCCGCTTCCGCCGGGAGCAGGCCGGTACCCAGGCCGCCGGAAACTGACTGATCGGCGGCTTCTTTCGCAGGCAGAGCAGGCCCCCGGCGGACCGGACACGTTCCGGTCCGCCGGGGGCTTTCACATGCCTTGCCGCCCGCCGGCTCACCGGAGCCCTCCAAGCTGGGGAGCCGGCTCTGCGCTGCCGGGAATGTCTGGCGCGGCGCCCGGATCGTTCCAGCATATTTTGCCGGATGCACTGCGGCCCAATAGATGCGGCTGATGTGCCAGGTATTTCCAGTCATCTGGAAAATCCGGAAAGCCCTTGCGTGGCTCTGCCCCGCTGTGTTAGGATGTGAACCGTGCTTTTGAGGCCGGATTTTCCGCTGCCTGCTTGGCTTTTTGACAGAATCCGCAATGATTTGGCAGAATTTCTACATCTGGGAAGGCCCCTTTTCGGACCGGACGGAGAGTGCCCGCTTCAAAGCGCCGATACCTACAAACCAATCGGGAGGAATCTACACACATGAAGCGAGAACTTGTTACCGGACTGCTGACTCTGAGCCTGCTGGCCTCCATGCTGCCGGCCAATGCCCAGGCGGCGGAGGGGATGTTTGGTGCGTCTGCCGCCGGGCAGGTCCAGACCATGACGGAGGGGGCCGGGGAGGACGGCGTCCAAACGGAAAACACCGCGGATATCGACGGCACCCAGTATGCCACCCTGGCGGAGGCGGTGGCCCAGGCGGAAGAGGGCGCCACCATCCGGCTGCTCCGAGACGTGGAGCTGGACGCCTCCGGCCTGGTCAACGGCCAGGGAGCGCTGACGCTGTCCAAGGACTTGACTCTGGACGGCAGCGGCCATACCATCCGGGCGAAGGCGGGCACATTTTCTGTCTCCGGCGACAATGGCACCGGCCCCAGCCTCCTCAATCTTCAGGATGGCGCCGAGGTGACGCTGCGGGATGTGACCCTTGACGGCGGCAGTGCCGCCAAGCACGGCCTGAACATCTACCACGCCGGAATGGTGACCCTGGAGAACGTGGAGATCTCCAACTGCCGCTGGTACGCCCTGGTGGTCAATGGCACGGAGCTGTCCGTGGACGGCCTGACCACCTCCGGAAACCAGTGGGGCGTCAACATCGACCGGGGCAGCCGCGTCACCTTTGCGAACGCTGCTATTGCCGAGGGGGATTCCATTGTCTTTGAGGGGCAGGATGCCTCCGGCAGCCTGACCGTGGAGAGCGGCAGCTATCAGAACATCAAGACGCAGGGCGGCTCCACTGGCGGAACCATCGCCATCAACGGCGGCACCGTGGGCAGCGTAGTCAACGACACCGCGGCGGAGATCACCATCTCCGGCGGCACTGTGACCGGTCAGGTGGCCAACAGCGGCTCCGGCAGCATTTCTGTCACCGGCGGCAGCTTTGCCACTGCAGAGCTGGAGGATTTCATTGACCCGGACCGGACGATCATCCTGACCCTGGAGCTCGGCGAGGGCGCCGCCGGCGCGGCCGCCATGGCAGCCACCAGCGGCGCAGCCGTGGGGACGCTTCCCACGCCGGAGCGGAGCGGCTACGCCTTCGCGGGCTGGTACACCGCCGCCGACGGCGGCACTGCAGTTACTGCCGATACCGTCTTCGACGCAAACACAACCCTGTACGCCCGGTGGACTGAGAAGTCCGAGGACGGCGAGCATCTCATTACTGTGGACCGGGTCACCGGCGGCTCCCTGGAGGTGAGTGCCGGTCGGGCCGACGAGGGTGAGACGGTGACCATCACCGCGGCGCCGGATGACGGATACGAGCTGAAGAAGCTGACTGTCACCGACAGCCAGGACGGCGCAGTCCGGGTCCAGAACGCGGGGGAGGGACGCTATACCTTCGTCATGCCCGGCGGCGGGGTGACCGTGTCCGCGTCCTTCGTCCGTTCCGGGGAGCAGACGGAGCTACCCTTCACAGATGTGGACAGCGGCGCGTACTATTACGATGCGGTCCGGTGGGCTGTGGAGCAGGGGATCGCCTCCGGTGTCACCGGAACGGCCTTCGCCCCGGGCCGCGGATGCACACGGGCCCAGCTTGTGACCTTCCTGTGGCGGGCAAACGGCTCTCCTGAGCCGTCCGAAAAGGAGAATCCCTTCACGGATGTGAGCCCCGACAGCTACTACTATAAGGCAGTTCTGTGGGCTGTGGAGCAGGGCATCACCTCCGGCGTCACCAAGACTGCCTTTGCCCCGGACCGGGTTTGCACCCGCGCTCAGGCGGCGGTGCTGCTGTGGCGGGCCGAGGGCTCTCCCGCGGCATCCGGGACGCATGACTTCCGGGACGTGGCGGAAGGTGCGTACTATGCGGACGCGGTGGCCTGGGCCGTGGAGAGCGGAGTGACCCAGGGCACCACTTCCACTACCTTTGAGCCCGGCACGACCTGCACCCGGGCGCAGATCATGACCTTCCTCCACCGCGCCATGGCGTGACAGAGAGGGCCCAGGACAGATGCAGGCAGGTCCGGCCGAATCGCCCGGCCAGGACGCAGCCCATGTCAAACGGCGGGCCGCGCGGAGATTCTCCGTGCGGCCCGCCGTTCTGCCTTTCAAGGAACTTAAAAAAATAAGGAGAATCCGCAGCATCTCTGGAATTTTTCCGTCTGTTGGGATAGAATGGAATCACCATTCCGGAAACTGCCGACAATGGAGGGACGAATGATGAAGAAGCTGTTTTCTTTGACGCTGGCTATGGTGACGGCTCTGGGGCTGATGCTGCCGGCGTCCGCCGCAGAGGAGACCACAGACGAGGCCCTGGCCAGGGTGACCCAGGCCGTAAAGGCGGCCCTGGATCTGGACACGGATGCCTATGACGAATTTCAGGGCAGCTGGTATGAGGACGGTCTGACCGGTGCCTGGGATCTGTACTGGTCGACCGAGTTGGAGGAGGAACTGTCCATTTCCGCTCTGGATGACGGGACCGTAATCAGCTACGATCTGGGTCTGCCGTACACCGCCTCCAACAGCGGGGATTTCCCGGTCTTTCCCCAGGGGGATGAGGCCGCGGCCGCCCGAGCCGCCGGGGACTTTTTGGACAAGGTCCTGCGGGAGGGGGAGAGCGTGAAGCTGGAAGAGCCCCGCGGCATGGATATTCTGGGCGGGGACAGCTACCGCTACTCCGGAGTGATCCTGCTGAACGGCCTGCCCTCGCCGCTGACCTATTCCATCACTGTGGATGCGGCGGACAACCGGGTCCGGTCTTTCCACCGGACCACGGCGGAGGACACCTTCCTGGGAGACGTCCCCTCTGCCGCCGCTGCGGTGCGCCGCGACCGGGCTGCCAAACTCCTGACGGACACCCTGGAGCTGAAGCTGGAATACGTGCGGGAGGCGGGCGGCACGTCGGCCGTGCTCCGGTATCTGCCGGTGGATACGGACACCTTTTATGTAGACGCCGCCACAGGAGCGCTTTTGAATCTGACGGAGCTGGAGGACCAGATGGGCGGCTGGGGCGCCGGAGGCAGTGCCGACAACACCGCGGCTGCGGAGAGCGGGGGCAGCGGCCTCAGCCCGGCGGAGCAGGCGGGCATCGCCCAGATGGAGGGCGTCCGGGCCTCCGCGTTCCTGGACCAGAGCCTGCGGGCAGAGCCGGTCTACGGCCTGACGGAGTACGCCCTGTCCTCCGCCGCCTACCGTCTGGCGGAACAGGAGGGGAAGGAGGATCAGGTCCTCTGCGTCCTGTCCTATGTGCGGCCCGGAGAGGAGGACAGCTGTTCCCGCACCATCACAGTGGATGCCCGCACCGGCGCGGTCCAGGAGGTGTTCTCCTACGCACCCGGAATGGAGGATGGGGAGACACCGGCCCTGACCCAGGCGGAGGCGCAGGTCAAAGCGGAGACGTTCCTGTCCGCCCTCTGCGGCGGGCGGTGGAGTGCCCTGACACTCTATGACGGCCGGGACAACACGGAGGACCGGCGTCCGTACTACACCTTCACATACGTCCAGCAGGTAGGCGGCATTCCCTTCCCGGAGAACCGCTATACCGTGGCCATCGACAGCGGAGACGGGTCCGTGTACCGGCTGGATTATCAGTACGATGAGGATGTGACGTTCGCCAGCTCCGCCGGTATCGTGGGTGAGACGGCGGCCCTGGCCGCCTGGGCGGGGACCTATGACACGGTCCTGGCCTACCGTCTGGTGCCCCGCCCTCTGGAGAGCGGTGACGAGACGGAAGCCCGGCTGATGGAGCTGGGGCTTACCCACTTCTACGAGCTGCGGCTGACCTACGCTCTGGAGCGGGAGGAGCGGTATCTGGGCATTGACGCCGCCACCGGCAAACCGGCGGCGCCGGAGTCCGGGGATACCGCCATCACCTATACGGACCTGTCGGGCTCCGGGGTGAAAGCCGATGTGGAGAAGCTGGCCCGCTATGGCGTGGGCTATGACGGGGGCCGCTTCCGGCCGGACAAACAGCTGACCCAGTGGGATCTGGTGGCCCTGTTGGCCAGCCTGGAGGGATACTGTATCGACCCGGAGACAGCGGATGAGAGCACGCGGGACACCGTCTATTCCATGGCCTACCGGATGGGTATTCTGCCCCGGGGAACCCGGGATGAAGGCAGGGCCGTCACCCGCGGGCAGGCAGTGAAATGTCTGCTGGACTGCGCAGGTTATGGCCCAGCCGCCCGGCTTCAGGGCATCTACACCTGCACATACAGCGACGCTGCCGCCATCCCGGAGGCAGACCTGGGCTATGCGGCCATCGCCCAGGCGCTGGGCATGGTCCGGGGAAGCTATCAGGGGGACCGGACAGCCACCCGGGGCGAGCTGGCCGCCATGCTCTGCCGCCTGCTGGAGCGGCAGGGAGCAAACGCGGGCGCCTGAACGGGCCCGCCGGATGATGGAATTTGGGAGGAATTACACATGAAAAACGTATTCGGCTATCCGGAGTTTGACGCGGAGGGCGAGGAAATCCTCTGTACCTACGACAACGCATACAGCGATATGCTGATGGACATCCGGGTCTACCGGATGGAACCCGGCCGGAAGAGAGACTTTTGCCGCCGGGGCGAGGAGACCGCGGTGCTGCTTCTGTCCGGAACCGTGACCTTCGGCTGGGAGGGCCGGACGGAGACGGTCAGCCGCAGAGACGTGTTCACTGACGGCCCCTATGCCCTCCATGCTTGCGCCGGGGAGGAGATCACCGTGGAGGCGCAGACAGACGCGGAGATCCTGGTCCAGTGCACGAAGAATGACACAGCGTTCTCCGGCAGGCTGTACCGGCCGGAGGACGCCCCCTGGGTCTACTCCTGCGTGGGCAAGTTCGGCAATGTGGCCAAGCGCCGGGTAAACACCATCTTTGACAAGGATATCGCCCCCTGGTCCAATATGGTGCTGGGCGAGGTGCTGAACGACCGGGGGAACTGGTCCGGCTATCTGCCCCACCGGCACCCCCAGCCGGAGTGCTATTACTTCAAGTTCGACCGGCCGGAGGGCTTCGGCGCCAGTTTTGTGGGGGACCAGGTATTCAAGAGCGTGGACAACAGCTTCTCCGCCATCCCCGGCGGGTGCCTGCATCCCCAGGCAGTGGCGCCGGGCTTCCAGATGTATACCTGCTGGATGATCCGCCATCTGGACGGCAACCCCTGGCTGCAGACCACCCGCAACGAGGACGAGCGATATCTCTGGCTTCACGATGCGCAGGAGTGACCTGCCCACAGAGAGTTGAACAGCGGAAAAAGGCTCCGGGTTTCTCTGGGAACCCGGAGCCTTTTTATTTGGAAACAGGTCCGGCACAGTGGTCCGGTTCCAGAAGAGGCGCCGCCCCGGGACCTGCCTGGGACAGCCGGAGCCCGGCGCCACGCACATGGTCCCGCAGCACTTGGTCTACAAAGCGGATCAGCTCCTCCGGCGTGCCCTGGATTTCGCCCAGGAGCCAGTCCTCCACAATACTTACCAGCGCGCCCACGTAGAACTGGGTCAGCATGGTGAGCTCCTGCTCCCCGGCCTCATACCCCAGCTCCGCAGCAATCAGACGGATCGTGCTTTGGATAATAGTACGGATATCCGTCTGGAAGAACCGCTTCAGGTGGTCCCGGCCCATGGAGCGAAGGGCGCAGAGGCAGAACGCACGATTCTCCTGCAGGTATTGGAAAAGCTGGAGCAGGCCGTCCTGCCACAGCATGACGCCCTCGTGTTCCCGGAGCAGCGCCACCGCCTCCTCCTCAAAGATCCAGCGCACCGCGTCGTAAACATCGTCAAAATGGTAGTAAAAATGCTGGCGCGCCATGCCGCAGCCCCGCATGATCTCCGCCACGGTGATCCTGTTCAGGGGTTTCTGGGTCATCAGCTCCTTGAGCACAGTGCAGATCTGCCGCTTGGCCGCATTGCTGGCCTCGTATGTCCGTTTTTTCATATCGACCTCCATGGACCGGCAGACTCCAGTCCATTGCAGCCCAGTATAACACATTTTTCAGAGGAGTGCATCTATGCAGAATGGGGGCAAGTGTCAGATTTCTGACATCTGCCCAAGGTCTGCACCTTGCATCTCCGGGCCTGTTTCCAGTATGCTGGAGGAAATGCGGAAAGGAGCGGAGGAAGATGCGGGAAGAGTATCACGTCACGCTGTACAGCCAGATGGGCCCCAGGGAGGGCCGCCTGGTCCTCCAATACGAGGGTTCTGCCGTCACAGGATCCCTGGAACTGATGGGACGCCGCAACCCCGTCCATGGCGTACGGTCGGAGGATGGGCATCTGTGCCTCTCTCATGCTATCCGGACGGCGGTCAGCACCCTTTTCTGCGAGACGGCGCTGGAGCTCCATGGGGAACGCCTTACTGGAGTGATCACGGCGGACGTCTGCCGGATGCGATGGGAGGGGAGCCGGATCTCCCCTGAGCCGTGATGGGACCGGGATTGCCGGAAGGAGCTGAAACTGTGCGCAAAGACACTGAAAAACCATCCTTTTTTGTGCGGCTGGCCACGGTGATCGTGGATAAGCGGAAGCTGATCTTTTTCCTGTACGCGTGTGCGCTGCTGTTCTGCCTGTTCTCCCGGAACTGGGTCAGCGTCTGCAACGACATCACGGAGTACCTGCCGGACTCCACAGAGACCCGCCAGGGGCTGACCCTGATGGAGGAGGAGTTCACCACCTTCGGTACCGCCCGGGTGATGGTGTCCCACGTGACGCGGGGCATCGCGGAGGATCTGGCGGAACAGATCGGGGAGATCGAGGGCGTCTCCTCCGCGTCCCTGGGAGACAGCATCGGCGCAGAGGAGGACGGGGAGGCCGAGACACCGGAGGACATCGCATCGTATTTCAAGGGCGCGGACGCGCTGATCTCCGTGACCTTTGCGGGGGAGGAGGATGACGAATCCGCCCTGGCCGCCATGGAGGCCATCCGGGAGCTGCTGGCCCCCTATGACTTTTATATAGACAGCTCTGTGGGGGACTCCCAGGCGGACTCCCTGGCCGATGAGATGGGGATCATCCTGGCGGTAGCGGCGGTTATCATCGTGCTGGTGCTGCTGCTGACTTCCCGCTCCTATGCGGAGATTCCGGTGCTGCTGCTGACCTTTATCGCGGCGGCCTTGCTGAATCTGGGCACGAACTTCATCTTCGGAGAGATCTCCTTTGTCTCCAACTCTGTGACGGTGGTGCTCCAGCTGGCTCTGGCCATCGACTATGCCATCATCATGCTGCACCGCTTCCTGGAGGAGCGGGAGCACGCCGGAGACCGGGAGGCGTGCATTGCGGCGGTCAGCGCCGCCATTCCCTCCATCTCCGCCAGCAGCCTCACCACCATCTCCGGCCTGGCGGCCATGATGTTCATGCAGTTTCAGATCGGCTTCGACATGGGCATCGTGCTGATCAAGTCCATTCTGTTCAGTATGCTGTCGGTGTTCACCCTGATGCCGGGGCTGCTGATGCTCTTTTCCAAGGCGATGGAGAGGACCCGCCACCGCAGCTTCATCCCCAGGATCGACCGCTGGGGCGGATTTGTCCTGAAGCTGCGCCATGTGGGAGTGCCGCTGTTCATTGTGGCCCTGGTGGGGGGCTTTTTCCTCTCCAACCGGTGCCCCTATGTGTACGGCTATACCCAGATCGAGACTGCGCGGCAGAACGAGTCCCAGGTGGCGGAGCAGCGGGTCAGCGACACCTTCGGCACCCAGAACGTGATCGCTCTGCTGGTGCCCCGGGGAGACTATGACAGTGAGAAAGCCCTGCTGGAACGGCTGGAGGCCTGCGATCAGGTGGACTACGCCATGGGCCTCTCCAATATCGAGGTGATGGACGGACACACCCTCACCGATGCCCTGACGCCCCGGCAGTTTTCCGAAATGACAGACCTGGACTACGAGCTCGTCTGCCTGCTGTACACTGCCTACGCGGCGGAGGAGGAGGCCTACGGCCGGATCGTGGGCGGTCTGGACGACTATGCGGTCCCTCTGATGGATATGTTTTTCTTCGCCTACGACAAGGCGGAGGAGGGCTATGTGGATCTGGACGAGGGGCAGCAGGCGGACCTGGACGATCTCTATGAACAGCTCGACAACGCCCGGGTCCAGATGCTGGGGGAAAACTACACCCGTATGCTCATCAATCTGAACCTGCCGGAGGAGGGGGCGGAGACCTTTGCTTTCCTCCAGACCATCCACCGGGAGGCGGAGCGGTACTACGACGCGGACAGCGTCTATCTGGTGGGGGATTCCACCAGCGACTATGACCTGTCCGTCTCCTTTGCCCGGGATAACATCATGATCAGTGTCCTGTCGGTGGTGTTCGTCATCATCGTGCTGCTGTTCACCTTCCAGTCTGTGGGACTGCCGATCCTGCTGATTTTGGTGATCCAGGGCAGCATCTGGATCAATTTTTCCTTCCCCGGCATGGCCCAGAAGCCCATTTTCTTCCTGAGCTATCTGATCGTGACAGCCATCCAGATGGGCGCCAATATCGACTACGCCATCGTGATCTCCTCCTGGTACAATGAGCTGAAGGCGGAGATGTCCCGACGGGACGCCATCGTCCAGGCGCTGAATCTGTCCTTCCCCACGGTACTGACCTCGGGGAGTATCCTGTCCTCTGCCGGATTCCTCATCGCCCAAATCACCACAGAGCCTGCCATCGTGGGCATCGGCGAGTGCCTGTGCCGGGGGACGCTGATCTCCATGTTCCTGGTCATGTTCATCCTGCCCCAGATCCTGTTCCTGGGCGACGGGATCGTGGAGCGGACCCGGTTCGATCTCAAGGTGCCGGAGGTTGCCAGGAGTGCCCATGGCACCGTCTATGTCAACGGCCGGGTTCGGGGCCGTATTTCCGGCGTAGTGGATGCCCAGATCCAGGGCGTGATTTACGGGGACGTCTCCGGAATGCTGGAGACGGGAGCTTATCAGAAAGAGGAGGAGCCCGCCCATGAGACGGAAGATTCATAAATGCCTGAGCTTCCTTCTGGCGGCGGTGCTGCTGGCGTCCCTGGCGGCGCCTGCTGCCCTGGCCGCCGAAGGCGGGGACACGGTTTTCGTCCGCACGGCGGAGGACCTGGTCCAACTGGCAGAGAACTGCACCCTGGACAGCTGGTCCCAGGGAAGAATTGTCCGCCTGCAGGCGGATATCGACCTGTCCGGCACGGACTTCACCCCCATCCCCACCTTTGGGGGGACCTTTGAGGGGCAGGGCCACACCATTTCCGGTCTGTCCATCACGGGCAGCGGCAATGTCCGGGGACTGTTCCGGTACATACAGCCCTCCGGCGTAGTGCGGGATCTGTCGGTGGAGGGACGGGTCGATCCCTCTGACCGGAAGAATACCCTGGGCGGCATTGCCGGCAGCAACCGGGGCCTTCTTGCCGGCTGCACCTTCCACGGGACGGTGCGGGGAGCGGACAGCATAGGCGGTCTTGTGGGGATCAACGAGAGCTCGGGACAGATCGTCAACTGCACTTTCTCCGGAGCCGTCACGGGAGAGCATTATGCCGGGGGCATCGCCGGGCAGAACTACGGCGCCGTTATCCAGTGCCGGAACAGCGGCAGCATCAACACCACGGAGGTGGATGCGGAGCTGGATCTGGACGCCATCAACCGGGAACAGCTGAACGCGGCGGAAAACGTGCCGGTATGCACCGATATCGGCGGCGTCGCCGGGTATTCCTCTGGTATCATCCAGAGCTGCACCAATTCCGGCAGCGTGGGCTATGACCACGTGGGCTACAACATCGGCGGCATCGTGGGGCGGCAGTCCGGATATCTGGACGGCTGTGCCAACTCCGGCGACATTCTGGGCCGGAAGGACGTGGGCGGCGTCGCCGGTCAGCTGGAGCCGGAAGTGCGGCTGCTCTATGACCAGGGGCAGATGGGGGAGTTGCTGGATGCCCTGGACGGTCTGGGGGATCTGCTGGACCAGACGCAGCAGGATCTGCGGGGCACTTCCGACGCTCTGTCGGACCGGATGGACGCCATCTCCGCCCGGACGGACGAGGCCCGGGAGGCAGTGGGCGATCTGGCGGACTCCGCCGCGGACTGGACCAATGAGAATATCGAGGAGCTCAACAGCCTCACGGCCCGGATCTCCTGGCTCATCGACCAGCTGGCGCCGATCCTGGATGACGCCGTCGATGTGATGGACCTGGTGGAGGACCTGGCCGACGAGCTTGGGAATGCGCTGGATGAAGTCGGCGCGGCATCAGGGCTGGGAGATCAGGCGGAACAGGAGCTGCGGGCGGCAGTCCAGTCCCTCCGCCGGGCGGCCTCCAGTGGAAAAGAGGCCGTTGCCCGCCTGCTGTCGGCGCTGGAGCATCTGGGCGCGGCCCTGGGCAGCGCCCTCCAGAGCCAGGAGGCCATGGAAGAGGTTCGGGCTGCCGCCGGGGACCTGGCAGCCGCCCTCGGGGACATGTCCGACACGCTGGCAGAGATCGCCCGCATTCTGTGGAACGGCGGCGACGAAGCGGCGCTGGGAGAGGCGGCTCAAGCCCTGGCGGATACACTGGCCAGGGCGGGGGATGCGCTGGAACAGGCGGCGAACGCCGTCGCGGCCCACATGGACAGCGGCGAGCTGGAAGAGGCCGGGAAGGACGCGGCGGCCGCATGGCAGGCACTGGGAGAGGCGGCTCAGGCCCTGCGGGCCGCCGCCGGACACGCCACCGACGCGGCAGCGCTGCTGGCAAAGCTTCTGGCACAGGGCGGAGACCTGGCGGAAGCGTTTCGGGACCCGGGCAGGACGTTGGAGAAAGTGGCTTCCCGGGCATCCCGTCTCGGCGAGGACCTGGCCGACGTCTTTTGGGAGCTGGCCGAGGAGCCCACCATCACCATCCGTCCCATTGACAGTGCCATTCGGGAGCAGGGGGACGCCCTGGGGGACGTCTTTGCCGGTCTGCTGGAGGACGGCGACGCCCTGCGGGAGACCATGTCCGCGGCCACGGATACACTATTGGACGATCTGGAAGCCATCGGAGACCAGTTCCGGGTTATCACGGATCTGCTGCGGGATCTGCTGGAGCAAACTGGAGAGGAATTGTCGGACCGTTTCGAGGACATCTCGGACCAGGAGACCAGTGGACCGGATACCGGATGTGTCGCCAATTCCCGGAACACAGGGACCGTGGAGGGAGACATCAACGTGGCCGGCATCGTAGGGTCCATGGCCATTGAATACGACTTCGACCCCGAGGATGACCTGATCGAAGAGGGAGACCGCTCCCTGGACTTCCGCTATCAGACGAAGGCCGTGGTCCGCGCCTGCATGAACCGGGGCGGCGTCACCGGAAAACGGGACTATGCCGGCGGCGTGGTGGGTCTCATGGACCTGGGGCGGGTGAGCGCCTGCGAGAACTATGGGGACATCGCCAGCACGGACGGCGGTTATGTAGGCGGTATCGCCGGCGCCTCCTGGGGGACCATCCGGGACAGCTGGGTCAAGTGTCATCTCTCCGGCGGCGATTATATCGGCGGCGTGGCCGGACTGGGAGCCACCCTGGAAAACTGCCATACGCTGGTGGAAATCGAAGAGGGCTCCGCCTATCTGGGCGCCGTGGCGGGAGATGTGGACGCCGATGCCGCCGTATCCGACAACACCTTTACCAGTGAACGACTGGGGGCTCTGGATGGGATCAGCTACGCCGGCCATGCTGAACCGGTGGATTTTGACACCCTGTGCACCACGCCCGGCGTACCGGAATCCTTCTCCCGGCTGGAGCTGACCTTTGTGGCGGACGGCGTGGTGGTAGAGGTCGTCCCCTTCCAGTACGGAGAGGGGATTGACGCCCTGCCGGAGATTCCGGCGAAAAAGGGCTGCTCTGCCTCCTGGCCGGATCTGGACTACACCTGCCTCACCGCCAGCCAGACCCTGGAGGCGGAGTATACCCCCTACACCTCCGCCCTGACGGATGGCGGGGAGCTGCCGGAGATCCTGGTGGACGGCAGCTTCAGCAGCCGGGCACAGGTCTCCCACACCACGGAAGAGGTGGCCTGGACGGACGGCGGCGCGGAGTATGCGGGCACCGCCTATACCGTGACGGTGGAGGACCCGGACCTGGAACAGGCGGCCTACACGGTCCACTGCCGCCTGCCGGACCCCGGCAAGCGGTACGACCTCTGGGTGCTGAGTGAGGATGGCTGGACCAAGACGGATGCCCGGTTGGACGGCCAGTATCTGCTGCTGGAGAGCCAGACCGGGACGGTCACCTTCTGCCTGACGGAGCGGGCCGGTCCTCTGGCGGTCGTTATTCTGGCCGTCGGCTTTGCCGGGCTGTTGATCGGCTTTTGCTGGCTCATCCGCTGGCGGCGGAAAGGCACTGCGGCAGGACGCAAACACTGACCTGCGGCCGTGTGCGGAGGAGACAAAGCACGATATGGCACGCTCTCTGCCGGAGAATGGAGATGCGGTCCGTATGCCGCTTTTGGGGTTCCCCGGACCCGGTGCCGGAAAAGGCATGGCAAGCTGCCATGCCTTTTCTGCCGTTCATGCGGCGATTCGCGTTTCGCGGATGGCTGTGCGCCACGCCGCATGGACGGACAACGGCCGGGGATTCTCCTGGCAATCTCTGTCCTGGCGGACTTCCGCCGGAGGAGTTCCGGCAGAATGATGACAGGCGGAACCGGGCTGCCGGAGCGTGCGTTGGCACCGGAGGGAAGCAGGCGGCCCCGTCAGCAGAATCCTCGCCTGGGAATGGCGCGGCATCGCATCCCGGACCGGACAGCCGGGGCGGGACGGCCGCAAGCTGCTTGTGTGCATGATTGAGGCGGTTGAAATCCTGAAAGTTAAGCGGTTATACCGGACATATTGTTGAGAATGGCCCTGTCTTATGGTATGATTTGGTTGATCGCCCACGGACAGGGAGATGCCACGCTTCCTTGGCCTGTCCGGCAGAACGCCTGGGGAATATCCCGGCAGGCCGGGGCAAGAGAAACAAGTATCTATGGTCAATCGGGGAAGGGCCGATCATCCCTGGCCGCCGGGCAGGCTCTGGCCGCTGCAAAACGGCGCTGCCCCGGTCTACCCATCATTTTCAAACACGCGGGAAATCCTGCCCGGGTTGAAAAGAGAGGGTAAAAGCCGCGCCTGTCCGTTTCGGTCCGCAATGAGAAGGGAGTCCTTTGATCCATGTCTGCATTCAGCGAATTTTTCCTCATGAAGCCGGATGACGTCAAGCGCTATGCGGCAGAGGTTCTTCACCGGTTCGACCCGGATGAGGAGACCACCTGTACGGAGATCGGCGACGGCAACATCAACTACGTCTTCCGGGTCCGCTCTCTGCGGGATGGCCGCTCGGTCATCGTCAAGCAGGCGGACAAGCGGCTGCGCTCCTCCGGGCGGCCGCTGGACATCTATCGGAGCAGGATCGAGGCGCAGGCCCTGCAGCTGGAGTCCCGGCTGGCGCCGGATTACATCCCGGAGGTCTACCACTATGACGAGACCATGGCGGCTCTGTCCATGGAGGATATCTCCGCCTATCGGAACCTCCGCAAGGAGCTGCTGGCGGGCAGGATATACGGCCATCTGGCGGAGAACATCTCCACCTTCCTGGCCCAGTCCCTGCTGCCCACCACGGATCTGGTGCTGGACCGCCGGGAGAAAAAGCGCCGGGTGCAGTTCTTCACCAATCCGGAGCTGTGCGACATCACGGAGGATCTGGTCCTGACGGAACCCTACTGGAACTACAAGGGCCGCAACATCGTTACCCCCGGGAACGAGGACTTTGTCAGGACCTTTCTCTATGAAAATGATGCCCTTCACAGGGAGGTGGGCAGGCTCCGAAACGGCTTCATGAACAACGCCCAGGCGCTGCTCCACGGGGATCTCCACACCGGCTCCATCTTTGCCAACGAACAGGGCGTAAAGGTCATTGATCCGGAATTCGCCTTTTACGGTCCCATGGGATATGATATCGGCAACGTCATCGGGAACCTGTTCTTCTCCTGGGCCAACCGCTGTTTTACCGCGCCGCAGGACACGGCGGCTGCCCGGGCGCTGGAGGATACCATCCGCGGCGTGTGCGACCTGACGGCGGAGAAGCTGACCGCCAGGTACGACGAGCTGGTGACCTTCCCCCTGTACCGGGCGGAGGGGTTCTGCCGCGCGTATCTGGACGGCGTCATGGCCGACTCCTACGGCTATGCGGGCACGGAGATCATCCGACGGGTGGTGGGCGACTCCAAGGTCATGGAGGTCACCTCCGTCACAGACCCGGACATCCGGATTCCCATGGAGCGGGCCCTGATTAAAATGGGTATCTTCCTAATCCGGGAGCGGGAGAGCGGCCTGAATGGCTCCGCTGTGACCAGAGCTTTCCGCGGGATACTGGCGTAAAGGAGGCGGCAAGATGGAACGTATGGACCGGGATATGCCGTTCCTGCTGCAATATGAGCATGTGGCGTGGTTTGAGAAGGGAAAAGTCCGCATTCTGGACCGCCGGGTCTATCCCACAGAGGTCCGGTTCGTGGTGTGCACGGACTACCACGAGGTGGTACAGGCCATCGCGGACATGGTGACCCAGAGCGCGGGCCCCTATACCGCCGTGGGCATGGGCATGGCCCTGGCTGCCTGGCAGGTCCGGGACAAGGGCGCACGGGAGCAGGAGGAGTTCCTGCGGCAGGCGGCCTATGACCTGGCACACGCCCGGCCCACCACCGCCAACCGGTACGGCCAGATCACCTGCCGCTGTGCCGATGTGGCGAAGGAGACCCTGGCTGCGGGCCGGGATCCGGTGGAGGCCATCGTGGCATCCACCGTGGAGTCCCTGAACCGCCGGTACAGCACCATGCAGGTGGTGGGGGATTATCTGGCGAATCTGATCCCCAATGGCGGCGCCATCCTGACCCAGTGCTTCGGCGAAACCATCATCGGCACAGTGATCCGGGCCGCCAGGCGGCAGAACAAGACCTTCCGGGCCTACTGCGCGGAGACACGGCCTTATTTACAGGGGGCCCGGCTCACGTCCAGCTGCTTTGCCCAGATGGGCATCGATACCACGGTCCTGACAGACAATATGATCGCCTACGCCATGGAGCGGGAGGGCATCGACCTCTTCACCTCAGCGGCGGACTCCATCGCCTGGGACGGCCATATCGCCAACAAGATCGGCACTTTCCAGATCGCCATCCTGGCCAAGTGTTTCGGGGTGCCCTACTATGTCACCGGCATCCCGGACCGGGAGAAGCGGACGAAGGACGACATCGTCATCGAGATGCGGGACCCCGCCCAAGTCCTCTCTTATCGGGGGATCCCCAACACGCTCCCCGGGGTGAAGGCCATCTACCCCTCCTTCGACGTAGTGCCGCCGCATCTGATCTCCGGCGTGGTGACGGACAAGGGCGTGTATGTGCCGTATCTGCTGGGAAACTATTTTGACTCTGACGTCAAGCCGTTCTATTGACGGCAAAGGGCCGCCGGGCGGAAGAATTGGAAAACGCAGGGGGACGGTATGCCGGTTGCGGCGCTGGGTCGGATGCCGAAGAGCACCCCCGGCAGGCCGATCCGGCTGTGTGGAAGGAATCTGGGTAGGTCCTCTCCGCCGGGAGAAATGTGCTCTGCTGCATATCAGGCAAGGGACGGAAGCCCCGCCCGCCTTTTCCGGCGTGTCCGCAAAACCGGAATCATACGGGCAGCTATATCAGAAATTAAAAATGAAAATGAAAACAGGAGGCAGCAAATTATGCTGATGCAGGAGGAAAGAGAGCTGGTTGTTGAATACGGCAGGAAAATGAGCACCGACCGTCTGAGCACGGGAACCAGCGGCAATATCAGCGTCTGCAACGCGGAAAAGGGACTGATGGCCATCAGCCCCTCCGGCATGGACTATTTCTCCACCACGCCGGAGGACGTGGTCATCACGGACCTGGAGGCCAACATTGTGGACGGCGTCCGCAAGCCCTCCAGCGAGTGGGCGCTGCACACCGCGTTCTATCGCCACAAGCCCCACGCCAGGGCCGTGGTGCACACCCACTCCATGTACTGCACCACCTTTGCCGTGCTGGGCCAGCCCCTTCGGGCTGTCCACTATGCAATCGGCGACACCGGAGCAGCCACCGTCCCCTGCGCGCCGTACCGCCTCTTCGGCACAGCGGAGCTGGCAGAGGCCGCCATAGAGGCCTGCGGCGGCAGCGACGCCGTTCTGCTGGGCAACCACGGCCTGGTGGCCTGCGGCAGGGACCTCAAAAGTGCTTACGGCCTGGCCTGTAATCTGGAGTACGTCGCGGAGCTGCAGTACCGGACCATGTGCATCGGCACGCCCAATATCCTGACGGATGAGCAGATGGCGGAGGTCATGGAGCGATTCAGGTCCTACGGCCAGCCCGGCAGCGGCAAGGCCGGATATTGAGCGGGGCGGAGGTCCCGCGGAGATCTTCACCAGCCTCCGGATGGCATTGAACACACCGGCATCAAATGCGATCTTGCAGGAGAGCCAGCCCCGCGCTCAGCAGGCGCGGGGCTGGCTTTTTGCCTGCGGCGGGGAAAGCCTCCTGAAGCGCCAAGGCAGACGCCCCTGTGAAGCCGTATCCTGGGAAAAATTTTCCCGGTCTCAAAATGCCGCGATACCTTGCAGCTGCCCATTCGTTACCTGTTGGTGCCTATGCCACAAGATTGTGCGTACTTTACGAAAGCCGCCTGCCGCGCTACCATGGGGGCACAGATCAGAAAACGAAAGGGTGTTCTCCATGAACGAAAAAGCAAAAAAATACGTGGACCTGTTCCGCCGGGTGAAGATCGCAGCCGCCGCCACGGTGGATGCGGAGGGCCATCCCCAGGCCCGGATCATCAACGTGATGCTGGCAGAGGACGATGGGATGTATATTGTCACCTCCAGAGGCAAGCCCTTCTACAAGCAGCTGGTGGAGACGGGAGAGATCGCCCTGGCAGCCATGTGTCCAGACTGCCAGTCCCTGAAATTCACCGGGAAGCTGCGGGTCGTGGACAAAAGCTGGGTGGACAAGGTCTTTGCGCAGAATCCCGGTATGAACGAGGTCTACCCCGGTGAGAGCCGCTATATCCTGGACGCCTTCCACATCTACGCGGGCCATGGCGAGTGGTTCGACCTGCTCCACTATCCCATCAGCCGGGAGACATTTGCCTACGGCGGGGACACGGAGGAGTACAACGGCTTTGTGATCCAGGATGCATGCATCGGCTGCGGCGCCTGTGCCTCAGCCTGTCCCCAGAAGTGCATCACTCCCGGAACGCCCTATGTCATCAACTGGGCGCACTGCCTCCAGTGCGGCCGCTGCGCGGAGGCCTGTCCGGCAGACGCAGTGCGCCGCCTGCACCCGTAAGCGGCTCATGGAACTGCTGCAAGGGATTTTGGGCCTGTACGCCCAGCGGGCAGACTGGTTCGCGGGATTGCTGCAGGCCCACATCGGCCTGGCTCTGACCGCCATCGCCATGTCCGGCATGATCGGTCTTTTGACAGGCATCTGGATCGCGGAGCATCCCCGTATCGCGCCGCCGGTGATGGGCGTCTGCAACGTGCTGTACACCATTCCCGCCATCTCCCTGCTGGGCATCCTGATCCCCTTCAGCGGGATCGGCAACAAGACTGCCGTTATTGCCCTGACGGTTTACGGCATCATGCCCATGGTGCACAACACCTACGTGGGACTCACCACACTGGACCCGGATATTCTGGAGGCAGCCAGGGGCATGGGCAGTACGGGGACACAGGCGCTGTTTCGGGTGAAGCTGCCCATGGCCGCCGGAGTCATCCTGGCGGGCGTGCGGAACATGGTGGTCATGACCATCTCCGTGGCTGGCATTGCCTCCTTTGTGGGGGCCGGTGGCCTGGGCGTGGCCGTCTACCGGGGAATCACCATTTACGATCCGGCCATGACGGCGGCGGGCAGCATCCTGATCGCCCTGCTGGCCATTGTCTGCGATCTGGCGCTGGGCGCGCTGGAGCGCTATTTCAAAAAGAGAGGAAGCTGAACTTATGAACATCCTGAATCGACTGCAGGCGGCCGTCCTAGCCATCCTGATGCTGGGCACCCTGACCGGCTGCGGCGGAGGCGCCGCCTCCGGAGGGGAGACCGGCTCTGGCGACCCTGTCCGGATCGCCACCAAGCCCATGACGGAACAGTACATCCTGGGAGAGATGCTGGGCCTTCTCATTGAGCAGGCCGGCTATGACGTGGAGATCACTAAGGGCGTGGGCGGCGGCACCAGCAACATCCAGCCCGCCATGGAGAGCGGAGAGTTCGACCTCTATCCGGAGTATACCTCCAGCGGTTGGGTACTGGTGCTGGACCACCAGGCCGAGGGTGTGGATGATGCAGAGATGTTCACCCGGCTTCAGCAGGAGTACGAGGAGAAGTTCCACATGACCTGGGTGGGGAAGTACGGCTTCAACAACACCTTCACCGTCGCCGTCCGGGGCGATGTGGCGGAGCAGTACGGCCTGGAGACCACCAGCGACCTGGCCGGGGCGGCCGGTGAGCTGACCTTCGGCGGAAACCCGGACTATCTGGAGCGGGAGGACGGCTTTCCAACCCTGTGCAAGACTTACGGCCTGGACTTCCGGAATGTGGTGGACATCGACATCGGCCTGAAATACCAGGCCCTGGCCGGCGGAGATATCGACGTGACCAACGCCTTCACCACCGACGCCCAACTGGCGAATCCGGACACAGACCTGGTGACGCTGGAGGATGACAAGCATCTGCAGGTGAACTACTTTTGCTCCACGGTGGTCCGCCGGGACGCATTGGAAAAATTCCCCGGTCTGGAGGAGGTGCTGATGCAGATGGACGGTATTCTCTCAGACGGGGAGATGGCCGCGCTCAACTACCAGGTGGAGGTGGAGGGCCGGGACGAGCGGGATGCGGCCAGGGACTTCCTGCTCCAGAAGGGCCTGCTGGAGGCGTGATATGACCCAGCCGATCATTCGCTTTGAAGGCGTCTCCAAGGCCTTCGGCACCCAGACCGTTCTGCGGGACTTCTCTTTGGATGTGGAGCCGGGCGCATTTGTGTCGATCATCGGCCGGTCCGGCTGCGGAAAGACCACCGTGCTGAAGCTGGTAAACGGCCTGCTGTCGCCGGACACGGGCCGAGTCCTGATCCAGGGGCAGGATGTGGCCCGAATCGACCCGGTGGCCCTGCGCCGCCGCATCGGCTACGCCATCCAGAACGTGGGCCTGTTTCCCCACATGACCGTGGAGAAGAACATTGCCTATGTGCCCGCCATCTCCGGCATGGAGGAATGGAAGGGGAAGCAGTGCAGAGAAAAAGTCGCTGCCCTGCTGAAGCAGGTGGGGCTGGACCCGGCGCTGGCGGGGCGGTATCCCCGCGCCCTCTCCGGCGGACAGCGCCAGCGGGTGGGCATCGCCAGGGCGCTGGCCGCCGGTCCGGAGCTTCTGCTGATGGACGAGCCTTTCGGCGCGGTGGACGAGATCACCCGGGGCCAGCTGCAGGATGAGCTCCTGCGCATCCACCGGGAGAGCGGCATCACCGTCCTGTTTGTGACCCACGACATCGCGGAAGCCCTGAAACTGGGGACCCGCACACTGGTGATGGACGCCGGGCAGATCCAGCAGTATGACGCGCCCAGCCGCCTCCTGGCGCACCCGGCCACGTCCTTTGTGGAGCGGCTGGTCCGCCGCAGCCGGGTGTTTCAGACCCGGGCGTAACGTCTCCGGCAGACCGGCCGTCCGCTGGAAATGGACAAAAGAGAAAAGAGGTCCGAAGGACGTACGTCCTTCGGACCTCTTCGCTTATGGGGATCAGCTTGCCAGCATGCTGGGCAGCCAGGTGACCAGCGGCGGGAACACCGCGCAAAGCGCGGTCACGATACAGATGATGATAATGAACGGTATAACGCCCCTGTAGACCTCCTGGATTTTGATGCTCGGAGGCAGGATGCCCTTCACATAGAACAGGGCGAAGCCGAAGGGCGGCGTCATGAAGCAGGTCTGCAGCAACGTGGCGCTGACGGCCACCAGCCACAGCCGGTCGAAGCCGAAGGTATCCATGATCGGCAAGAAGATGGGGAACACGATCATGACGATGCCCAGCCAGTCGATGAACATGCCCAGAAGGAACATGATGACCATCATGATGGCGAAGGCGCCCCACTTGCCGATACCCATGCTCAGGACCCAGTCCGCGATGATCTGGTCACCATCCAGAGACATGAACACGCCGGTAAAGGCAGCTGCGCCGAAGAGGATGATGAACACCATGGCGGTGGTTTTAGCGGTGTCGATCAGAGACTCATAGAGCATCTTCCAGCTGAACTGCTTGTAGAAGATCGCCAGGATCAGGGAGAACAGGGCGCCGATGCCCGCGGCCTCCGTGGGGGTGGCGATGCCGCCGAAGATGGAGCCCAGCACGCCGAAGATCAGAATCAGCGGCGGGATCAGGTTGATCAGGGAGCCGGTGATGCGCTTCTTCAGGGGCATCTCCGCCAGCTCCTCGGGACTCATGGCCGGGCCCCAGTCGGGATGGATGTGGCAGACCACCATCAGGTAGATGATGTATCCCAGGGACAGGCTCAGACCGGGGACCATGGCGGCGAAGAAGATCTTGCCGACGGAGACCTCTGCGTAAGAGCCCATGGAGACCAGCATGATGGAGGGCGGGATCAGAATGCCCAGGGAGCCGCCGGCGCACACCATGCCGCAGGCCAGGGAGGGTTTGTAGCCGCTGCGCAGCAGCACGGGGAGAGACAGCATGCCCATGGTGACAACGGAGGCGCCCACGATGCCGGTGGTGGCGGCGAACACGGTGGAAACCAGGATCACGGCCAGACCCAGTCCGCCCTTCAGGGGCCCCAGCAGGTAACGGATGGACTCAAACAGGCCGTCCGCCACCTTGGAGTGGGTCAGGAAGTTGGCCATCAGCACGAACATAGGGATGGCCACCATGGAGTAGCTTTGCATCTGGTCGTAGATCTTTGTCATGGCGATGGTGACGCCGGGGGTACCCCAGGCCAGCCAGCCGACGATGACGCCGGCGCCGCCCAGCACGAAGGCCAGCTCCTGGCCCAGGACAAGGCCCACGACCATCAGGCCGAACAGGCCGAGGATCAGCGCCACGCCAAGCGTGCCGGCGGGGATCTCAGCGGCTGCAACCAGCCCCTGCAGTTGTTCCAAAATCGCAGTCATCCCTGCGCCTCCTTTCCGTTCGCGGAAGCCGTGACGAGTCCCTCCACATGCTTGAGGATCTCAGAGACGGCCTGGATGGCGAGCAGCACCAGCCCCACGAACAGGCAGAGCTTCACCGGCCAGGTGGGCGCGGCCCACACGGAGTAGGTCTGCTCACCGGTGGTATACGCGTTCAGGAAGAAGGTCCAGCTGGCGGGAACGAGACCCATCAGGAAGGGGACCAGGAAGATCGCGTATGTGACGATATGCAGGATGTGCTGGACCCGGACAGGGAACATGGCGTAGACCACGTCCACCGCCACGAAGGCCTTTTTCTGAAGGCCGTACGCGCTGATCAGAATGATATAGCAGGCGAACAGCATCACGATCAGGTCCTGAGTCCAGATCTGCGGCCGGTTGAAAATACGGCGCAGGATGACCTCGCACATGATGACGGCAAGGATTGCCAGCGACAGGACGGAGAAGATCCGGCCCAGGAAGTCGTTGAACTTGTCGATGCCATTGTAGATTGCTTTGATGGCTTTCATCAGAAATTCACACCTCTTTCATAAACTCTCTCATCAGTTGTTGAAGAGGCGTTCATTCGCCGCGGTTGAAGCCGAAGCCGTAGTCGCCGGTCCAGTCGCGGTAGTTGTTGGCAGTCTCACGGTAGGCCTGCATGGACTCATAGACCATCTTGAAGTTGGGGTTGATCTCGCACTCCTCCTTATAGGTCTCGATGCAGGTTTCGCGGATAAGCTGCATGTCCTCGTCGGACAGGCTGGTGACCGTGACGCCCTGATCCTCGATCATCTGATTGGTGACGGTCATATCATTGTAGATGTAACGGGAGAGCTGCTCACCGCAGCAGAGGCGGGCGGCGCTCTCAAAGGCCACCTGATAGGCCTCAGGCAGGCTTTCCCAGGCCTGTTTGTTCACCATGACGCCGTTGACACCGGCGGACTGATACCAGGCGGGGGCGCACCAGTAGGGGGCGACCTCCTGCAGCTTCAGGGAGTCGTCGGCCTTGGGGCCGGAGAACTCGCCGCCGTCGATCACGCCGCGCTGCAGGGACTCATACAGCTCGGAGGCGGCCACGGTGGTGATGTTGATACCCAGCTTCTGCGCTGCCTTGCCGGCCATGACGCCGCCCAGGCGGATCTTCATGTGCTGCATATCCTCGATGGAGGTGATGGGGGACACGGAGCGGATGCCGGACTCGGAGGGGTTGGTAACCAGCGGGAAGTACTCCATGTTGTACTGGCCGTACATCTCCTTATAGCAGTCCATTCCGCCGGCCTCATAGATCCAGGTGTAGTAGTCCAGGGCGGTGAAGTCGTCCATGATAGTGGACAGCAGCTCAAAGGCCGTGTCCTTGCCGGACCAGTAGCCGCCCCAGTCGCCGCCGCACTCCACGGTGCCCTGGCTGACAAAGTCGAACAGCTGGCTGGCGGAGCACAGTTCGCCCTCGGAGTAATTGGTAATGATGAACCGGCCGTCGGTCAGCTGGCTCACCAGCTCCGCGAAGCGCTGGTCCACGGTGAAGTGGACGTTACCAGCGCCCCAAACGGAACCCATCTTCCAGGTCACGACAGGCAGGCTGCTGTCGCCGCCGGCAGCGGTGGCGTTCAGATTCGCGGTGTCCATGATGCCGCTGTCGGCAGATGCGCAGCCGGACAGCAGCACGGCGGGCAGCAGCAGCGCCATGGTCAGGAACAGTGCAAAAAATCTCTTTTTCATTTCGCTTTCTCCTTGGTCTTTCCTAATTTCACACAGGTGCAGGGGGAAGTCACTCAGTTCCGGGGATCGCCTTCTTTCCGTTGGCCGCAGGGCCGTATTCAAGAAGCTCCCGCTGTTCCGCCGGGGAGCGCGGGAGAACATCTTCCACAAGCTGGGCCGCCCATATTCTGGCGGCGGACATCAAAAGAGCCCGCTCTTTTCTGAGAGTCGGCTCTGCTTGACCGGAGGCTCCTCGCCGCGCTTGCGCAGCTGCCCGCGCAGGCGGCTCAGAGACACTGGGGACATACATAAAAAGGATGCGATGTGCTTGATGCTGACCACGTCCGCCAGCTCGGGATAGCGGCGGAGAAACCACTGGTACCGCTCCATGGCGGAGCTGATGCCGAGAAGGAGCTTCAGCTCCCGTTCCAGCTTCAGTTTCTCCAGCAGGTAAGAACTATACAGCTGCTGCAGCTCTGCGGACTGCTGGAACTGCTCCGCAAGGAGCTGGGTAGGGATGGACAAGAGCACACAGTCCGTCACCGCCTCAAAGTTGATCGGGAAGGAAGCTGTCAAGATGCTGAGACTCAGCACGGCCTCTCCAGGCCGGTAGAGGAAGCAATCCGTGATATCCCGCCCTTTTTCATCCGTCAGGTAACCCCGAATGACTCCGCTGACCAGAAACGGGATCCAGTCAGAGCAGGCGTCCGGCTTGGCGACAAGCTGCCTCTTTTTGCAGGAAAAAAGCCTTGAGGCATCTGCGAGACTGGCGGCCAGATCTGTATCCTCAAGGTGGAGGATCTCCTCCAAACAATCCTGAATATGCATCGCATCTTCCTTTCTTTCGCCGCAATTATACAAAATTGCAGGGAAGATTGCATTAACACAGGTTAATTTTTCTGTCCTCAAACAGAAAAAAGTTAACATTTTATTCAAAAATTTTTTAAATGCAAGAAACGGATGACACACAGAAGGCTATCCTGGGAATCACCTGGGTGGAGAGCGGAATTTCTGTTGAAAATCTATTGACATCGTGTCAGAATACGGCTATAATGCAGATACTGACACTATGTCAATAAGGAGACCTGCAATATGAGAGCGAATGTCTATTTCACAAGGGAGATCACGCCTGAAAAAGTAGTGGAGCTGTATCGTGCCCTGGGCGTGGAGCTGCCCGGCAAGGTGGCCGTGAAGGTCCACTCCGGGGAGAAGGGCAACCAGAATTTCCTGCGTCCGGAATTCTGGTGTCCCATGGTAGAGGAGGTCCACGGCACCATCGTGGAGTGCAATACCGCCTATGGTGATGCGGCCGGCGGTGTCCGGGATCATACGGAGTCCCACCGGAAGCTGCTGCAGGAGCATGGCTGGACCAAGTACTTCGACGTGGACCTGATGGACGCCGAGGGCCCCGACGTGGTGTGGCCCATCCCCAATGGCAAGGTCCTGAAGGAGAACCACGTGGGCAAACACATCCTGCATTATGACTCCATGCTGGTGCTGGCCCACTTCAAGGGCCACCCCATGGGCGGCTACGGCGGCGCCCTGAAGCAACTGGCCATCGGCTGCGCCTCCCGGGCGGGGAAGGCGCTGATCCACTCCGCCGGGAAAACCGATGACCGCTTCAAGACCTGGGAGCAGCACGCCAGCTCCGTGGTCTTTCCAGAGGCCATGGCGGATGCTGCCTCCAGCGTGATAGAGCACTTTCGGGGCAAGATTGCCTTCATCAATGTGATGAAGAACCTGTCCGTGGACTGCGACTGCTGCGCCGTGGCCGAGGATCCCTGCATGAAGGACATCGGCATCCTGGCCTCTCTGGACCCAGTGGCCATCGACCAGGCCTGTATCGACCTGGTAATGCAATCCGATGATCCGGGCAGGGAACACTTCATGGAGCGGGTGAACAGCCGCAACGGCATCCACACCATCGAGGCCGCAGCGGAATTGGGCTTCGGCTCCCGGACGTATGATCTGACCGAACTGTAAGCATTGAAAGGAGCAACCTGCAATGAGCAAGATATTGATCGCCTATTTTTCCGCCAGCGGCGTCACGGCCCGCACGGCGAAGGAGATGGCAAAGGCCGCTGGAGCGGATCTGTATGAGATTTGTCCGGCAGAGCCCTATACCGCTGCGGACCTGAACTGGATGGACCAGAAGAGCCGCAGCACGCTGGAGATGAACGATCCAGCCTGCCGCCCCGCCATCGCGGCACCGGCGGCGGATCTGGACCAGTACGACACCGTGTTCGTCGGCTTCCCCATCTGGTGGTATGTGGAGCCCCGTATCGTGGACACGTTCCTGGAGAGATATGATTTTTCCGGCAAGACGGTGATTCCCTTCGCCACCTCCGGCGGCAGCGGGATCGAGAAGGCGGAGCGGAGCCTGAAGTCCCACTGTCCCCAGGCCAACTGGAAGAAGGGCAAGCTGCTCAACCACATGGATGCGGCCGCCTGGACCAAAAGCGTGCTGAATTCGGGGTGCTGAAGCGCCGGGGCCGCAGGGCACCGGCCTTGAGCAGGCGTTCCCAATACCCGGCACATCCGGCTGGGTGAGAGCTGTGGACGGACGCCCCGTGTTCTATTTGACACAGCGATGGGAAACCGGTATCATGTGTTTGAACAGCACTGGGACCATAGGCGCGGAATGCGTGCCGGAAACCCATGGAAACAAGAGAGGGAACTGCCATGCCGAGAGGATCAGAAGAGCTGACGAACGCGCGGAAAGCGGAGATTGTCAATGCCTGTGCCGTACTCTATGAGACCAGGAGCTTCAAGGAGATCACGCTGAAGGAGATCGGGGAGAAGACCTCTTTCACCAGAACGTCGATCTATAACTATTTCCAGACAAAAGAGGAGATCTTTCTGGCTCTGTTCCAGCGGGAGTACGAGGCATGGATCGAGGATCTGGACGCCCTGCGCTGCGGACACCGGAAGCTGTCCGTGGATGCTTTCTCCGACGAGCTGGCCCGCACACTGGAGCGGCGGGAGCGGCTGCTGAAGCTGATGGCCATGAATCACTATGATATGGAGGCCAACAGTCGGATCGAAAATCTGGTGGCGTTCAAGAAGGCGTATGGCGGCTCCCTGCTGGCCGTGACCCACTGCCTGGAGAAGTTTTTCCCCCGGATGACGGATGAGGACGTGCAGGGATTCCTCTATGCTTTTTTCCCGTTCATGTTCGGTATTTACCCCTATACCGCAGTAACGGAGCAGCAGCGTACGGCTATGGAGCTGGCGGGCGTCGGCTATGTCCGGCTTTCTGTCCGGGAGCTGACGCGGTCGTTTACCGCCAAGCTGCTGCAGGGATTTCAAATGTGAGGGAGGAGGTCCGCCGGACCCGGCGTTCCGTTTCCTGTCTGAATGACAGCCCTGCGCCGGACCGGCGCGGGGCTGCTTTTCTTGGGTGGAAGCGGCGGAAGACTGTGGGGATGCTGCCTTTCCGACAGGAGCTGCCGGGAAGGGAGCTGAAATCCTGGAGGGCCGGTTGGAAGCACCCGGACGCTGCGGCCCGCTGGCCCATGCGCCCGCCTCCAATCAAGCATAGAAGGCCGCCCTTGTAGGTGCCCGGGACCGTTTCTCAAACCGGAAGGGTGCCATGATCCACCCCGGTATGTTACCGAAAAAGACTGCGGCTCCGCATTTTGGGGTTTCCATTTTGGGAAAATTGGGCTATGATGAAACAAAATGGGCCCCGATACCAGCACAGGGCAGAAAGGCGTTCCTATGGATATCAAACAGTTGTATTATTTTACGGCGGTGGCACAGGCGGGCAGCTACTCCAAGGCAGCAGAGAGTCTGGCAGTGTCGCAGCCCACGCTGTCCGTCACGGTCAAAAAACTGGAGGAGGAGCTGGGTGTTCAGCTCTTTTACGCCTTCAACCGGGAGCAGCACCTGACCGACGAGGGTCTGCGCCTGTGGACCAAGGCCAAGCAGATCCTGGACCTGTATCAGGAGACGCTGGACGATATGAAGACCACCAACAAAAACAGCTCCGGCAAATTCACCCTGGGCCTCTCTCCGCTGTTCGGCGCCTGCTTTTTCGGTGACTTGATCCCCAATTTCTCCATGGAGTATCCCAATATTGAGATCAAGATGATTGAGGACGGCGCCTACCGCATCGACCAGCGGATCGAGCGCGGCGAGGTGGATATCGCCGTCACGCTCAATTCCAAACGCCTGTCCTCCTTTGCTTACTGTCATTTTTCCACCCAGAGGAACGTGGCGCTGCTTCACAAGAGCCACCCGCTGGCGAAGGAGCCCTCCGTCACGGTCTCCCAGCTCCGGGATGACTCTTTCGCCATCTTCAATCAGGACTTCATTCTCCACGAACAGATCGTGGACGCCTGCCATGCGGCCGGTTTCCGGCCGAAATTCGCCCTGCTCAGCTCCCAGTGGGATTTCATGGTGGAGCTGGTGTCAAAAAACCATGCGGTTTCCATCCTGCCCAAGCCGGTGCTGGACAAGCATCCGGATCCCAACGTGTGCTGCGTGCCCATGAGCGACAGCATGAAATACTGGGACATCGTGCTGGCCTGGAACAAGGACAAGTATATGCCGAAAGCCTGCGCGCTGTTTCTGGATTACTGCAAGCACCATCTCCCGCCGGATGACCTTTAAGACGGGTATTGAAGCGAGCTATTATTTTTTATAATAATATTTTTTGAATAATATTATAGAATTGGAATTTTTACAATAAAAATTCTATATAATTTTTGATAAATTAAATTATTGAAATTTATATATTCTTCCGCTATGATAAACATTGGAAGCACTGCCGGCCGGCGGCTTTTCTGTGTGAACCCCGGATCCGTCCAGAGTTGTAGCCTGGACCAGATCTACATTCTGATAGCGGGAGGAAGAAAGCCTTTATGTTAAGTTTGGTTGGCATTATTGTCGGCCTTGCGCTGCTGATCTTTTTGGCATTCCGTGGAAAATCCCTGCTTTGGGCCGCTCCTGTCTGCGCGCTGCTGGTGGCCTTCACCGGCGGGCTGGACATGTTTACCGCCTATACGCAGAACTACATGGAGGGTATGGTCGGCTTCGTCAAGGAGTGGTTCCCGGCGTTTATGCTGGGCGCGATTTTTGCCAGATCATGCAGGATTCCGGCGGCGCGGTCTCTTTGACGAAAGCCGTTGTAAAGCTGGTCGGGCGGGACAAAGCGATCTTTGCCTCCGTCCTGTGCGGCGGTGTGCTGGCTTATGGCGGGATCTCAGGCTTCGTCATCATTTTCTCCATGTATCCCATTGTGCTGGGGCTGTTCAAGGAGGCTGACATTACCCGGCGCCTGATTCCGGCCACGATTATGACCGGCGCTTTTACCTTTGCCATGAGCGCGATGCCCGGCACGCCGACGATCCAGAACCTGATTCCCACAGAGTATTTCGGAACCACCGCCACGGCGGCGCCTGTGATCGGGATTGTGTGCACCATCATCATGTTCGTGGGTCCTGTCCTGTGGCTGAGCTGGCGGGCCAAGAAGTTCCGTGCCGCGGGCGAGGGGTATGACGAACCGGATGAGATGCCGGAGGAGGTGCCGGACGATAAGCTGCCCCCGGCCTGGTGCTGCTTTATCCCCTTTGTGGTCATTGTGATCCTGCTGAATGTGTTCAAGATGAACATCGTGGTGTGCCTGCTGGCGGGGATCCTGCTCTCCCTGGTGTTCCTGTTCCTGATGGGAAAGGTGCGGGGCAGTGTGTATCTGACCAATGTAGGTGAGACCTGCAACAAGGGCTGCCAGAGCGCAGTGTCCGCCATTATGAACACCGCGGCAGCGGTAGGCTTCGGCTCCGTTGTGAAGATTACCCCGGGTTTTGCGTTCCTGTCCGAGCTGGTTTTGGGAATCGGCGGCAGTCCCCTGATCGCAGAATCCATCGCCATCAATGTCCTGGCTGGTGCCACAGGCTCCGCCTCCGGCGGTCTCCAGATCGCCCTGGACGCTCTGGCGGATAACTTTATTCAGATGTCCCAGACCTCCGGCATTCCTCTGGCGGTGTTCCACCGGGTTGGCTCCATCGCCTGCGGCGGACTGAACACCATGCCCCATGACGGCGCGGTGGTCACCTATCTGTCCTACTGCAAGATCTCCCACAAGCGCGGATACTTCGATATGTTCATAGTGGCCGGCGCAATTCCCATCCTGGCCAATATCGTTGCCATCATTCTGGGTACCATCGGCATCGTCTGACGCTTCGGACGAGATCAAGATACAAGATAAATGATTGAGGAGGAAATCATGATGACTATGAAATCCGCATTGATTACCGGTGCTGCGTCCGGTATCGGCAAGGCCTGCGCCGAGCGCATGGCGCAGGAGGGCTACGGCGTCGTGGTGGCGGATGTGAATCTGCCCGCTGCGGAGGAACTGGCTGCCAAACTGGCAGCAGAGGGCCTCTCCGCCATCGCCGTCCACATGGATGTGGCCGATGAGCAGGAGGTGGAGGCTGGTTTTGACAAGATGATGGAGACCTACGGCTCCTGCGATCTGGTCATGTCCAATGCCGGTGTGCAGATCGTCCACCCCTTTGAGGAGTATCCCTTCGCGGACTGGCGGAAGATGATGGCCATTCACGCCGACGGCGCCTTCCTGGTGTCCCGGGCGGCTTACCGCCGGATGAAGGCCTCCGGCAAGGGCGGCCGGATCGTGTTCACCGGCTCCGTACAGTCCTTCGTGGGCTCCAAGCTGAAAGAGCCCTACAACTTCGCCAAGCACGGCGTGGCCGGACTGGCAAAAGCCATCGCCCGGGAGGGCGCCGAGTACGGCATCTACACCTATACCATCTGCCCCAGCTTCATCAAGACGCCGCTGGTGGAAAAGCAGATCCCCGAGCAGGCGGCTTCCCTGGGCATTACGGAGGAGGAAGTGGTGAAGAACATCATGCTGCGGGATACCGTGGACGGGGTGTTCACCACGGTGGAGGATGTAGCCAACACGCTGGTATTCCTGTCCAAGGATCAGGGCGCTCTGACGGGCCAGTCCCTGCGGCTGACCCACGGCTGGGCCATGATGTAATAGAATCATAGGAATCATAAAAGGAGGCAGCTATGGAACGAATTGCGGTTTATGGAGCGGGCACCATCGGTTCCTGCCAGGCCACGCTCATCATCGGCAACGGCCTGCCCTGCACGGTCATCGGACACTCGGAGCGGGGGCTGGAGCGGTGCCGGAAGTCCATCGAGCAGAACTGGGATGACCTGATCGCCGAGGGCCTGGCTACGGAGGGCAACAAGCAGGCCGCCATGGCCCTGGTCACCATCACCAACGACCCTGCCGCTCTGCAGGAGCACACCTTCGTCTTCGAGGCAGTGGCGGAGGGCACTGAGGAGAAGCGGGCCGTCTATGAGACCATCGAGCAGAACGCTGCGCCCAACGTGGTGATCGCCTCCTGCACGTCCTCCATCGACGCAGAGATCCTGGCGGGGCTGGTTTCCCACCCGGAGCGTCTTCTGATCGCGCATCCGTTCCAGCCGGTGCACATGCTGCCCCTGGTGGAGGTGGTGCGCCACGAAAAGACGGCGGAGGACACAGTGACCCGTACGCTGGCGCTGCTGGAGACGCTGCACCGGCAGGTAGTGGTGCTGAACCGCAGTGTGCCCGGCTTCCTGGTGAACCGTTTTGCCCAGGCGCTGTTCCGGGAGTCCATCTACCTCATTGAGCAGGGAGTCACCACCGCGGCGGACATTGACCGGGCGGTGAAGTACGCCGTGGGAATGCGCTATGCATCCATCGGCCTGCTGGAGTATTTCGACGCCGTGGGATACGAACTGGAGAGCGCCATTGCAAAGAACGTCTATCCGGACCTGTGCGGCACCCGGGAGCTCCAGCAGCTGGTGCTGGACGGCCTGGCCACCGGCAAGACCGGGCAGGCGGCGGGGCAGGGCCTGTACGACTGGTCTCAGAAGGACGCGGACGACTTCCGCCGCCGTAAGCAGAGCCCGTACTTTGCGGGCGTTAAAGAGTGGGCCATGCCCGATGTGAAGTGACCGCTCGCAGCTGATTCAAAAGCAGAAGGACAGGCATCCGGAATCTCCGGATGCCTGTCTTTTTGGAAAGAGGGGAGCACACTGCGGCGTGCCGGGCTCTTTGCACACATGCCGTCCTGCCTGGAACGGTTTTCCACTTTCCGGATACGGAGCCGCCTGATCCCACAGGCCGGATTCGGAGAGGAGGACAATTGTTTCCATCAAAACGAAAATATTACTGTGCTTTAATTGGCGAAAAGTAAAATTACATTACAGGAAATTCGCCCTTCTCCCATGCGGCGCGGACGGAGGCGGCCTGTTCAGTGCTGCCGCTGGCCCTCGGGCCGAACCGCCAGCAGGACCACGCCGCTCGCCAGCAGGACGAACTGGACGAAAAGAACGGCCGCCGGCAGCGTAAACGCCGGGTCCAGTGTCCCCAGGGTCAGGGGATACTGGGCGAAGAGGCGCCCGTTCCACAGCCCCAGCGATTCCGGCAGGGGGAGCGCCAGACAGACGGGAGAAACCAGCATCCAGACATAGAGCAGCCAGGGCCGGAGCATTCCCAACAGCCAGCCGCTGCCCAGTGCGAACACCAGCGGAGGGACCAGTGTGACCAGCGTGGGAAATACCAGGCCGCTCCAGCCATACCAGCCGAAATAGATCCCATAGAAGCAGGCGGCTTCTGAGATGCAGGCCAGCGCCAGCAGGGCGGTGCCGGTCAGAGCGGCGGCGCACCGGGCCAGGGCGTACCGGCGGGGCGGAAGGGGAGCCGCGTCTGTGAGCACTGCTGCCCGTCGGGCTTTTTCCGAGGTGAAGAAGGTCAGGAAAAACAGCGCCCCGATCCAGAGCAGCGGGAGCATCCGGCTCAGAAAGTCCCCGAAGCTCCAGGGGGAAAAGGGGGCGGTGTGGGACACCCCGAGGATGGTCACGCGCCGCAGCACCTGCCAGCCGTAGAACAGGAGCACCAGCACAAGCCCGGCGAAAAATTTGTTCCACAGCAGGCGCTTGCACTCATAGAGAAAAATTTTACGCAAGGTTCAGGTCCTCCTCTGTCAGCCCGCAGGCGTTTAAAAAGTCTTGGTAGGTCAGATAGGGATACATGGGATCCAGCTCCCGGTTGAACAGGCCGCGGAGGATCCGGTCCATGGCCTCCTCGCCGCCGACCAGTTGCTCCGCTTTCAAAATCTTCAGGGGCATTTCGCAGTACTGCCGCACATAGCGGAGGCTGTTGGAGATCTCCAGCCGCTCCTCTTCGGGCAGCGCCTCCAAATAGTCCGGATTGCGGACATAGAAGTTCAGGTAATAGTTGTCCACCGCCTGCTGCCACTGGTCCACATAGTGCTCCTGTGCGTAGGATGGGCCGTATCGCTCCTTGACAATACGGTAGGTGGTGTAGACCGTCAGGCCCTCTGCCGACCAGAGGCTGCTTTCATCCGACGCATCAAACATGTTTCCAAGGCCCCACCACTGATGGACCAGTTCGTGGATCATGACTTCTCCGGCTCCGCCGCCCTTGCCGGTATCGCTCAGATTGTCGGCGGTGAAGTCTGCCTCGTCCAGCAGACTGGCGCCGTTTGCGGCGTAGCCGCCGCCGGTCACCCGGCTCTGAATGAGCTTCAGGGTATCGCCGGTGCCGAAGGACAACATGCCGTAGTGCGCTGTACAGTAGTCCACCACCGACTTCACGGCCTCCGCCGCCCCGGCGGCCTCCATGACGGCCTGATGCTTGCGGCCGTAGTAGAATTCGATGTCCATGCCGCCGGCCTGGATATCCTGGCGGATGTAGTCCCCGGCATAGAGAATGCCGCCGGCGCTGTTGGAGTCATAGCGCCAGGTTTTTGTGCCGTCTGTCTGTTCTGCGACGACCTCCGCCTTGCTGGCCCCGAAGGGGATGACCGACATGGACGCGGGAAGCGTGATCTCGATGGTGGTGGGATAACCGTTTTCCCCCGGCAGCACGTTTATCAGGCGGGGAGACAATCCGGCATTTTCCAGGCATAGGTATTCAGAGCTGATCTCCGTGCCGCCCTGCATGATGGACACATTCCGGTTTTCCCGGGGAAAGCCACCGTAGTCCATAGTCAGTTCGATCTCCCGGTCCGACGGGAGGGCCACCTCCAGCATGGCCTCGTTGTACTCCTGATAGTCGCTCACAGAGAAGGGCACTTCGGCGCCGTTGACCCGCACGTTGGAGATGGTATAGCCCGGATTGACGCCGAAGGCCGCTGTCCACGCCTGCCCGGAGGTGTTCCGGAACCGGTAGGCCGCCGTGCCAGAGACCGTCCCAGCGGTGGTGTCCGGGAATACCTGGGCGCTGCGGCTGGTGCAGACCACATTCTCCGCATAGGGAACCTGGTAGAAGTCCATAACCGTCTGGTCGGGGTTGCTGCGGTCCACCAGGGGCTGGGCGGCATAGGCAAAGCCGGAACAGGCCAGAAGCGACAGGGCGATGATAGGCCGGTGGGCCCGCCGCACGCTCCGGGCCAGAGAGCCGGGCAGCCCCTTCCCGTACTGCCGGATGCAGAGATACGACACCGTCCAGATCCCCGCTAGGGCCGCCAGCCAGGTGAGCCGCATCCAGGCTACGGACCGAAAGATACGGAAATTGGAGAAATCGTCCGACAGCGCCCACACGCAGGGGTTCAGCCAGCAGAGCTGCCAGTTGTCCGCCCAGACAGTCAGGCTCAACGCCGCAAAGGCGGCAAAGAGCACCAGGGACAGGTCCGCCCGCCGAGTATATTGATAGGCGGCAGAGGCAGCCAGAATAGACAGCGGGAGCGCCAGTCCCATGAACAGCAGGTACGCCAGGACATAGTCGCCCCCGTCAAAGATGGAGCCGATCAGCCCACAGCTGATGGGAAGCCACACCAGCATGGTGAGGACCAGCGCCAGTCCGGCTGCCGCCAGCAGGGCCGGCAGGCGTACCAGCGCCGCAGCTAGAGGAGAAACAACCGCATTGGTGAGCACCTCCACACGGCTGCGGCCGGCCCGGTCCAGCTCATATACTGTGAGCAGGCCGAAGAGAATACCGCCCGCCGCCCCTCCGGCCAGGGCCGGATTGGCCAGGTACATGGAGAGCATGGTGCTGGCAATGGCCGGCTTGTAGAGGACGAGTCCTACTGCGGGGGAGATGACGGTCAGAAGAACGATGAGCCAGGTCATGCGGCTGTGCAGAAGCCGTCCCAGCTCCAGGGGGAACAGACGCAGGAGCTTCATTGTACCGCCTCCCGTGAGATGAGATAGAGGTAGGCGTCCTCCAGAGACGGTTCCGACCGCTGGACATAGGCGGGCAGCGCGTCCGCCACTGCGCGGCATCGGACGCCCTGGCTGGTGTTGACCCGGGCGGTGATGTGCAGGCCCTGCTCCTGACCGGCTTCCCGTTCCCAGAACACGCCCACATGGCCCTCTGCCGCCTGAATCAACTGCTCCGGCGTGCCGGTGAACAGGATTTGCCCGTGGTCGATGACCACCAGCCGGTCACACACCGACTGCACGTCCTCGATAATGTGGGTGGACAGCAGTACCAGCCGGTCCTGGGCCGTGCGGGAGAACAGGTTGCGGAAGTGGATGCGCTCCTCCGGGTCCAGCCCCACCGTCGGCTCATCGAGGATCAGGAGGGGAGGGGCGCCCAGCAGGGCCTGGGCGATGCCCACCCGCTGGCGCTGTCCGCCGGACAGGCTGCGGATGCGGGCGCGGGCCTGCCCCTCCAGATTGACCGTCCGGATCACCTCGCGGACGGCTGTTCCGGAGTCCCGCAGCCCCTTCAGGGCGGCCATATAGTCCAGGAACTGGGCCACGGTGAGCTCGTTGAACAACCCGAAATCCTGGGGAAGATAGCCCAGCTGGGCCTTCAGCTGCCGCTCCGTCTTGAGAAGGGGCTGTCCGTCCACCAGAATGGAGCCGGATGTGGGGAGCAGGGCGGCCACCAGCAGCTTCATCAGAGTGGACTTGCCCGCGCCGTTTGGCCCCAGCAGGCCGATGAGGCTGGGAGACCGGAGCTCCAGACTCAGGTTCTGCAGGGCCTGTTTTCCGCTGGGGTAGGTCATGCTGACGTTTTGAATGTTGATTTCCATGTGATCGGGATCCTTTCTGCTTGGGATACGGAAAGGATACCATGGCTGTGTGGAGGGGAGTTGGAGATTATGTGTGGTTTGTGTGGAGAAGCGGACACCGGGAAATATCTTGCAAAAAGTCCGCCGCAGAACACTTCTGTTTTGCGGCGGACTCGTTTTCTTCCATATAGATTGGCGGAGCAGTCAGGGATGCAGGGAATAGAATTTGTTCAGACGCTCGGCCAGCGCCTTTGGGTTTTCTTCATTCACAACATGGCCGGTATGTTCGATAAGCTGTAATTCCGCGCCAGGGATGTTCTGCGACAGGTATTGGGCGGAGCGGATATTCGAACGGTCCTTTTCCCCGCAGATGATGAGGACGGGACACCGCATACCGCGCACTCTGCCGCTGAAATCCAGCTTCTTCATGGAATTGCCCAAGACAAACGTGCTCTCTTTATCAAAGGCCATGGTGTCAAAAACGGATCTGGGCAGAAAGCGGAAAATCAGGTTTTGGATACCGAACGCCGCCTTGGGAATTTTATGAGGCGTCCCGATCAGGACCAGCGTTTTTACCTTTTCGGGGAAGTCCAGCGCATAGTTCAGCGCCAGGATACCGCCCAGTGAAAGACCGCACAGATGGACCGCTCTGCCGACGTGATCACAGTATTCTGCAAACGCCCCATAGAGGCTCGGATAGCTTGCTGTTTTCCCGGCAAGCAGGGCACACAGGTCCGGACACAGCAGATCCTCTTTGCCGTCCATGCAGGAGACCGTTTCCTTCCAGCTTGCCGCCTTGTGTCCAGAACCATGAACCAGGATTTTTTTCACCATACGCAACCTCCTCGGCCTGATCTATGCAGCTTCTCCGCTTGTACGATGTCTCAGCGTATACTTGAAACGGTCACATCTGCGGAAGAAAGTCCGGAATGGGCAGAAAACTAAAACCTTACAGTCGCTTTTACCCCTTCCTCCGTATTCTCAATGGTACACACCGCGCCGTGCCGGTCCAGGATCATCTTCACCAGATAGAGCCCCAGTCCGCTGCCGCCGGTGCTCCGGTTCCGGGAACCCTCCTCCCGGTAAAAGGCTTCAAACAGGTGGGGCAGGGCATCTCCGCTGATCCGCGCTCCGGTGTTCTCCACACTCAGGGCGGGGCGGCCCTCCAACCGGCCGCACCAAACCCGGATTTCCGCCCCCTCCGGCGAGTAGCGGGAGGCGTTGGAGAGCAGGTTGCCCACGGCCTTCCCCAGCAGGGAGGCGTCTGCGGGCACGGTAATCCCCGGGGTCAGTGCGGACACCAGCTGCTGGCCCCGCTGCTCCAGCAGCTCCCGGTCCAGAGCCAGTTGCTGCGCCATCAGGGCGGACAGGTCCACGGGCTCCTGCCGGACGGCGGCAGATCCGGACTCCATGCGGGAGATGGACAGCATCTCGCCGATCAGGCGCTCCATCCGGCCGGTTGTCTGGAGAGAGCGGAGCAGGTACTTGTCCCGGTCCTGATATACGCCGACGCCCTCCAGCATCCCGGCCAGCTGTCCCTTCAAAATGGTGACGGGCGTCTTCAGCTCGTGGGAGGCGGCGGAGAAAAAGGCCATCCGCTGTCGGTCCAGCTCCCGCTCCCGGGCCACCTCCCCCCGCAGGGCCTGGTTGGCGGTCTCCAGGTCGGTGAGGGCGGCAGACAGCCGCCGGGCCATTTTGTCCAGACTGCGGCCCAACTGGCCGATCTCGTCCCGGCGCCGCTCCCCGCACACCCACTGGAGGTCCAGCTCCGCCATCCTGCCAGCGATGCCGTTCAGCCGCACGATGGGCCGGGTGATATACCGGGAGTACCCGAACGCACACAGCAGGGAGAAGGCCAGCAGCGCCAGAGCCAGCCAGGGGGCCACCCGCCCCAGGGCCTCCACCGCCTGGTTGGCCAAGCGGAGCTGAGGGGAGACCAGCAGCTGGTAGGTCCCCTCCTGGTCGGCAAAGGTGATCTGGGTGGTGAGGATCCCCGTCTGAGTGGCGGTCACCACACCGTCGGCCCGGTCAATCTGCACCTGATAGGTGTCGGCCTCATAGGTCTGGACCGAGTTGTCCGCCCCGGACATGGTGACGGCCACCTGCCAGTCCTCCTCCGGCAGGACCAACAGGGAGCCGGTGTCCGCCTCCGCCCCGCCGGGGGCCGTCAGGGCTACCTCCGCCCCGCTCTCCCGGACAAAGGCGTCCAGGATGGGCCCCGCGTCGGCCAGATTGGTCTGCGCCAGCTGCTGGGTGAGGTCGGCTACCTGGGCCTGGAGCCGGTCGCTGATCACAGCGGTGTAGGTGATGGGGGTGGCCCAGGCAATCAGGGCGAAGGTGAGTCCCCCTGCCCCCAGCAGCAGCAGGAAGGTAAGCAGAAAAATACGCACCGTCAGGCTTTCAGCGAGTTTCCTTCGCAGCACGGTAGCCCACCCCTCTCACGGTTTCAATATAGTCCCGCCCCAGCTTGTGGCGGAGGTTTTTGATGTGGCTGTCCACCACCCGTTCATCCCCGAAGAAGTCGTAGCCCCACAGCCTGGAGAGCAGCATCTCCCGGGTGAAGACCCGCCCCGGCGCGGCCAGAAAGGTGCGCAGCAGCTCGAATTCCCGGGCCGTCAGATCCAGGGGACGGCCGTCCAGTGCAGCCTCCCTGGTGTCCAGGTCCACCACCAGATCCCGGTAATGCAGGCGGCTTTCCGCCGCTTCGCCGCTCCGGCGAAGGATCACCCGGATTTTCTCCAGCAGGACCGGCATGGAGAAGGGCTTGGTCACGTAGTCGTCGATATTCAGGCCGAAGCCCCGGAGCTGCTGCGTCTCTCCGTCCAGAGCCGTGAGCATCAGAATGGGCACCTGGGACTGGCGTCGGATCTGCGCGCAGACCCCGAAACCGTCGATTTTCGGCAGCATGATGTCCAGCAGGACCAGGTCAAAAGACTGGGCGCGGAACAGGTCCAGGGCCGCCGCGCCGTCTCCGGCCACAGCGGCCGCATAGCCCGCGTCCTGCAGATAGGCGCACAGCAGCTCCTGCAGCTCCGGCTCATCCTCCACGATCAGAATTCGTTTCATCAACAATCACCGGGAAAAAGTATAGCACAGGATTGTGAATTTATCATGGAGAATTTCATTTCCCCCTGTGTGGGGAACAGACCTCCGTTTCCAGCAGCGGCCGCCTGCTGCGTGACCGGTCCCATTGACCAGTGGGCACCGGAGCTGTGACAGGACGATTCCCAGATCCGGTTCGTGGGCTTTGACTTCTTCTGCATCCAGGTGTTCAACCCGCGTGAAAACTCCAAGGACATGATGACCATTGACAACCGACAGAAATGTGAACTCCCGGCTGAAGGCCCTCCCCGTGGACTGGAACTACACCATCCCCTTCGGCCCGCTCCACGCCCACGGGTCCGCAGTTACTGTCAAACGGTTCCTGAGCGCGGCGAGGGCGGTATTTTCCCTTTGATCCCGCTTCACGGGCTGTAACGGAAAGGTATATGCCCATAGCTTTTGAGGCTTCTCCGGAAATCTCAATTTTTTATAATAGCCCCAGAACGGCCGCTATGCGGGAAGAGAACGATACATAATTTGATTTTTGAAAATGGGACGCGGTTCATTTCCGGGGCCAGGTGTCTGAAGAAATATCTGGCCAGCTTTTTGAGAAAAACGGATCGAATATGCTGCTGGTCGCAGACAGCAGCGGTGGGGAGCGGGACGCGGAGCACGGGACGAAGTGCCCGCCAGGTCCACCTGCCCTGCCCCAGCAGCGAGGCGGCAGGCGGCCCGCCTGTGCCGAAAGCCCGCCTCGGGGGAGTCCACCGGCTGACCCGAAAGAAAAAAAGAGCGGCATATCCCTATGGATATGCCGCTCTCCTCTGCGCGAAGGCGCACCGGGGGAGACCGTTTCCGCCCGGTGCGCGTTTCTTATGGGATTTCCTCCGGTGCACGGAGCTATCCGGCTGCTCGGGGCGTCAGTTCTCCAGGTCCTCCTGCAGGGATTCCACCAGGGCGTCCGCCAGCTGATCCAGCTCTGCGGCCTTGTCCGCCTGAAGGGAGGAGGCCAGGGACAGCCGCTCGTTGAGCACCGTCATGTTCTTGAGTTCCTCGTCGATGAAGGCCTGCATCAGGTCTCCGGACTTGCAGGCCCAGGAGCCGTTCTCGATGATGGCGAAGGTGCGGTTCTGGAGGTTCAGGGCCTTCATGTCCTCCAGATAGCTCTTCATCACCGGGTAGATGCCCAGATTGTAGGTAACGGAGGCCAGGACGATGTGGCTGTACTTGAAGCTTTCGGCAATCAGGTAGGACACATGGGTGTTGGACACGTCGTACAGGGCCACGTCGGTGATGCCCCGTTCGCAAAGCTTGGCGGCCAGCGCCTGGGCGGCTGCCTCGGTGTTGCCGTACATGGAGGCGTAGACAATCAGCACGCCCTTGACTTCCGGCTCATAGCGGCTCCATTTGTCGTACTTGTCGATGAAGTAGCCCAGATCCTTCCGCCACACGGGACCATGAAGGGGGCAGATATACCGGATCTGGTCCAGGATGCCGCCGGCCTTGCCCAGCAGCAGCTGGATGTGGGGGCCATACTTGCCCACGATGTTGGTGAGGTACCGGCGGGCCTCGTCGATCCAGTCCCGGTCGAAGTTCACCTCGTCGGCAAACAGCTTGCCGTCCAGGGCGATGAAGGACCCAAAGGCGTCGGCGGAGAAGAGGACGCCGTTGGTGGTATCAAAGGTCACCATGGCCTCGGGCCAGTGGACCATGGGAGCTCCCACAAAGGTGACGGTGTGGTCGCCGAAGGAATAGGTGTCGCCCTCCTTGACCTGGATGCACTCGTGACCGTCCACATGGAAGCCGAACTGGCGCATCAGCATGAAGGCCTTCTCCGTGGAGATGATCCGGACCTTGGGATAGCGCAGCAGGATCTCCTCGATGGAGGCGCCGTGGTCCGGCTCCATGTGGTTGATGACCAGATAGTCCAGAGGCGTTCCGTTCAGCAGGTATTCGAGGTTCTCCAGCAGCTGGCGGCAGGCGGACCAGTCCACCGTGTCAAACAGGACGCTCTTTTCGTCCAGCAGCAGATAGGCGTTGTAGCTGACCCCCTTGGGGATGGGGTGGATGTTCTCAAACAGAGCCAGACGGTGGTCATTGGCGCCGACCCAATAGAGATTTTCGGTAACAGTTCTCACACAATGCATGAAGAAATCCTCCTTTACTCACAGATGACAGGCCGTTACGCCTCAATGAACTGGTCCTTGGGCTCCGCGCACTCCGGGCAGACCCAGTCCTCCGGCAGCTTTTCAAACAACGTGCCGGGGGCGATGTCACCGTCCGGGTCGCCCAGCTCGGGGATGTACTCATAGCCGCAGCCGCCGCAGACGTATCGCTTGCCGATGGGCTCCGGCTTGGGGAGACGGGGCCGCTTCATCTTCACCATGGGCGGCGCGGGCTGCTTTTCGCCGGTGTCCAGAGCAGCGGTCAGCAGGGGCAGAATCTCGTTCACATCCCCAACGATGCCATAGTCGCAGTTTTTGAAGATGGGGGCGCCGGCGTTGGTGTTGATGGCCACGATGGTAGAGGCGTCCTTGATACCCTTCAGGTGCTGCACCGCGCCGGAGATGCCGCAGGCGATGTACAGGTTGCCGGTGAACTTCTGACCGGACATGCCCACATAGCGGTTCAGGGGCACGTATTTCAGCGTCTCCGCCACCGGACGGGAGGAGCCGATGGCCGCGCCGGCGGCCTTGGCCAGATCCTCAATGAGCTTCATGTTCTTCTTGCCGCCGATGCCCTTGCCGGCAGAGACCACCCGCTCCGCCTGGGCGATGGGGGTGTCCAGGGGGATGCCCACAGTGAAGTCGTGGCCGTCCTTCTTCAAATGCTCCACCAGGGCGGCCACCTGCTCGGCGGGGGAGCCGTCCCGCAGGATGACCTTCTTCCGCACACCGGTGACGGGCGCGGGCTTCTTGGGCTGGCTGGAGGAACCGCCGGAACTCTTGGGGGCCTTGCCCAGGATATGGGAGGCGATGACCACCCGCTGGATCTCGTTGGTGCCCTCGTAGATGGTGGTGATCTTGGCGTCCCGGTAGGCCCGCTCCACCTCCATACCTTTCATGAACCCGGCGCCGCCGTGGATCTGCAGGGCGTCGTTGGTGACCTCCAGGGCGATGTCGGAGGCGTACATCTTGGCCATGGCGGACTCCATGCCGTAGGGGGCGTGCGCCTCCTTCAGCTCGGCGGCGGAGTACACCAGGAACCGGGCGCAGCGGAGCTTGGTGGCCATGTCGGCGATCTTAAAGGAGATGGCCTGCTGGAAGCCGATGGGCTTGCCGAACTGGATGCGCTCCTTGGAGTAGGCCACGGCGGCGTCATAGGCCCCCTGGGCGATGCCCAGCGCCTGGGCTGCGATACCGATGCGGCCGCCGTCCAGGGTGGACATGGCGATCTTGAAGCCGTCGCCCTCCTTGCCCAGCAGGTTCTCCCTGGGCACTTCCACATTGTCAAAGATCAGCTCGGCAGTGGAGGAGGAGCGGATGCCCATTTTGTCGTAGTGGTCGCCGAAGTAGAAGCCCTTCCAGCCCTTCTCCACGATGAAGGCGCTGATGCCCCGGGTGCCGATATCCGGTGTGGTGACGGCAAAGACCACATAGGTGTCCGCCTTGGGGGCGTTGGTAATGAAGATTTTGCCGCCGTTGAGGACATAGTGGTCGCCCTTCAGGACGGCGGTGGTCTCAGTGCCGCCGGCGTCGGATCCGGCGTTGGGCTCCGTCAGGCCGAAGGCGCCGATCTTCTCGCCCTTGGCCAAGGGCACCAGGTACTTGCGCTTCTGCTCCTCGGTGCCGTAGGCGAAGATGGGCCAGGAGCCTAAGGAGACATGGGCGGACAGGATGACGCCCGCGCCGCCGTCCACCCGGGCCAGCTCCTCCACGGCGATGGCGTAGCTCAGGGCATCCAGCCCGGCGCCGCCGTACTCCGCGGGGAAGGGGATGCCCATGAGGCCCATCTCGCCCAGCTTCCGGATGGCCTCGTCCGGGAACTCGTTCTGCTGGTCCAGCATGAACGCGATGGGTTTGATCTCCTCCTCCGCAAACGCACGGACTTTGGCGCGGAGTTCCTCGTGTGCCTGTGTGGTCTGAAACAGCATAGTCGTACCTCCTCTTTAATCTTGATAAAATTTATCAACTTTCAAGCAAAAGAAAAACTGTCAAATCAGGGGTCCGTCAAAATCTCCTGCAGGCTGTGGGCCCGCAGCTCCTCGTCCAGCTTGTTCTGAATCTCAGCCAGCTTGCAGTGCACGGTGCAGCCGCCGTGGCAGCTGCGCCAGGGGCATTGATACGCCGGATCCATGCAGGAGCTCAGATTCCCGCGTTCTCCCATGGCCTTCATCAGGTCATAGAGGCTGGTGCCGGTCAAATCCGCCGACAGCCGGCAGCCGCCCGCCGTTCCGCGGACCACCTCCACCAGTCCGGCCTTCTCCAGCTTTTTCAGGATTTTATAGGCAAAGGCCTGGGGGAGGAGTTCATCCTGTGCGATCTGTCCCGCGGTATGCAGTTTTCCATCCAACAGTGCCCGCAGGATGCGCAGGGCGTAATCTGTCTCCCGGGTAATGACCAATGCCGCGTTCTCCTTTTATGCGTCGTATTGTTAATTGGAGAATACCAATTTGGATATTTTTTGTCAAGTATCGGATGCAACCCTATAAAAAGTTTGGCAGTGTTCCATAAAAAACCAGTCGTGATTTTGATAAAATGCCGGGGCGGACGCCCTGGGACTCACGGTGGGCCCACCCGCCGGGGGACAGCCGGATATCGGTGTCGTTGCCGGGGAACACACTGTTCTGAAAGTCCGGCGCGGGGTCTGAGGGAACCGATTTCAGCAGGACGGCGATGCCGTTGTATTCAAACGTATTTTCGTTGTATAGGGAGTGGCCGGGAGTGCCATCGGTGCAGTTGAAACGGAACCGATTGCCCGTAAAGGTGCAGCCGGATGTGTGCTCCAGGCGGAGATCGAAAAGGCGGTGTCCCAGCCGGTGAAGGTGCAGCTGCTGACCGGCTCTACGACGGCGAGGTCTTCCGCTGTGAGCTGTGGCTGCTGTCCGCCTCTTGACAGCGGCGGGCGATCTGCTATAATTCTGATAAAGTTCGCACCATGCCTGCTGACAGGGGTGATAGCTGCAGCCCCTTTCGGGCGCCGGCCGCGAGTCGCGGCCGGTTGGCTGGATTCTGGCGTATGCGCTTCGCGCAGGCGAGCCCGCTTGCGGTATTGGAGCACACCTGCGATGTGCTGGAAGATACCGCCGCGCGGTTCCCCATACAAATTTGTATCGCTCCGCAGGCATGAGAAGGGAGGAGAGCACTTGATTGTCTATCGGGAGCTCTCCTCCCTTGTGCGGGATCTGGGGATCCCCGCCGGGACGCTGTATGCCGTCAGCAATACACTGGACCGCCATTACATCCGCAGGCAGCTCCCCAAGTCCTCCGGCGGTGTGCGGGAGCTGTCGGTCCCGGACCCGCTGCTGAAGCACATCCAGCGCCAGATCCTGCGGGTGCTGCTGGTCCACATGCCTGTGTCCCCCTACGCCATGGCCTATCGATACGGCGGCAGCACTCTGTGCAATGCTGCGCCCCATGTGGGAAAGCCCTGTGTTTTGAAGCTGGACATCCGTCATTTTTTTGACAGTATCCTGTATTCCGCTGTGAAGGAAACTGCCTTTCCAGCTGAGGTTTATGCAGAGAACTTACGTATTCTGCTGGCTATGCTGTGCTACGGGTGGGATCGGCTGCCCCAGGGGGCGCCCACATCCCCCTGCATCACCAATATCCTTATGCGGGACTTTGACAACGAGGTGGGGGCCTGGTGCCGGGAGAGGCAGATCGCTTACACCAGGTACTGCGACGACATGACGTTCTCCGGCGATTTCGCCCGGGATGAGGTGCTCCGGTGCGTGGAGCCCCGGCTGCGGGCGCTGGGGTTCTATCTCAATCCCGGAAAGACAAAATGGCTCCCGGCAGACCGCCGGCAGCTTGTGACAGGTATTGTGGTCAACAAAAAGTGCAATGTCCCGTCCGAAGAGCGCCGTGCACTGCGCCAGGAGCTGCATTTCTGCCAAAAATTTGGCATCTCCGGCCACATGGCGCGAGCCGGGATCGACGGACCGGAGGACCGCTACCTGGCTCAGCTCCTGGGCCGGGTCAACTACCAGCTGCAGATCACGCCGGGAAGGCGGGAGCTGCAGGAAGCCCGGGACTGGCTGATCAAAGCACAGCCGCAATACGGCGGAGGGCGGGAGACATCTCCGGCAGAAAAACAGATATTGTGACATGGAAAAAGCGGGAACATCATGTAGATGTTCCCGCTTTTTCGGCTTTTTCCGAAGAGCTCGGGAGAATATCCCCGGCACATAAACCGCCGTCTGCAAGGTAAAATAAGGAGGATCTTTTGTTGAGGAGGTCTGCAAATGTCTGAACTTACGATTTCCAGTGAACGACTCACAGCCTTTGCTGCGCACCTGCGTGCCGAGGAGCGCAGCCCCGGCACCATCGAGAATTACCTGCGCCACATCCGGGCATTCGCCGTCTGGCTGGACGGCTCTCCGGTGACAAAGGAGACGGCGGCAGCCTGGAAAGAGCATCTGCTTACGCAGGACTATGCGCCGGCAACGGTCAATGCCATGCTGGCGGCGCTCAACGGCCTGTTTCACTTTCTGGGCTGGGACGGGTGCCGGGTAAAATTTCTGAGAGTCCAGCGCCGGCTGTTCCGGGACGCGGGCCGGGAGCTGACACGTCCGGAGTACGAACGTCTGATGGAGACGGCCCGTTCCAGAGGACAGGAGCGGCTGGCGCTGCTTATGGAGACGATCTGCGCTACCGGCATCCGTGTCTCCGAAGTGCAGTATATCACCATGGAGGCAGCAAAACGGGGCCGGACGGATATCTTTTTAAAAGGGAAAATCCGAACCATCCTCCTGCCGGAAAAACTTTGCCGGAAGCTGCTGAAATACGCGCAAAAACACAAAACCGCTTCTGGTGAGATCTTTCTCACCAGAAGCGGAAGAAGCTTGAGCCGCCGTCAGATCTGGGCGGAGATGAAACAGCTGTGCAGATACGCAGGAGTGGAGCCGGGAAAAGTATTCCCGCACAATTTTCGGCATCTCTTTGCCACGATCTTCTACCGGGCCTGTAAGGATATTGTTCGATTGGCCGATGTGCTGGGCCACAGCTCCATCGAAACCACACGCATTTATCTGACGACCTCCGGTGCGGAGCACGCACAGCAACTAAACAGGCTGGGATTGATTTTATAGGACATAATTTATATTTTGACAATATAAAAGCGAAAATAAATATCTTTACTTACTGTATAGATAATAATATTATACCATCTGGCATTTTGAAACACAAGACCCATCCCGTCTTTTGACACACAAAAAAGAGCCGCAAAAATGAGAAAGATTGCGGCTTTTCTTTTCATACCCATCAGTGCCTGGAAGGCGCTGCTGGCGTGGCACTTTTTCTTTCTCACAGTGCAAACTGTGCAGAGCCAGATGTTTTATATGGTCAAAATATAAATT